>VFQR01000076.1_pt1 | contig 242941 bp, 207 predicted proteins | sample 3512321 | NCBI WGS metagenome assembly VFQR01 (sample SAMN10412374, study PRJNA504923) | tailings metagenome | isolation source: Relicate 3 Philex TSF1 revegetated site | place: Philippines: Tuba, Benguet | collected 2017-08-29 | reverse complement strand
TTCCCGATTCCCGATTCCCGATTCCCGATTCCCGATTCCCGATTCCCGATTCCCGGGGCGCGCTAGCGCCCGAGGTACTTCTCATACAAGCGCGTATGCCGGCTCGACAGATCCACCTCGCGGCCGCGGATCCAGGCGCGCTCGACGTTCGTGCGCGCCTCCAGCGGGTCGCCGTCTGCGATCACCAGGGTCGCGAGCTTGCCGGCATCGAGTGAGCCCACTTTGTCAGCCACGCCGAGGATCTCGGCAGGGGTGAGCGTGATCGCACGCAGCGCATCCTCGAATCTCAGGCCATAGGCCACCGCGCTCGCGGCCTGGTACGGCAGGTTGCGCAGGTTGCTGGTGTCGAAGCTGTCGCCGGGCGAGGCGATGGCGAAGCGCACGCCGGCGGCCTTGAGCTTTGCCGCCTGCGCGTAGATCGCGTCGACCGCATCGAAGCGGCGCTGCGGCAGCACGTGGGTGCCACCGAGGATCACCGACACTTCCTGCGCGCGCAGGCGGTCGGCCAGGCGCCAGGCCTCGGCGCCTCCGACCAGCACGGCGCGCAGCTTGAACTCGGCGGCGAAGTCGAGCGCAGCGCCGATCGACACCGCATCGTCGGCGTGGAGGAACACCGCCTGCTCGCGCTTCAGCGCGGGCTGCATCGCGGCCAGGCGCAGATCCGGCACCGCCACTGCACCGGCCTGTTCCGCCACACCATAGGCGCGGGCCTGCTCGAAGGCCCGACGCAGGCCGCGCTGCTTCTCGGTCACCGCCTTCTTCGCGGCCTCGGTCACCTCGGCTGGCAGCCAGGGCGGCACTTCACCGCCGGGCCAGACCACATGCAGCCCGATCGGCGCCTTCAGCGTCAGCTCTTCCCAGGTCCAGCCATCCAGCTGGATCAGGGCCGAGGTGCCGGTGATGACGCTGCTGGCGCTGGCCTGCGGCGCACTCAGGGCCAGCAGCACGCCATTGGCGCGGGTCACCGGAATCAGCTCGCTTTCCGGATTGATCGCGACTTCGGCGCGCACGTTGGCGGCATTCAGGCCGACCTCGGCCATGTCATTGGTCGCGCGCACCGCGCCGATCTCGGTCAGACCCAGCACGCTGTGGGCAGCGATCAGGCCGGGGTAGACCTGCTTGCCGGTGGCGTCGATGCGGTCGGCGCCATCCAGCGAGACCTCGCTGCCGCCCACGGCGACGATGCGCTCGCCCTCGATGCGCACCCGGCCGCCCTCGATGCGCGCGCCGCTGACGGTGTGGACGGTGCCGCCGTCGATCACGATCGGCCGCTCGGCCGGGCGCGCGGGGGGACCGGGCTGGGCGAAGACGGGGCCGAGGCCCAGCGACAGCATTGCTGCCGCCGCGAACAGTCGGGACTTAGTGGACATGGTCATTGATCCCGCAGCTGTTGAGGTCGGTGCCGTCGTGGTAGAGCCCGCGCAGGGCGCCGAAATGGGCCAGCCAGCGCACATCGCTCTGGACCAGCCGCAGCAGGGCCGGGTCGATGCGCACGGGCTTTTCGTCTTCCGCTTTCGCCTCGGCTGTCATCGACTGCGACTTGCGCCGCTCGGCGGCGGCCAGCGTCAGCAGGCGCTCGCGTTCGGCGAGGATCTGCACCTGCAGCTGGGCGTCCTCGCTGCGATCGAAGTAGCGGCGGCCATCGATCCAGGTGGTCTCGACGCGCGCGTAGTTCGACAGCGGATGCGCGCTCCACAGCACGAGGTCAGCGTCCAGACCCGACTTGATCGCGCCGACGCGGTCGGCGATGCCGAGCTGGATCGCCGGGTTCAGGGTCACCAGCTTCCAGGCCTCCTCGTCGCTCAGGCCGCCGTGGCGCAGGGCCTTGGCCGCCTCCATGTTGAGTCGCCGCGCCATCTCGTCGCTGTCGGAGTTGAACGAGCTGACCACGCCGGCCCGGGTCATCAGCGCGCCGTTATGGGGGATGCCGTCGATGACCTCCATCTTGAAGCCCCACCAGTCGGCGAAGGTCGAGGCGCCGGCGCCGATCTCGGCCATCTCGCGGGCGACCTTGTAGCCCTCGAGCACGTGCTGGAAGCTCGCGACCTTGAAGCCGAACTCCTGCGACAGGCGCACGAACATCAGGATCTCGTCCTGCCGGTAGGAGTGGATGTGCACCAGCCGCTCGCCGCGCAGGATCTCGGCCAGGGATTCGAGGCGCAGGTCACGGCGCACCGGCTCGCCGCGCTCCAGCGCCGCCGCGTAGGCGCGGGCGGCGAGGAAGTGGTCGCGCATGATCTGCTCCACGCCCATCCGCGTCTGCGGATAGCGCACGGTCATGCTCTCGCCCCAGTTCGACTGCTTGACGTTCTCGCCCAGCGCGAACTTCACGCCGGTGGGTGCGCCCTCGAAGACGAGGCCCGCGGCATCCGCGCCCCAGCGCAGCTTGATCACCGCGTTCTGCCCGCCCATCGGATTGGCCGAGCCGTGCAGCAGGTTGGCCGAGGTCACGCCGCCGGCCAGCTGGCGATACAGGTTGATGTCGGTCGGGTCCAGCACGTCGCCGACGCGCACCTCGGTGGTCACCGCGTGCGAGGGCTCATTGACGTTGCGCGCGATCGCGGTGTGGGAATGCGCGTCGACGATGCCAGCGGTCAGGTGCCGACCTTGAGCTTCGACCACCTCGGCACGGCCGGCACTCAAGCCCTGCCCCACCTCGACGATGCGGCCGCGGCGCACGCGCACATCGGCGCCTTGGAGCACCCCCTGCTCGGTATTGGTCCAGACCGTGGCGCCGCGGATCAGCAGCTCGTCAGCCTGCGGCGGCAGCGCCATGCGGGCGTATTCGCCGGCCGGATAGCCGCTGTGCGCCGGGATCGGGTGCGGCGGCTCGGCAGGCTTGGCATCCTTGTCTGGCGCTGTCGACGCGGCGCTACTGGTGCCGGAAAAACCGTAACGCCTGCCATCGACGGTTTCAGCAAAACCTTCCACCGCCCCGCCCTCGCCGATCGCGAGGTCGACCCGCGCAGTGCGCGCCGGCCAGCCGGCGGGGCTGGCTTCCGGCAGTGCCACCCAGCGCCCTTCGAGCTGCTTCAGGTTCAATCGGGACTCACCCAGCGTGAGCTCGCGGCTGTCGCCGCTGCCGCTCAGCGACCAGGCTTCGCTGCGGCCGTCCGCATGCCAGCGCAGACTCAGCGTATCGCCCGGCAGGCGCGGCGCGATCGCCGCCAGCTCAAAGCGCTCACCCTCGACCCAGACCTCATACAGCTTGGCCTTCTCGTCGCGGAACAGACCAGCGTCCGCAATCACCAGGTTGGCGAGCTGGCCCGGCGCCACCCGCCCGAGCCGATCTCCGGACTTCAGCAGCTCGGCCGGGGTCACCGTGAGTGCACGCAACGCGGCGTCCTCGGACAGCCCGGCCGCCACTGCACGACGCAGCGCCGGCCAGAACTGCTTGGCCGGCTCCTTCAGGCCACGGGTGGACAGCGCGAAGCGCAGGCCAGCCTCGGCGACACGGGCCGGATTGGCGGGCGCCTGCTCCCAATGCTGCAGGTCGGCCAGCGCGGTCTGCAGGGCAACGCCGGACTGCTCGACGGCCGGCGCCTCGGGAAAACTGAGCGGCAGCACCAGCGGGCGGCTCCAGACCTTGAGCTGCGGCAGCAGGCGGTACTCATGGCCGGTGCCGACCAGCACGCCGTCGAGCTTGAACTCGGCGGCGAGGGTGCTGAAGCGGCCGGCGTCGAGCTCGTCGTCCATCAGCAGGAAGGCGCGCTGCGCACCGCCCAGCACCGGCGCCAAGGCCTCCAGGCTCTGACTGTGCTGCAGGCGGGCATCGGCGGCGGCGCGGCGCGAAGCCGCCGACTGCGCACCGGCATACCACTGCGCATCGATCAGGCTCTGGCGAATCAGGGCGATGCTGCCCATCAGCGAGCCGGGGTAGTCCGAGCCGAACTGGAAATCGAAGCCGAACACCTGCGAGACGCCCGCGACCAGCACGGCGTCGCGTCGCGGGCCGGTGTCGATCAGGCTGATCAGCGCGCCCTGCCCGGCCAGGATGCCGGCCTGCGGAGCCACGTGCGCGGCGGTAAAGCCCAGCTCGCGCAGCGGCTTGGCGTCGGCGGGCTTGTAGTCGAGCACGCGGGCCGCCGAGCGCTCGGGCTGGGCGCGACGGTTCCAGTGCGGGGTGCCCGGCTGGCTCGCTTGCTGGTCGTGCGGCGGCGCCTGCCCGGGCTGCCCATCCTTGATGCCGCCGCGCTGATGATCAGCCGGCAGCCCGAGCGTCGTGATCGGCTCGACAAAGCCGGCAAAGACGGTGGCGCCGCCAAGGTCACGAATCTCGAAACCGGCAGGAACCCGCTGGCCTGATGCTACCGACTCGATGCGGCCGTCGCGCAGCAGCACGGTCGCGTTCTCGATCACGCGACCCGGCTCCGGCACGACGCGTGCGTTGATCAGCGCGACGCTGCGCGGCGGCCGATCTGCCACGCCTTCGCTGGGCAGGGTTCGCTGCTGGGCGGCCGCAACAGCGGCGACCAGAGGCAGCACGAAAAGACTCGCCCGGGCCAGTGGCCGGACTATTGCTCTGGACATTCGATTCCCCATGGGCCCACCCGGGGCCATGGGGCGACGGTAGTGGCGGGCGCAGTTTCCAGCGCCGCCCAGAAGTCACGCGCGGGCATGTTGCGCCCGCGCGCTTTCGGTCACAGCGGCAGCGACTGCACGCCGCGCTTGCGCACGATCAGCAGGGCCAGCTCCAGCGACTGTTCGTAGTTGAGCCGCGGATCGACCGTGGAGCGGTAGGCGCGCTCAAGGTCGACGTCAGTCAGGTCGCGGGCGCCGCCCGTGCACTCGGTGACGTTCTCGCCGGTGAGCTCCAAGTGGACACCACCGAGGCGCGTGCCGGCCGCGGCGTGCAGGTCGAAGGCCTGCTCCAACTCGCTGCGGATGTTGTCGAAGCGACGGGTCTTGAAGCCGTTGCTGGTCGACTCGGTGTTGCCGTGCATGGGATCGGCCACCCACAGCACGCGGCGGCCCTCGCGCCGCATCAGCTCCAGATGCGGCGGCAGTTCGGCGGCGATCTTGCCCGCACCCATGCGGTGGATGAAGGTCAGGCGCCCGGCCTCGTTGTCCGGGTTCAGCGCATCGGCCAGGCGCAGCAGCGCTTCGGGCTTGACGCCTGGCCCCACCTTGACGGCCACCGGGTTGCGGATACCCCGCATGTACTCGGTGTGCGCGCCGTCCAGCGCGGCGGTGCGCATGCCGATCCAGGGGTAATGCGTCGACAGATTGAACCAGCCCCAATTGCGCGGCACCTGCCGGGTCAACGATTCCTCGTAGTCGAGCAGCAGCGCCTCGTGCGAGGTGTAGAAGTCGACCCGGCGCACGCCCTGCGAGGCCTCACCCGACAGGGTCTCCATGAAACGCACGCCGTCGCCGATCGCACGCACCATGCGGTGGTACTCCTCGGCCAGTGGTGAGTGGCTGACCCAGCCGAGGTCCCAGTACTCGGGATGGTGGAGGTCGGCAAAGCCGCCGTCGATCAGCGCGCGCACGAAGTTCATCGTCAAGGCCGAGCGCGAGTGCGCTTCGATCAGGCGCCGCGGGTCAGGCAGACGCGCCTCGGGCGTAAACGCCGGCGAGTTGATGATGTCGCCCCGGTAGCTGGGCAGTTCGACGCCGTCCTTGATCTCGGTGTCGGTTGAACGCGGCTTGGCGTACTGCCCGGCGAAGCGACCTACACGGATCACCGGCATGCGCAGGCCGTAGACCAGCACCACGCTCATCTGCAGCAACACCTTGAGCCGGTTCGAAATCAGCCCGGATTCGCAGTCGGAGAAGCTCTCCGCGCAGTCGCCGCCCTGCAACAGGAAGCGCTGACCCTCCTGTGCTTCCGCCAGCTGCTTCTTCAGCGCCAGGATTTCAAGCGAGGTCACCAGCGGCGGCAGCCGACTCAGCTCGCCCAGCGTAGCGTCCAGCGCTGATCGGTCCGGATACCGGGGCTGCTGCAGAGCAGGACGCGCGCGCCACGTGGACGGGCTCCAATCAACAGGCAGGTTCACGGCTTCAAGGCTGCGTTCGGACGGCATGACACGACTCCAGGGGCTTGCTGCAATGCGTCAGCGATCATGCCACAGGGTCGACGAAGCCAAGGTGCAGGCGAAGCTTAGGTCCAATCCGTCACACCGGTGCCAGTCACGCGCGGCGACGCAATCCAGCCCAGAGCGCGCCAACACCGAGACCGACGAACCAGACCAGGGTCCACACGGGCATCGAAAGGCCCAGGAAGGTCCAGTCGATCTTGGCGCAATCGCCGGAGCCGGTGAACACCCTCTCGATCACGGTTTGCAGCGGGAACGCGTCCAGCATGTAGCCAAGCTCCATGCTCCCGCAGCTAGGCACTTCATCTGCCGGCAGATGCTGCATGCGGACATGCCAACCGGCGATGCCGCCACCCACCACAGCCCCAAGACCAACAAGGCTCGTGTTGACGATCCGCAGCCAGCCGGGTCTTGGCCCGATGATCGCACCCAGCAGGAAGAACACGCCCATGAAGACGAAGGCGATCCGCTGCAGGATACAAAGCGGGCACGGCATCATCATCATGCCGTGCTCGACGTACAGCGCGTACCCAAGCAGCGCTGCGCAGCAGGCGAAGCCGGCAAGAAACTGGGCGCGGAAACTCCAGGCGAATGGATTCATCGTGGCTCTCTTGCGGTGGGTGGACGCGGTCGCGTCGCGCCAGGTGCGGGCTCGGCAGGGCCGAGACTACAGTCAGGGCGGCTCGGCAAGGACTGCAATTGTCGCGGCGGGTTCCGCACAAACGAAAGCCCCGGCGCTAGGCCGGGGCTTTCGGGAAACCTTGGTGCGGCGATTACTCCGCGGCCGGCTCGGCGTCGACCTGCGGGCGATCCACCAGCTCGACGTAAGCCATCGGCGCGCTGTCGCCAGCGCGGAAGCCGCATTTCAACAGACGCAGATAGCCGCCCGGACGGGAGACGTAGCGCGGGCCGATCTCAACGAACAGCTTGCCGACCGCGACCTTGTCACGCAGGCGCGCGAAAGCGAGGCGGCGGTTGGCGACGCTGTCGACCTTGGCCAGGGTGATGAGCGGCTCGGCGAAGCGACGCAGCTCCTTGGCCTTGGGCAGGGTGGTCCGGATCAGCTCATGCTTGATGAGCGAGGCAACCATGTTGCTGAACATGGCTTTACGATGGGAGCTGTCGCGGTTGAGCTTGCGACCCGACTTCTGATGGCGCATGGGAAATTCCTGGTTGAATGCTGCAGCTGTTGGATTTCGCTGTCGCCATCCTGGCGTTGCAACTATGGACTGCGGATGGTCCGGGTCGGCCGTCCTTGGCCGACAGTCGCGGGCAAATGCGCCCGTCGACGGTGTGGATCAATGGATCAGCCGAGCATGCCCTGCTGCAGACCAGCCGGCGGCCAGTTCTCCAGCTTCATGCCAAGCGACAGACCGCGCTGGGCCAGCACTTCCTTGATCTCGGTGAGCGACTTCTTGCCGAGGTTCGGCGTCTTGAGCAGCTCCACTTCAGTGCGCTGGATCAGGTCACCGATGTAGTAGATGTTCTCGGCCTTGAGACAGTTGGCCGAACGCACCGTCAGCTCAAGATCGTCGATCGGGCGCAGCAGGACCGGGTCGACACCCGCCGTGGCCTGCTTGGACTCGCCGCGCTGACGCTGTGTGAAATCTCCGAACACGGACAGCTGATCGGTGAGGATGTCGGCCGCGGTACGCACGGCCTCTTCAGCGTCGATCGTGCCGTTGGTCTCGATGTCGAGCACCAGCTTGTCAAGATTGGTGCGCTGTTCGACGCGCGCGCTTTCAACCGCGAACGCAACGCGACGCACGGGGGAGAACGAGGCGTCCAGCATCAGGCGGCCGATCGCGCGAGACTCCTCGTCCGGGCGACGACGCGCGGATGCCGGCTGGTAGCCCAGTCCGCGCTCGACCTTCAGACGCATGTTCAGCGACACGTCCTTGGTAAGGTGGCAGATCACGTGCTCGGGATTGAGGATCTCGACGTTGTGATCGGTGCGGATGTCACCGGCCAGAACGACGCCGGCGCCCTGCTTGCTCAGCGTTACCGTCGCCTGATCGACGTTGTGCATGCGAAGCGCGACGTCCTTCAGGTTCAGCAGGATCTCCAGGACGTCTTCCTGGATACCCTCGACCGTGGTGTATTCGTGCAGCACACCGTCGATCTCGACTTCAGTGATGGCGAAGCCAGGAATCGACGACAGGAGGACGCGACGCAGCGCATTGCCAAGCGTGTGACCGTAGCCACGCTCAAGCGGTTCGACAACCACCTTTGCGCGATTGTCGGCGATACGTTCGATGCCGATGCCGCGCGGACGCAGCACCTGGGTGGCGGAAACGGACATTCGGCGGTTCTCCGTGGATTACTTCGAGTACAGCTCGATGATCAGGTTCTCGTTGATGTCCGAGGGCAGATCCGAGCGCTCGGGCAGCGCCTTGAAGACACCGCTGAACTTCTTGCTGTCGACGTCAATCCAGTTCGGCACGAGGTCCATCTGCTGGGCGAGGGCGGAGGCCTCCTGCACGCGCAGCTGACGCTGGGCGCGCTCGGTGAGCGCAATGGCATCACCCGGCTTGACCTGGAACGATGCCAGGTTGACCGCCTTGCCGTTGACCAGAACGCCGCAGTGGCTGACGAGCTGCCGAGCCTGCGGACGGGTGACCGCGAAACCCATGCGGTAGACCACGTTGTCCAGACGGGACTCAAGGATCTGCAGCAGGTTCTCGCCGGTGTTGCCGCGACGGGTCGAAGCCTTGCGATAGACGTTGCGGAACTGGCGCTCCAGCAGGCCGTAGATGCGCTTGACCTTCTGTTTCTCACGCAGCTGGACCGCGTAGTCAGAGAGGCGACCCTTGCGGGCGGCGCCGTGCTGGCCGGGCTTCTGCTCCAGCTTGCACTTGGAATCCAGCGCGCGGGCCGGGCTCTTGAGGCTGAGATCTGCGCCTTCGCGACGGGCGAGTTTGCAGGTGGGGCCGATGTAACGTGCCATGGGTATGAGCTCCTAGCCGTGCGTCAGACGCGACGCTTTTTCGGCGGACGGCAGCCGTTATGCGGAATCGGCGTGACGTCGATGATGTTGGTGACCTTGTAGCCGACAGCGTTCAGCGAACGCACGGCGGACTCGCGACCCGGGCCTGGGCCCTTGATGCGGACTTCGAGGGTCTTCAGGCCGTACTCCAGCGCAACGCGGCCCGCCTTCTCGGCGGCGACCTGGGCGGCGAACGGAGTCGACTTGCGCGAGCCACGGAAACCAGCGCCACCCGAGGTGGCCCAGCTCAGAGCGTTGCCCTGGCGGTCGGTGATCGTGATGATCGTGTTGTTGAAGGACGCTTGGACGTGGGCGATACCGTCCGTAACGACACGACGGATCTTCTTCTTGCCCTTGGCGGGCGCCTGCTTGCTCATGGCCGGTCCTTACTTCTTGATCTGCTTGCGCGGACCCTTGCGGGTGCGTGCGTTGGTGCGGGTGCGCTGGCCACGCAGCGGCAGGCCACGACGATGACGCAGGCCGCGGTAGCAGCCAAGGTCCATCAGGCGCTTGATGCTGATGCCGACTTCTCGGCGGAGGTCGCCCTCAACGACGAACTTTGCGATCTCGGCGCGGAGGCGGTCGACCTCGGCCTCCGTCAGATCCTTGATCTTGGTGCTCGGGGCGACCCCGGCAGTCTCACAGACCTTCTGTGAACGGGTACGGCCAATGCCGTAAATGCTCTGAAGCCCCACCCAGACATGCTTCTGGACGGGAAGGTTGACACCTGCGATGCGCGCCATGAGGCGATCTCCAACAAGGTATTGCGCGGTGAATCGGAAAGTATACGTTGGCTTCGAGGACAAATAAAGTCCCAGGGTGCTAATGCGACAGCACCCCTGAGGGCACGGGGAGATGGTGCCCGTGCTCCGGCGTTGTCAACCCCGGCTTGGACGCATTACGCGCCAAGCCGGTGACTCGACTACCCGCGCGAGAAGCCGGCGCGCGAGCCGCCCTTCAGATTGGCCTTCTTGAGCAGGCTGTCGTACTGATGCGACATCAGATGGGCCTGGATCTGGGCCATGAAATCCATGACAACAACCACCACGATCAGCAGCGAGGTGCCGCCGAAGAGGTGGGCCACCGCAGCGGGAACGTTCATTCCAAGCTGCAGGGCTTCGGGCAGCAGACAGACCGCCACCAGATAGAGCGAACCGGCGAGCGTCAGACGCGTAAGCACACCGTCAACGTAATCCGCAGTGGCCTTGCCAGGGCGGATCCCCGGGATCAGCGCGCCAGACTTCTTCAAGTTCTCCGCGGTCTCCTGCGAGTTGAAGACCAGAGCGGTGTAGAAGAATGCGAAGCCGATGATCAGCGCGCCGTACAGCACCATGTGCAGCGGCTGCCCAGGAGCCAGAGCCACTGACAGGTCAGTCAGCCAACCCACTCCGCCAGCCTCACCGAACCAGGTCGCCGCAGTCCCGGGGAACAGGATGAGGCTGGACGCAAAGATCGCTGGAATGACACCCGCCATGTTGAGCTTCAGCGGCAGATGCGAGCTCTGGTTCATGTAGGCCTGCCGGCCGCCCTGGCGTCGTGCGTAGTTGACCGTGATCCGGCGCTGCCCGCGCTCGACGAAGACAACGAACGCCGTGACCGAGAGGACGATGGCAAACAGCACGATCACCGTCAGCGGATTCATCTCTCCCTGGCTGACCTGCGTCAGCGTGGTGATGATCGCACCGGGCAACGTCGCCACGATGCCGGCAAAGATGATCAGCGAAATGCCGTTGCCGACACCGCGCTCAGTCACCTGCTCGCCAAGCCACATCAGGAACAGGGTTCCAGCAGTCAACGCAACCACCGCCGTGAACACGAAGCCCGGCCCGGGGTTGAAGACCACGGGGCCCACGGGACTGTTCTGACCCTGCAGGGCCATCGCGATTCCGAAGGCCTGGAAAACCGCGAGCAACACGGTACCGATCCGGGTGTACTGCGTGATCTTCCGGCGGCCGCTCTCGCCTTCCTTACGCAGCTGTTGCAGCGTGGGGAAGATCTGCGATGCGAGCTGGATGATGATCGACGCCGAGATGTACGGCATCACGTTCAGCGCGAACACACTCAGACGCTCGAGCGCACCGCCGGAGAACAGGTTGAACATCTGGACGACGCCCCCCTGCTGCTGCATGAGGGACGTCATGGCATCCGGATTGACGCCCGGCACAGGCACAAAAGTGCCAAACCGGTAGACGATCAGTGCACCAAGCACGAACAGCAGGCGCTGGCGAAGCTCGGTGAGCTTGCCAAGTGCCGCGATGGAACTTGCACCCACGTTCGACTGAGCCACGATTTACTCCACCGACCCGCCGGCCGCTTCAATCGCCGCCTTGGCACCGGCGGTCGCGGTCAAGCCACGAACGATGACCTTGCGGTCCAGCTCACCCTTCTTGACGATCTTGGCCGTACGCGCACGGGTGGAAACCAGAGCCGCTGCCTGCAGCGCGGGGAAGTCGATGACGTCCCCCTCGACGAGCGAGAGCTGGTACAGGAACACCTGGGCGACGTCATCCTTGAGCTTGGAGCGGAAACCGACCTTGGGAAGGCGACGCTGCAGCGGCATCTGGCCGCCTTCGAAACCCGCCTTGACCTTGCCTTTGCCGGTACGTGCGAACTGACCCTTGTGACCACGACCGCAGGTCTTGCCGAGGCCGGAACCGATGCCGCGGCCGACGCGAACGCGATCCTTGCGGGCGCCATCAGCGGGCTTGAGTGTATTGAGACGCATGGTGTTCTCCGGAGATTCCGCTTACTGCTCGACGCGGACCAGGTAATAGACGGTGTTGATCAGACCGCGCACGCTCGGGTTGTCCGGCAGCTCGCGCACGTCGTTCAACTTGCGCAGGCCAAGCGCCTTCACCGACAGGCGGTGACGCGACTGAGTACCACGCAGACCCTTGACCAGACGGACCTTGACGGTCTTGCCTTCGTTAGCCATGGCTGATCTCCTCCAGCTTCTTGCCGCGCTTGGCCGCGATCTTGGACGGCGAGTGCGTTGCCTGCAGCCCCTTGATGGTGGCGCGAACCAGGTTGATCGGGTTGCGCGATCCCACGGCCTTCGCGAGGATGTTCTTCACACCGGCTGCTTCCAGCACCGCGCGCATCGCACCACCGGCGATCACGCCGGTGCCTTCTGACGCCGGCTGCATGTAGACGCGAGCCGCACCATGGTTGGCCTTGATCGGGTACCACACCGTGCCGCCGTTCAGCTCGACGCTGACCATGGCCTTGCGGGCGTATTCCATCGACTTCTGGATGGCCACCGGCACTTCGCGCGCCTTGCCATAGCCGAAACCGACGCGGCCGGCGCCATCACCCACCACGGTCAGAGCCGTAAAGGTGAACTGGCGGCCGCCCTTGACCGTCTTCGACACGCGATTGACGGCAACCAGCTTTTCCAGCATGCCGTCGCTGTTGTCACGATCGTTCGTGCTCATTGCGATTCTCTCGATTGCTTACGGCCCTTCGGGCCGCTTGTAGTTGTGGTGCAGCAAAGGGATCGCAAGAGCGATCAGAACTTCAGGCCGGCCTCGCGGGCAGCATCGGCCAACGCCTTGATGCGGCCGTGATAGCGAAAGCCCGAACGGTCGAAGGCGACCGCCTCGATGCCGGCAGCCAGGGCGCGCTTGGCGATGACCTGACCCACCTTGGCGGCGGCATCCTTGTTCTTGGTGCCTTCCAGGCCGTCGCGAACCTCGGATTCGAGCGTCGAAGCCGAAGCCAGGACCTTCGAGCCGTCGGACGTGAACAGCTGGGCGTAGATGTGCTGGCCGGTGCGTGACACGGACAGGCGCGCAGCGCCGAGCTCGCGGATGTGCGAGCGGGTGGTCTTGGCGCGACGGAGACGAGCGATTTTCTTTTCCATGGTCTTTCCTTGGGGAAGCTGAAGGCGTGCAGAGAGGCCCGCATCGCGAGCCACCAGGCAATTGCTGATCAGGCCTTCTTGGCTTCCTTCATCACGATCTTCTCGCCGGAGTAGCGCACGCCCTTGCCCTTGTAGGGCTCCGGCGGACGGAACGCACGGATCTTGGCAGCGACCTGACCAACGACCTGCTTGTCGGCGCCCTTCACCAGAATTTCGGTCTGGCTCGGGGTCTCGATGGTGATGCCTTCGGGGGCATTGAACACCACGGGGTGGCTGAAGCCGAGGCTCAGATTCAAGTCGCGCCCGGCGACCGACGCGCGGTAACCGACGCCGACCAACTCGAGCTTGCGGGTGTAACCCTCGGAGACGCCGGCGACCATGTTGGCCAGCAGAGCGCGGAGAGTGCCGGCCATGGCGATCAGATCGTCGTTGGCGGCTTGGACACGAAGTTCACCGTCAACGACAGCGACATCAAGACCGGCAGGCTTGGCCTGGGTCAGGCTGCCTTTGGGCCCCTTGATCGTGAACTTTGCGGCATCTTGGGAGAGTTCGACGCCCTTCGGAAGGGCGATAGGCTTCTTGGCAACGCGGGACATGTCTATCTCCTCTTATGCCACCAGGCCCAGGACCTCGCCGCCCAGGCCTTCAGCCCGCGCCTGCGAATCGGTCATGATGCCCTTGGAGGTGGAGATGATGGCGATGCCGAGGCCACCCAGCACGCGGGGGAGCTCTGCCTTGCCACGGTACTGGCGAAGGCCCGAGCGCGAGAAGCGCTCCAGCTTCTCGATGACCGGACGCCCCTGGTAGTACTTCAGGGCGATCTCGAGAACCGGCTTGTTCTCGATGGTCTGGACCTGCGCGTCAGCGAGGTAACCCTCGTTCTTCAGCAGGTTGGCGATGGCGACCTTCAGCTTGGAAGACGGCATCTTCACGGTTTTCTTGCCAACAGCCGCCGCATTCTTGATGCGGACGAACATGTCGGCGATGGGATCAGTCATGCTCATTGAGTGGCACCTTTGAGTCGCACCGATATCCGCTTTCGCGAACGGTTCACGTGGAAGAGCCGGCCCCTCGCGGGGCCGGCCCGAAAATCAGCAAGCGTGATAGCTTACCAGCTTGCCTTGCGAAGACCAGGCACGTCGCCGCGCATGGTCGCTTCGCGCAGCTTATTGCGACCGAGCCCGAACTTCCGGTACACGCCGCGCGAACGGCCGGTCAGCTCGCAGCGATTGCGCTGGCGGCAGGGGCTGGCGTCACGCGGCAGCTTCTGCAGCTGGGTCTGTGCAACCGCCTTCTCTTCATACGAAGCCTTGGGGTTGGCGATGATCGCCTTGAGCTCGGCGCGCTTGGACGCGAACTTCTTGGCGATCTTGGCCCGCTTGATCTCGCGGTTGACCATGGAGGTCTTGGCCATGTCTTGGGTCCTTCGGGATCAGTTGCGGAACGGGAAACGGAAGGCTTCGAGCAGCGCCTTGGCTTCCGCGTCGGTCTTGGCCGTGGTGGTGATGGCGATATCCATGCCGCGGATCGCGTCGACCTGGTCGAAATCGATCTCGGGGAAGATGATCTGCTCCTTCACACCCATGTTGTAGTTGCCGCGACCATCAAACGACCGGCCGGACACGCCACGGAAGTCGCGGACGCGGGGCAGCGAGATGTTCACGAGACGATCGAGGAACTCGAACATCTTGGCGCGGCGCAGGGTGACCTTGCAGCCGATCGGCCAGCCGTCACGGATCTTGAAGCTCGCCACCGACACGCGGGCCTTGGTAGTCACCGGCTTCTGGCCGGAGATCTTGGCCATTTCGGCGACGGCATTCTCGAGGATCTTCTTGTTGCCGACAGCCTCGCCCACGCCCATGTTCAGCGTGATCTTGCTCAGGCGCGGCACCTGCATGACGTTGGCGTAGCCGAAGCGCTCCATCAGCTTGGGCACGACCTGGTCTTTGTAGAACTGTTCCAGACGGGTGGTCATTACTGCATTCCTCAGGCGTCAACCGCCTCACCGCTGGAGCGGAACACACGCAGTTTGCGTCCATCCTCCAGCACCTTGAAGCCAACGCGATCGCCCTTGCCCGTCGCCGGGTTGAACAGCATCACGTTGGAGATATGGATCGGCGCCTCGCGCTCGACGATTCCGCCCGGCTGATTGGCCTGCGGATTCGCCTTGGTGTGGCGCTTGATCAGATTGATGTTGGAGACGACGAGCCGGTCACCGACCACGCGCACCACCTCACCCTTCTGACCCTTGTTCTTGCCGGTGATCACCAGAACCTGGTCACCCTTGCGAATACGGCTCATGGCTTCTTCCTTTACAGCACTTCGGGAGCCAGCGAGACGATCTTCATGAACTTCTCGCCGCGCAGCTCGCGCGTGACCGGCCCGAAGATGCGCGTGCCGATCGGCTCGTGCTTGTTGTTCAGCAGTACGGCGGCGTTGCCGTCGAAGCGGATCAGCGAACCATCGGCGCGACGGACGCCCTTGCGGGTGCGCACGACGACGGCGTCATAGACCTCGCCCTTCTTGACCTTGCCACGGGGGATGGCGTCCTTGACGGACACCTTGATGATGTCGCCGATGTGCGCGTAGCGGCGCTTGGAGCCACCGAGCACCTTGATGCACATCAGCTCCTTGGCACCGGAGTTGTCTGCCGCATCAAGAAAAGACTGCATCTGAATCATGGATCTTCTCCTTGAGCGATCAGGCGTCGCGGCTCACGACTTCGACGACGCGCCAGGTCTTGGTCTTCGACAGCGGGCGGCACTCCACCACGCGGACGATGTCCCCTTCCTGACAGCTGTTGTTCTCGTCGTGCGCATGCAGCTTGGTGGAGCGGCGCAGGTACTTCCCGTAGAGCTCATGCTTGACGGCACGCTCGACGAGCACGGTGACGGTTTTATCCATCTTGTTGCTGACCACGCGGCCTTCGACGGTGCGCGGGGTTTGGGTGTTGTCACTCATGTCGGTCGCCTTACGCGTTGGAGCCCAGCAGCATCTTGACCTGCGCAATCTCGCGGCGCACGTTCTTGAGCTGATGGCTCTGGGTCAACTGGCCGCTTCCCTTCTGCATGCGAAGGTTGAACTGCTCGCGGCGCAGATCGAGGAGGTGGGCCTTCAGTTCGACGGCCGACTTCTGGCGGAGTTCCTTGATGTCCATCAGCGCACCGTCCGGGTCACGAAAGTGGTCTGCACCGACAGCTTGGCGGCGGCGAGACGGAAAGCTTCGCGGGCGGTCTCTTCCGGCACACCCTCGATTTCGTAGAGAACACGGCCGGGCTGGATCAAGGCGACCCAGTACTCGACGTTGCCCTTGCCGCTACCCATGCGGACTTCGATCGGCTTCTGGGTGATCGGCTTGTCGGGGAACACGCGGATCCAGAGCTTGCCGCCGCGCTTGACGTAGCGGCTGATGGTGCGGCGCGCGGACTCGATCTGGCGGGCGGTGAGCTGACCGTAGGTCGTGGCCTTCAGGCCGTACTCGCCGAAGCTGACCAGCGCGCCGTTCCAGGAAAGGCCGGTGTTCCGGCCCTTGTGTACCTTGCGGTACTTAGTTCTTTTGGGCTGCAACATGACAGTGGTTCCTTACTTGGCCTGGCGGGGCGCGCGCTCGGGGCGCTGCTCTTCGGCCTTCTCCTGGCCCACCTGCGAGTAATCGAAGATCTCGCCCTTGTAGATCCAGGTCTTGATGCCGATGACGCCGTAGGTGGTGTGCGCTTCAGCGAAGCCGTAGTCAACGTCGGCGCGCAGCGTGTGCAGGGGTACGCGGCCTTCGCGGTACCACTCCGAACGTGCGATTTCGGCGCCATTGAGACGACCGGCGACATTGACCTTGATGCCAAGCGCGCCGAGGCGCATCGCGTTGCCGACGGCGCGCTTCATCGCGCGACGGAACATGATTCGGCGCTCCAGCTGCTGCGCGATCGACTCGGCCACCAGCTGAGCGTCGAGCTCCGGCTTGCGAACCTCGGCGACGTTGATGTGCACCGGGACGCCCATGATCGCGCTGACGTCGCGACGCAGCTTCTCGATGTCCTCGCCCTTCTTGCCGATCACCACGCCCGGACGGGCGGTGTGGATCGTCACGCGGGCGGTCTTCGCCGGGCGCTCGATCTGGATGCGGGAGACGCCGGCGGCAGCCAGGCGCTTGCGCAGCATCTCGCGGACCTTGAGGTCGCCCGCCAGGTAACCGGCGAAGTCGCGCTTGTTGGCGTACCACTTGGAATTCCAGTCCTTGGAGATACCAAGGCGAATTCCGATCGGATGAACTTTGTGACCCATCGTGCGTCCCCGATTACTGGCCGGTGCCCACAACCACAGTGATGTGGCTGGTGCGTTTCAGGATGCGAGCTCCGCGGCCCTTGGCGCGGGCGTGGAAGCGCTTCATGGTCGGGCCCTCATCGACAAAGATGCGGGCGACCTTGAGCTCGTCGACGTCGGCGCCGTCGTTGTTCTCGGCGTTGGCAACGGCCGAGAGCAGGACTTTGCGGACGATGTGGGCGGCCTTCTTCTCGCTGAACTTCAGGAGGTTGTCGGCGCGACCAACCGGGAGGCCACGAACCTGGTCGGCGACCAGTCGGACCTTCTGGGCGGAGATGCTTGCGCCGCGGAGGATTGCTTTGGTTTCCATTGCCATCTCTCCTTAGCGGCCGGACTTCTTGTCGCCACCGTGACCCTTGAAGGTCCGGGTGACGGCGAACTCGCCCAGCTTGTGGCCGACCATGTTCTCGTTGATAAGCACGGGAACGTGCTGGCGACCGTTGTGGATCGCGACGGTCAGGCCGATCATTTCCGGCAGCACCATCGAGCGACGGGACCAGGTCTTGATCGGGCGCTTGTTATTCGTGGCCGCAGCAGTCTCCACCTTCTTGGCAAGGTGCAGATCAATGAACGGGCCTTTCTTGAGTGAACGTGCCATGACCTATTCCTATTACTTCCGGCGCCGCACGATGAACTGCTCGGTGCGCTTGTTGTTGCGGGTCTTGTAGCCCTTGGTCGGCACACCCCAGGGGGTGACCGGGTGGCGACCACCCGAAGTACGGCCTTCACCACCGCCGTGCGGATGGTCGACCGGGTTCATCACCACGCCGCGGACGGTCGGACGGACGCCAACCCAACGCTTCGCACCGGCCTTGCCGATCTTGGTGAGGTTGTGCTCGCTGTTGCCGACCTCGCCGATGGTTGCACGGCAGTCGGCCGGCACCTTGCGCATCTCACCGGAGCGAAGACGAAGCGTCGCGTAGCCCTGCTCGCGCGCAATGAGCTGGGCCGAGGCGCCGGCGCTGCGCGCGATCTGGGCCTTCTTGCCCGGCTTCATCTCGATGCAGTGCACCGTGGTGCCGATCGGGATATTGCGAAGCGGCAGCGTGTTGCCGACCTTGATCGGCGCATCGCGGCCAGACATCAGCTGGTCGCCGACCTGGACACCCTTGGGCGCAATGATGTAGCGGCGCTCACCGTCGGCATAGCAAAGCAGCGCAATGTGGGCGGTGCGGTTGGGGTCGTACTCGATACGCTCGACCTTGGAGGCGATGCCTTCCTTGTCGCGCTTGAAATCGATGATGCGGTAGTGCTGCTTGTGGCCACCACCGATGTGACGGGTGGTGATGCGGCCGGCATTGTTGCGGCCACCGGTGCGCGACTGCGCTTCAACCAGGGCGGCGTGCGGAGCACCCTTGTACAGGTGGTCGCGACTGACGCTCACCTTGGAGCGGCGGCCCGGCGACGTGGGCTTGTAAGTAATCACTGCCATGTCTGCTTACCTCAGGCCCGAGCCATCACGTCAATGGCCTGGCCTTCGGCCAGCTTGACGTAGGCTTTGCGCCAATCACCGCGACGACCCGCGCGGGAACGGAAGGACTTGCTCTTGCCCTTGACGTTGACGACGTTCACCCCTTCGACCTTGACCGAGAAGAGCTGCTCAACGGCAGCCTTCACGTCGGCCTTGGTCGCCGTGGCGGCGATCTCGAAGACGTACTGGTTGGAAACTTCCTGAAGGCGCGCCCCCTTTTCGGAAATCAGGGGCGCGCGCAGCACGCTCAGGATGTGCTCGGTGCTCATGCCAGCCACTCCTCGATCTTCTTGACCGCGTCCACGGTCACCACGACGTGATCCGCGCCCACCAGGGACACCGGATCCAGGCCCTGCACGTCGCGGACTTCGACGTAGGGGATGTTGCGAGCCGACAGGTAGAGCGCCTCGGAACCGTTCTCGGTCACGATCAGCGGCCGCTTGCCAACCTTCAGCTCGGCGAGCTTGGCGACCAGAGCTTGGGTCTTGGGCTGATCGAGATCGAAGGACTCGACAACCAGCAGACGACCATGGCGATTGAGCTCCGAAAGGATCGAGCGAAGCGCACCGCGGTACATCTTGCGGTTGATCTTCTGGGCGAAGCTGCGGGGACGCGCAGCAAAGCTGACACCGCCACCGATGAAGATCGGAGCGCGGTAGTCGCCGTGACGGGCGCCGCCACCCTTCTGCTTCTTGAACTTCTTGGTGGTGCCGCTCACTTCGGAACGGGTCTTCTGCGCCTTGGTACCCGCGCGACCGGCGTTACGATAGGCAACAACGACCTGATGCACGAGGTCCTGGCGGTAATCGCGACCGAACACCTCATCGGAGACGGCCAGCGCCTTGGGGCTCCCCACGACTGCAAGTTCCATGACTGAGCTCCTTTACGCTTTGGCCGCAGGGCGGACGATGACATCGCCACCGGGGGCGCCGGGGATCGAACCACGCACGGCGATGAGACCACGCTCGGCGTCGACCTTCATCACCACGAGGTTCTGCGAGGTCTGGTTCACCGCACCCATGTGGCCGGACATCTTCTTGCCCGGGAACACGCGACCCGGGGTCTGACGCTGGCCGATGGAGCCCGGCGAACGATGCGACAGCGAGTTACCGTGCGTGGCGTCGCCCATGGTGAAACCATGGCGCTTGATGGTGCCAGCGAAGCCCTTGCCGCGGGTCACGCCCGCGACATCGACAACCTGCCCCTCAGCAAAGATATCGGCGCGAATTTCGCTGCCGACCGAATAGTCGCCCACCTTGTCGGCGGCAACACGAAACTCCCAAAGACCGCGACCGCCTTCAACCTTCGCCTTCGCGAAGTGGCCAGCTTCCGGCTTGTTCAGCAGGGCGGCGCGCTTGGTACCGGCGGTGACTTGGACGGCTGCGTAGCCGTCGGACTCAGGGGTCTTGACCTGCACAACCCGGTTTGGAGTGGCTTCGATCAGGGTGACCGGCACCGACTCACCCGACTCGGTGAAGATCCGGCTCATGCCGCACTTGCGGCCTACGATTCCGATGCTCATGGGGAATGCCTCAGTACAGCTTGATCTGAACGTCGACGCCGGCTGCGAGCTCGAGCTTCATGAGCGCATCAACGGTCTTGTCGTTCGGATCCACGATATCGAGCACGCGCTTGTGCGTGCGGGTCTCGTACTGGTCGCGGGCGTCTTTGTCGACGTGCGGCGACACAAGCACGGTGTAGCGTTCGGTCTTCGTGGGCAGCGGGATCGGGCCGCGCACCTGCGCGCCGGTCCTCTTGGCCGTCTCCACGATCTCGCTCGCGGATCGGTCGATCAAACGATGATCGAACGCCTTGAGCCGAATCCGAATCTTCTGGTCCGCCATGGGCCTGGTCCTTGGTTTTCGTTAAAGAGCGTCGGGGGTGGGAGCTTAGGTCCCACCCCCCGGGTGCAAGCCCGCTATCGTATCACTGGATGATCTTGGCGACAACACCGGCGCCGACGGTACGGCCACCTTCGCGGATCGCGAAGCGCAGGCCTTCTTCCATCGCGATCGGGGCGATCAGCGTCACCACCATCTTGATGTTGTCGCCCGGCATCACCATCTCGACGCCTTCCGGCAGCTCGCAGGCGCCCGTCACGTCAGTGGTGCGGAAATAGAACTGCGGGCGGTAGCCCTTGAAGAACGGGGTGTGGCGGCCGCCCTCGTCCTTCGACAGCACGTACACCTCGGCCTCGAACTGCGTATGCGGCTTGATCGTGCCCGGCTTGCACAGCACCTGGCCGCGCTCGACGTCGTCACGCTTGGTGCCGCGCAGCAGCAGGCCCGCATTGTCGCCCGCCTGTCCCTGGTCCAGCAGCTTGCGGAACATCTCGATGCCGGTGACCGTGGTCTTGGCCGTCGGGCGGATACCCACGATCTCGACTTCGTCACCCACCTTGATGATGCCGCGCTCGATACGACCGGTCACCACGGTGCCGCGGCCCGAGATCGAGAACACGTCTTCCACCGGCATCAGGAAGGTCTTGTCCACGTCGCGCTGCGGCTCCGGGATGTAGGTGTCCAGCGCTTCCACCAGCGCGATGATCGACGGCACGCCGATCTCCGACTGGTCGCCTTCCAGCGCCTTCAGTGCCGAACCCTTCACGATCGGGGTGTCATCGCCCGGGAAGTCGTACTTCGACAGCAGCTCGCGCACTTCCAGCTCGACCAGCTCCAGCAGCTCGGCGTCGTCCACCATGTCCGCCTTGTTCAGGTAGACCACGATGTACGGCACGCCGACCTGACGGGCCAGCAGGATGTGCTCGCGGGTCTGCGGCATCGGGCCGTCAGCGGCCGAGCACACCAGGATCGCGCCGTCCATCTGCGCCGCACCCGTGATCATGTTCTTCACATAGTCGGCGTGGCCGGGGCAGTCGACGTGCGCGTAGTGGCGGGTCGGCGATTCGTACTCGACGTGCGAGGTCGAGATCGTGATGCCGCGCGCCTTCTCTTCCGGCGCCTTGTCGATCGCGTCGTACGCCTTGAACTCGCCACCGAAACGCTCGGCACCCACCTTCGTCAGCGCCGCCGTCAGCGTCGTCTTGCCGTGGTCAACGTGACCGATCGTGCCCACGTTCACGTGCGGCTTGGTGCGTTCGAACTTACCCTTGGCCATGATGCAAACCTCTTGTTATGTCGTGTATGTGTTCGGCAGGAGCGTCAGGCGCTCACTCAGCCTTTCTTGGTGACGGCGTCAGCGATGTTCGCCGGCGCTTCAGCGTAGTGGTCGAACTCCATCGTGTAGGTCGCGCGGCCCTGGCTCATGGAGCGCAAGGTGGTCGCGTAACCAAACATCTCGCCGAGCGGGACCATCGCGTTGATGACCTTGCCCGAGGGGCTGTCGTCCGAACCCTGCAGGATGCCGCGACGACGGCTCACGTCGCCCATCACGTCACCGAGGTAATCCTCGGGGGTGACGATCTCGACCTTCATGATCGGTTCCAGCAGAACCGGATTGGCCTTGGCGAAGGCCTCCTTGAAGGCCATCGAGCCGGCAACCTTGAACGCCATTTCGTTCGAGTCGACATCGTGGTAGCTGCCGTCCACCGCACGGATCTTGATGTCCACGACCGGATAGCCCGCCAGCGGACCGGTGGTCATCGCATCCTGGATGCCCTTGTCGGACGCAGCGACGTACTCCTTCGGGACCACGCCACCAACGATGGCATTCTCGAAGCTGTAGCCAGCGCCACGCTCCTGCGGCTCCATCTCGATGACGATGTGACCGTACTGACCACGACCACCCGACTGGCGGACAAACTTGCCTTCCTGCTTGATCATCTTGCGGATGGTCTCGCGGTAGGCAACCTGCGGCTTGCCGGTATTGGCTTCGACGTTGAACTCGCGCTTCATGCGGTCAACGAGGATTTCCAGATGCAGCTCACCCATGCCGGAGATGATGGTCTGACCAGACTCCTCGTCGGTACGCACGCGGAAAGACGGGTCTTCCTGTGCCAGACGGCCGAGCGCGATGCCCATCTTCTCCTGATCCGCCTTGGTCTTCGGCTCCACCGCCATCGAGATGACGGGCTCCGGGAACACCATGCGCTCCAGGGTAATGACGTTGTTCAGATCACACAGCGTGTCGCCCGTGGTGACGTCCTTCAGGCCGACCGCGGCGGCGATGTCGCCCGCCAGCACTTCCTTGATCTCGTCACGGTTGTTGGCGTGCATCTGCAGGATGCGGCCAATGCGCTCTTTCTTGCTCTTGACCGGGTTGTACACCTGGTCACCCGAATTGAGCGAACCGGAGTACACGCGGAAGAAGGTCAGCGACCCGACGAACGGATCGGTCATGATCTTGAACGCGAGCGCGGAGAACGGCTCGGCGTCACCCGCAATGCGGGACGCTTCGACTTCGTTCTCGTCGATCCCCTTGACCGGCGGACGGTCGGCAGGCGACGGCAGGTACTGCACCACCGCGTCGAGCATGGCCTGCACGCCCTTGTTCTTGAACGCCGTGCCGCAGAACGCCGGGATGATCTCGCACTTCAGGGTGCGCTCGCGGATGCCGCCGATGATTTCGGCCTCCGTCAGCTCGCCGCCCTCGAGGTACTTGTTCATGAGCTCTTCGGACGCTTCGGCGGCGGCCTCGACCATGAACGCACGCGCGGCTTCCGCCTGCTCCTTCAGGTGCGCAGGCACTTCACCGTAGGTGAAGGTGGTTCCGTTGGTGGCCATATCCCACTGGATCGCCTTCATCTTCAGCAGGTCGACCACGCCCTCGAAGGTGTCCTCGGCGCCGATCGCAACCTGCATCGGCACCGGATAGGCACCGAGGCGCGAACGCAGCTGCTCGATGACCTTGCCGAAGTTGGCTCCGGTACGGTCCATCTTGTTGACGAACGCCAAGCGGGGCACGTTGTACTTGTTGGCCTGGCGCCAGACCGTCTCCGACTGCGGCTGCACGCCGCCCACCGCACACAGCACGAACACCGCGCCGTCAAGGACGCGCAGCGAGCGCTCGACTTCGATGGTGAAGTCGACGTGGCCAGGGGTGTCGATGATGTTGAAGCGGTATTCGGGCAGCGACTTGTCCATGCCCTTCCAGAAGGCAGTGGTCGCAGCCGAGGTGATGGTGATGCCGCGCTCCTGCTCCTGCTCCATCCAGTCCATGGTGGCAGCACCGTCGTGCACTTCACCGATCTTATGGTTCACACCGGTGTAGAACAGGATGCGCTCGGTCGTGGTGGTCTTGCCGGCATCGATGTGGGCCATGATGCCGAAATTGCGATAGCGCTCGATTGGGGTCTTGCGAGCCACGGGAATTCCTTTCAAATCTGTTGGCGGCAAAGCAACAGGGCCGCGCCGAACAACGGCGCAGCCCGGTGGCTTTTACCAGCGGTAGTGCGAGAAGGCCTTGTTGGCTTCCGCCATGCGGTGGGTTTCTTCGCGCTTCTTGACAGCGCCACCGCGGCTCTCTGCCGCATCCAACAGCTCGCCAGCCAGCTTGCGCGGCATCGAGGTTTCACCGCGCTTGCGCGCAGACTCGATGACCCAGCGCATGGCCAGGGCCGAGCGGCGCGAGCTGCGCACTTCAACCGGCACCTGGTAGGTCGCACCACCGACGCGGCGGGACTTCACCTCGACCGCCGGAGCAACGTTGCCCAGCGCCTTCTCGACGAGTTCCAGCGGATTGCCGGACTTCTCGCCGATAACCTCCATCGCGCCATAGACAATGCTCTCGGCGACGGACTTCTTGCCGCTCTTCATCACCATATTGATGAAGCGGGCGACCATTTCACTGCCGTGCTTGGGATCGGGCAGGACGGAGCGGGTACCGGGCGAACCTTTACGGGACATGATGCGAACCTGATTTGAAAAGATCGGGTGGAACGCGCGCCGCCATCGCGGCGCACTTGCCTGTGGTTACTTCTTGGGACGCTTGGCGCCGTACTTCGAACGACCCTGGCGACGCTTGGCGACGCCAACGGCGTCGAGCGAGCCACGCACGGTGTGGTAGCGCACGCCCGGCAGGTCCTTGACGCGACCGCCGCGGATCAGGACCACCGAGTGCTCCTGGAGATTGTGGCCTTCGCCGCCGATGTAGCTGATGACTTCGAAGCCATTGGTCAGACGCACCTTGGCGACCTTGCGGAGCGCCGAGTTCGGCTTCTTGGGGGTCGTCGTGTAAACGCGGGTGCAGACGCCGCGCTTCTGCGGGCAGCTGGCAAGCGCCGGCGAGGCGCTCTTGTAGGTCTTGGGTTGCCGGGGCTTACGCACCAGCTGGTTGATGGTTGCCATTGCAGAAAGCCTCTAGAAAACAAAGACGAGCCAACCCGGGCCCGTCAAGACCGAGAAGTTTAGCGTGTACGCGCACGCACCGTCAACGAATGACGGCACTTGCGCCCGGACTTCGTGTCCGCGAACACGAGGCGCGTCCTGCGCCTCATTTCGTTGGTTCTGGGCCTTGGGCCCGGCCAGCTCAGCCAAGCGTCGGCGAGCGGATGATGACCGCCGCGTTAACGGCGGCCATCGGTTTTTCAGGCGCTTTCGCCGGAGTCGGCAACATCCTCGACCACGCCGATGGCGGAACTGCGGAGGATGTCGAGCTCGGCGTCGGTGAGATCGGTGTCGCGGCGGCGGCGCTTGCTGTGGTAAGCAAGACCGGTACCGGCCGGAATCAAGCGCCCCACGATAACATTCTCCTTCAGGCCCCGCAAGGTATCGCGCGTGCCGCGAACCGCCGCCTCGGTGAGGACGCGAGTGGTCTCCTGGAACGACGCCGCGGAGATGAAACTCTCCGTCGCCAGCGAGGCTTTGGTGATACCCAGCAGCACCGGATCAGTCTTGGCGGGAATGCCGTTGCGGGCGAGGATCTTCTGGTTCTCCTCGATGACGCGCACGCGCTCCAGCTGCTCGCCCCGCAGGAACTTGCTGTCGCCGGTGTCGGTGACCTCGAGCTTGCGCAGCATCTGCCTAATGATCGTCTCGATGTGCTTGTCGTTGATCTTCACGCCCTGCAGGCGGTAGACGTCCTGGATTTCCTTGACGAGGTAGGCCGCCAGTGGCTCGACGCCCAGCAGCCGCAGGATGTCCTGCGGGTTCGGCTCGCCGTCGACCACGGTCTCGCCCTTCTCCACGTGCTCACCCTCGAACACGATGATCTGGCGGTACTTCGGGATCAGCTCTTCGTGCTCGCCACCGTCTGCGTCCTTGATGATCAGACGCTGCTTGCCCTTGGTGTCCTTGCCGAAGCTGACGATGCCCGAGCGCTCGGCCAGGATCGCAGGATCCTTCGGCTTGCGCGCTTCGAACAGGTCGGCCACGCGCGGCAGACCACCGGTGATATCGCGGGTCTTGGAAGCTTCCTGCGGAATCTTCGCGACCACGTCACCCACGCCGACCGGCGCACCGTCCTGCAGGTTGACCACGGAGCGCGGCGGCAGCAGGTACTGCGCCGGCAGATCGGTGCCCGGAATCGAGAGGTCCTTGCCGTTGCCATCGACGATCCGGATGATCGGGCGCAGGTCCTTGCCCATCGAACCGCGGCGCTTCGGATCGGTGATCTCGATGCTGGCCAGGCCGGTCAGTTCGTCGGTCTTCTCGATGGCGGTGATGCCCTCGACGAGGTCGACGTAGCGCACGAAACCGGCCACTTCCGACACGATCGGGTGGTTGTGCGGGTCCCAGTTCGCGGCGATCTCGCCAGCCTTGATGGCCGCGCCATCCTTGAAGTTCAGCACCGCACCGTAGGGCAGCTTGTAGCGCTCGCGCTCGCGGCCGTGGCCGTCCATCACCGAGATTTCGCCGGAACGCGACACCGCCACGAGGTGGCCGGCGGCATGCTGCACCGACTTCAGGTTGTTGAACTTCACCGTACCGCTGGTGCGCACGGCGACATTGTCGACGGCTGCCGCACGCGAGGCCGCACCACCGATGTGGAAGGTGCGCATGGTCAGCTGGGTACCCGGCTCACCGATGGACTGCGCGGCGATCACGCCGACCGCCTCGCCGATGTTGACCACGTGGCCACGCGCAAGGTCGCGACCGTAGCAGTGCGCGCACACGCCGAAGCTGGACTCGCAGGTGATGGTGGAACGCACCTTGATCAGCTGCACGCTGGCGTCTTCGAGCTTCTGCACCCACTTTTCGTCGAGCAGGGTGTTGCGGGTGACGAAGGGATCCTCGTCGTTGCCCGGCAGATACACGTCCTCGGCCACGAGACGGCCGAGCACGCGCTCGCGCAGCGGCTCGACCACGTCGCCGCCTTCGACGATCGGCGTCATCGTCAGGCCATTGCTGGTGCCGCAGTCGACCTCGGTGATCACCACGTCCTGGGCGACGTCGACCAGACGACGGGTCAGGTAACCCGAGTTGGCGGTCTTGAGCGCGGTATCGGCCAGGCCCTTGCGTGCGCCGTGAGTCGAGATGAAGTACTGCAGAACGTCCAGGCCCTCACGGAAGTTCGCCTTGATGGGCGTTTCGATGATCGAGCCGTCCGGCTTTGCCATCAGGCCGCGCATACCCGCCAGCTGACGGATCTGGGCCGCGGAACCACGGGCGCCGGAGTCGGCCATGATGTAGATCGAGTTCATCGACTTCTGGTCGATCGTCTCGCCCTTGGCGTTCTGCACCTTCTCGGTGCCGATGCCTTCCATCATCGCCTTCGCGACCTGCTCGTTGGTGCGCGACCAGATGTCGACAACCTTGTTGTAGCGCTCGCCGGCCGTGACCAGGCCGCCCTGGTACTGCTCCTGGATCTCCAGCACTTCGCGTTCGGCGCCGGCCAGGATCTGCCGCTTGGCGTCCGGGATGACCATGTCATCAATACCGATCGACACGCCCGCGCGGGTGGCATTGCGGAAGCCGGTGTACATCAACTGGTCGGCGAAGATCACCGTTTCCTTCAGGCCCAGGTGACGGTAGCAGGCGTTGATCAGGCGGCTGATGGACTTCTTGTTGAGCTCGCAGTTGACCAGATCGAAGGGAAGGCCCTCGGGCAGAATCTCGGCCAGCAGCGCACGCCCGACCGTCGTATCGAGGATCGAGGTGCTTTCAGTGCGGCTGCGGTCCTCGGCAATGATCGTCTGCTTCAGGCGCAGTTTGATCTTCGCGTGGATCTCGACCATGCGGTTGTCGTAGGCGCGCTGCACTTCCGCCAGATTGGCGAAGACCATGCCCTCGCCCTTCTTGTTCTCGAGCGCGCGGGTCATGTAGTACAGGCCGAGGACGACGTCCTGGGTCGGCACGATGATCGGCTCACCGTTGGCGGGCGAGAGGATGTTGTTGGTCGACATCATCAGCGCGCGTGCTTCCAGCTGGGCTTCCAGCGAGAGCGGCACGTGCACGGCCATCTGGTCGCCGTCGAAGTCGGCGTTGAACGCGGTACAGACCAGCGGATGCAGCTGGATCGCCTTGCCCTCGACCAGCACCGGCTCGAAGGCCTGGATGCCGAGACGATGCAGGGTGGGCGCGCGGTTCAGCATCACCGGATGCTCGCGGATCACCTCTTCGAGGATGTCCCACACCTCCGCCGATTCACGCTCGACCAGCTTCTTGGCCGCCTTGATGGTGGTCGCCAGACCGCGACGCTGCAGCTTCGAGAAGATGAAGGGCTTGAACAGCTCCAGCGCCATCTTCTTCGGCAGACCGCATTCGTGCAGGCGTAGGGTCGGGCCGACCACGATGACCGAACGACCGGAGTAGTCGACGCGCTTGCCCAGCAGGTTCTGGCGGAAGCGGCCCTGCTTGCCCTTGATCATGTCGGCCAGCGACTTCAGCGGGCGCTTGTTGGTGCCGGTGATGGCACGGCCGCGACGGCCGTTGTCCATCAGGGCATCGACCGACTCCTGCAGCATGCGCTTCTCGTTGCGCACGATGATGTCGGGCGCGGCGAGCTCCAGCAGACGCTTCAGGCGGTTGTTGCGGTTGATGACGCGGCGGTACAGATCGTTCAGGTCGGAGGTCGCGAAGCGGCCGCCATCCAGCGGCACCAGCGGGCGCAGATCCGGCGGCAGCACCGGCAGCACGGTCATGACCATCCACTCGGGACGGTTGCCGGACTCGATGAAGGCCTCCATCAGCTTGATGCGCTTGGACAGGCGCTTCAGCTTGGTCTCGCTGTTGGTGGAGGCGATCTCTTCCTTCAGCTGGGCCAGCTCGGCGTTGAGGTCGATCGACTTCAGCAGCTCATAGACGGCTTCTGCGCCCATGCGCGCGTCGAAGTCATCGCCATGCTCGGTCACCGCCTGCAGATACTGCTCTTCGGTCAGCAGCTGGCCGCGCTCCAGCGGGGTCATGCCCGGCTCGATCACGCAGTAGGCTTCGAAGTACAGGATGCGCTCGATGTCGCGCAGGGTCATGTCCAGCATCAGGCCGATGCGCGAGGGCAGCGACTTCAGGAACCAGATGTGGGCGACCGGGCTGGCCAGGTCGATATGGCCCATGCGCTCACGGCGCACCTTGGCCAGCGTCACTTCGGTGCCGCACTTCTCGCAGACCACGCCACGGTGCTTCATGCGCTTGTACTTGCCGCACAGGCACTCGTAGTCCTTGATCGGTCCGAAAATGGCCGCGCAGAACAGGCCGTCGCGCTCCGGCTTGAAGGTGCGGTAGTTGATGGTCTCGGGCTTCTTCACCTCGCCGTAGGACCAGGAACGGATCAGGTCCGGCGAAGCCAGCGCGATCTTGATCGCGTCAAAGTCGAGCGTCTGGCGCTGCTGGTTGAAGAGGTTAAGCAGGTCTTTCATGGGATGCTCCGGGAATCGGGAATCGGGAGTTGGGAATCGATCAGAGCGGGGAACCGGGCTTGACGGGAGTCGATGTCGGCGACAGACGCCGCTTCAACGATTCCCGATTCCCGATTCCCCATTCCCAGCTCCTCAGTGCTCTTCCAGCTCGATGTTGATCGCCAGCGAACGGATTTCCTTGACCAGCACGTTGAAGGACTCGGGCATGCCCGCGGCCATCTCGTGGTTTCCGTCGACGATGTTCTTGTACATCTGGTTGCGGCCCTGCACGTCGTCGGACTTCACCGTCAGCATTTCCTGCAGGGTGTAGGCCGCGCCATAGGCTTCCAGCGCCCAGACTTCCATCTCGCCGAAGCGCTGGCCACCGAACTGCGCCTTGCCGCCCAGCGGCTGCTGGGTGACGAGCGAGTACGGACCAGTCGAGCGCGCATGCATCTTGTCGTCGACCAGGTGGTTCAGCTTCAGCATGTACATGTAGCCGACCGTGACCGGGCGATCGAAGGCCTCGCCGGTGCGACCGTCGTACAGCGTGGTCTGACCCGATTCCGGCAGGTCCGCCAGCTTCAGCATGGACTTCAGCTCGGCTTCGTCGGCACCGTCGAACACCGGGGTTGCCATCGGCACACCCGCGGTCAGGTTCTTGGACAGGGCGATGATTTCGTCGTCCGTCAGCTGCGAAAGATCCTCACGCAGCGAACCGCGGATGGCCTTGTCGTGGTTGTAGATCTGGTCGAGGAAGTCCCGCAGCTCCTTGACCTTGCGCTGCTCGTCGAGCATGCGCTGGATCTTCTCGCCCAGGCCCTTGGCGGCCCAGCCCAGATGGGTTTCCAGCACCTGGCCGATGTTCATGCGCGAGGGCACGCCCAGCGGATTCAGCACGATGTCGACCGGACGGCCGTCGGCCATGTAGGGCATGTCCTCGACCGGCTGGATCATCGAGATCACACCCTTGTTGCCGTGGCGGCCGGCCATCTTGTCGCCCGGCTGGATGCGACGCTTCACGGCCAGGAAGACCTTGACCATCTTCAGCACGCCAGGGGCGAGGTCGTCGCCGGCGGTGATCTTGGCGCGCTTGTCGGCGAAGCGCTTCTCGAATTCCTTCTTGTGCGCTTCGATCTGCTTCTGCGCGCGCTCGATGAAATCAGCCGCGTCCTCGTCCTTCATGCGGATCGAGAACCACTCGTCCTTCTTCAGGCTGCTCAGGTACTCGTCGGTGATCTCGGCGCCCTTCTTCAGGCCCGCCGGGCCGCCGTTCGCCACGCGACCCGCGATCTGGGTGCGCAGACGCGCGAAGATCGCGCTCTCAAGGATGCGGAACTGATCGTCGAAGTCTTTCTTGACCCGACGGATCTCCATCTCCTCGATCTGCTTGGCGCGCTTGTCCTTCTCGATGCCGTCGCGGGTGAAGACCTGCACGTCGATGACGGTGCCATCCATGCCCGGCGGCACGCGCAGCGAGCTGTCCTTCACGTCAGAGGCCTTCTCGCCAAAGATCGCGCGCAGCAGCTTCTCCTCCGGGGTCAGCTGGCTCTCGCCCTTGGGCGTGACCTTGCCGACCATGATGTCGCCGGCCTGCACCTCGGCGCCGATGTAGACCACGCCAGACTCGTCCAGACGGCCCAGGGCCTGCTCGGACACGTTGGGGATGTCGGCGGTGATCTCCTCCGGCCCCAGCTTGGTGTCGCGGGCGACGCAGGTCAGCTCTTCGATGTGGATCGTGGTGTAGCGGTCCTGCTTGACCACCTGCTCCGAGATCAGGATCGAGTCCTCGAAGTTGTAGCCGTTCCAGGGCATGAACGCGATCAGCATGTTCTGGCCAAGCGCCAGCTCGCCGATGTCGGTCGAAGGACCGTCGGCCAGCACATCGCCGCGTGCGACCACGTCACCCACATTGACCAGTGGACGCTGGTTAATGCAGGTGTTCTGGTTGGAGCGGGTGTACTTGGTCAGGGTGTAGATGTCGACACCCGGATCGTTCTCGCCGATCTCGGCCTCGTTCACCCGGACAACGATTCGCGCCGCGTCGACCTGGTCGATCACACCGCCGCGCTTGGCGACGGAGTTGACGCCGGAGTCGCGCGCCACATCCTTTTCGATGCCAGTGCCGACCAGCGGGGTCTGCGCTCGCAGGGTCGGCACCGCCTGGCGCTGCATGTTCGCGCCCATGAGCGCGCGGTTGGCGTCGTCGTGCTCGATGAAGGGCACCAGCGCAGCCGCGACCGATACGGTCTGCATCGGCGAGACGTCCATGTACTGGATCTCGGCCGGCGCCATCAGCAGGGATTCACCCTGGTAACGGCAGGGCACGAACTGCTCGATGAACTTGCCGTCCTCGGTCAGGTTGGCGTTGGCCTGCGCCACCGCGAACTCGGCTTCTTCGATCGCCGACAGGAAATCGATCTGGTCGGTGACCTTGCCGTCGACCACGCGCCGATAGGGCGTCTCAAGGAAGCCATAGCGATTGGTGCGGGCGAACACGGCCAGCGAGTTGATCAGGCCGATGTTCGGACCTTCCGGGGTTTCAATGGTGCAGACGCGCCCATAGTGGGTCGGATGCACGTCGCGCACCTCGAAGCCTGCGCGCTCGCGGGTCAGGCCGCCCGGGCCCAGCGCCGAAACGCGGCGCTTGTGGGTGACTTCCGACAGCGGATTGTTCTGGTCCATGAACTGCGACAGCTGCGAGGAGCCGAAGAACTCCTTGATCGCTGCCGCCACCGGCTTGGCGTTGATCAGCTCCTGCGGTGTCAGACCTTCCGACTCCGCCAGCGAGAGACGCTCCTTGACGGCGCGCTCGACGCGCACCAGGCCCACGCGGAAGGTGTTCTCGGCCATTTCACCGACCGAGCGCACGCGACGGTTGCCAAGGTGATCGATGTCATCGACCGTGCCCTTGCCGTTGCGGATGTCGATGAGCACCTTCATCACGGCGAGGATGTCGTCGTTGCTCAGGACGCCCGAGCCCTCGACTTCCTTGCGACCGACACGGCGATTGAACTTCATGCGGCCCACGCCAGACAGGTCGTAGCGGTCCGAGGAGAAGAACAGGTTCTGGAACAGATTCTGCGCGGCGTCCTTGGTGGGCGGCTCGCCCGGACGCATCATGCGGTAGATCTCGACCAGAGCCTCAAGCTGGGTGCGGGTCGGGTCGATGCGCAGGGTGTTCGAGATGTAGGCGCCTCGGTCCAGGTCGTTGACCCAGATGGTGCCGAGACTCTGAACGCTGGCCTTGCGGAACTTGGCCAGGTGGTCCTCGTGCAGCTCGTCGTTGGCGGTGGCCAGCAGCTCACCCGAGTTCGGGTCAACCACGTCATGCGCCAGGATGCGGCCGAGCAGGTACTCGTCCGGCACTTCCAGCGCGCTGATCTTGGCCTGCTCCAGCTGCTTCACATGACGCGCGGTGATGCGCTTGCCGGCCTCGACGATGACCTTGCCGTCGGCGACGAGGTCGAAGTTCAGCGTCTCACCGCGCAGGCGTTCGGCGACCAGCTCCAGCTCCACGCCCTCGGGCAGCAGGCTGAAGCGGTTGATCTCGAAGAAGGTCTCAAGGATTTCCGGGTTCGAGAAGCCGAGCGCGCGCAGCAGCACCGTGACCGGCAGCTTGCGGCGACGGTCGATTCGGGTGAACAGCGCATCCTTCGGGTCGAACTCGAAGTCCAGCCAGGAGCCGCGGTAGGGAATGATGCGGGCGCTGTACAGGAGCTTGCCGGAGCTGTGGGTCTTGCCGCGGTCATGGTCGAAGAACACGCCCGGCGAGCGGTGCAGCTGGGAAACGATGACGCGCTCGGTGCCATTGATGATGAAGGTGCCGTTGTCCGTCATGAGCGGCAGTTCGCCCATGTAGACCTCCTGCTCCTTCACGTACTTCACGGCCTTATTGGAAGCCGGGCTGTCCTTGTCATAGATGACCAGACGCACGGTCACGCGCAGCGGCGCGCCGTAACTCATGCCGCGATTACGGCACTCGCGCTCGTCGAATGCGGGCTCGCCCAGCTTGTAGCTGACGTACTCCAGCGCCGCGTTGCCGCTGTAGCTGCTGATCGGGAACACCGACTTCAGGGCGCCGTGCAGGCCCTGCTCGCTCCGCTGCGCGGGTGCGATGTGCTCCTGCAGGAACTCGCGGTAGGAATCCACCTGGATCGCAAGCAGGAAAGGCACCTCGATGATCGAGGAACGCTTGCCGAAGTCCTTGCGGATGCGCTTTTTTTCGGTGAAGGAGTAGGTCATGGCCGAAGTACCACCCTGGTTGTGCTGGAGCGGCGTTGTCTAGACGCCGATCCGGGAAAGTAAGCGTGTGATGCAGCCCTTGCAGGCCGGGATTGGAGCTGTGCCCTCACGAAGGCACAGGTCCAATCAGGGCCGCGGATCATTGCACTGCGATGTGAAAGCGGTAGAGACGGACGAAAGCCCGGGGGCTTGCGCCCCCAGGCTCGTTCGCGCGAACTGCAAGCGCGCGACGCAAAGCGTCGCTTACTTGATTTCGACCTTGGCGCCGGCGTCTTCCAGTTCCTTCTTGAACTTGGCGGCGTCTTCCTTGCTGACGGCTTCCTTGACCACGGCCGGAGCACTCTCCACCAGGTCCTTGGCTTCCTTCAGGCCCAGGCCGGTGATGGTGCGGATGGCCTTGATCGCGTTGACCTTGTTGGCGCCTGCTTCGGCCAGGATCACGTTGAACTCGGTCTGCTCTTCGACCGGCGCGGCCGCGGCGGCCGGGCCCGCCATCATGACGGGGGCAGCAGCGGTGACGCCGAACTTCTCTTCGGCGGCCTTGACCAGGTCCATGACCTCAAGAAGGGTCATGCCACCGATTGCTTCGAGGATCTGCTCGTGGGTGAGAGACATTTTTTCCTACCTCTGGAATTGATCTGAAAACTGTGTAATCGGAGCGGCTGCGGACAGCCGCGGACGGTCAGGCCGCCTGCTCCTTCTGATCGCCGATCGCCTTGAACACGCGAGCAACGCGCGTGGCCGGCTCCATCAGCAGGTTCAGGAACATGGCCAGCGCCTGGTCGCGGGTCGGCAGCGAAGCCAACACATCGACGTGCGCTGCGGGCAGCAGCTTGCCGCCCATGGAGACCACCTTGGGCTGCAGCTTGTCGTTGCCCTTGGCAAACTCCTTGATCAGGCGCCCGGCGGAGCCGGGTTCCTCCATCGAGAACGCATACAGCAGGGGGCCGACCAATGCGTCCTGGACGCATTCGAACTCGGTTCCCGCCACGGCACGCGAGGCCAGTGTGTTCTTGACAACCTTCAAGTACACGCCGGTTTCGCGAGCCTTCTTGCGCATCTCCGTCATCTTGGCGACGGTAATGCCTGCGTACTCGGATGCGACCAAGGAGTGGGCCTTGGCGGCGATTTCCGCCAGCTCGGCGACCACTTCTTGCTTCTGAGTCAGATTGAGAGCCATTGCACTCCTCCGTATGAACTTCCACGCACGCCATGAGGGCCGAGCGTGGTCCCTGGCGGTGGCCTTCCGTGGTCACCGGGGGCGTCGACGACGCCCCATTGGTAGCCGGCTTCGAGAATTCCAGAAGGTCGGCACCATCTACGCAGGCGCTCCGGCAGTTGCCGGTGGTTTAAGCCACGCAAGAAGGAGGACAGCCGTGGCTCGCGCCCCGGATCGCCCTCCTCCCTGAGTGACACCTGCGGTCTTTGACGGCGGCCACTTGCGTGGCTGCCTCCAAAATTGCGACCCCGCGCGCCATGCGCGCAGGGTCTATGCAGATCAGACCTTGAGCGACAGGCTCGACTGGTCAACCGTGATGCCGATGCCCATGGTGGTGGACAGCGACACCTTCTGCAGGTACTGCCCTTTGGCAGCCGAGGGCTTGGCCTTCAGCAGGTCGCTCAGCAGCGCATGCAGGTTGCCCTTGAGCGCTTCAGCGTCGAAGCTGGCCTTGCCGATCGTGCAGTGGATGATGCCGGCCTTGTCGGTGCGGTAGCGCACCTGACCCGCCTTGGCATTGCGCACGGCTTCGGCCGGATTGGCGCTGACGGTGCCGACCTTGGGGTTCGGCATCAGGCCACGCGGTCCCAGGACCTGACCCAGCTTGCCGACGACGCGCATGGCGTCCGGCGTGGCAATCACGACGTCATAGTTCAGATCGCCGGCCTGCATTTTCTCGGCCAGATCGTCCATGCCAATCGCTTCCGCGCCGGCGGCCACGGCCTCGTCAGCCTTGGCGCCCGGGGGGCAGAACACGGCGACGCGAACCGACTTGCCGGTGCCATTCGGCAGCACGGTGGAGCCGCGGACCTGCTGATCCGACTTGCGCGCATCCACGCCGAGGCGCACGGCGACGTCGACGGACTCGACGAACTTGAGCTTGCTGTTGTCCTTGAGAATGCGCAGGACATCGTCGATGGCGTAGGTCTTGCCCGGCTCGACCAGGCTCTGCATCGCCTTGAAACGCTTCGTGATCTTTGCCATGACTTAGCCCTCCACCACCAGACCCATGCTGCGGGCGGAACCCGCAATCGTGCGCACACCCGCATCGATGTCAGCGGCCGTAAGATCGGCCTGCTTGGCCTTGACGATCTCTTCGAGCTGGGCGCGCGTGACCTTGCCGACCTTGTCGGTGTTCGGGCGCTTGCTGCCCGAGCTGATGCCCGCCGCCTTCTTCAGCAGCACCGTTGCAGGCGTGCTCTTGGTGACGAAGGTGAAGGTACGGTCGGAATACGCGGTGATGATGACCGGCGTCGGCAGACCCGGCTCCATCTTGGCAGTCGCGGCATTGAACGCCTTGCAGAACTCCATGATGTTCAGGCCGCGCTGACCCAGGGCCGGGCCGACGGGGGGGCTGGGGTTGGCCTGACCGGCCTTCACCTGCAGCTTGATGTAGCCAACAACTTTCTTTGCCATTTCATTGACTCCTCGGGTTCAAGCGCCGCGCGGTGGCTCGCACCGGTATGGCTCCCCGTCTGGTTGCTTGTTTCGGGATCAGAGACACGAAGTTTGGGGCTTGCAAGAACAGTCAGCGGTGTGCTTCCGGCTCTTGCGAATCCCGAATCCCGAATCCCGAATCCCGGCCGCTCAGGCCTTCTCCACCTGGGTGAACTCGAGTTCCACCGGCGTGGATCGGCCGAAAATCAGGACCGCGACGCGCAGGCGGCTCTTGTCGTAGTTGACTTCCTCGACCGTGCCGTTGAAGTCGTTGAAGGGGCCGTCGACGACGCGGACCATCTCGCCCGGCTCGAACAGCACCTTGGGACGCGGCTTCTCGACGCCGTCCTGCACGCGCTGCAGGATGCGGTCCGCTTCACTGTCCTTGATCGGCAGGGGCTTGTCGGCGGTGCCACCAATGAAGCCCAGCACCTTTGGGGTCGTCTTGACGAGATGCCAGCACTCATCGTCGATGCGCAGCCCGCCGCCCTCACCGCTCGTCTCGATCTGGACAAGCACGTAGCCGGGGAAGAACTTGCGCTCGCTGCGGCGCTTCTGGCCCGCACGCATCTCGATGATTTCCTCGGTCGGGACCAGCACGTCACCGAAGCGCTCCTCGATACCCGAACGCGCAATACGATCGATCAGGGCCTTCTTGACCTGCTGCTCGAACCCCGAGTACGCCTGGACCACATACCAACGCTTGCTCATGTCCAGACCTCAGGCGCCGAGAAGGGCGCGGACGCCGGTGGAAATGATCAGGTCGAACAGCGCTAGGATCAGGCTGATGATGATCACCACGACGATGATCAAGCCGGTGGTGCGTGTGGTTTCCTGGCGTGTCGGCCAGACCACCTTGCGCAGCTCGAAACGGGTTTCGGCGAAGAACTCGCGAGCGTCGCGACCCTTGGCGCTGAGCATGAAGACGCCCGCCGCCAGTCCGAAGCCGACCAGCATGCCCAGCACGCGCAGGGCGGTGGGCGCCGTGGAGAACCAGTAGAAGCCCGCCAACGAGGCCACCACGAGCAGCACGGCGAGGACGTATTTGACGATGTCGCTGGTAGACACCGCTTCGTTCTGTGCGACCTTTGCGTTCATCCGGGTCTTCTGAGATGGCACGCCAGGAGGGACTCGAACCCCCAACCTGCGGTTTTGGAGACCGCTGCTCTGCCAATTGAGCTACTGGCGTACACGAGGTTACGAAGCGTTAACTCCGAAAAGGCCGAAGGCGAGCCGTGTACGACTCGCCTTGGCCGTGCTTTCCCTCAAGGGGAAAGCGATATCTTACTGCACGATCTTGGCAACAACACCGGCGCCGACGGTACGGCCACCTTCGCGGATCGCGAAGCGCAGGCCTTCTTCCATCGCGATCGGGGCGATCAGCGTCACCACCATCTTGATGTTGTCGCCCGGCATCACCATCTCGACGCCTTCCGGCAGCTCGCAGGCGCCCGTCACGTCAGTGGTGCGGAAATAGAACTGCGGGCGGTAGCCCTTGAAGAACGGGGTGTGGCGGCCGCCCTCGTCCTTCGACAGCACGTACACCTCGGCCTCGAACTGCGTATGCGGCTTGATCGTGCCCGGCTTGCACAGCACCTGGCCGCGCTCGACGTCGTCACGCTTGGTGCCGCGCAGCAGCAGGCCCGCATTGTCGCCCGCCTGTCCCTGGTCCAGCAGCTTGCGGAACATCTCGATGCCGGTGACCGTGGTCTTGGCCGTCGGGCGGATACCCACGATCTCGACTTCGTCACCCACCTTGATGATGCCGCGCTCGATACGACCGGTCACCACGGTGCCGCGGCCCGAGATCGAGAACACGTCTTCCACCGGCATCAGGAAGGTCTTGTCCACGTCGCGCTGCGGCTCCGGGATGTAGGTGTCCAGCGCTTCCACCAGCGCGATGATCGACGGCACGCCGATCTCCGACTGGTCGCCTTCCAGCGCCTTCAGTGCCGAACCCTTCACGATCGGGGTGTCATCGCCCGGGAAGTCGTACTTCGACAGCAGCTCGCGCACTTCCAGCTCGACCAGCTCCAGCAGCTCGGCGTCGTCCACCATGTCCGCCTTGTTCAGGTAGACCACGATGTACGGCACGCCCACCTGACGGGCCAGCAGGATGTGCTCACGCGTCTGCGGCATCGGGCCGTCAGCGGCCGAGCACACCAGGATCGCGCCATCCATCTGCGCCGCACCCGTGATCATGTTCTTCACGTAGTCGGCGTGGCCGGGACAGTCGACGTGCGCGTAGTGGCGGGTCGGCGATTCGTACTCGACGTGCGAGGTCGAGATCGTGATGCCGCGCGCCTTCTCTTCCGGCGCCTTGTCGATCGCGTCGTACGCCTTGAACTCGCCACCGAAACGCTCGGCACCCACCTTCGTCAGCGCCGCCGTCAGCGTCGTCTTGCCGTGGTCAACGTGACCGATCGTGCCCACGTTCACGTGCGGCTTGGTGCGCTCGAACTTACCCTTGGCCATGACTTTGGTATCCCGGTGAACTCAAGATTCGGAAAGGTGTGGATGGGTGCCGCTTCAAGAGATGGTGCTCATGACTGGAATCGAACCAGCGACCTCTTCCTTACCAAGGAAGTGCTCTACCGACTGAGCTACATGAGCACACGATTTGTTTGTGGATCAGGCCCTCGGCGGGAGCCTGGATCCTCCGACCTTGGGCAGCACTGAAGCGCCGCCTGCGGTCTTTGCCTCACCCTTTGCCGGCGTGGAGCGGGAGACGGGGATCGAACCCGCACCATCAGCTTGGAAGGCTGAGGTTCTACCATTGAACTACTCCCGCCCTGTGCTGCAAGCCGAAGCCTTCAAACGGTGGTGGAGGGAGGTGGATTCGAACCACCGAAGGCGTAAGCCAGCAGATTTACAGTCTGCCCCCGTTGGCCGCTTGGGTATCCCTCCAACAGAGAGCCCCGCATTTTCAACGTCGAAAGGGCGTCTGTCAATGCCGGATCGAGAAAAAGTTTGCCGGCCGCCCGCTCGGGCTCAGACGTTGAAGAGGAAGTTGAGGACGTCGCCGTCCTTGACCACGTAATCCTTGCCTTCCGCACGCTGCTTGCCAGCCTCCTTGGCACCCTGCTCGCCCTTGTAGGCGATGAAGTCATCGAAGCCGATGGTCTGGGCGCGAATGAAGCCGCGTTCGAAATCGGTGTGGATGACGCCCGCCGCCTTCGGCGCGGTGTCTCCCTTGTGGATGGTCCAGGCGCGGACTTCCTTCACGCCGGCGGTGAAGTAGGTCTGCAGGCCCAGCAGCTTGTAGCCGGCGCGGATCACCCGGTTGAGCCCGGGCTCGCCGATGCCGAGATCGGCCAGGAAGATGTCGCGGTCGGCATCCTCAAGCTGGGACAGCTCTTCCTCGATGGCAGCGCAGACCGGAACGACTTCGGCGCCCTCGCCCGCCGCCCGCTCGCGCACCCGGTCAAGGTGCGGATTGTTCTCGAAGCCGTCCTCCCGGACATTGGCGATGTACATGACCGGCTTGGCCGTCAGCAGGTAGAGCTCACGCAGCAGGCCGCGCTCGTCGGCATCCAGGCCCATGCCCCGCACCGGCTTGCCCTGGTCGAGCTGGGCGCGCACGCGGGTCAGCAGGTCACGCCGCAGCGCCGCATCCTTGTCGCCCGCCCTGGCGGCGCGCTCGTAGCGGTTCAGCGCCTTGTCGACGCTTTCCAGATCGGCCAGCGCAAGCTCGGTGTCGATGGTCTCGATGTCAGCGATCGGGTCGACCTTGCCGGCGACGTGGACGATGTCGCCGTGCTCGAAGCAGCGCACCACGTGGGCGATCGCATCGGTCTCGCGGATGTTGGCCAGGAACTTGTTGCCCAGGCCTTCGCCCTTGCTGGCGCCGGCCACCAGGCCCGCGATGTCGACGAACTCGACCGCAGTCGGCACGACCTTCTGCGGCTTGACGATCGCCGCCAGCTGGTCGAGGCGAGGATCCGGCACCGGCACTACGCCGACGTTGGGATCGATCGTGCAGAACGGAAAGTTGGCCGCGGCGATGCCCGCCTTGGTCAGGGCGTTGAACAGGGTGGACTTGCCCACGTTGGGAAGTCCGACGATGCCGCATCTCATGGCCATGGGAGTGAATCCGGGAATCGGGAATGGGGAGTCGAGAATCGTCGAAGCGGGTCAGGCGAGTTCGAGCGCAGCGCTCTTACCCATTCCCGATTCCCGACTCCCGATTCCCGGCTGTATGCAGTCTCTTCATCGCCTCGGCGAAGTCGCCGCGCAGCAGCAGCGGCAGCTGGTCGAGTGCGGCATCCAGGCTGCGCTGGATGGCGATTTCGTCGTCGCGGCCGGGGCGTCCTAGCACCCAGGGCGTGACCTTGTCCTTGTGGCCAGGGTGGCCGATGCCGACCCGGAGCCGGTGGAACCTGCCGTGGCCCAGATGCGCGAAGGTGTCGCGCAGACCGTTCTGGCCGCCGTGACCGCCATCGAACTTGAGTCGCGCCGTGCCGGCAGGCAGGTCGAGTTCGTCGTGGGCCACCAGCATTTCGGCGGGCTCGATCTTGAAGTAGCGCAGCGCCGCGGAAATCGCCTGCCCGCTGCGGTTCATGAAGGTGCTGGGCTTCAGCAGCCAGAGGCTGTGCCCATCCAGCGCGATTCGCGCGCTCTCGGCGTGCAGCTTGGCCTCGTGACTGAAGCGCGCGCCCGTCTTTTCGGCCAGCCGGTCGGCGAGCCAGAAGCCCGCGTTGTGGCGGGTTTGGGCATATTCGCCGCCGGGATTGCCCAGACCGACGATCAGTTTCAGCGCGCTCATGCGGCAGGGCGGATCCCGCCGGCGCCAGGGCCGGCGGGATCGGCAGGTCTTACTTCTTCTCTTCGGCCGCTTCGTCGGACTCGCCGGCCTTCGACTGGCGCGCGATCACGACGGCGACGTCATGCTCCTTGCCCAGCTTCAGCTCGGGGATCTCGACGCCCGCCGGCAGCTTGATGTCCGACAGGTGGACGGTATCGCCCGCCTTCAGGCCCGACAGGTCGAGCTCGATGTACTCCGGCAGGTTGGCCGGCAGACAGGAGACTTCGACTTCGTTGACTTCGTGGGTGATGACCACGCCACCGGCCTTTCCGGCCGGCGAGGTGTCCTGGTTCAGGAAGTGCAGCGGCACGCGAACGCGGATGGCCTCGTCGGCCGACACGCGCAGGAAGTCCATGTGCATGATCAGCGGCTTGACCGGGTGGCGCTGCATGTCGCGCAGGATGACCTTCTGCACCTTGCCGTCGACGTTCAGGTCGATGATCGAGCTGTAGAACCACTCGTGCGCCGAGGCCAGCCACACGGTGTTGTGGAGGATCTCGATGCTGGTGGGCTCGGCGTGGCCGCCGTAGACCACGGCAGGCACCTGACCCGTACGACGCAGGCGGCGGCTCGCACCCTTCCCTGCGTCCGCACGGACGGTGGCCTTGATTTCATGCTGGGTTGCCATTGTGTGTTGCCTTTCTTGCTTGGGGTAAGCCGCCTTGCGGCGACCTGGATGCCCAACCCCGCGACCAGGGTGGGCGATGGTGTCAGTCCACGTAGAGCGAACTGACGGATTCTCCGAAAGCGATGCGGCGGATGGTTTCCGCCAGCAGTTCGGCGACGCTGAGCTGGCGGATGCGGCCGCAGGCGCGGGCCTCGTCCGACAGCGGAATGGTGTCGGTGACAACCAGCTCGTCCAGCTGGCTGCCGCTGATGTTGCTGATCGCGGCGCCGGACAGCACCGGGTGCGTGCAGTACGCGACCACCTTGCGGGCGCCGTGCTCCTTCAGTGCAGCCGAAGCGGCACAGAGCGTGCCGGCGGTGTCGACGATGTCGTCGACCAGCACGCAGGTCTTGCCGGACACGTCGCCGATGATGTTCATCACGGTGGCGACGTTGGCGCGCGGACGGCGCTTGTCGATGATCGCGAGGTCGGCGTCATCCAGGCGCTTGGCGATGGCGCGCGCGCGCACGACGCCGCCGACGTCCGGGCTGACCACGATCAGATCCTTGGTGCCCTGGGTACGCCACACGTCAGCCAGCAGCAGGGGCGAGGCGTAGACGTTGTCCACCGGGATGTCGAAGAACCCCTGGATCTGGTCGGCATGAAGGTCGACCGTCAGCACCCGGTCGGTACCGACCGCACTGAACATGCGCGCGGCCACCTTGGCGGTGATCGGCACGCGCGCCGAACGCGGGCGACGGTCCTGCCGGGCGTAGCCGAAATAGGGCACCACGGCGGTGACGCTGGCCGCCGAGGCGCGCTTCAGCGCGTCCACCAGCACCAGCAGTTCCATGAAGTTCTCGGCGGTCGGCGCGCAGGTCGGCTGGATCACGAAGACCTCCTGCCGACGCACGTTCTCCTCGATCTCGACCTGCACTTCGCCATCGGAAAAGCGGCCGACCAGGGCCTTGCCGGGTCGCACGCCGAGCTCGCGGCAGACCGCGTTGGCCAGCGGTCGGTTGGCGTTGCCGGTAAAAACGAGAATGCCGTCAGTGTTCACATTGCACCTGTGGATCGCCGTCGGCGACCGTTCTCGGACGACGCCACCGCGGCGCGCCCTGCTTGCTGGGCGGGCGCGGGCTCCGTGCCCGATGCGCCGCCGCCGTCGCGCGCCGCTGCCGGCAGCGTTGACGGATCGGAAAGTGAACTCTGGCTGGGGCGGCAGGATTCGAACCTGCGAATGCCGGAATCAAAATCCGGTGCCTTACCACTTGGCGACGCCCCAGCACTCAGAAACGTGTGTCTTCGGCTCTCGAACCCTGCTCCATGGCGAGGTGCAGGGGCGAGCGATCCAGCCCCGCGCAGACCCAGCTGCGCCAATTCGGCATCAGCCCGGACTGCGCCGCGACAGCATGCTCCCGCTGCGCGAACCTGGCGAAACAGCAGCCGCCGGTTCCACTCAGCGCGACCTGCAGCGCGGTGCCGGCAGACGCCTTGTGCAGGGCCTGCAGCGCCTCGCCCACCTTGGGCGAACGCGCCACCAGCACCGGCTCGAAGGCATTGCCGAAGCGCTGTCCGGAGACGAAGCCCGCAATTGTCGCGGGGGGCGCATCCCGTGTCAATTCAGGCGCTTGGAACAACTCGGGCGTGGGCACCGAAACACCGGAATCCAGCACCAGATAGCTGCTCGCGTCCAGCTCGATCGGCAGCAGCTGTTCGCCCACACCTTCGGCCCAGGCGGAATGACCGCGCACGAACACCGGCACATCCGCGCCGAGCTGCAGGCCCAGCTGCGCCAGTCGATCGAGTCCGAGATCCAGCCCCCACAGACGGTCAAGACCCAGCAGCACCGTGGCCGCGTCCGAGCTGCCCCCTCCGAGGCCGCCGCCCATCGGGATGCGCTTGTCCAGACGGATCGAAACCCCGGCATCGGCAGCGGCATACGGCTGCAGCAGGCGGGCGGCGCGTACGCACAGATCGGCCCCGGGCGCGAGATCCGGTGGTCCATCCAGGCGCTCGATACGCCCGTCCGAGCGCGGGACGAGCTGGATGCGGTCGCACAGGTCGATCAGCTGGAAGACGGTCTGCAGCAGGTGATAGCCGTCCTCGCGACGCCCCACGATGCGCAGGAACAGGTTCAGTTTGGCGGGTGCCGGCAGCCAGGGCGCTTCAGCCACCCGGCGTCTCCCACCGGTCGACCGCCAGCCGCACCCGGCGCTGTCCCGACTCTGCGAAAACCCGCTGCGGCATCGGCACGCCAGCCGACTCGGTCCAGCTGCGGTACTCGATCCGCCAGCCCGCCTGCTGCAGCACGGCCGGCAGCCCCTCCGCGCCAAAGACGAGTTCCGCGTCACCGCTGGCGCGCGCGCCGCGCACCCAGGCACGCAGCGGCTCCAGCGGCATCGACCAGCCCGCGGCGCGCCTCAACAGCGCCTCGGCATCACGATCTTCCAGCACACCGTGCCCGTGGCCTTCGAGGCGTGCGCCGCTGGAGTCACCGCTGAGCCGCCAGCTCTGCCGGCTCACCGGTGCGCTGAGCTCGATCACATAGGCCTCGCCACGCTGCTGCCACTCGATGCGACCGCTGCCGCCCTCACCTTCGCCGGAAACGGCGATGCGGCCGGTGAATCGCCACTCCTCGACAACGGCCAGCGCCGACTCCCGGCCCACCTGGGCGGCCAGCAGGGCGTCGTCGGGAGCCCGCAGCGGCGCACGCGCGCAAGCGCCAAGCAGCAGCACGATCACAAGCAGCAGCGGGCGCCGCCAATGGACCATCGGCATGCGCCCGCTCACGGCCCGAACTGCTCGCGCAGGCGCTGGATGGCGCGATTGTCGGGGTCCAGCCCCGCGCCCTTCTGCCAGATCTCGCGGGCCTCGCCCTCGCGCCCGAGGGCCGCCAGCACTTCGGCGAGGTGGGCTGCGATCTCGGCATCTTCCTGCGCCGCAAACGCGCGCTGCAGGTAATCAAGGGCTTCTTCCGCTCGGCCGAGCTTGAACAGCACCCAGCCCATGCTGTCGAGGATGGCCGGCTGCTCGGGCGACAGCGCCAGCGCGCGCTCGATGTAGCCCAGCGCTTCTTCGTAGTCGCTGGTGCGATCGGCCATGGTGTAGCCGAGCGCGTTCAGGGCGTCCGCGTCTTCGGGGTCTTCGGTGATCAGCACCTGCAGGTCGATGATCGCCTCGGGCACGCGATCCAGACGCTCGAAGGTCAGCGCGCGGGCATACAGCAGGGCGCGGTCGTCCTCGAAGATCTGCAGCCCGCGATTCAGCGCGTCCACCGAAGCCACGAGGTCGCCGCGGCGGTTGAGCAGCTCCCCCTCCAGCAGGAAAGCGTTGCGCAGGGTTTCGCCATCCTCGGTGTCGCTGGCCTGGACCTCGCGCAGGGTCGCGATGGCCTGCTCGGGCCGCTTCGCGGCCTCGTGCAGCACTGCGATCCGCAGCTGCGCGGGCAGTCGCCGGGCCGGATCGCTGACCGCGCCGTACCAACGCAGCGCATCCTCGGTGGACTCCAGCACCTCGGCGATCTGGCCGAGCAGGAAACGCCGGTCATCGCTGATGTCGGCGTCGAAGACCGTCGTTCCGGCATCGGCCTCGGGGCCGATCGCCGCCACCGCATCCGCCTTGATCAGTCCATACAGCGCCTGCAGCGCGTCGGACTTGCCGATCCGGGCGAGATAGGCGGCCCGGCCGGCGAAGGTGGCGTCGGTCTGCTCACCCTGGGCCAGCAGCTCGACCGCGCGCTCGGTCTGGCCGAGGCCATCCAGCAGCGAGGCGGCACGCAGGCGCTCGGGAATATCCGTGAGCCCGAGCGCCAGCACGGCATCCAGTGCCTCGCCGGCGGCCTCGTCGCGCTGCTGGCGCAGCAGCACCTCGGCCCGCCACAAACCGACACGACGGTCCTGCGGGAAGCGCTCGCCAGCGCGATCGACCACCCGGGCCGCAAGTTCTGCATCCCCCCACTGCTGGGCCAGGCCGCCAAGCGCCACCCACAGCCCGAATTCTGCGGGCAGGTCGGGCGCGTCCAGCACGCGGCCCAGCACGTCGAGCGCGGGCCGGCCGCTGCCGGCGAGGGCCTGGATCGCCAGACGACGCCCTTCCTCGCCCTCGTTCATCAGTTCGACAAGCCCGACTGCCGCCTCGTCGAAGCGCTGCTCGCGGATCAGCGCGACCTGCTGGAACTGACGCCCGGCCAGCGAGGCCGGGTCCAGCTCACGCCAGCGTGCGAGGGCATCGAGCAGCAGCAAACGCTCGTCAGCCAGCAGGGCCACGCGCGCAGCGCGCTCGGCGACGCTGGGATCGGAAGACTGTCGTGCGGCCTCGACATAGGCCTGCGCGGCCGCGGCGGAATCGCCCTGCTGCAGGGCGAACTCGCCTTCGAGCAGAGGCAGCAAGGCCTCGCCCAGCGGCTGCACCGCGGGCCGGGCATCGTCCGCCAGCGCGCGGGGCGCCGACGCGAGCAACGCAAGAAGCATCAGCAGGTAGAATGCGCGCGCGTTCATCGACCTTCTTATATGTGTCCGGCGCCCGCCGCAGGCTGCGGCGAACCGGGCCGGAACAACGCCCCACAGTGTACCCGAACCCCCCTTCCGACCGTCCGCAGCGACGCTTGCTGGCGCTGGGCCTGAGCCACCAGACCGCACCTGTCGCCCTGCGCGAGAAGGTGGCGTTCGCGGCCGAGCGCCTGCCCGAGGCGCTGGCCTCGCTGCTGGCGCGTCCCGGCGTGGAGGAAGCCGCACTGGTCTCGACCTGCAACCGCACCGAGATCTACTGCAGCGTCGGCGATGGCCACGAAGGCGAACCCGCGCACTGGCTGGCCGAGTGCCACGGCCTGCAGCTCACCGAACTCCACGGCTGCCTGTACCAGCATCACGACGGCGAGGCCGTGCGGCATCTGTTTCGCGTTGCCACCGGGCTCGACTCGCTGGTGCTGGGCGAGCCGCAGATCTTGGGCCAGGTCAAGGACGCCTGGCAGCAGGCGCGCGACGCCGGCAGCCTGCGTTCCGGGTTGGATCGCCTGTTCCAGCACGGCTTCGCCGTGGCCAAGCGGGTGCGCACCGACACCGCGATCGGCGCGCATCCGGTCTCGGTGGCCTTCGCCGGCGTGCGCCTGGCCCAGCAGGTCTTCAGCGATCTGAAGGAAGCCAGCGTGCTGCTGATCGGCGCCGGCGAGACCATCGAGCTGACCGCCCGCCACCTGCTGGAGCAGAAGGCCAAGCGCCTGCTGATCGCCAATCGCACGCTGGAGAACGCGCAGACGCTGGCGACGCGGATCGGTGGCTATGCGCTGGCGCTGGAGGACCTGCCGCGGCACCTGCATGAAGCCGACATCGTGATCTCGGCGACCGCCGCGCGTGAGCCGATCCTGCATCGCGCCGACCTCGCCCAGGCCCTGCGCCAGCGGCGTCATCGACCCATGTTCCTGCTGGATCTCGCGGTGCCGCGCGACATCGCCGAGGACGTGGCCACGCTCGAAGACGTTTTCCTCTACACCGTCGATGACCTCGACCAGGTGATCGAGGAGAACCGCCGCTCGCGCCAGGCCGCCGCGCGCGAGGCCGAGGCCATCATCGACCTGCAGGTCGAGCACTTCCTGGGCTGGTGGCGCGCCGCCGACCGCCAGGGCCTGATCCGCGACATCCGCAGCCAGGCCGAGCGCGAGCGCGATGCCGTGCTGGCCCGAGCCCAGCAGATGATCGCCCAGGGCAAGCCGGCGGAGGAGGCCCTGCGCTATCTCGCCAACACGCTCACCAACAAGCTGCTGCACGCCCCCTCGGCGCGCCTGCGCCAGGCCGCCCAGCGCGGCGAGCTGGAGCTGTTCCGCGCCGCCGAGCAGCTTTTCCAGGGCGCCGAGGCCGGCGACAGCGCTGGCGATGAACCCACACGCGAACCGCAATGAGCCCAAGCATCCGCAGAAAACTCGACGCACTCGCCGAGCGCCACGAAGAGGTCGGCCTGCTGCTGGCCGCGCCCGAAGTCGCCGCCGACAACAAGCGCTTCCGCGAGCTCTCGCGCGAGTACGCCCAGCTGGAGCCGCTGACTCGCGCCCTGCGCGAATTCGACGGCGCGACAGCCGAGCTCGACGCCGCGCGCGCCCTGCTTGCCGACCCCGACATGCGCGACATGGCGCAGGAGGAGATCGAGCAGCTGGAGGCGCGCCTCGCCGAGCTGGACACCGAACTCGGCCTGCTGCTGCTGCCGCGCGACCCGCGCGACGAAGCCAACATTTTCTTGGAGATCCGCGCGGGCACCGGCGGTGACGAGGCGGCGATCTTCGCCGGCGACCTGTTCCGCATGTACACGCGCTACGCCGAGGCGCGGCGCTGGAACGTCGAGCTGCTCTCGGCCAGCGAGGGCGAACACGGCGGCTTCAAGGAGGTCATCGCGCGTGTCGAAGGCGCGGGCGCGTTCTCGGCGCTGAAGTTCGAGAGCGGCACCCACCGCGTGCAGCGCGTACCCGAAACCGAAAGCCAGGGCCGCATCCACACCTCGGCGGCGACCGTGGCGATCCTGCCCGAGCTTGACGAGATCGAGGACATCGAGATCCGCGACGGCGACCTCAAGGTCGATACCTTCCGCGCCTCGGGCGCCGGCGGCCAGCACGTCAACAAGACCGACTCGGCGATCCGCATGACCCACCTGCCCAGCGGGATCGTGGTCGAGTGCCAGGACGAGCGCAGCCAGCACAAGAACCGCGCCCGCGCGCTCAGCCTGCTGAAGGCGCGACTGCTGGACGAGCAGCGCAGCCAGCAGACCCAGGCCCAGGCCGAGTCGCGGCGCCTGCAGGTGGGTTCCGGCGACCGCAGCCAGCGCATCCGCACCTACAATTTCCCTCAAGGAAGGGTCACCGACCACCGCGTCAACCTGACCCTGTACCGCCTGCCCGAGATCATGGGCGGTGACCTTGGCGAACTGATCCAGACGCTCACCCGCGAGGCCCAGGTCGACGAGCTCAAGCTGCTCGGCCAGTAGCGCGCATCGGGCTACCATCGTGCGTCCCCCGGAGGCGTCGATGAAGATCAAGAAGAAGGACTACGAAGAGCTGCTGAAGCCCATGCAGCGCGAGCTGGTGCAGGTGCAGCGCTGGCTGCAGAACACCGGCAATCGCGTGGTCGTGCTGCTGGAGGGTCGCGATGCGGCGGGCAAGGGCGGGGTGATCAATGCCATCGCCAACACCCTCAACCCGCGCGCCTGCCGCGTGGTGGCCCTGCCCAAGCCCAGCGATCGCGAGCGTACCCAGTGGTATTTCCAGCGCTATGTCGCCGAGCTCCCGGCGGCCGGCGAGGTCGTGCTGTTCGACCGCAGCTGGTACAACCGCGCCGGCGTCGAGAAGGTCATGGGCTACTGCTCGGAGGTCGAGTACGAGCGCTTCCTGGTGCAGGCGCCCGCCTTCGAGAAGATGCTGGTCGACGACGGCGTGCTGCTGTTCAAGTACTGGCTGGCGGTCGACCAGGACAAGCAGGAGCAGCGCTTCGCCGAACGCGCCGCCGATCCGCTGAAGCGCTGGAAGCTGAGCCCGGTCGACCTCGCCGCCCGCGCCAAGTACGCCGAGTACGGCAATGCGCGCGAGGCCATGTTCCGCGCCACCCACACGGCGCATGCGCCGTGGTGGCTGGTCGACTTCAACGACCAGCGCCGCGGCCGGCTGAACCTGATCCGCCACTTCATCGACCACCTGCCCAGCCACAGCGCACCGGAGCCCGACATCCAGTTCGAGCCCCTGCCCGAGCCACTGCTGAAGGAGCGCTTCGAGGGTGCGGTGCAGCCGATCGGCGATCGCTTCAAGGGCGCGCACGGCAACGGGCACTGAGTCCGGACTCACCCACCAAGCCAGGCAGCAGGTAGCGTGGGACCAGTCACAGGCGCGTCCCAACAGCGCTGGATGATGGCCGAAGCAAGAGTTGCATTGGGCCGCGCTGCGCTTGGCCCAACCTAAACGCCTACAGGCCGCGGACTCGCGGCCGTGAACCTCAGCCCGCCTGCGCGCGCAGTGCCTCAAGCAGCGCGGTGTCGTTCAGCGGCGCCTCCCACAGCAGCACGCGCAGGCCGTTGGCCGGCACCTCGATGCGCGCCTCGCTGCCGAGCTTGATGACTTCGCCACTTTCGACGTCCTTCCAGTCACCGGGCTGCAGGTGCTGGCCCAGCGCGATCGCGCGCGGCTCGGCCGACTTGTTGAGCAGCACCAGCGCGGTCTGGTGGGTGTCTTCGGTCTGCAGCACGCGGTAGAACGCGGCCTCGTCGCCTTCCAGCTTCAGGTTGAACTGCAGGCCGCGCTGCAGGGCCGGCAGGCGCTGGCGCAGCTGGGCTGCGCGGATCAGGCCCTGGCGGATCGGGTGCTTGCGCGCCGCCTCGATGCCCTCGACGCCGAAGTAGTTGCGGTTGCCGTTGTGCTCGACCGCGCCGCGCTCGAATCCGATCTCGGAGCCGTAGTAGATGACCGGGATGCCGCGCGCGGTGAACAGCCAGTTGTGCGCGTTGATGAAGCCGCTGTCGCTGGCGTTCATCCGCGCCATGTCGTGGTTGTCGTAGAAGGTCATCAGCTCGTAGGGGTTCGCATACGGGCCGTCCTTCAGGAACAGCGCCGGCGCCAGCGTGGCGAAGTCCGAGCCCTCGTTCTCGAAGACGTCGAGCAGGGCCTTCTTCAGGGCGAAGTCGAGCACGCTCATGCCGCCGTTCTCGGGCTGCGTGTAGATCGCCGTCTTGGCGGCCTCGTAGTCGAACACCTCGCCGAACATGAAGAAGCCCGGATGCTCGGCGCGGATGCGCTCGGCGAACACGCGCCAGAACTCCGGCTTCACATGGCGCACGGTGTCGACGCGGAAGGCCTGCGCGCCCTGCTCGATCCACTGCAGGTAGGCGCCGACCAGATGGTCCATCACCGCCGGGTTGGCCTCGTTGAAATCGGAGAGCTGGGCCAGGTCGGGCTTGACGTTGTAGAAGGCGTGCAGCGGGTTGTTGGCCGGGTCGAGCTGCTCGGGCGGCAGATTGCCGTGGTCGGCGATGAGCGTGCCGCTGGCGTCGTAGAGTCGGCCGAACTCCTTCTGGTCGACCGGCATCGACCAGCCCGGCGAGCCGTGGTTGGCGACGATGTCGAGCACGATCTTGAGCCCGGCGTTCTGCATCGCTGCGCTGAACGCGCGGAAGTCGAGGCCCTCGCTCGGCAGGTGCTCGTCGACTTTGTAGAAGTTCTTGGCCCAGTAGCCGTGGTAGCCGGACTTGCCGCGATCGGTCAGGAAGCTGGTCTGGGTGATCGGATCGCCGCCGGTGAAGGCTTCATCCGGGTTGTCGACGATCGGCGTGATCCACAGCGCCGAGAAGCCCATCTCGCGGATGTAGCCGGCGTGGTCCAACAGGCCCTTGAAGTCGCCGCCGAGGTAGCCGACGTTGTCGCTGCGGCCGTCTTCCCACTTCAGCGGGATGTCGAAAGTGCGGTTCGCGCCGCCCTGCTCGCGATGATCGTTGGCCGGATCGCCGTTGACGAAGCGGTCGGTGACTACGAAGTACACGGCCTCGGACGCGAAGGGCTCTTCGGTGCCGATGAAGCGGTCGGCAGAGGCAGCGGCCTCAGGCGCCGCAGGGGCGCTGGCCTGTGGCGCGGGGGCTTCGCGGCTGCAGGCGGCGAGCAGGCCGAGAGCAGTGGCGATGGCAAGCGATCGGATTTGCATGGTCGGCTCCGGTGAGGGCGCGCCCGAGCGCGCCGTTCAAATGGTGATCAGGCTGAACTTTCAGTGCGCAGCGGCGGCGACGCCCGCCACGCGCGTGCCGGGCTCGCGTACGAATACCAGGCAGAGCGCGCCGACGATCAGACTGCTGCCGGCGATGATCAGGGCATAGATCGGCTCACCGCCAAAGAAACTGCGCAGCACCAGGCCCAGCAAGGTGGCGGCAACGATCTGCGGGATCACGATGAACATGTTGAAGATGCCCATGTACACGCCCATCTTCTTCGCTTCGACCACGCTGGACAGCAGCGCGTAGGGCATCGACAGGATGCTGGCCCAGGCCACGCCCACGAGGGCGAAGCTGCCGATCAGCCAGACCGGCTGTGACACCACGGCCATCGACAGGAAGCCGGCACCGCCCAGCAGCAGCGACACGAAGTGCACCAGCCGGCGGTTCAGCACGAAGCGCGAGGCGTAGAAGGCCAGCAGCAGCGCCACCGCCATCGAGGACAAGCCGTAGTAGCCCATGTAGGCGCCGACCAGATCCGCCGCATTCTGGAAGGCTGCATTGGCTTCGGTGAACGCCTGTGCCTGCGCCGGCACGGACATGTCGAACGCGCTGGGGTCGGGCGCCGGCGCCTGGAACACATGGCCGGTCAGCGCCGGCGTGGCCATGCTCCACATGGTGAAGAAGGACAGCCAGCTGAAGAACTGGACGATGCCGATCTTCAGCATCTGGCCGGGCATCTGCACGATGTCGCGCGCGATGTTGACGAAGAAGTTGCCCTCGCGACGCTCCTGCAGGAAGCGCTGCATGTCCTCGGGCGGCTCCTCGGTGGTGGTGAAGACCGTCACCAGGATGCTGGCCAGGAACACGAAGGCGCCGATGGCAAAGGCGATCTGCACCGAGGGCGGCACCACGCCGGGGCCGGCCTCGTTGGACACGCCCAGCCAGCTCACGAACCAGGGCAGGTTGCTGGCCACCCAGGTGCCGATGCCGATGATCAGCGTCTGAACCACGAAGCCATAGGAGCGCTGCTCCTCCGGCAGCTTGTCGGCGACCAGGGCGCGGAAGGGCTCCATGCTGATGTTGATCGAGGCATCCAGCACCCACAGCAGGCCGACCGCCATCCACAGCGTGGGCGAGTGCGGCATGGCCAGCAGCGCGATCGAGGCCAGCACCGCGCCGATGACGAAGTAGGGCCGGCGACGGCCAAGCACGGGATGCCAGGTCCGATCCGAGAGATAGCCGATGATCGGCTGCACGATCAGGCCGGTCAGGGGTGCTGCGATCCACAGCAGGGGCAGCGCGTCCTTCTCGGCGCCCAGGGTCTGGAAGATGCGCGACATGCTGCCGCCCTGCAGGGCGAATCCGAACTGGATGCCCAGGAAGCCGAAGCACATGTTCCAGATCTGCCAGAAGCCCAGCTTCGGCGTATTGCGGTTCGACATCTCGCTCCCTCGCTGCGACGGTCGGTGCCAGGGCACAAGAGCCCGGGCGAGACGCAGTCCAGGGGATACCGCAGAACGACGCGCACTGTAGTGGCGCATCGCTTTCAGCAGTCCGGGCCACCGCAGCGTTCTTGAACGCGCCGCGTGCGCCCCGCCCTCCCCGGCGACCGCTCGTTGGCCGCGACATCAGGTCTGACGCGGCCGGCCGACAGCTTAGCCGCTGGGCCGGCGCCAGCCCGGCCGTGCATACGTATTCACCGCGGCTCCGCCGCCTGGCCTGCGTCAGTCGAGGGCGCGCGTGCTGCCCAACGCCTCGCGCAGCTTGCGCGCCAGCGCGTGCCGTCGATACGGCTTGCTCAGCAGATGCACGCCCGCATCCAGCCGACCGTGATGGATCAGGGCGTCCTCGGTGTAGCCCGAGGTGAACAGCACGGGCAGATCGCGACGCAGGGCGCGCGCTGCCTCGGCGAGCTCGGCGCCGTTCATGCCGCCCGGCATGACCACGTCGGTGAACAGCAGCTCGAAGTCGTCATCCGAACGCAGCAGCGCCAGCGCCGCCGCCGCGGTGTCGGCGACCTGCACCCGATAGCCCAGACCGCGCAGCAGACCCTCGACGTGGCGCCGGACGTGGGGATCGTCCTCGACCACCAGCACACGCTCCTGGGCCGCGGCCATCAGCGGTTCCTCGCTGTCAGCGACGACGGGCAGATCGCCCGACGCGGCGCGCGGCAGATAGAGGCAGACGCGGGTGCCCTGCCCCGCTTCGCTGTAGATCCGCACCAGCCCACCGGACTGCCGAATGAAACCGTAGACCATGCTCAGGCCCAGCCCGCTGCCCTGGCCCGAGGCCTTGGTCGTGAAGAAAGGCTCGAAGACCCGATCGAGATGTTCGGCAGCAATGCCCACGCCGGTGTCGCTGACCGAGAGCAGCACATAGGCACCGGCGCGCACTTCTTCGGAGACCGCCATGGCCGAGGCGTCCAGCCAGACGTTGGAGGACTCGATGAACGCGCGACCGCCCTGGGGCAGGGCATCGCGCGCGTTCAGCACGAGGTTCAGCAGGGCGACTTCCAGCTGGCCGGGGTCGACGTCGGCGGCCCAGAGATCGTCGGCGCAGCGCAGGCTGAGGTCGATGTCCACGCGCAGGGTGCGGCGCAGCAGGGTGAGCATGCGCTCCAGCAGGCGATTGCAGTCGAGGATCTGCGGTTCCAGCGGCTGTCGGCGCGCCACCGCCAGCAGGCGCGAGGTCAGCTCGGCGCCACGTTCGGCGGCCTGCAGCACGGTGGTGGCCATCTCGATGCCGAGCGGATCGCCCCCGAGGCGCTCGGCCAGCAGCTCGCCGTGGCCGATGATCACGGTCAGCAGGTTGTTGAAGTCATGCGCCACACCGCCGGTCAGCTGGCCGACGGCCTCCAGCCGCTGCGACTGCTGCTGGCGCTCCTCCTGCAGGCGCTGCGTGCTGATGTCGAGCATGCTGCCGACCATGCGCAGGGCACGACCCTCCGCATCGCGGTAGATGTAGCCGCGGTCGACGACGATGGCGCGGCTGCCGTCGGCGCGCAGGAAGCGGTACTCGGAGGTCCATGAGGCGTCGCCACCGGCGATCGCCGCCTCGACCTCGGCCACGATTCCGTCGCGGTCCTCGGGATGGATGCGCGAGGTCCACGACACCAGCCCTGGCTCCAGCGACTCGGGAGCATGGCCGAACACGGACAGCAGGTTCTCGTTCCACCACAGCCGGTCGCGGGCGATGTCGAGGTCCCAGATCACGTCATTGCTGGCGCGCGCAGCCAGCTTGAAGCGCTCCTCGCTCAGGTACAGCTCGGCCTCGACGCGCTTGCGATCGCCGATGTCGCGCTCGACCGAAACGAAGTGCGTGCAGCGGCCCGAGGCATCCAGCAGGGACACGATGTCGAGCTCCAGCCACATCGGCTCGCGCGCGCGGGTGTAGTTGATCAGCTCGGCACGCACCCGCTGTTTCTGCTCAAGCGCGTGGCGGATGCGGTCGAGCTCGTCACGCTGGGTCAGGTGCCCCTGCACCAGACGCATCTGGTCGTCGCGCTGGCGCTCCTCGCTGATGTCGCGGAAGTGGATGGCGAGCCCGTCCGCCGAGGGAAAGGCCGACATGCTCAGCCACTGCCCGCTGCCGGCGTACTGCGCCTCGAAGCGCGCCGGCCGCTGAAGCGCGAGCACCTCGCGATAGCGCTGCTGGAACTCGCTGCCGGCGGCCAGCGGAAACACCTCCCAGACGTTGTTGCCAATCAGAGCCTCGCGCCCCACGCCGATGATCCGCTCGAACTCGCGGTTGACGTAGGTGATGCGCCAGTCGCGATCGAGGGTGAAGAAGGCGTCGCCCATGCTTTCGAGCGTGTCTTTCAGGCGCTGCGCGAGACGGCGCGTCTCGTCGCGCGCGGCGATCAGCTCGTCGACGCGCTGCAGCGCGCCGCGGGCGGCGACGATGCGCCCTTCGCCATCGAGCTCGGGCTGGCCGATCACCCGCACTCAGCTCAGGCTGCCGTCGAGGTTATGGATGCGCAGCAGGCGATCGAAGGGCTGGCCCTTCAGCGCGCAGTCGCGGAACTCGCGGATCAGCGCCTCGCGCGATTCCTCCTGCACGCGCTCCAGCACCCGCTCCGGCTCGATGCCTTCGGAATGGTCAAGCCCGTAGATGCGCGCGGTTTCCTCGCTCCAGCGCAGCAGGTGGCTGCCCGGCTCGTAGCGCCAGCCGCCCAGATGGGCGACCTCACCGGCCATCCGCGCGAGGCTGCGGCCGGCCTCGGCTTCCAGCTCGGCCTGCTTGAGCGGGGTCAGATCCTGGACGATGCCGGCCAGCACCCGCCCACCGGCGCCAGTGCCGAATTCGGCAACCTGGCGCACCACCCGCAGGCTGCTGTCGGCCAGCCGCACCCGGTGGGTGAAGTCGAAGGGGCGACGCCCTTCGATCGCCTCGCGCTGGGCCCGCACCAGCTCGGCGCGATCTTCCTCGGCGACCAGCAGCACGGCGCTTTCCAGCGTCGGCACAAAGCGCTCGCGATCCACGCCGAACAGCTCGTACACGCTGTCCGACCACTGCAGGCGGCGGCTGTCGAGCTCGATCTGCCAGGTCCCGAGGCCGAAGCGTCGATGCACGCTGCGCCACAGCGGCGGGATCTGGCCGCGCGCGGGCACGCCGCGCACCCCGCCCTCATGGCTGCCCGCCTCGAAGCGCAGGGTGCACAGCAGCAGGGGCCGGCCGCGCAGGTCCAGTCGCCGACCGCGCAGCTCGACCAGCAGCACGCGACCATCGGCAAGCTGCAGATCGCGCCAACCGGGTGACCAGTACGCGCCCGGCGGCTGCGCGCTGCGCCAGAAGCTCGGCGCGCAGCGGGGCGTCCCAGACGAAGCCGGACGCCACGCCCGACGGCCCGGCAGAATCCAACTCCAGCAGCTCGCGCGCGGCCAGCTTCAGCCCATACAGCCGGGCATCGGCGCAGTCGATCAGGCAGCTGGGCTTGGGATTGAGCTCGAACAGGCCGTGTTCGTCGAAATCGTGCATGGCGGCCTCCTGCAAGATCGGGGCAAGGGCGGCCGCTCAGGCGCTCTCAACCACAGGGTGTGAAGGCTGCGTTGAATGCTCGGCACTGCGACAGGCCGTGCTGCACCGCAAGACCCTGCCCGAGCACCGGCGAACCGCCCTGCCCTGCGCTCAGAAGACTTCGCGCCGATAGCGTCCCGCAGCCAGCAGCGCATCCACCGCGTCCTCGCCCAGCAGCTCGGTCAGGGTCGCATGCACGCCCTCGCCCATGCCGCGCCGGCTGCCGCAGACGCGCAGGTGCGCGCCGCAGGCCAGCCAGTCGCGCAGGCGCTCGGCCTGCGCGCGCAGTGCGTGCTGCACGTAGGCCGGCGCGTCCGGATCACGCGAGAAGCAGAGGTCGAGGCGCTGCACGCGGCCAGCATCGAGATGCGCACCCAGCTCGGCAGCCAGCACGCGGTCATGCTGGGGATCGCGCTCGCCGAACAGCAGCCAGTTCGCGCGCGCGCCCTGCTCGATGCGGGCATCCAGCAGGCCGAGCAGACCTGCGAGACCGCTGCCGGCGCCGATCAGGATCAGCGGCGCTGCATGCAAGGGTGGACGAAAGCCCGGGTTGCTGCGCAGGCGAATCTTCAGCTCGCTGCCGATCGGGCTGTCGAGCAGGGTGCCCGAGCCAAGTCCCGGGCGGCCGTCGGCGTTGTTCTGACGACGGACGATCAGGCGCAGGCGACCGCTGGACGGCGTGCTGGCGATCGAGTATTCGCGGGTCGGCAGCCGCGGCAGCCGCTGGATCGCATCCAGCCCGATGGGCTCGACCGTCTCGACCATCCGCGCCTGCGCGTTGTGCGTTGCACGCACCTCGTGCGAATGGACGGGCGGCATCGCGTCGAGCGCGCGCTCACGCAGCGCCACTCGCAGCGGCATGTCGTCCCCGCCCACTCGAACCGACTCGGCGCCGTCGAGCCGCTGCGCTGCGAGCCAGCGCTGCACGCGTGCGGCAGAATTCTGCGTCTGCAGCACGGCGACATCGCCGGGCTCCCAGCTCGGCAGCGGGCCGATCGGCGCGAGCTCGATCTCACACAGAGCCGGCGCGCCGCTCTGCGGATTGAGGCGAGTGCGCGACACCAGGCGCCAGCGCTGCGGGGGCGGCGTCTGCCGAGCGGCGTGCTGCTCGGGGACCTTCAACGCGGTAAGCGGAGTCAACCGAGCTGGAGTCGCGGCTGTTCCGCCCTGTTCTGCCCCTGCGCCGGTGCGTGCCGGCGATCGCGACGTCTGGCTCTGGAGCTCGTCTGCTGCCGCGTCCAGCGCGCCTCGCGCCGCACTCTCGACCGCCTGCAGCCAGGTCCCGATCGCCTGCGGATCGCCGTCATCGACCTCGATGCGCTCGAACAGCGGGCGTGCCGAGCAGCCCTGCAGCCAGGCATCCAGCGCGCGCCCGAATGCGCAGTACTCGCGGTAGCTGCGATCGCCGAGTGCCAGCACGGCGAACCTCAGTTCCGGCAAGACCAGTCGCTGCGGCATCAGCCGGCGCACAAACGCCGCGGCCGTGTCGGGAGCGTCGCCTTCTCCCGTGGTGCTGGCGACCAGCAGCAGGCGACGCGCATTGCTCAGGCCCGCGGCGTCGAGTTCGGCGATGCAAAGCAGTCGGGCGTCGACGCCGAGCGCGCGCAGACGGGCTGCGGTCCGTTCGGCGAGCTGCTGTGCCTGTCCGGTCTGGCTCGCGTGCAGCACCCACCAGGTCGCGTTCGCCCTGCCGTGCGCAGACGGGCCTGCAGTCGCGCGCAGGCGTCGACGCAGCCAGGGTGCGGCGAGCAGGATCCAGGCGCAGCCGCCGAACGCTGCCATGACTTCGCGCGGGATCGGCGTTGATGCGGGCAGCGGCTCTGGTGCGCCGATCGAAACACCGCTGGAGGGGTCCAGACGCTGCAGCAGGCGGACACCCTCGCGCTCGAAGCGGATCTCGGCGACGCGCGTGGCATCGCCGGCCTGCGCGGAAAGCAGGCGCAGCGCGGGTTTGTCTGCGTCTGCGGGCGGAGCCTGCGTCGAGGGATTGCGCTCTGGGCCCCCGCCTTCGCGGGGACGACGGCTTGCGGCGGTGCGCGTGGCCGTGGCCGGGCTGGAGCCGGCGGCTGCTGCTCCATGTGGATTCAGCGCATGTCCGGAACGAGCGTCCGGGTCGCTGCCTGCCTCCGCACGCTCCGCGACGGCGAACTCCGCTGGCTCGCTCGCCAGCCGCCAGCTCTCGATCAGGCGCTCCATCGACAGCGGCCGCGGCCCGGCGCTGGCCTGCGCCTTGGCATCGACCGGCCAGCGCGCCCACAGCAGGGGCGCTGATGCGAGCGCGAGCAGGCCCAGCCACCAGAACCGACGCAGCATGCTCAGTCCAACGCCTGCAGCGCCTCGAACGCCGGCGTGCGGCGCTCGGCCCAGCCATCGCCCTCGCGATAGACGAAGCGCGCAGCGATGTCGCGCTCGCTGGCCCAGCGCAGGCCCTGCTCCGGCCCGAGCACGGCCAGCGTGGTGGCCAACCCATCGGCCTGCATGCAGCTGGCATGCACCACGCTGACCGCGATGCCGGCCCGTGCGATCGGCTGGCCCGTGCGCGGATCGATCATGTGCGAGTAGCGGCGTCCGTCCTGCTCGAAGAACTGGCGGTAGTCGCCCGAGGTCGCCACGGCCTGGTCGCGCAGGACGATGCCGGTCGCAGCGCCATCCACGCTCGGCCCTTCCAGACCGACCCGCCAGGGCCGGCCATCGGGATGCTGGCCGTGGGCGCGCAGCTCGCCGCCGACCTCGATCAGCAGATCCACATAGCCCGCCGCACGCAGGGCATCGGCGATGCGGTCCACGGCATGGCCCTTGGCGATGGCCGACAGGTCCAGCGATACACCGCCCGACTGGATCAGGGTCTCGCCTTCGAGCTGCACGCGCTGCCAGCCGATGCGGCTGCGCAGGGCGTCGATCTCGGCGGGCGCGGGCGCGGTCTGGCGCGGCCGACCGGGACCGAAGCCCCAGAGTTCGACCAGCGGGCCGACCGTTGGATCAAACGCCCCGCCGCTGTCCTCGGCCAGCGCCAGCGCTGCGCTCAGCACCTCCTGCAGCTGCGCCGGCAGCGCGTGTCGAGTGCCCGCGGCCGAGGCGTTGAAGCGCGAGAGGTTGGAGTCCGGCTCCCAGCTGCTCATCTGCGCCACGACCTGCTGCAGCTCGGCCTCGATCAGCGGCCGCGCGCGCGCCTCATCGCCGCCGTCATCGCCGATCAGCACCGACCAGCCGGTGCCCATGGATTGGCCTTCGATGCGCAGGGGCTCGGCCGGGCGACCGCAGCCCGCGAGAAGGATCAGCGCACACAGGCCAGACAAGGCGGAGCGCACATGGCTCGCCGCACGGTGCGCAGACAACGCCACACTCCTTGACCCCTCGCTTCGCTGCTCGCCGCGCATCGCCTGCTCGTCTCCTGTCTCGAATCTCAGGGCAGCACTTCCAGCGTCGCCACATAGCTGGCGCGACGCTGGGTGGCCGGCGCCACCGCCGCCTTGTCGTCGCTCACGCTGGCTTCCAGCCAGTACATGCCGGCGCTGGGCCAGGTGACCTCGAAGGCGCCATCCTCGCCGGTGCGCAGCTTGATCTCCTGCTGGGCATCGCGGTAGCGGGTGCCACCGTTGACCACTTCAATATCGACGCCGGCCGCCGGCGCGCCGTCCAGCAGCAGGCGGAATTCGGCCGTGTCGCCGGCCATCAGGTCGTTCGGATGGCCGACGAACTCCAGGCTCAGGCCCTGCGGTACGGGCGCGATGTTCTCGCGGCCGGGTCGACCCAGGGTCACGAAAGTCTCGACGCGGTTCTGCGCCTGGGTGACCTGCAGTTTGTCGGCCTTCTGCGGCACCTGGCTGGCGAAGTCTTGGGCGCGGCCGCGCCAGCGCCTGGGCTCGCCGCCCTCCTCCCAGCTGGCGAACAGACCGCTGTTGACGAGCGCGATGCGGTAGGTGCCGGGCGTCGACAGCTCCAGGTCGAAGACGCTGCGCAGGCGGCCGGTGTGCGGGTTCTGCGGGCTCAGCGCGCTGCCGTCGGGCGCGGTCACGCTCAGCGCGTCGAGCCGCAGCGGCACATGGTTGAAGTAGTAGAGATCGTTGGAGACAGCGGCATCGACGGTGATCCAGGCGGTCTCGCTGGACAGCACGGTGTCGGAGGGCAGCAGCCAGGTCTTGTGCGCCTGGGCCGACAGCGGCAGGGCAGCGATCAGGGCGAATGCGGCGTAGCGGAGCGCGGTGCGCATGAAGATTCTCCTCTGGGTGTCGGATGGCCTGCGCGCGGATCGGCACAGGCGGAGGTGTCGATCAGGGCCTGAGCTTCAGGCTGAGCGCGCCGAGCTCGCGCTCGCCGCTGGCGCTCAATTCCACGGCCTGCGTCGGCGGCCACCGGAAGTCGATCTGCAGCAGCTCGCGACCGCCGACCTCGCGCGAGGCTTCCACCATCAACCGGTAGTCACCTGCGGCGAGGCCGGCCAGTGGCGGCTTCGTGGAATCGAACTTCAGCGGATGGCGACCGACCGGACGCGTGGCCGCGCTCAGGCCATCGACCGGCATGTCGAGATCGCGGCCGCCGCGGCGCCACCACTGGCGCAGGTCCTTCAGCCATTTGGTGCCTTCGTTGTCGCGCATGCCGATGTCGTACCAGACCGACAGCTGGGCGGCGACATCGCCGTCCGCCGATTCGATCCAGGCGGCGACATAGGGCCGATGGTACTCGGCGACATCGAGACGCGGGATCTCTACCTCGATCGCCAGCTCGGCCGCCCACGTGGCGGCGAACGGCGACAGCGCCATCAGCGCTCCGGCGAGACAGGTGACGAGGGTTCTTGGGGCGTGAGTCATGGGCGATTCCAGACGGGTCAGTGGATGAACAACAGCGCGATCAGCAGGGGCAGCAGCAGGCCCAGCCCCACCACCGGCCAGGTGCCCGGGCGCTGGCGCGCATGCATCTGCAGCAGCACGAGACCGGTGAGGCAGAACACCACGCAGGCGACAGCGAACAGATCGATGAACCAGGACCACACCGGCCCGGCGTGGCGGCCCTTGTGCAGGTCATTGAGCCAGGCGATCCAGCCGCGATCGGTCAGCTCGTGCTTCACCTCGCCGGATTGCAGATCGAGGCTCAGCCAGGCATCGCCACCGGGCCGCGGCAGCGAGAGATAGATCTCCTCAGGCGACCACTCGGCCTCGACCGCCTCGACGCGCAGATCGAGTTCGCTGCGCAGCCAGGCGCTGGCTTCGGGCGGCAAGGGCGCGCTGTCGGCGTTCTCAGCATGCGCCTGCAGCTCGACGAGCAGCGGTGCGGGCAGCTGGGCGAGGCTCAGCTCCACGCGCGGCCGCGCTTCGATGCGGCCGGCGTGGTTGAGCGTGATACCGGTGATGGCGAACAGCAGCATCGCCACCAGACACAGGGCCGAGCTGACCCAGTGCCAGAGATGCAGCTGCTTCAGCCACCAGCCTCGCTGTGCCTGCACGGTCTGCATGCCCGCCGTCAGAAGTCCACGTTCAGCGAGAGCCACAGACGGCGGCCGTCCTCGCTGTTGATGTGCGTGTTGGCGTAGCTGATCGCGCCGGTGCCGAGGTTGCTGACGTAGGGGACGTAGTCGATGAAGTTCTTGTCGAACAGGTTGTAGAGCGCAGCGTTCAACGAAACCTGCTCGCTGATCCGCCAGCTGCCGCCGAAGTGGTGCACGGTGTAGGGCTTGTAGTCGCCGAGCTGGTCCTGGGCCAGGCTGGCACCGCGGTAGCGCGCGCTGCGGTACTGGCTGCGCAGGAACAGCCTGAAGGCCTTGCTGGCCTGCCATTCGAGCGCGGCGTTCAGCATGTGCTTCGGCGTGTTGGTCAATGGCTGGCCGGCGGCAGCGCCGCTCTTCTGCTCGCTGTCGGTGTGGGTGTAGTTGGTCTTCAGCGTCCAGGCCGGGATCAGCGGCAGGCTGGCCGAGAACTCGTAGCCGCGGGTCACCGCCTCGTCGATGTTCACGCTCTGACCAAAGGTGTCGATGCTCGGCCAGCTGCCGACATCGACGCAGCCCGGGCGGTTCGGCGAGGCCGCGAAGCTGCAGTTCGGCACCGGCACGCCGCTGGCGATCTTGTCCTTGAATTCGTTGTTGAACAGGCTGAAAGCGACGTTGAAGTCATCACCGCGACCGTACTGGACGCCCAGCTCGGCATTGGTGCTGGTCTCGGGCTTGAGTCCGGGCGTGCCGATCAGCGGGATGCGGCCCTGACCGCCGAAACCGTTGATGCCGGGCGTGAGCTGCTCCACCCGCGGTGTCTTGAAGCCCCGGCTGATCCCGCCCTTGAACACCCAGTTCTCGTTGGCGTTGAGCACGAGATAGGCGCGCGGACTGGTCTGGCCGCCGAAGGTGCTGTGATCGTCGCGGCGCGCGCCGAGCGTCAGCTTGAGGTCATCGCGCAGGCTCCATTCGTCCTCGGCGAACAGCGCCCACTGGCGGAAGTCGAAGGCCTCGCTGACCACGCCGTCGACCATCTCGGCCTCCCACCACTGGCCGCCGACGCTGAGCATGTGGCGCTCGAAATCGGTGACCAGCTTGGCGTCGAGCACTTGGTTCTGCGCTTCGAGCTTGCGCGGCGAGCCTGCGCCTGCGATCCCCGGTGGAATCAGGCGGCCGATCGTCTCGGTGGTGTTCTGCATGAGGCTGGTGTCGAGCGCGCCGAATGGAAAGCGCGCCGACCAGGCCAGGGTCAACTGATCGCGGTGATAGCGCTGTTCCGGGCCGTAACCACCGGTGCCCAGGGTGCCGACTTGGCCCGTGCTGTTGTCGTAACGCTGGCGATTGCGGCTGGCCTCAAACCAGAGTTCGTGGTTCTCGACGGGCGCGAGCGACAGCCTTGTGCCAAGGTTGAAGTTGTCATAGGCCACCGGGTTGGCGCCCATCCACGGCACGACATCGGTACCGGCCAGGTTCTGGTAGCGGATGTCGGCCTCGCCGCGCTCGAAGAAGCCGCCCCACACCGCGAGGCCCAGCATCTCGCGGGCCAGCGGCCCGGTCGCGTAGAAGTTGCCCGAGTGGGTGTTGCCGAAACGGCTGTCGTCCTGCTGCGCGGCATCAAGGCCGAGCGAGCCGCGCCAGCTCTCGGCCACCTTGCGGGTGATGATGTTGACCACGCCGCCCATGGCATCCGAGCCGTACAGAGTCGACATCGGGCCGCGGATCACCTCGATGCGCTCGATGGCCGACAGCGGCGGGATGAAGTGGTTGGCGGTGCCGCCGAAGCCGTTGGGCGTGACGTTGCCGGCGGCGTTCTGGCGGCGGCCGTCGATCAGGATCAGGGTGTAGTCGGACGGCATACCGCGGATGCTGATCGCGGGCGCGCCGGTCTTGTCCCAGGCGTCGCCGATGTCGATGCCCTGCACGTCCGACAGCGCCTCGGCCAGGCCGTGGAAGTTCTGCAGCTGCAACTCTTCGCGAGTGATCACGCTGATGCTGGCCGGGGCCTCGCGGATCATCTGCGCGAAGCCCGAGGCGGTGACCACGATTTGATCGAGCCGCTCGGCAGCGGCGGCCGTCGCCGAGGCCTCGGCGCGGGCGGCGGAGGATGTGGCCGCGAGGGCGGAAAGAAGGCAAAGCGACAGCGTGGCGCGCGCAGGCACCGTCGAACGCAGACTCACATTGGTTCTCCTGGGGAAGCTGGAAAACCCGGTCTGGCGTCGGCTGGACGGGGGTTGTTAAGCGAATGTGGAGAGCTTATTGCAAATGCGAACGTGTCGCAATGGCGAAGAGCTGGGATTGGGGGTGAGGCGACGCGCTCGCGCGGCATGCCGCGCGCGTCGCCGAACGCCCGAGCGCAGTGCGCGAGGGCCGGGAGGGGATTCGGGATTTGCAGCGGGCAAGCGCTCGACGCTGCGGCGAGCGGTCGGGCTTTCGAGCCCCTCTCCCCTCGGGAGAGGGGTTGGGGTGAGGGCCGCGTGTCCTCAGGCTGCGACTTCAATCTGCGCTTGGAGCTGCGCCCACAGCAATTCGACCTCCCAAGTTGCGGACGCCCTCTTTCGGCCATCGCGTCCACGCGCACAGCGCACTCGCCCCCCCCGTCTGCACATCCCCTCCACCACGACTGGACGGTCTCAGCGCCCGTGCTTGCCGCCCGCCAGCCCTGCATACGTCCAGAGGAACTGGACTTCCGGCAAGGCCTCCTGAAAAGCACGGGCGACCGGCTCCATGCCGCTGTCGGAGATCCAGTCATCCGCCAACAGGACGATGGCCAACTTGGGAAACCTCGCGAGGCGCGAGAGCAATTCGTCGCGCGGAAGGCTCGCGTAGAGCCGCGGTCCAATTCTGATGCGGGTGATTTCGCTGTCTTCGCACGCCTGCTCGGCTTCGACCAGGGACTCGAGGTCATCCAGGGTCCTGTCGCCACCGGTCTCCCAACCACCTCCTCGCATGAGCTCCTCCCTATCCCTCCAGGGACAGCAGCTGCCGCAGCCGCGCCTTCAGCCCCAGCCCATGCTGCTTCAGCCAGGCGCGCTGCTGCAGGTGGTCGGGCATGCGGGCGCGCACTTCGGCCCAGTAGGCGGGCGAGTGATTGCGCTGCAGCAGGTGGCAGAGCTCGTGCACCAGCACGTACTCGAACACCCGCGGCGGCGCCTGCACCAGGGCGAGATCGAGCGAGACCGCACCGGCCGCATTGAGCGAGCCCCACAGGCTGGACAGCGGACGCAAGCGGATGCTGCGCGGGGCCGCGGGCAGGGTCGGCAGGTACTGCGGCAGCCAGTGGCCGAGATCGCGCCGCGCTTCGGCGAGCAGGAAATCCGCCATGACCCGCTGCAGCTGCAGCGGCGTGTAGCGCGGCGGCAGGTGCAGTTCAACGTGGGTGGCGGAAGGCAGCGCGGCAAGACGGCGCGATTCGACGCGCTGGATCGGCAGCTGCGAACCGCGCAGCAGCAGATGGCCGGGGCGCGCCGGGTCCGATGTGGCGGCCGCATCGCCGCCCTGCTCTGGCAGCGACGCGGGCACCTTCAGCGCATGCAGCTGCTGGGCCAGCCAGCCGCGGTGCTGTTCCAGAAACTGGCGGATCTCGATCTCGCCCACGCCGCGCGGCACGGTCAGGCGCGGGCCGCGCTCGGACACCATCAGCTTGAGCCGCCGCGCGCGCGCGTCGCGCACCTCGACGATCCCCGCCTCACTGCCGTCGGGCAGGCGCAATCGCCGCTCCGAGCGCAGCAGGCGGGCCATGGGTCGATCAGGCCTCGGCCTTGCTGAAGCCGAGGATTTCTTCGAGGCGCTTGAGCAGCACGCGCAGCTCGCCGCTCATCAGCGCGAACACGGCGTCGATCTCGTCGCGCTGGGTGTCGCGCTCACCCTGCTCCAGGGCTTCCGTTGCCGATTCGAGGAACTTGAGTTTGCGGATCACTAGGTCCTCGCCGAGCACGAAGCTCAGCCGATCCTCGAACACCAGCGCGACCTGGAAGGCCTGCTTGCCGCACTTCAGGTGCTCGCGCACCTCTTCGGCGGTGAGCTCCTGACGTCGGCATTTGACGATCGCGCCGGAATCCACGGGATCGCGCAGCTCGCACTCGTCGCCCAGCACGAAACCGTCGGGCAGCGGCTCGCCGTCGATCCAGGACGTCATCAGCGCGCGCGGACTGGTCTCGGCGTTCACCGGCACCGCCGGGAAGCTGCCCAGGGCCTCGCGGATCGCGGTGACGAAGGTCTCGGCGCTCTTGCGGCTGCTGCTGTCGATCACGCACCAGCCGAGGCCCAGGTCGAGATAGCCCGAGCAGCGCGAGGGCCGTGAGAAGGCGCGCGGCAGCAGATCGGTGAGCACTTCGTCCTTGATCCGCTTGCGTTCGCGGCCGCCCGGGTTGCGGCCTTCGCTTTCGCGGATGTGGTCGAGCTTCTCCGACAGCACGGCATTGATGACCGAACCCGGCAGCAGCTTGTCCTCGCTGCCGAGGGTCAGCAGCAGGGCTTCAGCGACGCGATGCGACAGCGCCTGCTCGCCGCGGCCCAGCGGCGAGACGAAGCCGCGCGAGGACAGCTCCAGCGGGCCGACGGGTTTCAACACGTGCTCGGCGAGCTTGTCGTCGAGATCCTCGAAGCTGTCGTTGATCGAGGTGGGGTAGCGGAACAGGGTCAGGTTGCGGAAGAACATTAGGTGTCCTGTTTGGGCTCGCGCTTGGGGCTGCGGGGCAGTGATCGCTCGCCGCGCGAGCGGTGGTGATTTCGCCCCTCTCCCCGTGGAGCGAGCCGAACCGTTTGTGGGCTGCCGGTGGCAGCCCACGGGTCGGCGAGCCCGAGCGGAGCGAAGGTCGGGGTTGGGGAGAGGGTTCGGCCGCCTCTCACGTGGCAATCCACTCGATCCTCACTTGTCGTTGCGGCGTGCTCGGCGCTCGAACTGCCAGCTGCTCATCCATGCGCGAATCCCGGACCCTCTCCGCCTGCCCCTCTCCCACGGGGAGAGGGGAGCGATGCGTGGATCGAGCGCGACACGAGATCTCAGCGAGTTGGCAACAGGCCATCACGCCTGCAGCCGCACTGGAATCTCCAGCACGCGCGCCGGCGCATCGACCGCTTCAGCAGGGGCCGCCACGCGTGCCTCGCCCGCAGCCTCAGCCGGTTCGCCCGCCAGCCACGCATGCGCATCCGGCAGCGGCGCGTCGGACGCACGACCCAGCGCGAGGAAATCGAATAGCTGGCGATCCGACAGCTGCGAAGGCCGGACATCGCCCAGCGCGCGCGCCATGGTTTCGAGCCGGCCCGGCGCGGTGCGCTCCCACTCGTCCATCATCCGCCGCACCTGCTTGCGCTGCAGGTTCTCCTGCGAGCCGCAGAGGTTGCAGGGAATGATCGGGAAGCCCTTGGCCTCGGCATAGCGCGCGATATCGGCCTCGGCGACGTAGGCCAGCGGGCGGATCACGATGTGGCGGCCGTCGTCCGAGCGCAGCTTGGGCGGCATGCCCGAAAGCTTGGCGTGGAAGAACAGGTTCATGAAGAAGGTCGCCAACAGGTCATCGCGGTGGTGGCCCAGCGCGATCTTGGTGAAGCCCTGCTCGGCGGCGTAGGTGTAGAGGGCGCCGCGGCGCAGGCGCGAGCACAGCGAGCACATCGTCTTGCCCTCGGGCACCACGCGCTTGACCACCGAATAGGTGTCCTGCTCGAGGATCTTGAAGGGCACGCCGACGCTTTCGAGGTAGGCGGGCAGGATGTGCTCGGGAAAGTCGGGCTGCTTCTGGTCGAGGTTGACCGCGACCAGCTCGAAGCGCACCGGCGCCTTGGCCTGCAGCTGCAGCAGCACGTCCAGCATCGTGTAGCTGTCCTTGCCGCCGGACAGGCAGACCATCACCTTGTCGCCGTCCTCGATCATGCCGAAGTCGGCGATGGCCTGGCCGACCTGATGGCGCAGGCGCTTGGCCAGCTTGTTGTGCTCGTACTCGTGCTTGCGGGCGCTGGACATGGGCGGAAGGGCGTTGGATGGGGGCATGGAAACGGGCGGCCGGGGCACGCGCGGCCGCGCAGTTTAGCAGCGCCCCACCCGGGCGCCGGTCACGGGTTCACGCCGTCGGACAAAGGTCTGGCGCGGCCCCGCAGGCGGGTTAAGCTTGCCGCTCGCTTCCCGCCACGCGCCATGGATGCCCCGATGCTGTCGAGCGACACCGCCGATGCAGTCACCCAGCTCGCCGAACTCAGACTGGAGCACCGAGATCTCGATGCGGCGATCGAGCGCATGGCGCAGACCCCGGGTACCGACGAGCTGCAGCTGCGGCGGCTGAAGAAGCGCAAGCTCCGCATCAAGGACCTGATCGCCCGGCTGGAGAGCGGACTGATCCCGGATCTGGATGCCTGACGGGCCGGGATTCGGGATTCGGGATTCGGGATTCACGATTCGGGACAAAGCGTAGCGGGCAGCGTTGTGAGCGAGGACGCCTCAGCAGCCTTCATGCACCGGCTCGACACATCGCCTCTGTGATGGCGCGCTTGAGGTCTTCCGCCGGGCAGGGCTTGGCCAGCACGCGGTGAATGGCGCCGCTGGCGCGGGCCGCATCGCTGCTGTCGCTGTCGCCCATGCCGGTCAGCAGGATGCGCACCGTGCCCGGCCAGCGCTGCGCCACGCACGCGAGGAAGCGCAGTCCGTCCATACCGGGCATACGCAGGTCGGACAGCACCACGTCGAAGTGCGGACCCGCTTCGAGCGCTTTCAGGCCTTCTTCGGGCCCAACCGCGGTCACCAGTTCGACGCTGCCGTACAGGCTGCGCGTCAACGCGCGCAGGATGTTGGGCTCGTCGTCCACGGCGAGCACGCGCGGCAGAGGCTCAGTCATCGCTGCTTTCGACGATGCGCTGGGCCTTCACGCGCCAGTCCGGCAGGCGGTCGAGCACGCGCATGCGCTCCAGATACAGCTCGTCGACCTCCTCGCCGGTGGCGAGCGCCACCGCGACATGGACGATGCCGACCAGGCCGAATTCGCGCGCACCGCTGCGCTGCGGCTGCCGATGGTGGGCCACGGCCTCGACGATGGCCATGGGCAGACCCCATACCCCGAGCAGGTAGGCGCCGACTTCGGAGTAGCCGAAGCGTTCCGCCGCGGCTCCCTCAGGCTGCGGCAGCAGCTTGCCGACGTTGGCCAGGAGGGCGGCAATCCCGGCCTGGTCGACGTCGGCGCGCCCGGCGGCGATCCGTGCGGCGATCAGCGAGGTTTGCAGGGCTTGCCGCTGCAGCACGTTGACATCGGCGCGCCCGGCATCCTGGCTGAACACCTCGGCGGCCAGCACCAGGTTGCGGATCATGGTCGAGCCGATCCGCGTGACCGCCGTCCTGAGGTCGGTGACCGCGCGACCGGCCGAAGGGAAAAATGCCGAGTTGGCCATGTGCAGCACCTTGGCCGTCAGCGCCGGATCCTCGGCGAGGATGGCGCCGATCTGGCGGGCGTCGCAGTTCGGATCCTGCAGGGCCAGATTGAGCTTGGCGAACACATGGGGCGCCGCCGGCAGGCGCTTGATCCGGCCGACCACTTCGCCGATCGCCGGATCCGCGAGCAGATTGCGCAAGGCCACCGCACCTTCGATGGTGTCGACCAGCACCTGCGGCTCGCAGGGCTTGGACAGGAACTGCTGGGCGACGTTCAGCGCGCGCATCGCCGCCTGCGTCTCGGTGTGTCCGGACAGCAGCATGCGCAGGGTCGAGGGCGACTTCTGCTGGACCCGCTTCAGCAGCTCGGCACCGTCCATGCCCGGCATGCGCATGTCGGTGACCACCACGTCGACCGGGCCGCGCTCGAACTCGGCCAGCGCCGCTTCGCCGCCGTCGGCAAGCAGGATTTCCCAGTCGCGGTTGAGCCCGAACAGCATGCGCTCCAGGCCCACCAGCACGCGCCGCTCGTCGTCGACGAACAGCACCCTCATGCGGCTTCCTCGCCGGCATGGGCCTGCAGCGGCAGCTCGATGATGAAGCAGGTGCCCTGGCCGGGCTCGGTCTCGAAGTGGATGCGCCCGCGATGCTTGTCCACGATGGTGGCGTAGGCCATCGACAGCCCCTGGCCGGTGCCCTTGCCCACCGGTTTGGTGGTGAAGAAGGGGTCGAACACCGAACGCTGGATGGCCTCGGGAATGCCGCCACCGGTGTCGGCGACGCGGATCTCGGCGTAGTCGCCGGCATGACGGGTGCTGATCTCGATGCGGCCCTTGCTGCCCGGTGACTTCAGCACCACGTCGCCGATCGCATGCGCGGCATTGACGATCAGATTCAGCACCACCTGGCTGATCTGGTCGCGGAAGCAGGGCACCGAGGGCAGCGCGGCATCGAAACGGGTCTCAAGCTCGGCCACATACTTCCACTCGTTGCGCGCGACCATCACCGTGGTGTCGATCAGCTCGGCGAGGTCGACCGGCTCCATGTCCTCGCCCGAGGGGTGCGAAAAGCGCTTCATCGCCATCACGATGTGCGAGACGCGGTGCAGCCCCTCCTGCGATTCGTCGAAGGCATCGGGCACGTTGCGCCGCAGATAGTCGAGGCGCGCGCCCTTCAGCGCGGCTTCGGCGGCGTCGAGCCGCTCGGGCGGCAGCGCGCCGGCGCGCGCCTCGGCGAGCAGCGCGAGGTACTGGTCAACCACCGCCAGCAGGGTGTCGAAGCCCGCGCGCAGGAAGCTGACGTTGTCGCTGACGTACTGGACCGGCGTGTTGATCTCATGCGCCACGCCGGCGGCGAGCTGGCCGATCGCCTCCATCTTCTGCGACTGCAGCAGGCGCGCCTGGGTGCTGCGCAGTTCGGCCAGCGCCTGCTGCAGCTGGGTGCGCTCGCGATCGAGCTCACGGGTCTTGCGCGAGACGACGGCCTCGAGCGCGATGTTCTGCTCCAGCAGGTCGAAGGCGGAAGGGTCGCTGCTGCCGCGATGTTCCAGGCGCTGCATCAGCACTTCGATGGTGCGGTCGCGCGCGGCCAGCAGGCGCCGCAGCTCGGCAGGATCGGCGTCCTCGGCGACGCCCTGGCCGGCCAGTCGTGTCGCCGCTTCCGATCCCGGCTGCTTGGGAGAAACAGGGCTCATTCCGCTCCGCTCCTGGCGGCCACCGCGATCGCGGTGAAGGTCTGGTTGATGTGCAGGCCGTTGAACTGCTCGCCGTGGGTGGAGAAGCCGAACACCCGGTGCGCCGCGAGAAAGCCGCCGATCTCGGCCAGCTGGTTCTCGCGCTCGGCCTGGCGGCGCCGCAGCGTGCAGTCGCAGCCCAGCACCAGCGCGGCCGCGCCGAGCTGCCGCTCGACCTCGGCGAAGCCGCGCTGCAGCGCCTGCAGCGGCGAGCGCGCATCGCCGACGTCGACCAGCACGCCGGCCTCGACGGCAGACAGGCAGGACAGCGCGCGAGCGCGGGTGACCCGGCTGATCGCGCGTACGACATGGGTGTCGCCGACCCGCAGCAGCAGGGGGTGGGCTTCGAGGAGCTCGGGCGTGAGTTCGGCTTCGCCCACCCCCAGCGCATTCGCATACACCTCGGCGGCAGGCAGACCGTTGATCTGGATGACCAGGCGGCGTTCGGGGTCGGCTTCGGTGATCACCAGCCGCTCGCGACGAGGCACGAAGTGCTGGACGCGGAAGGCCTGGAACGGATGCGCGGTTTCGAACACGCCGAACACGGCCGCATTGCTGCGGAAACGCCCGTCGAAGTAGACCGGCGTGTGCTCGAAACGCATTTCGTCCGAGGCCGAGCCGCCGACGAAAGGCACGTCGCCAAGGCCGTGGTAGAGCGTGTGGGCCAGCCGCTCCTCGCCCTGATGCAGGCCATCCACGAGCAACAGGCCGAAGCGACGACAGCCTGGCGCGGGCGGGCGCTCGGCGAGTCCGGCGGCGATTCGCTGCACGGCGGACTCGGCCTGGGCCAGGGGCTCGATCAGGTGAGTGGACAAGCGCAGGCCATCGCCGTAGCAGGCCAGCAGGGAGATGCCGCCGCTGCGGAAGCCGTCGGGGCCGATCTGGCTGCCGCTGGTGCAGCCCAGCAGCGGACAGGGGAAGCCGGCTTTCAGCGCGTCGGCCAGCGACTGCAGCGGGTACAGGCCGTCGCAGAAGAAAATCGCGGCCGTTGGCGCCTGCCCCGGCCTGCGGCGCTGCAGCTCGGCCCGCAGTTCGGCGATCGCGTCCGCGGGATCGGCCAGCGCGCTGGCCACGCACTCGGCCACGAGCGGCGCATGCACCGCAGGAGCAGGTGCAGAGGCCCGTCGCGGCGACGGAATACCGGCGCCGCCGGCCACCGTGCGCGGCGGCTCGCGACGCTCGCGCGTCGGCGTGCTCATTTTCCGCCTGATCCGAGTTGCACTCGCCTGTCCTCGCTTGCGTGTACGAAAGGCTTCCCGAGCGTGGGATTCGCAGCCGGAAGAACGCCGCGCCGCCCTCGCGGGCAGGCCCGGCAGCGTGCGACGCCGGACTGCGTGCATGGCCCGTGCCGCGGCGCGCGCTTTGCCTGCCGGCGTTCAGTAAGCTTGGCGCGGATCCGCGGAGCCCTCGACTGAACAGCCCCCACGCCCTGATCAACCTCCGCTCGGCCGATGTGCTCGCCGCAGCCAGCGGCGCGGCAGCGGTCGGTCTGGCGCTGCTGTCAGGCTCGCTCGGGCTGTGGAGTGCCGCTGCGACGGCGCTGTGGGCGGCCCTGGCCACCCTGGCCCTGCTGTGGCCCCTGCCGGCACTGCGCGCGGTGCTCACCGCTCAGGCCGTGGGCGCGGGCGTCGCCGGCGCGCTGGTGGTGGGCGCGTACGCCCTGCAGGGGTCGGGCTGGCCAGCTCCACTGGCGCTGCTGGCGGCGGCCGCGCTGGCGGCGGCGCTTGGGCTGGGGCGCTACCGTTCTGCGGCACGCCAGAGCCTGCTCAGCCTGCTGTCCGGCGCACTGCTGCTGCTGGGTGGCCTTGACGCCCTCGGCGTGTTCGGCGGTCGCCCCAACGGGGCGACCTTGGGGGCGTTCCCGCTGCTGCTGTCCTGCGCGGCGATCGGGCTGGGGGCCGCCCTGCTCCGGCGCGGACTGCCGATGGGCCTGGGCCTGCGCGAGGGCGCGCGCCTGGCGATGGCCTTTGCGCTGGCCGCAGCCGTGGTCGATGGCGGCAGCCGCCTGCCGCAGCTCGACATCGAGCTGCTTGCCCCCGCAGCGTTCGCGATGGCGACGCTCTGCCTTCTGGCCGTCGTCAGCAGCCAGCGCCGCTGGGCGACCGGCCTGCTGCTTGCGCTGTCCACCCTGGCCCTGGTCACGGCGGCCGGCTGGGCCGCGCCGATGCTCGGCCTTGGCGCAGGCGCGCGCGCGCCCCTGCCGCTGACCTCTGGACTGTCGCTTGGACTCGCCTGCATCGGTCTGTTCTGCCTGCAGCAGCGCCAGCGCCAGCTCGGCTGGCGGACACTGGCCTGGGCCTGCGGCCTGCTGCTGATCCTGATCGCCGGCCTCGGCCTGCTCGGCTTCCTGCTCGAAACCGACCGCCTCAATCCCTGGGGTGAAGCCAAGGCGCTGGGGCCGCTGGCCTCGCTCGGGCAGTTCGCCCTCGGTCTCGCCCTGGTGCTGCTGTCGGATCTGGGCCGCGATGCGCAGCGCCCGCTGGCGGCCTGGCTGCCGGCCGCGCTCGGCGCCATGACCGTACTGCTGGGCGTGGTCGGCTGGCGCGCGGTGCTGCCCGACAACACGCTGCGCATCGAGCGCGCCAGCACGGATGTCGCCGATCTGCTGCAGGGCCGCCTGCAGCAGCGCCTGGACCTGCTGGCGCGCCAGCTGCAGACGGCACCGGCGCTGGGCGACGGCGCGATGCGCCTGCTTGCCGAAGCGGACGCCGCGGTGATCGCGATTGCTGACGCCCGCGGCAGCGGCTGGCAGCTGCGCGACCCGGCGCTGGCGCCCCAGCTGGAACGCCAGGAAAGCCGCCTGCGGGTGCTGTTCGCCGGTCTGCTGGAGGAGCGCCCGCTGGAGGTGTCGCCCCTGCTCGGCGCCGAGCGTCCCGCGTGGATGATCGTGTCGATCGCCGGACCGCGGCCGGGCGAGCGTCTGCGCCTGCTGGTCGATGCCTCGCGTCTCGCGCAGGCGTCGCTGCAGGGCCCGGAGCTGCCGTATGCGCTGCGCCTGCAGCAGGGCGAGAGCCTGATCCACGAGGCACGCGGCGAGCGCGTCGCGGTCGGCTCGGGCAGCGTCGAGCGCACGCTGCAGGGCCTCGGCGAAGGCTGGCGGCTGCGGGTGCAGCCGCTGCCGGAGCTGGTCCAGCTGATGGGGTCACGGCTGCCGACCCTGGTCCTGGTCATGAGCATCCTGCTCGGCGGCAGTCTTGCCGCCGCGGTACGCCTGGCGCTGGTGGCGCAGCAGCGCGCCCGCAATGCGGAGTCGATCGCGCGCGGCCTGGAGCGCGAGGTCGCGGCACGCCAGGCCACCGAGTCGGCGCTGGACCGCTCGCTCGACGAGATCGGCCTGATCCTGTCGAGCATCAGCGACGGCTTCCTGTTCCTCGACCGCGAGCTGCGGGTGTCCTTCACCAACCTGCAGGCGACCCGCATGCTCGCCGGCGAGGGCGAAGTGGCCGCGCGCACCGGGCTGGCCGAGCTCTGGCCGGAACTGGTGAGCGAGGGCCACAGCGGAGCGCTGGCGCATGCGCTGGGCCAGACCAGCGAGTCCCGCTTCGAGGCCTTCAACCCGCGTTCGCGACGCTGGCTGGAGGTGCGCGCCTTTGCCCATCCGAACGGGTTGGCGGTGCTGCTGCGCGATATCGGCGAGCAGCGCGAACGCGCCGAGGCACTGGCCAGCAGCGAAGCGGCACTGCGCGGCGCCCAGCGCCTCGCGCGGGTCGGCAGCTGGCGCTACGACCTGCACCGCGAAACCTGGCTGTGGAGCGACGAGCTCTACCGCATCCTCGGCCTGCTCCCGGGGCAGCTGCAGCCTTCGCGCGACCTGCTGCTGCAGCATGTGCCGGCGGTCCAGCGCGGCGGACTGTCGCTGGCGCTGGACGCCCTGCTCAGCGAGGGCCGCGAGATCCTGCTGGAGCACCGCGTGCAGCGCGCCGATGGGCAGTGGATCGATGCGCTGAGCCTGGCGCGGGCGGAACGCGACGCCGGCGGACGCATCCGCGCGATCTCCGGCACCCTGCAGGACATCAGCGCGCAGAAGCGTCAGGCGCAGGCGCTGCAGGCCGCATTGGCGCGCTCCGAGCGCCAGGCCCGGCAGCTGCAGTCGCTGCACCAGGCCTCGCTGCTGGCCAGCCAGAAGCTGGGTGATGCCGACCTCGTACCGGTCCTGCTCGCCGAGGTGCGGCGCGCGTTCCACTGCGGGGTCGCCCTGCTGCTGGAGACATCGGCGGATCCGCGGCTGCTGTCGCCGCAGGCCAGCTTCGATCTCGATCCGCACCTCGCCTGGCCGTCTGCGATCGACCCCGAAGCGCTGCACTTCCTGCAGCAGCTGGCGCGTGGCGGAGCGCGCCGGCTGAGCACGGTGGAGCTGCTTGCGCAGTCCGCCTACGGCGAACTGAGTGCAGGCGCGCTGAACCTGCCACTGGCGGGTCTGCTGTGCGTGCCGCTGCGCTCCACGGCGGGAGGCATTGGCGGACACCTGCTGCTGTCGGCGCCGGCCGAGGCCGAGTTCGGACATGACGAGCTGGAAGTGCTCGACCAGTTCGGCCAGATCCTGGCGCTGGCGCGCGACTGGGCCAGCCTCATCGAGGCGCTGCGCAAGACCCGCGCCGACCTGCAGCAACAACTCGAAGCGCTGTCGCGCAATCGCGCCCTGCTGGCTGGCGCCGAACGCGTCGCCGGCCTCGGCACCTGGGAGCTGCATTTCCGCAATGGTTTGGTCGTCGAGTTCGAGGCCTCTGAAGTCAGCCGGCGCATCCTCGGCCTCGGCGACGGCGCGCTGTCCGTCGACAACGCCACGGCGCGCCTGCATCCCGATGACCACGCGCGGGTGCGCGAGACCTTCCAGCACGCCTTGGCGAACGCCGACGAGTTGGAGCTGGACTGCCGGCTGACGCACCCCGACGGTCGCCAGCTGTGGGTGCACACGCAGGCCAGGATCGCCCGAGATGCCGCGCAGAAGCCTGTGTACCTTCTGGGCACGATGCAGGACATCAGCCGCCAGCGCGAGGCGCAGCAGCGCGAGCAGGAGAAGATCGAAGTACTGCGCGGGATCGCCACCGGCCACACCCTGCAGCAGAGCCTGCGCGCGGTGATCGACCAGCTGCAGCATGGGCATCCCGTGCGGGTCGCGATCGCCTACGGCGTCGAGCTCAATCTCGGCGCCAGCGGCCTGGAAGCGCCCGCGCTCAGCGACGCCTTCAAGGCCAACATGCTGAGCCTGAGCGCCGTGCCGGGCGTGGCACCCAGCCGCATCGCCGCCGAGCGCGGCGAACGTATCGTCATCGCCGACGTGCTGGCCGACCCTGCTTACGCGCGGATCCACGCCGCCTGCGCCGCCGAGGGCATCCGCGGCATCGTTGCCACCCCGATCCAGAGCCAGGATGCGCGGGTCAGCGGCGTGCTGGCCTGCTACCTGGCGCAGCCGGGCGCACCGTCCTTCGAACTTCTGCAGGCGATCGACTCCGCGGTCTCGGTGTCGGCGATCGCGCTGAAGACCAATGCCGCGCGCCGCCGCCTGGAGGACAGCCGGCAGCGCCTGCGCTCGCTGTTCTCGCTGGTGCCGGACGCGGTGTTCGCGCTCGACCCCGGCGGCCGCATCGAGGACTGCAACGCCGCCGCCGAGGCGGTCAGCGGACGCGGACGCGAGGCGCTGCTCGGCCATGCGCTCACCGACATCCTGCCCACCGACACCCATGCGCTGATCAGCGAGCGGATCCGGCTCGCCGCGCAGGGCGGCATCCAGCGCTTCGAGCTGCAGGCCGAGGACGCCGGCGGCAGGCGCTTCGATGCGGTCAGCACCACCCTGCCGATCGAGGTGGACGGCACCACCGTCGGCGTGTTCCTGATCCAGACCGACGTCAGCGAGGCGCGGCGGGCGCAGGCCGCCCTGCAGGCGGCGCTGGCCGATGTCGAGGCGCGCAACCAGGAACTGCAGGACTTCGCCTTCGTCGCCTCGCACGACCTGCAGGAGCCGCTGCGCAAGGTCCAGGCCTTCGGCGACCGCCTGCGCCTGCACCTGGGCGATCGGCTGGACGACAGCGCCGCCGACTACATCCGCCGGATGCGCTCCGCGGCCGCGCGCATGCAGACCCTGATCAACGATCTGCTGGCCTACTCAAGGGTCTCGCGCAACGCCCACCAGCCGCAGCAGGTCGCGCTGTCGCGGGTGCTGGCCGAGGTGCTGTCGGACCTGGAGAGCCGCATCGAGGCCAGCGGTGCCACGGTCGAGGCCGGCCTGCTGCCGGAGGTCGAGGCCGACCCCACGCAGATGCGCCAGCTGCTGCAGAACCTGCTGGGCAATGCGCTGAAATTCGCAGCGCCCGAGCGGCCGCCGCGGGTGCGGGTGTCGGCGCAGCTGCGCGGCGGCCGCGTGCACCTGGCGGTCGAGGACAACGGCATCGGCTTCGACAACAGGTACCAGGAGCGCATTTTCGCGCCCTTCCAGCGGCTGCACGGCCGCAGCGAGTACGAGGGCTCGGGCATTGGCCTTGCGATCGTGCGCAAGATCGTCGAACGCCACGGCGGCCAGATCCACGCCCAGGGCCGTCCGGGCGAAGGTGCGCGCTTCGAACTCGACCTGCCGGCCGGCCGCGCCCTTTCCAGCGCGGCGCGCGTCTGCGAGGATTCCGCTTGATGCCCGCCCACGCCGCCCGACCCCGCTGGATCCTGGTTGCCGAAGACGACAGCGACGACCGTCGCCTGCTCTCCGACGCCTTCGAGCAGTGCGGGATCGACTGCCGGCTCGACTTCCACGGCGACGGCGAGAGCCTGCTGCAGGCGATCGATGCGGCGCCGCAGGACAGCCCGCCGCAGCTGGTCCTGCTCGACCTCAACATGCCGCGCATGGACGGCCGCGAGACCCTGGACCGGCTGCGTGCCAATCCCGCCCTGGCGGCGGTGCCGGTGGTGGTGATGTCGACCTCGGCCGCCGAGGACGATGCCAGCCGCGCCCGTCGCGCCGGCTGCGACGCCTATTTCGTCAAGCCCGCCGAGTACGGCGCGCTGCTCGACATGGTGGGGCTGATCGCCCGTCGCTGGCTTGACGCCGCGGCGCCCGCGGGAGCCGGCGAATGATGGCCCGGCCGGTGCCGCGGATCCGCGTGCTGCTGATCGACGACGACGAGGACGATGTCTTCCTCACCCGCGCGCTGTTCGACGAGGTCGAGGACTTCCGCGCCGACGTGACCGCTGCCTCCAGTCTGGAACAGGGTTTCCGCCTGCTGGGCGAGGCGCTGTTCGACATCTGCCTGGTCGACTACCGGATCGGCCCCGACAGCGGTATCGCCTTCATCGAACAGGTTGCCCACAGCGCGACGCCCCTGCCGGTGATCCTGCTCACCGGCCAGGGCAGCCGCGAGGTCGATCTGCGGGCGATGGAAGCCGGTGCCGCCGACTATCTGGTCAAGGGCGGACTCGATGCCGAGCGGCTGGGCCGCAGCGTGCGCTATGCGCTCGACCGCGCCGAGGACGTGCGCCTGATCGAAGCCAGCGAGGCGCGCTACCGCCTGCTGTTCGAGGCCAATCCGATGCCGATGTGGGTCTGCGACAACGAGACCCTGCGCTTCCTGGCGGTGAACGAGGCGACTGTCGAGCACTACGGCTACTCGCGCGAGGAGTTCGCGCGCATGGACTCCACCCACCTGCGCCCGGCCGAGGACGTGCCCGCCTTCCTCGCCGGGGTCAAGGCCTCGCGACCCGGCCCCTACCGCCGCGGGCCGGTGCGCCACATCCGCCGCGACGGCAGCATCATCTGGGTCGAGATCACCGCCCACGACATCCGCTTCGAGGAGCGCGTGGCGCGGCTGGTGTTGATCAACGACGTCACCGCCAAGCGCGCGGCCGAGGCCGAAGCGCGCCTGCTGGCGCGAGCCTTCGAGTCGAGCAAGAGCGGCATGCTGATCGCCGATGCGCGCAGCGCCGACCTGGCGACGGTCTACGTGAACCCGGCCTTCGTGCGCATGAGCGGCTATGCCGAGTCCGAGATCCTCGGCCGCAACTGCCGCTTCATGCAGGGCGAGGATCGCGACCAGGAGGCGCTGCGCACGGTCCGCGAAACGCTCGCCAAGCAGGGTGAGTGCGAGGTCGTGCTGCGCAACTACCGGCGCGACGGCAGCCTGTTCTGGAACCAGCTGACGCTGGCGCCGGTGCGCGATGCGGAAGGCGAGGTCACCCACTACATCGGCGTGTCGACCGACCTCACCGACCGTCGGCGTCACGAGGCCGAGCTGGCCTATCTGGCCCGCCATGACCAGGTCACCGGGCTGCCGCGCTTCATCGATCCCGACGACGCCCTGCGCGGGCTGTTCGAGGAAGCCGCCAGCAACGGCGAGCAGGTGGCGCTGTGGTGCATCGACATCGACCGCTTCCAGTCGGTCAACGAAAGCGTGGGCTATCGCGGCGGTGACGAGGTGCTGCGGCTGCTGGCCTCGCGCATCCGCTACATCACCGGCGCGGCCGGCAAGCTGTGGCGGCTGACGTCGGACGAGTTCGTGCTGGCGCTGCGCTACCGCCCGGGCGAGTGCGAGCCGCTGGCGATCGCCGAGCAGATCCGCGAGACCCTCGAAGTGCCGGTGCCGGTCTCAGGCTCGCAGCTGTTCCTGTCCGGCACGATCGGCGTGGCGCTCTACCCCGACAATGCGCGCGATCCGGTCGAGCTGTTCCAGTGCTCGGAGTCGGCGATGTACCGCTCCAAGCGCAGCGGCCGCAACTCCGTGCTGGCGTCCTCGGCCTCGCATGCCGAGGAGCTGCGCGAGCGCCTGTCGCTGGGCAGCCGCTTGAAGAGCGCCATCCACGCCAACGAGTTCGTCCTCTACTTCCAGCCGCAGGTCAACGGCAGCGACGGCCGCATCACCGGCATGGAGGCCCTGGTGCGCTGGCGCACCGGCGACCGCGGCCTGATCGAACCCGGCCGCTTCATCCAGGTGGCCGAAGAGCTGGGCAGCATCATCGATCTCGGTCGCTGGGTGCTGCAGGAGGCCTGTCGCCAGGGCCGCCGCTGGCTGGACATGGGCCACACCGAGCTGCGCATCGGCGTCAACGTCAGCGCCCTGCAGCTGCACCGCATGAGCTTCGTCGACGAAGTGCGCGATGCGCTGGAGGCGGCCAAGCTGCCCGCGCACATGCTGGAGCTGGAAACCACCGAATCCGCCATCGTCGAGAACCTCGCGCGCTCGCTGGCGGTGCTCTCGAAGCTGAAGGCGCTGGGCGTGCAGCTGGCGCTCGACGACTTCGGTCTCGGCTACAGCTGCCTGAGCCAGTTGAAGCGCTTCCCTGTCGATCGCCTGAAGATCGACCAGAGCTTCGTGCGCGACGTGGCGCTCGCCGGCAGCGAAGCGGCGATCGCGCGCGCGATCACCGCCATGGGCCACGAGCTGCACCTGAAGGTGATCGCCGAGGGCGTCGAGACCGAGGCGCAGTTCGGCTACCTGCTGCGCAACCACTGCGACGAGTTCCAGGGCTTCCTGTTCAGCCCACCGGTGCCGGCCGACGAAGCTACAGCCCTGCTCGCCAAGCGCTACGTCGCCCCGATGGTGATGAGCCTGGCGCGGCCCGAGCGCGGCCTGCTGCTGGTCGACGACGAGGAGAACGTGCTGCGCGCCCTCGTGCGCGTGCTGCGCCGCGACGGCTACGTGATCCACACCGCGACCAATGCCACCGAGGGCTTCGAGCTCCTGGCCAAGAACCGCGTGCAGGTGATCGTGTCGGACCAGCGCATGCCGGGCATCAGCGGCACCCAGTTCCTGTCGCGGGTGAAGGAGATGTACCCCGACACCATGCGCATCGTGCTGTCGGGCTACACCGACCTCGCCACCCTGACCGACGCGATCAACCGCGGCGCGATCTACAAGTTCCTGACCAAGCCCTGGGACGACGAGGACCTGCGCGAGCAGGTGCGCGACGCCTTCCGCCAGTACGACGAGCGCGCTGCGCGCGAGCCGCTGGCCTGAACGGCGGGCTCAGCGGATGTAGTTGAACAGCGAGTTGCCCTGCACCTTGGCAAAGGTCGCCTGGGCGGCTTCCAGCATCAGCAGCTGCTGGCTCAGCTGGCTGGCGGCTTCCGCGTAGTTGACGTCGCGGATCCCGGACAGCGTGGTCGACAGGCTCAGCACCTGCGAAGCGCGCTCCTCGGTGGTGCGGTCCAGGGTGTTGAGGCCCGCGCCGATCTTGCTGCGCGCGTCAATGATCTGCTCCTGCGCGGCGCCGAGATCCTCCAGGCTGGCGAAGAAGGCATTCTGCTGCGCGGCGCGCTGCTCGGGCGTCGCCGACGGCAGGCGCAGCGCGTCGATCACGCCCTGCACGGTGGCGAACACATCCTGTCGCGGCGAGGGCTGCACGCTGAAGCTGTCGCCCGCGGCGGGCGCGCCGTTGAAGCGCAGCTGCACGCCGCCGAACTCGATCGCTTCGCCCGGCGTGTAGGTGCCGGTGGCGATCACGGTGGCGCTGCCATCCTCGACGCTGTAGCCGCCGGCGCCGTCGAACACGATCCGGTAGTTGTCGGGTGCCCAGGGCGTGCTGCCGGACAGGCCCGCCGAGCCCAGCACCAGGGTGCCGGCATTGGCCGGGTCAGGACGCGCCGCAAAGGTGCCGTTGCCGGTCGGCACGCGCAGGAAGATCTCGCTGCCCGGCGCCACGTCGGCGACCGACAGCGAGGGCGACACGTCGACCCGGCGCTGCACCTGGTCGCCCGCGTAGACCACCCCGCCCGGGCCCAGGTTGAAGGGCACGGCCGACCCCTGGCTGCCGGCGAACAGATAGCGGCCGCTGCCGTCGTCGCTGTTGGCAAGCGCGAACAGGGCTTCGAGCTGCTGCTCCAGCTCGTCGGCGATGGCCGAGCGCGATTCCGGCGACTGCGAGCCGTTGAAGCCCTGCACAGCCAGCTCGCGCGCGCGCAGCAGGCGGTCGCCCGTCGAAGTCAGCGCGACCTCGGCGAGGTTCAGCCGGTTGGCCAGCACGTTCGAGTTGGCGCCGAAGCGTTCGAGCTCGGCGCGGGCGCGGTCGAGCTGCACGATCGAGCCGGCGCCAACGGGGTCCTGTGCGGCGGTGTTGATCTTCTGCCCGGTCGAGAGCTGCAGCTGGGTCTTGAAGGACTCGGCCTGGCGCGCCAGCAGCGCGTTCAGGCTCTGGGTGAACTGCAGGTTGGTGGAGATGCGCATGACTATCGCCTCACGGCCGCGAGCAGCGAATCGAACGCCGCATTGGCGATGCTGATGATCTGCGCCGCCGCCTGGTAGGACTGCTGGAACTTGAGCAGGTTGGCCGCTTCCTCGTCCAGATTGACGCCGGACACCGCATCGCGCTCGGTCTGCAGCTGGTTGTCGATGGCCTGCTGCGCGCCCAGGGTGTACTCGGCCTGGCGGGCGATGCCGCCGAACTGCGAGGTCATCTCGCTGAGCGCCGCGGTCAGGTTCTGGTTGCCGCCGTTGAACAGGCCGACATTGCCAACGTTCGCCAGCAGGCGCGCATTGCCGTTGTCACCCGAGCGCGCGCCCATCGGCCCGAAGTTGAACTGATCGCCGACCGCCGGCGTGCCGTCGAGGGTGACCTCCCAGCCGTTGATCGCGATGGTGTCGCCGGGCGTGTAGGGGAACGCGCCAACGCCATTGACCGAGTAGATGCCGGGCGCGGTGAACTCGATGGTCACCGGCGCCTGCAGGTTGGGGTCGTTGGCATCGACGATGCTGAGCGGCCCGAGGATGCCGTTGCCGGTATTGCCCAGCGCCGCGCTGGAGCGCACCGGCAGGGCCGCGGCGATGCGGTTCGGATCGGTCATCGCCATCGCCATCTGGCGGGCGGCGTCCGAGCCGGTGCGCACCAGGATGTCGTCGCCCACGGCCGGCGCACCCGTCACTTCCAGGCTGACGCCTTCGACGATGAAGGGATCCGCGGCGGTGCCGGAGCCGGTCATCGGCAGCGACGCGCCGGTCGAGGCCAGCCGCGCCTGCCAGTTGGCGCCGTCCCAGCGCAGCACGATGTCGCGCCCGCTCATCGCGCCGACATCGCTGATGCCGGTGGTGAAGTTGGCGCTGCCGCCGTTGTTGATCGAGGGCAGGGTCGACGGCACGATCGGGCGGAAGAAATCGGTGCCGGCGTTGCCGTTGAAATCGACGCCGGCGCGCTGCTGCGCGTTGAAGGACTCGGTCAGCCCGATCGCCATGCGGCCCAGCTGAGCCAATGCCGGGTCGATGACCTGGCTGCGGAAGTTGAACAGCCCCGCCAGCTCGCCGCCGAGGCCCGCGGTCGGCAGGCTGGTCACGCCCAGCGGGCTGGTGATGCTGAGCTGCTGGCGGTCGAGCCGGAACGGATCGCGGGTCACCGAGACAGTCTGGCTGTTGTTGCCCAGCACCAGGCTCGCGCCGGACGCGGTCTGCACATTGAGCGCGCCGTCGTCCTGCTCGAAGGTGATCACGCCGATCTTGGCCGACAGCTGGCGCACGGCCTGATCGCGGGCATCGAGCAGGTCATTGGGCGGCTGGTTGAACTCGCCGCGGGCGCGCACGATGTCGCGGTTCAGGCGAGCGATCTGTGCGGTCAGGCTGTTGACCTCGTCGACGGTGTTGCCGATGCGCTGGCCGGTTTCCAGATCCAGCTGGTTCAGCTGGTTGGCCTGGGTGCGGAAACGCGCGGCGGCGTTCTCGCCACCGTCGAGCATGGCCTGGCGCGCCGCGGCCGCGGTCGGCTCGGTGGCCACGCCTTGGGCGGAATCGAAGAAATCGGAAATCGGCCGCGACAGCGAGGTGCCGGACTCGCTGACCACGCGATCGACGCGATTGGCCAGCCCGGACAGCACCTGCAGGCGCCCCAGCTCGGACGCGCTGGAGTCCAGCCGTGAGATCAGGAAGGTGTTCAGCAGGCGGTTGACGCCGCTGATCTGCACCCCTGCGCCGAGAAAGCCGAAGCCCTGGCCCTGGCCGACGCGCGCCGAAAACTCGACGCGCTGCCGGGTATAGCCGGGCGTCGAGGCATTGGCGACGTTGTTGCTGGCCGTAGCCATGGCCCGCTGGAAAGCCAGCAGGGCGGACGTGCCTATCGAGAACGGGTCGGACATGGGATCACCTCTACCGCCTTAGCGGCCAGGACGCGCCGGACTTGAGGGCGGCTGTGGGCGCCCGCGTTCAGCCGCGCAGGCCAAGGGCTGGATCGGTCGAGCCCTGCAGGTTCTGCGCCAGCGCAGGGGTGCCGAGCGCGGATCCGTTCGCGGCCAGGGCCTCGATGGCGCGGTTCAGGCGCGGGCCGTGGGCGATCGCGGTGAGCTTCTGCGCGTACTGCGGGTCGGTGGCGTAGCCGGCGCGCTGCAGGGCGGAAGCATAGGCCTGGTTGTTGCCGGCCACCTGCAGCGCAGGCGCATAGCGCGAGCTGCCGCGCAGCAGGGCGACGTAGTCGCTGAAGCTCTGCTCGACGCTGTCATAGGTACGGAACTCGGCGCGCTCGGCCTGCATGCGGCCTTCGCGGAACTCCTGGGTCAGGTGGCTGGCGCGCTCGCCGCTCCAGCTGCGCCCGGCCTTGATGCCGAACAGGTTGTTGCCGGCCTCGCCGTCGCGTGCGGCCGGCACGTGGCGACCCCAGCCGGTTTCCAGCGCCGCCTGGGCGACCAGCATGCGCGGATCCACGCCCAGCGCCTGCGCCGCGCGCTGCGCGTAGGGCCAGATCCGCTCGACGAACTGCTCCGGCGTCGATTTCGCACCCTCGCGAACGCCCGCCACTGCCGTGCCTTCGCGAGCGACCGGCACGGACTGCGGCGGGGCCTCAGCGCCGCGCTTCGCCGCCGGCCGTACGGGCTCCGCACGCGGAGGCGGCGGCTGCGCGTCGAAGCGCAGGCCATGCTCGCGCTCGAAGCGCTGCGCCGGCATGACCCGTGCGTAGCCTTCGAGTGAGAAAGCCTGGCCCTGACGCGCCTGCAGCGACAGCGGCGCAGCCTCGTCGGGGCGACCTTCCAGCGCGGCCTGCTGCTGGCGCAGCGAGCGCTCGATCAGGGGCGCCAGGCCAAAGCCCGCGCCCTGGCTCGCGCTCTTCACCACCTCACGGTCGTGCATCTCGCGGAACAGACCCGACTGGCCGGGGAACAGCGCGTCACCGTCGCCGAGCGAGGACTCGCGCATGGTCTTCAGCATCTGCTCGACGAACAGGGCCTCGAACTGGCGTGCGGTGTCCGCGAGCTTGTCGCCCGCCTTGGGCGCGGCGGGCGCGCTTGTCGCCAGCCTGTTCATCAGCGACAGATCGGGAATGCGCGATTCCATGGCCGTCGAGCCTCAGATGATTTCCAGCTCGGCGCGCAGCGCGCCGGCCTGCTTCAGGGCTTCGAGGATGGCGATCAGGTCGCCCGGTGCGGCGCCAACCTCGTTGACCGCACGCACGATCTCCTCCAGCGAGGTGCCGCCCTGCATCAGCACCATGCGGCTCTCCTTCTGCTCGACCTGCACGTTGCTGGCCGGCACCGCCACCGTCTCGCCGCCGGCCAGCGGGTTCGGCTGGCTGACCTCGACGCGCTCGGCGATGCTCACCGTCAGCGAGCCGTGCGCCACCGCGGCCGGCATCACCCGCACGCCGGCGCCGATCACGATGGTGCCGGTACGCGCATTGACCACGACCTTGGCCGGAGCATCGCCCTGGACCAGCTCGAGGTTCTCCAGCTGGGCCATGAAGCCGACCCGCGCCGACACGTCGAAGGGCGCACGCACGGCCACGCTGCCGCCGTCGACAGCGCGTGCAGTCTCCGGCCCGTGGGCGCGATTGATCGCGTCGACCAGGCGCTGGACGGTGGTGAAGTCGGCGCGATGCAGGTCCAGCACCAGCTCTTCGCCGTTGCTGCTGAGGCCGTCGGGCACCGCGCGCTCGACGATGGCGCCATTGGGAATGCGTCCGGCGCTGGGCACGTTCACCGAGATCCGCGAGCCGTCGTTGCCCTGCGCGCCGAAGCCGCCGACCACCAGATTGCCCTGGGCGATCGCATACACCTCGCCGTCGGCGCCCTTCAGCGGCGTCATCAGCAGCGAGCCGCCGCGCAGGCTGCCAGCATTGCCCAGCGAGGACACGGTGATGTCGATGGTCTGGCCCGGCTTGGCGAAGGGCGGCAGCTCGGCGTGGATCGCCACCGCCGCCACATTCTTCAGCTGCGGGTTGACGCCGGGCGGGATGGTCACGCCCAGCTCGTTGAGCATGGTCTTCAGGCTCTGCACGGTGAAAGGCGCCTGCGAGGTCTGGTCGCCGGTACCGTTCAGGCCGACCACCAGGCCGTAGCCGATCAAGGGGTTGCTGCGCACGCCGTTGACGCGGGCGATGTCCTTGACCCGTTCGGCAGCGGCCGGCGTGGCTGCGAACAGCAGGCCGATGAGTGCGGCGGAAAACAGACGGCGCATGGCGGGCCTCACATCGGGAACGCAGCGGACTGGAAGAAGCGCGTCAGCCAGCCCTGGGCGTTCGCCTGGGCGAGGCTGCCGCGACCGCGGTAGGCGATCTGCGCATCGGCGACGCGCGAAGACGAAATCGTGTTGTCCGGGCCGATGTCGGCTGGACGCACGATGCCCTGGATCTGGATGTGCTCGTTGGCCTGGTTGATGCGGATCCACTTCTGCCCGCGCACCACGAGATACCCGTTGGGCAGGCGCTCGGCGACCGTGACGGTGACATTGCCGTCGAGGCGATTGCTCTGGGTGGAATTGCCGCTGCCCTCGAACTCGCTCTCGGCGCCGAGCTCGGAATCGAGCGTACGGCCACCAATGGTGGCGGGCGCGCCGAACAGGGTCGGCGCCGGCACCGCGACATTCGAGCCCTTCGAGGTGTTGGTGCTGGAGGTCGCACTGGCCTGGGTGCGCTCGACCAGCTGGATGGTGAGGATGTCGCCGACGTTGCGCGCCTTCTGGTCGGCGAACAGCGAGAGCCCGCCGGTGCCGCCGCCGCGGTAGATCGCGCCGGGTGCCGGTGTTGGCGCCTGCGCGGTCGCGGGATAGCTGGGCTCGAAGCCGGCCGGCGGCAGGTTCGGGCCGCTGGCGGCGCAGGCGGTGAGCAGCAGGGCGACAGTGGCAATGGCGGTACGCGCGATCATGGCCGGGCTCACAGGTTGTTGTTCAGATAGGCCAGCATGCCGTCGGTGGTCGAGATGGCCTTGGCGTTCATCTCGTAGGCGCGCTGGGTCTCGATCATGCTGACCAGCTCTTCGACCACGTTGACGTTCGAGCTCTCGAGCGCCCCCTGCTGCAGCAGGCCGAGGCCGTTCAGGCCCGGCGTCGACTGCTGGGCCGGGCCGCTGGCGCCGGTCTCGACGAACAGGTTCTCGCCCTTTGCCTGCAGGCCGGCGGGGTTGATGAAGTCGGTCAGGCTGACGTTGCCGATCTGGATCGGCTGGGCCTGGCCGGCCAGCTGCACCGAGACCGTGCCGTCGTTGCCGATGGTCACGCTCTGCGCGCCCTCGGGAATCTGGATGCCCGGCTGCAGGGTGTAGCCCGAGGCCGTGACCATCTGGCCCTGGTTGTTGATCTGGAAGCTGCCGTCGCGGGTATAGGCGGTGCTGCCGTCGGGCAGCAGCACCTCGAAGAAGCCGCGGCCGTTGATGGCGAGGTCCAGCGCATTGCCGGTCTGCAGCAGGTTGCCCTGGATGAAGTTCTTCTGGGTCGAGACCACGCGCACGCCGGTGCCGGTGGTCAGGCCCGAGGGCAGCTCGGTCTGCTGCGAGGACGCACCGCCCGGCTGGCGGATGTTCTGGTACAGAAGGTCCTCGAAGCTGGCGCGGCCGCGCTTGAAACCCGTCGTGTTGACGTTGGCCAGGTTGTTCGAGGTGACCGTCATGCGCGTCTGCTGCGCATCGAGGCCGGTCTTGGCAACCCACAGGGACTGGAACATGGCTGTACTCCGATGCCGGGCGCGGGCGGGCTTAGCCGCCCATGCGCAGCAGGCTGTTGCTGGCGCGGGCGTTCTCGTCCGCGGTCTTGATCGAGCGGATCTGCATCTCGAAGCTGCGCGAGAGTTCGATCATCTTCACCAGGGCGTCGCTGGCATTGACGTTGCTGCCTTCGATGACGCCGGTCATCAGCACGGCGCCACCCACGGGCGCGGCGGGCTCGCCGTCGCTGCGGCGGAACAGGCCATCCGGTCCACGGCTGATGTCGGCCGCCGGCGCTTCGACCACCTTGATGCGGGCGACGATGGCCTGGGTCTCGGGGCCCTGCCCCAGCGGCACGATCGAAATGCTGCCGTCGCCGGCGATCTCGAGCTTGGCGTGCGGCGGGATCGCGATCGGGCCGTTCTCGCCCAGCACCGGCCGCCCGCCTGCGGTGGTCAGCAGGCCGTTCTGGTTGACCTGCAGCTCGCCGCCGCGGGTATAGGCCTCGTTGCCCTCGCCGTCGGCCACCGCCAGCCACAGGCCTTCGCGCAGGGCGACGTCGGTGTCCTTGCCGGTCGACAGCAGCGGGCCCATGCGGTTGTCGAAGCCGCCGTCGACGCCGGTGGCGTCGTAGCGCGACTTCAGGCCATGGCCTTCGATCTTGAAGGTCTCGGTGTGCGACAGCAGCGCCCGGAAGCCGGGCGTGCTGACGTTGGCGAGGTTCTGCGACACCGCCCCCTGCGCACGCAGGGTGCTGGCGGCACCGGTCATCGCGACGTAGAGGGACTTGTCCATGGCGCCGGCTCCGTCGTTTCAGCGATCAGCGGATGTTGATCACGGTCTGGGTGATCTGGTCGGCGGTCGAAATCATCTGCGCGTTGGCCTGGAAGTTGCGCTGCGCGTTGATCATCTCGACCAGCTGCTCGGTGATGTCGACGTTCGAGGCCTCCAGCGCACCCGCCTGCAGCAGGCCCAGGTTGGCGCTGCCCGGTGCGCCGCGCTGCGGCTGGCCGGATTCGCTGGTCTCGCCCCAGCTGGTGTCACCCAGCTTCTGCAGGCCCTGCACGTTGGAGAAGCCGGTCATCGCGATCTGCCCCAGCGGGATGGCCTGGCCATTGGTGTAGCGGGCCGAGACGATGCCGTCCTCGGAGATGTCGAGGTTCGACAGGCGACCGGTCGGATAGCCGTCCTGCACCAGACGATTCACCGAGAAAGTGCTGCCGTACTGGGTCGACTCGCCGAGCTGGAGTTCGAGGGTGATCGGATTGGCGCCCGAGGTCGGCGTGTACGGCGGCAGGGTGATGTTGCCGGTGGCCGGTGTGATGAGCTCGCCGGTCGGGCCGTACTCCAGCACATCGGGGCCGCTGACCGCGGTGCCGTCGATCTGGGTGTAGAGCTCCCACTCGCCGGGGTTGGCGGTCTTGACGTAGTAGAACGTCGCGTTGTGCGAGACGCCCAGCGAGTCGTACACCGTCACCGTGGTGGCGAAGTTGTAGGTCTGCGAGTCGGCCGGATCGAAAGGCGCCAGCGTCGGCGGCACCGCGTCGGCCGGCAGGTTGGTGCCGATCTCGACGGTCGAGCTGGCCAGCGGCGGCGCTTCGCCGAGCGCGAGGCGCAGGTCGGCCAGCTGGCCGTTGTTGAAGCCGGTGATCTGGCCCGAGGCCGACACCGTTGGCGGGAACACCTGCAGGCGGTCGCCCACCGGGTTCACCACGTAGCCGGCGCGGTCGACGCCGAAGTTGCCGGCGCGCGAATACACGGTCTGGCCATCGCGGTTCAGGGTGAAGAAGCCGTTGCCCGAGATCGCCATGTCCAGCGCGTTGTCGGTGAAGTTGATCGTGCCCTGCGAGAACTGCTGGGCGATGTTGGTGACGCGCACGCCGGCGCCCACCGCATTGCGCTGCAGGCCGTAGCCGGAGTTCGCGAAGAGATCGCCGAACTCGGCGCGCGAGCGCTTGAAGCCGACGGTGTTGACGTTGGCGATGTTGTTGGCCGTGGTGTTCAGGCCGGAGGCGGCGGCATTGATGCCGCTCAGTGCGATGCGGAAGCTCATGGCGTGGGTCCTCGTGCGGCCGGTCAGGCCTGTCCGATGCGGGTGATGCGGTCAAAGGTGGTCGGGCCGACGCCGACCAGGTTCAGAACCACCCCTTGCGAGGTGTAGGAAACGCTGTCGATGCGGGTGGCCACCTGGACCTCGGCCGCCTTGGTGTTCTGCTTGGCGGTGATCCGGTATTCGCCCTGGGCGGCCGCCTGGCCATTGGCGTTCAGGCCGTCCCAGTGGAAATCGGCGACGCCGCCGGCACCGGCTTCAACCACGAAGCTGCGCACCAGCTGCCCACCGGGGGTCCGCACCTCGACCGTGATCGGGCCCGGGCCGTCGGCCTTGAGCGAGCCCTGCACGCCGGATTCGCCCTCAAGTGTCGCGATGTCGGTGCCGATATAGGCCGTACGACCGACCATGGAGGCCGCCTGAAGGGCCTGCGACTCGCCCATCAGATACGACAGATTGCTCAGCCCCATGTTCGTCTGCTCGATGCCCTTGACGGTCGAGAACTGGGCCATCTGGCCGATGAACTCGCCCTGGTCCATGGGCTTCAGCGGATCCTGGTTCTTCAGCTGCTCGGTCATCAGGCGGAGGAAATCTTCCTGACCCATCTCGGTCCGCCGCTGCGGGCCGATCGATCCCTGCTGCCTCACGCCCAGCTGGGTGTACATGTCGGCGGCGTTGACGCTCATGGCTGTGCTCCGTTGTCGAAGGCGCGCGGTCAGCGGCCGAGGTTGAGGGTGGCGAGCGCGAGTTCCTTGCCCGTGTTGAGCATTTCCACGTCGGCCTGGTAGGCGCGCGCGGCGGAGATCATGTTGACCATCTGCGCCACCGGGTCGATGTCCGGCGCATACACATAGCCCTGCGGATCGGCCAAGGGGTTGCCCGGCTCGTAGCGCTTCAGCGGCTCGGCCTGGCTCTGTTCGATACGCTCGACCCGCACGCCGGCAAGCCCCGGCTGCGTGGCATTGAGCACCTGGCTGCTGAACACCGGTTCGACCGGTTTGTAGACGGCCTGCGGATCGCCGGTGACGTTGCCGGCGTTGGCGAGGTTGCTGGCAACGGTGTTCAGCCGCACCGACTGCGCGGCCATGGCTGAGCCGGCGATGTCGAAGATCTTCATCGAAGGCATGGCGGCTAGCTCCCGGTGATCGCGGTCATCAGCTTGCGGACGCGGCCATCCACGAAGTTCAGGCTGGCGCGGTACTCGAGTGCGGCGCGGGCGAACGCGGCCTTCTCGAACTCGGCATCGACGGTGTTGCCATCAAGACTGGGCTGCAGCGGCAGTCGATAGACCAGGCCATCCGGCCCGACCTCGGTGATGCCGCCCTGGTGCCCCGACTGTGTTTGCACGGGGTTGCCCGACGGCGATTCGCCCATGGCGCGCTGCAGGGCAGCATGGAAGTCGACGTCGCGCGCCTTGTAGTGCGGCGTGTCGGCATTGGCGATGTTCGAGGCCAGCACCTCAAGGCGCTGCTGGCGCAGGCTGAGCGCCGCGCCGTGCACGCCGAACAGGCTGCCGCCGGTGACTGGATTGGAGTCGCTCATCTCCGCTGCTCCGCAATGCCTGCTGCCAGGCTCACGGGATTAGCGGCAAGAGCTGTGCCAGTCGTTTCGTCGGACTTCTGACGTCATTTTTGTGGCGGCACTCTCGACCGCTCGCCGCTCAGGCGTCGTCGGTCAGTCCCAGCATCTCGAAGCGGTCCAGCACGCCTTCGGCCAGATCGTCCGGGCTGAACTTGGCGACGAAGGCATTGGCGCCGACGTGCTCGACCATGGCCGTGTTGAAGATGCCGGACAGGGAGGTGTGCAGCATCACCCACAGGTCGGCCAGATCCGGATCGCGGCGGATCTCGGTGGTCAGGGTGTAACCGTCCATGTCCGGCATCTCGATGTCGGAGATGACCATCGCGTAGTGCTCGGAGGGCTTGATGCCGCGCTTGGCCAGGTCCTTCAGATGACTGAGGGCGCGACGCCCGTCCGGCAGCAGCACGCAGCTGGCGCCGAGCGTCTCGACCACGCCCTGGATCTGGTGCTGGGCCACCCTCGAGTCGTCGACGATCAGCACCCGGATGCTGGCGCCGGCAATCGCCTGCAGGCGCATTTCTTCCGAGAGCTGGGGCGCTCCGCCAATCACTTCGGCCAACACCTTCTCGACATCGATAATCTGGATCAGCTCTTCGTTGTAGCGGGTGACGGCCGTGAGGTAGGAGCCGCCGCTGCTGTCGGGCGGCGGTTTCACGTTCTCCACCGCGATGTTGACGATGCGCTCGACCGCACTGACCAGGAATCCCTGCACCGAACGATTGAATTCGGTGACCACGAGATAGTCCGAGCGATCAAGGCTGGACTCGGGATGGCGGACCGCGGCGCCGAGGTCCAGCACCGGGATCGAGCGCTTGCGGATATCGGCCAGGCCCAGCAAGGGCGGACGCGACTGCGGCAGGGGCTGCAGCGGCGGCCGCTTCAGCACTTCCTGCACCTTGAAAACATTGACGCCAAAAAGCTGGCGCCCTCCGAGCCGGAACAGCAGCAGGGCCAGCCGGTTGTGGCCAGCCAGTCGGGTGCGCTGTTCGATGCGGTCCAGCAGGTCAGTGCTCATGGACTCTCTTGTGCCGTCATCCGGCGCCACCCACGGGCGGCGCATCCACTGGAAGCGTGCCGTGGGCAGGGCCCCGCACGCGCCTCGAAAACAAAGCGATTCAATCACTTGCACCACACCCGCAATGGCAGTGGCATGGCCCCTTTCTGCAGCCTCAGTGACCGCGGCCGGGCGCGCGACGCGGGTCGAGTGGCCGTCCGAACTGGATGGCAGGGGACGTGCAAGGACTGAGCCGCCAGCGCCTGTCGTATAGCCGGGTCAGCGGCATGCCCCTTGCACGATCGACGACGTATCCAGCCATCGCAGCCCGCCCATGCCCCGTCTCCTGCTCCCGCTGTGCCTGTTGCTCTTGCTGTCCGCGCAGGCGACGCCGGCATGTGCCTCGGACTACGAGCCGGTCGAGCGCATCGCCGCAGCGGCGGTCGCTGCCGTGGCGCCCGACGCAGGCGTGCAGCCCGGCGTCCGCGCGGAAGCCGCCATCGACCCTGGGCTGCGCATGCCGGAATGTACGCAAGGCCTGAGCGCGCACGTCGGCAACCGGGGCGTGGCCGAGGTGGCCTGTGCTGGCCCCATGGCCTGGAAGCTGTTCGTGCCCGTTAAGGTGTCACGGCTCGGAGACACGCTCGTGCTGGCACGGCCGCTGGCAGCGGGCCAAACCTTGACCGCCGATCTGTTGCGCGTAGAGACGCGAGATCAGGCGGGTCTGGCCGCGGGAGCGCTTGAACGCCCTGAACAAGCGATCGGCCGCGTCAGCGCCCGCGCTTTGTCGGCGGGGAGCGCCCTGCTCGCCTCCGACCTGCGCTCCCCGCGTCTGGTCAAGCGCGGCGATCAGGTGACCCTGATCGCCCGACGTGGTGGGCTGGAGGTCCGCAGCCTCGGCCGCGCGCTTGGCGACGCCGGCGAGGCGGAGCAGGTCAACGTCGAGAACAGCAGCTCGCGCCGCCAGGTGCGGGGCGTGGTCAATGCGCGCGGCGAAGTGGAAATCGGCCAGTGAGAGCCAGAGTGACCCGAGCAGATGGCAACGCCCTGCGGACGGCATCGCAGGGGCCGTGGCTTGAGCATCAGGGGAACTCGCCCGAGCGCCGCGAAGGCGCCCTAAAGTTCCCGCCGGCGCGGCCGCTATCCAGTGCGTACCGCGGGATCTGGAGCACATCATGAACAGCAAAATCGACGGCATCGGCAGCGCGATCGGCGGCGCCCGCCTTGAGCCGCAGGTGCGTCGCCCCGGCAGCCCCGGCCAGGAGTCGGTGGGCGCGGTCAGCGCGGCCGCAGCGCTGCGGCTTGATGACGACTCGGTCCAGCTGAGCGCGGGCGCGAGCCTGGGCAGTGCACCGGGCATCGACACGGCACGCGTCGAGAGCCTGCGCGCGCAGATCGAATCGGGTCGTTACACGGTGGATCCCCAGGCCGTGGCAGCCCGCCTGCTGGACATCGAGGGCAGCCTGAAGTGAATGCCGGCGAGGCTCTCGGAGAGCTGATGCGCGCGCTGACTTGCGAGCGTGAGGCTCTGGTGGCTCTGGACGGTGATGCGCTACGCATCGCCGGTGAGGCCAAGCTCGCCGCTCTGGATGCCGTGGGCGCCTGCCTTGGAGCTGGGGCGCCGCCCGCCGAGTTCGAAGGCCCGCTCCGTCACGCCTACGAGCAGCACCAGGCCAACGCCGAGCTCTTGCTGAGACGTCGGCAGGAAACCGGTTGGCTGTTGAAGATGCTGGGCGCAGTCGACCCGGCGACGGCCTACGACGCCAGCGGCGATCGACGCGACGCCGCGGTCACCCGTCGGATTGCAGAGGCATAGGGCTTGCAGCCTGGTCGGTGCGCATGACCGCGCCGGCCCCACCGACCCGCGGTCCTCCCGTTGCCGCCCATGGGTCACTGCCTTGAACGCCTCCTCTTCCCCGCCCGACACATCCGGCGCCTCGCCCAGCTTGGAGACAAGGCTTGCGCGCGGTCCCGGAGCACCGGACAGTGGCGTCGCATTTCCGGCGCAGGAGGCGCGCATGCCCAGGGTTTCTGATTCGTCCACGCTGTTGCTGCCGCTGATCAAGGTGGTTGCGGACAACAGCCAGAATCCGATCTTCCTGATCGACCGGGAACTGGAAATCCTCTACGCGAACCGCGCGGCGCATGCGATCACTGTGCAGATCGCGGTGGGCTCCGGCCGCCAGCCTGCGACCCGGCGGATCAGCGAACTGCACCCCGATCTGCTGCCCTCCTTCGCGCTGGACATGGCGGCCAGCGCCGGTGAATGGAACGGCGAGGTCGCACTGCCACTCGGACAGCGGCGCCCGCTGGTGCTGATGCTGCAGATCAGCGCGATCCGCGCAGCCGATGGCGGTCTGCAGTGCTTCGGCGTCTCCGCCCGCGACATCAGTTTCGAGTACGCGCGCAAGACCGAACTCCAAGCGCGCAACGCCGAGCTGGAAGTCGCCTATCGCAAGCTCAAGGGCGCGCAGGAACAGCTGCTGCAGTCCGAGAAACTGGCCTCGATCGGCCAACTCGCTGCCGGCGTGGCCCACGAGATCAACAACCCGATCGGCTACGTGCACTCCAATCTGGCAACGCTGCAGGAGTACAGCAAGCATCTCCTGACCCTGATCGACGCCTATGACCGCGCGCTCGGCGCCAGTGACCCGGAGCGGGCCCGCGGCGAAGTGCGTGACCTGCGCCAGCGTCTGGACATCGAATTCCTGCAGGGCGACCTGCCGCAGCTGATCGAGGAGTCGCGCGAAGGCATCGAGCGGGTTCGCAAGATCGTGCAGGACCTGAAGGACTTCTCACGCAGCGATGCACGCGACAAGTTCGTCAAGGCCGACATCCATCGCGGCCTCGACAGCACGCTCAACATCATCTGGAACGATCTCAAGTACAAGGCGCAGGTCGTGAAGACCTTCGGCGAGATCCCGCAGATCGAATGCATACCGTCCGAGCTCAACCAGGTGTTCATGAACATCCTGCTGAACGCAGGACAGGCGATTGCAGAGCGCGGCATCGTGACCGTCAGTACCAGCGTCGACGGCGACTCGGTCGTCATCGCCATCGGCGACGACGGCGTCGGGATACCAGAAGACGTCCTGCCGCGGATCTTCGATCCCTTCTTCACCACCAAGCCGGTGGGCACAGGAACTGGCCTGGGTCTTGCAATCTCCTACGGGCTGATCAAGAAGCACCACGGCACGATCGACGTGACCAGCACGCCCGGAGAAGGCACGCTGTTCCTGATCCGCCTCCCCATCATGCAACCCAAGGTTGAAGGCGAAGAGCCATGAGCGCAGAAGCCGGCGTCTATCGCGTACTCCTCGTGGATGACGAGGCCAACGTGCTCAATGCGCTGCGGCGCTGCCTGTCATTCATCAATATCGACATGCTTGGTGGCGAAGGCATCCAGGTGGAGACACATACCTCGGCGGAACAGGCGCTGGAGCGCATGGAGTCCGAGGACTTCGACCTCGTCATCAGCGATTACCGGATGCCCGAGATGAGTGGCGTCGAGTTCCTATCGCGGGCGATCGGGCTGCAGCCGCACGTGGCACGGATGATCCTCTCCGGCTATGCCGATCGCGACGCCATCCTGGCCTCGATCAACGAAACCCAGGTGTCACGTTTTCTCTGCAAGCCCTGGGACGATGGCGAGTTGCGCAACCTCATCGCCACTACGCTTGTGCAGTCACGCATCATCCGTGAGGCCCTGAATCGCGCCTCGTCGGCCAAGCAGACGGCTGCGACCGGGCGCATGGCAGTCGCCAGTGAGCTCGACAAGCTTGAGTCGGAGTTCCCGGGCATCACGCGCATCCAGCGTGCCGAGGATGGCGGCATCATCCTGTCGCTGGATGACGACCTGTAGCTTCAGCTGATCGACTGACAGTCGGCCGAAAGCGCACTTTTGATCCTGTCGCGAGCAACGCTCGCCGTGAACTCGCAGCGTGCGCATTCGCAGAAGCGCTGAACCACAGTGCAGATCCCGACCCGCGGCGTCGGCCCTCGCGGTTGACACCCAGCGTGCCCGACGCCCATGGCTGGCTACGCGCCGCATGTCTTGTGCTTTCAGGGTCCGCTGATTCCTGCCATATCCCTTGGGTCTGCACGTACGGCTGCGCCTGTCTGGCGTTCCGGCCATATGCAGACTGAGTGCCTGCACTGTGCGCGGCTGCCGCGCGCCTTCCAGGGCAACACAAAAGAAAAGGGCGCCCGAAGGCGCCCTTTTCTCTAACACTGTGCTGCGATTACTGGCCGCGGCGGAAGCCGACGAAGGCCAGACCCAGACCCGCCAGCAGGGCGATCAGGGCAATCTGCGACCAGGTCGAGCTGGCCGGCACGACGGCCGGGCGCGGCACCGGCGGCGGGAAGGTGCTGCCGGTCGAGCTGTAGTTGAACACGAACGGAGCGCCCGGCGCATTGCTGGTGCAAGACACGGTGCCGGTCGAGGTCACGCCATCACCCGGAACCGCGCAGGCGACGGTGACGGTCTGCGAGGCGCCGACCGCCAGGCCGGTGGCGGTGCCGCCGGAGACGATCGAGACGATGCCACCGCCAGTGCAGGTGAAGTCCAGAGCGGAGCCAGCGCCGGCATTGCCGTTGTTGGTGATCGCGATCTGGCGCTGGACGGTCTCACCGGCCTGGCCGTTGCAGAGGATCGGCGCGGCCGGAGCGGGGTTCGGAGCCGGCGTGGCGCCAAAACCCGGGCCCGGAACCGGCGTGCCCTGCGGGCAGCTCAGCGGCCAGGTGCGAGCAACGCCCGCGCTGTTGGAGTCCGTCTCGGTACAGGTCAGAGTCGCGGTCGCCGCACCACCGGAGTTCGGCAGGGTGCAGGACAGCGGCAGCGAACCACTGGCGCCAGCGGCCACGGTGATGTCAGCCGGCGGCGTACCGAAGGCTGCAGCGCCCGCACCGGTGATGGTGCAGCCGGTGACCGTGCCCGAACCCACGGTGCCGCCAGCAGCCACGGCGATCGAGGTGTTGGAGACCGTCAGAGCCGTACCGGTCGGGAACGCCACAGTGGCGCCCGGGGCGGGCGTGAAGCTGAGGGTGACATCCGGCGGGGCGGTAATGATTTCAACGGTTGCGTCGTTGATCGTACAGGTCGCAGCATTGGCCTGATCGTCAAGGCAACCATCGCCGAGTCCAGCATCAAACTGGAAGTCGAGATTCGTCACGCCCACGGGCGCGGCGGCAATCGAAGTGAACGCAATCTCGCAGACAGTCCCGTTTGCCAGCAGCGGCGTGGCGAAGTTCTGCGTTACTACCACGATGGTACCGGGAATCGGCACGGAGCACGCGGCCGCGCCAGATGCGATCGTCGCAGACAGACGAGTGCTGTCGTAGATGAGTCGACCTTGGAAATTGTTGGTCGTCTCACCCGATGCCGCCTGTGCGTAAACAATTGCGTGCGGCGTCGGAGACGTCGCACCGCCTGCCTGCAACGCAGTTGCGGTCGCTGGAGTCACTGAGATCGTTCCCGCACTGGCAACACCGCTGAGAGCGGCAAGGCACAGGGCGGAAAGAAGCTTGGCATTTGATTTCATTTTTTTCTTTCCTTAACAGGGCAAACGGCAACTCGACACTCTTACTTGACGGTCTCGACGCTCAGGATCTGAGCGTTTGCGTCAACCGATTCGATCCGCTCCAAGACGAACTCGCCGGAACCGCCGATGGCCTTGATCGTGCCGAGCGAGACAATGCCGGCCGGCATCGCAACGCTCTGATCATTGACAACGGTCAGAATCAACTTGCCATCCACCAGCCCGTGCTCGAAAACAAACCCCTTAGGGAGCTGCTTGGCGAAACCCGAGAGGTCAACTTGGGCCTTTCCAGGAACAAGGATCTCAATCTGAACACCCACAGACCGGCCGTCGCTGACGTAGTCAATTGCGACTGAGGAGCCGGACTTGCTGGCAGCCTGGGTGAAGAGAAGCTGCTCTGCATTCGCACTGCCGGCGAACGCAAACAGTGCGATGATTGCTGACGCGACGATCGTGTTTTTCATTTGAGTGCTCCTCGGTTCTTAGTTCACGCCGCCGCAGAAGGTGCCGCCCTGGTTCGTGCTGATGATCTGAGCCACCAGCGTACGATCCGCGAGGGAAACGATGCCGTCTTCGTTGAAGTCCGGCTGACCGGGTGCCACGCCGGTGCCGGTGAGAGCACCATTGATCTCGTTGTTGATCTGGATACGGTCAGCGAGGCTGATGATGGTATCGGTACCGTTCGCGTTGCCGCGGCACTTCCGACCGATCGCAGTCGTCGCCGAACGGGTGGATTCGAACTCGTCTGCCAAGAAGGTACCGGTGCCGGTCCCGATGAAGCCAAGCGCGGCCGAGCCGACGGTGCCCGTTGCAGACGTCCCGCTGACGGTGGTGGCAGTGGTGGCGCCGTTGCCCTGGACACTGGCGGTGAAACCAGCGCCGGTCTGGTGGAGGAACTCGATCGAGTACCAGCGATTGGCAACGGCCGGCACGGTACCGACGCCGGTCGGACCGGTGAAGGTAAATGCCGAACCATTGAAGCCGATACCGACGATCTCGGCACCGGAGGCGTCTTCGCCCGCGGTCGCGCTGAAGAACTTGCCGTTGCCGTTACCGGTGTACACGTAGAAGCGGGCACGGTAGGTGCCTTCAGCATTCGGGGTGTTGTCGGTCACGAACTGGCCCGGGGCGGTTCGGATCGCGCACTTTCCGCTGTAGCGGGCGATCTTGTTGGCGTTGCCGTTGGGCAGCTCCGGACCGCTGGCCAGCGCGCCAGCAGCAGCCGACGGATTGCCCAACCACGCGTTCTTGGAGCAGGCCTCCGCCGCGCCGAAGGGAAAGGCCACCAGCATCGCTGCGGCCAGGACACTCTGAGTCAATGCTTTCATTTCCACCCTCTCTGCAGATATGTGTTGCAAGCTACTGATCTGGACGGATTTCGTCCGGACGCCCCCAAGCTCCCGCAAGGCTAGCACAGGTTTTGCGCAACAGGAAACACCTGTTTGCATGAGCGAACGTTCGAAGCCTCGAGCCCCCGAGCCGGGGGATCTCAGGTGTCTTATACGCAGCCGCGCGTCGATTCGGGCCACGTTGGGCGGAACTTTTTTCGAACTGTGGACAGGCGCACGCTGGGCTTGGCTCAGGGCGAGCGTACAGGGGCACTGCGGGCGGTCAGGCCCGCCAGCTCGTCCACGCTGAAGCCTGCTGCCAGCCGCGCTGTCATATTGAATGGGGGCCGCACCGCGTCCGGCGCGTGCAGGTCCAGCAGCTGCTGGAAGGTCGACTGCGGCTCTCGCCCCTCGCGGTCACAGCACCACTCAAACCAGCGGCTGCCGGCAGCGACGTGCGCCACCTCTTCACGAAGGATGAGTTCAAGCACGGCGATCGACGGCTCATCGCCGACGCCGCGAAGGCGCTTGATCATCGCCGGGGTGACGTCGAGCCCGCGCGCTTCGAGGACGCGCGGGACCAGGGCCATGCGGGTCAGACAATCGTGGGCGGTCCGGCAGGCCATGTCCCACAGCCCGTTGTGGGCCTCGAAGTCACCGTAGGCAGCGCCCAGTTCCGCCATTCGCGCCTGCAGCAGCTGGAAATGCCTCGCCTCGTCGGCGGCGATGCCGGCCCAGTCGCGGTAGAAGTCCAGCGGCAGGCCGCGGAAACGGTAGACCGCGTCCGCCGCCAGATTGATGGCGTTGAACTCGATGTGGGCGATGGCGTGCAGGAAGGCCGCGCGACCTTCGGCGCTGCCCAGGCCACGCTGGGGCAGCTCGCGCGGCGGCACCAGATGCGGGCGTGGCGGGCGGCCGGGCACCGGCAGCTCGATCGGCGGGGGCGAGTCCATCGGCGCGAGTTCGCCGGCGTCGAGCGCTCGCGCCATCGCTGCCGCGCGCGCGCACTTCTCGGCGGGATCCGCGCACCGCAGCACCTGCAGCGCTACGGCATGCAGATCGGCCGCGCGGGATGCCAACTCGCCAGGCGCCGACGCCGGCATCGCCTCAGGCCTGTCGCCGCAGGCGCTTGGCATCGTCGGAGCGCGCCGCGCGGATGCGCTCGAAGTAATCGGCGTCGATGCCGGTGACGTACTCGCCGGTGAAGCAGCTGGCGTCGAAGGTGGTCAGCCGCTTCTTGGGCCCGCCCACCGCCTCCTTGAGATCAGCGAGATCCTGATAGACCAGCCAGTCGCAGCCGAGCTGATGCTGGACTTCGTCCTCGCTGCGGCCGTGCGCCACCAGCTCTTCCGCCGCCGGCATATCGATGCCGTAGATGTTGGGGTAGCGCACCGGCGGCGCGGCGGAGGCGAGGTAGACCTTGCGGGCGCCGGCCTCGCGCGCCATCTGGATGATCTGCCGGCTGGTGGTGCCACGCACGATCGAGTCGTCGACCAGCAGCACCACCCGGTCACGGAACTCCAGCGAGATCGGATTGAGCTTGCGTCGCACCGATTTCACCCGCTCGCCCTGCCCCGGCATGATGAAGGTGCGGCCGATGTAGCGGTTCTTGATGAAGCCTTCGCGGTACTTCACCCCCAGCACATTGGCCAGCTCCAGCGCCGAGGTGCGCGAGGTGTCGGGGATCGGGATCACCGTGTCGATATCGTGGTCAGGCCGCAGGCGCAAGATCTTCTCGCCCAGCTTCACGCCCATGCGCATGCGCGCCTTGTGCACCGAGACGTCGTCCATCATCGAGTCGGGGCGGGCGAAGTAGACGAACTCGAAGATGCAGGGCGCATGCTCGCCGGCCGGCGCGCAGACCTCGCTGTGGATCTCGCCGCGCGGCGTCACCACCACGCATTCGCCAGGCTTGACGTCACGCAGGCGGGTGAAACCGAGGATGTCGAGCGCCACGCTCTCCGAGGCCAGCGCGTACTCGATGCCTTCCGCCGTCTCACGCCGGCCGAGCACCAGCGGGCGGATGCCGTGCGGATCGCGGAAGGCGACCAGGCCCAGGCCGAGCACCAGGCTGACCACCGCGTAGCCGCCGCGGCAGCGCTGATGCACGCCCGCCACGGCGCGGATCGCCGACTCGGGCGAGAGCTGGCCCTGCTCGGCCAGCTCGTGGGCGAACACGTTGAGCAGCACTTCCGAATCGGAGCCGGTGTTGACGTGACGCCGGTCCATCTCGAACACCTGCGCACGCAGCGCCTCGGTATTGATCAGGTTGCCGTTGTGGGCCAGGGCGATGCCGAAGGGCGAGTTGACGTAGAAGGGCTGGGCCTCGTCCGAACCTTCCGAGCCAGCCGTCGGATAGCGACAGTGGCCTATACCCATGCGCCCGCTCAGCAGACGCATCTGCGGCTCGTCGAATACATCCTTGACCAGGCCATTGCCCTTGTGGACGCGCAGTCGCAGGCCGTCGGCGGTGGCGATGCCCGCGGCGTCCTGGCCGCGGTGCTGCAGCACCGTCAGTCCGTCATACAGGGCTGGGCCCACCGGGCCGGTGCCGACGATGCCGATGATTCCGCACATGGGGTGTCCTTGGGGGCGAGGCTCCGCGAACAGGCCGCGGCAAGGCGCGCATTATCCCCCGACGGGCGCCGGCTGGGCAGGCGTCTCGGACGGAGTTGGCAGCTCCAGGCGGATCACCGGCACGAAGTTGACCTCTTCCGCCACCGCTTCCGGCAGTCGCGCGCGCAGCCACTCGGCGCCGCGCTGAAAGGCCGGAACCACCCGCGACTGCTCCCACCAGGCATCGCCCGGCAGCGCCGTGAAGCCCGCGAGCAGGACCGCGACCGCGCCCAGCGCATAGCCGCGCGCGAGTCCGAACAACAGGCCCAGCAGGCGATCCGTGCCCGACAGGCCGGTGGTCTTGACCAGTTTGCCCATCAGCCAGGTGGCCAGACCGCCTACGGCCAGCGCCAGCGCGAACAGCATCGCGTAGCCCAACAGCAGGCGCGCCGAGGGCGCTTCAACGACGCCCTCGAACAGCAGGGCGGCGCGATCGCCATAGGTGAAGGCCAGCCAGAAAGCACCGATCCACACCGCCAGCGACATCACTTCGACGATGAAGCCACGCCAGAGGCCGACCAGGGTCGACAGGCCCAGGATCGCGAGCAGCGCGATGTCCGCCCAGGTCAGCATGTCCACGCGAGATGTCCGCGCTTACGGATGACTGACGACGAGGCCGTCGACATTGAGTCGCGACTTCAGCTCGCTGCGGCGACGCTCGGCCGAGGCACGGTCCAGCTCGGGCCCTACGCGCACGCGCCACAGGGTCCCGGCATCGGCATTGACGCGCTCGACGAAAGCGGTGAAACCAGCCCCACGGGCGCGGTCGCGCAGGGCATTGGCATCAGCTTCACTACGAAGCGCGCCCAGCTGCACCGCGAAGCCGGCGGTCGCCGCAGGTCGAGCCGGCGCCGGTACGCTGCTGCCGGCATCGAGATTGATGACGCTGGTCGGCAGATCGCGCTGCACGGCCAGCGCAGCCTGACGCGCGCGCTCGGCCTCGGCGCGCTGGGCATAGGGCCCCAGGCGCACGCGTCGCACTGGGCGGCCATCCAGGCTGACGCTCTCGGCATAGGCCGCGATGCCGGCGTTCTTCAGCCTGTTGAGCAGGTTTTCCGCGTTCGCCACGTTGGCATAGCTGCCCACGTTGACCGCATAGCTGCCGCCGGCGGTGGCCGTCGGCAGCGTCGCGGCGGGCCGCGCCGGCGGGCTCGACGCGGCGGCTGCAGCAGGGCTGGAGGACGCCGCGGATGAAGATGCCGCGGTCGGCGCGGGCGCGGCGGGTGCGGGGGCCGTGGTCGGCGCGCTGGAAGCAGCCGGCGGCACAGTCACCGGAGACGCAGCGACGGACGATGCGGTGGCGCTCACCGGTGCCGCCGTCGAAGGCGCGCCCGGTTCGGAGCCCGCACCCACCGGCTGGCCGCTCAAGGCATCGACCCTCTGCTCGGCGCCGGTGTCGACCACCGGCAGTACCTCCGCGCCATCGGCCGCGACCGGCTGAGCGGGCGCAGGCGTCGGTGCAGGCGTTGGCAGCAGGGGAATCTCGCGGGTTTCCATGGGCCGATCCGGGCGCACCGGCAGATCCAGGCTGAGCTGCTCGGCGCTGGCCTCACGTTCGGTCTCGGGGCCGTCGACCAGCATCGGCAGGAAGATCACGGCGAGCGCCACCAGCACGGTGGCACCGATCAGGCGCTGCTTGAGGGCTGCATCCATGGAAGTCTTCGCATCCGCGGCAAAGTGAGGAACGACCGGGAGTATAGGGCCTGCCCTGCCCTACACTTGCGCGCCCATGGCCCGCATTCCCGACAGCTTCATCGACAGCCTGCTGGCGCGCACCGACATCGTCGAGTTGATCGATGCGCGCGTGAAGCTGAAGCGCGCCGGCCGCGAGTACACCGCCTGCTGTCCGTTCCACGACGAGCGCTCGCCGTCCTTCTACGTCAGCCCGACCAAGCAGTTCTACCACTGCTTCGGCTGCGGGGCGCACGGCACGGCGATCAAGTTCCTGATGGAGTACGACCGCCTGGAATTCCTCGATGCGGTCGAGGACCTCGCCAAGCGCGCGGGCATGGAGGTGCCGCGCGAGAACAAGCCGGCGCGCGGGCGCGAGGACGATTTCGGCCCGCTGTACGCGAGCACCGCTGCGGCCAGCGCCTTTTTCCAGTCACAGCTGAAATCCGCGGCCCACGCCCGCGCCTACCTGCAGAGGCGTGGCGTCGACGCCGCCACCCAGGCGCGTTTCGAGCTCGGCTATGCGCCGGCCGGCTGGGACGCCCTGCTGTCGGCGCTGGGTCGAGACGAGGCGCAGCGCGTGCTGCTGGACAAGGTCGGTCTTCTGTCGAAGAACGACGCCGGCCGCACCTACGACAAGTTCCGCGACCGCCTGATCTTTCCGATCCACGACCGCCGCGGCCGGGTGATCGCCTTCGGCGGCCGCGTGCTGTCGGCCGACGACAGCCCGAAGTACCTGAACTCCCCCGAGACGCCGCTGTTCCGCAAGGGCCGCGAGCTCTACGGCCTGTGGCAGGTGCGGCAGACGCACTCGCGCATCCCGCGGCTGATCGTGGTCGAGGGCTATATGGACGTGGTCAGCCTGTTCCAGTTCGGGGTGACGCAGGCGGTTGCGACGCTCGGCACCGCGACCACGCCGGACCACGCCGAGCTGCTGTTCCGCAATTCGGGCGACGTCTACTTCTGCTTCGACGGCGACCGTGCAGGCCGCGCGGCGGCGTGGAAGGCGCTGGAGTCGACCCTGCCGCGACTGAAGGACGGCCGCCAGGCCTGGTTTCTGTTCCTGCCCGAGGGCGAGGACCCCGACACCGTGGTCCGCAGCGAAGGGGCAGAGGGCTTCGACCGCCGCCTGCAGCAGGCCATGCCGCTGTCGGAGTTCTTCTTCAATGAACTCGGGCGCGATATCCAGATGGACAGCCTCGACGGCCGCGCGCGCCTGGTCGAGCGTGCGCGACCGATGATCGAGCAGATGCCCGACGGCGCCTTCCGCGACCTGATGCGGCAGAAGCTGGCCGAGTTGACCGGGCTGGCCGCGCGCGTCGAAGTGGCGCGGCCGAAGCCGACCGCTGCGACGCCGCGCCCGCGCAATGCACGGCGCTCGCTGGTGCGCATCGCGATCGAGCTGCTGCTGCAGCAGCCGGCGCTGGCGCAGCGGATCGAGCCACCGTTTGTGTTCGCCTATCTTGACCAGCCGGGCGTGTCGCTGCTGCTGGATCTGCTGGAGCGCTGCCGCGCGCGGCCCGACATCACCACGGGGTCGCTGCTGGAAAGCTACAGCGACAGCGAGGACCTGCCCTCGCTGACGCGACTTGCGGTGGCCGAGATGATTGCCCCGCCGGAAGGCTGGGCCGCTGACTTCGATGGCGCGATTCGCGGCCTGGAGCTGATGGCGCTTGAACAGCGCGAGCACGAACTTCAGATGCGCGCACGCGAGATTGGGCTGCAGAACCTCAGTCGCGAAGAGAAGGACGAACTGCGCTTGTTGCCGCAACTGAAGGCGGAGCGACGCGGCGGCGTTTGAGCGGCGGCCCGGCAGGCGAAGGTGGACGGGGCTTCGCTGGATCAAGACCCATTCTGTGCGGTGGAAGGAGCTTCGGTGGGTCAGAACCCGCCCGATGCGCATGCCGTGGACGCTGGCGGATGTTGCGAGCCTCGAACCCGGGCGGCTGCGCGCATGCCACGTCGCCGCCGATCAGCCGAAGTGGTCATAGCCGCGGCACTCGGCCCGGTACTCGAATGCGCATCCGCCACGCTCGAAGCGCAGCCCCTGCATCGAGTCGATGCGCCCGATGCGGGTGAGTTCGCCACGCGCGAACACAGGCAGCGATTCGATTTCCGCAGCGTCCCCGCAGACCAGCAGCTCGTAGTCGTCGCCACCGGCAAGCTGCAGCGGCCAGCGCTGCTCCGCGTCGGGCCGCAGCGCGCGCAGGGCCGACGAGACGGGCAAGGCATCGAGGTCGAGCACGGCGCCGACAGCGCTGGCCTTGAGCACGTGGCCGAGATCCGCCAGCAGCCCATCACTGATGTCGATGCAGGCGTGTGCGGTGCCCGCCAGAGCACAGCCGAGCTCGACCCGTGGGGTCGGACGGTCGAGACGCGTGCGCAGGGCTTGCGCGACCTGGGGATCACCGCATTCGACACGTTGCTGGACAATCGCGAGCCCGGCAGCCGCATCGCCAGTGCTGCCGCTGAGGTAGATGGCATCGCCCACGCGCGCGCCATCGCGCCGCAGTGCGCGCGCTGGCTCGACGCTGCCGATCGCCTGTACGGACAGGCTCAGGGGGCCTCGCGTGGTGTCGCCACCGACCAGGGCGACCGAATGCTGTTCGGCGAGGCTGAGCAGGCCGTCGATCAGGGCATCGACGAAGGCCGGATCGGAACTCGGCAGGCTCAGCGCCAGCGTCGCCCAGCGCGGGGTAGCACCCATCGCGGCGAGATCGCTCAGGTTCACCGCCAGCGCCTTCCAGCCGATGTCGAAGGGCGCGGTCCCGCCCGGAAAGTGCACGCCGGCGTTGAGCGTATCGACGCAGACGCAGAGCGCTTCGCCGTCAGGCGGCGCGGCCAACAGGGCGGCATCGTCACCGATGCCCAGCAGCACGTCGGCGCGACCGCGGCTGCGCGCAGCGATGCGCGCGATCAGGTCGAATTCGCCGGCGGCCACGGCGATGCGCGCGCGATCAGCCGCGACGCGCGCCGCCGCGGGCCTCGGCCGCGCGCCAGCTCTGCGCGCCGCGGTCGAGTACGCCATTGATATAGGTGTGGCCGTGCTCGGAGCCGAAGCGCTTGGCGATCTCGATGGCCTCGTTGATGATCACCCGGTAAGGCACGTCGAGCCGGTGCAGCAGCTCGTAGACAGCCAGACGCAGCACGCCGCGTTCGATCGGATCGACCTGCTCCAGCGGGCGGTCGATGTAGGGCGCGAGCGCCTCGTCGACCTGGGCCTTGTGCGCTTCCAGACCGCGCAGCAGATCCTCGAAGTACTCGAGGTCGGCGATCTCCATGTCCTGCTCGTCGCGGAACTGCTCCAGCACCTTGTTCATGGTGGAACCGGACAGCTGCCAGGCGTAGACCGCCTGCAGGGCGCGGCGGCGCGCGCGCGAACGGGCGCTGGGATCGATGCCATCGGGACGTGCATGCTTCATGTTTGGCTCCGCGGGCAGGGTGCTTGGCCCTGCCCTGTTCGTGGGACCGCTGGCGAACCAGCGTGTCGGATCAGTCGTCCTGGCCGCGCAGGGCGGCGATCAGGCTGGCCATTTCCAGGGCGGCCAAGGCGGCTTCCTCGCCCTTGTTGCCGTGGCTGCCGCCGGCGCGGTTCTCGGCGTCTTCCAGCCGCTCGACCGCGAGCACGCCGTTCGCCACCGGAATGCCGGAATCCAGCGCCACCCGAGCCAGACCTTCCGCGCACAGGTCGGCCACATGCTCGTAGTGGCGGGTGTCGCCACGGACCACGCAGCCCAGCGCGATCAGCGCCGCATGCCGCCCTGCCAGGGCCAGCTCGCGGGCGACCAGCGGCAGCTCCCAGGCGCCGGGCACACGGATCACGTCGATATCGGCGGCATCGACACCGTTGCCGGCGAGGGTGCGCCGCGCGCCGTCGACCAGGGTGTCGGTGATGCGCGGATTCCAGCGGCTGGCCAGCACCGCGAAACGCGCGCCCGGCACCACCCGCAGGTCGCCTTCGTAATGCGCCATGGGTCAGGAATTCTCTTGAGGGGACGGGAGTTTAGCTGCTTTGGGCCGGGAATCGGGAATCGGAAATGGGGAATCGCTGAAAGCCCGCACGCGGCCAAGCTTCCCTTGCAGCCTCCAGGGGAGCGCGCCGCCAGGATTCTCGCCCCACGCCGCTGTGGCGATTCCCCATTCCCGATTCCCGATTCCCGGCCTCAGACATACCCCACCACCTCAAGCCCAAACCCACCCAGACCCACCTGCCGGCGGGGGGTGCCGAGCACGCGCAGCTTGCCCGCGCCGAGGTCGGCGAGGATCTGCGAGCCGGCGCCGTTGCGGCGCCACTGGCCGGCGCGGGCACCGGCGGGTCCCGCATCGCCGTGGCCAGGCTGCGGGGTGTCGCCGGCGATCCGGGCCAGCATCTGCTCGGTCGACTGCGGCTCGGTCAGCACCACCAGCACGCCCCTGCCTTCCCGATCAATCGCCTGCAGCGCGTCGATCGCGGCCACACCGAAGTCCGGTCGCTGCCAGTGCAGCACGTCAGCCAGCGGATTCTTGACGTGGACGCGCACCAGGGTCGGCTGATCGGCATGGATCTCACCGCGCACCAGCGCGAAGTGCAGTTCGTGACTGAGCCGGTCGCGGTAGGTGTGGAGGGTGAAGGCGCCGAAACGCGTTGGAATCTCGCGGCTGTCGATGCGCTCGACGGTGTGCTCGTTGGCCAGCCGGTAAGCGACCAGATCCTCGATGGAGCCCATCTTGAGACCGTGCTCACGGGCGAAGACCTCAAGGTCCTGCCGCCGCGCCATGCTGCCGTCCGGGTTCAGGATCTCGACCAGCACGCCGGCCGGCTCCAAGCCGGCCAGACGCGGCAGGTCGGAGGCGGCTTCGGTGTGGCCGGTGCGCGCCAGCACGCCGCCCGGCTGGGCGGTGAGCGGAAAGATGTGCCCCGGCTGGCGCAGGTCGGCGGCGCGCGCATCAGGCTTCACCGCAGTGCGAATGGTGTGCGCACGGTCATAGGCCGAGATGCCGGTGGTCACGCCTTCGGCGGCTTCGATCGACACCGTGAAGTTGGTGCGGTAGGGCGAGTTGTTGTCGACCACCATCGGCGGCAGCGACAGCTGCTGGCAGCGTTCGCGGGTCAGCGAGAGGCAGACCAGGCCGCGCGCGTGGGTGACCATGAAGTTGATGTCCTGCGGCCGCACCAGCTCGGCCGCCATGATCAGGTCGCCCTCGTTCTCGCGGTCCTCGTCATCAACGATGACGACCATGCGACCGGCGCGGATTTCTTCGAGGAGTTCGGGGATGGGGGAGAAGGGCATGTTGGGGGCCGGGAATTGGGAATCGGGAATGGGGAATCGTCGGTGCAGGGCGCCGCAGGGTCTGCTGATGTGCGCTGGCGGAATGCCTATCGACGCGGCCGGAGACTGGCATGGTTGCGAGCAACTGTTCGGGATGCAGGGTCCGAGCGTTCGTCAGTCTCAAGTGCCGGCTTCTGACGATTCCCGATTCCCGGCTTGCGATTCCCGGCTCAAAACCAGCCGCTCAAGATACCTCGCCACCAGATCGACCTCGATGTTCACCCGCGCGCCAGCGCCCAGCGCGCCGAAGTTGGTGTGGGTCACGGTGTGGGGCACGAGGTTGACCTCGAACTCGGCGCCTTCGACGGTGTTGACGGTCAGGCTGGTGCCCTCGATGCAGACCGAGCCCTTCTCGGCGATGTAGCGCGCCAGGTTCGCCGGCACGCGGAAACGCCAGCGCTGCGAGCGCGCATCTTCGCTGACGGACACCACCTCGCCCACGCCGTCGACGTGGCCTGAGACCATATGTCCGCCGAAGCGCCCATCGGCGCGCATGGCGCGCTCGAGGTTGACCGCCGAACCGGGCGTGAGGCCGCCCAGCGTGGTGCGCGAGAGCGTCTCGTTGGAGACGTCCGCCGCGAAGCTCGCGGCATCAAACGCGATCACGGTCAGGCAGACGCCGCTGACCGCGATGCTCTCGCCCAGCACCACGTCGCGCATGTCGAGCGTGCCGGTGTCGATATGCAGGCGCACGTCGCCGCCCACGGGGTCCAGCGCGCGGATGCGGCCGACGGATTCGATGATTCCAGTGAACATGTTGGTGCCGGGATTTGGGGTGAGGAGGCTGGCTCGCGCGGCACTGCCGCGCCAGCCGACGAACGCCCGAGCGCCATGCGCGAGGGCCGGGGAAGCCAATTCAGCTTTGGAACATTTCGATCCTTCCGGACGCATGCTCCCGAGCAAGTCGAATCGCATAGGGTGGGCCCTGGCCCACCGGAGCTCAACGCTGGCCTCGGGTTTGCTGCCGTGGGACGGCGCGCGCGAAACAGGTGCATCGTGCGGGTCAAGCTCACGGTGGGCCAGGGCCCACCCTATGCGATTGGTGATTTCATAGGGGCCGCAGGCGCAGGCGCAGGCGCTGGTCCTCGCCGACCTGCCGACGCTCGATCACCCGCCAGCGGGCGTGCTGATCGAGGCGCTGCAGGCCCAGCGCATCCAGCATCGGCTGCGCATCGCCGCCCAGCAGCATCGGCGCCTGGTAGAGCAGCAGTTCGTCGACAAAACCACCGCGCATAAGCGCACCTGCAAGTCGAGGGCCGCACTCCACCAGCAGCTCATTGACGCCGCGACGCGCGAGTTCGGCCAGCACCGCGCCAAGATCCAACCCCTCGTCGCATTCGCGCGCGCCGCAGTAGTCGACATGTGGCGCGCAGTCTGCGGGCGCAGCAATGCGGCCGGCGTGAAACACCAGGGTCGATGCGGCGCCGTCGGCCAGCAGGTTCGCCGAGCGCGGCAGGCGCAGCTCACGATCCAGCAGCACCCGCAGCGGCGGCACGCACTCGATGCCGGCGAGGCGCACCGTGAGCTTGGGATCGTCCACCCGCGCGGTGCCGCTGCCGGTGAGGATGGCCGAGGACCGCGCGCGCCAGCGCTGCACGTCGGCGCGCGCGGCCTCGCCGGTGATCCACTTCGACGCGCCCGAGGCCAGCGCAATGCGACCGTCCAGGCTGGACGCGAGCTTGAGCCGCAGGAAGGGCCGTCCGCGCTCGACCCGGCTGAAGAAACCGATGTTCAGCTCCCGCGCCTCATCACGCATCAAGCCGGACACGACTTCGATGCCGGCCGCACGCATGCGTTCAACCGCCCCGCCCTCGCGCTGGAAGGCGTCCTCACAGGCGATCACCACCCGCGCCACGCCAGCTTCGATCAGCGCATCCGCGCAGGGCGGCGTGCGCCCGTGCAGGCCGCAGGGCTCCAGGGTGACGTAGGCCGTGGCGCCGCGCGCGGACTCACCGGCCGCGCGCAGTGCATGCACCTCGGCATGCGGGCCACCCGCACGGACATGCCAGCCCTCGCCCAGCACGTCCTCGCCGCGCGCGATCACGCAGCCCACCCGCGGATTCGGCTGGGTGGTGAACAGCCCGCGTGCGGCCAGACGCAGGGCCCGCGCCATGTGGGCATGTTCGGTGGGTGTGAAACGGGGAGTGGGGAGTGGGGAGTGGGGATTCACAGCCTGTACGCTTGAAGTCATCTGGAAGACGAAGTGTCCGCGCGGGCGGAGGCCTGCGTCGTTGCGGGGCTCGCACGATCGAGGCATGCCACAGTGCAACGCGGATCGAGCCCATGCCGGCATTGATCCGTGGTCGCGCCCCTATAGGCGCGCGACAACGCTGAATTCGCCAGAGTTGCCGTTACGCGGGGTGGAGAGACGCGCGACGCACGAGCTTCGGGCATGCCGGGCATTGGCGAGTCATGCATACATGGCGAGTTCTGCCGCATGCCCGGAATCAGGGCTCCGCATCCTCCGCGTCAGCCTCGGGCTCCGGCGCGTTCGGATGGGTGCGCGTGCGCATCAGGATCGCCGGCCCCACTGGCAGGCGCACCACGCCGACGCGCTCCCAGCCGTAGCGCTCGTAGTACGGCGCCTGGTCGCGGGTCCACAGGTGCAGGTAGGCATGGCCCATGTCGAAGGCTTCGCTGCTGGCGCGCTGCATCAGGGCGCGACCGATGCCGCGCCCGCGCAGATCCGGGCGCACGAAGAAATTGGCGAGCCAGGGGGCGTGCTCGGCGCCACCGGGCGGATCCTCCACCAGCAGGCTGACCGAACCCAGGGCCTCGCCCTCCTCGCTGAGCGCGACCAGAGTGCAGGGCAGATCGTGCAGACGGTGGGTGGCGAGTTCGGCCGCGGCGGCGGCCACGCTCCAGTTCGGCACGTAGTGGCGGAAGGCGTCGTAGTGCCAGGCCGCAAGCGTGGGCACCAGGTCACGATGCGCCGACAGCCAGGTGATGCGGTAGTCGGGCGTCGGCGCCAACGGCTGCGGTGAATCGGGCGACTGGCTCATTTGCGACCTCGCGTAGGCGTCGGCGGCAGGTCCTGCAGCAGGGGCAGCTGCACCTTGTCGAGGCCGGGCAGCTCGCGTTCGAGCTTCTCGATCTCCTCGCGGAAGGCCTGCACGTCCTCGAAGCGACGATACACCGAGGCGAAACGGACGTAGGCCACCTGGTCGAGTTCGCGCAGGGCCTCCATCACCCACTCGCCGAGCTGGCGCGAGGGCAGCTCGCGCTCGGCCGAGAGGCGCAGCTGGCGCACCAGCCCGCGCACGGCCTCATCGATCTGCGCCTCGGAAACCGGCCGCTTCTGCAGGGCCTTGCCCAGACTGCCGCGCAGCTTGCGCTCGTCGAAGGCCTCGCGCCGGCCATCGCTCTTGACGATCGCCGGCAGCTTGATCTCCACCGTCTCCAGCGTCGAGAAGCGCTCGCCACAGGCCGGACACTCGCGCCGCCGGCGGATGCTGCTGCCGTCCTCGCTGACGCGACTGTCGACGACGCGGCTGTCCTCGTGCTGGCAGAAGGGGCAGCGCATCAGGGCTGGGAATCGGGAATGGGGAATCGGGAATCGTGGGAGCCGACAACCCTGCTCGCGCGGCGAGCAAGACGGTCTGGCGATCGAGCGAACCGCGCCAACTGCAGGCCGCCACACATGGAGTGCCGTCTATCGCCGCACGCAGCGGCGGTCCCGATTCCCCATTCCCGATTCCCGATTCCCGGCTTCACTGATACACCCGATACTTCCGACACTGCGCGCTCACCGCCTCGCGCACGCGCGCCAGCACAGCCTCGTCGGCCGGGGCGTCCAGCACGTCGGCGATGCAGTTGGCCAACTCGACGCAGTCGGCTTCGGTGTAGCCGCGGGTGGTGACGGCGGGGGTGCCGATGCGCAGACCGGAGGTGACGAAGGGCGAGCGCGGGTCGTTCGGCACTGAATTCTTGTTGACCGTGATGTGCGCCTTGCCGAGTGCGGCCTCGGCATCCTTGCCGCTGACCTCGCGACCGATCAGGTCGATCAGCATCAGATGGTTCTCGGTGCCGCCGGAGACGATCTTGTAGCCGCGGGCGATCAGCGTCTTCGCCATCGCCTGTGCATTCTTCACCACCTGCTGCTGGTAGGCCTTGAACTCGGGCTCCAGCGCTTCCTTGAAGGCCACCGCCTTGGCGGCGATGACGTGCATCAGCGGGCCGCCCTGGATGCCGGGGAAGACGATGCTCTGCAGCTTCTTTTCCAGCTCCTCGGCCTTGTCGCCGGCGCCTTCGCGGCTGAGCACGATGATGCCGCCGCGCGGTCCGCGCAGGGTCTTGTGGGTGGTGCTGGTGACCACGTGCGCATGCGGCAGCGGGTTCGGGTAGACGCCCGCAGCGACCAGACCGGCGATGTGGGCCATGTCGACGAACAGGTACGCGCCGACCTTGTCGGCGATGGCGCGGAAGCGCGCCCAGTCCATCACCCGCGAGTAGGCCGAGAAGCCAGCGATGATCATCTTCGGCTGGTGCTCGACGGCGAGCTTCTCGACCTCGTCCATGTCGATCAGACCGTGCTCATTGACGCCGTACTGCACGGCGTTGAACAGCTTGCCGGAGGCATTGACCTTGGCGCCGTGGGTGAGATGGCCGCCGTGGGCCAGGCTCATGCCGAGGATGGTGTCGCCGGGCTGCAGCAGCGCCAGGAACACGCCCTGGTTGGCCTGACTGCCGGAGTGCGGCTGCACATTGGCGTAGTCGGCGCCGAACAGCTGCTTGCAGCGTTCGATGGCCAGCTTCTCGGCGACATCGACATGCTCGCAGCCGCCGTAATAGCGCTTGCCCGGATAGCCTTCGGCGTACTTGTTGGTCAGCACGCTGCCCTGCGCTTCCAGCACGCGCGGGCTGGCGTAGTTCTCCGACGCAATCAGCTCGACGTGGTCCTCCTGGCGCTGGCGCTCGGCGGCCATGGCCGCGGCGAGTTCGGGGTCGTAGCCTTCGATCTTCATGGAGGACGCGAACATGGGGCGGTCACCGGCGCTGGGAGGGAGGCCGCCGATGATACCGTGCCGGGGTTTGGCCTCTGAAATTCGCGCATGTCACATCCGGATGGAATCACCCGCCCCGCGGCCCTTGGCGGCGCCCTGCCCGATTACGCGGCGCTGCGTGCCGCCGAACCCGCCGGCAGCCCGGCGCGGCGACAGGCTGCCCAGCTGCGCGCGGAAGCCGGTAAAGACGTGTATTCGGCGATGGACTGGGCCTTCGAGTGCTTCTCGGGCTTCCGGTTCCGCGAGGGCCATCGGGCGCTGGAGGAAGCTCTGCGTCGTGACCCGGGCTTTCTGGCCGCGCGCTGGCTCGCTTTCCAGTACCCGCTGGACCCCAGCCCGGCCAGCGAGGCCGAGCAGCGCGCATTCGTGCAGCGCTGGCGCGAGGGCCTGCGCTGGTTCGAGTCGCAGGACTTTCGTCGGCCGGAACTGGCGGCCCAGGTCTGGGGCTGCGTGGGCAGCGTGACCCCCTTCTACCTGCACTACATAGAGGACGCTGTGCCGGAGATGCGTCGCTACGGGCGGCTCGTGGCGCGGATGATGGCGGCGCTGGATCCCGGCCTGCCGCCGCGTCCGCTGCGCCAGGGCAGGCGCCGCATCGCCGTGGTCAGCGCGCACTTCCGCGAGCACACCGTGGCGCGACTGTTCCTGCCGCTGTTCGAGGGCCTGGACCGCGAACGCTTCGAGGTCCACTACCTTGACCTCGAACCGGGCGTCGCAGAGTGGCAGGCGCGCCTGCAGGCGGCTGGCACGCGCCACGCCGGGCCCCGGCCGGCACCGCAGTGGCGGGCCCTGCTGGCTGCGCTCGCGCCCGACCTGATCGTCTACCCGGAGCTCGGCATGCACCCCATGCACCAGGGCCTTGCCGCGCTGCGTCTCGCGCCGGTGCAGGCCTGCCTGTGGGGGCATCCGGTGACGACCGGCCTGCCGACGATCGACTACGCCCTGGTGCCGGATGCGCTGGAGCCGTCCGACGCAGCCGACCATTACCACGAAGCCCTGGTATGCCTGCCGGGGCTGGGCCACGGCCTCGCGCCGGCGCCACCGCGCACGCCCGGCGAGGCCCCGGAGGGTGTGCGGCGCGAAGCGCCCGGCAGCCTCGAAATCCTCTGCGCGCAGGCGGCCTTCAAGCTGCTGCCGGCGCAGGACGCGGTGTTCGCGCGGATCCTGCAGGCGCTGCCGCAGGCACGGCTTCACCTGACGCCGCTGGTCGGCGAGGAGCACGTCGCCGATCTGCGCGCGCGCATGCGCCCGGCCTTCGAGCGCGAGGGTGTGGACATGGATGCGCGCGTGCTGACCCACGCGCTGATGCCGCTGGAGCGCTTCCAGGCCTTGGCCGCCGCCTGCGATTTCGGGCTGGACACCCTGGGCTGGTCGGGCGGGATGAGCGCGCTCGACCTGCTGCCGCAGGGCCTGCCGATCGTCGCCGTGGAGGGCCCGACCATGCGCTCCCGGCAGACCGCGGCCCTGCTCAAGTGGCTGGACACGCCGGAGCTGATTGCCCGCGATGCGGCCGACATGGTGCGGGTCGCGCAGCGGCTCGGAACCGACGCCGCGCTACGCGACACACTGCGTGCGCAGCTGCTCGAGCGCGCGCCACGCCTGTATGCGCGTGCCGAAACGCAGCAGGCTTTTGCCGATTTCCTGGCAAGCGTGCAGCCGCACCCCGCCTGACACGCTGGGCCCAAAACCCAGCGGGCTTGGCATCAAGCCTCGGCTGCTGTGACGCACGGCCGTGCTGCCCCTCGCTCCTGCAGGTAGAGAGCGTCTTGGCCCCGCTTCGCGGGTCGGGTGTTCCCGAAGAAATTTCGGGTTCGTCATCCCCGCGAAGGCGGGGATCCAGCGCTCTTGCCGCTACTGCAAGTCCGGCCCTGGGCCCCCGCCTTCGCGGGGGCGACGAAGCAGGGGTCGCTATGCCGGTCGGAAAACGCGAACAGCCCGGCATGCCCGGGCTGTTCGCGACTCGCGGAGGCTGCGATCAGCTGTTCGCGAAAGGGCTTGGGTGTCTCACCTCCGAGTTGGAAGCGAGCGAGCGGCGCCTCAAGCGCAGCGTTGGATCTTCCTCAGAGAGCCAGCGCCTGCTCCGCTGGCACGTAGGGCAGCTTGAAACCTTCGGCCACCGGCTGGTAGGTGACATGGCCGGCGTGCACGTTCAGGCCGCGCAGCAGGTGCACGTTCTCGGCCATCGCGCGCTTGGCGCCCTTGTTGGCCAGTTCGAGGATGAAGGGCAGGGTCGCGTTGTTCAGCGCGAAGGTGCTGGTGCGCGGCACCGCGCCGGGCATGTTGGCGACGCAGTAGTGCACCACGTCGTCGACGATGTAGGTCGGATCGGCATGCGTGGTGGCATGCGCGGTCTCGAAGCAGCCGCCCTGGTCGATGGCGACGTCAACCACGGCCGCGCCCGGCTTCATGCGGCGCACCAGATCGGCGCTGACCAGCTTCGGCGCCGCAGCACCCGGGATCAGCACGCCGCCGATCACCAGATCGGCGGTCAGCACGTGGCGCTCGACCGCATCGGCGCTGGAGAACACGGTCTCGACGCGGGTGCCGAACTGGGCGACCAGGCGACGCAGCACGTCGACGTTGCGGTCGAGGATCACCACCTGTGCGCCCAGGCCGACGGCCATCAGCGCGGCGTTCGCACCCACCACACCGCCTCCGAGAATGACGACCTTGGCGGGCTCCACGCCCGGCACGCCGCCGAGCAACATGCCGCGGCCACCATTGGCCTTCTGCAGCGCCGTGGCGCCGGCCTGGATCGACATGCGGCCGGCCACTTCCGACATCGGCGCCAGCAGCGGCAGGCTGCCGTTCGTTGCCGTGACAGTCTCATAGGCGATGCAGGTGGCCTTGGACTTGATCAGCTCCTCCGTCTGCGGCCAGTCCGGCGCGAGATGCAGGTAGGTGAACAGCACCTGGCCTTCGCGCAGGCGGGCGCGCTCGACGGCCTGCGGCTCCTTGACCTTGACGATCATGTCCGCATTGGCGAAGACCTCGTCGGCCGTGGCCAGCACCGTGGCGCCGGCGGCGACGTAGTCGGCATCCGAGCAGCCGATACCGGCACCGGCATTCGCTTCGACGACGACCTGATGGCCTTGCTGGACCAGCTCGCGCACCGAGGCCGGAACCATGCCGACGCGGTACTCGTGGTTTTTGATTTCCTTGGGAACGCCGATCAGCATGGCTGCAACCTCGATGCGCTTGGTAAGGGAATGCTCTGCCATGCTGCATCGCAGCAGTGCAGATCCACTCCCCGGACCGCACAAGGCAAAACAGTCGCGAAGTCTAGGCGCGGTTTGACAGAGTTTCCTGCTGTAGATTGAAGATTGACCGCCGAATAGTCGGCGCAAGCTCGACTTCGCAGCAGGATCTCCGTGAAGCAGAAGAAAGTCTTTGTCAATCAACTGGATAAGATCGACCGCCGGATCCTGCGCGAGCTCCAGCGCGACGGCCGGCTGGCCAATGTCGAGCTCGCGAAGCGGGTGGGGCTGTCGGCCACGCCATGTCTCGAGCGGGTCAAGAAGCTGGAGGACGAGGGCTATATCCGCGGCTATCACGCGCATCTGGACCCGGGCCGCATGGGCGCCGGGCTGCTGGTCTTCGTCGAGATCCGCCTGCTGCGCACGGCCATGGACGTGTTCGAGGAGTTCAAGCGCGCGGTGGTGGTGCTGCCGCAGGTGCTGGAATGCCACCTCGTCTCGGGCGACTTCGACTACCTGATCAAGGCCCGCGTGCCCGACATGGCCGCCTACCGCCGCCTGCTGGGCGAAACCCTGCTGACCCTGCCGCATGTCTCCGGCTCGCGCAGCTATGCGGTGATGGAGGAGGTCAAGGAGACGCTGGAACTCGAAGTCGATTGAGTTGAACGCCGGGATTGGGGATTCGTAGGGCTCCGCGTACTGCGCGATTGAGCCCCTCTCTCCTTGTGGAAGAGGGGTTGGGGAGAGGGGAAGAAGGCTTGCCGCGAGACAGCTACCCCTCTCCCCCGGCCCCTCTCCCACAAGGGGAGAGGGGAGATGATCGGCCCACTGATACAGCGCATCCACCAGCCTTGCAGCAGCTGCGTCCAAGGCTTGCGCCAGGCGGGAACGCTCGGGCAGCACTGCTCTACCCATCCCGAGTCCCCGCCCCGGCCCTCGCGCACGGCGCTCAGGCGTTCGATGGCTCGCGCGGCAGTGCCGCGCAAACGAGCCATCTGCCTGCGGCCCCGGCCCTCGCGCACAGCGCTCAGGCGTTCGATGGCTCGCGCGGCAGTGCCGCGCAAACGAGCCATCTGCCTGCGGCCCCGGCCCTCGCGCACAGCGCTCAGGCGTTCGATGGCTCGCGCGGCAGTGCCGCGCAAACGAGCCATCTGCCTGCGGCCCCGGCCCTCGCGCACAGCGCTCAGGCGTTCGATGGCTCGCGCGGCAGTGCCGCGCAAACGAGCCATCTCACCCCGAACCCCCGCTTACGGCGTCTGTACCCAGATCCGGTCCCACATCTCGGCCAGCCGTCGTCGCGCCTGCCAGGGCCAGGCCAATTGCTCGGGGCGGATTTCCTCGATGCCCGATGCCGTCACCCGCGCCACCGCGAAGTTGAAGCTGTAGTCGGGCTCGGCGCCCATGCGCAGGTCGGACAGGACAATCTGGCCCTCGCGGACCTCGGCCTTCATGAAGCCGCGGTTGAACCACAGCAGGCGCTGCACCGCCGGCAGCTCGCGCACCGCGTCCAGCGCCGCGACGTCGCTGCGGTATTCACGGAAGCGGATCGGGCCGGTATCGCCCCACAGCGAACGCTCGCCCTCGAGAAATCCGTCGGGCGTCATCACCACAACCCGCCAGAGCAGGGTCTGGAAGGGCATGGGCACCGAAAAGCGCGGCGCGTCCTCAAGGCCGGTGCCGGCCAGGCTGCGCTCGACCTCACGCTCCACCAGCGCCTTCGCCGTCAGCGACCAGCCGATGTAGCCGGTCGACAGGACCAGTCCCGCCAGCAGCGCGCGCGTGCCCGCGGGGCGGCGGCGCAGCAGCCAAGCCAGCGCGCAGCCCAGCAGCAGCGGCAACGTGTACAGCGGGTCGATAATGAACAGCGAGGCCCACATCGCCGGAGGCGGCTGCAGCGGCCACACCAGTTGGGTGCCGTAGACGGTCAATGCATCCAGCAGCGGATGGGTGAACAGGGCCAACGCGATGCCGGCGAGCCAGGCGCGCGGTGCCTCACGCGCCGGCGCCCATCGTCGCAGCAGCGTCCACAACGCCACCGCCAGCAGGGGCAGCAGGAACAGCGAATGCGAAGCGCCGCGGTGCAGGGTCATCTGCTGCACCGGGTCGAGATCGAAGAAGGACAGCGGGATGACGTCAAGATCCGGCAGGGTGCCCAAGGCCGCCCCGACCAGCAGACCGGCACGGCGATGGCGCGCGGGCACGCAGGCAGCCGTGCAGGCCGCGCCCAGCAGCAGTTGGCTCAGCGAATCCATGCGCTTGCAGCTCCCTCAGGACCAGCGACAGCCCGCGCCCGCGAGGCCCACGAGGGAGCGCACAGGCCGGGGTTCTGGTATCAGCTCAGTCGAGCGCGACCTTGAGCGGACTGGTGTCGGGGATGACCCGCGCCGCCAGCTTGGAGTCGGCGCGCAGCAGGTCGATGGCGTCGATCAGCAGGTGAGCCGTCTCGCGAATCAGGGCATCGGGCTTCTCATCCGCACTGTCCTCGTCCGCTTCGATTGGACGTTCGTCGGCCTGCAGACCGTCGTCGAGACTGGCGACGGCATCCTCGTCGACCTCCTGCCCCAGCGCCTTGCGCTGCGCCTCGCGCGCAGTGCGCCGGGCCTCCTCGCGCTCGCGCTCGGCGCGACGGGTGGCTTCGTTGAGCGACAGCGTCTTGCGCTCACGCAGCTCGCGGTACTGGCTGACGTCCTCGATCCACCACTGGAACTCCTGGTCCTGTGCGATGCGCGCCTCGTGCTTGCTCTTCAGCAGGGGCAGCATCGGCTTGAAGTCGCCGTAGCTGTCGAACTTGGCCGGGGCGATCGCCGCCCAGGGCAAGGCATTGTCGTACACGCTCTCGCCGTACTCGGTCGCATCCCAGGTCACCGGGAACGCGATGTCCGGCACCACGCCCTTGTGCTGGGTGCTGCCGCCGGCGATGCGGAAGAACTGTGCCACGGTGATCTTGAGATGGCCGAGGCCCGGGTTCTCGCGCGAGAACGCGTCTAGGTCGACCAGGTTCTGCACCGTGCCCTTGCCGAAGGTGGGCTCGCCCATGATCAGGCCGCGTCCGTAGTCCTGGATCGCGCCAGCGAAGATTTCCGAGGCCGAGGCCGAAGCACGGTTGATCAGCACAGCCATCGGGCCATCCCAAGCCACGCCGGGCTTTCGGTCGGTTTCGATGGACACGCGTCGACCCGCATCCTTGACCTGCACCACCGGGCCGGTATCGATGAACAGCCCGGTCAGCTCAACGGCCTCGTTGAGCGAACCACCGCCGTTGTTGCGCAGGTCGATGACCACGCCCTCGACGTTTTCGGCCTTCAGCTCTTCCAGCAGGCGGGCGACGTCGCGGGTGGCGGAGCGGTAGTCGGGCTCGTCGCGACGACGTCCTTCGAAGTCCTGGTAGAACGCCGGCAGCGAGATCACGCCGACGCGGCGCGCATCCTCGCCCTCGCCCATCTCGATGATCTGCTTCTTCGCCGCCTGCTCTTCCAGCTTGACCTTCTGCCGCGACAGCGAGAGCAGCACGTGTTCGCCGTCGATGCCGACCTCGGCCGGCAGCACGTCGAGGCGCACCACCGAGTCGGCGGGGCCGCGGATCAGGTCGACGACATCGTCGAGTCGCCAGCCGACCACGTCGACCATCGGCCCCGACTCGCCCTGGCCGACCGCGAGAATGCGGTCACCGGGCTTGATCTTGCCGGACAGCGCGGCCGGGCCACCCGGCACCACCGAGCGGACCACGGTGAACTCCTCGTCGCTGCGGCTCAGCACCGCGCCAATGCCCTCCAGCGAGAGGCGCATGGAGATGTTGAAGTTCTCGGAGGTGCGCGGGTTCATGTAGGCCGTATGCGGCTCGATCGCGCCGGCATAGGCGTTCATGAAGGTCTGGAACACGTCCTCGGCGTCGATCTGGCGCACGCGCTCGCCAAAGTTCTTGTAGCGCTTGTCCAGCGTCTCGCGGATCTTGTCGATCTCGCGCCCGGCCAGCACAAGACGCAGGGCGTCGTTCTTGACCCGCAGCCGCCACAGTTCGTCCAGCTCTTCGGTGCTGGTCGCCCAGGCCGCGTCCTCGCGGTCGAAGCTGTAGCTCTCGTCGACGCTGAAGTCGAAGTCCTGCTTCAGCGCATCGCGCAGGGCGCGGGTGCGCTCCTCGACCCGCTGCCGGTAGACCTTGAAGATCTCGAAGGCCGGCGCCAGTCGACCGCTGAGGATCGCCTCGTCCATCTGCAGCCGGTAGGACTCGAAAGCGGCCACGTCATCGGCCAGCAGGAACAGCTTGTCGCCGTCCAGCGACTCCAAGTAACGGTCGAAGATCTGCTCCGACAGCGCATCGTCGAGCTTCTGCGGGCTGTAGTGGAAGCGCGAGTTGCTGACCAGCTGCGCCATCCAGCGCGCGGCCTCGGTCTGCTGGGCGTTGGGCTCCAGCGAAAGCGCATCGACGCGACTGCGCTCGGTCTTGGCCGACAGCGGCGCCAGCGGCAGCAGCAGGGCCAGCAGCAGGGGGGCGAAACGGGAAACCGGAGAACGCATGCCATGCACCTTGAGGTCGAGGTCGGAGCCCACGCGGGGCCGCGGACCGATCATGCCAGCCTGTCACCGTCGGGGCGACGGCTTGAGCGCACGAAATCGGCGAAGGACCGCACGGAGTCCGCAGCGGGGACGGAGTTCCCGCGAGCCTCCGAGGCGATTCAGACGCCCCTACCCTGCACCCCACGATGTCGGCACGGCGTGTGCCGAAGGGCAGAGCGACCGCTCACGGTTCAGAGTTCTACGAAACCCGCGTCCTTGGCCATGCGGTCGGCGTGGTAGCTCGATCGCACCAGCGGACCGGAGGCGACGTGGGTGAAGCCCATGTCGAGCCCGATGCGCTCAAGCTCGGCGAACTCGTCCGGATGCCAATAGCGCATCACCGGGTGGTGGTGCGGGGTCGGCTGCAGGTACTGGCCGATGGTGACCATGTCGACGTCATGCTCGCGCAGGTCGCGCAGCGCGCCAACGACCTGGCCCATCTCCTCCCCGAGGCCGAGCATGATCCCGGACTTGGTGGCCACGTTCGGATGCTGGGCCTTGAAGCGCTTCAGCAGCTGCAGCGACCAGTCGTAGTCGGCGCCGGGGCGGACATTGGTGTAGAGCTCGCGGACGGTTTCAAGGTTGTGGTTGAACACGTCCGGCGGATTCGTCGCAAGAATTTCCAGCGCGCGGTCCATGCGGCCCTTGCCGCGGAAGTCCGGGGTCAGGATCTCGATCTTGATGTTCGGCGACAGCGCGCGGGTTTCGCGGATGCAGTCGACGAAGTGCTGGGCGCCGCCGTCGCGCAGGTCGTCGCGATCGACCGAGGTGATCACCACGTACTTCAGCCGCATGTCGGCGATGGTGTGGGCGAGCTTCAGCGGCTCGGCGGCGTCCGGCGGCTTGGGCCGGCCGTGGGCCACATCGCAGAAGCTGCAGCGGCGGGTGCAGACCTCGCCGAGGATCATGAAGGTCGCGGTGCCGTGGCTGAAGCACTCGTGGATGTTCGGGCAGCTCGCCTCTTCGCAGACCGTCACCAGGGCGTTCTCGCGCAGGCGCGACTTCAGCTGCTGCACTGCATTGCCCGAGGGCAGGCGCACGCGGATCCAGCTCGGCTTGCGCAGGGTGGGCGCCTCGTCGAACTTGACCGGGCTGCGCGCGATCTTGGTCTCGCCGAGCTGCTTTTCGCCCATCACCAGCAGCGGGATCTCGCGGGATTCGGGCTTGGCGGCGATGTCGCTCATGCGGGGTTCGGCTCTGCGGAAGGGGCGACGGCTGCGGACTGCGCGGCAAGCGCCGCGAGGTCCGGAGCGGGAGTCTCGACAGGGTCCAGCCCGAACACGCGGGCCAGCGCCGGCACCAGCACGGCGGCAGCAGCTTCGAGGGTGTCGGGGCCGCCCAAGTCTAGCAGCTGGGTCACCGCCAGCCCCTGGTAGCCGCAGGGGTTGATGCGGACATACGGCGACAGATCCATGGCCACGTTGAAGGCCAGCCCATGGAAGCTGCAGCCGCGGCGCACGCGCAGGCCAAGCGCCATGACCTTGGCGCCATCCACGTAGATGCCGGGCGCGCCGTCGACGCGATGCGCCTGCACGCCCCAGTGCGCCAGCGAATCGATGGTCGCTTTCTCGATGCGACAGACCAGCTCGCGCACGCCGAGGCCGAGGCGACGCAGGTCGAGCAGCGGATAGGCCACCAGCTGGCCGGGGCCGTGGTAGGTCACCTGACCGCCGCGATCGACACGCACCACCGGGATGTCACCGGGCAGCAGCACGTGCTCGGGCTTGCCGGCCTGGCCGAGGGTGAACACCGGATCGTGCTCGACCAGCCAGAGCTGATCCGGACTGTCCGGCCCGCGCTGATCGGTGTAGGCCTGCATGGCCCGCCAGACCGGCTCATACGGCTGGCGACCCAGCCGGCAGACCTGCAGCGGACTCACAGCGTCCACTTGATGCCCGGCAGGGCGCGCAGGGCGCTGTGGGCGGACTCGTAATGCTCTCGCGCCTCGGCGTGGATGGCGAGCGTGACCGACTGGTACTTGCCCCCCGAGGAAGCGCGCGAGCGCACGCTGTCGGGGTCGAGCGCGAGGCCGGCAGCGGTGATCGCGCCAGTGACGCGCTCGACCCAGTCGGGCGCGGCCACACCGACCGCGGTGATCTCGACGCTGCAGGGGAACTCGAAGCCGCGCTGCTCGGGCGCGCCGCCGAAGGGCGATGGGGGTTCGCTGTTCATCGGCGCATTATCGGGGCGGCGCTGTGGATTCCCAAGCAAGGCCGGGGTCGCGCCCGCGGAGCGGCGAAGACCGCCGGGCTCAGCCAGGCGGGGCTTCAGTCATCCTGCGGCCGATGCCGGGTTTCGCGTTCGTGCCCCCTGCCCTCACCGCCTTCGCGCCAGCGGCGGTGGTCGCGACGCGGCACGCTGTCGGCCAGCTGGGCACGCTCGGCGTCGGTGAGCTCAGCGGACAGCCGCAGCAGGCCGCCATGCACGCGCTCGGCCATCGCCCGCTCGCGCTCGCGCACCTCGGCCAGGGCTGCCGCCAGCACGCTGGCCTCGAAGGGTTGCGCGCGCAGGGCCTCGCGCACCCCGGAATGGGCGGCGCGCAGGGCGCGCAGGTCCGCGACGAAGCCGGCCCGGTCCGGCGCCAGCGCGGCGCGGACCAGCGCCCGCCGCTCCGGCGGCAGGGCGCGTGCGATCCGCCGCGCATCGGGCAGGCTGCGCGCCTCCATGGCCTCGTTGTGGGCCGGTGCGCTGCGGACGCGCCACCAGAGCCCGCCCAGGCCCGCGGCCAGCAGCAGGTTCAGGCAGAGCGAGAGCAGCAGGACGATGCGGACGGGTGTGCTGAGCGTGCTCACGGCAGTTCCTCGCTGTCGGCGGGATCGATCCAGGCCAGCGCCAGCCAGCTGTCAATTTCGGCGTCGGTCTCCGCCTGCGGCGGCGGCAGCATCCAGACCAGAGCCAGGCCCAGGCTCAAGGCACAGGCGAAGGCCGGGCCAACCAGGCGCGGGCCGCCGAGCGCAAGGCTCAGCTCGCGCCACCACGTGCGTCTCGGCTGTGGCGCCTGCGCGAGAATGCGCGCGCGCAGGCCAGCCGACGGCGACGGTACCGGCAGCGCGGCGTCCAGGTCGGCGTCCTGTGCGTGTGCCCGCGCAAGTGCTTCCGCCAGCGCCGGCGAGTCTGCCGCGAGGGCCTGCACCGCCTCCTGCGCGAGACGCTCGCCCTGCGGCCAGCGGCTCGGGTCCGCCCCGTAGGCTGCGATCAGGTCCTGCATCCGCTTGGGGTTCATGGCGCGCCTCCTTCGGTCGCCGCAAAACGCTGCTTCAGCGTGCGTCGGGCGCGCGCAAGCAGGGATTCCAGGGCGTCGACGCTGACGCCGAGCGCCTGCGCGCACTCGCCTTGGTCAAGCCCTTCGTAGTGGAACAGCAGCAGCGCTTCGCGCTGGCGCTCGGGCAGGGCCTGGATCGCAAGGCGCAGCGCGCCCTCGCGCTGGTCGATCTGCAGGGCGCGATCCGGCTGCGCGGACTCGTCGCCCATCAGGGTGTTCTCGACGCTCTCGTCGATCGCCAGCTGTGGCCGACGCCGGCGCAGGCGATCGCGGCACAGGTTCACGGTCACCGTGTGGATCCAGGTCGACACCCGCGCCTCGCCGCGGCGCCAGCCGGCAGCGGCCTGCCACAGCCGCAGGAACAGCTCCTGCGCGACATCCTCGGCCTCGGCCGGATCGTCCAGCAGGCGCGTCGCCAACCGGTGGACGCGGCCCAGATGCCGGTCCACCAGCTGAGCGCAGGCGCGGGGCTCGCCGCGCCCGGCCGCCGCCAGCAGGGCGGCGTCCGGGTCGTCCTCGCGCTGTTGGCGAGGCGCGGCGGACCACAGGCTCAGCATCGGCGCGGATCAGCCGCCGCGAGGGCCATGACGGTGACCATGGCGACGGCCATCACCGCGCTCGTGCCGGCGACCGAGCTCATCCGCCTCGATCACGCCATCGCCATTGCGATCCATGCGCTGCAGGCGCTGGGCGTGGGCGGCGGCGAACTCCTCGGCGCTGAGCTGGCCGTCAGCGTTGGCGTCGAGGCGTTCAAGCATGCGCTGCTGGCGGCGGGCCCGAGCCTCGGCGCGACGCGCCTCGCGGTAGGCCTCAAGTTCGGCTGCGCTGATCGCGCCGTCGGCATTGGCATCCACGTCGGCCGCATGGCGCGCGGCGGCCGCGTCGATCTCGGACTGACTGATCTGGCCGTCGCCATCGCTGTCGAAACGGGCCAGCAGCTGGGCGCGCATGGCTTCAGCCCGCTCGGCGCGAGTGCCGGGGCCGGCTTCGTCAGGCGCAGGACGGGCCATCGCAGTGGCACTCACGAAGGTGCAGCCCAGGGCCAGCACCAGCAGGGAACGGGAGAGTGTGGGTTTCATGCTCGCGACTCCTGTGCATCCAAGGCGGATTGCCTTGTGCCGTTCAACGCCGCAGCCCACCGGATCCGTCGCCCGAGGCTGCGGATCCGTTCAGCGAGTGCCGAGCTTCCAGCCCGCGCTGCGCCTCAGTCGGATTCCCACCACAGCATCAGACCGTCCCAGGTGCGGCCGAAGAAGCCGGCCTCGGGCGCGTCGTCCAGCGCGATCAGGGGGCGCTCGACCAGAGTCTGCTCATCCAGCACCAGGCGCAGGGTGCCGACCGAATCGCCCTTGGCAAAGGGCGCGACCAGCTGCTTGGGCACATCGATCAGGGCCTTGACCTGCTCGTACTTGCCGCGCGCCACGGTGATCCGCAGCGGCTCGGCGACGCCGAGCTTGAGGGTCGCCTGCTCGCCTTTCCACAGCTTCGGCTCGGCCAGCACCTCACCGCCGGCATACAGCTGGTGCGACTCGAAGAAGCGGAAGCCGTAGTTGAGCAGGGCCTGGCTGTCGTCGGCGCGCTTCTTCTCGCCCGACGACCCCATGATGACGGTGATGAGGCGCATGCCTTCGCGCTGCGCCGAGGTCACCAGGCAATAGCCGGCGGCGCGGGTGTGGCCAGTCTTGATGCCATCCACCGTGGGGTCGCGCCAGAGCAGCGAATTGCGGTTGTGCTGGGTGATGCCGTTGAGCGTCAGCTCCTTCTGCGAGTGCACGGCATAGCTCTCGGGGAAGTCGCGGATCAGGGCCTGGCCCAGGATCGCCACGTCGCGGGCGGTGGTGTAGAGGTTCGGGTCGGGCAGACCGGTGGCGTTGGCATAGGAACTGCCGGTCATTCCCAGCTGCTGGGCGTAGCGGTTCATCAGGCTGGCGAAGGCCTCCTCGCTGCCGGCGACGTGCTCAGCCAGCGCGATCGAGGCGTCGTTGCCGCTCTGCACGATCATCCCGTGCAGCAGGTCCTGCAGGCGATGCTTGGAGTTCACCGGCAGGAAGCTGGTCGAACCGTCAGTGCCGCCGCCGCCGCGACGCCACGCGTATTCGGAGATCGTCACTTCGTCATCCATGCCGACCTTGCCGGCGGCGACTTCGGCCGAGACGACGTAGCTGGTCATGACCTTGGTGATGCTGGCGGGCTCGACGCGGAGGTCGATGTTCTCGCCGAGCAGCACTTGGCCGGTGGCGTAGTCCATCAGCAGCCAGGCGGTGCCTTCGACGCTGGGCGGCTGCGGCGCGGGCGCCGGTGCGCTCGGCACCGGCACGGGTCGCGGCACGGGCTGCGGACTGGGCACGGGCTGGGGCGTGGGGGTCTGCGCCAGAGCGGCGGTGGCGAAGGCCGCGGCGCCGCAAAAGGCGGCGGCCAGCAGGCGCTGATGGAGTGGCTTCATGGATGTCCTCGCTTGAATGTCTGGAATCAGGGCCGGACCGGACGCGGCGTGCCCAGGCCCAGGGCCTGCACGCGTTCGACCACGGCGGTCTGGCGGTCGACGTCGATCGGTCCGATGCGCACGCGGTAGACCGTGCCGCTGCCGATTTCGGCCCGCTCGATCCGGACCGGCCGCAGCCCGGCGCGCTCCAGCTGGTCCTGTACGCGTCGCGCATTGCCGCGCTCGCCGTAGCTGCCGACCTGCAGCAGCACGTCGCCGGCCTCGACCAGCATCGGCGGCGGCGGTTCCGCGGCCGGACGTGCGCCGGCAGCGGCGCGCGCCGCGGGCGGCGCTTCGCCCACGCCGGCATGCATGCCGGGCGGCACGATCGCGCGCACCTCGACCGGGCCGGTGCCGCGGATGTGGATGCCGAGCTTCACCGCCGCCGCATAGGACAGGTCAATCAGGCGGTCGGCGTGGAAGGGTCCGCGATCGTTGATGCGCACCGTCACTCTGCGGCCGTTCTCGAGATTGGTCACGCGCGCATAGGTCGGCAGCGGCAGGGTCTTGTGCGCCGCGGTGAAGGCGTACATGTCGTAGGGCTCGAAGCTCGAGGTCGGCCGGCCATGGAACTTGGTGCCATACCAGCTGGCCACGCCGCGCTCGACGTAGCCCTCGGCGCTGTCCATCACGTGGTAGCGGCGACCGAGCACGACATACGGGCTGTGGTTGCCGTAGCGGGCGCGCGGCTCGGCGCGCGGCACCGGCTCCGGCAGGCCGCTGACGTCGGGCGGCACTTCCGGGCCGCCGTCGCGGACGTGCGGCGCATACAGACCACCACCCTGCTCACCGGCGGGTTCACCCTGCGAGGGCGGCCGGCTCGGACGCGTGGGCGCAGGGCGCGGCGCCGGCACGTGGCCCTCGTCGCGTCGCGGCTTGGGGGTCCCCGCACAGGCAGCGAGCAGCAGCAGGATCAGGGTGGCAAACGCGAGCCTGGCGGGCGCGCGCAGGCGATGCAGCGCCCTCACGGTGCCAGCGGGGTGGCGCCGTCGGGGCGCGCCTGCGCGATCTCACCGGCCAGCTGGAACACCGCCAGCGAGTAGAGCTGGCTACGGTTGTAGCGCGAGATCACGTAGAAATTCTTGAAGGCGATCCAGTGCTCGCGGCCCTCCGCGCCGTCGAGGTTGAGCACAGTCGCCGGCAGGTCGGCGCCCACGGCGTAGCGCGGCCGGTAGCCGCGCTCGGCGAGGTCCGCCAGACCGTGCGTCGCTTCCAGGTTGCCGGGCGCGAACTCGTCGTCGGCCTCGAACTTCGCGGGCACCACCACCGGCTGGCCACGCTCCCAGCCGTGGGCCACGAAGTAGTTGGCGATCGAGGCGGTGATGTCCGGCAGCGATCCCCAGAGGTCGCGGCGGCCGTCGCCATCGCCATCCACCGCGTAGGCACGGTACGAGGACGGCATGAACTGGCCCCAGCCCATGGCGCCGGCATAGCTGCCCTTCGCGGTGTTGAGGTCGATCGACTCTTCCTGGGCCAGCTTGAAGATCGTCGCCAGCTCGCTGCGGAAGAAGGCCTCGCGCGGCGGGTAGAACAGGCCGAGGGTGTACAGCGCATCGAGCACGCGGTGGCTGCCGGTGATGCGGCCGTAGCTGGTTTCGACGCCCAGGATCGCGACGACCATTTCAGCGGGCACGCCAGTGTCGGCTTCGATGCGCGACAACACGGACCAGTGCTCGCGCAGGAAGGCCCGACCATCATTGATCCGGCGCTCGTTCATGAAGATCGGGCGGTAGTCGCGCCAGGGCTTGGCCTCGGCGGGTCGGGTGATCGCGTCGATGATCGACTGCTGGTAGCGCGCCTCGCCGAGCCAGCGCTCGATCTCCGCCGGATCGAGCCCGTGCTTGTCAGCCGCTTCGGCAACGAAGGCTGCGCGCGCCTCACTGGAAAGCTGGGGCCGCGTCGAACCCGGTGCTACCGCAGGCAGCAGGAGGGCCGCGGAGACGGCGAGAAAACGGGACACACGCAGGATCAGCATCGGGACGGCACGCGGACAGCTGGAAACGCCGGCATCTTACACGCTGCGGCGCGCGGCTCCCCTTGACACGCTGAACGCGGCTCAGCCCTCGGACTGGAACTGCGGCAGCGCGTCGAGAATGCGGTCCAGACGGTCTGCAGCCGAGTCCAGCTCCAGCAGCGCCTGCCGCGCCTCGTCGGTGAAGGGCAGCATTTCGGCCAGGCGGAATCCGACCCAGTGCGCATCGTCAAGCTGGGCCTTGCCGGCGTCCGCGTGCGGACCGCCGAAGTGGTCGAGCAGGCGCTCCAACAGCTGCGCCAGCAGGCCATGCTGGGGCGCCACCGGCTCGGCCGCGAAGTCCTGCACCGACTCGACCTCGCCGATGATCAGGCCGGTGTCGCGCATGCGGGTCTGGCGCACCCGGAAGCGCGACTCGCCAACACAGCGGAGACCCAGCAGTCCATCAGGCAGGGTGTAGAAATCGACGATGCGCGCCAGCGTGCCGGTCGCCGCCGGCAGCGCCGGACCACCGGCTTCGACGCCTTCGAGGATCAGCGCGACACCGAAGGGACTGCCGTCGCGACTGCACTGCCGCACCAGATCGAGGTAGCGCGGCTCGAACACGCGCAGACGCAGGTCGCCGCCCGGAAACAGGACGGTACGCAGTGGAAACAGCGGCAGGTCGCGGACGGCCATCGGGGGGAGTCTAGTGCAGCACTTCGCACTTGGTCGAACGCATCGGCGGCCAGCACGCGCCGGGGTCGGCCTCGTGCATGCGCGCTGCGGCTGCGCCGGGCGTCATCGCCGCACGCGCCGCCTGGGTCCAGGGTCCACACGAACCCGGCGCTGCAGAGCTCGGCAAAGCAGGCCCGCCCCCCGCCGAGCCCTCGGGCCGGCGCCTCAGGAATCGAAGCTGCCGCGGAACAGCGTGTCTTCGGCAGCGGTGTCCGCAACAGATTCGAACGACACCGAGCTGATGCGATCGGACGCCGGCGCGACGTCCTGCGCCATGCCCTGCGGAGATTCATGCGCCGGCACGCCCGGACGCAGCCCGACCGCGACCACCCCCGCCAGCGCGAAGGACGCCGCCAGCGCAGCCCACAGCGGTCGCTGCTGGGAATGTCTGCGGCGCAGACCGCGCAGCTCACTCTGCAGGGTCGCGCTGTCGGCACGCAGACCGACCAGGGTGCGAAGCATGGCGGCCTGCGCAGGGTTCGCCGCAGCCAGGCTGAGAACCTCGTCACGCGACTCGCGGCTGCCGGCGCCATCGAGTGCGGACAGCAGGGCCTGCGGCTCGGCTGCGGGCGACTGCGCCATCGCGGCGCGGTAGAGCTCGGCGAGTCGGCGGGGGGCGGGTGCGTCAGTCATCGAAGTCATCCAGTCCAAGCGCCGCGAGGCGCTGCTTGATTTCGTCCAGCCCGCGATAGACCAGCTTGCGGGCGGCATCCAGGGTGAGATCGGTCAGGTCGGCGATCTCCTGCAGGGCATAGCCCTGCAGGTAGAGCTGCAGCGGCAGCCGCCGCCGCGGCGGCAGTGCCTGCATGCAGGCCCTCAGGTGCTCGACGTTCTGGGCGTCGAGCGCACTGCGGTCCGGACCATGGCCAAGCCCCGGCAGGTCGACGAGGCCTTCTTCCGTTTCCGGAAGCGCCTCGGTGGGACGTACCTGGGCACGTCGCACCGCATCGACCAGGGCACTGGCCACCGTTCTCTGGATATAAGACGCAGGGAGTTCGGCATTTGGGTCACGTTCGAGCGTCTTCCACAGCCGGATGCGCACTTCCTGCTCGACGTCTTCGGGGTCGATTCCGTGCTGGCTCAGGCGGTTGGACTCGATCTGGGCGCGCACGCGCGCGCCGAAACGGGCGAGCAGCGCCTCCAGCCGGAGCTTGAGTTCAACCTGCATCGGTCAGGCGTTCGCGCAGGCCGCGGGCGCTGGCGCTGCGGCCGAAGCCCCCGGCCGCAGCGCGGTTTCGATCAGGTACAGCGGTCGCTGCTTGGCTTCCATGTAGAGGCGACCGAGGTACTCGCCGATCACCCCGAGCGCCATCAGCTGCAGGCCACCGAGGAACAGCACGACGGTCATCAGCGAGGGATAGCCCGCCACCGGATCGCCCCACAGCAGGGTCTTGGTGATGATCACCAGGCCGTAGACGAACGCGGCCAGTGCCGCCAGGCCACCGGCGTAGGTGCCGATCCGCAGCGGCACGGTGCTGAACGAGGTGATGCCCTCGATCGCGAAGTTCCACAGCTTCCAGTAGTTGAACTTGCTGGTGCCGACATGGCGAGGATCGCGGTGATAGCCGATCGCGCACTGCCGGTATCCCACCCAGGCGAACAGACCCTTCATGAAGCGATGACGCTCGCGGACCTGGCGCAGGGCATCCAGCGCCTGCCGCGAGAGCAGGCGGAAATCGCCGGTGTCGCGCGGCACAGGGGTCGAGGACAGACGCTCCATGAGGCGATAGAAGCCGGCCGCGGTGAAACGCTTGAGCCAGCTTTCGCCGTCGCGCTCCAGACGCGTGCCGTAGACCACGTCGTAGCCCTCACGCCAGCGCGCCACGAAGTCGGCGATCAGCTCCGGCGGATCCTGCAGATCGGCATCGATGACCACCGCGGCGTCGGCATCGACCGCATCGAGCCCGGCGGTCAGGGCCAGCTCCTTGCCGAAGTTGCGTGACAGCCGCAGCGCACCACAGCGGGGGTCGGCATGCACCAGCGAGAGCATGACCTGCCAGGTGTCGTCACGGCTGCCGTCATCGATGTAGAGGATCTCGCCGACGAGATCGGGCAGCGCGTCGAGCGCGGCGCGGGTCCGCGCATGGAAGGCGCGCAGGCCTTCGCCTTCGTTGTAGGCGGGCACCACTACGGTCAGTCGCGGGCTCACGGGCGGGCTCGTTGCGGCGTTGGACAATCGGGCGCGCATGCTAGCAGGCCCGCGCTCAGGGCAGCCCGCAGCAGTCCCGCAGGTAGTCCGGGCCGCCGAGCTGGCGGACCTGCTGCTGGACCCAGGCCGCGCGTCGCTGCAGGGACGGCGAGGGTCGCACCGCGCTGTAGCGCCGCGGCGCCGGCAGCACCACCGCGAGGCGCGCAGACTCGACCGGGCCTAGGTCCGCTGCCGGCTTGGAGAAGAAGCGCTGCGAGGCGGCTTCGGCGCCATAGACGCCCTCGCCGAACTCGGCGAGGTTGAGGTGCACCTCAAGAATGCGCCGCTTCGGCCACAGGCCCTCGATCAGCAGCGTGAAGCCCGCCTCCAGGCCCTTGCGCGGCCAGCTGGAGGTTTCCCAGAGGAACAGGTTCTTGGCGACCTGCTGGCTGAGCGTGCTGGCGCCACGCCGGCGGCCGCCGTCCCGCGCTTCGTCGAGCGCGCTGCGGATCGCCTCGACGTCGAAACCGGAGTGCTCGGGGAAACGCTGGTCCTCGGCCGCCACCACCGCGATCGCCAGCTGCGGCGAGATCGCCTCCAGTGGTCGCCAGCGATGCTCGGGCCAGCGACCCTGCTCGATCCGGTAGGCCAGCATGAAGGCCGAGCCCGGCGGGTCGACCCAGCGCAAGACCAGCACCAGCGCGACCGGCAGCAAAGCCAGCGCGAGCGTGGCCAGCAGCAGGCGGCGGAGCCAGGGTCGTCGACGGCGCGCTTGCGGCCGCCGGCGGCCGTCCCCATAGTCGCGGGCTGACTTTTTCATGGCGGCATCCTAATGGCATTCGACGACTCCACCCCCCTGGCGCCCGATGGGGGCGGCCTGCTCAGTCGCTTCCTGCTGGAGCGCAGCGGCCTGCGCGGCGTGCACGTCCGCCTCGACGAGGCCTGGCGCAGCATCCGCGGCCGCAGCGCCTACCCGGAGGCGGTCGCCGGCCTGCTGGGAGAGGCCAGCGCCGCAGCGGCACTGTTCACGGGCCATGTGAAGGTGGACGGTCGACTGTCGATCCAGCTGCGCGGCAGCGGCGCCCTGCGCACGGTATTTGTCGAATGCACCTCGGCCGGCAGCCTGCGCGGCCTGGCGCGCTTCGAAGAGCCGCTGCCAGAACCACTGGATCCGCGGCACTTCGGCGCCGACGCGATGCTCGCCATCACCATCGAGAGCAGCCTCGGCGAAAACCGCGAGCCGCAGCGCTACCAGGGTCTGGTGGGCCTCGATGCGGACAGCTTGGCCACGGCCTTCGAGGACTACTTCGGGCAGTCGGAACAGCTGCCGACGCGAATCCTGCTGGCCGCCGACAGCGAACAGGCCTGCGGCCTGATCCTGCAGCAGCTGCCCGGCGCCAGCGATGACGCCGACGCCTGGCCGCGCGCCCAGGCCCTGTTCGACACCCTCGGCCGCGACGAGCTGCTGGCGCTACCCGCTGAAACCCTGCTCTACCGCCTGTTCCATGAGGAGGGCGTGCGCCTGGTGGCGCAGAAGCCGCTGCGGTTCGGCTGCTCCTGCTCGCGCGCGAGGGTCGGCGGCATGCTGATTTCGCTCGGCCGCCAGGAGGCCTTCGATTCGCTGCAGGACGGTCGCGTCGAGGTGATCTGCGAATTCTGCGGCCAGCACTACCACTTCGACCCGGTGGACCTGGAGCAGCTGTTCGCCGGCGGCGGCAGCGGCGAGGCGGCGACTCTGCAGTAGCCGCGGCCGGACACGCGATCCGCCCTGCGGTATCCGCGGCGGGCGGCTGGCGCGGCGGGCGTCCGCGCGCCGCCGCCCCCGCTGGCACGGCCCACTCCCGAAGGCTCTTGCCCTGCCCTCTCCTGCAGCCGAGACTGCGGGCTTTATGCCGTGGGGGCTTTCGATGTCGATGTCCAGACTGCCGGCCTGGGTGGCCGGTTTCGCGTTCTTCTTTGCCTTTGACTGCGCCGCTACCGAAGGGTGGTATCGCGACCCGGCCCTGCACGACGACACCGTGGTGTTCACCGCCGAAGGCGACCTCTGGCGGGTGCCTGCACAGGGCGGCCTGGCCCAGCGCCTGACCACCCATCCGGCCGAAGAGGCGCAGGCCGCGCTGTCGCCGGACGGCCGCACGCTCGCCTTCGTCGCCAGCTATGACGGCGCACCCGAGGTCTACGCGATGCCACTGGCCGGCGGTCTGCCCAAGCGCCTCTCCTTCAAGAATGCGCGGGTGTGGGTGCAGGGCTTCGCACCCGATGGCCGGGTGGTCTACGCCAGCGAAGCGACGGTCGGGCCGTCGTGGATGCGCGTGCTGCGGCTGGTGGATCCGGTCAATGGCGTCACCGAGACCCTGCCGTTGGCGGATGCCCGTGAGGCCGCCTTCGATGCCGAGGCCGGCCTGCTCTACTTCACCCGCTTCGGGCTCGCGGTGACCCAGGACAATGCCCGCGACTATGCGGGTGGCGCTGCCGCGCAGCTGTGGCGCTGGCGCCTCGGCTCGCGCGAGGAGGCCGAGCGGCTGCAGCCGGCGGGAATCCGCGAGCCGCAGCGGCCGCTGTTTGGCGCGCAGGGCCTGATCCTGCTCGGCGAGGATGCGGGCCGGGTCAACCTGTGGCGCTGGAATGGCGAGGGCGCCGCCGAGGCGCTCACCCGCCATGCCGATTTCGACGTGCGTCGACCGAGCCTGCACGGCAGCCGCGTGGTCTACCAGCACGGCGCCGACCTGCGCCTGCTCGACCTCACCACCGGCAGCGATGCGCGCATTCCGATCACACTGAGCTCGGACCTCGTGCAGAGCCGCGAGCGCCAGCTCGGCGAGCCGCTCAAGCATCTGCAGGGCGCCAGCCTCGCCGCCGACGGCAGTCGGGTCGTGCTGACAGCGCGTGGCCGCGGCGTGGTGGCCGGGCTGGATCAGCTGCGGCGCGTCGAGATCGCCGCGCCGGAAAAGGCGCGCCTGCGCGAGGCCGTGCTGTCCGGCGACGGCCGCCATGTCCACGCGATCACCGACCTCGGAGACAGCAGCGAGATCTGGCGCTACCCGGCCGACGGCAGCGGTGGTGGCGAGGCGCTGACGCGCGGCGGCGACAGCTACCGGTTCCGTCTGTACCCCTCGCCAGACGGCCGCCTGCTTGCCCACACCGACAAGGCCGGCCGGCTGTTCGTGCTGGATCTCGACAGTGGCCGCGATCGCGAGGTCGACCACGGCGAGTTCGCCCGCGATGACGCCTATGCCGAGGTGAACTGGTCGCCGGACAGTCGCTACCTGGCGGTGATCCGCGTCGACAGCGCGCGCCTGGTCAACCAGCTGGTGCTGATCGAGGTCTCGACAGGCCGCCGCGCCACGCTGAGCTCGGATCGCTATCCGGTGGTGTCGGCGACCTTTTCGCGCGACCGCGCCTTCCTCTACTTCCTCGCCAGCCGCAGCTATGCGAGCTCGGTGCCCGGCCCCTGGGGCGATCGCAACACCGGGCCCTTCTTCGACCGCCGCAATCGCCTGTATGCGCTGGCGCTCGACCCCGAGGCGCGGTTCCCGTTCGCGCCCGCCACCGAGCTCGACCCGCCGCCTGCCGAGACCAATGCCGCCGGCGATGAAGCGAAGGGCAAGACCAAGGCCGCGCCGACCCCCTCGGCCCTGCAGTGGGAGGGCCTCGCCGAGCGCCTGTTCGAAGCCCCCCTGCCGCCCGGCAACTACAGCCACCTCGCGGCCGACGACAAGCGCCTGTATTTCCTCGACCGCGACAGCGCGCCGAACAGCCAGGCGGCACTGCGCACGCTGGCGATCGGCAACGCGCCGCCCAAGCCCGAGACCTTCGCCACCGGCCTCGCCGGCTATGCGCTCTCCGGCGAGGGCAAGCACCTGCTTCTGCTCAAGGCCAAGGGCGACAGCGGCGGCATCGGCGAGGTGCTCATCGTCGAGGCCGGCGCCAAGGCGCCCGACGACCTGTCGCGGGCGGCCGTCCGCCTCGGCGACTGGCGGCTGTCGAATACGCCGCGCGAGGAATGGGCGCAGATGTTCGATGACGCCTGGCGCATGCACCGCGAGTTCAGCTTCGACCCGGCCATGCGCGGCGTCGACTGGGACGCCCTGCGCGGCCGCTTCGCGCCGCTGCTGCCGCGGGTGCAGGACCGCATCGAGCTCGATGACCTGCTGGCGCAGATGATCGCCGAGGTCGGCCTGCTGCATTCGCAGATCCGCCCTGGGGAGTATCGCGCGGCGCCGGATGCGCCGGTGCCTTCCGGCCTCGGCGCGCAGATCGGCGCCGATGCCGAGGGCCTGTTCATCGAGCACATCTACCGCAGTGACCCCGAGCTGCCCTCGGAGCGCAGCCCTCTGGCGCAGCCGGGCGTCGACGCCCGCGCCGGCGATCGCCTGCTGGCGGTCAATGGCCGTGCCCTGCGCACCCGTGCCGATCTCGCCCGGGCCCTGGCCAACCAGGCCGGCCAACAGCTGCTGCTGGAACTGAAGCGCGGATCGGCGGCAGCACACCGCACGATCGTGCTGCCGGTGCGTCTGGATCGCGAGGCTGCGCTGCGCTACAGCGACTGGGTCGAGGGGCGGCGCGCGCGCGTCCAGGCGGAGTCGAACGGACGCATCGGCTACCTGCACCTGCGCGCAATGGGGTCGCAGGACATCGCCAGCTTCGCCCGCGACTTCTATGCCCAGTTCGACCGCGAGGGTCTGATCATCGACGTGCGCCGCAACCGCGGCGGCAACATCGACAGCTGGATCATCGAGAAGCTGCTGCGCCGCGCCTGGGCGTTCTGGCAGCCGCCGCGCGGCGCGCCCTACACCAACATGCAGCAGACCTTCCGCGGCCATCTGGTGGTTCTGGCCGACGCGCTCACCTACTCCGACGGCGAAACCTTTGCCGCCGGCGTGAAGGCGCTGCAGCTGGGGCCGGTCATCGGCATGCGCACAGCCGGCGCCGGCATCTGGCTGTCCGACCGCAACCGGCTGGTCGACGGCGGCACCGCGCGCATCGCCGAGTTCGGCCAGTTCGAGGTCGGCAGCGGTCGCTGGCTGATCGAAGGCCGGGGCGTGGCGCCGGACATCGAGGTCGACAATCCGCCGCATGCCAGCTTCATGGGCGCGGATGCGCAGCTGGAAGCGGCGCTCGCCCATCTGCAGCAGCGCCTGCGTGAGCAGCCGCTGCCTGCGCTGCAGGCACAGCCGGTGCCTGCGCGCGGAGCGCATGGACATGACGGCAGCCGCTGAGGCGGCAAGCGTTCCATCGGCTGTCGGCCGCTCCGCATGCAGGAGGCCGACTGCTAGCATGCTCGGCTGCCCATGAGCGCCCTGCCCCCAGCCACCGAAATCGACGCCTTGAGCCCGGCCGCGGGCTCCCGGCCCGCACCTGCGGCCGTCGAGTCGCGCGGCCGCAGCCTGCATGCGCGCGGCGTCGTCCTGCTGGCGAGTTTCGCCCTGCTGCCCAGCCTGCTGCTGCTGGGCGTGCTGCTCTGGAGCTATGTCGACAGCGCCCAGGTCCGCATCGGCAATGCGCTGGGCTCGGTCGCCGATGCACTCGCCCTGGGCAGCAGCGGCCTGGTCGAGCGCCACCTGACCGCGATCGAGCTGGCAGCCCGGCTGCCCTGGCTGGATGTCGACAGCGCGACCGCGGAGCGCCGCCTGCAGCAGCTCTCGCAGCGCAACCCGGAGCTGCGCACCTTGCTGGTCGCCGATCCTGAGGGACGAATCGTGTCTCTGCAGCGCGAATCGGAAAGCGCGGAAGCCCTGCGCAGCCGGGTCGGCGCCTCGGTCGCCGACCGCGAATACTTCCGCGTCGCCTGGTTCGAGCGCCGGCCCTATCTGAGCGACGTCTTCATCGGCCGCGGCCTGTGGAACGAGCCGGTGGTCGCGCTCTCGGCGCCGGTGCTGGATGCCGCCGGCGAACCGCTGGGCGTACTGCAGGCCACGCTCAATCTCGATGTCATCCAGCGCCGTTTGAGCGAACTGGTCGACCGCAACCGCCAGGGCCTGCTGCTCGATCGCGCCGGCCAGGTGGTGTTCGCCAGCGCAGGGCTGGGCCTCAAGCCCGGCGTGCCGATGGAAGCAGACGCACTGCAGCAGATCGCCGCGCTGCCAGTCACCGACGAGCCCGGCCTGATCCAGCTTGGCGGCGTGCGCCACTACGCGATGGCCGAGCGCACCGACTTCGGCTGGACCGCGGTCGCGCTGCTGCCCGAGCCCGCGCTGACCGGCGTGCTGTGGAGCGTGCTCAGGATGGCGCTGCCGGTGCTGCTGCTGTCCCTGATCGGCGTCTGGGTCGCCGCCCACTTCGGCGGTATCTGGCTGACCCGGCCGGTGCGTCAGCTGCGCCAGGGCATCCGGCGCCTGCAGCCGGGCCTCGCGGTCAATGCGGGCGAGGCGCTCGGCTTCAAGCTGCCGCGCGAGCTGCAGCCGATCGCCAGTGAAGTCGAAGCCCTGTGGCTGCGCGAGCGCGAGGCCTATGCCCAGCTCGATGCCGCCCTGCGTGAGCGCGAGCACGAGATCGAGCGCCGCACGTCAGCGCTGCGTCGCGCCGTGGCCGCGCTGCGCGACGAGAGCCGCACCGATTCACTCACTGGCGTCGGCAACTACCGCGCCTACCGGCAGGCCATCGAGGAAGCCTGGCAGCGTATCGCCGGCAGCCGCGAGCAGATGGTCGTGCTGCAGATCGATATCGACCACTTCAAGCAGTACAACGACAGCTACGGCCATCCCGCCGGCGACCTGTGCCTGCGGCGGATCGCAGAGCTTCTGCAGGGCGTGGCCCGCGAATGTGGCGCCCAGCTGGCGCGCAGCGGCGGCGAGGAGTTCTCCATGGTCATGGTCGGCCATGGGATCGAGCGCTGCATCGCGACCGCCCGCGAGCTGCTGGCCCGGGTCGAGGCGCTGGACCTGCCGCACGCGCGGGCGCCGGCGGGACGGGTGACCCTGAGCGCGGGCATGGCCTGGGGCGAATGGCAGCCGGGGACCGGCCCCGAGGACATCGTGTCGGCCGCCGACACCGCGCTGTACGCGGCAAAGAACGCTGGCCGCAACCGGCTCGAACTGGCGGCCGGCCTGCCCTTGCCGGGCGCGCCATTGGCGCCGTAAGGCCGCACGCCGTCGCGCCAAGTCCCAGGGTCGCGGTAGTGAGGCCCAAGGCCGCACTTCAACGCAGTGCAGGATGCGGGCGGGACGCACCCCGCGTACATTAGTCGCTTCGCATATGAGCGCCCGCCATGTCCGCCCTGCCCCAGCTGCCATCCGCTCCCGGAGCCCTTGAAGCCCATTTCGCGCCGTTCCGGAGGAACACGCTCGGTCAGGCGCAGACGCTGCGCACGCCCTACGGCGAGATGCCGATCGTCTATGCCGACTGGATCGCCAGCGGCCGGCTGTACGCGCCGATCGAGCGCCGCATGAGCGAGGTGATCGGCCCCTTCGTGGCCAACACCCACACCGAGACGTCGACCACCGGCACACTGATGACCCGCGCCTACCACCAGGCGCTGAAGAAGATCAAAACCCACGTCGGCGCTTCGGCCGAGGACGCGATCATCTGCTACGGCTCGGGCATGACCGCGGTGGTCAACAAGTTCCAGCGCATTCTCGGTCTGCGCGTGCACGAGAGCTACCTCGACCGGGTCAGCCCGGCGCAGGATCAGCGGCCGATCGTGTTCGTCACCCACATGGAGCACCACAGCAACCAGACCTCGTGGCTCGAAACCCTGTGCGATGTCGAAGTGATCCCGCCGGATGCCAATGGCGAAGTCGACCTGGATGCGCTCGACGCGCTGCTGGCGAAGTACGCGCAGCGGCCGGTCAAGATCGCCAGCATCACCAGCTGCTCCAACGTCACCGGCCTGTTCACGCCCTACCACGACATCGCCGAGCGCATGCATGCTGCCGGCGGCCTGTGCTTCGTCGACTTCGCCTGCAGCGCGCCCTACATCGATATCGTGATGCACCCGCCGGGCCGCCCGCAGGCCGGGCTCGATGCTATCTACTTCAGCCCGCACAAGTTCCTGGGTGGCCCCGGCACTTCGGGCGTGCTGGTGTTCAACACGCGGCTGTACCGCAACCGCGTGCCCGACAACCCCGGCGGCGGCACGGTCGATTGGACCAACCCCTGGGGCCAGCACAAGTACGTCGATGATGTCGAAGCCCGCGAGGACGGCGGCACGCCCGGCTTCTTGCAGGCGACCCGCACCGCGCTCGCGATACAGCTGAAGGAGCAGATGGGTGTTGCCAACATCCTCGCCCGCGAGCACGAGCTGCTGGACATCGTCTGGCCGGCGCTGTCGGCGACACCCGGCCTGCACCTGCTGGCCGCCGACCACCCCGACCGGCTCGGCGTGCTGAGCTTCTACGTCGAGGACCTGCACTACAACCTCGCCGTTCGCCTGCTGAACGACCGCTACGGCATCCAGGTCCGCGGCGGCTGCTCCTGCGCCGGCACCTACGGGCACTACTTGCTGCAGGTCAGCATCGAACGCTCGAAGTCGATCACCGACAAGATCAACGCCGGCATCCTCTGCGACAAGCCCGGCTGGGTGCGGCTCTCGCTGCATCCGACCATGACCGACGCCGAGGCCCGCTTCATCGTCGAGGCGATCCGCGATCTCGCGGCCAGGCACCGCGAATGGGCGCAGGACTACCGCTACTGCGAGCGCCGCAACGAGTGGTTCCACCGAGAGGACTGCGATTTCGTCGACAGCACGGCGGCGGGCTTCTTCGCCCCGCTGTGAGAACCGCTCAGTAGCGTTCGACGCGCAGTTCAACGTGCCCATCCGCTTCGATGCGGATGAGGCTCAAGCGGTCGTACTCGGTCTCGGGCATGGCCTCGGCCTCCCTGCCGGACAGGGCCTCGACGATCGCCGGCACGGTGTTGCTGTGCCCGACCACCAGCACCGCCTCGCCGCGGTGCTCGCGCAGCAGGGTCTCGCGCAGGGCGCGCGCGTCCTCGTCGGGATCCCGGCTCACGAACTCGCGCACCTCGACCTCGATGCCCTGCGCAGCGGCAACAGGCCGGGCGGTCAACTGTGTTCGGCGAAAGGGCGTGGCGTAGGCCGCCGCCAGGGGCAGGTCGCGCAGCCGCTCGGCGAGCGCCTCGGCGCGCTGGCGCCCACTTTCACTCAGGCTCGGATCGCGCAGATCATCCTGCGCCTTCTCGGCATGCCTCACGACCACGACCAGCAGCCCCTCGGGCGGCACCTGCCACGCCAGTGCAGGGGCGGACAGCGGCCAGGCCAGCGCCGCCAGCAGCATCCATCGCGGAACCATCGGACCACCCTCGTCTGTGTGGAAAGCGTACACGGTAGGGGTTCGCAGCCTCGGGTCAAGCGCGCGGGGATGTCGCGCCTTGCGCACCCGGCTATCCTTGCGCGCTTCCCGACCCTCCACGAGCCCCTTCCGATGAGCGATACCCCTCCCGACCGCATGTGCGCCGACCCGCGCAGCCGCTTCCACAACGCCGAGGCGCTGGAGCGCGGCATCGGCGTGCGCTTCAACGGCGTCGAGCGCACCGATGTCGAGGAGTACTGCGTCAGCGAAGGCTGGGTGCGGCTGCCGGTGGGGCGCAGCCTGGATCGCCGCGGCCGGCCGATGTGCTTCAAGCACAGCGGAACGGTGGTCGTATGGTTCCTCGACCAGGACGCGCCTGCCTGAGTGCAGGTGGCGCAGAAGCAGCGCACACGTGGCGCTCGACGCTGACGCGAGAACGGGACTAGTCTGACGACGAGCGGCCGCCGTGCGTGCGGCCCGGAGCGTCCGCCATGTCCCTGCTCCCGCGCCTCGCCGTACTGTTGATCATCGTCTGGCCCGCCCTGACGTCGTCCGTCAGTGCCGCTCCGGGCTCGCTGGGCTCGCCGGACTCGCCGCCCGCGGTATCCACGCTACCGCCTGTGGAATCCCTGATGGCGGTGCCCGAAGCCCTGCGCCAGCTGGTGCGTCAGCGGGTGCTGCCGCGGCCGGGGCCGGACCGCCAGCTGGAAGCGCTCGCCGACTTTCTGCTGCGGCCCGAGGGCCTGGGCCTGCGCTACCGGCATGACGCTACCCTCAGCGTCGCCGAGGCCTTCGAACGGCGCGAGGGCAATTGCCTCACCTTCACCCTGGTCACCGTCGCCCTGGCCCGCGAACTCGGCTTGAAGGCCTATGGCCAGGATGCCGACGCGGTCAGCTGGCACCAGGAGGGCGGTAGCGTCTACCGCACCCAGCACGTGAATGCGGGCGTGCGGATCGAGGGCCGCCGCTTCAGCGTCGACATCGCCTCCAACCAGGTGATCACCCGCGAGCCGCCACAGCCGATCGATGACGCCCGCCTGCTGGCGCACTACTACAGCAACCGCGCAGCCGAGCTGCTGGCCGCGGGTCAGCTGCAGGCTGCACTTGCCCACGCCGAACGCGCACTGCAGGTGGATCCGCGTCACGCCGCGGCGCTCAGCAATGCCGGCGTGATCCGCGCGCGCATGCAGGACCCGGCAGGCGCGGAGCGGGAGTATCTCCGCGCGTTGACGATCGACCCCAGGCACCCGGGCGCGCTGTTCAACCTGTCCGAGCTGTATGCGCGCAGCGGCCGCGGCAGCCTCGCGCGCGACGCGCAGGAAAGGCTGCGCCAGGAACTGCAGCGCGATCCCTTCCATCACTTCATGCTCGGCCTGCAGCGTGAGGCTGCGAGAGACCCCCGCGGCGCGCTTGCGCACTTCCAGCGCGCGGTGCGCCTGCACCGGCATGACCACCGCTTCCATTTCGCCCAGGCCCGCGCCTGGATCGCGCTGGATCGCGGCGATCGCGCCGCGCGCGCGCTGCAGATCGCCCGCGAACTCAGCGCAGGCGAACAGCAGCAGCGCTACCAGGCCAAGCTGGAGGGGCTGCGCGCGCGTCCCGCGAACGGACCGTGGCTGCACGGACGCCGCTCTTCCTGAGGCCCCGCTCAGGTGACGGGCGCAGCCTCGTAGACGCTGTAGCGCGAAGATTCGAACCGGGTCTCGACGAAGTCGGCGGCCTGCCACAGCGCTGCGTGCACCGGTTTGAAATACAGCACCAGCAGGCGATGTGGAGAGGTCCGCTGGCGCCGCCGCAGCGCGTCGACGACCCGCTGCATCACCACCTCGTCAAAGGGGTGATACATGAAGACCACCAGATCGCCCTCCGGGTAGGCGAAGGCACTGGCATCTCCGGTGACGACTTCGATCGACTGCGCCCGGCGCGCCCCGCGGTAGCTGGCGAGGTTGCGGCGCGCGATGTCCGCGAGGGTCTGGGAATACTCGACGCCAAGGACGCGCTCGAACGGCAGCGCGCCCGCCATCATCAGCACGCGGCCCTTGCCGCAGCCGAGGTCGACAAAGGCGGCGCGCGCCGGATCGAGTGCGAACGGTGCCAGCACCTCGGCGAAATCAATGGGACTGGTGGCGACGTAGGCGGAACCATGCACCCAACTCGGATCGTCGACATCGAGGTCGGCCTGCGGGATCACGCCGCTGGTGTCGACGCCGAAACGGCGATCGAAGTCGTCATCGGCAGCCGCATCCGGGTGCGCGGGTGCGCGACCTCGGAGGTGGGCGCCCAAGGCATCCAGCGCATGCGCGAGGCTGCCCACGAAACCCCGGGTGCGCAGGGAGCGCTGCAGGCGGCGGGTCACGCGCAGGGCGAGATTGGGCATGGCATCTCCTTGTGAGCCGGAACGGGGAAGCACACAGACGACCGCGAGTTTAGTGTGAACTGAATCACACAAAAAGCCCTCCTGTCGCCAGCACGGAATGTCGTTTCCGTCAGGACGGCCAGCGCGAACTGCTGGCAGCGGACCACAGGGAACCACCGCCCACATCGCTCTGCTCGCCCCCGTCCTTGGATGGGTCTCTGGCCCACGGTGCCAGGGGGCCGCAGCCGACACACCGCGTCGACCTCGGCTCAGCGACGAGGCAGCAAGCTCTGCCTCAGCTGAACGCCTCCGCGACGAGGGCGTTCCGGCCACCCTGCGTACAGCTTGCGGGCCCAATGCTTCGTCCGCGTCGACCGCTGCCGGTCGGCGCCGTCGGGGCTCGCGTTCCGATGGCCTGGCAAGGACGCCAGGCGCGAGAGCCGCCAGTGCTGGCGGCCTCGCCGGGCAGCATCACGGTGAGCGGCCCGGAGGGCGCGCCGCCGGAACCTGCTGGAGTCACCCGAATGAAAGCCCTGAGTGCTGGCACCCTGATCCTGCTGCTTGGCCTTGCCGCCCCCGTGCTCGAAGCCCGCGACGACCGTCCGGGCCGCGGCGCGGACTACGGCGACAAGAGCGGCTTCCGCGATGCGCCGGCCCGCGTGGAGAGCGAAGGCCGCTGGCGCGGCGAGCGCGCCGATCCCTCGCCCTCGGTGGGCGATGCGGGCGGCCGCGGCGGCTACCCGAGCCAGGAGCGCGACTACGGCGAACGCGAGCGCAACACCCGCATCGCCGGCTTTCAGGGCGGCTATCGCGAGTCGCAGGATCACGGCGGCCATCGCGGCCAGCGTGACGATTGGCGCGCGGAGGGGCGCGGACGCGACCTGCGCCACTCGGACTCGCGCTGGCGCCACGACGAGCGTGGCGACAAGGGCTGGCGTCATGACGACCATCGTCGCGATCAGCGCTGGGACGGTCGCTATGGGCACGAGCGCCATCGCCATGACGACTGGCGTCATCCGCAGTGGCGCCGCGACTGGAACCACGGCTGGTCGGGCCATCGCTACCGCGCGCCGGTGCGATACGTGTATCCGCGCGGCTACCACGCGCGCAGCTGGCGCATTGGCTACCACCTGCCGCCGGTGTTCATCGTCAACCACTGGTACGTGGACTGGCGCGCCTACCGCCTGGCGCCGCCGCCCTGGGGCTGCCGCTGGCTGCGCGTCGATGGCGACCTGCTGCTGGTCGACGAGCGCAGCGGCGAGATCGTCGACGCGCTGTATGGCTTCTTCTACTACTAGCAAACCCGGCTCCGGCGGACGCAAGGCCGACACGCAGCGCCCTTCCGTGAGCATCCCGTGAACAATTCAGGCGCTGCATCCAGTCTCCCCGCGCGCTGCGTATCCCTGCCCTGACAGGAAGGCGCAGCGCGCGCGCACGGGACTGCATCCAGCCCACGCGCCGCATGCGTACTCCGATCCAGTGAGAGCGAAGCAGCCCGCTTCGCCCACCGCGTGGAGACGGGTATGCGGAACGACATCACGCGTGCGCTGAGCGCATTGACAGCCCTGCTGCTGGCGATGCCAGTGCTGGCACACGACAGCTGGTTGAGCCTGGCCCCGGCACCGGCCCCCGGCGCCTTGCTGCGCGAGTTCCGGCTCAGCACCGGCCATCATTTCCCCGAGCCCGAGGACGCCAGCAGCACGGCGCGTATCGCCCGCGCCGAGCTCGAACTCGCGGACCGCCGCCTGCCCCTGCTGCCGGCGCCGCCGCAGGCGCGCTGGCTGCCCCTCAAGGTCGCCGCCGGCGAGCAGGCGCTGCTGAAGATCTCATTGAGCCTGTGGCCAGCCACCATCGAGCTGGACGCCGGCCAGGTCGAGTCCTACCTGCAGGAAGCCGGTGATACCGGTGCAGCGGCACAGCGCCATGCCGAACTCGGCCGCTGGCGCGAGCGCTTCGAGAAGCACGCCCGCAGCCTGGCGCGGCTGCGCCCCGGCCCCGCCGATCCACGTGCCAGCGTGCCCAGCGGCCAGACCTTCGAGCTGGTGCCGCGCAGCGACCCGACCGTGCTGGCTGAAGGCGAGGCGGTGACCGTCTGCGCGCTCGGCGCCGGCGCACCGCTGGCCGACCTGCAGATCGGCCTGATCGAGGCGGATGGCCAGAGCAGCGCGGCGCGTACCGGCGCCGACGGCTGCGTCGAATTCCGCCCCCGCCGCCCCTCCGGCTACCTGCTGCGCAGCGTCTGGCTGCGGCCCTCCAGCAGCGCCGAGTTCGACTGGGAAAGCCACTTCGCCAGCCTGACCGTGTTCGTCGACACGGCCGGGGATTCTTCGTCCACCACCGGGAGTTCTCCATGAAACGAACGCTTCTGGCCTGCGCACTCGGGCTGGCCTGCACGGCCACGCCCGCGCTCGCGCAGACCTCCGCCTATGCCCTGCTGCTGCCCGACAACCAGCTCGCCTTCGCCATTCCCCAGCGCGGCGCCGAACCCACCGCAGCGCGCAGCGTCACTGGCGTCGAGGCCGGCGACCAGCTGGTCGCAATCGACGTTCGCCCGCAGAACGGTCGACTCTATGCCCTGGGCAACAACCCCAAGACCGGCACGGTCCGCCTCTACCTGCTGGATCTGGCCGGGCCGATGCTGCGCGCGACCGCGCTCGGCAGTGCGGGGCAGCTCGCCCGCGCGGACGGCAGTCCGCTGCCGATCCTGGCGGCCGGCTTCGACATCGACTTCAATCCCAGCGTGGATCGCCTGCGCGTGGTCAGCACGGGCGGGCTCAACTTCCGCATGAATCCGAACACCGGCGCGCTCGTGGACGGTGACTTCGGCACGCCCGGCACGCCGTCGCCGGGCGTCAATCCCGACGGCAACCTCAACGCCGCCGGCAGCGCCGAGGGCGCGATGGGCACGGCCTACAGCAACAGCGTCATCAACACCGCGATCACCACCCAGTACAGCCTGAGCGCCGCCAGCAACACGCTCTACCTGCAGAACCCGCCGAATGCCGGCAGCCTGGTGCAGCCGCTGCCGATCAGCTTCAACGGCAGCCCGCTCGACTTCGGAAGCGCCGGCGGCCTCGACATCGAGCCTTCGGTGTCGGCGGCGGCCAGCAATCAGCCCGCCAGCGGTGCCGCGGTGGCGGCGCTGACCGTCGGCGGCATCGCCGGCCTGTACCGGATCGACCTCGGCAGCGGCGCAGCAACGCGCGAAAGCAGCCTCGGCGGCCTCAGCGTGCTCGGCTTCGCCCTGCTGCCGGATGCGCCCACCGCCCTGGTGCTGGCCGACAACGGCGACCAGCTCGGGCGACTGCCGCTGGCCGATCCGTCGGCTGCGCGCTTCGTCAGCATCAGCGGCGTCGCCGCCGGCGAGCGCCTGGTCGGCATCGACCTGCGCCCGGCCACCGGTCAGCTGTACGCGCTCGGTATCGACGCCGACACCGACGCGGCGACGCTCTACCTGCTGGATCCGCAGAGCGGCGCGACCGCCACGGCCACCGCGGTCGGCACGCCCGGGCAGATCGCCTGGGTCGAAGGCAGCGGGCAGCGGGTGGACCTGAGCGATCTGCCCGCCGGCTTCGACTTCAATCCCACCGTCGACCGCATCCGCTTCGTCGACGCCTCCGGCCTCAACGCCCGCATCAATCCGGAAAACGGCGCAGCCGTGGACGGTGATGCCGGCAGCGCCGGCATCAATCCCGACGGCATGATCCAGGCCGAGTTGGGCACCCAGCTGGTCGGCACCGCGTACACCGGCAGCGTGCCGATGGCGCCCTTCACCACCCAGTACACCCTCGACCAGGGCTTCGGCCGTTTGTCGATCCAGAACCCGCCGAACAACGGGGTGCAGACCGAAGCGCGGCGCGTGCGCCTGGACGGCGTCGACTTCGATTTCGCCGGTGGCAGCGGCTTCGACATTCCGCCCGGCGTCACTGGAGCTGCAGCGAACGCGGTGGCGGTGGGGCTTGGCTACTTCACCGCCAACGACACCCAAGGCGTCCCCAGCCTGTACGCCCTGCGCCTGGACGATGCCAGCGCCGAGCGTGTCGGTGCAGTCGCCAATGCGCCGGCCGCGGGTCTGTCGGGCCTGGTCGTGGCCGACGCCGCGCGCGAGCTGGACGTGGTCGCGCGGACGGTGACCGCGCCGCGCGGCGGCAGCGCCCGCATCGAGGTCGTGCTGCTGTCGGGCAGCAGCGGCGTCGCCCATCTGCGCACGCGCGACGGCGATGCCCTGGCCGGGAGCGACTACAGCGCGCGCGCCGGCAGCGTGTTCGTCAGCGGCGGCAGTGCCCGCGCCAGCTTCGACATCGCCATCAGCGCCGAGGCCCAGCCCGGGCGTCTCTTCGAGGTGCTGGTCGAACAGCCCGGCTTCGACCCGATCATCGTCAGCGTGCGCATCGTCGCCGATGGCGACGCCCTGTTCGCCGACGGCTTTGAATCCCCGTGAATCCCTTCATTCCTTCCGGAGCCCACCCCATGAAAGTCCTGATGCTTGCCGCCGCCACCGCGCTCGGCCTCTGCTGCGCCGCGACCAGCTTCGCCTCCAGCCACCGCGAAGCGCCCTTCATCACCGAACACCCCAAGGTCGACGGCGCCGATTTCTACCTGTTCCGCAGCTACGAGCCGGGGCGCGCCGACTACATCACCCTCATTGCCAACTACGTTCCCCTGCAGGACAGCTACGGCGGCCCCAACTACTTCAGCCTGGATCCCGAGGCCCTCTATGAAATCCACGTCGACAACGACGGCGACGCCATCGAGGACATCAGCTTCCAGTTCCGGTTCAACAACCAGTACCAGAACGCCGCGCTGAATATCGGCGGGCAGACGGTGCCGGTCCCCCTGCTGGCGCTGGGCACGATCACCGGCACCACGCCCGATGCCGGCGACGGCCTCAAGAACCTGGTCGAGACCTACACCGTTGGCGTGGTGCGCGGCCCCCGTCGCGGCAGCGCGCCGCAGCTCGCGACCAACCCCGCCGACGGCAACAGCACGGTGTTCCGCAAGCCGCTCGACAACATCGGCGAGAAGACCTTCAGCGACTACGCCGGCTATGCCGACAGCCACATCTTCCCGATCGCGGTGCCGGGCTGCGCGCAGCCCGGGCGGGTCTTCGTCGGTCAGCGTCGCGAAGGCTTCCGGGTCGCACTGGGTGAGGTGTTCGATCTGGTCAATCTGAATCCCCTGGCAGCCAGCAACGGCAACCAGGGGCTGGACGACACCGGCGACAAGAACATCACCAGCCTGGCCCTGGAGCTGCCGATCAGCTGCCTGGTCGACGGCGATCCGGTGATCGGCGCCTGGACCACGGCCAGCCTGCGGCGCGCGCGTACGCTGAATGCGGCGCCCGGCGGCACCTCCGCCGTGCCCAATTCCGCCGGCAGCGCAGCGGCGGTCGAGGGCGGCGCCTTCGTGCAGGTCTCACGCCTGGGAACGCCGCTGGTCAACGAAGTGGTGATCGGCCTGGGCGACAAGGACCGCTTCAATGCGTCGGAGCCGCGCAATGACGGTCAGTTCGCCCTGTATGTCACGAACCCGACCCTCCCGGCCCTGCTGGAAGTGATCTTCGGCGGCGCTGGCGTGCAGGCGCCGACCCTGTTCCCGCGCACCGACCTGGTCGCCGCGGCCTTGACCGGCGTTGCCGGGCTGAACCAGCCGGCCAGCGTCACGCCTTCGGAGATGCTTCGCCTGAACACCGGCACGCCGGTTGTCGGCGCCGCGACGCAGAACCGCTTTGGCGTCATTGGCGGCGACACCTCGGGCTTTCCCAACGGCCGTCGTCCGGGCGACGACGTGGTCGACATCCTGCTGCGGGTGATGCTGGGCGTGCTGCTGGATCCGGCCGATGCACCCTCGGGCCAGCTGCCGGTGGTCGACGGCGTCGAGGTCAATGCGGGCCAGTTCAGCGAAGCCTTCCCCTATCTGGTGACGCCGCTGCCGGGCGCACGCCTGCCCTGAGCCCGCGTCCCGGGCGCGGGTGCCCTGGGCGCCCGCGCTTTCCGCGCGCGAGGGTCGCCGGAGTACGAGTCGTCCCCCCAAAGACCGCACTGCGGCGGCTCTCCGCCTTCTGATGGCCCCCAGGGGCAGGCTCGCCTGCCCCTCGCTTCCGGGAATGACCCATGACTCTGCTGCTGGCAGCGCTCCTGAGCGCGTCCGCTGATGCCTCCCAGCTGGATCGCATTGAGGTGGTCGGACGCCGTCTGGACGGACTGGGCCGCGATTTCAGCGCGTCCGAAGGACGCGTCGAAGGCGATGAGATCCAGGCGCGCCCACTGCTGCGGACGGGCGACGTGCTGGAGTTCGTGCCGGGCCTCGTCGCCACTCAGCATTCGGGCAGCGGCAAGGCCAACCAGTTCTTCCTGCGCGGCTTCAATCTGGACCACGGCACCGACTTCGCGACCTTCGTCGACGGCATGCCGGTCAATCTGCGCAGCCATGGCCACGGCCAGGGCTACACGGATCTCGGCTTCCTGATCCCCGAGCTGGTCGACTCGCTGCGCTATCGCAAAGGGCCGTACGCCGCGGAAGTGGGTGACTTCAGTTCGGCCGGCAGCGCCGAGCTCAGCCTGCTGCGACAGGCGCCCGGAACGCGGGTCCAGCTGGCAGCAGGCGAGTACGGCTACCGCCGCGCCCTGCTGCTGGATGGCGCGAAGATCGCCGGGCTCGACTCGGTCTTCGGCTTCGAGGCCCAGACCCACGAGGGCCCCTGGCGCGCGCTGGAGGAAGACGTGGCGAAGCGCAACGCGGTCTGGCGCCTCGTGGAGGGCGAGCCGGGCGCCGGCTCAAGCTTCAGCCTGATGCACTATCGCAACCGCTGGAACAGCGCCGATCAGATCCCGCTCCGCGCCGTCGAATCCGGGCGCATCGACCGCTTCGGCTCGATCGATCCCAGCCTCGGCGGACGCAGCGAGCGCAGCAGCCTGTCCGGCACGCATGAGCGTCCGCTGCTCGGCGGCCAGCTGCAGGCGTCGGCCTATCTGATCGACTACGAGTTCGAGCTGTTCTCCAACTTCACCTATTTCCTGGAGTCGCCGGAGGACGGCGACCAGTTCCAGCAGTTCGATGAGCGTCGCGTCAGCGGCGGCAGCCTGCAGCAGCACTGGCTGCTGGGCAGGCACCGCCTGCAGGCCGGCGTCGACCTGCGCCGCGACGACATCGCCGCGGTCGGGCTGCGGCGCAGCCAGAATCGGCAGCCGCTCGAGGCGATCCGCACCGACGCAGTCGACCAGCGCAGCACCGGTGTGCATCTGCTGCTGGAGAGCGCCCTGAGCCCGCGCCTGCGCAGCCAGCTGGCGCTGCGCCACGACTGGCACCGCTTCGAGGTGGGCGCCGATCGCGCCGACAACAGTGGCCGCCGGCGCGCCAGCGCCAGCGCCCCCAAGGCCAGCCTCGCCTGGCGTGCGAGCGAGGCCATCGAGTTGTACGCCAGCCATGGCCGCGGCCTGCACTCGAACGATGCCCGCGGCACCACCCTGCGCGTGGATCCACTCAGCGGCGCGCCGGCGGAACCGGCCGATCCGCTGGTGCGCTCGCGCGGCAGCGAACTCGGCCTGCGCTATCAGCCCGGCCCGGACTGGTCGCTGGCAGCCGCCGCCTGGCAGCTCGATCTCGACTCCGAACTCCTGTTCGTCGGTGACGCCGGCGGCACCGAGGCCAGCGGCGCCAGCCGTCGTCACGGCCTGGAGCTGGGGCTGTACTGGAGCGGCAGTCGCCCGTGGTCCGGCGACCTTGAGCTGGCCTTGACCAATCCGCGTTTTCGTGAGTCCGACGCCGCAGGGCGCGAGATCCCCGGCGCCCTGCCCTTCGTCGCCAGCGTGGCGCTGCGCTGGGAAGGTCCGGCCCAGTGGTATGCGCAGGCGCGGCTGCGCCATTTCGACCGCTACCCGCTGATCGAGGACGGCAGCGTTCAAGCGGCCTCCAGCCAGCTGGCCCATCTGCGTATCGGCAAACGCTGGCAACGGGTCGAGCTGGGGCTGGAGGTGTTGAACCTGTTCGACTCCGACGATTTCGACATCGAGTACCTGTATGCCTCGCGCCTGCCCGGCGAAGCGTTCGAGGGCGTTGTCGATCGCCACGTCCACCCGTTCGAGCCGCGCAGCCTGCGGATCAGCCTGGAGTACCGCTTCGACTGATGCGTCGACTACTGCCCGGCGCTGCCCGCGAATCGCCATCTCGACCCCGCAGTCTCTGGCACACCTTGGAACTGGAGTGCCACATGTCGCGCCTGGGAATCCGTCGTCGCCTGGTCGGCGCACTTGCTGCCGGCTGTGCCCTGCCCCTGCTGCCCGCCGTTGCGACACCGAGCGTGCGGCGCCTGTCCACGGACGAAGCGCAGTCCCGCCTCGCCGCACTGGAGGCCAAGGCAGGTGGACGTCTTGGCGTGTTCGTGCTGGATACCGGCAGCGGCCTTGGCCTCGCCCACCGCGGCGGCGAACGCTTCGGCCTGTGCTCGACCTTCAAGCTGCCGCTGGCCGCGGTGATCCTGCGCGAACATGCGGCCGGGCAGCTGGATGGGCATGCGCCGATCGCGCTCGCTTCCACGCCGACGGTCCCGCATGCGCCCGCCGTCGAGGCCGCGCGCGCAGCGGGCCGCACGCACCTGAGCGCGCTGGAGCTGGCCCGGGCCACCCAGACCACCAGCGACAACGTCGCCGCCAACCTGCTGCTCGATCTCCTTGGCGGACCGGCGCGCTTTACCGCCCTGCTGCGCGGGCTGGGCGATGAGGTGACGCGCCTTGATCGCTACGAGACCGAGATGAACCGCGTCGGCCCCGACGAGCTGCGCGACACCAGTACCCCGCAGGCGATGGCACGGTTGACCGCACGTCTGTTCGGTCCCGGCCTGCTGGACGCCAGCAGCCAGCGCGTGCTGGCGCACTGGATGGTGGAGACCCGCACCGGTCTGCAGCGTCTGCGCGCCGGGCTGCCCGCCGACTGGCGGGTCGGCGACAAGACCGGCACCGCACTCATCCCCGGACTGCCCAATCGCCACAATGACGTCGCCGTGGCCTGGCCACCGCAACGCCCGCCGGTTGTCATCGCCGGCTACTACGAGGCGGACGGGCACTATCCGGTGATGCGGGCCGAGGATGACGCGGTACTGGCCGAAGTCGGCGGCCTGGTCCGCGCCTGGCTGGGCTGATCCACCGCTGGCGACTTAAGCCCAGGCCTCGCCCCGGGCTCGCGCCCGGATGCGGGGTGATTCCGGGTTGGAATCGGCACCGGGGCAGGCTGCGGGGGAGACAGGCGGGGCCGCGAGGAGGCATGCTCCGCGCATCGCGTGGCAGGATGCCCCGCGCAGCGAAGCAGGCGCGTGGAAAACCCCCTTGGACAATCCGAAACCGCCCCGCCAGGCAGCCTGCCTGCGGCGGGCAGCGTGATGCGCGCGTCGGAACTGGCGGGCGTCGACCTGCGCTCACCGGACGCAGGGGACGCGTTTGCCGTGCTCGCCCATCTGCAGTCGGCCGTCTGGGTCTTCGACATCGACCGCGCCCGCATCCACTGGGCGAACCCGGCCGCACTGGAGCTGTGGCGGGCCAGGGACATCGACAGCCTGCGCGCGCGCGATCTCGGCCAGGGCATGTCGCGGTCGGTCGCTGAGCGGCTCGCCCAGTACCAGCAGGACTTCCTGGCGCGCGACGCCCGTTTCCACGAACAGTGGACGCTCTATCCAGCGGGCCAGCCGGTGACGGTGAACGTGCGCTTCCGTGGACTCGCAATTGATGGCGGCCGCATGGCCATGCTGTGCGAGGCCTCGCGCGGCGAAGCGGCGGCGCCGGATTCTCTGCGCTCGGTCGACGCCCTGCTGCACACCGCGGTCATGGTCACCCTGTACGACGAGCGCGGCCAAGCCCTGTACCGCAATCCCAGCGCACGGCGGACGGTCCGCTCGGTCGATGAGACCCTGCGCGAGCGCCTGCGCGACGAGCTGCGGTTCCAGCGCCTGCGCGAGGCGCTCCGCGCGACCGGTGAAGTCAGCCTGACCCTGCCGGTCGAAACCGCCCAGGGCCGCCGCTGGCACGAGCTGTCCGCCCGGGCCTGCCGGGACCCGGCCACCGGCGCCAGCGCCTGGCTGGTCAGCGAGGTCGACGTCACCCAGCTCAAGGACAGCGAGGCGCAGGCGAGCTACCTGGCCCAGCACGACGCCATCACCGGCCTGCCCAACCGCAGCTACGCGCGCCAGCATTTCGCGGGCAGGCAGGATGCGGGCTCGCCGATGGCCCTGCTGCTGGTCGACCTCGACGAGTTCAAAGCCATCAACGACAGCCTCGGGCATGCAGCCGGCGATGAACTGCTGGCCGAAGTGGCGCGGCGCCTGCGCGCTGCCGTCCGTCGGCAGGACCTGGTCACCCGCTTCGGGGCGGATGTCTTCCTGGTGGTGCTGGACGGCCAGAGCGGGGAAAGCGAGCTCGCCGCCGCCGAGTCTGCCATCCGCAGCGCGCTCGATGCCCCGGTGCAGCTGCAGGGACACAGCCTGCGCGTCACCGCGTCGATGGGCGCAGGCCTGCATCCCCGCGACGGCGAAGACTTCGACACCCTGCTGCGCAGCACCGACCTTGCCCTGCAGGCGGCCAAGCAGGCCGGCCGCAACACGCTGGCGCGCTACAACGCGGCAATGGGCGCGGAACTGCGCTCGCGCACCGAGCTGGAGCAGGCGCTGCGCGCCGCGATCGCGCAGTCGGATTTCGAAGTCCACTTCCAGCCGATCCTGAGCGTAGGCGAGCAGCGCATCGTCGGTGCCGAGGCGCTGGTGCGCTGGCGCCACCCGCAGCGTGGCCTGGTCGGCCCCGACGCCTTCATCCCGGCCTGCGAACGCCTGGGCCTGATCCGCGCCCTCGATCGCATCGTCATGCTGCAGGCCGCGCGCCAGCGGGCGGCATGGGCGCGCGCCGGACATGCGCTGACGGTGTCGGTGAACATGTCGGCCCAGGAATTCTCCGAGCCCGACGTCATCGCCGACCTCGCGCGGGTGCTGGAAGAAACCGGCTGCGACCCGGCCGGCCTGCAGATCGAGATCACCGAGTCGGCCCTGCTGGGCAGCGACGAGCGCCCGCTGGAAACCTTGCGCGCGATGGCCAAGCTCGGACTGTCGGTGGCGCTCGACGACTTCGGCACCGGCTACTCCAATCTGGCCACGCTGCGGCGCTACCCGATCCAGACGCTCAAGATCGATCGCAGCTTCATCCGCGAGTTGCCCGGCAACAGCGCGCTTACGGACCTGATCGTGCAGCTGTGCCGGCTGATGGAGCTGCGCGCCGTCGCCGAAGGGGTGGAAACGCCCGAGCAGCTGGAGTGGCTGCGCAGCCGCGGCATCGAAGCCTTCCAGGGGTTCCTCTATGCGCCCGCGCTGGATGCTGCCGAGTTCGGTCGACGCCTGGACATCGGCCACGCAGGCTGATTCCGGCGTGGCCAAGACCGCGTGCGGGCGTTGCCGTATGGACGCCGCGCGCCTCGAAGAATCCGGCCCGTGAACGCGGCAGTCGACGCCGCACGCGATCGCGGCGTGCAGATGGCCGGGGGGCGCTGGCCTGATCCGCACGAGCAGGCCTACCCGATTTCGGCGCGTCCCTACGCTTGGCGCAGCTCGCGCGCGCTGCGGCCGCACCAGCGACGCAGGCAGCGGCTGAAGTTGCTGGCGTCCGCATAGCCCAGGCGGTCGGCGATCTGTTCAACCGGCAGATCGGTCTCGCGCAGCAGCTGCAGAGCGCGCGCGCAGCGCGCTTCGTCGAGCAGGCCACGCCAGCGCAGGCCCTCATCGGCCAGGCGGCGGAAGAAGGTGCGCGGCGACAGGCCCAGTTCGGCGGCCATCTGCAGCGCATCGGGGTAGCCCCCCTCGCAGGCCTGCAGGCGCCGACGGATGGCGGCGACGAAGTCGAGGCGCGGGCCGGTTGCAGCCAGGCGTCGCTCGCACTCGGCGCGGGCGAAGGCCAAGGCCGCCGGATCGGCCGACAGGCAGGGCGCCCGTGCCAGCGCATCCGGCAGCCACAGGCGCGCTGCGCGCGCCTCGAAACGCAGCGGCGAGGCGAGGAAGGCGGCGTAGTGGCGCGCCCAGGCCGGTCGCGACCAGGGCAGTTCGATCCGCGCCTCGCTGAAGTCGCGGGCGCTCAAGCCCTGCAGCAGGCGCTCCAGCATGACCAGCGCAGCTTCCAGCACGAAGGTGCGGGCCTCGCCGAGGTCCGTCGCGGGCTCGAAGCGCGCCCACAGGCCGCCCGTCGCTGGCGCCACCTGCAGGCTCAGCAGTGGGGCGCGTAACGCGAGAAACCGCGCGATCAGGGCCAGCGCCTCGCCGAGGCTGCGACTGGCCGAAGCCGCCAACCCCAGCGGCCCGTGGCTCAAGACCGGCACCGCGGCGCCAAACTCCAGCCCCAGCCAGGGCCGACCGCTGGCGCGCAGCGCGGCGGCAACCAGACGCCGCACGCGCGCGTGATCGACCAGCACCTCATCGCGTTCGAGCACATGCGCGGTGATTCCGGCCTCCGCAAGCAGAGGCGCGGTGTCCAGACCCGCACGCCGCAGTTGCAGCAGGAGCAGGCGCAGGTAGGCGGAATGCAGGGCGGGCGCGGACGCAGAAGACATGCCCGGCATGCTGGCACGAACTGACGAGTTGCTGGCAGCTCCGACGCTGGAGCACGCGGCAGCAAAGCTGCCAGCCTGTACCTCACACGCAGATCGAGTCCGCGCCGTGCCCCATCCCCATGCCCCTGCCCCCGCGCATGACGCGGCGATCTGGCGCGACCGCAAGCGCCCGCTCTGGCTACTGTCCTTGGTCGTACCCAGCCTGATCGGCGCCGGCCCGCTGCTCGCCGAAGCGCTGGATACACCGCTCGCGCTCTGGGCGCCGCTACTGCTGGTCTACGTCGCCCTGCCCCTGCTCGACTGGGCCATCGGCGAGGACCGCAGCAATCCGCCGGAGGCGCAGGTGCCGCAGCTGGAGGAGGACCGCTACTACCGCTGGATCACCTGGGCGGTGGTGCCGCTGCTGTGGTTCTGGTTCATCGTCGGTGCTTGGTACGCCACGCGCGCCGACCTGCCCTGGCACGGCTGGCTGGCGCTGGCCCTGTCCACCGGCGTGGTCGGCGGCTTCTGCATCAATGCCGGGCACGAGCTGGGCCACAAGAAGTCGCGCCTCGAACGCGCTCTCGCGCAGTGGGTGCTGGCGCCCACCGCGTATGGTCACTTCGTGGTCGAACACAACCGTGGCCACCATCGCGACGTGGCGACGTTCGCCGACCCGGCCTCGGCGCGCATGGGCGAGTCGATCTGGCGCTTCGTGCTGCGCGAATGGCCGGGCGCCTGGCGTCGCGCCTGGGCGCTGGAGGCCGAGCGACTGCTGCGCGAAGGCCGCAGCGCCTGGCATCCCGACAACGAGATCCTGCAGACCGGCGCGCTGACGCTGGCGCTTTGGACCGCGCTCACGCTGTGCTTGGGCGCCGGGGTGCTGGGCTTCCTGCTGCTGGCCTCGGCCTGGGCCAACTTCCAGCTCTCCTCCGCCAACTACATCGAGCACTACGGGCTGAAGCGCCGGATTGATGCGGAAGGCCGGCTCGAGCGCTGCACGCCTCGCCACTCCTGGAACAGCAATTCGCTGGTCTCGAACTGGGTGCTGTTCCACCTGCAGCGCCACGCCGACCACCATGCCCACGCCGCGCGTCGCTACCAGAGCCTGCGCCACTTCGAGGAAGCCCCGCAGCTGCCGACCGGCTACTTCGGCATGTTCCTGCTGGCCTACGTGCCGCCGCTGTGGTTCCGGGTGATGGACCCGCGGGTGGTCGCGGCGGCCGGCGGCGATCCGCAGCGGATCAACCTGGATCCGCGCCGTCGCAGGCACGCATCCACTGAATCGACGCAGGCTTCGCACTGCGGCTGACCTGCAGGAGGCAGCCGCTCTGCGTCCATGTGCCGGCAGATGAGCCCGCGAACGAAAGTTCAGGCGCGCTGCAAAGGGGTGAGCGCTGCGCCACGAGACACCGGCTGGCCCCCTTCATTGCGTTGGTTCACACCCGGTGGGCGTCGTCAGCTTGCGAACCGGAAGTTCGAACTGCCAGTCACCCGGATAGTCGGGCGGCAGCGCAACGGAGAGACCGATACGGCCTTCGCTTCCGGACGCTCCGTAGCTCCGGGCGAGCTCGCCTGCAGGCACCGGCCGTGGCGCCCGGTAGTCACACAGCGGGCAGCTCCCGCTCAGCGCGTTCAAGGGCATCCGATCAGCCCCGAACGGGCTGCTCGAACCCACCAGCCAGCGCGCGATCCCGCGATCGTCGTACAGATAGACCGCATGCGACTCGATCCCGGCGCCGGCGACGATCGAGAAGCCGATGCCGCTGCGCTGGGGCGGATACCAGGTGCCGTTGAGATCCAGCCCGCCGGGCGGGCAGCTGCCGGCGCCGATGCGGCGGTAGGTCTCGGCTCCACTCTCACCGTCGAGATTCCAGGCGAACTGGATCGAGTCGCCGTCCAGCGTGGTGACCACGACCTCGCCCACTTCGGTGGGCACGGCGGCGGTGCCGTTCCATCCGAAGCGCAGCAGCGAGGCGCGCCAGCTGGCCGACGTCGCCACCGGACGTGCTGCGACGGCCAGGTACCAGGTGGGAGTTCCATCCTGCAGGTAGGCGTACCAGAGCAGGGAGCGCGCGTCTCCTGCGTCATGGATGTAGGCGCCGGAACCACTGCGCGCCGGATTGTAGTAAGCACCTGACACGAAGCCGGGAGCATTCACCGCCGACTCGACCTCGACGCTCACGCTCGCCGTCACGGCGGCCTGGCCGCGGTTGCGGGCAATCAGGTACCAGCGACCGGGCTTGAGCGCTGCGCCCTCGACGCGCAGGCGCCGCCCGCCCTCGACGGCAACGGAGCCGACAGCGGCTGGGGTTCCGGCATCGAGCGAGGGCAGGCGCGGTCCATCGAAAGCGGGTGCGGGCACGGCGCTGAAGTCGACGTCGCCTGCCGCATCAAGCCGTGCGCTCAGCGCGCTGGCATGGGCCGGCACTTCGACCACCAGCCCGGGATGCTGCGCGTCGGCCGCGAGCCCGAGGGTCGCGGTCGCTCCCGCGGCGAGGATCCGCGGCCGCTGCTGGACGCCGCCGGCGCGCGCGAGCACGACGGGGATGCGCGCGAAGGGGGCCTCGCTGCCGATCGCGAGCTGCAGCTCGCTGCGCATTTCCGCCGCCTTGACCAGATCCGGAAGATCCCAGGCGACGCGGATCGCCAGACGCCCGTCGTCCACCTGCATCGGCGCGGTGGCGACCAGGGCGGGCCGGTTCAGCGCCTCCCGGTCGAACACTGCAGCCTCCAGCTCGAAGGCGTCCTCGCCCGTCGGCCCCGCGGCATAGGCGTGCACCAGCAGCCAGACCCGCTGGCGCGCAGCTGTCGCTTCGATCTCGATGCTGCATGCCTCCTGCGACACCGTCGAAATCGAGCGGCACAGCACGTCCTGGGTGCGCAGCTGCCCATCACCCACGGAATCGCGCCCCACCAGCAGATCGAGGTCGCGCGCGGTCTGCGACTGCAGGGCCACCTGGACCTGCCTCCTGGCGCCCTCCGGGCCCGGCTCGACATCGACCCAGTACAGCTTGCTGCCCACCGGCGACACCGGCAGGGTCTGCGAAGGCGTTGGGTGCTGCGCGATCCGCTCGCTCCAGCGCTGCGGCACCGCGGGCTGCACGAGCGCGACGCGCAGATCCTGCATCTGCGAAACCGGGTCCAGCACCTGCTCGATGAAGCCTCGATCCGTCGCGAGCTCGATCCGCAGGCGCTCGGGCAGCGTGCCCGGCGCGTGGAAGACGCGCAGCGGCAGGCGCGCCGTGGCGACCTCGGGGGCGACCGGCACGAGGCGAATGCTGCCCTCGAGCCAGGCCCCCAGCGATGCGGAGGAGGTCGGGCTGGCCTCGATGTCGAGCGCCTGTTCCGCATTCGCCGCCAGCCTGAACTGCGAGGGCGTCACCTGCAGGCGCAGGCCCGGCGGGGCATCGATCTCCACGCGCCATTCGCCTCCACCGACCAGATCGCGCACACGTCGCTGGAAGCGGCAGCCATCGGCACAGTCCATGCTCACGGCCGACGGACGGTTGAGGGCGCCGAGGTCACCGCCGCTGCGCGGATCGGCCGCGATGAAGGCGCTGATCGGCTGCGGAAAGCCGAGACCCGCGCGCACCGCACGTTCGACATCGATGCGCCCGGAGCCCTGTTCGAACGCAGTCGCGAGCCGCGACCCGTCGGCTGACCGGACCGTCGGCGAGGCCGTGGTCAGCAGCGCCGACTCGACCGCATCGACGTCCCATTCGGGGCGGGCCGCACGCACCAGCGCCATGGCGCCCGCCAGCTGCGGCGACGAGGCCGAGGTGCCGGCGAAGACGACCAGCCCGCTGCCGGTCGAGCTGGCGGTGAGGATGTCTTCACCAGGTGCGCTTATCTCGGGTTTCAGCGCCGGGCCGATCCGGCTGGGGCCCACCGAACTGTAGTCAGCCAGTCGGTCGCCCACGGCCGCATCGAGGTAGGGGGCCAGCGGCTGCAGCCGGGCCCGATGCCCCGTGCCGGCGCCCAGCCAGTCGACCAGGGCGGCGCTTTCTGCCGGACGCAGCACCACCGCGGGGATCCTGAGCCCGCTCAGGGTGATCTGGGGCTGAGCATCGCGGGTGAGAAAGACGATCCCGGCCGCCCGCTGCGCGAGAAGCAGCTCGGCCGAGCGCGGCAGATCGTCCATCTGTGCGCTGTCGCAGACCACCAGCCTGTCGGCGACAGCCGCACCGGCGATGTTCTCGGGCGCGCAGGCGAACCCGGCGTTCAGCCGGGTGAGCGCAGCGATCTCCGTGCTGCCGGCGGATGTCGGGCAGGCGAACGCATCGACGGAGTGATAGCAGTCGGCACCAGCCAGCCAGTCGCGCGCCGCGGGGGTGCCCTCGCCGCCCATGAAACCTGACAGCCGCATGCCGATGCGCCGATGGTGGGTCGAGCTGGCGACCGCCAGGGTCCAGGGCGCATTGCCGGCAATCAGCCCGGTCTGGCTGGAGTTGTTGCCGCCGGACACGGCCACCGAGATGCCCGCTGCGCGCGCCGACAGCAGCGCCTGGGGCACGGCTTCGGACCACGGATGGGTGGCACTGCCGCTGGTGACGGAGGAGAGATTGAGCACGTCGACGCCGCTGGCGATCGCAGCCTCGATGGCGGCGATCGTCTGCGCCGACGTTCGCGTCCGGTAGGACACGATGTTCGCCCGCGGAGCGATTCCCGACACCCGGACCGGCAGCAGGCGCGGGCTGAGGGAGTTCCAGACGACGATCGGCGCTTCGGCATCGATCGGATTGCCGGCGGCGATGCCGGCCACCTGACTGCCGTGCGGATCGCCGGAGTCCCGACCGTCGTTGCCGCCCGGCTGGGTGCAGCCCTGCGTTCCGGCCGTGCAGGTGGCGAAGTCATAGATGCCTATCAACTTGTCATTGCACAGCCAGGGCTTGGCGACACACAGACCGAGATAGCCGGTACCGAGCGGGTTCCGATGGACGTAGCCGTCGCTGGGCACCACCGCCTGGAACGAGGGATGCGAGGCCTGGATGCCGCTGTCGATGATGCCGATGACCACGCCCTCGCCGCGGTTGCCCACCGGCGGAGGGGTCTGCCAGACGGGAACCGCTCGGATCCACTCCGCCGAGGCATCGCCCAGGGCTTCGGTCTGCACGCTGGGCTCGATCAGGCGGACAGCGGGCAGGGACCTGAGCCGCGCCGCTTCCTGCGCGTCGAGGCGCAGGACGAAGCCGTTCACACCGAGATCGGTCTCGTGGAGGGGGACCAGCTTGCGGCCGAGAACCGCCGAGGCCGTCGCCAGCCATTCGCCGCGGAGCTCACGCAGCACGCTTCGGTAGCGCGCCACGTCGGCGGACGCGATGTCCAACTTGCGCTGGCCGCGCGCATCCGGACGCGTCGCCTTGAGGGCGCCGAACTTCCTGAGCCGGGGCTGCATCCGGCCATCGAACAGGCTCACCGGCGGCTCGACCAGCTGGACGATGTAGACATCCGGCTCTGCTGCAGCAGCCTTGGAGCGGACCGGCTCCGCGGGCGCTGCCGCGAGAACGGAACTGGCGGCGAACATCAGCAGGGCCAGGAAAGCGCGCATGTTCAAATCCCGTACAAGAACGTTGATGGAAAGCGTGGAACGAAGCAGAAGCCCAAGGCGCGGATGATCGCCGATTCCGGACACGGATGGCACGCATTGGGCCGCGATCCGCCCCAACCGAAAGCCCACACCGGCCTGCGCTTCGTATACATGGACGGTCCGCTGCCGCGACCGTTGAACAAGCCCGTGCGGACGCACGCGCCGGCGGGCCGTGCGTGGCTTTGCTAAGGTCCGCCTCCTTTCGCCTGAGCTGGACACCGGCTTGAACCACTACCGCGGCCCGCTGCTGACCCGATCCCTGGCCGAGGCCCTGCGCCGCGCGCAGTCGACGGGCGCGTCGGTTCTGTGCGCCAGCTTCGACCTCGGCCGCAGCGAGGCCGAAGCGGTGTTGGACGCCGAGGGTTGGACGCTCAGCGGCGCGCGCTACCCCTGGCCGGGCGAGCTCAAGGACCGCACCCTGTACTGGTTCGATGGCGCCGAGTTCAGTGCGGTGTCGCGCTTCGCCGGCTCGCTGATCAAGCTGGTGCCGACCGAGTGGGGCGCGCCGACCTTCGAGATCGACGGCATCAAGATGCTGCCGACCTCGAAGCTCTCGCCCTTCGAGGACGCGCGCCGCAAGGTCGAGCTGGTGCAGCCGCGCGCGAAGCGCCTTCTGGATACTTGCGGTGGCCTCGGTTACTTCGCGGCCTGCGCACTGGAGCAGGGCGCCGCGCAGATCCTGAGCTTCGAGAAGAACCCTTCGGTGCACTGGCTGCGCGGGATCAATCCTTGGTCGCCCGATCCGGGCTCGGCGGAGGCCGCCGGCCGGCTGGAGCTGCGCCAGGGCGATGTCTCGCTGGCGATCGCGGACCTGCCCGAGGCCGGCTTCGACGCTGCCCTGCACGACCCACCGCGCTTCGGCATCGCTGGCGAGCTCTACTCACAGGCCTTCTACGACCAGCTGGCGCGGGTGCTGAAGCCCGGCGGCCGCCTGTTCCACTACACCGGCGCGCCGAACCGCCTGACCAGCGGCCGCGACGTGCCGCGCGAGGTCGCCAAGCGCCTGGATAGGGCGGGCTTCAAGGCCGAGCTGGCGCTCGACGGCGTGCTCGCGGTCAAGCGCGCAGGCCGGGGACGCTGAACCTGGCTGCGCTCAGGGCGCGAGGATCCACAGCAGACCGCCGCCGATCAGGCCCACGCACAGCAGGCCCAGGGCGAAGGCCCGGAGCCGCTTGGGCTCGGTGCGCGTGAGCGCGCTCACCACGGCGCCGACCAGCAACAGCACCAGCAGCAGGGCGATCCACAGTCTCAACATGGCGGGTTCCTTGAAGTTGACGTGGCGTAAGCAGGCGCAAGGCCCGCGCTGCAGCGACGGTAGGCCACGGTCGAGGAACATGCCATCCGCCCGGGCGCAATCGCCGGCGCAAGACCCAGCCCAAAGCGATGCGTGACGGCGCGCTACCGACACCCATGACTTCCGGCACTGAATGGTGTTGTAGTTATCTACAACACTAAACCCACCTGCTGCCCCGGATGCCACCGCAACCGCTGCCGAGCAGGGCCTGCTGCGAGCGGATGACGGCATGCAGGACACCGACCCCCGGCCGGCAGGACGCCAGCCGGGAGTCTCGATCGGGACACGCGAGCACCGGCACCCGCCCGGCGCCGCACAAGGAGGATGCCCATGCGCAGCACGATGCTCACCCTTTCGCTCCTGGCCTGTCTGGGCCTGGCCCCGCAGACCCTGCCCGCGCAGACGCCGACGACGGTGGCGATGAGCGCGGTGGCCGCCGCCGATCCCTCAGTCCAGCTGCAGGACCTGGTCCGCCAGTTCCGCAGCAACGACCTGGCTGCCATCGTCCGCGGCAGCCTGCCGCCTTCGCACTACCAGACCCTGCTCGACAAGTACGAGGAAGCCCGCCGCAAGCCGATCAGCGACAAGGACCGCGCCGACTTCGCCGAAGGCCTGCAGAAGCTGATCGCAGCCGACGCCGTTGATCAACTGATGGCCGAGATCGAACCCAAGATGCGCGAGCGCGCCGTGCAGTCGGAAGGCATGATCCTGATGGGTCTGGGCGCGATGAACATGGCGGTGACCTCGCCCGACTCCGACCTCACCGAGGAGCAGCGCGCCATGCTGAAGCGCGCCCTGCCCGGCATCGAGGCCTGGGTGATCGAGACCGACTTTTTCAGCGTCGACACCCTGCGCCAGGCCCTGACTCTGGTGGCTGACGCCGCCCGCCGCACCGGCATCAGCGACCTCGACCAGATCCGCATGCTCAGCTTCGAACAGCTGCTGACCCACGGCGGACGCCTGCTCGGCGCCGGCAAGCAGGCGGTGAAGCTGTACGGCATCGACCTCGATGCCATCGTCTCGACCGCGCGCATGGAGGTGCTGGAAGTCGAGGGCGACGAAGCACGCGTGCGCACCACCGTCACCGTGTTCGACGCACCCTTGCACTTCGAGCAGTCGCTGGTCCTGGTCGAAGGCCGCTGGTACACCAAGGAGGCCGCGCGCGACTGGAACCGGCACGTGCACATCGAGTTCGACGGCGAGGAGCCGGTGGAATCCGAGGGCTGAACCACTCGGGCAGCGACCGCGGCGGGCCCCCGGAACCCCGCCGTGGTCGCTGCGTTTGGCGCAGGGACGCGCCGGACGGGACTTTCGGCGGTGTGCAGCCCGCACCCGCGCCGCGACACTCGGGGCTGGCTCTCCTTTGCGAACTCCAGCGATGACCCGAACCGTGCTGTCCTGCCTGCTGCTTGCCGGCCTTGCCCTGCCCTTCGCCAGCGAGGCCGGGCGCGCGCCGCGCGAGGTCTCCGAAACCGAGGCGCGCGCCCTGCACGCCCGGGTACTGACGCTCGATACGCATGTCGACATCGGCCGCGGCTATGCCACCGACCAGCTCGACCCCGGCCGCTTCACCCGCGCCCAGGTCGACCTGCCGAAGATGCGCGCCGGCGGCCTCGACGCGAAGTTCCTGATCGTCTACACCGGCCAGGGCCCGCGCGACGCCGAGGGCTATGCCAAGGCCGCGGCCAGCGCCGAGGACAGCTACCGCGCGATCCGCCGCGCGATCGATGCCTATCCCGACCAGATCGCGCTGGCCACCACCGCCGACGAGGTCGAAGCCATCCACGCCAGCGGCCGCAAGGTGGCGCTGATCGGCATGGAGAACGCCTACCCGCTTGGGCCTTCGATCGACAGCGTGTCGATGTGGGCCGAGCGTGGCGTGCGCTACGTCGGGCTCACCCACATGGGCCACAACCAGTTCGGCGGCAGCTCCAACCCGAATCCGGCCCTGGGCGACGCCGCTGAAGACGAAGGTCTCACCGAGCTGGGTCGCGCGCTTGTCAAGGCGCTGAACGATCACGGCATCCTGGTCGACATCAGCCACGTCGGCAAACGCTCGATGCTCGAAGCCGTGGCGCTGTCGCGCGCGCCGGTCATCGCCTCGCACTCCGGCGCCTCGGGCCGCTACGCAAACGCCCGCAACCTCGACGACGAACAGCTCAAGGCCATCCGCGACAACGGCGGCGTGGCGCAGATGGTGGCCTTCCGCTCTTATGTCGCCGCACTCGCGCCGGAAGTCGCCGCCGGCATCGTCGAGCTGCGCAACACCCATATCGCCAAGGGCTGGGCCGAAGCCAGCGAAGCCGACATCGCCGCCTACAACCAGGGCGTGCTCGACCTGCGCGCGCGCTATTCGGACGTCGGTCTCGACGCCTTCGTCGACCACATCGATTACGCCGTGGATCTGATCGGCATCGACCACGTCGGCATCGCCTCGGACTTCGACGGCGGCGGCGGCGTGGTCGGCTGGGACAATGCGGCCGAAACGCTGAACGTCACCTGGGAGCTGATGCGCCGCGGCTATAGCGAGGACGAGATCGGCAAGCTGTGGAGCGGCAACGTACTGCGCATCCTGCGCGCGGCGCAGGCTGCGTCGGGCCAGCGCTGAGCGCGTGACAGCGCATAGGGTGGGCCCTGGCCCACCGTGGGCTTGCCGCTTGAGGCTTTCCCGGGGGCAAAGACGAGCGCCCGATTCTGCGATAAACGTCGCGGCAAGCCCCGCCCCCTCTCCCCCGACCCCTCTCCCTCAAAGGGAGAGGGGAGCGAAGCGCGCATAGGGTGGGCCCTGGCCCACCGTGGGCTTCATGCTCGCGAGGTAGGGCTCATGGCGCGCGACGCGGGACAGCGAAGATGTCCATAAACAGATCGATCGCGCCCCCTCCAAACGTCGCCTCCGCGAAGGCCAGCAATTTGTAGGAGCGAGCTTGCTTGCGACCCGCGGGGCAGACACAGAGCGCAGGCTGCTGTCGCCTGCGAGCAGGCTGGATACAGCGCAAGCCGGTGAATCCTCGTTTCTTTGCGAACACCCGGCCCGCAACCAAGGGCTGAGACCCTCTCAGGGCTCGAAGCCATCGCGGAACAGGCTGGCGCGCGGCAGCACCACCGCAGCGCCCTGCCAGCCCGCGGCCTGCGCCGCACTGAGCACGAGACTCGGCGCAATCGCGCTGCCGCTGTCGCCCTGCGCGTGCGCCAGCGCCAGGCAGGGCGTACCGCCGCTGGCGCAGATCGGGCCAAGGACGGCGAGATCGCCGGCGGCCGTCAGCGCTCCGGGGCTCGACTCGAAGGCGAACACCGCCAGCGCCGCCTGAGGCACCAGGGGCGTGGTGTTGAGCAGGCTCAGGCTGGGCTGGGCGTCCTGCCCGCGCGCGGCATTGGCCGAACGCGTAGCCCGCGGCTCGACCAGCAGATCGCCGTAGCCCAAGGCCAGCACGCAGGCCCGGGTGTCGGTGGCGAGGCTGTCGAGGCGCAGCTGCAGGCGGTCCCCGGCGCTCAGACCCTGTTGCAGTCGACCCGACCAGAGCAAAGCAGCCGCGCCGCGCTCGCGGGCACGGCTGGCCGCGAGCGGCAGGTAGACATTGCCGCGGCTGTCGCCCACGCTCATCCCGCCAGCGGTCGCGGGCCCGACCGCCACCGCGAGGCTCAGCGTCTGGCCGGCGCTCACCGAGGTGGCGAGAGTGAATTCAAGGCGTCGCTCGGCATCGAAGCTGCCGCAGCCGCCGAAGCCGGGCGTCACCACCTGCTGCGCCAGCGCGGGCGCGCCGGCCAGCAGCCCGCCGCAGGCGACTGCCGACACGACGCGCATGCGCGACCCTGGGACAGGCATTACAAACGGCCCAGCGTGCCGGTCGGCGCGCCATTGCTCAAGTTGCCGCTGACCCGGTTGTCGCCGTAGGAGAGCAGCTGCCCGCCCGCCACCGACTGCAGGCCCAGCGCATTGCCGGTCACCGTGCTGCCGGAAAGCCGCAGCACGCCCGTGCCGCCCTCGACGCGCACGCCGGTTTCGGCGCTGTCGATCACGCTGCAGTTGCCAATGTGCACGTCGACCGCGGCGGTCGGGGCAGCGAGCGCGTGGACTCCGTAGGTCGTCGCGCCTTGGATGGTGGAGTCGCGAACGTCGCCGCTCACCGGCCCCTGCAGCAGCAGGCCGACCTCGGCCTGGGCGATCTGCAGGCGCTCCAGCTGGATCGCAGCCGAGCCGGCGACCCCTGGCTTGATGTGCACCGCCGCGTCCGCGCCGGCGGTGCCGCCGACGCTGCGGATCTGCACCTTGCGCATGACCAGGCTGGCGGGGCCCGCTGGCTGGAAATCGACCCCGTGGGTGGTCATCGACTCGATGCTGAGGTCCTCGATGATCAGCGCCTTGCCCGCCAGGAAGCGCACGCCGCTCAGACCCGTGCCGGCGCCGTTGAGGCTGAGCCCGCGCAGGCTGACGACGTCGTTGGTGCCGGCATTGATGATGATCCCGTTGGTGCCCGAGAACAGCACGCCGGCGATGTCGCCCTCGGATTCGATCGTCATCGCCTTGGTGATGGTCACCGCGCCGTACGCACCCGGATCAAGCACCGAAATCAGACCGCCCGCCGCCGTTTTGCTGATCGCGCCGGCGAAGGTGCGGCAGGGCGCAGTGCGGCTGCAGGGGTTGGCGTCGTCGCCCACCCCGGACACCCAGGTGCGGGTGGCCTGCGCCTGCGCGAGTGCCGGCAGCAGACACAGCAGGAGCAGACCGAGCAGAACAGCCGAGCGGATGGGATGGCGCATGACGGCAACTCCGGTGGCGGTGGCGCATGCTAGCGCCGAAGTGCGCGCCACGCTTGGCCTGCCCGGCGGCAGCGATGCGCGGGGCGCGGCGCTCTGCTACGGTCCCGGGCCCGCCACTTTCTAGGAACTGTCCGATGAAGCTTCCGCGCCTGGCCCTGCTGCCCGCCCTGTGTCTGCTCGCTGCCTGCGGCGGCGACGCCCCACCCGCCACGACCGAAGCGCCTCCGCCGGCACCCGCGGCCGCTGCACCTGCTGCCGCCGAAGCACCGGTCGCGCAGGTCGTGCGCGCCGCACCTGATGCCTTTCTCGATGCCCTGCGCCAGCACTGCGGCCAGGCCTTCGCCGGGCGCATCGTCACCAATGTGCCGGCCGAGCCGAACGATCCCTTCGAGGGCAAGGCGCTGGTGATGCACGTGCGCGAGTGCGGCGACAGCGAGGTCAAGGTGCCCTTCCACGTCGGCGACGACCATTCGCGCACCTGGGTCATCACCCGCACTGACACCGGCCTGCGCCTCAAGCACGACCACCGCCACGCCGACGGCAGCGAAGACGCCATGACCCAGTACGGCGGCGACACCACCAGCGAGGGCACGGCCCAGCGCCAGGAGTTCCCGGTCGACCCCTTCAGCATCGACCTGTTCAACGCGCAGGACCGGGCGGTTTCGACCACCAACACTTGGGCGATCGAGATCGAGCCCGGCAAGCGTTACCTGTATGAACTGTCGCGCCCGGGCGGGCGCCTGTTCCAGGTCGAGTTCGACTTGACGACGCCGATCGACATCCCGCCCACGCCCTGGGGCCATCCGCCACTGGACGGCGACGGCGAGAAGCGCGCGGAGAGCTGATCGCGGATCGGCGGCTTCGCAAGGCTGCCGGCGCCCCACCCAAGCGTGCCTTCGCTTCCTCAGGGCGCCTGTCAGCGTCGGCTGCCAGCGGCAGCCGGACCTCTCTACGTTTCTTGTGTTCCGTAGAATGGGGCTCGACATCCTGCATGGATGCGGCCCCAGACACGCCAGCTACCCGCGCGCCGCGTTCAGCCCGGCCGCTTGGCCAGCATCAACACCCCGGCGACCGGCTCGCCCTTCTCCAGGCGGATCTCGACCTGCTGCTCGGCGATGTCGACGAAACCGCAGGCCGCGAGCTGGGCGCGCAGGGCTTGCGGCGCGTGGCGGTAGCGGCCGGTCTCGGCCGGCAGCTCGGTGACATCGCTCGCGCTGCGCTCGATCGAGAAGGCGAACACGCCGCCGGCCGGCAGGCGCTCGAAAGCTGCAGCTAACACCGGCGCAAGTTCAGCGAGGTAGACAAACACGTCGGCGGCGACGATCAGGTCCCAGCGCTGCTCAAGGCCGCGCAGGAACTCCAGCACTTCGGCCGCGTACAGCGAGCGGTATAGGCCCTTGGCGCGGGCACCATCGAGCATGCGCGTGGACAGATCCACGCCGTCGATGACGCGGCCCTCGGCGACCAGCTCGACGGCCATCAGGCCGGTGCCGCAGCCGAGGTCGAGCACGCTGGCGAAGGCATCGCCGGCCTGTTCGCGGATGAAGGCGGCGAGACGCGCCGGCGTCGCATAGCCGAGCTTGCCGACCAGGGTGCTCTCGAAGTGGCCGGCGAAGTCGTCGAACAGGCGGCGGATGTAGTCGCTCTCGACGCCGCTCGGCAGCTCGCCGGTGAGTGCGGCAAGGAAGTGGGCCACAACCTGGTCCTGCGGGTCGCGCTGCTGCGCTTCGACGAAAGCCGCGCGCGCGGCCTCGCGCTCGCCGCGCTTGAGCTGGGCGCGGCCCAACCAGGCCCAGGCCTGGGCGTCGGCATGGCCGTCCGCAATCAGAGCTTCGATCGAAGCCACCGCCGCGTCGGCCTGCTCGTGCAGCAGCTGCGCGATCGCATGCTCCAGGCGCAGCTCGGGGTCCGCGGGCTGCAGGCCCAACGCGCGCGTGCGGCATTCAAGGGCGAGGTCGTTGTTGCCGACGGCCGCATTCACCGCCGCCAGCCCACGCCAGGCCTCCAGCAGGTTCGGATCGGCCTGGACCAGCTCGAAGAAGGCCTGGCCGGCGTCGTTCAGGCGACCCAGCCGGCGCAGGCACTGGGCGCGATGCAGGCGCAGCGCCGGATGCCCCGGGCTGATTCTGAGGCCGCTCTCGAAGGCGGACAGCGCCTCGTCGAAGGCGGCGTTCTCCATCGCCGCCAGCCCCAGCGCATTCCAGCCCGACATTCGCTGCGGATCAGCGGCAGTCGCACAGCGCGCGGCCAGCAGGGCGGGTTCGGCCTGGCCGCTGCGGCGCAGGGCCAACGAGGCATTCACCGCCAGCTCGGCGTCGCGCGGCTCGGCCTTGGACAGCGGCGCCAGCAGGCCAGCGGCTTCGGCCCAGCGCTCGCGCTGCAGCAGCAGCACGCCGAGCATCCTCCCGGCGCTGGCCGGCTGGGTCGGCAGCAGCGCCCGATAGGCCTGCTCGGCCTCGTCGAAGCGCCCGGCGCGGTGAAGGTTGAGGGCAGCGTCCAGCTGGGGGGTGCTCATGCGTCGACGGGGTCCGGTGTTTTGGCGAAAGCCGCCGAGGATAGCCCGGATGCCGCATTGCCGCAGACCGGCCGCAGGCCTACGCTATGCGGCCCGCGCGGGTGGCCACGGCCCCTCGTCGCACCTCGATCCCCTTCCCTCGCTGATCGCGACCGCGCCAAGCGCGGCGCCCCCGGAGCTGCCATGCGTACCCATTTCTGCGGTCTCGTCGACGAGGCCCTGCTCGGCCAGAGCGTCACCCTCTGCGGCTGGACCGATGTCGCCCGCAACCTGGGCGGCGTCTGCTTCATCGACCTGCGCGACCACGAGGGCGTGGTGCAGGTGGTGGTCGAGCCCGACCAGGCCGCGCTGTTCGAAGTGGCGGCCAGCCTCGGATACGAGGACGTGCTGCGCGTGGTCGGCACCGTGCGGGCGCGACACAGCGTCAACGAGCGCATCCGCTCCGGCCGCGTCGAGATCGTCGCCAGCGAGATCGAGATCCTGAACAAGGCCGGCAAGCTGCCCTTCTACGGGCATGAGAACCCCGGCGAGGACTCGCGTCTGAAGTACCGCCACCTCGACCTGCGCCGCCCCGAGATGCAGCGCATGATGCGCACCCGCATCAAGCTGGTGCAGGCCCTGCGCCGGCATCTGGACGCCGCCGGCTTCCAGGACATCGAGACCCCAATCCTGACCAAGGCCACGCCGGAAGGCGCACGCGACTACCTCGTGCCCTCGCGCGTGCACGGCGGCCAGTTCTTCGCCCTGCCGCAGTCGCCGCAGCTGTTCAAGCAGCTGCTGATGATGGCCGGCTTCGACCGCTACTACCAGATCGCCCGCTGCTTCCGCGACGAGGACCTGCGCGCCGACCGCCAGCCCGAGTTCACCCAGCTCGACATGGAGTTCGCCTTCGTCCGCGAGGCCGACGTGCAGGACTTCGTAGAGGACATGATCCGCAAGGTCCTGCGCGAGGTGGACGGCATCGAACTCGAGCAGCCCTTCCCGCGCATCACCTATGCCGAGGCCATGCGCCGCTACGGCTCGGACAAGCCCGACCTGCGCATCGACCTGGAGCTCATCGACATCGCCGAGGCGGTGCGCGGCTGCGAGTTCAAGGTGTTCGCCGAGTGGGCCGAGCACGCCGACGGCCGCGTGGTCGCGCTGCGCGCGCCGCAGGCCCAGCTCTCGCGCAAGCAGATCGACGACTACGCCGCGTTCGTTGCCCGCTACGGCGCCAAGGGCCTGGCCTGGATGCGCGTCGATGACCTCGCCAAGGGCCGCGAGGGCATCAACTCGCCGATCGCCAAGTTCCTGTCCGATGAGGCCATCACCGCGATCCTCAAGCTCGCGGGTGCGGAGAACGGCGACCTGCTGTTCTTCGGCGCCGGCACCTACAAGGTCGTCAGTGACTTCATGGGCGCGCTGCGCCTCAAGCTGGGCCGCGACCTTGGACGCGTCGAGAACGCTTGGAAGCCGCTGTGGGTCACCGACTTCCCGATGTTCGAGTGGGACGAGGAAGGCGGCCGCTACGTCGCCCTGCACCACCCCTTCACCGCGCCGGCGGTGGACGACATCGCCGATCTGCGCGCGAACGCCAAGATCGCGGTCAGCCGCGGCTATGACATGGTGCTGAACGGCAACGAGATCGGCGGTGGTTCCATCCGCATCCACCGCACCGACATGCAGGCGGCGGTGTTCGAGCTGCTGGGCATCGAGGCGGAAGAGGCCCAGCTGAAGTTCGGCTTCCTGCTGGAGGCGCTGAACCACGGCGCGCCGCCGCACGGCGGCATCGCCTTCGGCATCGACCGCATCGCTGCGCTGATCGCCGGCACCGAATCGATCCGCGACGTCATCGCCTTCCCCAAGACCGCCAGCGCGCAGTGCCTGCTGACCTCGGCGCCGTCCGCCATCCCGGCCGCGCAGCTGAAGGAGCTGTCGGTCAAGGTCGATCTGCCGCAGGGCTGAGCGGGCGTGTCGGATCCAGCGCGCCCGCGCGTGCTGCTGCTGCACGGCCTGTGGCTGCGCGGGGCCACGCTGATTCCGCTGCGCGCGCGGCTGCGAGCGGCGGGCTTCGAGGCCGAATGCTTCGACTACCGCTCGGTGTTCGAGAGCCCGCGCGAGCATCTCGCGCGGCTGGAGCGGCGGATACGCGAGTGGCCGGGCAGCGGGCCGGTGCATCTGCTCGGCCACAGCATGGGCGGCCTGCTTTCGATCGAGTGTGCGCGCGCGCATCCCGAGCTGCCGATCGGGCGGATTCTCTGTCTTGGCTCACCGCTGACGGGAAGTAGCACCGCCGCCGGCGTCGCGGCGCGTGGACCGCTGGGCCGCGTGCTCGGCCGCGCCGTGCACCTGCTGCGCGCCGGCGTGCTGCCGCTGCCCGAGGGCTTCGAGGTCGGCGTGATCGCCGGCACCCTGCCGCTGGGGCTGGGCCACTGGTTCGGCCGCTTCGAGGGCGCGCACGACGGCACGGTGACGGTGGCGGAGACGCGGGCAACGGGCCTGATCGATCATCTCGAAGTGCGCACCAGCCACACGGGGCTGATCTATTCGCGGGTCGTCGCGCAGCAGGCGGCGGCGTTCCTGCGCGAGGGGCGGTTCACGCGTTGAGGCGAGCGAGACCGCGCCTTGCTCGAAGCGGAGCCGGTGGCGTGCGTGATGCGCAACAGGCGTACCCTACGAAAGCGAGCAACGCCGTGCCTCGCGCACCGACTACGCGCCGGCTCACATAGGGTGGGCCCTGGCCCACCAAGGCCACGAACGCCCTCCGGTCTCCTCGCCGCCGGAATTCGTTGCGGGCGATTGACAGCCTCTGCGCTCCGGGCTTGCGAGGATCGCGGGCAAACGGCTGCCGCGCCGCCCCTGCGCCACGATCAAAAAACGCCTAGCGCGGCTCGATCCAGACCAGGCTGGCCATGCGTCCGCTGCGGCCGTCGCGGCGGTGCGAGAAGAAACTCGCGGTGTCGCGGATCGTGCAGCGCCCGCCTCCGTACACGGCATGCACGCCGACAGCCGCCAAGCGCTGCCGGGCCAGCGCATACAGATCGCAGAGCCAGTGGCCGGGTCGCGTCGCGATGAAGGCGGAAGCCGCCGCGGCATCGTGCTCGACGAAGGCCGCGCGCACCTCCTCGCCCACTTCGTAAGCCTGCGGACCGGCGGCAGGCCCAAGCCAAGCAATGAGATCGGCGGGCGCGCTGCGCATCGCAGACACCGTGTTTTCCAAAACGCCAGCGCACAGGCCACGCCAGCCGGCGTGCGCGGCGCCCACTTCGCTGCCGTCGCTTGCCGCGAACAGCACCGGCAGGCAGTCGGCGGTGAGCACGGCCAGCACCACCCCGGGCGTCGAGCTCACCGCGGCATCGGCCTCGATCTCGACCGCAGCAGGTGCATCAAAACGCCAGACCCGCGTGCCGTGTACTTGACGCAGCCAGCACGGCGACGACGGCAAGGCGCCGGCCCAGCCCAGGGCCGCGCGATTGGTGGCGACCGCCTGCGGCTCGTCGCCGCAGTGCGCGCCCAGGTTGAAGGTGTCGAACGGCGGCTTGGACACGCCGACGTTCAACCCGCGCCGCAGGCTGCTGAAGCCGCGCACGCAGGGATGCGCCGGCCAGTCGGCGTCGAGCCGCACCGACGCCCGCGCCTGGGCGTCGAGGGCGCGCTCCAGGGGCAGGCCGATGCGCGGATCGATCACAGCGGCCTCAGCGCCTGACCGAGGCCTCGGCCAGATCGGCCGCCAGCGCATCGAGCAGGGCCTGCAGATCGGCCGGCCGCGGCGCCTCCACGTCGATGGACTCGCCGCTGCGCGGATGCGCGAACGCGATGCGCTCGGCGTGCAGGGCCTGGCGCTTGAAGGCGCGCAGGGCCTCGATGAATTCGGGCGAGGCGCCCTTGGGCAGCTTCAGGCCGCCGCCGTAGAGCGGATCGCCCAGCAGCGGATGCCGCAGGTGGGCCATGTGCACGCGGATCTGATGCGTGCGGCCGGTTTCCAGGTTGACCTGCAGATGGGTATGCGCGCGGAAGCGCTGGCGCACGCGGTAGTGGGTGACCGCGGGCTTGCCGTCCTCGACCACGGCGCGGCGCAGGCGATCAACCGGGTGACGGTCGAGCGGCGCATCGACGGTGCCGCCGGCCACCAGCACGCCGTAGACCACGCACTCGTACTGCCTGTGCACCTCGCGCGCGGCCAGCTGCTCGACCAGGCTCGCGTGCGCCTGCGGCGTGCGTGCGATCACCAGCGCACCGCTGGTTTCCTTGTCGAGGCGATGGATGATGCCGGCGCGCGGCAGCGCGTTCAGGCGCTCGTCGAAGTGCAGCAGGGCGTTGACCAGGGTACCGGCCGGGTTGCCCGCACCGGGGTGCACCACCAGCCCCGCGGGCTTGTTGACCACCAGCAGGTCGGCATCCTGGTAGAGGAGGTCGAGCGCGATGTCCTGCGGCGCGGCGTGCTCCACCGTCTCCATCCGCACGGTCAGGCGCACCCGCTCGCCGCCATTGACCGGCTCCTTGGGCTTGCCGGTGCGGCCCTCGATCAGGGCATCACCGGCCTTGATCCAGGCCGCGAGGCGCGAGCGCGAGAACTCGGGCAGGGCTTCGGCCAGAGCCTGGTCGAAGCGCAGGCCGGCGCACTCGATCGGCAGGGTGAGCTCGCGGACCTCGATCGAGGTCGCGTCGGCGGGTGTTCCAGAGGGATTCATCGATTGCGCGCTTTAGTGGGCGCCCCGTGCGGGCTCGGGCCATGGGCCCGGGCCGCGCCGGAAGCGGGCTGCTATGATGCCCGACTCGCCTTGACCCCGAACAGGAACGCGTTCCGCATGACCTTCACCGCCGGACTGCCCCGCCTGCTGCTGCTCAGCCTGCTCGCCCTCCTGCTCGCCGCCTGCGGCCGCTTCGGCAAGGACGACCCGCTGGAGACCCTGCCCGTCGAGGCGCTGTACGCGGAGGCCAAGGAATCGCTGGAGAACGGCAACCTGCCCAAGGCCGAGCGCTACTACAAGCGCCTGATCGCGCGCTTTCCCTTCGGCCCGTACACCGAGCAGTCGCAGATCGAACTCGCCTATGTGTACTACCGCAACCGCCAGTCCGAGGAAGCCACCTCGGCGGTCGGCCGCTTCATCCGCACCTACCCGACCCACCCGAGCATCGAGTACGCCTACTACCTGCGCGGCCTGATCAACTTCGACCGCGAGCGCAGCGCCTTCGCGCGCATCGCCGGCCTCGACATGACCCGCCGCGACCAGGGCGCGCCGCGCCAGGCCTTCAACGACTTCGCCGAGCTGATCCAGCGCTATCCCAACGGGCGCTACGCCGCCGACGCCCGCCAGCGCATGATCTACCTGCGCAACCAGATGGCCCGCTACGAGATCAACGTCGCCACCTACTACCTGAAGCGCCGCGCCTACGTCGGCGCCGTCAACCGCGCACAGTACATCCTCGAGAACTATCCGCAGTCGGAGTTCACCGGTGACGCCGTGGCGGTGATGGCCGAGAGCTACCGCCAGCTCGGCCAGACCACGCTGGAAGCCGACGCCCGCCGCGTGCTGGAGCTGAACCACCCGAACCACGCCTACTTCCAGGGCGGCTGGCCGCGCGAGCAGGCCAAGTGGAAACAGCTGATCCCCTTCATGGGTGAGACGCGCGGCTGAGGTTTCGGCCTGCGATGGTGTTGAACAGGAAGGCCGCGCTTTGCGCGGCCTTCTTGCGTTGGGCGCCTCCCGTCCGCCTGGGTTAGGCTCGGCCTCGGCCAACCGCCTCGGACGGACGACCCGCATCCATGACAACGCGTGCAGAAGCGATTGGGCTCCTGCTTACGGCTGTACTGCTGAGCGGCTGCGTGTGTGCGCCAGCGCGGGCAGCTGCGGACCTTCGCGGTGAAGTCTTCCTGCCCGGCGGAACTTTCGTAGCTCCCGGCGAGGTGGCGAAGGTGGTGCTGACGGTGACGAACCTGGGGCCGGTTCCAAGCTCGCGCAGCCCGGGAATGGGAACGGCGTTCACTCCGAACGTGGGCTTCCGGAATTTTGCGATCATCCCGCTTCCAGACACGGCGCCTTGCACCGTCAGATACATCGACTTCGTGGCACCGCCGGGCCAGCTGTCCTCGGTCGGGGTCAGCATCTCGACAGAGCGAGATCTTGCGCCATCCGAGAGTGCGTCTTGTGTGGTCGGCCTGCTGACCTACCCTGAATCTCCTTCGCCACAGGTCGTTACCTTCGGGTTCGCGCCGATGGTGGACGATCCCGATCCATCGAACAACATTGTGGCGACGGTGATTCGTACCGGCGTGCGTCCACCCGTGACGCGCCCCACCCCCATCCCCGCTTCGTCGCTATCCACGCTGCTGTGGCTGGCTGGCGGGATGCTTGCGGCTGGGATGCTGGCCCTGCGGCGCGCCAGATGAAACGTCATCCAGCGCCGAAACTGTGGGGGCTGCGGCGACGCGACCTGCTGCCGAGCTTCGGCCGCGCCTTGGCTGGGCATACGCTCGCCCTGCTTCCCGCCGCCGCACGCTCGCCCATTCGCATGCGAAGTCATGCGAAGCCAGTGTGGCGCCTGCTGACGGCTGTACTTCTGAGCGTCTCCATGTTTACGCCAGCGCATGCAGCCGCGGACCTTCGTGGCGAAGTGTTCCTGCCGGGCGGAACCGTCGTGCCTCCTGGCGAGGTGGCGAGGGTTGTCCTGACCGTGATCAATCTGGGGCCGGATGCGACGGCCGGCAGCCCAGGCATGGGGACTGTTTTCACACCCAATGTCGGGCATCGAAACTTTGCACTGCTTCGCTTGCCGGAGTCCGCACCCTGTGAAGTGCGGTACATCGATTTCGTGGCGCCGCCCGGCCAGCTCTCGACGACTGCAGTCTCCATCTCGACCGAACGCGTACTCGCCCCCTCAGAGTCTGCTTCCTGCATCCTTGGCCTGCTGACGTTTCCTGAATCGCCAGCAATTCAGACACTCAGATTTTCCTTCGGTCCTCTCAGCGAAGACCCGGACACATCGAACAATCGAGTGAGCCTTGAGATTCGCACGGGCGCGCACTCGGTCCTGCTCCGCCCCGCACCGATCCCCACCTCTGGATCTCTCGCGCTGCTGCTGTTGGCCGGCGGGATGCTTACGGTTGGCGCAGCAGTCCTGCGACGCGCCGGCTGAAGCATCCACAGAGCCAGAACTGGGTCCGCTGCAGCTACCTTTCGGGGCCCGCCGACACATCAATCGAGCCGCCACACTGCGCTCAACCGTTCCCACCGCTCGGCCCAAGTACAGCAATCACGAGAACTTCCTGCCATGAAGAGCCCTACCATCCTCTCTCTGCACGTAGAGCCTGGGATTCAGTCCGAAGTCGAATCGGCTCTGGGAGAAGGCGAGACCCTTTCGGAATTCATCGCCCGTGGCCTCCGCTCGCGCGACGAAGCCAGGCGCGCACATGACTGCGTCGCAGCCGACGATGTCATCGCTGGCCTGCAGCGCAAGCTCGATGCTGCACATGCACGCCTGCGACTCCGCTGACGTCGCCCCCGCGAAGGCGGGGGCCCAGAGGATCGAGCCTCGGTCGCGAGAGCACTGGATCCCCGCCTTCGCGGGGATGACGAATTCAGGATTGTTCAAGACCAGCCGCGTCTGCGCGCGGCGCTGCAATGATTTCCTCTCTGCGGCGTGCACGGGCCCCCGCCTCCATTTCACGAGATGGCGTATGACTCCAGTTGATCCGTGACAGACCGCAGCCTCACCCCCACCCCGAACAGATCGGATATCGCCGCTCGCGCCCGAACGCGCGTCGCGACACCTTCGGCCCCGGTGCGGCCTGGCGGCGCTTGTACTCGCTGCGGAAGACCAGCTTGGCCACGCGCTCGACTGTCGTCGCGTCAAAACCCTGCGCAATGATCTCGGCCTGCGACTGCTCCAGATCGATGAAGCGGTAGAGGATGGCGTCCAGCACCTCGTAGGGCGGCAGCGAGTCCTGGTCGACCTGGCCGGGCTTCAGCTCAGCGGACGGCGCGCGCTCGATCACGCCGCGTGGGATGACCTCGCCCTCGCGGTTGCGCCATTCGGCCAGCGCGTAGACTTCGGTCTTGTAGACGTCCAGCAGCGGCGCGTAGGCGCCGCACATGTCGCCGTAGATGGTGGCGTAGCCAACCGCGTACTCGCTCTTGTTGCCGGTGGTCAGCAGCAGCGCACCTTCAAGGTTGGACAGCGCCATCAATAGCGCACCGCGCGAACGTGACTGCAGGTTCTGCTCGGTGAGGTCGGAGTCGCGGCCTTCCAGCAGGCCGTCTAGGCTGCCCAGGAAACCCGCGAACGGCGGCTCGATCGGCAGGGTCAGCAGACGCACGCCCTGGCGCTGCGCCTGCTCTGCGGCGAGGTCCTGGCTCAGCTCCGAGGTGTAGCGCGAGGGCAGGCGCACGGCAGTGACGTTTTCCGCGCCGAGCGCATCCACCGCGACGGCCAGCACCAGCGCCGAGTCGATGCCGCCGGACAGGCCCAGCAGCACCTTCGAGAAGCCGCTCTTGCGCACGTAGTCGCGGGTGCCGCGCACCAGCGCGCCCCAGGTCTGGGCCGCGCGCGAGGTCTCGGCGTTCTGCGGCCAGAGCATCGGCACCAGCTGGCGCTTTGCGACATCGAAGCCGGCCAGCAGCAGGTGCTCGGCGAAGCTCTCCGCCGGCGCGTGCACGCTGCCGTCGCCATCGGCGAGCTGGCTGGCGCCGTCGAACACCACTGAATCCTGCCCTCCCACCGCGTTTGCATAGGCGATGGCGACGCCGCTCGCCGCCGATTGCCGCGCCAGGAGCGCCGCGCGCTCGGCCAGCTTGTCGGCCTCATAGGGCGAGGCATTGGTGACCACGCAGAGCTGCACGCCCTGCCGCGCGCGCTCGGCCAGTGGTGCCTCGTGCCAGACGTCCTCGCAGATCAGCAGGCCCACGCGGACGCCGGCGATCTCGAATACGCCGGCTGCAGCGGCATCATCGATCGCATGCTCGAAGTAGCGCTTCTCGTCGAAGACCGCGTAGTTGGGCAGGCGCTGCTTGACGTAGCGGGTGATCAGCCGGCCCTCTCCGATCACGCTGGCGACGTTGTACAGCGCGCCCTCGATGCGCTGCGGATGCCCGACCACCGCGGTGATCCCCTGCACCTGCGGAATCAGCGCCTCGACCGCTGCCTCGCAGGCCTCGACGAAACTCGGCCGCAGCAGCAGGTCCTCGGGCGGATAGCCACAGATCGCGAGTTCGGGGAACACCACCAGATCCGCCGCGAGCTCATCGCGTGCGCGCTCGATCAAGGCGCGGATGCGCTCTGCATTGGCGGCGACGGCGCCGACGGGGAAGTCGAACTGGGCGATGGCGAGGCGCATGAAGTCGTGGCTTCTTCAGTAGGTTGCGGGCAGCGCCGCGCTTCGCCCAATCAAAAGGCGTGGCGCGGCAGGCAGGGTTGGGGGTGGGGCCGTATCAGGACTCATCGCCACAGCCGCTCGAACGCGAAGGACAGCTGGCGGTGATGGCGGATGGAGAGCAGGTAGACGCAGCGGCGCTCGACATCCAGGGTGTAGAGCAGCAGGTAGTCGCCATGGAGGTATTCACGCAGCGCGACCGCGGCTCCGGGGGGAAAGGCGGGCAGCAGCGCCAAGGCTTCAGCCGACTGCGGCGGGCGGTCGAGATAGCGGCGTCCGATCCGCGGAAAGCGCGCGAGATTGGGCACCAGGGTCTGGCGCAGCTCGATCAGCAGAGTGTCAAAGGTCGCAGTCGCTTCGGCCTCGGCAAGAAAGGCCTCGATCGCGTGCAGCCGCTCCAGGAAGCTCGCCGTCAGCTCGACGCGCCAGAGCAAGGTTTCCTGCGGCTCCATCGCGCGGCTCAGCCTGCAGCAGGGGCGGCGCGACGGGCCTGCAGGGCGGCCAACGCGCTGTCCGCGGGCTCGGTGCGGCCAGCTTCGATGTCCGCGAGGCCGCGACGCGCGTCTTCCAGCAGCAGCAGGTGGATACGTTCGCGCTCCAGCCGGTGGTAGTAGTCGAGGCGCTCGGCGTCGATCAGGGCGACATAGCTCTCGCCGTTCTTGGTGATGATCTTCTCGGCGCCGGCCTTGGCCTGGTCGGCCAGCTCGGACAGGCTGGCGCGCGCCTGGGTCAGGGGAACGACGTCGGCGGAGGTGATACCCATCTGCGGCTCCCATCGATTCACTGCACAGAATTCTGCACAGGATACACCCGGCACCCGGGGCTGCCCGAGCCCGCGTTCCGTCCCCGTCACGACCGGCACTCGGGCATCAGCGGAATCCTGGTGCCGTGCCGAACGCTCTGTCTGCCAGACCGGAACGACAAAGGCCGCCCGAAGGCGGCCTTTGCTTACAGGCGGTGCAGCCAACCCTTACTTTTTCATCAGCTCGAACAGTGCCTTACCAAGGTCGGCCGGGCTGCGCACGGTCTTGACGCCAGCGGCTTCGAGCGCGGCGAACTTGCCGGCCGCGGTGCCCTTGCCGCCCGAGGCGATCGCGCCGGCGTGGCCCATGCGCTTGCCGGCCGGGGCCGAGGCGCCGGCGATGAAGCCGACCACCGGCTTGGTGACGTAGCTCTTGATGAACTCGGCGGCTTCTTCCTCGGCGCTGCCGCCGATCTCGCCGACCATGATGATGCCCTCGGTCTGCGGGTCGTCCTGGAACAGCTTCAGCGCATCGATGAAATTGGTGCCGTTGATCGGGTCGCCGCCGATGCCGATGCAGGTCGACTGACCCAAGCCCACGTCGGTGGTCTGCTTGACGGCTTCATAGGTCAGGGTGCCGGAGCGGCTGACGATGCCGACCTTGCCGGGCAGGTGGATGTGGCCGGGCATGATGCCGATTTTGCACTCGCCGGGCGTGATCACGCCGGGGCAGTTCGGGCCGATCAGCACGACGTCGTCGTAGCCGTTCAGCACGTTCTTGACCCGCAGCATGTCGAGTACCGGGATGCCTTCGGTGATGCAGACGATGACGCGGATGCCGGCATCGGCCGCTTCGAGAATCGCATCGGCCGCGAACGGCGGCGGCACGTAGATGACCGAAGCATCGGCGCCGGTGGCGTCGACCGCTTCCTGCACGGTGTTGAACACCGGCAGGCCGATGTGCTCGCTGCCGCCCTTGCCGGGGGTGACGCCGCCGACGACCTTGGTGCCGTAGTCGAGCATCTGCTGCGCGTGGAAAGTGCCCTGCTGGCCGGTGAAGCCCTGCACGATCACCTTGGTATTGGAATTGACCAGAACGCTCATGGGTCTTGGATCCTTGGGTGGGTTCCGGCCCGCCGCGCGCTCACAGCGCTGCGGCAGGCCTGCGGCGATTACTTGCGGATGGACGCGACGGCCTTGCTGGCGCCGTCATTGAGGTCGTCGGCCGGGGTGATGGCGAGCCCGCTGTTGCGCAGCAGCTCCTTGCCCTTCTCCACGTTGGTGCCCTCAAGACGCACGATCACGGGCACCTTGACGTCGACTTCCTTGACCGCGCCGATGATGCCCTCGGCGATCATGTCGCAGCGGACGATGCCGCCGAAAATGTTCACCAGGATGGCCTCGACCTTGGGCGAGGACAGGATCAGCTTGAAGGCCTCGGTGACGCGTTCCTTGGTGGCACCACCGCCGACGTCGAGGAAGTTGGCCGGCTCGCCGCCCGCCAGCTTGATCACGTCCATGGTTGCCATGGCCAGGCCCGCACCGTTGACCATGCAGGCGATGTTGCCGTCCATGGTCACGTAGTTGAGGTCGTACTTGCTGGCCAGCACTTCGGTCTCGTCTTCCTGGCGGATGTCGCGCATCGCCACCAGCTTGGGCTGGCGGAAGCTGGCGTTGTCATCCGAGTTGACCTTGCCGTCGAGCGCGACCAGGTCGCCCTTCTGATCGATGGCCAGCGGATTCAGCTCGACCAGCGACAGGTCGCGCTCGTTGAACAGCTTGTACAGGCCCAGCATCAGCTTGGTCAGCTGGCCGACCTGCTTGGGGTTCAGGCCCAGCGCGAAGCCGAGCTTGCGGCAGTGGTAGGGCTGCACGCCTTCGACGAAGTTGACGATCAGCGTCTGGATCGCTTCCGGGGTTTCCTCGGCGACTTTCTCGATCTCCACGCCGCCCTCGGACGACGCGATGAAGGTGATCGCCTTGGCGCCGCGATCCACCAGCACGGAGAGGTAGAGCTCCTTGGCGATGTCGGTGGCTTCGGTGATCAGCACGGTGTCGACCGGCAGGGCGACGCCGCCCGACTGGTAGGTTTCCATGCGCGTGCCGAGCATCTTCTTGGCGGCTTCGCGGACGTCGTCGTAGGTCTTGACCAGCTTGACGCCGCCGGCCTTGCCGCGGCCGCCGGCGTGGATCTGCGCCTTCACCACCCAGTGGTCACCGCCCAGCTTCTTGGCGGCATCGACGGCTTCTTCGGGGGTGCGGGCGATATAGCCAGCGGGGACGGCGATGCCGAATTCGGCGAACAGCTCTTTGGCCTGATACTCGTGGAAGTTCATGCTGCACCTGGCTTCGGGGGAGGGCCCGGCGCGCGCGATTCGGCGCCGGAAGGAGCGACGCGCCGTAGCTGGAACCAGCGCGAGTCAGCGCGGCATTGTCGCCGTTCAGGCTGCCAATGCCAAGCAAACCATGGTCGGAGGGATTCCCACGGGGCCCGTAAGGCGCACTTCGAGGCCGGGTTGCGCCTCGCACGCAACGCCCAGGCGCTCGCTTCGAGGCTGCGCACGCGTGGCCATGGCCCACCGTCTCGGCGCTTCATAGGGTGGGCCCTGGCCCACCGTGGCCCCCACGCTTGCCCCGGTTGCGGCGCTCTCGGGACAGCGAAGGCGTTCAAGGCCCGCCGCGACGGTTAGTTCGCCTGACCGCGGCGAGGGTTGAGCCCATGGTGGGCGGAGGCCCACCCTACGCCTGCGTGGAAAGAATCGATGCGCTGCAGACGACGACGCCCGGCTCTGGGCCGGGCGTCGGGTGCTGCGGTGTGGCCTGAGGATCAGAAGCTGAAGCGCGGACCGAAGAAGTACTGCTCGGCGCCGCTGCCGAACCTGGCGTCGGCCACCAGGCCCCAGCTCTTGTTGAAGTTGTACTGGCCGCCAAGACGGCCGTAGTAGTCGCCGCTGCCGGTGCCCTCGGTGCGCTCGTAGCCGGCGTACAGATAGCCTTCGAGGTTCGGCATCAGCTGGCTGCGCGCACCGACTTCGGTGAAGTATGACTTGAAGGTGTGAGACAGGCCGTCGAAATCCGAACGGGCGTGACCGACGCGGGCCACCAGGTCAGTACTCTGGCTCAGGCTGTGGTTGTAACCGAAGCCGAGGTTCCAGGTGTCCACGTCGACATCAAACGTAGTGATCGAAGTGTTTCCGCCATCGATCGAAGCTACCGCGCCGGGGAACTCGAGCGTCTCGTAACCGGCGAACGCATGGAAGCGCGAGCCCAGCGCGATCGAGCCGTTCAGCGCGGCACCATCCACCTTGGTGCCGAGGCCGTTGATGCGGGTGTAGCCGCCTTCCACGTAGTTGTAAGACAGATCGCTGGCGCTGGCGGCGAACGGCAGGGTGGTCAGCAGGCCGAGGGCGATGAGGGAACGCTTCATGGGTGAACCTCCGTGTGAGTGGCGTTTCCGCCTCCGATCGAACAGAGGCGGCCCGGATTCATTCCGGGCGCTGCACGGACCGCTGTGCGTTGCCTTGCCAGGCGGTCCGTTCGGGGCAGCGGGGCGGAGTCTTGGCAGCGGCGATTGACGATCCGCTGAACAACACAGTGAACGCCGCTTCTCCGATCACACGCGATTCAGTGACCTAAACCGCGCCCTGAACGCGCAGCAGCGGCGGCGGAACTTCGCGGCGCCGCTCGATGCGCTTCCAAACACGCTCGTGGAAATGGTAGGCCACGGTATTCAGTGCCGGCTCGACCAGGGCCAGCGCGCCGCCGACGCGGACATCGCCGGTCAGCGCATAGCCGACGCTGAAGGCCACGCTGAAGTGGATGAGGGCAAAGCTGGCGGTCTTGGCCATGCGCGATGCTCCAGGTGGGACAGCCTGCATTGGAAGCCGGCCAGCCAAGCCAGTCCAATCGGTTCTGCCCACGGCGGCGATGGCCGCCCGCTATCGATGGCGGACGCTCGCTGGGGCAGGATGCAGGCCCAGCCTCCAACTCTCCCCGCATGTCCAGCATCGAATTCGCCGCCAGCCTGCAGAGCGCCGCCGAGACCCTGCTGGACCGCAGGGCGACGCCGCAGGCGCTGCGCATGCGTTGCACAGCGATGTTCGAAGCCTGCGCGGCACTCGGCGGCGGGCTGGACGAGCAGCCGAGCGCGCTGGCCTGCGGCAAGGCCCTGTCGGCGCTGGATGCGGCACGCTGTCTGCTCGATCACCCGCGCACGACGGTGCTGCTGCGCGCGGTCGATGCGGCGATCCGCAGGCGCCTGCAGCAGCAGCCGGGCCCGATCTGCCTGCTGTACGCCGGATGTGGACCGTTCGCCACCCTGATCCTGCCGCTGCTCGCGCGCTATCCGGCCGAACGCCTGCGGGTCTGTCTGCTGGACGTGCATCCGCAGTCGCTGCGCTCTGCCGAAGCGCTGTGCGAGGCCGCCGGCGCGGCCGATCGCCTGCTGCCCAGCCTGTGCGGGGATGCCGCAACGCTGCGGCTGCCGCCGGACCTGCACGTCGATCTGCTGCTCGGCGAGCTGATGCAGCGCGCGCTGGCCCATGAGCCTCAGCTGGCCGTGCTGGCGAACCTGCTGCCGCAGTGCGCGCCGGACGTCGTGCTGGTGCCGGCGCGCATCCGGGTCAGCGCGGCGCTGGCGGACATCGCGCGCGAATTCGAGCCCGATGCCGAGCGCCTGCGCATCGAGCTGGGCGAACTCATGGAGCTCTCGCGGCGCGGCCTGCCCGCGCTGGTCACGCGCCTCGCCAACGGCCGCATCGACTGCCCGGACGTGGTGATTCCGCGCGCGATTCCACAGGGCCTGGCGCTGATCCTGCGTACGCGCATCGAAGCCAGCGAGGTCGATGTGCTGGAGGACTACGACTCGGGCTTGAGCTATCCGCTGGTGCTGCACGCACTGGGCGCGCTGCGTGGCGGCGAGCGCTTCGCCTGCCGCTATCGGCTGGGCAGCGATCCCGGCTTTGAACTGGTTCGAGCAGGCGACGCAGCGCCGGCCAGCGCATGAGTCACATGCACCGGCCGGCGAGGCTTGATAAGGGCGAAGTCGGCCTGTAAGCCGGGTTCTGTCGAGGACCGTCATTCCTCTAGGCCCTGCGTCACCGCAGAGCTCAAGCAACCTACCCGAAGGCAACGCGGGCCGCGCCAACGCCTTCCTATTTGGTCTTGCTCCGGATGGGGTTTGCCGTGCCGTCCCTGTTGCCAGGTCCGCGGTGCGCTCTTACCGCACCGTTTCACCCTTACCACGCATGTCTTGCGACACCGTTCGGCGGTCTGTTCTCTGTTGCACTTTCCGTCGGCTCGCGCCGCCCAGGCGTTACCTGGCATCCCGCCCTATGGAGCCCGGACTTTCCTCGAAGGTGGCAAGCACCCTCGCGACGATCCGGCCAACTTCGCGGCGCGCAGTGTACGCGCTAAGGCGACGCTGAAGTGTTCAGCGTTGCCGCGCGCCATGGAGGGCGCGCCCGCGGATCCAGCACTCGCTGCTTGATCCAGCGAAAGCGAGTCCGGACCTGTGCCGGACTCGCGACCACTGATCAGGGCCAGGATGGACCTGATCAGTGTTGACCTAAAGCTCGGCAGCTGCTGAATCCTGCCCGGCCGCGTACAGGGCCTTGCGCGGCGCGCCCGAGAGCTCGGCGGCAAGCTTGGCCGCCTTGGACGCCGGCAGATGCTCGCGCAGCACCGCGAAGATGCGCTGGCCCTCACGCAGGGCGGCATCGCTGTCTTCGGGCGCGCCCTCGATCATCAGCACGAACTCGCCGCGCTGCTGGTTGGGGTCGGCGCGCAGCAGCTCGACCAGCTGCGGGAGGCAGCCGTCGAGCACGGTTTCGAACAGCTTGGTCAGCTCGCGCGCGACCACCGCACGGCGGGCGTCGCCGAACACCGCGGCGGCGTCCACCAGGCAGTCGAGGATGCGGTGGCTGGACTCGTAGAACACCAGGGTGCGCGGCTCGCCCAGCAGGCCCTGCAGGCGCTCGCGGCGCGCGCCGGACTTCGGCGGCAGGAAACCCTCGAAGGCGAAGCGGTCGGACGGCAAGCCCGCCACCGACAGCGCGGCGATCGCCGCGCAGGGCCCCGGCACCGGGCTCACCTTGAGGCCGGCCGCGCGCGCGGCGCAGACCAGACGAAAGCCGGGATCGCTGATCAGCGGCGTGCCCGCATCCGAGACCAGGGCGATCTGCTCGCCCGCGCGCAGGCGCGCCAGCACCGCCTCGACCTGGGCCGATTCGTTGTGCTCGTGCAGGGCCAGCAGAGGACGCTTCAGCCCCTTCGCCGCCAGCAGCTGCTGAGTGTGGCGGGTGTCCTCGGCGCAGATCAGATCGACCTCGGCCAGCGTCTTCAGCGCGCGCGGCGAGAGGTCATCGAGATGGCCGATGGGCGTGGCGACGACGTGGAGGCAGCCGGTTGGGAGCACGGGACTGGGGATTCGGGAGTGGGGTTTCGTGGGCGCGGCGGCAAGCTCGAAGGCCGCGCTGCGAGGGACCGCCATGCTAACCGCTGCGCGCGTCTGCACCGCTCGGAGACGCCCGCTGGGGCAGAGAAAGCGGCCGGTTCCTGAATCCCGAATCCCCAATCCCCAATCCCCGCTCTTACACTCCGTGTTCCGAGTCTGTCGCCGAGCCCACGCCCATGCGCCGCCTGCGCCCCCTGTTCTGCGCCCTTCTGATCGCTGCCGCCCTGAGCGGCTGCGACGGCATGCCGACCCGCGCTTCGACCTCACCCGAGCAGGAGATGGCCGAGCGCCTGTACGCCGAGGGCGACTTCCCGATGGCGGCGCAGGCCTTCCTGGATGCGGCCAAGCGTTCGCGCGCCCAGCGCGATCTGCTGACCCTGCGCGCGGCCGAATCCTGGCGCGAGGACGGCCAGATCGAGGAAGCGCGCACCCTGGTGCCGATGATCGGTGAGCGTCGCCTCGATGCCGACGGACTGCTGCGCCTGAACCTGCTGCGCGCCGAGCTGGCACTGCTTGACCGCGACCCGCAGCGCGCGCTCGACGTGCTGGGCCAGCCCATCGAAGCGGTGCCCGAAGCGCAGCGCGACCGCGTCTACTTCCTGCGCGCGCAGGCATTCGCCGGCTTGGATCGCCCCTTCGAGGCCGCGCGCGAGCGCGCCGCACTGGAAGCCTGGCTGCCCGCCGGCGAGCGCGAGGAGAACGCGCAGGCGATCGCCTCGCTGCTGGGGCAGATGCGCCCCGCTGACCTGCAGCGCGCCAGCGCCGGGCTGGGCCGCAGCGATCCGCTCTACGACCACGCGGCGCGTCAGCTGCGCTCGCTGGGCCTGGCGATGCCGAGCTCGGCCGGCCGCACCGGCGGCATCGGCGGCGCCCACGCCAACCGCGTTGCCCTGCTGCTGCCGCGCAGCGGCCCGCTGGCCGCCGCGGGCGAGGCCGTGCGCGATGGCTTCATGGCGGCCTACTACGCCGACGCCGGCGAACAGCGACCCGAAGTGGTGCTGTACGACGCCGGCGACAGCGTCGAGCAGAACCTGCAGGCCTTCCGCGACGCCAGCGCCGACGGCGCCGAGCGCATCGTCGGCCCGCTCTCGCGCGAGGCGATCGGCGCGCTGTTCGAGATGGGCACGCTGCAGACGCCGGTGTTGGCCTTGAACCGCGGCACGGTGACACCGCCGCCGGGCAGTCAGAGTTTCGCGCTGAGCCCCGAAGACGAAGGCGTCGCCGCGGCCGAGCGCATGCTCGCGCTGGGCTACCGGCGCATCATCGTCGCCAACGGCGGTGACGAGCACGCGCGGCGCGTGCTGTCCGCGCTGGGCCCGACCTTCGCCCGCGGCGGCGGCAGCGTGCTGACCGAGATCGTGCCGCCGTCCGGCAGCCCGGACTACTCGGCCGAGATCCGCCGCGCCATCGGTGCCGCCGGCCAGCGCGCCCCTGATCCTGCGGTCACTACGCCGGACCGCTCGGGCGCGGTGCGGATCGATGTCGATGCGATCTACCTCGCCGTGCGCTTCGAGCAGGCCCGCCTGCTGGTGCCGCAGCTGCGCGCCGCCGGCATCTTCGATCGTCCGCTGCTGGCCAGCTCGCAGATCCGCGGCGCCGACGGCACTGCCCGACCCGACCGCGATTTCGACGGCATCGAGTTCACCGAACTGCCCTGGCTGCTCGGCGCCAGCGGACCCGGCCTCCCCTCGCAGGACGAATCCCGCGCCTTGAGCTCGGCGCAGGGCGCCTCGGCGCGCCTGTTCGCGTTTGGCCTCGATGCCTACCGGGTGCTGGCTGCCCTGCCTGCGCTGAGCCGTCTGCCTGGCACCGCGATCGAAGGCGCCACCGGCAGCCTCAGCCTCGACGAGTTCGGCCAGGTCCAGCGGCGCCCCGGCTGGGGCCGGTTCCGCGGTGCGCGCGCCCAGCTGATCCCCAGCGAAGAGACCGGAATGCAACTCGATGCCGGCGCCGCCCTCCGCTGAGGGCCCGCGCCGCGAGGCGCAGGCGCGCGCGCACCTCGAAGCGCAGGGCCTGCGCTTCCGCGCCGCCAACGTGCGCTACCGCTTCGGCGAACTCGACCTGGTGATGGAGTCCGGCGAGATGCTGGTCTTCGTCGAGGTGCGCTACCGCCGCAGCACCAGCCACGGCGGTGCCCTGGCCTCGATCGGTGCGGCCAAGCGCCAGCGCCTGTGGCAGGCCGCGCAGGCCTATCTCGCGGCAAATCCAGCCCTGGCGAAGCGGCCCTGCCGCTTCGACGTGGTCGCCATCGAGGGCCAGGGCGCGGAAGAGCGCCTGCACTGGCTGCAGCATGTGCTCGAATCCGCCTGAGCCTCGCGCTTCCGACCCACACGTCGCGATGACCTTTGTCGCCTTGCCGCGCCACGGAGCGCTCGCGCATCATCCGTGGCCCCTCTCACGCCCCGAAGCACGCGCCCATGAGCACTCCGCAGTACCCCGAATTCATCTGGCAGAACGGCGCGATCAAGCCCTGGGCCGAGGCCACCACCCACGTGATGGCGCATGCCCTGCACTACGGCTCGTCCGTGTTCGAGGGCATCCGCAGCTACGAAACCCCGAACGGCCCGGCGATCTTCCGCCTCACCGACCACCTGGTGCGGCTGTTCCACTCGGCCAAGATCTACGACATCCCGATGCCCTACGACCTCGCCACGCTGGCCCAGGCCTGCCGTGACGTGCTGAAGCGCAACGGCCTCGGCAAGGGCTATCTGCGGCCGGTGGCCTATCGCGGCCTGGGCGGCTTCGGCCTCTCGGCCGACTGCCCCACCGATGTCGCCGTGGCCGCTTGGAACATGGGCGCCTACCTCGGCGCCGGCGTGCTGGAGCAGGGCATCGACGCCTGCGTGTCGAGCTGGCAGCGGATGGCGCCGAACACCATCCCGACCGGCGCCAAGGCCGGCGGCAACTACCTTTCGGGTCAGCTGATCGCGCGCGAGGCGCGGCGCCTCGGCTTCGGCGAGGGCATCGCCCTGGCCTCGACCGGTCTGCTCAGCGAAGGCGCCGGCGAGAACCTGTTCCTGGTCTTCAATGGCGCTCTGCACACCACCCCGGCCTCGGCGGCGATCCTCAACGGCATCACCCGCCACAGCATCATGACGCTCGCCCGCGAGCACGGCATCGAAGTGGTCGAGCGCGACATGCCGCGTGAGTACCTGTACCTCTGCGATGAATTGTTCATGTGCGGCACCGCTGCGGAGATCACGCCCATCCGCAGCGTCGACGGCAAGCCGGTCGGCAGCGGCAAGCCGGGCCCGGTCACCGCGCGCATCCAGGAGCTGTTCTTCGGCCTGTTCAACGGCCGCACGCCGGACCGCCACGGCTGGCTGGAAGCGGTCGGCTGAGCGCTCCCGCCACCGCCCCGGAAAGCGCCCCGCGCGGGCGCAGGCGGATGCCGCGCCGGGCGCCGACCTGCAGCGCCCGGCGCGGCTTCAGTTCCACAGCACGATGCCGGGCAGCCCCGACGCGCGGCCGCGCCCCGGCAGCGTGATCGCCGGCGCCTCGCGAGCGGTGCAGGACTTGCATGATGCGCTGAATCCCGTGCCGCCGACTTCCCGATTGACCGCAGCCGATCACCGCCGCAGCCGACCTGAGCCCCCGCCTTCGGGCAGAGCCCGCGCGGGGGCTTGGCTGTGCCTGCTGGCGCTGCTGCTGTGGGCGCACGTGGCGGCGGCCGCGCTGCCATTGGACCAGTACTACCAGGAGACCTGGACCACCCGCGAAGGCCTGCCCCACAACACGGTCAATGCGATCACCCAGACCCCGGACGGCTATCTCTGGCTCGGCACCTGGGAGGGCGCGGTGCGCTACAGCGGGCTGCGCTTCCAGAACTTCGACCGCAACGCCGGCACCGACATGCTCGATTCCGGCGTGCGCGCACTCACGCTGGAATCCGATGGCGGCCTGCTGGTCGCCGGATCGCGCGGCAGCATCGTGCGCCTGCACAACGGCCAATGGGCGCGTCAGCCGGCAGCCCCGACCCTGGTCACCGACGTCCTGCGCGATCGCCAGGGCCGGCTGTGGGCAGGCACCGAGAACGGCGGCCTGATGCGCATCGACCCCGACGGGCGCCGCCAACACTTCGTGGTCTCGCCCGAAACCGGCGGCGGCAGCGTCTACGCGCTGGTGGAGGACGCGCTCGGCCGCGTCTGGGCCGGCACCTCGCGCGGGCTGATGCGCGCCAGCGAAGACCGCCTGCTGCCCGCGCCGGACCGCGGCGGCATCCTCGGCGAGCGCCGAGTCCAGTCGCTGCTGCTCGGCGCGCAGGGGCAGCTGCTGGTCGGCACCGAGGACGGCCTGTTCGCCTCGCAGCAGCCGGTCGCGGCCGCCGCCGACCCCGATCTCGAATTCGCCCGGCGCGAGCCCGAGCTCGCGGCCACCTCGATCAGCCGCCTGCTGATCGATCGCCGCGGCGATCTGTGGATCGGCACCGTCTCGCACGGCCTGTTCCGGCGCAGCGCGGACGGCCTGGACGTTCTGGATACCGGCAGCGGCCTGCCCAACAATCGCGTGCTGGCACTGTTCGAAGACCGCGAGGGCAACCTCTGGATCGGCACCAATGGCGGGCTGGTGCGGCTGGGCGAAGCCCCGTTCTCGACGCTGACCCGGCGCCATGGGCTGGCCGACGATTTCGTGCGCAGCCTGCTCGAACTCCCCGACGGACACCTGCTGGCCGGCACCAGCCGCGGCCTCAGCCTGATCAATGGGCATCACGTCGAATCCTGGCCGCGCCAGCCGGGCGAAGCCTCGGGGCTGTCGGTGCTGAGCCTCGCCCGCGCGGCGCGCGGCGTCTGGATCGGCAGCTATAACAGCGGCGCCCTGCGCGTCGAAGATGAGCGCGTGGTCGAGCGCATCGATCGCGAGCAGGGCCTGCCCTCGAACGAAGTCCGCGCGCTGCTGGAAGATCGAGCCGGCCGCCTGTGGATCGGCACCACCCAGGGCCTCGCCCTGAAGCAGGGCGAGGCGTTGAGCGTCTACAGCACCACCGAGGGCCTGCCGGGTGAGTACATCGTCGCCCTGTTCGAGGATTCGCAGGGCACGCTCTGGGTGGGCACCGGCACGGGTCTGGGCCGCATCCGCGAGGGCCGCGCCGAAGCGCTGTCGCTGGAGGGCGCCGGCGCCGTCGAGTCGGTGTTCTCGATCCTGGAGGACACCCGCGCCGGCGTGCTGTGGCTGGCCACCGATCGCGGCCTGCTGCGCTGGCGCCGCAGCGACGGCCAGGTGGCGGCGATCGGCCACAGTGCCGGCCTGCCCTTCGAGAAGTTCTTCGCGGTGCTGACCGACGCCGCCGGCGACCTCTGGCTGACCGGCAACCGCGGCGTGCTGCGGCTGCCCGCTGCCGCCGCCCACGCCTACGCCGATGGCCGCGCCGAAGCAGTGCCTTTCGAGCACTTCAACGAGGCCGACGGCATGGCCAGCGCCCAGTGCAACGGCGGCTCGGGCCCGCCGGCGCTGCGCCGCAGCGACGGCAGCCTGTGGGTGGCCACCGCCCTGGGTGTGGCCCATGTCGCCCCCGAACGTCTGGACGACTTCGCCGAACAGGCGCCGCCGGTGGTGATCGAGTCCCTGCTGGTCGACGGCGGCCAGCTGCCGCTGGCGCCGCGCGTGGACCTGCCCGCGGGCACCAGCCGCATCGAGGTCGGCTTCGCAGGCCTGGCCTTCGTGATGCCGCAGCGGGTGCGCTACCGCTACCGGCTGGAAGGCTTCGACCACGGCTGGATCGAACGTGGCGAGCAGCGCAGCGCGGTGTTCACCAACCTTGGGCCCGGCGACTACGCCCTGCACGTGCAGGCCGCGCATCCGAACGGGCCGTGGAGCGAGCGCGAGGGCCGCATCGACTTCCGCATCGCCCCGCACTTGTGGCAGCGCCCCTGGACCTGGCTGCTGGTGGCGGCGCTGGTCGCCGCGATCGTCCATCACCTGCTGCAGCGTCGCGTGCGGCGCCTGCAGCAGAACGAGATCCGCCTGCGCGAACTGGTCGAACAGCGCACCGTCGACCTGCGCCTGCAGGCGCAGCGGCTGCAGGAGGCCGATACCGAAAAGAACGTTCTGCTGGAGCGCCTGCGCGAGCAGTCCGAGGCCTTCGAGCGGCAGGCGCGCGAGGACGCTCTGACCGGGCTGGCCAACCGCCGCGCCTTCGACGAGCTGCTGGCCTACGAGTTCGCCCGCGCCGGCCGTTCCGACCAGCCGCTGTGCGTGGCTCTGGTCGACCTCGACCACTTCAAGCGGATCAATGACGACTACTCGCACGCCGCCGGCGACGCCGTGCTGCGCGCGGTGGCTACGCGCATGCGCGAAGTCTGCCGCGAGATCGACACCGTCGCCCGCTGGGGCGGCGAAGAGTTCGCCCTGCTGCTGCCGAACACCCGCCTGTCCGACGCACTGGTGGTTTGCGAGCGCGTACGTGCGGGGCTGGAGCGCATGGAGCTCGACGAAGTTGCCCCTGGCCTGCGCATCACCGTGAGCATTGGCCTGGCCTCGCACGAAGGCCACTCCGACTACGACCGCATGCTGTCGCAGGTCGACGCCGCCCTGTACGCGGCCAAGCAGTCAGGCCGCAATCGCGTCGCCTGCTGAGCATTCCCGCACCACATGGGCCGCACCCCTCCAGCTGAACGAAAGCCCGCCGCGTGCTCACGCGCTGACACGCGCGCATTCCGCGCTTCGTAAAGGCAGGCAGGTCCGACAGCATCGCCGGGCCGCCGCGGCGCCGGATCGCGCCCGGCCTGAGGCACTCGCCCAGGCCATCGCCTCAAGGACAGAGCCATGATCGAACTGCAGCGTCTCGACCTCTACCGCCCCATCCACAAAGCCCTGCGCCTGCTCATGGCCGAGACCCTGGTCGAGGTCGGCCGCCTCGACTGCGAGGACAGCCCCGAGCTGCACGCCGGTCTTGATCGCGTCGAACAGCTGCTGCGCGCCTGCCGCAGCCATCTGCAGCACGAGGACGCCTTCCTGCACCCCGCGCTGGAACGCCTGCAGCGCGGCGCCGCCGAGCGCACCCACCACGACCACCTCGAACACCGCCACGCCATCGACGCGCTGCAGCGGCAGGTGGCAGCCGTGCGCGAGCGCGGCGGCAGCGCGCGCCAGCAGGCCGCGGACGCCCTTTATGACGCGCTGGCCGACTTCATCGGCGAGAACTTCGCGCACATGCGCATCGAAGAGCGCGACAACAACGCCCGGCTGTGGTCCAGCTATGACGATGCTGAACTGATCGAAGTCCACGACGCCCTGCTGGCGTCGATTCCTGCCGGCGAAATGGAGGACACCCTGCGGCTGCTGGTGCGCGCGCTCAGCCCGCGCGAGCGCGCCGCTCTGCTTGGCGAGATCCGCAGCAAGATGCCTGCCGATGCGTTCTCCGCACTGCTGGGCGGCCTGCTGCCTCTGCTGCCGCCGCGCGACCGCGCCAAGCTCGGCATCGCCCTCGGCGAGGCGCGAATCGCGGCTTGAGGGCGCAGGTCTTGCATGGCGTCGGGCCCGCCCGCGCCATCGCGCCTGGGACATCCCTCATGCGCTGCCCTCACGCGTATGCGGTGTAGCATTTCAGCCCTGCGCGTTCGAGTCCCGTCTCATGCCCGATGAGTCCAGCAGCCGAGGCCAAGCCCTGCCGACGCGCGCCCCTGGCGAGGGGCGTCCGGCGCCTTCGGACATCGCGCGCGAGACGCTGAAGCGCCTGGCCCAGCTGCGCCTGCCGCCCACCCCCGAGAACTACACCCGCACCTACCAGCAGATCAGCGGCGAAGAGGCCGCCGCCCCGTTTCCCGAGGAATCGCTGCGCGCGCTGGTGCATGCCCTGCCGCGCGGCACGCCCTCACTGCTGAACCTGGCGCGCCAGTGCGAGCGCGCCATCGCCCTGGGCAGCTGGAGCGAGCTGCGCGCGGCCTTGAACCACAGCCTGCTGGAAATCGTCGACGCCGAGCTGCCCTGGGCCTCGGTGCTGCTGGAAACCCTGCGCGAGCTCGACCCCGACCGCGCCGGCGCCCAGCGCGGCCTGCGCCAATTGCAGCTGCTGCAGCTGCTGGCCCAGCCGATGGAGTCCGCGCAGCTGCATCGACGCATGGACGCGCTGGTGCGCGAATGGCGCAGCCGGCGCGCGCCCGAGGCGCGCGAGCCCGCCGCCAACACCCCCACCGAAGGCCTGCATGAACTGCTGGCCGGCCTGCTGCGCGACGGCATCGCGCCGATGCTGGAGCCGCAGCCCGCGCTGGCGCACGAGGCACGGATGCTGGCCGGACAGCTGCGCGAAGCGCAGGGCGACTTCGACCTGCAGGCGCTCGGCCAGCAGCTGCATCGCTTCCAGCGCGGGCTGGAGCTGGCCGCACAAAGCGACGCCGCCCTGCGCGACGCGCTGATCGATCTGCTGCGCCTGATCATCGACAACATCCGCCTGCTCGTCACCGAAGACCACTGGCTGCACGGCCAGCTCGGCCTGCTGGCCGAGTCCCTGCAGGGCCAGCTCGACGTGCGCGTGCTGGAGGAAGTCGGCCGCCGCCTGCGCAAGGTCATCGAGAAGCAGCGCCACCTGGCGCGGCAGATCTCGGACGCGCAGCAGCGCCTGAAGGGCTTGCTGTCCGGCTTCATCGAGCGGCTGGGCGAGCTCACCGACAGCACCTCCAGCTACCATGAGGTGCTGAGCGACTGCGCCACCCGCATCAGCGAAGCCGACAGCATCGAAGCGCTGGCGGATGTGGTCGGCCTGCTGCTCACCCGCACCGAGGAGACCCGCGAGACCGCCGCCCGCTCGGCGGCCGACCTCGCCGAGCTGCGCGAAAAGGTCGAGACCGCCAACCAGAGCGTGCTGGTGCTGCAGCGCGAGCTGGAGGAAACCAGCCAACTGGTACGTCTGGACCCGCTCACCGGCGCACTCAATCGCAAGGGCCTCGACGAAGTGCTGGAGCGCGAGATGGCGCGCATGCAGCGGCTCGGCACCCAGCTCTGCGTGGTCGTGCTCGACGTCGACAACTTCAAGGCCATCAACGACAGCCACGGCCATCTGGTCGGCGACGAAGTGCTGCGCCACATCGCCACCGTGCTGCGCGAAACCCTGCGCGGCAACGACTCGGTGGTGCGCTTCGGCGGCGAGGAGTTCGTGCTGCTGCTGCCCGGCGTCGGTGTCGAGGAGGCGAGCAGCGTGGTCCAGCGCCTGCAGCGCGAACTGACACGCCGCTTCTTCCTCGCCAACGCGCAGAAGCTGCTGCTCACCTTCAGTGCCGGCATCACCGCCTTCGCCCAGGGCGAACACCCCAGCGAAGTCATCGACCGCGCCGACAAGGCCATGTACGCAGCCAAGCACGCGGGCAAGAACCGGGTGATGGTGGTGGAGGCTTGAGAGTGAGGAGGCTCGTTTGCGCGGCACTGCCGCGCGAGCCGACGAACCCCGAGCGCTGTGCGCGAGGGCCGCGCGGGATCCGGGATTGGAGATTCGGGATTCGCAGGTCACCCTTGCCGCAAGGGTGAGACGCGCAGGGGGTTCGCGGATGCGCGCTTGCAGGCGACCGGCCCTTGATGCTCCGGGCGATCTCCATCAGTCGCGATGTTGAATGACCGTCGACACCTCTTGGCAGTTCATGAGCACTGCGTACCTGCCCTCCAGGCGTCCGATGACCGAAATCGCCACAGAGGAGGCTCCGCCGTCCAGCGAGATCCGCACTTCAAGCGACTTGTCATCGAAGGACTGCAGCTCCGCGATGAGCTCAGCCACTGTCCTACCTCGCGCAGCCCAATGCGGATTAGTCATGAGAACTTCCCAAGTCCGGGCGCGCGGGGTGTTCTCGAAGCAACCTGGATTCGTCATCCCCGCGAAGGCGGGGATCCAGAGGTCTTGCACCGGTGGCAAGCCCACGCAAGATGTCCAGCCGGTTGGCTGGCGCGTCAGGCGCCATGAAGTCCGGAATCGTCCGCGCAGTGCGGCGCGGACGCGAAAGGAATGCCACGGGCCACTCGGTGACGCGACGCGCCTTGACGTGCACATAGGTGCCCGGCTCAGGTTCAGAGATGTACTCCTCCTGCACAATCAGCGCGAGCGGATCCTCGGCGCCGGGCGTCTTCTGCGAAAACTCCAGCGCCTCCTCCAGCGTCTCAAAAGCGTAGAAGTAGTCGCCGCCTTCCTCGAGGTCCGGTGCACCGCGCTCCGGGTGGCACCAGACCCGGTACTCCAGCACGGCATCCCACACGAAGCCCCCTCTCGACTTGGCGCGGGCTGGGTAGGTGCCGACAAGCAAGGGATCGAGAACGGGGTGCGATCGTGGCTTCATGAGTGACTGACGACGGTGTCAACGGGCGGGCTCGGGGCGATGAGCAGGCGGATACAACTCCGAATCGCAACACACTCCTTAAGTGCTTCAGCGAAGACCTCGTAAGGGATGCGCCAGCCTAGCGTCTCTCGCGGCCGGCTGTTGATCCTGCGCTCGATCTCTTGGAGCCGCTCGTCACTGCCTGTCGCGAATTCGTTGCCCTTGGTCAGGCGAGCGAACCAGGCTGTTGCCGTTCTCGTTCGAGCCGCGCTGCCACGACGCGTAGGGCTCGGCGAAGTAGAAGTTGGCGTTGCAGGCGATTGCGATGATCTCTTGCTCAGCAAACTCCTTTCGGTTGTCCGCGGTGAGTGTGTGCACCAGGTGCTGGATGGGCGCCAGCGTGCCGATGATGGCGCAGCTCACCGCCTCCGCGGTCCGCTGCGACAGGCGCCCGCGGGTGCCGTCGAAGTCGCCTTCGATAGTCGTGGTGCCATCCCGGATTTCCGGTGCCTGAACAGCGGAGCGACTTGCCGGGAATCGCCCGGTCAAGGCAGAGACTCGGGCGCCCCTGCGGATGCCTCGCAGCACCCAGATCCGCGTCACCACTCGACCTCAGCCCAAGGTCGCCGCCGGCATCGGCGGCGACCCGGGCTTCTTGAGCGCCCGGCGACCGCCGGGCGCTGCGGGGCTCAGGAGCGGCGGCGCAGGACCAGCAGCGACCCTGCCAGCAGCAGGCTCAGCAGCAGCCAGGAGGTGGTGCCTCCCAGCGGCACTGCAACGACGACGACGCCTAGCCCAGTGAGGGTGACGTCGACCGTGCCCACGTCGGCGGTGACGGTGACCACCTGGCTGTAGGCCCCTGCAGCGACTGGACTGAAGCCGTACAGCACCGTGCAGCTGCCATTGGCCGGCAGGGTGAACGGCAAGGCGCCGCAGCTGCCGCCAGCGATCTGGCTGAAGGGTGCGGCCACTGCGCTGAGTGCGGTCACGTTGACGGGGCCGGAGCCGGTGTTGGTGATGGTGAGCACCCGCTGGGCGTTGGCGCCGACGTTCTGGTTGCCGAAGTTGAGTTCGGCGCTGAGCACGCCCACGACGCCCTGTCCGCCGCTGCCGAGCAAGCTGTAGTTGGCAGTGCCGCCGGCCCCCGCATCGGCCACGAAGTTCTGGCTGAAGTTGCCGACAGCGGTCGGGGTGAAGGTGTAGGTCAGCGTGCAGGACGCACCGTTGGCGATCACGATGGGCAGAGGCCCGCAGCTGCCTCCCGTGCTCGCGAAGGGCGCGTTGGCCGTCGTCAGGGCGGTGACCGTGAGCGGGCTGCCGCCGCTGTTGCCCAGCGTGACCGTGGTCGGCGGCGAGGTCGTGCCCACCACCACGCTGCCGAAGTCGAAGCTTCCGGGCGTGGCGGTCAGCATGCCCGGCGGTGCGATGGTGTTGGTGTCGGTGGCCGAGTTGTTGCCGGGGGTGGGATCGGTGACACCCGCTGCCGCCGCCACGGTGGCGGTATTGACCAGGCTGCCAACGGCCGAACCGGCGATGGCGCACACCGCGGAGTAGGTCACTGAACCGCCGGCCGGCAGGTTCACCCCGTCAGCGATGCTGCCGCTGCCATTGGCGGTACAGCTGCCACCGCCTGCACCCGTGCAGCTCCAGGTGAAGCTCGTGCAGGCCGCCGGCGCCGTGTCGCTGACGGTGCTGCCAAGGGCATGGCTGGGACCGGCGTTGCTCGCGACGATCGTATAGGTCGTACTGCCGCCCGGCGACACGCTGGCCACGCCGTCGGTCTTGCTGATCGACAGGTCGGCCTGCGGCGTCAGAGTGTCCGTGTCGGTCGCGCTGTTGTTGGCCGGCGTGGGGTCGGTGACGCCGCCCGCGGCAGCGACCGTCGCCGTATTGCTGAGCGAGCCGCTGGCGGCCGCGTTGATGGCGCAGACGGCGGTGTAGGTGACGGAACCCCCCGCAGGCAGGTTGGCTGGATCGCTGATGTTGCCGCTGCCGGCCGCGGTACAGGTGCCGCCCCCCGCGCCGACGCAGGTCCAGGTGCAGCTCAGAGCCGCCGGGAAGGTATCGGCCACGGTGCTGCCCGGTGCGTTGCTGGGCCCTGCGTTACTGGCGGTGAGGGTGTAGGTGGTGCTGCCACCCGGCACGGACGTGGTGGTGCCGTTGGTCTTGGTGATCGCCAGATCCGCCTGCGGGGCCAGGGTGTCGGTATCGGTGGCGGAGTTGTTGCCCGGCACCGGATCGGTGATCGCGCTGGACACCGTTGCGGTGTTGCTGAGCACGCCGGTGGCGCTCGCATTGATGGCGCAGCTGGCGGTGTAGGTCACCGAGCCACCGGCCGGCAGGTCGACCAGGTCATTGATGTTGCCGCTGCCGGCGGCGGTGCAGGTGCCGCCCCCCGCACCCACGCAGGTCCAGGTACAGGTCAGGCTGGCGGGGAAGGTATCGGCGACGGTCGCGCCGGTCACGCCATCCGTGCCCGCGTTGCTGGCCGTGATGGTGTACGTCGTGCTGCCGCCGGGCACCGAGGTGGCGGTACCGTTCGACTTGGTGATCGCGAGGTCTGCACTCAACGCACGGCAGGCCGTGACCTCGACATCGTCGACGGCCAGGCCACCGAACTGCACGGTCGTGTCCGATTCCAGATGGAAGACCAGCTCGGTGTTCAGCCCTGCAAGGCTGTCCACGCGCCGCGAGTGGACGCCCCAGCCGTAGCTGCCGCCGATATTGACCTGCGGATTGCCGGTTCCCGCCGAGGCGCTGATCGGGGTGGGATCCAGCCATTCGTAGAGGCGCCGCGCGTTGGCCCCGCCGACTTCGCGGAAGTCCACGAACATGCGGTCGAAGTTGGCGGATTCGACCTGGTGCCGCATGGCCCAGCTCACGATCACGGGCCCGACATGGCCCGCAAGATCGATGTTGGGAGACAGCAGATCCTGGTTGCTGGACGCGTTGTAAGTGCCGTCCAGATCCGTCTTCCAGCAGTTCACGCCGCTGTTGCAGCTGTTGAAGGGCGCGACCGGGTTGGCCGTGGTGGTGGCCGCGGTGGCGGGCAGCCCGAGCTCCCATTCGTTCTGGGCGCCACTGCTGGTGAACCCGGCCGCACCGGCCTCAAAGTCGGTGGAATAGACCGTCTGCCTCGCGGTGCCCGGCGGGCATGCGGGCGGTGGCGGCGCCTCGCAGATGCGCAGGCTCCAGCTGGTCAGGGTGCCGCCGTTGGCGCCCGTGGTGTCGTCCCGAAGGTCCAGGGTCCAGGTGCCGCCGGCATCTTCGCCATCGAAGGCGGCCAGGCGGTAGGCGCCGGAGGTGGAGGCCGTGCCCGCGCTGGAGTTGTTCTCGGGCCGAACCTGCACGCCACGCAGCGCGGTAAAGCTCGGCGTGACGGCCGCTTCATCATCGAACACCGCATCCATCTGCGTCTGCCCGCCGACCGCCGCTGCGCCAATGTCCGTGAACAGGCCGATGTCGTTGTTGGCCGGCGAGCGCAGGTGGGCGTCGATGTCCTGCATCAGCGCGTGGTTGAGGCTGATCTGCACGTTCAGATCGGCAATGCGCGGATTGCCGGGCACGGTGATGGTGGAACTGGACAAGCCCGTGCCCGGGCCGATGGTCCGCGGCACGTCGGTGCTGGTGTAGGTGGTGCAGTTGACGCCCTCGCTGGTGGCCGGGCGCACGCTCACGCTCAGGTTGTAGGTGGCGGTGGCGCCACCGGTCGCCGCGCTGGCCGAATCCACGAAGGCGAAGTAGGTGCCCGCGTCCTTCACGGTGAAGAACATGGCTTCCGACGGAATGTTGGGGTTGGGCGCCGCGTCGCCGGTCCCGGCGTCATCGGCCACCAGAATCTGATTGCCGGCATCACCGAACAGGCCAAAGCCGAGGCGGCCATTCCAGGTGACCCCGTCGCGCTCGGGATCGAGGTCCAGCGCGAGATAGACGCTGTCGCCCGCGTTGAGGCTCAGGCTGTACCAGTCCTGCTCGGTGGCCTGGGCCGGGCTGCGGGCGCCGCTGACCCAGCCATTGGCCGGCAGCGGGTTGGCAGTGGCCGGCGAGTCGTTACCCTCGACTTCCGGCGTGGGCGTGCCGCTCTGCAGGCGGAAGTGCAGGTCATACGGCCGCATCGAAGTCGTGCCGGCGGTGAAGTCGTTGACCTGCAGGTAGTAGGTGCCAACCGCGGGTATCGTCGTGCCCGCGATCGATGAAGACAATGCAGCGAAGGAACCGTTGTCGTCGTCGAACTCAAGGACCGTACTGCCGTCGCTGGCGAGCACCCGCAATTGGCTGTCGGTGCTGCTGCCGGCGGATCCGGAGGTCATGAGCGCGGCATAGACGCGGTCACCGGCATTGGCGGTGAAGCTGTAGAGGTCGATGTCGCCGTTGGGATAGAGGTTGCCGCGCACGACCACGTCCGAGCCGGCAAGCGCAGTGGCCTGGGCCGAGGTGCCGTTGGGTTCCACCTCCCCCCCGTAGCCCTGCGACAGTGGCAGCGCCGGGAGCGCGGCAATCGAAGCCTCGGCGCGGGCATGCGGCCTGGGCGGCGCGGCACCCTTGACCTCCTCCGGCAGCTGCGCGTTGATGATCTCGTAACCCAGAGCCTTCGCCGTACCGCCCGCATCCGGCTGCCCCTTGCTGGCATCGACGGCTTGGACTGTCCCCACGGCCATGCACAGCAGGCCGGCCCACAGCGCCACGGCAGGCTTTCCCAAGCCCGCTTTCGCGACATTCCTCATTTCTCACCCCCCGTCACTGGATTCGCAGGTCGATGGGCTGCGGAACGGGCGAGGCATCCGGTCGTTCTGCCGGTCCCTTGCGGGACCCCGTCCGACGAATCCAGTAGTGGGACGGGCACGGCACACTAGACCTGGCGCGATTCGGCGTCCAGTGGTCGCACGTCCACGGCCGATCGAGGCGCCCGAGCGTCGCCAGCCGACGCTGCCGCTGCCGCGCATGTGGCCCTTGCCCACGCGCAAGGCCGGCCAGCCTCATCTCTCCGAGGTCCGATCACTCCGTTGCCGGACACCTATGGTCGTCCTCGCAGCCCTCAGGAGTGAGAACGCTTGGGCGCCCATCTGTGCCCCCTGACGAAGCGCCTGTGTTCGCCACAGCGGGGGCGGGGATCCGGCTTTCTCGCGATCGGGGCCAGGGACTTCCGGGTGGCGGCACGACAGCGCAGCCGGCCTTTGCGGGACAAGGTCTGGCAGCGTGGGGAGAGTTCATTTCCTTGGGAGGCTCGCCTGATCGGCAGCGCGCCCGCTTTGGTCGGCTCAGATCGCGGAGTTTCGGGTTCGCCGACCTCAGCCTCGCGATTCACGCTGACCTCGCGAGGCTGGCTACACGCGCTCGAAGCGCTGGTTGAGGGCGCGTCAGAACGCGTAGCGCACACCCAGGTTCCAGGTGGTGATCTTGCCCAGCTCGTAGCCGGTGAACACCGCGACGTTGGGCCGGAAGTACCAGCGGCCGGTCAGGCCGACCAGGATGTCGTCGTCGAAGGTGTTGTTGCCCTCGGTGGCGATCTCGCCAACCGCGGTGTAGCGCACGTGGCCCTGCAGGTGCACGGCCGGGGTCGCGGCCCAGATCACGCCGACTTCGGTGCCGAAGCCGTTTTCGTCGCCGTCTGCGTTGAGGTTGAAACCAGCGACTTCGAGGTTCTTCAGCTCGGCGCCGTCATAGCTCAGGCGGCCGTAGAGGCTGGTCCGCGCGGACAGCGCATTCGCGTAGCCAACGCCGATGCGCCAGCGGGTGATGTCGAACTCGCCTTCGAGCGGCGTGGTGCCGCCGCGGACTTCGAGCTCCTGGCCGGCGGTCGAGTACTCGCCGAACAGGTGCATGTTCTCGCCGACCTCCCAGGCGCCGCCGAAGAAACCGCCGCCGCCGGCATCGGTCTCCAACTCCAGCGTGCTGCCGTTGTTGGTGAAGGTGCCGGCCTGCCCGACGTCGTTGACGAAGCCGCCAACGATGCCGCCCTCGATGTAGTTGAAGCCGATGTCCTGTGCGCCCGCTGCTACCGGCGCGCCGAGCGCGAGCGTCAGTGCAAGCGCGATCATCCGTTGTCGCGTGGTCATGTGTTTCTCCTTCGTGTGTGGGTGGGTGCGACCGGCCGCTGCGGGTCGGGTTGTGTGGGTCGGGCTGCGCGCGGGCTGACGATGGTGTTGTTGCGCGGACCGTTCGCCATGAGTCCAAGGGTCGCGGACACCGCTGCCCGGGGCTCTCGTGGATGGCGGTCGGACTTGCAGTCCGTGTCTGGGTGCGGTGTGGCGGATTGCGGCCGCGCCACCAGACTCAGGCGGCGGCAAGCCTAGGCCGCGCCTCGCGAATTCCGCGTGTCGATCCGGTAGCTGTGCGCTTTTGCACATAGGGTTTACGCCGGCGCGCTCGCGCGGCTCCACGCTCACCCAACGCAGCCACTTCGCAAACACCGCGCCGCCAACAGTCGCCGCAGCATTCGGCAGCTCAATCCCCACTCCCCAATCCCGAATCCCCGCTCTCCAGCCACACCTCCGCCCGACACCCTTGGGCGTCCTCGCGGTTCTGCAGGCTCAGCCGTCCGCCGTGGCCTTCGATGATCTGGCGGGCCAGCACCAGGCCGATGCCGGAGCCGCCGGGCTTGGTGGTGAAGAAGGGCACGAACAGGTTGTCGCTGCCGGACAGGCCCAGGCCCTCGTCGAGGATTTCGATGTGCACCTGCCCGCCGTCGGCGCGGGCGCGGATTTCGACGCCGCCGTGCTGGGCCAGGCTGGCCTCGGCGGCGTTCTTGACCAGGTTGATCAGCGCCTGCTCGAGCTGGTCGGGGTCGGCGGCGAAGCGCAGTTCGGGCAGCGCGCCGAGCTTCACCGGCACGCGCTGTTCGAGGGCCGCGACGCGACGCAGCAGCGGGGCGAGTTCGACCTCGCGGCGCTGCGGCGGCGGCAGGCGCGCGAGTGCGGTGTAGCCGATCATGAAGCGGTTGAGCGCCTCGGCGCGGTCGCCGATCACCTGCAGGCCGGCGTCGACATCCTCACGCCAGTCTTCGGGCAGGGGCTCGCGCGCCAGCACGCGCACCAGGGTGCCGGCCATCGATTTGATCGGCGCCAGCGAATTGTTCAGCTCGTGGCCGAGTACGCGGATCAGGCGCTGCCAGGCCTGGCGCTCTTCTTCGCGCAGGGCGCGCGAGAGGTCGGTGATCACCAGCAGGTCCTGCGGGCGGCCGGCCGAGCGGAAGCGGAAGCGGCGCACGTCGAAGCGGCCTTCGCTGCCGCCGAAGCTGCGCTTCAGCACCGCGGCGGTTTCCACGGCGAGGCAGTCTTCAAGCCCAAGCTCGGCCGCGCTGCGGCCGGCGGCGTGGCTGCGTCCGAGCAGACGCAGGCCGGCGGCATTGACCAGCTGCAGGCGCGACTCGGCATCGAAGCTGAAGAGGGCGATGTCGATGGCCTCGATGACCTTGGCCAGCAGCGCGCTCGATTCCTCCACTTTCAGGCGCTGCTCGCGCAGGGTGGCGGAGAGCGCATTGACCTCCCAGATCACCTCGCCGATCGCATCGCCGCGCTGGGCGCGCGAGCCTCGCAGGCTGAAGTCGCCTTCCCTCAAGGCTTCGAGCAGGTTGGCCAGCGTGTACAGCGGATAGACCACGCGCTGCTTCAGGCGCAGGGCCAGCAGCAGGCTGGCGATGGCGGCGCTGACCAGCAGCGGCGTGCGCAAACGGCTCAGCGCGTCGGCGGGCAGCCACAGCAGCAGGCCGATGCAGAGTGCGGCCGGCAGCAGCAGCAGGGCGGCATCGAGCAGCAGGCGGCGCTCGAAGTTGGGCTTCAGCATGCGGGCGCTGCGCTGTGGATCGGGGCCACGGGCGAGCCCGCTGCGAACCTTGCCGGCTCAGTTCCGCGACTCGCGATCTCGGCAATCGGGCGGGGTGGCTTTCGCATCGCAGATCGCTGCGACTGCGCGAGACGCATGGCGCGTGCGCGCATCGATCACTCCTCCGTCGCCAGGCCGTACTTCTCCAGCCGCCGGTACAGGGCGCCGCGGCTCAAGCCCAGCACCTCGGCGGCGCGCTGGATGTTGCCGCGGCACTGGTCCAGCGCATTGCGGATCATCGCCTGCTCGGCCTGCTCCAGGGTCATGCCGCTCAAGGCCGGCGCAGCGGCCGGCGTGAGCGGCGCATCGGCCACCACCGCGCTGCCGCTGCCGAGGTCGAGGCTGTCGATCTCGCTGCCGCGGGCCATCAGCACCGCGCGCTCGATCACATGCGCCAGTTCGCGCACATTGCCCGGCCAGGCGTGCTGCTCCAGCGCGCGCAGGGTCGAGGGCGCGAAGCGCAGGCCCTCGCGTCGGTAGCGCTGCGCAGCGCGGGCGAGAAAGTCGCGGGCCATCGCGGCGATGTCCTCGCGCCGCTCGCGCAGCGGCGGCAGGCGCAGCTCGACCGTGTTCAGGCGGTACAGCAGGTCCTTGCGGAAGCGGCCGGCGGCGACTTCGTCCGAGAGATCGGCATTGGTCGCCGACACCAGGCGTACGTCCACCTTCAGCGTGCGCGAGGAGCCGACACGCTCCAGCTCGCCGTCTTCCAGCACGCGCAGCAGCTTGGGCTGCTGGCTGGGCGGGATGTTGGCGATCTCGTCCAGGAACAGGGTGCCACCGTCGGCCAGCTCGAAGCGGCCGATGCGGTCGGCCTTGGCGTCGGTGAAGGCACCGCGTACGTGGCCGAACATTTCCGACTCGAAGACCGTCTCGGCGATGCCGCCCATGTTGACCTTGACCAGCGGCGCCTCGGCGCGCGCCGAGCGGCGGTGCAGCTCGCGCGCCAGCAGGCCCTTGCCGGTGCCATTCTCGCCGAGGATCAGCACGTTGGCGTCCGAGGGCGCGACGCGGTCGAGCAGGTCGAGCAGGGGGCGCATCGAGGGCGCTTCGGCGATGAAGGGCTCGGCGCCCTCGCCCTGCTTCAGCATGCCTTCGAGCTTGGCCGCGCGGCGCTGGCTGCGGCCCAGCGCGACCTGGGTGGCGAGGATGCTGAGCAGGCGCGCGTTGTCCCAGGGCTTTTCGATGAAGTCGCCAGCGCCTTCGCGCATGGCGCGCACCGCCAGATCGATGCTGCCCCAGGCGGTCATCACCACCACCGGCAGCTCGGGCGCCAGCCTCTTCAGCTCGGCGAGCAGGGCCAGGCCTTCTTCGCCCGAGGTGGTGTCGCGGGTGTAGTTCAGGTCGATCAATGCGGCGTCGAAGGCCTCGCGTCGCAGCTTCTCGATGGCCTCGCGCGGGCCGTCGGCACAGACGCAGGTGTGGCCTTCGGATTTCAGCAGCAGGCGCAGGGCCTGCAGCACGTCGGCCTGGTCGTCGGCGATGAGGATGCGGGAGGTCATGGAGGCGGGAACGTATGGAGTGAGGGAGAAACGCGTGGCGCGCTATGCCGCGGCGATGCGCGTTGCGGGGCTTGAGGGACCCGCGCCTGCGCGCGCGGTCCTGTTCGTGATGGGGCGTGGGCAACGCGGTCGCATAGGGTGGGCCCTGGCCCACCGTGAGCTCAAGCCTTGCGCTGGTGTGGGTTGGAGTATCGGCGCGAGCGTCGAGCCCATGGTGGGCCGGGGCCCACCCTATGCGAAGGGTGTTGTTGTGGCGATGTCGGGTTCGCGGGTTGTCGTGGGGCGTGGCATTCGATCAATGACCGGGGCGAGTGTCGGGCCCATGGTGGGCCAGGGCCCACCCTATGGGCCGCGGTGTTGGTGGGAGGACGTGGCGCCCGTGCGTGGGTGGGGGCGGGGCCCTGCCCTCAACCCACCTGCTTCATCCAGCCATCGTGCAGCTCAACCCGTCGCGATCCGCGCGCGGCGTACTCTGGGTTGTGGGTGACCTGGACGATGGTGGTGCCCTCCTTGTTCAACTCGCCGAGCAGGTCCATCACCTGCTCACCCTGGCTGGAATGCAGCGCCCCGGTCGGCTCGTCGCACAGCAGCAGCCGCGGCCGCGCGATCACCGCGCGCGCCACCGCGACGATCTGCTGCTGGCCGCCCGAGAGCTGGCGCGGATACAGGTCGCGCCGCGCGGCCATGCCGAAGCGGTCGAGCAATTCCGCCACCCGCGCCTGCCGCTCACTGCCGCGTACGTTGCGGTAGGACAGCGGCAGCTCGAGGTTCTCGGCCACGGTCAGATCGTCGAGCAGGTGGTAGTGCTGGAACACGAAGCCGATGTGCTCACGGGCGAAGTCCTTGCGGGCCCGCTCCTTCAGCGCGTGCAGGTCGGTGCCGGCAAAGCGGTAGCTGCCCGACCAGTCGGAGTCCATCAGGCCCAGCACCGACAGCAGGCTGGTCTTGCCCGAGCCGGACGGTCCCATGATCGACAGGAAGTCACCCTCGGCGATGCTCAGGGTGATCTTGCGCAGCACGTAGTGGCGCTGGGCGGCCAGCGGGTAGGACTTCTCGATCTCGTGCAGTTCGATCATGGCGTGGGGGGTTCCAGGGTTCGTGTGTTCATGGATGGGGGCGAGCGTCGTGCTATCGCCTTGCTGCACGGGAGAGTGATTGGCTGCTGCCCCACTCCCTTTGTGGGAAGCGGAGCGGAGCGCAGAGCGATTGCCGACGGCAGACAATGCCCTCAAGAAACAGAACGCTTGCGACCCTGTGAATCGTCGCCCCCGCGAAGGCGGGGGCCCAGTCCCAGCCTGACCCAGTCTCACGATCATTGGATCCCCGCCCCCGCCTTCGCGAGGGCAGGCCCTGCGCAGAATGACGAATGCAGGCTTCTTCGAGAATACCTGCGCCGCTGCGCCGCACTGGGAAGCTCTGCTCCGCTTCCCACCAGGGGAGAGGGGCTCATAGCCCGCACTCGCTTCGCACGCCGGTACAGGGGCTCACCGCAGGCCTCGGCTTTGCTGGAGCTGACCCTCGTGCACCCCATGCGGATCACTCCTACTCCTGCCGCAGCGCCTGCATCGGATCGATCCGCAGTGCGCGCAGCAGCGGGCCGGCGAAGGCCGCCAGTGCGGCCAGCAGCACGACCAGCAGGGCCGCGACGAACACGGCGGGTTCGGCGCTGCGGGTGTGGAAGTTGTCGCTGGCGAGCATGCCCGACCAAGGCAGGGCCAGGGCCAGGCCGATCGACAGACCGATCGACAGCTGCAGGCCGACGCCGCCGCCGACCAGGCGCAGCACGCTGCGCGCGTCGGCGCCGATCGCGCGGCGGATGCCGATCTCGCGCGAGCGCGCCAGCACCGCCTGGGCGAGCACGCCGTACAAGCCTGTCGCCGCCAGCACGAGGCCGAGCAGGCCGATCGCGCTGAACATCTGGCTCAGGATCACCGGGCCGATGCGGCCCATCTCGATGGCGCGCTGCTGGGTGCGCAGCCAGTACACCGGCAGGTCGGCGTCGAGCTGACGCACGCGCTCGGCCAGCAGGGGCGCGAAGCCGAGCGCTTCGCCCTCGGTGCGGATCGCCACGGTGACAAACTCACGCGGATGCTGGGCCAGCGGTGCCAGCAGGGTCGGCTGCACCGGGTCGTCGGCGTCCTCCAGATGCAGGCTCGCGATCACCCCGACCACGGTGTAGACATCGGGCTCGGCGCGCTGCGGGTTCACCCACAGGGTCTGGCCGAGCGCATCGCCTGCGGGCCACAGCTCCTGGGCGAGCCTTGCATCAATCACCACCACGCGCGCGCTGTCGGCGCTGTCGCGGGCGTCGAACATTCGCCCTTCGAGGAGCTCCAGCCCGTAGACCTCGGCGAAGCCGGGATCGACATGCGCCGCCAACGCCTGCGGCCAGCCGCCGTTGGGCTCGGCCTGGCCGGCAGCGGCGACGCTCTCGCTGGCACCGGCCATCGTGCCCGGCAGGGCCGAGGAGACCGAGGCCGCGCGCACGCCGGGCTGGGCTTCGAGGTCTTCGACCAGCGACTGGTAGAGGGCCTGCTTCGCGCTGGCCTCTGCGTAGCGTGCATCGCGCAGGCCGATGCGGCCGGTCAGCACTTCGGCGGGCGGCGTGGCGGTGCCGAAGTCGAAGGCCAAGGTCCGCTCCAGCCCGCGCAGGAAGGTGCCCGCGCCGACCAGCAGCAGCACGGTGAGCGCGATTTCGGCCACCACCAGTGCGCGCACGGCGCGCCCCGCACCGGCATCGGCGCCGCTGCGGCCGCCTGCGCGCAGGCCCTGCTGCAGGTCCAGCTTGGAGGCCCGCAGCGCCGGCCACAGGCCCGAGGCCAGCGCGGTCACGAGCGCCGCCAGCAAGGCGAAGGCGAACATGCGCAGGTCGATACCGAAGTTGACGAAATAGGCCGGCGCGTCCTCGTTGGCGATGAACACGGCGAGCAGCCAGCGCCCGGCGGCATCGGCGATGACCAGACCGATGGCGGTTGCGGCCAGCGCCAGCAGCACGCTCTCGGCCAGCAGCTCGCGCAGCAGGCGCGCGCGGCTGGCACCCAGCGCGCCGCGCACCGCCAGCTCCTGCTGGCGCGCCAGCGCGTGACCGAGGCGCAGGTTGGCGGCGTTGAGGCAGGCCAGCAGCAGCACCAGGGCGCCAGGCACGAAGATCATGCCGACGATGCCGCGGGTGTGCTCATTGACGAAACGCAGCACCAGCGGCTTCAGGCTCAAGGGGCGCTGGTCGCGGTCCGCCATCAGCGCCGGCCCCAGGCGCTCGACCACGGTGTCGAACTCGACGCGCGCCTGGCCGAGCGACACGCCGTCAGCGAGCTTGGCGATCACCTGCGCGCCGTAGGGGTCATCGCTGCGCAGGCGGCGCGGCATCCACACCTCGGCGATGAAGGGGAAGCGGAAGCTTTCCGGCAGCACGCCGACCACGGTGGCGGCTTCGCCATTGAGCTTGAGCACGAGGCCGATCACCGCGGGATCGGCGCCGAAGTCCTCGCGCCACACTCGCTCGCCCAGCAGCAGCACGGCCGGTGCGCCGGGCTGGTCGTCGGCCTCGATCAGGCCGCGACCGAGGATCGGCTGCACGCCGATGAGCTGCTGCGCCTCGACGCTCATCTGCGCGCCGTCGTAGCGCTGCGGCAGGCTGCTGCCGCCGCGGCTGATGTTGGCAGTGGCCTCGTCGTATACGCCCATGCGTTCGAAGCTGCGCAGCTCATCGCGCAGCAGCAGATAGTCATTGGCGTGGATGCCGCCGACCCCGCTGTCGCGGCGCTCGCCCATCGCCACAAGACGGTCCGCTTCGGGAAACGGCAGCGGCCGGATCAGCACGCCGTTGACCACCGACAGTAGGAACAGGAAGGCACCCAGTCCGAGCCCGAGCACGCCGACCACCAGCGCGCTCTGCGCAGGCCGGCGCAGCAGGCGGCGGGCGGCGTTGTTCAGCTCCGTTGCGAAAGACATGGCGCACTCCTGTCCGTAGGGAGACGACGCGGCTCCGGTGCGTCGTCGTGATGCCCGGCGCCGGCGACCGCCGCGCGGGCCTGGTGAAGTCTGCTCAGAGCGTGTGAAGAATCCAGACGCCGTAGCGAGGGCGTCGCTGGGCGTTCGTGGCAAAGCGCGGCAGGTGAATTCAATGGAGTTTGGCGAGCCAAATGACTGCAGAATTCGCGTAGCGCGCTGCCGCCACGGGCGCCCAGCGGCGGCCGCAGTAGGCGGATGGTTTTTTCACATGCTCTCACTCCGCGCGCAGCGCCTGCATCGGCTGCACCCGCAGCGCGCGCTGCATGCTGCGCAGGCTGGCTGCGACCACCACCGCCAGCAGCAGGGCCGCCGCCAGCGCCGGCATGCTCCACAGCCAGCCGTCGACGCCGACCACCACGCTGCGCAGCACCTGCCCGAACAGCAGGCCCAGCCCGGCGCCCAGCGCCGCGGCCGGCAGGCCGAGTGCAAGTCCGGCGCGCAGCACGCGCAGGGCCAGCGCCCGCGGCGCCGAGCCCAGCGCGAGGCGCAGCGCGAACTCGCGCTGGCGGCGGGTCATCTGGTAGGCCACCACCGAGTGCACGCCGATCGCCGCCAGCAGCAGGGCCAGCAGGGCGAAGGCGCCGGCATTGCGGGCGAAGAAGCGCGGCGTGGCGAGCTGGCGATCGCGCAGGTCGGCGACCCGCTGCGTGCTGTAGATGCCGAGGTTCGGATGCAGCGACCAGATCGCCTCCTGCGCCGGCTTGAGCAGGGCACCGGGCTCGGACTGCGCGCGCAGCAGCAGGGCCACCGAGCTGACCCAGTACTGCGCGTCCGGCACCCAGACCTCGGGCTCGGCCGGCGCCGCCAGCGTGTCGAGGCGCGCGTCTTCCATCACGCCGACGATTCGGAACTCCTTGCGCGGCCCGGCCTCGCCGAAAGGCGGCAGGCTGATGCGCTCACCCAGCGGATCCTGCGTGCCGAACACGCGTTCGGCGAAGGCGCGATTGACCACAGCCACCGGCTCGGCGTCGGCGTGGTCACCGGCCTGCAGCCAGCGCCCGCTGCGCAGGCCAAGCCCCAGCACCTCCTGCACCGGGCCAGAGGCCGTGCGCACGCGCGGTCGCAGCGCCTCCTGCGCATCGCGGCCCAGCACCTGCACATCGATCGGAATCGACCCCAGCGGGCTCAAGGGCCCGGAACTCAGGCTGGCGGCCGCGGCCACGCCGGGGACCGCCTGCAGCTGCTCGATCAGCGCGCGGTTGAAGGCGCCGCGGCCCGGATCGGGCTCGCGGAACAGCTGCAGCATCAGCACCGGCTCGGGCGTGTAGCCCAGCGGCACCTGCTCCAGATGGCGCACGCTGCCGGCCAGCAGCAGGGCCGCGGCCAGGCCACCGACAGATACCGCGCAGGCGGCGATCGGCAGGGCTCGACTCACCCCGCCGCGCGCGGCCAGGACGCGACCGCTGGCACCGCCGAGGCCGCGCGCGGGATCGGCGCGCAGCAGTCGCCAGGCCGGCAGCAGGGCCGCCAGCAGGCTGGCTGCGAGGCCGATCGCCACCACGCTCGACAAACCAGTCGCGTCGAGCTGGATCTCATCGACCCGCGGCAGGTCGCTGTCGGCGAGTCCGACGAAGCCCTGCAGCGCCAGCTCGGCGCCAAGCACGCCGAGCGCCGTGGCCAGCGCACCGAGCGCGAAGGTCTCGATGAACACGCGCCGGGCCAGGCGGCCGCGGCTGGCGCCCAGCGCCTGGTGCACGGCCAGCTCCTGGGCGCGTGCGAGTGCGCGCAGCAGCACCAGGTTGACGACGTTGGCGCAGGCCACACCCAGCGCCAGCGCTGCGATCAGCAGCAGGGCCAGCAGCACCGGTCGTACCGGACCGATCTCGTCATCGAGCATCGGCGTGGCTGCCAGCCGCCAGTCGCGCAGCGGCGCATGCTCGCCGGCCAGGCGCTGCGAGAAGGCCGCAAGTTCGGCGGACAGGGTCGCCTCTTGCACGCCGGGCTTGAGCCGGGCGATGCCCTTCAGGAAGCGCGCGTTCTCGAACAGGGGCGGCTGCGCGCGCAGCTGGGCGACGTCGTAGCCGATCCACAGGTCGATGCCGTCGACCGGATAACCGAAGCCCGGCGGCATCACGCCGACCACGGTCGACTGGATCCAGTCGACCTGGACGGGCTTGCCGATGATCCCGGGATCGCCCCCGTAGATGTCCTGCCAGAGCTGGTGGCTGAGCACCACGCCGCTGTCGCGGTTGGCATCGCCGGCGGTGAGCCAGCGGCCCAGCTGCGGCTGCACGCCCAGCGTGCGGAAGAACTCGCCGCCGGTCAGGATCAGGGTGAGCATGCGCGGGCGCTCGCCGCCGGTGTGCGTGGCGCCACCCCAGAGGAAATAGCCGGCGCTCTCGACCACGCCGAGCTCGCCGAGCCGCTCGGCCTCGGCGCCGGCCAGCATGCCCTCGCCGCCGGCGCTGAGATCCTGCGCGCCCAGCACCCGCAGGCGCTCGGGTTCGGGGTAGTCGAGGCCCTTCAGCACCACGCCATGGACCACGCTGTACATGGCCGCGCAGACCGCGATGCCGAGCGCGAGGGTGAGCACCACGCCAAGCGCGTGGCCGGGCTGGCGCAGCAGGCCGCGCAGGGCCAGTCGAAGTTCGGGAAGCAGCTGGGCAATCATCGCGGTCGATCTCACTCGTAGCGCAGCGCAACCATCGGATCGGTCCGCGCGGCGCGGCGCGCGGGCAGGTAGCAGGCGGTCAGCGCGACCGCGGCGAGGAATCCACAGACCAGCACATAGGTCAGCGGATCGCCGGCGCTGACGCCGAACAGCTGGCTGCGCGCGGCATAGCCGAACAGGGCGGCGCCGAGCAGGCCCAGGCCGAGACCGACGGCGACCAGCCGCGCGCCCTGCCCCATCACCATGCGCAGCAGCTCCTGCGCGCTGGCGCCGATCGCCATGCGCACGCCGAGCTCACCGGTGCGCTGGCTGACCGCGTAGGCCAGCACGCCGTAGATGCCGAGTGCGGCCAGCAGCATCGACACCGCGGCGAAGGCGCCGAGCAGCAGCATCGGCGCGCGCTGCTGGTCCAGCGAGATCGCGATGCGCTCGTCCAGGCTGCGGATGTCATAGACCGGCTGCTCGGGATCGACCGCGCGCAGGGCTTCGCGCACCTGCGGGATCAGCTGCTCGGCCGGCAGCGCCGAGCGCAGCACGAAGCTGCCGAAGGGCGGCGTCGCCTGACGGGTCGGCCAGTACAGGGTTTCCTTGCTGGTGGCAGTGGCCAGCTGCTGATGGCGGACCGTGCCGACCACGCCGACGATGGTGGCCGGCGGCAGCGAGCTGCCGCCGCGCGTCAGCTGCTGGCCGAGCGCGTCGCGACCGTTGAAGTACTTGTTGGCGAGGATCTCGTCGATCACCACCACCCGCTCGGACTCCGCGCTGTCGGCCTCGTTGAGATAGCGCCCGGCCAGCAGCGGGATCTGCAGCGCCTGGAAGTAGTCGCCGGCCACCTGCCGCTGCATGCCGTGCGGGCTGGCCTCGCCGTCGCCGCTGTCGCGGCCGACGATGCTGTAGGAGCCCGAGGAGTTGCTGCCGCTGAAGGGCAGGTTGGAGGTGAACGCTGCATGCTCCACGCCGGGCAGTGCGCGCAGCTGCGCCAGCGCCTCGTCGATGAAGCGCGCGCGCGCGGCGTCCTCGGCGTGGCGCGGCGCGTCCAGATCGACGCGGGCGGTCAGCAGGCCGCTGGACGCGAAGCCCGGGCTTTGTTCCGACAAAGCCTGGAAGCTGCGCAGCAGAAGGCCGGCGCCGATCAGCAGGGTGGTCGCCAGCGCCATCTGCAGCACCACCAGACCCTGCCGCGACAGCGCCGCGCGGCGTCCGCCGGCGCCGGAGCGTCCGCCTTCCTTGAGCGTCTCGCCGATGTCCATGCGCAGCAGGCTGGCCAGCGGCAGGGCGGCGGACAGCAGCGCCGCCAGCAGGCTGATGCCGATGCCGAACAGCACCACCTCGCGGTCGAGGCGAATCGTGTAGTCGGCCGAGTCGGGCTGGATGCCGAGTGCGGGCATCAGCTCGATGCAGGCGGTCGCCACCGCCAACCCGGCAAGACCGCCGAACAGGGCCAGCAGCAGGGCCTCGCCCAGCACCTGCAAGGCCAGACGCGCGCGCCCGGCCCCGAGTGCGCTGCGCAGGGTCAGCTCCTTGCGGCGACCGTGCAGGCGGATCAGCATCAGGTTGGCCAGATTGGCGCAGGCGATCAGCAGCACCATGCCGACCGCGGCCTGCAGGATCGCCAGCACCTCGCGGGCTTCGCCGACCTGCTGCTCGCGCAGGCTGCGCGCGCCGCCCTTGAAGTTGCCGGCGCGCAGGAAGGCGGCGAAGCCGGCGCCCTGGTCGCCCGCCGCTGCCAGGCGATCGGCATTGCGGGCGATGATGGTGTCGAGCTCGGCAGCCAGGCCTTCGACCGTGGCGCCGGGCTTGAGCCGCGCGATGCTGGCCGAGTATTCGTTGCCACGCTCCTGATCGCTCTTCTGCTGTTCGGTGAACGCGAAGGGCACCCACAGCTGGATCCTGCTCGAGGGAAAGCCGAAGCCTTCGGGCATCACCCCGAGCACGCGGAAGTTTTCTCCGTTCAGGCGGATCTCGCGGCCGATCAGCTCGCGGTCGGCGTTGAAGCGGTTGCGCCACAGGTTCCAGGACAGCACCGCGACCTTGTCGCTGCCCGGTTCGGCATGTGCGTCAGTGAACACCTGCCCCACCGCGGCCTGCGTACCCAGCGTGCTGAACAGGCTGGGCGTGGCGCGCAGCGCGCTCAGGCGCTCGGGCGTGCCGGCGCTGCTGCTGAGCCCGAAGCTGACATTGGTGTAGAGCGCCATGTCCTCGATCGAGGGCGCCTGCTCGCGGCGGTCGAGATAATCGGGGATCGAGGTGCCGGCGTAGTCGAGGTTCATGTTCGGGTAGCGGTTGAACACCTCGACCAGACGCTCGCCGCCGGCATAGGGCAGCGGCCGCAGCAGCAGGCCGTGCATCACCGAGAAGATCGCGGTGTTGGCGCCGATGCCCAGCCCCAGCGTGAGCACGGCGATGGTCAGGAACAAGGGGCGCGCCAGCAGGCCGCAAAGGCTGTAGCGCAGGTCCTGCAGCAGGGATCCGATCATGTCGCTCTCCTCGTCATGCGGGCGCTCAAGCGCCGCGCAGGCTCTGCACGGGGTCCGCGCGCACCGCGCGCAGGCTGGGAATCAGACAGGCCAGGAGCCCGACCAGGCCGAGAACGCCGGCCACGGCCAGCAGCACGCCGGGCTCGAAGCTGCCAACGCCGAACAGCTGGGCGCTCAGCGTGCGCCCCAGCAGCAGCGCACCGACCAGACCCAGGGCGAGACCCATCAGCAGCAGGCCCAAGCCCTGGCGCAGCAGCAGGCCGAGCAGGCGTCGCGCGTCCGCGCCCAGCGACATGCGGATGCCGAGCTCCTGCCTGCGCTGCTGCACGCCGTAGCTGATCACCCCGTACAGGCCGATCGCCGCCAGCCCCAGCGCGACCGCACTGAAGATCGCCATCAGCTGCAGGTTGAAGCGGCGCAGCAGGTTCAGCTCACCGGCCATGGCCTCGAAGGGACGGATGGCCGAGACCGGCATCGCCGGATCCAAGGCCTGCAGGGCGCGGCGCAGCGGCTCGGCCAGGGCCATCGGCTCGCCGCGCACGCGCAGGGCCAGGAAGAACTGCTCCTGCACGGCCTGGTGGTGGTGCATGTAGACCTCCGGCGGCGGCTCACGGTCGGCGCCGAAGTGGCGGGTATCGGCGACCACGCCGACCACGGTCTTGGGCCCGCCGAGGAACTCGATCTGCCGACCCACGGGATCGCCCTCGCCCATGTAGCGACGCGCGAAGCTGCGGTTGACCAGCACCGTGCCCGGCATCTCGCCGGCACGCGCGTCGCTGTCCTGCAGGCCGCGCCCCTGCTCGATCAGCAGACCGACCGCCGCGAAGAAGTCCGGATTGACGAAGCGCCAGTTGGCGCCCGGCTCGCGGCCTTCGACCGGCTCGCTGCCGATCACCCGCACGCCGGAGCTGAAGTTGTCGAGCGCCGACAGCGGCAGCGCGTCGCTGATGCCGACGGCCTCGACACCGGGCAGTGCCGCGACCCCTGCGAGCACGGCGTCCAGCCTGGGCGCGATGTACTGCGTGTGGCGGCGGTAGGTGTCTTCCCAGCCCTCGCCGTCCGGGCCCGCCGGCACGTTGAGCACCAGACTCGCGGTGAGCACGCCCTCGGCCTGCACGCCGGTGTCGATTTCGCCCAGGCGACGCAGGCTTTCAATCATCAGGCCGGCGCCGGCCAACAGGGTCAGGGCAAGTGCCACTTCCGCCACCACCAGCACGCGCCGCGCGCGGCCGCCGTGGCGGCCCGCCGCAGGACCGCGCCCGGCTTCCACCAGACTGCCGGCCGGGGCCACGTTGGCGGCGCGGCGCGCCGGCAGCAGCGCGAACAGCAGCAGGGTACCGAGGCTCAGGCTGAGGCACAGGGCCAGCACGCGCAGATCCAGCGCGACCTCGGCCTGCGCCGGCAGCAGGTCCGGTGCGCCGGCCAGCAGCAGGGGCACGCCGGCCGCGGCAATCAAGGCGCCGCCGGCGGCGCCGAGCACGCCAATCAGCAGGGCCTCGACCAGGGCCGCGCGCAGCAGGCGACTGCGCGCCGCGCCCAGGGCCGCGCGCACCGCGTACTCGGCGCTGCGCTGGCTGGCGCGGGCCAGCAGCAGGTTGGCGAGGTTGGCGCAGGCGATCAGCAGCACCAGCAGCGAAGCCGCGAACAGGCTCCACAAGGGTTGCTCAAGCCGCGCCCCCAGGCTCTCGCGCAGCGGCTGCAGGCGCGCACCGAGCTTGGCGTGATCGTTGGGATGGGCTTCGGCCAGGCGTGCATTCAAGCCCGACATCGCCGCATCGACCTGGGCCTGCGTGACACCCTCCGCCAAACGGCCGATCAGACGCAGGTAGCTGGTACCGCGATCCGCGCCGCTCAGCGGCAGATGGGTCGGCAGATAGAGCTCGGCGCCCTCGGGCAGACGCAGCGCCGCGGGCGCCACGCCGATCACCGTCCAGGCCTCGCCATTCAAGTCGATGCGCTCGCCGATCACCTCGCTGCGGCCGTCGAAGCGCTGCTGCCACAGCGCATGCGAGAGCACGGCGACCTTTTCGCCGCTGTCCTCCTCGGCCTGACCGAACCAGCGGCCGATCTGCGGCTGCAGGCCCATCACCGTCCAGAACTCGGGGCTGACCCGATAGCTGACGCGGCGCTCAGCGGCGTCACCGATGCGCAGGGTGGCGATGCCGCCATTGGTGGCGGCCAGCGCCTCGAACTGATCGCGCGTGGCCTCGCGCCAGTCGAAGTACAGCGGCCGCGACACCGGGCCGCCGTAGTTCTCCTGCACGCGCAGCACCTCGACGATGCGCTCGGCCTGCGGATACGGCAGGGGCTTGAGCAGCACGCCGTAGACCACGCTGAAGACCGCGGTGACCGCACCGACGCCCAGCGCCAGGGTGAGTACGGCGGTGAACAGAAAGCCGGGCTGACGCAGCAGGCTGCGCAGGCTCTGGCGGATCTCGCTCAGCAGGGTCATGGCTGGGTCTCCCGGCGCGTTGGAAAAGTGCGTCCTTGCATGTCGCCTCCTTGAAATGAATCGCGTGGCGCTGCGCGTCAGTCGCTGCGCAGCGCGGTCAGCGGATCGACGCGCAGCGCGCGCCCGAGCGGTCCGGCAACGCCGACCGCGAGCGCCAGCAACAGGGCGATGAGCGTCGCGGTGATCGCCGCCGCGCCCACCTGGCTCTCGCCGTACAGGCTCTGACTGAGCGGATCGACAAGGGCCACCGCCGCAGCGATGCCGAGCAGCGCGCCGGCTGCACCCCATAGACCCAAAGCACCCAGCAGTCCGCGTCCCAGGCTGACGCCAGAGGCGCCGAGCGCGCGGCGCAGGCCGATCTCGCGAATGCGCTCATTGACCAGGCTGCCGAGCAGGGCCGACAGGCCGGTGGTGGCCAGCACCAGGGCGAGTACGCCCAGCGGCGCGAACATGCCCAGCACCATCTGCGCCCATTCGTTGGCGCGCGCGCGGCGCTCGGCGAAGCTGCCGATCTCCGCGAGCGCAAAGTCCGGATCGATCTCCGCGGCCAGCGCCTGCAGCCGCGGCACAAAGGCCTCGACGTCGCCCTGCAGACGCAGCGCCAGCGCGAGCTCGGCGCCGCCTCGGGGCGGCATCGGCACGAACACGCTGGGACGATCGGCGCCGACCGCATCGGCCAGCCGCACCTCTTCGCTGAGGCCGATGACCTGGTAGCGCACGCTCTCGCCGCCGATGTCGCGGGTGAAGCTCTCGCCAATGCCGTCGCGCCCCTCGAACAGGGCTGCGGCCAGCGCCGGATCGATCACCGCCACGCGGCGCTGCTGCGCGATCTCGTCCTCGCTGAACCAGCGGCCGCGGCGCAGCGGCAGGCCATAGACCTCGGCAAAGCCGACATCGACCGGCGCCAGATCGACATTGACGCGGCGCTCGCCAAGTTCGAGATCCGGCCGGCTCACCACCGCCAGCGGAATGTGGTTGGACACGCTCACCGCGCTCACCCCCGGCTCGGCACGCAGCCGCTGCTGCAGGCGCTCGCTGAAGGCGGCGCGGGCGTCGAGGTCGGCGCCGTTGAACTGCGCCACCAGCACGGCCTCGGTATCGAGGCCGATCGACTGGGTCTGCTGGGCGTGCGCGCCCAGCCCGGCCTGCAGGGTGGCGAGCACGGTCACCACCGCCAGCAGGGCCTGCAGGGCGAACAGGCCGCGACTGAAGCGCGACAGCATGCGGCTGGTCGAACGCGTGCCGCTGCGCAGCTCGGCCAGGGCACCCGCACCGCGCAGGCGCAGAAGGGTCGGCACGGTCAGCAGCAGCACGGCGAGCAGCGCGGCGACGGCGCTGATCGCCAGCACCCGTGCGGACAGCTGCAGCTCGACATACAGCGGCATGCCGCTCTCGACGCTCCAGAAGTAGCGCGACAGGGCGTCCAGGATGCGATCGCTCAGCAGCAGGGCGAGACCCCAGGCCAGCGCCACGAGCAGCAGGCCCTGCAGCAGCAGGCCGGCGCCGATGCGCAGCGCGCCCGCACCCAATGCCCGCCGCGTCGCCAGCTCACGCGCGCGGCCCAGCCACTGCACCAGCAGCAGGCCACCGGCATTGGTCGCCGCCATCAGCATCACCAGTCCGACGACCGCGGCCAGCACCAGCACCAGCAGCTCGGTCTGTGGGCCGGAGGACGCGCCCCACAGCGAGCCGAAGTGCAGCGCCTCGTGTTTGGCCGAGGCGCCCTGCAGGCGCTCGCGCTCGGCCTGGGCCGCCGCGAAGGCCGCGCGGATCGCCGGCAGCGCGCTCGGCTCATCGATGCGCACCAGGGTCTGCCAGTAGCGACTGTGCAGGCTGGGGGACGCGGCGAGATTGACCGGCCGGTAGATCTGCTGCTGGAAGGGATAGGCGCGCTGCGCCGGCAGCACGCCCACCAGCACCGCGGGCGCGCCGTCGATGCGCAGGCTGCGGCCGATCACCGAAGGGTCGGCATTGAAGCGCGAGCGCCACAGCGCATCGCCGATCACCACCACCGCGGGCGCATCAGCGGCGAAGTCTTCGGCGCTGAAGCCGCGGCCCATCGCCATCGGCCAGTCCAGCAGGACGAAGGGATCGCCATCGACCAGGGCACCGCTGACGCGCTCGCTGCGCGCGGCATCGCCGCTGGCCGCGGCGAGGTTGAACTCGACGCCACGCAGCAGGACCGTACGCGCAAGGCCGGGCACGCCAGCGCGCAGGGCCAGCGCCTCACTGCCGGGCAGGCTGCGCGCCTGCGAAGGATGTGCGCCGACGCCGAAGCCGAACAGGCGCTCGGCGGGAAGCGTGTCGGGGGCTGCGTCGCTCACCAGTGCGCTGATCGCGCTGACGCACATGACGGCCACCAGCCCCAAGGCCAGCACCAGCACGACCGCGGCATTGCCCAGCGGTCGCGCGCGCAGCAGACGCAGCGCTTCGCCCCAGATGCCAGCGAGCGCGGTCATGGGCCCGTGCTCGCGTGTTCGCCGACAGTGGATCGGAGCGCGCGCATTCAGACCCCCGCGACGTGGCTGGCGCGGGCGCGGGCGATCTGCGCGTCGAGGCGGGCCTCTTCCTCGCGACGCAGGCGATGCAGGGTGTCCTCGTCGACGATGCGGCCGTCGAACATGCAGATCTTGCGCTGGGCGAAATCGGCGTAGCGGGCGTCATGGGTGACCATGCAGATGGTCGAGCCGGACTGGTGCAGCTCGTCCAGCAGGGCCATCACCGCCTCGCCGTTCTTGCTGTCGAGGTTGCCGGTGGGTTCGTCAGCCAGGAGCAGCGAGGGCTGGCCGACCAGGGCGCGCGCGACCGCCACGCGCTGCTGCTGACCACCCGACAGCTGGGCCGGGTAGTGCTTGAGGCGATGCGCCATGCCGACGCGCTCCAGCGCGTGCTGCACGCGATCGCGGCGCTCGGCCTTGGAGACCCCGTCGCGGTAGGTCAGCGGCAGCTCGACGTTCTCGAATACCGACAGATCACCGATCAGGTTGAAGGCCTGGAAGATGAAGCCGATCTCCTTGTTGCGGATGCGCGCGCGCTCCGACGCGCTGATGTCCTGCACCGGCACACCGTTCAGGTCGTACACGCCCGAGGTCGGCGTATCCAGCAGGCCTAGGATCGACAGCAGGGTCGACTTGCCGCAGCCCGAAGGCCCGGAGATCGACACGTACTCGCCGCGCTGGATGTTGAAGTGCACGCCCGACAGCGCATGGGTCTCGACTTCGTCCGTGTAGAAGACCTTGGCGATGTCTTCGAGCTTGAGCAGGGCCGTTTGGGTGGTCATTGCTTGGCTTCCGTTTTCTTGTGTGTCGATGTGTTGTGGTGGTCGCTTGGCCGGCTGGCCCTGCTCAAGCGGGGATTGGGGATTGGGGATTGGGGATTCGCGAGAGCGGGCTGCGTCGTGACTGCGGTGTCGGGAAGAGCCTCTGATGCTGACCCCTGGAGGTTGCCCAGCCCCGGTTTTCGGCGCAGCTGAACTGTTCTTGGCGACGTTTGACTTCGTCGTCCCCGCGAAGGCGGGGACCCAGTCGACACGGCGAAGCATCTGGGCCCCCGCCTTCGCGGGGGCGACGGCCGAGGTGGAGGCAAGACTGCTGCCACCTTGAAAGGCGGGAGAACAACTCGCCTTGTCCAACACATCCCGGTTCCCGACGCGCGGCTTCAAAACGATTCCCCAATCCCGGTTCCCCATTTCCGGCGTCTTCGCGTCACTGCACGCGCACACGCTCATACCCCTCCCACTGCGAGGTGTCCGACAGGATGATGCGATCGCCCGGGTTCAGGCCCTGGGCGATCTCGATCTGGTTGACCGAGGCGCGGCCCAGGCGCACCGGGATGCGGTGGGCCTGGCCGTCTTCGTCGAGGCGGAACAGGCGCACTTCGCTCTCGGGCTGGCCGTAGGCGGGGCGGCCGACGTGCAGAACGTTCGTCAGGCGCTCGATCTCGATGGTGCCGTCGACGCTGAGATCCGGCCGCGCGCTGTCGGGCAGCTTCTCGGTGAAGTCCACTTCGACCAGCACGGTGCCGTTCTGCACGGCCGGGTCGATGCGCACCACGGTGCCTGCGACCACGCCGTTGCGCGTGTCCACGCGCACGCTCTGGCCGTGGACGATGTCCTTGACCTGGGTTTCGCTGATGCGCAGCTCGGCCATCAGCGCGCCGGGCTTGGCGACGCGGGCGAGATTGGTGCCGGCGACCACCTGCTGGCCTTCCTGCACCGGCACCTGCTGCAGCACGCCGGCGATGCCGGCGCGGACCTTCAGGCCCTCGGCCTGGCGGCGGCGCAGCTCGGCCACGTTCTTCAGCTGGTTGATGCGCGCGCGCTCCGCGTCGAGCTGGGCGCGGATGGTCTGCTCGAACTTGGCGATGCGCTCGACCTCGATCTCGGTGCGCAGCTTGAGCTGCTCGGCCGCGAGCTCGCTGCGGCGGGCCTGGATGCGCGAGATGATGCCGCGGCCGGCCAATTCGGTTTCGGCTTCCGCCGTGAGGCGCGCGCCTTCGTAGTCGGCGCGGATGCCGGCGAGTGCTGCGCGCTGATCCAGCAGCTGGCTCTCCAGACCGACGCGGCGCGCGACGAAATCCGCCTCGGCCGCGGTCAGCGCGGATTCCGCCGACAGCTGCTGGTCGATCACTTCGGGGTTCGACAGCTCCAGGATCACCGTATCGGCCTCGACCTGCGCACCCGCGCGCACCACGATGCGCTCGACCCGCGCATTGCTCTCGGCGGCGATCCAGCGGATCTCGCGCGGCACCAGCACGCCCGGCCCGCGCACCTCGCGCAGCATGTCGCCCTGCTTGACCGTGTCGATCCACAGGCTGGCCTCGGCGACGCTGGGCGCGGCCGGATCCAGCCGGCTGACGAAGCCGACGAGGGCGACAAGAGCGAGGATGCCGCCGGCCACGTAGGCGATGCGGCGACGGCGGGCTTTCTGCTTGAGATCGATGCGCTGGATGTCCATGCACTCGGCTTAGCACGCCCTGTGCCAAGCTCCATTCCATCGCTAAATCAACGCCTTGCAGTGCCCGCATCGACGGGCTGTCCAGATTCGAACAGCCATTGCCGGAGCACCCTGCCCGCTTCCGGACGGCGGGCGCGGGCGGGCGGTGTCCACCATCACTTGCGTGCCGTGCAGCAGCGGAGGATCGTCCGCGAAGCCGTCCATCACTGCCGCCAGGAGCCGCGCCATGAAGATCCGCGTCAACGGGGAAACCCACGAGATCGAACTGCCGACGGACACGCCGCTGCTGTGGGTGCTGCGCGATGGCCTCGGCCTGACCGGCAGCAAGTACGGCTGCGGTATCGCCCAGTGCGGCGCCTGCACCGTGCATCTGGATGGCGCGGCGATCCGCGCCTGCGTGACGCCGGTGTCGGCCGTCGGCGAGCGCGAGGTGCTGACCATCGAGGGCCTGGCCGGCGAATCGCTGCATCCGGTGCAGCAGGCCTGGATCGAGGCCGACGTGGCGCAGTGCGGCTACTGCCAGTCGGGCCAGATCATGGGCGCGCTGGCCCTGCTGCAGCGCACGCCGGAGCCCACCGACGCGCAGATCGTCGAAGCGATGGACACCCACCTCTGCCGCTGCGGCACCTACAGCCAGGTGCGTGAGGCGGTGCGTCTGGCCGCGAACAAGCTGAAGGAGGGCGCGTGATGGACGCTGCGCTCTCACGCCGCGACTTCCTGAAGGCCGCCGGCCTCGGCAGCGGCCTGCTGGTCGCCCTGCATCTGCCCGGTTTCAGCGCGCTGGCTGCCGAAGCCACCGATGAGGCGGCCGCTACGATCTTCAAACCGAACGCCTTCGTGCAGATCGACGCCGGCGGCCAGGTCACGCTCTACGTCAGCCAGGCCGAGATGGGCCAGGGCGTGCGCACCTCGCTGCCGATGCTGCTGGCCGAAGAACTCGACGTCGATCTGGATTCCGTCAAGGTGGTCGGCGTCGGCGCGGACCCGGCCTTCAACCACCCGTGGTTCCGCAGCCAGGTCGCCGGCGGCTCGACCTCGGTGCGCGGCCTGTTCGAGCCGATGCGCCGCGCCGGTGCGCAGGCCCGACACATGCTGGTCGAAGCGGCGGCGAACCGCCTGGAAGTGCCGGTGGACTCCCTTCGCACCGAAGCCGGGTTCGTCATCCACGAGGCCAGCGGACGGCGTCTGGCTTACGGCGAACTGGCCTCGGCCGCCAGCGCGCTGGCAGCGCCGGACCCGGCCAGCCTCACGCTGAAGTCACCCGAGAACTTCCGCTACATCGGCCGCGAGCGGCGTCGCCAGGAAGGCCCGGACAAGGTCACCGGCCGCGCGCAGTTCGGCATCGACGTGCGCCTGCCCGACATGCTCACGGCCGTGGTCGCGCGGCCACCGGTGTTCGGGGCGACATTGAAGTCAGTCGACGACAGCGCGGCCTTGAAGATCGCCGGCGTGCGCAAGGTCAAACGGGTGCCCGAAGGTGTCGCCGTGATCGCCGAGCACTTCTGGGCCGCGCGTCAGGGCCGCGAGGCGCTGACGCTGGACTGGGACCTGGGCGCGCTGGCCAGGCTCGACAGCGAAGCGCAGGGCCGCGAGTACGCCGCACTGGCCGAGACCGAGGGCGCGGTCGCCGCCACCCGCGGCCTGCCGACCCTGGCGCTGGACGAAGACGCCGACGCCATCGCGCTCGACCTCGACGTGCCCTATCTGGCACACGCGACCATGGAGCCCTTGAACGCCACCGTGCATCACCGCGGCGACAGCGCCCAGGTGTGGACCGGCACGCAGATGCAGGGCGCGGATCGCGCGCGGGCGGCGAGCATCCTCGGCCTGCCCGAGGACAAGGTGACGCTGGACAACCTGCTTCTGGGCGGCGGCTTCGGCCGGCGCGCCAACCCGCAATCGGACTTCGTCGCCCTGGCCGCGCACGTCGCCAAGGACGAAGGCGTGCCGATCAAGACGGTCTGGACCCGCGAGGACGACACCCGCGGCGGCTGGTACCGGCCGCGCGCCTTCCATCGCGTGCGTGTGCGTCTGGACGAGAACGGCCTGCCGCTGGCCTGGCACCAGCGCGTGGTCGCGCAGTCGATCATGCGCGGCACGCCGTTTGAGGCCAGCGGCATCCGCGACGGCGTCGACGCCACCCTGGTCGAGGGCGCCTCCGACCTGCCCTATGCGATTCCCAACTTCCAGGTCGAATGCCACCTCGCGCCCGACGGCGTGCCGGTGCTGTGGTGGCGCAGCGTCGGCCACACCCACACCGCATTGGCGGTCGAGCACGCGCTCGATCTCGCCGCCCGCAAGGCCGGCATCGACCCCGTCGAGTACCGGCGCCGCCTGCTCAGCAACAACGCGCAGTGGCTGCGCGTGCTGGAGCTCGCCGCCGAACGCAGCGGCTGGGGCAGCGAACTGCCCGAAGGCCACGCCCGCGGCGTCGCCATCCACGCCAGTTTCGGCAGCGTGGTGGCACAAGTGGCGGAAGTGTCCATCGAGAACGATCGCCCGCGGGTGCACCGCGTGGTCGCTGCGGTCGACATGGGCCGCGTGGTCAATCCGCTGCACGCCAAGGGCCAGATCGAAGGCGGCATCGTGTTCGGCCTCAGCGCCGCCCTGCACCAGCAGATCAGCTTCAAGGACGGCCGCGTGCAGCAGAGCAACTTCCACGACTACCCACTGCTGCGCCAGCGCGAAATGCCGCGGATCGAAGTGCATCTGGTCGACAGCGAGGCCGACCCCGGAGGCGCCGGCGAGCCCGGCACCCCGCCGATCGCCCCGGCGGTGGCGAATGCGCTGCTGGCCTTGACGGGAAAGGCGACGACGAGCATGCCGCTGGGCCGCGTGGCAGCCGCGTAACTGCCGTGGCGCAGGCGGCTTGCGCTGACGCGCGGCAGCGCTCACTCGCGCTGGAAGCGCCAGTTCACCGTCAGCTGCGCCGGCTGTCCGCTGATCTGGTCGACGATCTCGTAGCTGCGGCTGCCGCGCGCGGCGCGGCAGCCGTCGCCACAGGCGTGGCTGATGTCGAGGTCGAGGCGCTGATCGGTCAGGAATCGATACGACTCGCGCTCGCCGCTGAAGCTGTCGGGTTTGTCCGAGCTGACCGTTTCCCGCACGGCGACGGGATAGGGCAGCGGCAGGGCGAAGCGCAGCGAACCGCCCTGCAGATCGACTTCGACGATGGAGCCGCCGGGCGAATTGGACTTGCCCTCAAGCGTGATCTCACCGGACTGGCGCACCGTCACCTGCCGGTGGCAGGTCGCCGCCGGGCGGGTGCCGCAGATCGGATCGCGATCGGCTTCCTTCAGGGACTCGTCGATGTCGAAGCGGCCGCTCACCGTCAGCGGCTCGAACAGCTGGTAGCGGTCCTTGGGCATCTGACTGGCGGTGGCGACATCCGCGCGGGCGCCACGCATCGCCGCTGAATTCATGTCGACGCCTTCGGCCATCTTCATGGCCTCACGCATCAGACAGGCCTCGTCCTCGCCGCAGAGCTCAGCGATCTTCATCGCGTCGTCCATCATCGGCGCCATGCTCTGCGCTGCCCGCTGCGCGGCGGCGTTGCGCTGCCCTTCGCTGGCCTGTTGCCGCGCGTCCATGCCGTGCAGCGCGGGGAAACCCGATGCCGCGCGCGCCTGCATCCGCGCGCTCAGCGTGTAGCGATCAGCAACGCGCCACTCGCGTTCCAACACTCGGTCCTGGCTATTCCAGGTTCCGGCTCCAGTGATCTCGTACTCGACGCTCAGGGTGGCGGTGGACTTCGGCGCAGAAGGCCCCGCGCTGCATGTCAGCGGCGCGAGGCACACGGCCAGCGCACACCAGAAGAGCGAACGCTCGCTGTTCATCGAATGCTTCCTCATCGCAAAGAGGGCGAAGAAGGCTTCCACCCGCGCCTGCCCTCTCTGCGCGCCGGTGACGGCGCGGCCCTTCGATCCGCAGGCCGCGTCATCCTGCTCGACGAGAAAACATGCAGAGATCAGTCAGGCGCTTTCGTGACGGGTGCTCGCGAACTGAGTTCGCCAGTCTTGAAGAAGACAATGCTTCGCTCCTGGGCGCAGGAAAGCCAGGCGCGGCGTATCCACCGGCGTGTCCCGCGGAAGTCGAGCGCCAATCGAAGTCCTGGCCTCCGCGGCGGAGCCGATGCAACCCGCAACTGGAGTGGGGTCGGCTTCTGGGCCTCCGCCTTCGCGCGGGCGACGACAGGGGTGGGCCTATGGGCAACGTCGGATTGAGGCCTATTCCGCCTGCAGCCGCCGGTACAGCGCCGCACCACGCTGCTGCAGGCCCAGCACCAGGGCGCAGATCAACACGCCGAGCAGCAGCAGGGCCAGCACGGGCAGGGCGATGTCGACGGCGTTGCCGGAGCCGATTGCGGCCAGCGCCGGGATGCTGCGCGTCGCGGCCAGTGCCGCCAGGCCACCCAGCACGGCGCCGAACCCGAGCGCGATCAGCAGGCCGCGGAAGGCATGCATCGCCAGGTTCAGCGGGCGTGCGCCCAGGCAGGCGCGGACCGCCAGCGAATGGCTTCGCGCGCGCGCCTCCACCACCACCATCGACACCAGCGCGAGCAGCGCGATCAGCAGGGTCACGCCGGCCGTAGTGGTCGCGAACAGCAGTCGCGCGCGGTAGAGGGCCTGTGCGCGCTCGGCCAGCGCCGGCAGGTGCTGCGGCTCTTCCAGCTTGAAGCGCAGCGAGGAGACGTTGAACGGCTCGGCAAACGCACGCTCGACCTCGGCAGCACCCACGCCCCCACGCATCAGCACATGGAAGCCCGGCACCATCGAGCCCATGCGCTGGTAGACCGTGCCGAGTGGGCTGGCCAGCTCCATGTTGTAGGGCATGGCCTCGACGACGCCGACGATCTCGTAATCCATCGAGGAGGCGTCGCGCAGCAGCTCACCCAGCACGCTCGGCTTGCCAATCCGTCGCGCGAGATCGACGGCAGCGCGCTGGTCCAACAGCACCTCCAGTGCGTAGCCGGATTCCGGCAGCATTCTCCCCGCCACCAGCTTCAGGCCCATCGCGCCAAGCGCGTCGCCTTCGATCTGGTTCATGCGGAAGCGTAGCGCCGTGTCGGGGGCATTAGGCAGGGTATAGCTGTTCAGCGGCCCCTCGCCCTCGGCGAACGGGCGCAAGGTGCCGAAGCCCACGCGCTCGATCTGCGGCAGCCGCTCACGCAGCTGCTCCGCCAGCAGCGCGCGTTCCGCGCTGTCGGCGAAGCCGAATTCGCCTTTGGAGTCGGTGGCCTTGGCCTGCGCTGTCCAGGTGCTGCCGCTGTCCATGCTCGCCAGCTCGCCCTGGCGCGCCATCGAAGTCGACAGCGCCCAGTAGCCGAGCAGCAGGGCCGCGCAGCAGGCCACCGCCATGGACACGGTCAGGCCTCGGAACACGCCGCGCAGCACCGGGCCGGTTTCGCGCAGCGCCGGCGCGCCGAAGCGCAGGCCCGCCGCCCGTTCCACCAGATGCGCTACCGCGAGGACCACCATCAGGGCGACACCGCCGCTCTGTAGCCAAGCCGACCAAGCAAAGCCGGCGTCGGATTTGGCGGCGTCCTTCAGCAAGAGATGCACGGCCGAGTCCGAGGCCAGCAGGCTGACGAACAGCGGCTCGAAGGCCGCCGCCAGCGCCCAGGCTGGCATCAGCCCCACCAGCACATAGCCCAGCCGCAGCAGCAGATGCTTGTGTCGCGGCAGCCCGAGGCTGAGCAGGGTCCATTCCTCGCGAGCACGCGACACCCGCATCAGCGCCGCCCACACCGCCAGGTTCAGCACCGCCGCGCACAGCGCTACGATCGAGATCGCGTGGTAGGCATCGAGACTGGCATCGGCCAGGCTGCGCCACTGGGTCTGGTTGGTGATGCCAGGGATGGTGCGCAGGCTGTCGAAGGGCGGGTCGATCGAGAGCCCTTCGGGCTGGCTGATCGCCGTCTGCAGGCGGGTGCGGAACTCGGCTTCGCGGCCGGCCGCGGGCAGGGCGACGGACCAGAAGAAGGGGGTGTAGTCCAGATGACGCCGCGCGTCATCGTCGTAGAGAATTCCGGGCGCATGCCACCAGTCCACCCAGACATCGGTGTAGTGATCAAACAGGCCCGTAAAGCCCTGGGCAACACCAACAACGCGCACGCGCCGCCCCTGCACTTCGATGGACTCAGGCGCAGCCTGCAGCTTGCGCTCGCTCAGGAAACGCTGCGAGACCACCGCCGTGCTGCTGTCGAGAACGCGTTGCCCTTCCGGCAAGCCCTGCACCTCCACACCCAGGGCTTCGAAGAAGCGACTGGAGACCACGTCCACGTGCAGGGTTTCAAGCTCTGCGCCTACCCGACCGGGAACTGCCCGCGTGCCTGAGGCCGCAATGAGCACGCCGCTGCCGGCCAGCCGTTCCTCCACCGTGCGGATCGTCAGCGGCGACAGGAACAGCTCGAAATCAAGCCCGCTGGAGTAGGTGAACACGCTGACCGGCTGGCCGTGCAGACGCGTGCCGGCGACGGCGCCGCTGCCGACAAGCTCCGACATGCGCTGCACGGAAAGCACGGCCGCCAAGGCGAGGGCGAGGCCAAGGACCGACAGCGCGAAACTCAGAGCGCGACTGCGGACGGAACGAAGCAGGTACATCAGTCGGGTCCAGATAGGCGGAGAACGTAGAGTGAATTTGGATGGGCTTGTCCGCGCGCAGAAGCGCGCCGAAAACGCCCGGGCTCAGTCCTCACCCGGCCGGGCGGGTCGCGGCCAATGGAAATGCTCGCGGCCCCGATAGCGCACCGGCGTCGGCGCGACACCGTCCACCGGGCGGTAGCGGAACACCATCACCAGCGCCTCGAAGGGACGCGGGTCGACCTCGGGCGGCTCGATACTGTGGAAGCTGTAGTCGGAGGGGTTGCCATCAGCATCGATCACATACTCATGGTCGATCCAGATCTGATCGTGCTTTCGGATCAGCAGGCTGGCCTCCATGGTGAGCGGCGTGGGGATAGGCATGCGCTCGGCGGCGAGGATCCATAGACGCCGGAACGCCTCCCGATCAACCACTGGTAAGGCATCGGCACCAATTGCTGGACTAGCGCATAGCGAAGCAAGAGCCAGTCTAAGAGCAAGGCGACCGTACACTTTCACTTCTAGCCTCCCCGCAAACTTGAAGAACATCAGAGCTGAGCAGCGTAGGGACTGCCCGCGCACACCGCATCTGGCAAGAAGCCACTGGAGGCGCACAAAAAATGCACTCTGCGGCGCAGGTTCAACCACCACCCTCATCGTAGCTCTGAAGGCGATCGGGGCGTCCAGAAACGGCCCTTGGAGACGACTTTCACTGGAACTGGCTCGACACCGAGGGCTGGCCTGTAGCGAAAGAACATCAGCAGCGCCTGGAACGGCCGAGGGTCTGCCTCGGCAGGCTCTATAGAAATGAAACGGAAAGCCTCAGGTTCACCCCGGGCATTGATCTTGAGTTCGTACTCGAGCCACACCTCACCGCCGTGCTTGTCTTGCTCGTGAGGCACGGCCGCAGCGAGCGGCGGCATCGTGGCCCCCATGCGCTCGGGCGCGATTTCCCAGTAGCGGACCAGACCTTCTTCGTTCACTACTATCTCAGCATTCGCATCGCCTAGTGCTGAGAACAGTAGAAACCATAGCGTCCCGAGCTTGCTTGTACGCTTCACGTCAATTAGAGCCTCAAGTTGAGCCGACCCTGCGTACCTTGGCAAGCCGGAAACTGCCTCGCGGGCACAACTTGCGCGCGCCCGTGAGACAGCAGTTGCAACATTCAACAAAAGATCAGGGGTGCGCGCAGAAGCGACTGTTCGGCCAAGTCATGCTTGAGCCATTGGGGCCGAACCACACCGAAGTGCTTCCAAAGCATCGCTGCGTCCACCCGTCCGGGACGTTGGGACCGTTCGCGGCCGCAACAGGCGCCCACAGGGTGGCTGCAAACGCCACGCCAAGAAGAGTGGAAAACAAAGCGTTCTCCACAGTGTTCATCTCTTGAACGTCGCGAGTCGCGACGGTCGAGAACACTACCGCCCCCCAGGCGTCAACCCGTTGACACTACGTTTCTTCGACGCTTCCCACGCAAACCCATCCACGCCAACGAAGGCATCCTGTCAGATCTGACAGGCTCACCGCCCTCGTGCCCTACCCCTTCCGCATAAACGCAGCAAACTCCAGCGTCGCGATCGCCCCCTGCCGGTCCGCGCGCGGCGCCAGGCTGACTTTCCAGTCGTAGAGTTCGCACAGGCGCCGAACGATGGCGAGCCCGATGCCGCCGCCTTTGCTGCCCTCCGAGCTGCTGCCGCGGTAGCCGCGCTCGAACAGTTTCGCCGCCTCTTCTTCGGGGATGCCGGGGCCGGTGTCGCGCACTTCGACGCGGTCGCCCAGAACGCTGATGCGGATCTCGCCTTCGCGGGTGTACTTGAAGGCGTTGACGATGAGGTTGCCGAGCGCCACGGCGACGATCGCCTCGGGCGCGTCGACCAGCACGCCCTGCTGGCCCTCCACGATGACCGCGATGGGCTTCGAGCCGATGTTGACGCGATTGGCTTCGGCCAACTGTTCGGCCAAGCGACGGACGTCGGTGGCGCCGCTGCCGCGCTCGCCTCGCGAGAGCATCAAGAGCGCGGTGATCAGGTCGGTGCACTGCTGCACCGCGCGCTCGATGCGCTGCAGGCGCTGGCGGGTCTTGTCGTTCAGGTCGGGCTGCGACTGGATCAGCTCGGCTGCGCCGCGGATCACCGCCAGCGGCGTGCGCAGCTCGTGGCTGACGTCAGCGTTGAACTCGCGGTCGCGGGTCACGCGCTCGGTCAGCTGCTCGGCGTAGTCGTCGAGCGCACTGGCGAGCTGGCCGACCTCGTCGTCGGCGAAATGCGGGGCCAGCTTCTCCGGTGCGCTGCGGCTGCTGTAGCCCTCGATGCGCCGCGCGAGATCAGCCACCGGCTGCATCACGCGCCGGGAGGACCAAAGCCCGATCAGCCCTGCGAAGACCGAGAACAGCGCCACAGCCGCGATCAGGGCGGTGACCAGCTGGCGCTGGCCCAGGGCTTCCTTGGAGTAGTCGTAGCGCAGGAAGCCGACCAGGTCGGGGGCGCGGTGTACGGCGAGCTTGTACTGGGTCGGCTCGCCATCGGGCCCGGCCTCGAGCACTTCATGCACGCCTTCCGGCAGCTCGCGCCAGCTGAAGGGCACGCTTTCCTGGCGGCTGCTGCGCACCACGAACAGCTCGATCTGGCGCGAGAACTGGAACTGCGCATCGGGCTCGGGATTCAGGCGCTTGAACTCGACGAAGTTGCGCGCCTCCTGCTCCAGCCAGTTGTCGACCAGCTGGTTCTCCAGCCGCGCGCGCAGGCCGATCGTGGCCACGGCGAACAGGGCCGTGAGCCCGCTGCCGAGAATCAGGAAGGAGATGATGATCCGGCTTCTAAGCCGGCGTCTGAACTGCTTCGATGTCGGCAAGGCGATACCCGATTCCGTGGCGGGTGTGGATCAGCGGCTTGTCGAAGGGCTTGTCCAGCGCCGCCCGCAGGCCGTGGATGTGCACGCGCAGGGAGTCGCTGTCGGGCAGCTCCTCGCCCCAGACGCGGGTTTCGAGCTCCTGCCGGGTCACCACCGATGGGCTGGCTTCCATCAGGCACTGCAGGATCTTCAGCGCCGTCGGGTTGAGATTGATGGACTTGCCGGCGCGGCTGATTTCCAGCGTGTCGAGGTTGTAGCGCAGGTCCGACACCTCCAGCACGCGCGGCTGCGCGCCCTTGCCGCGACGGGCCAGCACGGTCAGCCGGGCCTCGACTTCCTGCAGGGCGAATGGCTTGACCAGGTAGTCGTCGGCGCCGACGTCGAAGCCAGCCAGCTTCTGCTCCAGCGCGTCGCGGGCGGTCAGCATCAGCACCGGGGTCTGCCGGCGCGCGTCCTGGCGCAGCTTGCGGCAGACCTCCAGGCCATCCATGCCGGGCAGGTTCAAATCCAAAACGATGGCGTCGAACTCGTTGACCACGGCGAGGTGCAGGCCGGTGACGCCGTCAGCGGCGAAGTCGACGATGTGCCCGCGGTCTTCCAGGTAATCGCCGAGGTTCGCGGCGATGTCGGTGTTGTCTTCGATGACCAGGATGCGCATGGGGTCTGCTGTCGTAAGCGGCGCAGGTGCGCGCGGGGCCAAGGGTAACGGTTAACGCGACCGGGGTGGACAGCGCGGCGCGCGCTTCGTTCACCTGCGGCCCTGCCGATACACTCGGCGGATGACCACGACCTGGCCGACCTCGCTGAGCCTTGCTGCCCTGCGCGCGCTGCGCGACACCCTGCCGGCGAATGCACTGCTGCTGGACGCTGCCGAGCGCATCGCCTACAGCGTCGACAACAGCAAGCGCCAGGCGCTGCCGTTGGTGGTGGCCCTGCCCGACACCGCTGAACAGGTCGCGGCCCTGGTGGCCGCCTGCAGCGAGCACGGCCTGCCGATCACCGCGCGCGGCCGCGGCACCAACACCACCGGCGCCAGCGTGCCGATCGCCGGCGGCGTGGCGCTGAGCTTCGAGCGCATGCGCCGCATCGTCGAGATCAACGCCGCCGACCGCTACGCCGTGGTCGAGCCCGGCGTGCTGAACGGCGATCTGCAGGCGGCGCTGGCGCCGCAGGGCTTCTTCTGGCCGCCGGACCCGACCTCGGCGCCCTACTCCACCGTTGGCGGCAACCTCGCCTGCAATGCCGGCGGCCCCCGCGCGGTGAAGTACGGCGCCTGCCGCGACAACGTGCTGGCTCTGCGTGCGGTCGACGGCAGCGGCCGCGCCTTCCGCTGCGGCGCACCGACCAGCAAGGGGGCGGTCGGCTTCGACCTGACCCGTCTGCTGATCGGCTCCGAAGGCACGCTGGCGCTGATCACCGAGGCCACGCTGAAGCTCACCCCGCTGCCGCCGCTGCGTCGCGGCCTGCGCCTGATCTACGCCGACATCGTCGCCGCGGCGAAAGCGGTTGCGCGGATCATGGCCCAGCCGGTGACACCCTGCGCGCTGGAGTTCATGGACGGCGAGGCGCTGGCCCTGGTGCGCGCGCGCGGCCTTGCGCTGCCCTCGGGCGAGGCCCTGCTGCTGGTCGAAGTCGATGGCGACGCCGAGGGCATCGAGCGCGCCGCATCGGCCGTCGCGCGCGCCGCGGAAGGACCGGGCCTGAACGATCTGCAGGTGGCCCGCGATGCCGCCGACAGCGAGGCTCTGTGGGCCGCGCGCAAGGCGCTGTCGCCGGCGCTGCGCGCGCTGGCGCCGAAAAAGATCAACGAAGACGTGGTGGTGCCGGTCTCGCGCCTGCCCGAGCTGATCGAGGGCGTGCGCGTGCTGTCGCAGCGGCACGGCGTCCGCATCGTCAACTTCGGCCACGCCGGCAACGGCAACATGCACGTCAACCTGATGTACGACCCCGCCGAGCCCGGCCGCGACGCCGCCGCCGAGGCCTGCCTCGAAGCCCTGTTCGCGCTGGTGATCGCGCTCGAGGGCACGCTCTCGGGCGAGCACGGCATCGGTCTGGCCAAGCGGCCCTTCATGCGGGCGGCGGTCGATGCGCGCACGCTGGAGCTGATGGCGGCGGTCAAGCGCGCCTTCGATCCCAAGGGCCTGCTCAATCCGGGCAAACTGCTGCCCGACGTCGACTGAGGATGGGCGCGAACGGATGAGCGAACTCGATGCCCTGCTGCTGCGCATCCGCGCCTGCCGCCTCTGCGAAGCGCAGCTGCCGCTGGGCGCGAATCCGGTGCTGCGCGCCCAGGCCAGTGCGCGTCTGCTGATCGTCGGGCAGGCGCCGGGGGTCAAGGTTCATGAGTCTTCCATTCCCTGGAACGATGCTTCCGGCATCCGCCTGCGCCACTGGCTGGGCCTGGATCGCGAGCAGTTCTACGATGGCCGGCGCATCGCCATCGTGCCGATGGGCTTCTGCTATCCCGGCAAGGGCACGGCCGGTGACCTGCCGCCGCGGCCGGAGTGCGCGCCGACCTGGCACCCACAGCTGCTGCCGCTGCTGCCGAACATCCGCCTGACCCTGCTGATCGGGCACTACGCGCAGGCAGGCTTCCTCGGCGCCGCGCGCGGCCGCACCCTCACCGACACCGTGCGCGAGCACGCACGCTACCAGCCGCGCTACTTCCCGCTGCCGCATCCCAGCCCGCGCAACCAGCTGTGGGTGGCCAGCAACCCCTGGTTCCACGCCGAGGTGGTGCCCGCGCTGCGTCAGGCCGTGGCCGAGGCGCTTGCGGACTGACGCGCACTGCAAGCGTGTCGGCCTTCACGCTCAGGCGCCTGTTCGCGATGTCAGTCACGCTTTCGCGGGCAATTCGGGCAGGCTTGGGCCGATTGCGCGTTTGCAGATTGACACATCACGGCACCTCGACTTAGGTTCCGCTCCGCGATCGCGGGGCATGACGCCCGGCGCTGCCTCCGGGGGGAGGTAGCGGCCAGATCACAAGGACACGTCGACCCCGCGCCGCGCGCCGGTACCAGAGGGCATTCGCCCCCGCCGGTCCAATCCGCTGCATTCAACGGGGAGTTCCGCAACATGAAGATGCTTTGTTCCGCCGTGGCCCTGGCCATGGCGCTGCCGGGTCTTGCTGCCGCATCCGAGCTGCGTCGCGTCGAGAAGCCGGTGAGCGGCCAGTACATCGTCGTCCTGCAGGAAGACCTGGTGCGCTTCGGCGATGACACCAGCTCGCGCCGTCCCGACGTCAACACGCTCGCCGTCGACATGGCCTCCCGCTTCGGCCTGGAAGTCCGCATGGCGTACTCGCACGTGCTGCCCGGCTTCGTGGTCCAGGCCACTGAGAAGCAGATCGAGCAGCTGCTGAGCGACGCCCGCGTCGCCTATGTCGAGCAGGATGGCTATGTCAGCACCACCGCGGTGCAGAGCGGTGCCACCTGGGGCATCGACCGCGTCGACCAGCGCAACCTGCCGCTGTCGGGCAGCTACGAGTACCTGACCACCGCCAGCAACGTCCACACCTACATCGTCGACACCGGCGTGCTGGGCACCCACGCGCAGTTCAGCGGCCGCATGGGCAATGGCTATACCGCCATCAACGACGGTCGCGGCACCACCGACTGCAACGGCCACGGCACCCATGTCGCCGGCACCGTCGCCGGCACCACCCACGGCATCGCCAAGGGCGCGATCATCCATCCCGTGCGCGTGCTGGGCTGCAACGGCTCGGGCACCAACGCCGGCGTGATCGCCGGCATGGATTGGGTGACGGCCAACCACATCAAGCCGGCCGTGGCCAACATGAGCCTAGGCGGTGGCGCCTCCAGCACCACCGATAGCGCGGTGACCCGCATGCACAACGCCGGCGTTACCGTCGTGGTCGCCGCGGGCAACGACAACTCGAACGCTTGCAACTACTCGCCGGCGCGCGCGCCGGTGGCGATCACCGTCGGCTCCACCACCAACACCGACGCGCGTTCGAGCTTCTCGAACTTCGGCACCTGCCTCGACATCTTCGCGCCGGGCTCGAACATCACCGCGCCCTGGTACACCAGCACCACCGCGACCAACACCATCAGCGGCACCTCGATGGCGTCGCCGCACGTGGCGGGCGCCGCGGCCCTGTATCTGGCCAACAACCCGAGCGCCACGCCCTCGCAGGTGGCCACCGCGCTGATCAACAACAGCACGCCGAACAAGGTGACCAGCGCCGGCTCGGGCTCGCCCAACCGCCTGCTGTACTCGATCTTCGGCGGCGGCACCACGCCGGTCGACAACCCGCCCACCGCCAGCTTCACCTTCAGCTGCTCGGGCCTGACCTGCTCGTTCAACGGCAGCGGCTCGACCGACGACAACGGCATCAGCAGCTACAGCTGGAGCTTCGGCGACGGCGCCAGCGGCACCGGTGCCACCACCAGCCGCACCTACGCGGCCGGCGGCACCTACACCGCGACGCTGACGGTGCGCGACACCGCCAACCAGGCCAACAGCACCAGCCGCACGGTCACGGTCAGCACCGGCCCGACCGCCCCCTGCACGAACTGCGAGGCCTACACCGGCACGCTGTCGGGCTCGGGCGCACAGGCCTTCATCCCGGGCGGCACCTACTACTACAGCTCGGTGAGCGGCACCCACAGCGGCTGGCTGCGTGGCCCGGCCTCCGGTGCGGACTTCGACCTGGCCCTGCAGAAGTGGAACGGCAGCAGCTGGACCACGGTCCGTTCAGGCACCAGCGCCAGCTCGAGCGAAGACGTGAGCTACAGCGGCACCGCCGGCTACTATCGCTGGCGCGTGTACTCCTACAGCGGTTCGGGCAGCTACAACTTCTGGATGCGCCGCCCGTAAGCGTTGATCGGAGCTGCAAGTAGAGCAAAGGCCGGCGGGGCGACCCGCCGGCTTTTTTTGTTGGTCGCGCCGGATTCGCAGAGCCATACGGCGCGCGCAAATCGGAGCGCGAGGTCGCAGCCTTCGATTGATTCAAGGCTTGCTCGGGCTCGAAGCCAGCCCGTGCATACAAAGCTCGGCCCTGAGGCAGGCCAGCACCCTCGGGCCCAGGGCGAGCGCACGCGAGCGAGACTTGCTACGAATCCGAGGTACGCAGCTGGTGGATGCGCTGCGCTTATCCACCCTACGATTGGGAGAGACGCCCTGCAGCGAACGCAGCGGCAGCCTGATGTGCGCGCAGCGTAGATAAGCGCAGCGCATGTACCGAAACCTCGCGGCAGGCGGGGCGCCTGCCAAGACCCCGCAACCCGCCAGCGCTCCGCAGAGCGCCGCGCCGACGCGTGGGGCAGGCACGCGCAGCGCCATAGGGTGGGCCCTGGCCCACCGTGACCTCGACCCTTGCCCCGGCCTGCGGTTTAAGACGCAGTGACCCGGTACACGAGGTGCCGAATCGGAGGCCCCCCACGGCGCCCTGCCCGAGTGCGCATCGCATGCGCTTGCTGGACCGGGACCGGGACCGGGGCGAGCGTGGAGCTCCGGTGGGCCAGGGCCCACCCTATGGTCGTCGTGGCGAACCCGTCGTCGTGGCAAACCAATCGTTCTGTCAAAACAATCGTTCTGTCGAAACGATCGTCGAGGCGCCCGGCCCCGCCGCCATGCGTGCGGGGCCGCGACGACTGCGCCTGGCTCAGTCCTTCAGCACCCGCTCGAACAGCTTGAAGATGCGCCGGTACTGGTCGAACCAGGCCTCGGGATGCACATAGGCATGGCGCTCCATCGGGTAGCTGGCCAGCTCCCAGTTGTCCTTGCGCAGCTCGATCAGGCGCTGGGCGAGACGCACCGAATCCTGGTAGAGCACGTTGTCGTCGATCATGCCGTGGGCGATCAGCAGGTGACCCTGCAGGCCCTCGGCCAACTCGATGGGCGAGCTCTTGCGGTAGGCCTCGGGATCGATGTCCGGGGTGTTGAGGATGTTCGAGGTGTAGGGGTGGTTGTACTGCGCCCAGTCGGTGACTGGCCGCAGCGCCGCACCGGCATGGAACACCCCGGGCTCGCGGAACATCGCCATGAAGGCCATGAAGCCGCCATAGCTGCCACCGTAGACGCCGACGTTGGCGCGGTCGCCCTGGCGGTTCTCGACCAGCCATTCGATGCCGTCGAGATAGTCCTCCAGCTCCGGGTGGCCCATCTGCCGGTAGATCGCGTTGCGCCAGTCGCGGCCGTAGCCCGCCGAGGCGCGGAAGTCGAGGTCGAGCACGATGTAGCCGTTCTCCACCAGCAGCTGGTGGAACATCTGCTCGCGGAAGTACTGCGACCAGCGCATATGCACGTTCTGCAGGTAGCCGGCGCCGTGCACGAACAGCACGATCGGGTAGCGCTTGCCCGGCTCCAGCTGCGCCGGGCCGTAGTACTTGCCCCAGACATTGCCCGCACCGTGGCGGCTCGGCACCTGCACGAACTCGGGCGCAAGCCAGGTCTGCGCCTTGAAGGTCTCGCTGCGGGTGTCGGTGAGCGCGGCCAGCGCGCCGCCGCTCGCCGCCATCACGCCCAGCTGCGGCGGCAGGTGCGGTTCGGAGTACAGCAGCAGCAGGCGCTGCTCGTCCGGCGAGAGCACGAAGCCGTTGACGCCGCCGAGCGCCGTCAGCGTCTCGATGCGGTCGCTGCCGAGATCGAGGCGCACCACCTCGTACTTGCCCGGCCATTCCTGGTTGGCCAGCGCGAAGACCTGGCGGCCATCGCGGCTGATGACCGGCTCGGAGAACTCCCACTCGCCACGCGTGTGCTGCTTCGGCCGCGCATCGCCGCGGCGGGTGTAGAAGTGGCTGTAGCCGTCCTCTTCCGACAGATACCAGAGCGTGCGGTTGTCGGGCAGCCAGCCGAACTCGTTGAAGTTCCAGTTGATCCAGCCCGGATCGGTGAGGCGGTGGCGGGTTTCGAGCGTGCGGCCCTCGCGCTGCACCTCGGCGATCCAGCGGTCCTTGTTGTCGACCGCGCGCAGCATCACCGCGGCGCGCGCGCCGTCGCGGCTGAACTCGACCGCGTTGACCCGCACCGGACGCAATCCTTTCAGCGCCTCCTTGCCGGCCGCCGCACGCAGCTCGGCCAGCGGATCGGTCTCGATGCCCGGCAGGGCCTTCAGGTCCAGCGGGTAGGTCTTGCCGTCGGCGAGATCGACCAGCACCAGCGCCTGCCCGGCCGGGGGATTGCGGCCAACGCGCACGCGCACGTCCTCGCTTTCCTCATAACCGCTTTCGGTGACGTACTTCGGCATCTTGCCGATGCGGCCGGGCTCGCTGCCCTTGGGCTGGGTGACCACCAGCATCCAGCGGCCATCGGGGCTGAGCGCGCTGTCGGCGATCGTCACCGTGTCGCCCAGATAGACCGGCGGCGCGATGCGCGTCGACAGGCCGCGGCGCAGCTCGGCCTCGCGCGCGGCCTGGGCCTCGCGCCAGGCTTTCTCCCGCGCCAGCGTGCTGATCAAGCGCAGCTGCATGTCGCGCAGCTCGTCGGTCTTGGGCGCCTCGGCCGGGTCCTTCTCGGCCTTGAGCACGGCGATCGGACCGGCAAGGCCCGTCGCGAGGTCATGCACGATCCAGTCGGCGCCGGCGCGGTACATCACCCGACCGTCGGCCATGAAGGCCGGCGCGGCCTCGGCAACCTCGCTGCGGGTCAGCTGGCGCAGGGCGCCGCTTGCGATCTCGCGCAGGAACACATCGCCATCGCGCAGGAACAGCGCGCGCTGGCCGGCGGCATCGAGGACCGGGTTCGGCGCATCGACACCCGCAAGCTCCGCGTCCGCCAGCTTGGCCGCCGCCGTGCCGTCGAAGCCGACGCGGTAGAGATCGCGCAGTGGGCTGTCGGCGCGCTTCAGCTGGAACAGCGCGGCCCGGCCGTCCAGCGACCAGTGCGGGTTCTCGACCGGCGGCCCGATCCAGGCCGGGTCGTCCATGATCTTTTCGAGATCGAGCGGCTGCGCGCTGCTGGCAAGCGGCAGCAGCAGGGCGGCGCAGTAGAGGGCGAAGGTGGCTTTGAGGCGCAGGGGCAGTCGGCGCATCGAGGCGCTCCGTGCAGGCAGTGGAGGAATCGGCAGCCTAGTCGCGCGCCCGCGCCGGCAACACCGCCGAAGGGCATGGATGCCCGCCGCCATGTCGCCCCCGACCATTGCCAGACCACCCCGTACGCTGGCGGCGGGGTCGCGCGCAGCCGCTACAATCCGGCCGTCAACCGCATCCAGGAGCGCGCGTGAGCACGGAAATCGAGATCAAGGTGCCCGACATCGGCGGCCACAGCGACGTACCGGTGATCGAACTGCTGGCCAAGCCTGGCGATACGGTCGCCAAGGACCAGGGCCTGATCACGCTTGAGTCCGACAAGGCGACGATGGAAGTGCCGAGCTCGCACGCCGGCGTTCTGGTGTCGCTCACCGTCAAGGTCGGCGATGCGGTCAGCGAGGGCAGCGTGATCGCGAAGCTTCGCGTGGAGGAGGCCGGCGCGGCGAAGCCGGCACCTGCGGCAGCCGCCGCATCCGCAGCGACGCCCGCTCCTGCAGCCGCGCCCGCCGCCTCAGCGCCTGCAGCACAGGCACCCAAAGCCGCGACCGCCAGCGGCCGCGAAGCCGACTACACCTGCCAGCTCGCCGTGCTGGGCTCCGGCCCCGGCGGCTACACCGCGGCCTTCCGCGGCGCTGATCTCGGCCTCGACGTGATCCTCGTCGAGCGCTACCCGGAGATCGGCGGCGTCTGCTTGAACGTCGGCTGCATTCCTTCGAAGGCCCTGCTGCACGCCGCGCGCGTCATCGACGAAGCGGCACATGGCGAGGATTTCGGCGTGACGTTTGGCGCGCCCAAGATCGACCTCGACAAGCTGCGCGCCTACAAGTCGAAAGTGGTGAAGCAGCTGAACGGTGGTCTGGCCGGCATGGCCAAGCAGCGCAAGGTGCGCACGGTCACCGGCACCGGCCGCTTCATCAGCCCGCACGAGATCGAAGTGCAGACCGCCGACGGCGCCAAGATCGTGCGCTTCGAGCACGCGGTGATCGCGGCCGGCTCGCAGCCGGTCAAGCTGCCGGGCATCCCCTGGGACGACCCGCGGGTGATGGACTCCACCGACGCGCTGGAGCTCAAGGAAATCCCGAAGTCCCTGCTGGTGATCGGCGGCGGCATCATCGGGCTGGAGATGGGCAGCGTGTATGCCGCGCTGGGCGCTGAAGTCACCGTGGTCGAGCTGGCCGACCAGCTGATGCCGGGTGCGGACCCGGACCTCGTGCGCCCGCTGCAGCAGCGCCTCGCCAAGCGCTTCAAGGGCATCCATCTCAAGACCAAGGTCAGCGGCGTGGTCGCCGAGAAGAAGGGCCTGAAGGTCAGCTTCGAGGGCGACAAGGCGCCCGAGGCACAGCTGTTCGACCGCGTGCTGGTGTCGGTGGGCCGCACGCCCAACGGCGGCAAGATCAACGCCGAAGCCGCTGGCGTGGCGGTGTCCGAGCGCGGCTTCATCGCCGTCGACCGGCAGATGCGCACGAACGTGCCGCACATCTTCGCGATCGGTGACCTGGTCGGCCAGCCGATGCTGGCGCACAAGGCCACCCACGAGGGCAAGGTCGCGGCCGAAGTCGCCGCCGGCCACAAGAGCGAATTCGTCGCCCGCGTGATCCCCAGCGTGGCCTACACCGATCCCGAGATCGCCTGGGTCGGCGTATCCGAGACGGAAGCCAAGGCCAAGGGCCTGAAGGTCGGCGTCGGCAAGTTCCCCTACGCAGCATCGGGACGCGCCATCGGCCAGGGCCGCACCGAAGGCTTCACCAAGCTGCTGTTCGATGAAGCCAGCCACAAGGTGATCGGCGCTGGCATCGTCGGCCCCAACGCCGGCGACCTGATCGCCGAAGTCGCACTCGCCATCGAGATGGGCGCCGAAGCCAGCGACATCGGCCTCACCATCCACCCGCATCCGACCCTGAGTGAATCGGTGGGCATGGCGGCGGAGGTGTATGAGGGGACGATTACCGATCTCTACTTGCCGAAGAAGTAATCCGGAGCGCGCATAGGGTGGGCCCTGGCCCACCATAAGCTCGATGCTGGCCTCGGTTCCTCGACCATTTCCAATTCGCAATGAGCGAGCCGAGCACTCCGGAGCAAGTACAAAGGTGCTGAACGCGATCCCGCCGAGCGCGCGCGCCGTGCTAGGACCAGTTGGCGCCCCGCGAAAAAGTTGATCTTCACTAGATTACAGGTGTTGCGAGTCTGCGCCTTCTATTGTAGGAGCACGGGCTCCGTGATGCATGGCCGCGCTCAATCAAAGCCTTCCAAATGACGAAAGCGGCGGCGGTTCTGTGCCGAGTCTTCTCGTATAAATGCGGTTGACGACCGATCGGAGCCAAATGAAGAGCACCAAAGCGAGAGCACCGATAAGGGCCTTGACAACCACCAACACCAGAGGGAGCTCTATATCCCGGCTTGACTGCGCAACGGAGAGAAACGAAGTGAACAGCGTGACGACTTGCCACGCGAACACAAACCCGACTACAGCCCGAACGGTGCGCAGAAGGTAAGCCCACCCCAAGGGAACCTCTGAACTACACGACTGGTGCAGTCTTGCCAGACTTGCAGGGCAACCTT
>VFQR01000075.1_pt1 | contig 244444 bp, 225 predicted proteins | sample 3512321 | NCBI WGS metagenome assembly VFQR01 (sample SAMN10412374, study PRJNA504923) | tailings metagenome | isolation source: Relicate 3 Philex TSF1 revegetated site | place: Philippines: Tuba, Benguet | collected 2017-08-29 | reverse complement strand
CGAACTCTCAGAGCTCACGCCAGCTCGTTGGCTGGCGCGCAAATATTCGACCAAGAGCACCCTCGCAGCCTGATGGGGGTTGGCTGGCCGGATACCGTCCTTCTCGCCTTTGTCAAGCGCCATCCAGCCCTCATCGGCGCAACCCGTGCCAGTATCAGAATGCACATCGAGCCAAGGCGGAGGCTTCAGAATCCATTTCCTCACAAGCGCCGGCGCTTCTTGGTGGGCCAACTCTCCGGCGACCGATGAAGGGATGGAAACGGTTTCAAAAAGCGCCGGCAAGATTTCGATGTGACCAATCAGGATCAGGTAGTGCAGTGGTCCCGTATCAGCAATAACGACCTGCATTAAAAGCCAAGCCGCCGCAGTCCTTCGCGCTCCAGCTCAAGATCCTCCGGCGTGTACTCCTCGTAGACGTTGTGAGCCTTCAGAAATCCATCGAGCGCGCCGCGCGTGGCAAAGCCTAGCAGCCTCCGCAACTCCGGTTTAGTGATGTTCCCGCATTTGAACTCTTCAAGCGACCATACTTCGAGGGCTCGGCGCGAGAGCTGGCCGCTATCGGCGCCGAGGCGCCGGGCAATATCGTCGGGAACTTCTACGATCAGATCCATGGCCAGTATCCTTTGCTTCTCTCTCCACACTACCGGAAGTAGGTCTTTCTGTCACGGGGGGTGCGTTCTTCGCTGTCGCTGCGGCGAGCGCCCTAACTATCGGCCTCCTTGCGGTCAACGACACGCTCGATCTCGATCGAGTCGTCGTGCTTGCGGAGGAAGATACGGTAGTTCTGGGCACAACTCAACTTTCAATCAATTGGAGTCGTGCTTCATCGAATGCGGCTCTTGAGAGAGCAGCTTCTCCATAGACAATTCGATTCTTTCATGAGTTTTCAGCTTTTGACTCCACTCTTTAACTACTCGTGGCAAGTGAAGACGGAGTAACAGTTCGAAGTCGACCTCCGACTCAAAAGTCGAATACAATCCACCAGCTCTGCCAAGGCCTTTTCTAAAGTTCTGAATAAGTTCTATATCAGCAGGCGATACTTGCGATGGAGGGATTGGCGCCTCTTTGAAGTAAAAAAGCAAGCTGATTGAATCAGGCTTTACTGAATATCTGCGATACGCCTTCTCGAATTCCTCCTGCGTGCCGGATGATGCACGCTGCGTAGGAGTGCCGAATCGCGCCCACAAGATCCCGAGGAAAATTTCGAAGTCGTCGCCGATCTCGCGATTGATGACATCCTGCGCGTCTGATCCGAATCCGGGATAGGCATGTGTCTCCCACCGTACTAACTCCAGTTCCAGCGAATACACGTCACTCCAGATCCGGTTCAATTCCGTTACGACGCGCTGGACGCATTCTCGTTCTTTCGACGTATCGCTCGGCGAAGCCAAGAATACTCGCAAACGCTGGATACTTCCGGGCATTATTTGATTCTTCCAATGCTAACCCAAGAACGCGATTTGATTGTTCGGGCGAGCTCACCAACTATCGGGGATCTGCGACGCCCTGATCGAGAAGCGGCTTCTTCACGCTACAAGGTGGATTTCTTGAGCGCGGTCGTCGACGGCGAGGGCAGCGTAGGCTAGGGCTTGCTTGAGATCTTCCTCTTCGAGAAATGGGTAGTCGCGGAAGAGTTCGGCGCGATCTTGGTACGTGGCCAGGATCTCAAGGACGCGGCGCACGGTGATTCTCATGCCGCGGATGCAGGGTTTGCCGCCGCACTTTCCCGCTTCGACGGTGATCCGGTCGAAGTGTGTCGCTTGACCCATGGACTTAGGATAACGCCGGTAATCATGTAGGCAGGGCGAAGTTGTCGGCGGTGCGGCGGAGTTCTTCCTTTAGTAGGGCTCGGTGTTGGTTCAAAAGGGGTTGTTCGGTGGGGGCCAGGTTCCTTGTTTCGCCGGGGTCGTAGTAGAGGTCGAAGAGTTGTTCGGGGCGTTGGCCTTGGTTGAAGGCTATGTATTTGTAGCGTTCGGTGCGGAGCATGCGGCCTTCCCGTTGTTCGGAGTCGAATCTTAGGTGGCTGGTAATGTAGTTGCGTTGCTGTGGTTGGCGGAGGGAGGCTCCGCGTGCGTTCGCGGGGGCTGGGATGCCGGCGAAGTCGCAGAAGGTGGGAAGGATGTCCATTAGGGTTACCAGGTCGCGGTTGCGGTGACTCGATTTGATGCCGGGGCCGCTTAGGAAGAAGGGGACGTGGACGCTTTCTTCATAGAAGGCAGCTTTCTGGACCCAGCGGTGGCCGCCGAGACCTTCGCCGTGGTCGGAGGCGAAAGCGATTACTGTGTTGTTGGTTTGGCCGGAGTCGGCTAGGGCTTTTGTGACGCGGCCGATTTGTTTGTCTACGTCTTCGACCATGCGGTAGTAGTCGTGGAGGTAGTGGCGGAAATCGTCGCGTTGCCACTGGGAGGCGATGCCTACGGCTTGAGACATGAGGTCATACCCGTTTGTGCGATGGAACTGCATGGCGGCGGGTTCGTAGGGATCGACTTGGAGGTTGCCGGGGGCGGGTGGATATTTGAAGCGATCGGGGTGCTGGCGGGCGCCAGGGTGGCGGCGGATCCAGTCGCAGATGTCGTGCGGGTTCATGAAGGAGGCGACTAGGAGGAAGGGTTGCGTGGCGCCGCTTGCCTTCGATAGGTAGTCCACGCAGGCGTCGGCTACGGGGGCGTCCATCCTGGCGCCGAGGTTATGGCCGCCGGCGATTTTTTCGAAGGCGGTCATGCCGTCGAAGCTTTTGGGAAGATGCCATTTGCCCGCATAGGCAGTGCGGTAGCCGGCGTCGCGGAAGATTTCGCCCATGGTGGGGATCGACGGGGGGATCGCTTTGCCGTTGGTCATGACGCCGGTCTCGTGAGGGAGACGCGAGGTGAAGATACTGCCGCGCGAGGGGGAGCAGACGGGATAGTTGCAGTAGGCTTCCTCGAAGACGGTGCCGGAGGCGGCGAGAGCGTCCATGTTCGGAGTCGAGAGCCAGGGGTTCTTCGCGCCGGACCAGGCTTGGTGGGATTGCTGGTCCGTGAGGATGAGCAATAAGTTGGGGCGTGTGGGCGCCTGGGCCGCCGCTAGGCCGGCGCTGGCTAGGAAAGTGCGACGTTGCATGGTGTCCTCTAAAAGCTTAGGCGGAGCGCGAGTTGGATTTGGCGCGGGTTGTTCTGTTGCGCGGTGATAGTGCCGAAGGCTACCGCGCCGAAGGCGGAGTTTGGTAGCGCGAAGATGGGCGTGTTCGTGAAGTTGAAGGCTTCGGCGCGGAACTGGAGCGTGAGAGCTTCGCGGAGGACGAAGTTTTTGAAGAGGGAGAGGTCGAGGTTTGAGAGGCGCGGACCGCGGACGTTTGCTAGGGTGCGCGCCGAGTTGCCGAAGCGGAATGCGCCGGGGGCGGCGAAGGCGGCGGGGTTCAAGTATCCGGTGAGTTTCGATTGAACGCTGCCTTCGCGGTTCGCGTCGAGGCCGGTTAGGTTGGGACGTTGGCCACCGCCTAGGGAGTTCGAGTTATTGGGCTGGTTGGTGGGGGCGATGGGGAAGCCGGATTGGGTTTGCCAGATGGCGTTTAGCTGCCAGCCGCCGAGGAAACGATTTCTCGGGAGGATAGGCAGGGCGTAGTTGGCGCTGGCGACGATGCGATGGGGGATGTCTTCTTCGACGACGGCGCGGTCGGCACGGCGGTCGTAAAAGTTTTGGTGGCCGACGGCGGGACCGACGGTGGCGGGCGAATCGGAGATGTTTTTGGAGAAGGTGTAAGAAGCGAGAAGACCGAGGCCGCGGCTGAAGCGGCGTTCGACCTTGAAGGTGCCGGCATGGTAAGTGGAGGAACTGGCGGCGGGGTTGAAGATGGTGAGCGCGTCGAAGTGCGGGTAGGGGCGGAGGAGTTGGCCGCGCGTGACGGTGGCATTGCGGAGGATGCCGGGATTGTTGACGATGCCGAAGAAGGGATTGGGAACCAACTGTTGGAGGGCAGTGCCTTGTTCGAGGATCGACGGCGGCAGTTGGTTGATGTTGAAGCCCGCGCCGTCGGAGAGGAAGTTGCCTTTGTTCGCGGCGTAGGCGGCTTGGAAGACGAAGTTGCCGAGCTGGCGTTGGAGGCTGGCGCTCCACTGGACGTTGTAGGGGAGTTGCGCGCTGCGGTCATAGAGGCGCGCGATGCTTTGGCCGGTGTTGCTGAGGAGACCTTCGGTGGAACCGGCGGCGCTGGCGAAGCCGTTGGGGTAGGGATTGCTGAGAGTGGCGATGGGGCGGAGGCCGTCTTGCGAGCCGACAAAGGTGGTGGAGGGGGCGAAGGCTTGCGAGGCGATGTTGAAGCCGCCGGCGCCGATGGAGCCAGAGCCGTAGAAGAGACCGAAGCCGCCGCGGAAGACGGTCTTGGAATCGATCTGGTAGGCGAAGCCGAGGCGAGGGGCGAGGTTGTTGCGGTCGGTATTGAAGTGGCGGCGGGGGTTGCCGTTGACGCCCGCGAATTGGAGGCCGCCTCTTAGTTGACCCAAGGATGTGACTCTCGCGTTGAGGGGGGAAGAGGCGTCGAAGTCGAACCAGTCTAGGATGTTGTTGCGTTCGTAGCGGGGGAGTTCGAGGTCGTAGCGGAGGCCTAGGTTGAGGGTGAGGCGGGTGGTGATTTTCCAATCGTCTTGGAAGTAGCCGGCGAGGTATTCGTTCGACGAGATCGCATTGACGGCCGTGCCGAATTGGCCGGAGGCGGGAGTGCCGAGGAGCAAGGAAGCGATGCCGTCGCCGAGGTTGGCGCCGCCGGTGTTGGCGTTGGGGCCTTGGGTGAAGTTGCGGGTGAAGGAGTAGGTGCCGGAGGGATCGATGCCGCGGCGCTGGTCGACGAAGAGAGAGCGGAAGTCGGCGCCATACTTCAATGTGTGCGCGCCGCGCTGGCTGGTGAGGGAGGCTTGCCAGGAATTGGTTTTGTACTCGAAGGAGTTTTGCGCCATGGCGTTGCCGAGGCCCATGTAGCCGGTGGTGGCAATGGAGGGGAAGACCTTGAGCTTCGCTTCGTTGGCTACGGAAGAGGGAAGGCCGAGAGTGGAGAGATCGAAGCCGAGGGCGGGGTCGAGCTGGTCGTTGTAGCGTTCGGTGAAGCCGTAGCGGAGGTTGAGAACGCTGGCGGGGGAGAGGATGAGGGAGTAATCGGCGGCGATCGCGTTGACTCCGCCTTCCTGACCGATGAAGCCTTGGGCGGCGTTGTCGAGCCAGCGTGGGGTGCGGGGGGCTTCGGCGTTTTTGCTGTAGCGGACGAAGAAGCGTTGGCGGTCGCCGATGGCGTGGTCGACGCGGACGCCGGCGAGGTGATTTGAGGCGCCGCTGGAGCCGGTCTGGATGAGGTTGTTGACGGGGCTGGCGATATTGGCGGTGGGGAAGAAGCTGGCGATGCGAGAACCGACATTGTTGATCCGGGCGGCGGGGATGATGTTGTTGGGGAATTGGGTGCGTTGTTGGACGTTGCCGACGGCGGTGGTGCTTAAAGGATCGTAGATCATGACTTGTTGGCCGGCGAGAGTGCGGAGCGAGGAGAAGTCGCCTTGTTTCATGGCGGCGCTGGGGACGGTGACGATGCGGCCGGCTTGCGTGGAGGCTAGGGTGCCTTGGTAGTTCATGAAAAAGAAGGTGCGGTTGCGGCCGTCGTAGAGTTTGGGAATTCTTACGGGGCCAGAGAGCGTGCCGCCGAATTGGTTGCGGCGGAAGGCGCCTAGGGGGACGCCGTTCGCGTTGTTGAAGAAGTCGTTGGCGTCTAGTTTCGAGTTGCGCAGGTATTCAAAAGCGGAGCCGTGCCAATCGTTCGAACCGGAGCGGGAGACCATGTTGACGAGGCCGCCGGAGGTGCGGCCGTACTCAGCGGAGAAGCTGGAGGTTTGGACTTTGACTTCCTGGACGGCGTCGACTTGCATGGAGGTGCCGAGGATGCCGCGGCCGGGCCAGACGCCGGGGAGGGTGTTGGGCGCGCCGTCGAGGAGCATTTCATTTTGACCGGGACGGGAGCCGCCGGCGCTGAAGATGTTGGCGGCAGAGTAACTGTTGGCGTCGAAGGCGCGGCTGGTGACGACGCCGTCGCTTAGGGAGATGAGGCCCAAAGCGCTGCGGTCATTGAGGGGCATGTCTTGGAACTGTTTGGACTCGATGACTTGGCCGAGGGAGGCGTTGCCGGCTTGGAGGAGGGGGGCGCTGTCGCTGACGACGACGGAATCCGTGGTGGAACCGACTTGGAGGGTGATGTCGAGGCGGGCGGATTGTTCGACTTCGAGTTGGAGATTTTTCTGCGTGAAGGATTTGAAGCCTTGGGCTTCGACTGCGAGCGTGTAGTTGCCGGGGGGCAGGAGGGGGATGGCATAGGCGCCTTCGGCGTTGGCGACGGTGGAGCGGGAGAGACCGGTGGAGGCTTGGGTGACTTCGACGCGGGCGCCGGGGACGCGGGCTTGCGTGGAGTCGAAGACGATGCCGGAGATTTGGGCGGTTTGGGCGAATACAGTTAAGGGCAGCAAGAGGAACAACGAGGCTCGCAACATACGCAGATTTTGCTACGAATTTCTGGGGATTTGGGGTAAGCTTGAGGCGAGTCACCGTTACAGGGCGTGATTCACGTTGCCAAGATGCTCAAAGAAAAGGAGTTGGAGGTTAATGAGCGGGAGGCGCTGATTGAGCGTCTACTGGCGTCGGGAGGATTGCGGCGGGCGGAGAAATTGGGGAAGTTGTTGCAGTTCTTGCATGCGAACTCTCATGGAAGCTCTGGGGCCGCGCTTTCAGAGAAGGAGATTGGGGCGAAGATTTTTCCGCGACCGGACCGCGGGGAGGCGGCGGACGACAGTATCGTCCGGGTGAGTGTGCGGCAGCTCCGGTTTAAGCTGCATGATTACTTTAGCGGCGAGGGGGCGGGGGAGCCTTGGGTGGTGGAGATTCCCAAGGGCGAGTACCGCTTGCAGTTCCGGGAGCGGGCGGCGGAAACGGCGGACTCACGGAAGGGAGCCACGCGGCGGGAGAGCTATCTATTTTTGGCGGGCGGATTGGCGGCTGGGAGCTTGGTTGGTGTGCTGGGGGCGCACTGGAACCGGAGAGCTTCGCAATATCCCAGAAATTTGCTGGCGCGGTGCATGGCGGACGGCAGGTACTCGATGACGCTGGTGCCGGGCGACGCTTCGTACCGGTTTTGGTTGAGCCAGTCGATTAAGGAGCCAACCTTGACGCAGTATATCGAGGGGAAGTTGGAGCCCAGCGAGGAGGTGGCGCGGAATCCGGCGGCTCAGGGACTTTATCGCTGGCTGGGGAGGAACAAGACGATTAGCGCCGAGCATGCGGCTTCGATGTCGCGATTGATGGCGGCGATGGGTGGCTTGGCGAGTCGCGTGGCCGTGAAGCATCCGAGGGATCTTCCGGTGCGGGAGTTGCATCAAAACAGCTTCGTTTTCTTGGCGGCCCGGTACAAGAATCCGATCGTGGACTTGTTCGAGCCCCGGTTGACGCTGCGTTGCGACAACAACTCGCTAGACGCGACGATTGGCGTCGTCGATGCGTTGGCGAAGGCGGGAGAGAAGAAGCGATATGCGCCGGAGGAGCCGCGGGACGGGGTGAGTTACGCGCGGATTGCGTTGCTGCCGAATTTGGGAAGCGATGGTGGGCGGGTGTTGCTGTTGTCTGGCTTGGGGCCGGTGGGGACGGAGGCGGCGGCGATTTTCGCTTCCAGCGAGGAGTGGTTGGAGAAACTGCTGGCGGCGTTGCCGCCTGGGGTGGAATATTTTGAGGCGCTCGTGGAGGCGCAGGCTTTCAATATGACTCCGGTAGGGCTGAGACTACTTATCGCGCGTGGTTTGGAAGGAAAGCGCTAGACGGAAGGGAATGGTGAGTCGGGTGGGATTCGAACCCACGACCACCGCATTAAAAGTGCGATGCTCTACCAACTGAGCTACCGACTCAATCTATTTGTGTAGGAGTTCAAAGGCAGGAAATCGAAGAAACGAGAATGCCGCCGAACGATAGTAGTATAGCAAGACAGGCATGAATGTTGGCTTAATCGGCGCTGGCGCCATCTCTCACAAACACGCGCAAGCATACAAGAATATCGGCTTCAAAATCGCCGCCGTCTACAATCGCGACGAGTCCCGCGGCCGCGCCTTCTGCGAGCAGCACGGTGGCCAATACCTCCCCACTTGGCAGGAAGTCTGCACCCACAAGGACGTCGACTTTATCGACGTCTGCACCTTCCCCGACATTCGCTTGGAACCCCTCAAGCTCGCCGCCGATCACGGCAAACACGTCCAAGTCCAGAAACCCATCGCCATCGACGTCGCCACCGCCCGCGAGATGGTCGCGTATTGCCAGTCGAAGAACGTCAAGCTCGGCGTCGTCAGCCAAGGGCGCTTCAACGATGCGATGCTCTTCTTGAAGCGCGCCCTCAACGCCGGGCGCCTCGGCAAGATCTTCCAGGCCGACGCCTACGTGAAATGGTGGCGCAGCGACGAATATTACTCGCGCCCCATCAAGGGCAGTTGGGCCGTCGAAGGCGGTGGTTCCCTCATCAACCAGGGCATCCACCAAGTCGATTGGCTCCTCCACCTCATGGGCGGCGTCCAGCGCGTCTATGGCGAATGGCATCTCGGCGTCCGCCACAAGATCGAATCGGACGACATGTGCAACGCCCTCCTTCGCTACGCGAGCGGCGCCACCGGCGTCATCCAAACCGCCACCGCCATCTGGCCCGGCTTCACCGAACGCATCGAGCTCCACGGCACCAAGGGCAGCGCCATCCTCACCGCCGACAAGATCTCCAAGTGGGAAGTCATCGGCGACCCCTTCGCCGAATCCGACCCCGCCCCCATCGCCGCCGAAACCGCCAGCGGCTCCAGCGACCCGATGGCCATCGGCCTCGCCCCCTTCGAACGCCTCTTCGCCGACTTCGGCGACTGCATCAAGACCGGCCGGGAACCGATGTCGTCTGGTGAAGGCGGCCTCCGCGCCCTCGAACTCGTTCAGGCCATCTACGCAAGCGCCCGCGAATCGAAGCCAATCACGCTCGGACAATCCGTTGGCTAAATACCGGCGCCTGAGAGCGCCCGCCTCCAGCGCCAACCTCGGCCCCGGCTTCGACTGTCTCGGCCTAGCCCTTAGCCCGTACCTCACCTGCGACTTCACCGAAGCCCCTCAGCTTTCCATCGAAGTCACCGGCGTCGACGCCCGCGAGATCTCCACCGGCCCCGATAACTTCATCTGGCAAACCGCCCTCTCCGTCGCCGAAGGCCAAGGCCAAGCGCTACCGCCTCTACACCTCAAGACCCACAACGAGATCCCCCTCGGCAAAGGCCTCGGCTCCAGCGCCGCCGCGCTCGTCGCCGGCGTCGTCATAGCCAATGAAGTTCTCAACCTCGGCTGGTCCAAGCGCGAAGTCCTCTCGGAAGCCGCCAGCCGCGAAGGCCATCCCGACAACGTCGCCGCTTGCGTCCACGGCGGCATCGTCGCCGCCGCCCTCGAGAATGACGTTGCCCACGCCGTCTCGCTCGCCATCCCCGCTGGCCTCGCGGCCAGCGTAGTCTCGCCCGACTTCCCCCTTCCCACCAAGCAAGCCCGCCAAGCCCTGCCCACGGATTACTCTCGCGCCGACCTAGTCTTCAACCTCCAACGCGCCACGCTCCTCGTCGCCGCACTCGCCGCGGGCCGTCTCGACGCCCTCCCGCAAGCCCTCGCCGACCGCGTCCACCAGCCCTATCGCGAAAGCCTCGTCCCCGGCCTCCACGAGATCTTAAAGCTGCAAGCCCCCGGCCTATACGGCTGCTGCCTCTCGGGCGCCGGCCCGAGCGTCCTCGTCTTCCACGAAGCTGCCAACCCCAACGCCGTCCAGCAAGTCCAACGCATCTTCGCCCAACACGGCCGCCACTCCGAGATACTAGCCACCAACATCGACCGCCAAGGCTATACTCTCGACGAGACATCCGAATGAAGCGCCGTTCTCTTCTAGCCACGCCCCTCTGCCTCCTTGCCCAAAGCGACCCCCGCAACGGCCGCGTCCTAGTCCGCTTCGAAACCGAACTCGGCAACGTCGAAGTCGCCCTCAGCGGCGACAAGGCACCCATCACGGTTGCCAACTTCCTCAAGTACGTCGACGGCGGCTTCTACTCCGGCGGCGTCTTCCACCGCACGGTCAAAACAGCCAAAGGCTCGCGCCAGGACAACCAGCCCCAAAGCCCCATCAAGATCGATGTCGTCCAAGGCGGCCCCAATCCTAACCAGAAGCTAGGCTTCGGCGCCATCGAACTCGAGCGCACCGCGAAGACCGGCCTCAAGCACATCGACGGCGCCATCTCCATGGCCCGCAGCGGCCCGAACACCGCCACCAGCGACTTCTTCTTCTGCATCGGCGACCAACCCTCGCTCGACTTCGGCGGCCAGCGCAACCCCGACGGCCAAGGCTTCGCCGCCTTCGGCCTCGCCCTCAAGGGCCGCGAAGTCCTAGAGAGAATTCAAGTCTCCCCCGCCGAAGGCCAGAAGCTGACGCCCCCCATCAAGCTCTATCGCATCGCACGTATAGAATAAGGCCGTGCGCTCGCTCCCCATCCTTTCTCTTCTACCCGCGCTTGTCCTCAGCGCTCAAGCGCCCCCTCGCCTCGTTTCCCCCGAGGTGAGCCCGAAGCGCGAAGTCACCTTCCGCTTCCGCGCTCCCAACGCCAAGGAGGTTCTCGTCTCACGCGAAGGCGCCACTCGCGTCCCCATGACCCGCGACGACTCCGGCGTCTGGTCGCTCACCACCGGTCCCCTCGAACCCGACTACTACGGCTACTCCTTCATCGCCGACGGAGTCTCCTACATCGACCCCGTCAACGGCCTCATGAAGCCGAACATCCTCTCGCCGCAAAGCATGGTCCTCGTCCCCGGAGAGACCCCGCTCATCTGGGAACCCCGCAATGTCCCGCGCGGCGCACTCCACCGGCACTTCTACAAGTCCCAAGTCATCGGCGACCACCGCGACTTCTACGTCTACCTGCCCCCCAACTACGACGGCAAGAAGAAGCTCCCCGTTCTCTACTTGCTCCACGGCTTCAGCGACGACGCGAGCGGCTGGACCTCTGTCGGCCAAGCCCACGTCATCCTCGATAACCTCCTCGCCGAAGGCAAGATCGACCCCATGATCGTAGTCATGACGTTAGGTTACGGCGCGCCCGAGATCCTGCGCAGCACCGCCGCGACTCGTCCTCCCGACGTCCAACGCCGAAATCGCGAAGGCTACCGCGACGCGCTCTTTCAAGAGGTGATCCCCGCCGTCGAGAAGACCTACAAAGCCGACACCCGCCGCGAGAAGCGCGCCATCGCCGGCCTCTCCATGGGCGGCGGCCAAACCCTCTTCATCGGCCTCAACCATCTCGACCGATTTGCCTACATCGGCGCCTTCAGCTCGGGCATTAACGGCGACAACCCCGCCCAACTCTGGCCCACGCTCGATGCCACCGCCAACGCCAAGCTCCGCAAATTCTGGATCGGCTGCGGCAAAGACGACTTCCTGATCGAGCCCAACCGCAGGCTCCACGCCTGGCTCAACGAGAAGGGCGTCAAGCACGAATGGGCCGAAACCGAAGGCGCGCACAACTGGCTTGTCTGGCGCCGCTACCTCGCTCAGTTCGCCCCAATGCTATGGAAGTAATCGACCAACCCAAGATCGAGGACACCACCGGGCTGACCGGCCCCCGCATCCGCTGCCCCAAGTGCGAATGGCTCCCCACGCCCAGCGACACCTGGCACTGCACCTGCGGCCACGAATGGCACACCTTTGACACCGGCGGCGTATGCCCCGGCTGCATGCACCAGTGGCTCGAAACCCAATGCCACAGTTGCCATGCATACTCGGCCCATTCCGCGTGGTACGAATACTGAGAAAATAATGGTCGGGGCGGCGGGATTCGAACTCGCGACCCTCTGCTCCCAAAGCAGATGCGCTACCAGGCTGCGCCACGCCCCGACACTCCTTTAGGTTAGCAGCTTACTTCTTCCGCGCCGGTTTCTGCATTCGCAGATACGCGGCGGCGGCTTGAAACCGCACCGGGTCCTTCTTGTCCTGGAGCAGACTCTCCACTTCCGGCAAGCGTTTCGCCAGCTTTTGCTGGATCACTACGTGCAGGGCCGAAGCCCGTACCGTCCAGTCCTCGTCCTTGAAAGCCATGTCCAGAAACTCGCCGCATGAAGCGCTCCTCCGCTGACAGACTTCAAGCAAACTGATCGCCCGTGGGCTCAATTCCACATGGGACAGAATGTCGGACATGGCCCTCACGCCCGCGCCCACTCCCGGCACCGGTACAAAGCCCGCGCCTCGCTGCACGGCGAAGAAGAACGCCGACTTTGGCGTCTTCAAACGCCGTACGCTGTTCAGCCACTCCTTTTTGAGGAAACCGCTTTTCGCCTTAATCTCGCCGAGATAGATGGCCTCCAGCGCCTCGGTGCCTTCTGGAATCTTCCAGTCGTGAAGCTCACGCGCCGCCGCGAAAATTACTTCGGGAACCTCGTCTTCCAATGCCGACTTCAGCGGGCCAAGCCGCTTGGTGTCACGAATCTCGCCAAGGCTCTCTATCGCCGCAATTCGAACTAGATAGTCCTTGTCGGCTAGCAGCGCGTTGAGCAACTGGGAGACCGGCTCCGCCGCCGGCGCCAAACTCAACGCTACCGCGACATCGCGGCGGGTGTTGCCTTCCTTGTGCGCCGCCGCGTCGGTCAAGATCTTTCGCGCGTCCTCCGCGCCGGCGGCCCAGGAGGCCGCCGTCCAGAACGCGGCACCCGCGCAAACCAAAAGTAACTTCATAGTTCCTATTGTTAGCGCAAAACCGGCGGCCCAAAAGAACCAAGCGGCTTGGGCGCACTGCCCAAGCCGCTTGTGTACCCTTGCGGGGAAAGTTTCCTTGCGGAAAAACTAGGACGCGCCGCCTTGACCGGCCGCGGCAGCCAAGTTCGTCGAGATCTTGTCAAAGATCGTGCTGATGCTGCTGGCGACGTTCGGCATGATCGCACCGGCGGCGACGGCCACAAAGCCGGCCATCAACGCGTATTCGATAAGGTCTTGACCTTTCGTATCCTTAACGATGCGCAGGTTCCAAAGAATGTTGTTGAGCTTTTTCATTACTAGTAATCTCCTCTCCGAATTCAGCGGTGCAGTAGCACCACATGACTGAGAGTACCCTTACTCAAGTTCTGCACAAATCGGTTAGACCCCTCAATGCAGCTCTGAAATCACCTTAGAAGATCTAAGGTCCGCCGCAAAAGGAAAAGGCCCAAGCCGAAGCTTGGACCTTTGTAATCATGCACTTCTGGAGGGAAGCGCCGAAACTTCGAAAACTAGGACGCGCCGCCTTGACCAGCCGCGGCAGCCAGGTTCGTCGAGATCTTGTCGAAGATCGTGCTGATGCTGGTGGCCACATTGGGCATGATCGCGCCAGCGGCGACGGCGACGAAGCCGGCCATCAACGCGTATTCGATAAGGTCTTGACCCTTCGTATCCTTAACGATGCGCAGGTTCAACAGGAAGTTATTGAGCTTTTTCATTTTTGTAAGTTCTCCTCTCCGAAATCAGCGGTGCAGTAGCACCACATGACTGAGAGTACCCTTACTTCGGTTTCGATTAAATCAAGAGAACGCCCTAGATGGCCCCTAGGAAACACCTGAATTCGAATTCGGGAGTACTGCGTTGAGGGATCCCTGCCGGTATCCCTCCAGGTCCAGCGTAACGTATAGAAAACCAAGGTCCTTAAAGATTTTCGTGAGCCGCCCAGCCATGTCTAAGTTCAGGGCTAAGGGCAGCTCGTCCCGCGAAATTTCTAAGCGTACCATTTTGTCATGGTACCGGACGCGGAACTGCCGGAAGCCTAATTCCTTGACTGCCTCTTCCCCTAATTCAATTGTGCGGATCCGCTCAGGAGTCACTTCGGTTCCGTAAGGAATTCTCGAACTCAAGCAAGCGGCGGCGGGACGGTCCCAGGTTTCCAACCCAGCCTGGCGGCTCAACTCCCGGATCTCCGCCTTGTTCAAGCCTGCATCGACGAGCGGCGACTTCACTTGATGCAGTTTCGCCGCGTTCTGGCCCGGGCGGTAGTCGCCGAGGTCGTCCACGTTGACGCCATAGACGATCTCGCTAAAGCCTCTGGCGCCCGCGATTTGATCCATCACCCGGAAGAGCTCGTCCTTGCAATGAAAACAGCGGTCTGGATTGTTCGCCACATACGCGGGGTTCTCGAATTCGCTGGTCGGGATCATCTCGTGACGGATGCCATGCTCTTGCGCGAACGAGACCGCGTCCCGCTTGTGCGACTCGGGAATCGACGGCGAGTCGGCCGTGATCGCTACCGCTTCCTCCCCAACCGCTTGTTTAGCGGCCCAAGCCAAATAAGCGGAATCCGTCCCGCCCGAATAGGCGATCAGGACACGCTTCATTGAGCGCAGGATTTCGAGAAGCTTTCGCTCCTTAGCGCCAAGGGCGTTTAGGTCGATGGGCGGTGGAGCGCCCTGGATGGCGACAAGGCCGGTTGCCATGCTGCCATTATCTCCCTGAATGCCTACCTGTAGTTGCCGGTATGCCCGAGAGAGTAGCGGCCGGGTTGGGGGAAGATGCAAAGCCCGTGCGGGCCGCGGTCCACCTTGATGCGATGGATCAATTCGCCGCTGCGCGTATCGAAGCCGTAGATCTCATGGTGGTAGCGGCCGGAAACCCAAAAAGTCTTGCCATCCCAAGCCACGCCGCCCATGTCGGGAGAACCGCCGTTCGGGATCGTCCACTTATTCGGCAGCAGCCTCCGCGTCGCGAAGTCGAGGATGCTGATCGTGCCCTCGCCCCGGTTGGTAATGTACAACTGCTTCGTGTCGCGGCTCGGGTAGAGGCCGTGGCAGCCCCTGCCGGTCGGGATGAATTCCAGGTACGTGAAAGCGTCGCCGTCGATCACGTGCAAGCCGTGCTGGTCCATGTCGGCGACATAGAAGGTCCGGCCATCGGGGCCCACCCGGGTGTCCTGCGGCATGCCGCCTTGCGGCAATTTCATGTCGCCAATCACCTGGTGGCGTTGCATGTCGATCTTGAGCACTTGGCCGGAGAACTCGCAACTCGCAATCAGGTAACGCCCATCCGCCGAATAGTCCGCGTGGTTGACGCCCTTGCAAGGAACCGGAATGCTCTTGACTAGCTCCAACGTCTCCGGGTCGCGCAAGTCCAGCCGCCGCATGCGCTCAGCCATCACCACCATGTATTTGCCGTCCGGCGTGTAATACATGTTATAGGGGTCGGCTACCTTGTGGATCTTCATCAGCTTGCCGGTCTGGACGTCGATCTCGGCGAGCGTGTTGTTCAAATCGTTGGTGGCGAACAAGCGCTTCATGTTCCAACTCGGCACCACGTGTTGCGGTTCGACGTCGCGGCCGCGGCCGACGCGGAACTTCTCGATGAACTCTTTTTTCACCACGTCGTAGACCCAAACCGTATTGGATCGCGTATGCGGAATATAGATCCGCTGCGGCAACTCCCGCACTTGAGGCATCAGATTGGACGGGTGCGTTTCCCCGTAGATATTGATCGTCTGGGCAGAAGCGATGGAAGCTACCGCCGCCAGTAGCAGACAGCGAGACATGTGTCCCTAGGATCTCATTGGCCGCGAGTAAACAAAAGCACTTTCGTGTAATAACACTCCGAACTTGCGCACTCGCGTTGCACCGCTGGCTTATAGCCCTGCCGCTCGAGATCGGCGCGAAGCCGTTTGGCGACCTCGGCGTTAAATCCACTTAATACCCAAACCCGATTCGCCGCGGGTTGCGCGGTTGGCATGGAAGCCAGGCGGGCGTAGTTGGGTTCATAACCCGGGTGCGCGTCGATCTCGGCGGGGAAACTGAAACTCCGCGCGGCGCCTTCAGGCCAGTAATGGAGAACCGGCGCCCGGCTCAAGCTAGTGAAGATCACTTGGTCGCCGTCCATCACTTGCTGGCGCAGATAAGACGCGGTGTTGGCGCTATCGCAAGGCTTGAGCTTTTTCCACTCATAGGCCGAAAAAACCCAGGCCAGTACGCAATGCCCGATGATGGCCGGCGTTTTTCGGAAGGGCAACGCGAAGGCCAATGGCGCAAGCGCGGGGACCGTGAAGCGGCCATAGAAAATCGGTTTCCAGTAGCTCAACGCGAACGGAATCAATAACGTCGCGGCGAACTGAGCCCCGTACTGGGCGTCGGGCGGCCGCCGAAGGAACGGCAAATTCAGTACGCTAAACCCCGCGAGCAAGAGTATCGCCGTGCCAAGCGCCCCGAGCGTAGGCTCAGGCAACCAAGCCGCCGCCTCCTTGCTTCGATCCAACTGGCCCAACAGCACGGGCAACCATAAGGCGCTATAGGGAACAAGCGAAACGGCGGCGGCCAAGAGGTTGCGCAAGGACTTCAAGCCAAGAGGCGCGAGGAAGAAGAAGTACCAGATGTGCGTGAAAGAGCCAAGAACGTGTACGGCGGCCAGCGCCTTCCATTTCGAGCGCCGCTCCATAAGCACCGCGATCACGCAAAGCAAGAGCAACAGCGCATACATGCGGCCCAGGCGCGCGGTAAGCAAGCCGAGCGGGTTCAAGAGCACGACGGCCGCGGCGCGATCTTCCTCCGGCGCGCCGTAGTAAAGCGTGGCGACGCAAGCCAGGAAGGTCAGCCCCGAAAACGCTTGCAGCGCGGCCTCAGTCGCTCCGAAGACGCCGAACCAGAGCTTCGTCAGCAAGAAGTAAAAGGGCGGGTGGACATCCGCGCGCAACGCGTCGATGAGTTCGCCCCAAGGCAGTTGGCAGACACGCAAGGTGAAGATGTCGTCCGAACTGAGCGCATACGTAGCTTGGGCCCACGCCGCGAATGCGGTGGTCGAGAAGACCAGCGCGGCCTGGGCCCAAGGTTTCATTGGCGTCGCTTAGAGTAAGGACTTCTGACCGTTGTCTTCCGCCGCTTCTTCGGTGTCGGAGATCACGCCCGCGGCGGCGATCTTGTCGCCTTCGTTCAAGCTCACCAGCTTGACGCCTTGGGCGCTGCGGCCGCTCTGGCGGATATTCGCCGAGTCGATACGCAGGATCTGGCCGTCCTTAGTAATGATCATCACGTCGGAGTCTTCCTTTACCGGAATCGTCGCTACCACCTTGCCGGTCTTCGGAGTCACCTTCATATTGATGACGCCCTTGACGGCGCGGCCAGAGTGACGATAGTCGGTGAGCTTCGTGCGCTTGCCCATGCCGTTCTCGCTGATCGCGAGCATCAGCGCGGTTTCTTCCACGACTTCGGCCGAGATGAGGTAGTCGCCCTTTTCGAGCTTCATCGCCGTGACGCCGCGAGCCTGACGGCCCATCGAGCGCACTTCCTCTTCGTCAAAGCGGACGGCCATGCCTTCGTGCGAGGCGAGGAAAATCTGGTTTTTGCCGTTCGAGATCTTCGCCGAGATCAACTCGTCGCCTTCGTCCAAGCCGCAAGCGATGATGCCGCGCGAGGTTGGGTTATCGAACTCGGTTAGCTCCGTGCGCTTGATCACGCCGAACTTGGTCACCATGACGATGAACTTGTCGGCGGTGAACTCCTTCACCGGGAGGAAGGCCTTCACCTGCTCGTCGTTCTGCAGGTTCAGCAGCCCGTTGATGTTCTTGCCCTTCGAAACGGTGCCGGCGTCGGGGATGTTGTAAACCTTGAGCCAATAAACACGGCCCTTCGAGGTGAAGAACATCACGTAGTCGTGCGTCGAGGCGATAATCAGGTGCTCGACGACGTCCTCGGCGCGCGTGCCCATGCCGATGCGGCCCTTACCGCCGCGGCTTTGGCGCCGGTAAGTATCGACGCTGGTGCGCTTCAGGTAACCGCCACGGGTGACGGTGAGCGCGACGTCTTCCACCTGCACGAGGTCTTCGATGTTGATCTCGCCGGTGTCCTCGACGATCTCGCTGCGGCGTTCGTCGCCGAAGTCCTTGATGACTTCCTTGAATTCCTTGATGATCAGCGCGCGCAGCACCTTGTCGCTCGACAAGATCTCCAAGTACTCCGCGATGCGGCGTTGGATTTCTTCGAGTTCCTCCAGGATCTTCTGCTGTTCCATGCCGGTGAGGCGTTGGAGTTGCAGTTCGATGATGGCCTGGGCTTGGCGTTCGGTGAATTCGAACTCGCGGATCAGCGAGTCGCGCGCTTCCTTCGGGTTCTTGGCGGCGCGAATGAGTTCGATGACGCGGTCGAGGTTATCGAGCGCCTTCTTGAAGCCCAGCAAGATGTGCTCGCGGTCGCGGGCCTTGCGGAGCAAGAAGTCGGTGCGGCGGCGCACGATTTCGATGCGATGCTCGACGAAGAGCTTCAGCATGTCGAGCAGGTTCAGCTCGCGCGGCTGGCCATTGACGATGGCCAGCATGATGGAGCCGAAGTTCTGCTGGGCTTGCGTCAGCTTATAAAGCTGATTGAGGATGACTTCCGGATGCTCGCCGCGCTTGAGTTCCAGCACGATGCGCATGCCGTCGCGATCGCTCTCGTCGCGGACGTCCGAGACGCCATCGATCTTCTTCTCGTTCACCAATGCGGCGATGTCGGTGATCAACTTCGCCTTGTTCACCTGATACGGAATCTCGGTGATCACGATCGATTCGCGATCCTTGCCGAGCTTCTCGGTAAAGGCCTTGGCGCGCATCTTGATCGAGCCGCGGCCCTTGGTGTAACAGTCGTAGATCCCTTGGCGGCCGAGGATCAAACCGCCGGTCGGGAAGTCCGGACCGGGGATGTGCTGAATTAGTTCGGCGAGCGTGAGCTTAGGGTTCTGCACCAACGCGATCAGGCCATTCATCACCTCCGTGAGGTTATGCGGCGGGATGTTGGTGGCCATGCCGACGGCGATGCCGTTGGAGCCGTTGACAAGAAGATTCGGGAAGGTCGTCGGCAGGACTTCCGGTTCCTGCTCGGTGTCGTCGAAGTTTGGCTTGAAATCGACGGTCTCCTTGTCGATGTCCTCCATCATGGCGGAGGCGATCTTCGACAAGCGGCTTTCCGTATAGCGCATGGCGGCGGGTGGATCGCCGTCGACGCTGCCGAAGTTACCTTGGCCGTCGATCAACGGATAGCGCAAGCTGAATGGCTGCGCCATGCGGACAAGCGCATCGTAAACGGCGCCGTCACCGTGGGGATGGTACTTGCCGAGAACGTCGCCGACGACGCGCGCGCACTTGCGCGTGGGCCGGTTGAAGCTCAAGCCCATCTCGTTCATCGCGTAGAGAATGCGGCGATGCACGGGCTTCAAACCGTCGCGGACATCGGGTAGGGCGCGGCCCACGATCACGCTCATGGCGTAATCGAGATAGCTGCGCTTCATCTCATCCTCGATGTTGATCGGGATGTGGTTCTTGGGGTTTTCGCCTAGAGGAAGCTGCGCCGCGGGATCGTTGCCACCGGGCGGTTTCCCGCCTGGATTCTGAGGTTCGTTGGTGTCGTTTGCCAACCTGCTATTTTAGCATTTTTGCCCATGTTTACTTACTGGCCAGCACTAGGCAGACCAGGTTCCAAGCGACGATAACGGCGAAGAAAACATTGATCTTCGACAAGAATTGTTCCTTGCCGAGGCGGATGGCCGTGATCCCCATGGCGATGCCCACAATCTTGACGAGCGCGAGACCTACCACGGGGTTCGGCGAAAGTTCTATCGCGAAGCGGACGAAGGGATTTCCTTCCTGAACGCCTTGCAAAAGGAAGGCGGCGGTACTCAGCAGATCGAGCGTCTGCAGGTAGGCGAATTGCATGAATTGGGACGATTGCAACAATCCTACGAGTGGATACATGTTCGGTATTCGATTCTGACCCGAGAGTATCGCTTGCACCCGGCGAGGGTCTATGGTACGCAGCGCCTTTTTGAGGCGAAGTTTAGCCAGTACCGTGGGCGTGCGCTCTACGTAGTTCTAATTCGTGTGTTCAGGACCAAAAATCGTGAAACAAATCTTTCCGTTGCGTATCCGGGGAGCTTTGGCGCCGAACTTGGCGGAAAGTACTAGCGCGGCGGCTTTTCGGGTGCCACTGGGCTAGGACTTAAGTCGCCTGCGGCGTAATCCTCGACTCCAGCAAATCGATCTCGCGCTCGATCTCATGCAGCGTTTCGTCGCCGATTTCCTGCGCGCGCCGCAACTGCACCAGCGCCTCGCGCTCAACGCGAGCCAGATCCCACCAAATGCGCTGCTCTTGTAGGGTGCGAAACTCGCCCGGCTGCTCAACGGCTTCGGCGCCGGTTTCCTGCTCCAGACGAGCGCGGAGATCGGTGAGCCGGTCCTCGTAAAACCCTTTCACGCGCTCAAAGACCGAGCCTGTGCAGCGGCCCTGCTCCTCCATCTCGACAATGCGCTCCATAACGCGCTCGGTGACGCGAATCTTCGCATGAAGCACTTCTTCTTCGCTCGATTTGTCCTCCGGAAGCTGCAGCAAGCGGATGAGCGGACGCAACGTGAGACCCTGCAAAACGAGCGTGCCAAGGATGATGGCGAAGCTCGCGAAAAGGATGAAGTTGCGGTAGGGGAATGGCAATCCTGAGCTTGTTTCAAGAGGCAGCGCCAGCGCGCAAGCGAGACTAACCACGCCGCGCAGCCCCGTCCATCCCACCACCGCCACGCTGCGGGCGTTCGGATCGGGTTCCGTAGCGCGAATTCGCGCCGACAGCTTCCGGGGCAGGTACGCGCCCACGTAAACCCACGCCATGCGCACCGCCATCACGCCCAGCAAAATCACTCCACACCAACGTGCCAGATCCCAAGGCGGGTAGCCTTCCAGCCCTTGGATCACCCGCGGCAATTGCAGACCAATGAGCAAGAAGATGAAAGCGTTGATCAGAAAGATCGCCATGCGCCAGACGGCGAAGGCGCGGATGCGCGAACTCGCCGTCATCATCGTGGGAGCGTGCCAGCCGAGGTAGAGTCCCGCGACGACCACCGCCATGACGCCGCTCGCGTGCACTTGCTCCGCCGCGAAGTAGGCGAGGTAACTCAGGATGAAGCCAGAGAGAATCTCGCTTTCGAGATCCGACCAAAAGCGGTAGAACTTGACGTAGACCCAGGTGAGCGCGAAGCCGATCGCCGCGCCGCCGAGCGAGATCCAGACGAACGCGAGCGAGGCCTCGCCCAGCGAAAACTGGCTCGTCACCACCGTCGCGACGGCAAAGCGGTACAGAGTCAGCCCGGCGGCGTCGTTCACCAAACTTTCGCCTTCCAAAATCTGCACGACCCTTCGGGGCAGCTTCAGCCCGCGCGTGATCGCAGTCGCGGCTGCCGCGTCCGGCGGCGAAACGATCGCTCCCAGCACCAGCCCCGCCGACCAAGGAATGCCCGGTACGAACCAGACGCAGAGCGCGGCGACCACGAAGCTCGTCGCGGCCACCAAGCCGAACGCCAACAACAAGATCGCCCGTTTGTAGCGCACGAAATCGCGCCACGAGGTGAAGAACGCGGCCTCCATCAGAATTGGGGGCAGCAACAGGAAGAAGACGATGTTGGGGTCGAGATCCACCTGTGCGGCCGGCCCCAGCCGCGAAAGCGCCAAACCTCCGAGAACCAGAGCGATCGGGTACGGCTGATCCCATTTCTTCGCCAGCAGCGTGATCAATAGTGCCGCTAGCAAAAGGCCGAGAATGGTCTCAATTCCGCTCATGTCCGCTTTTGTGGCACTCTAGAGGTTAGATTCAATTGCTTCCGGGCCGAAACCACGATCTCGCGGGCCGCGTCCGGACTCTTTTACCCGACATGCAATCCTTCGTTCGACTAGTATTACTCAGCGCTTGCGCGCTTGGGCTGCTGCACGCCCAGAATTCGCCGCTTACGTGGTCCAGCATTCTTCCCGGCGGCGGCTATGACGTCGCGGTGGCGACCCTCGTTGATTCCGCGGGCGATGTTTGGGTGGGCGGGCATTCCTATGGCAAATACGAAGCATATGGGCCCAACGAACCCTTCCAGAGTTTGAACAAAGGGGCCTCGGACATCTTTCTAGTGAAGTATCGTCCCTTCCCGGACGGCACGTCGCGGGTGCTCTTCTTTACCTGGCTGGGCGGCGGCGGCATTGAGGAACTCGTGGGAATGAAGTTCGACAATTTTGGCCGCATAGTCCTGGCGGGTGTCACGCACTCCAACGACTGGCCCGTGGCGGGCAACGCCGCGCAGAATACTTTCGGCGGCGACGTCGATACCTTCGTCGCGATCGTGGACCCAAACGCCGGTGGTGCGGCCTCTCTGTTCTACTCGACGTATTTCGGCGGCACGGGCCGCGAGTTGGCCAAAGCCCTAGCGGTAAGCGCGACTGGACGCATTGCCGTCGGTGGCAGCACTGCGGGCGAAGACGTTCCCTTCGTGAGCGGTGGCGCGCAACCCAACAAACGTGGCGGCATCGATATCTACCTGTTCACCATTAACGACAGCGTTGGTGGCGGTTTCAGCTACGCGACCTACCTCGGCGGCGCGGGCACCGACACCGTTACGGGCATCACGTGGGACACGAACAACCGCGTTTGGTTCACGGGCAACACGGGCTCCGAAGATTTTCCCGTCACCGACAATGCCTACAACCAACGCTCCTCCGGCTTCTTCGACGCTTACCTTGTCGGGATCAACCCCGGCGTCAGCGGTCTAGGCGGCTACGAATACGCAACGTTACTGGGCGGCCAAGGCAACGATGAAGGCCGGGGTGTGGCCCAGTTGGCCGACGGCACTTTTGTATTGACGGGCCTAACCTTCTCACAAGATTTCCCGCTCTACGGCGCCTTCGCGCAAGAGAAGTTGGCGGGCGCCTGCGATCTCTTCTTGGCCCGCATCGACCCGCGCCTGCCGGTCGAACGCCAAGTGCTCTACAGCACCTACTTCGGCGGCACGGGCACAGATATTCCCTATGCGATTTCGCTTGTGGGCGCGAATTCCGTTGCGATCGCCGGTTACTCGATGAGTGGTCAATTTCCCGTGAGCGCGAACGCGCTCCAGAAGACCCGCAAAAGCGGCTTCTCCGAAGGCCTAGTCGTCGTGATGAGCCTAAACGAAACCGGCGGCTTCGACACCCGCTACGCTTCGTACTTCGGCGGCACCTCGACGGACGTAATCAACTCCGTCGCCGCGGACCCAGTCGAGGCCGGAGCGCTCATCTTCGCGGGCTACACGACCTCGCTCGATCTGCCCACCACGGACGGCACCCTGCGCCCGAACCCCAACCCGGCGCCGAGCGCTTTTGTGACGCGCTTACTGCGCTAGCTCTAGAGCCGCGGATCTACCGGCTCACTTTCCATCGCCAGCACCGCGAACACGCACTCGTGCACTTGCCGCAATGGCGCATGCGCGACGAAGCGTTTCAGCCCTTCCCAGCCCAACAAGAACTCCCGTTGCGCCAAGCTCCGCTTTGAGCCCAAGCTGCGGGCACGGAGCCGTTCCAGCTGGCCCGGCGCCAAGTACTCGGGTCCGTAGATGATGCGCAGGTATTCCGCGCCCCGGCATTTGACGGCGGGTTGCACAAGGCCCTTCGGCCCTCGCGCAACAAAGTCGAGCGGCTTCACAACCATACCTTCGCCGCCGTTCTTCGTAAGCTCTTCCCACCAAGCGGCGCCGCCGGCGATGCTAGCCTCGTCACTCGTCCGAACCTGGATCGTGCGAGTCGCGAAAAGCAGCGGCCCGCCGCAGCAGCGCGCGATTTCTTCCATGTGCCATGTGTGAGGCTTGTCGAAATGCACTCGGCCCTCGGTGGCGAGGACGTGAAACGGAGCAAGACGATAATCGTCCAGCGTCTTTACACTCCAACAATAGCGGCGGTAGCTTTCGCGATATTGGCTCAACATAGCGGCGCGATTCCGCGTGCGTTCCCGTAGTTCCGCGACGGGCACGCCGCGCAGCGCGGCCTGCGCCAACGCCGAAGCCGCGTTGTCGAGGCTGCGTTCGCCTGCGACGCCAACGGCGGCGTACTGCCGCCGCAGCAGTTCCTGGGCCTTTGAATTCCAAGGCATCAACTCACAATCGAGAGCGGCCCAATCCGTTTCGTGCCGGCTCCAGAAATCGGCTTGGTCCAACGCCTCGCGCACGCGGGCAAGAAATCGCTCCTCCAGATCCCGATCTTCAAAGAAGGGCCGCCCGGTTCGCGTGTAGCAAATACCTGTCGCGCCTTCGCGAACTCCGAATCGCTGCCGCGCGGCATCCGCATCACGGCCGACGATGACTACCGCGCGCGAACCCATGTGTTTTTCCTGGCAGACGACCTCTTCCACGCCTTGGCTCGCGTAATAGCGAAAAGCTTCCTCCGGATACTCCAAAGCGTCCGGTCGCTGTGAAGTCTCGCACGGCGACATCGTCGGCGGCAGATAGATTAGCCATCGCGGATCGCACGCGAAGCGGCTCATCACCTCCAGCGCCGCCCGTGCATTCTCCTCGCGCACCAGAATGCGGCGGCCGTCTTCGACTTCGACGGCCCGCTTGCCCAGCACGTCTTCAAGATCAAGTAGATCGTCGTGTTCCTGTTGAGCGCTCAGCGCGGAGCCTGCGGCGATGAGTGGCCGAATAGGCTCGGCGTACTGCGCTAGCGCCGGTACGGAGACGAGTTGCTTCTCGGGATAGCGCAGCGCCGTCAGCTTACCGCCAAAGACGCAGCCCGTGTCGATATTGATCGTGTTGTTCAACCACTCAGGCTGCGGCACCGGCGTATGGCCGTAGACCACCATCGCTTCGCCGCGATACTCCGCGGCCCAGTTGTAACGGATGGGCAGGCCGAACTCATCGGTCTCACCGGTCGTCTCACCGTACAAGCAGAATTCGCGAACGGCGCCCGACATGCGGCCCTGCATGTCTTCCTTCAGTCCCGCGTGCGCGACAACGAGCTTTCCATCGTCAAGAACGTAGTGGCTAATGAGTCCATCCAGAAAGCGGCAAACGGAGGCCTTCTCCTCGTCGGTCAAGTGGGCCGCCTCCGCCAGGCTCTGTTCAAGGCCGTGAGCGATTTTCACATTCTTGCCCCGCAGCGCGCGAAGCAACTTGATGTCGTGATTTCCGGGAACGCAGAGAGCGCTGCCGCTTTCGACCATGCATCGGACTATCCGTACCGTGTCGAGAATGCGCGGACCCCGGTCCACGAGATCCCCGACGAAGACCGCCTTACGCCCATCGGGATGTTTGAACTCGGGGGCGGTATATCCAAGGCCGGCGAGCAGCGTTTCCAGTTCCGTCGCGCAGCCATGGATATCGCCAATGATGTCAAAGGGCCCATGCTCGTCCCGGCGATTGTTCCAAGATTTCGTACGAACGATCTCGACTTCGGCGGCCTGTTCGGGCGAGCGGATGACGTGGAAATTGCGAAAGCCCTCTCGTTCGAGGAAGCGCAGACTATGGCGCAATGCGCGCACATGGCCGCGCACGACGTGAGGACCGAAGGCGCGGTCCGGCCGCGCCGCGTTGCGCTCGAGACACAACTCCGGCGGCATGTCGATGACGATACCGACCAGAAAGCAGTGGTAGGCGCGCGCGAGCTCGGCGAATTGCTTGCGGTCCTCGGCTCGGACGTTGGTCGCATCAATGACGGTGAGCCGCATCCGGCGAAGCCGCTTCTCCACGACATAGCGAAGCGCGTCGAAAGCGTCTTTCGACGCCTCTTGACTGCCCTCGTCATCGCAAACGAGACCGCGAAAATAGTCGCTCGAAAGAATCTCCGTCGGCTTGAAATGCCGCCGGGCGAAGGTCGATTTACCGGAACCGGAGGCGCCGATGAGAACAACCAGGCAAAACTCTGGGATCTCGATTCGCGGGACAAAACGTTCGGCCATTTACGCAGCCTCCCGCGTGAAAATGGCCATCTGCGTAGGCGCGCCGAGGTTTTCGTCGATAGGGCCGATCTGATCGAGCGTCACCGCATAGCCGTACGTGGCGCAAATACCTTGCGTCCAGGCCACGAACTCCTCCCGGCTCCATTCGAAACGGTGATCGCGATGGCGCAGCGTTCCTGCGGCGAGACCCGCGAAGTTTACGTTGTAGTCTCGATTGGGCGTCGTGAGCACGACATGGCGCGGTGCGGCCTCCGCGAAGACCGTGCGTTCAAAGGCGCGCAAGCGTGGCGCGTCGAGGTGTTCGATGACTTCGACGATAGTAGCCGCGTCGAAGCCCTGAAGCCGCCGGTCGCGATAGAGAACCGAGCCCTGGATCAATTGAATCTTGTCTTTCTGGCGTGGCGCAAGGTGCGAACGGTCGATGCGGTCGCGGGCGATCGAAAGGCTGCGCGAAGCGACATCCATGCCAAGTATCGCTTCGATCTTCGGCTCCTTGGCCAGCGGAAGCAGGAGTTTTCCCTCGCCGCAGCCGAGATCGACGACTCGATGGACTCCCATCTCGCGCAGCGTTGAAAGCACTTTGTCGAGGCGTTGCTGGTGCAGGCTGATCGGCCGCTCCAGCTTTTCTTCTTGAGTTTCGGTCTCCTCTTCGGGGCCCTCTTCCTCACCCGTCAATCGCTCCAGCGCCTCGTTGGTCAAGGCGCGCTTGCGTTGCAGATAGCGATTGACGATAAATTCCTTATCGGGGTGCGAAGCCAGCCAGCCCGCTCCGTGGCGCAATAGCTTCTCCACCTCGTCGCGCCCCACGTAGTAGTGCTTGTCCTCGTCCAGCACAGGCAGCAAAACGTAGAGATGGCTCAAGAAGTCGTGCACCGTGGCTTGCGTGCGGAGAGTAGCGCGGCAATAGCGGCTCAATCCCCACTCGGGAAACTTCTCGTCCAGTAAAAGTGCTTCGGCTTCCACGGCGTAACCGAGAGGGCTAAAAATCTTCTCAAGGGTTTCCACGCCGCCGCGCACGGGTAAGGCCGCGAACTCGGCTTCCAAGTGGAAGCGCTCGTTCACCAAATCGTCGCGTTTTTGACTGCGACCGGAAAGCGCCGTGCCGAAGACGCGCCCCATGGCCACCGAAAGAAACGAAGTAGCCGCGTAGGGACGGTCGTTTACGTAGTCCTCGAGCGTGATCCCGCCACCGTCTTTCTTGCCCCGCACCAATTCCACGGGGTTTACTTCGAGCAGCAACACTGCCGTGCAACGAGATTCGCTCGCCTCCGGATAGAAAACGTAAGCGTCGCCGAAACCCAGCGTGGCTTGATGCACGTTGGCGGGGTTCTTATGGAGCAAAAATCCAAGATCCGTCGCGGGCCCCGGAACGGAGACGCCGCCGAGGGAGCGGAGAGCGAGATACATGGAACTTTAAGTGTAACCAGCGGCCCCTTTACAAAAACTTAGATACCAATTCACCGCACGCGGTATCCAATGGATATGCGCGTCGCGATTGTTTTGTTGTTGGCTGTAGCATCGGGTTGGGGGCAGGCAACCCTGCGAGGCCTGTCGGGGCAATTTCAGGCGCTCGTCGAAAAGACCAACCCCGCCGTCGTGGAAATCCTCGTCCGCTCCTTCACCAACGAAGCCGAAAGCTCGCCGCTCCTGAAGACAGCCCGCGGTAACGGCAGCGGCGTTATCGTCTCGCCCGACGGCTACATCGTCACGAACGCGCACGTAGTAGCGAACGCGCGGCGCATTCAAGTCAATATCCCCTTAAGTTTTGAGCAGGGTAAGCTCCATCAATCCGTCTTGAAGCCAGCGGGCAAACTCGTGCCGGCCACCATCGTCGGGCAGGACGCGGCCACGGATGTCGCGGTGCTGAAAGTCGAGGAGAAAGGCCTGCCCGCGCTGGAGTTCGGCGACTCCGAGTCGCTACGCCAAGGGCAATTGGTCTTCGCCTTCGGCAGCCCCCTGGGCCTGGCGAATTCGGTGACGATGGGAATCGTCTCCGCCGTCGCGAGGCAAGTGCGGCCAGACGATCCGATGATCTACATCCAAACCGATGCCTCGATCAACCCCGGCAACTCGGGCGGTCCGCTCGTGGACGCCGACGGCAAACTTGTCGGAATCAACACCTTCATCCTTACGCAATCGGGTGGTTCGGAAGGCATCGGCTTCGCCGCGCCGGTGAACATCGTCAAGACGATCTACTCCCAGATTCGCGAACAAGGCCGTGTCAGGCGCGGGCAGATTGGCGTAGTAACCGCGACGATCACCCCCCTGCTCGCGCAAGCGCTCGGACTGGAGCATGACACTGGCGTACTTATCGAGGACGTGGCGCCGCAAAGCGCGGCGAGCGCGGCGGGCTTGCAGATCAACGATATTGTGCTGGCGCTCAACGGAAAGATCATCGAGAACTCCCGCCAGTTCGGAGTAAACATTTATCAGAACGCGGGCAAGACCATCGAGCTCGACGTGCTGCGGGGCCTTAAGCCACAGAAGATATCCGTCGCCGTATTGGAGCGGCCGGAAGATCCCGATCGCCTCATCACGATGCTAGATGGAGAAAAGAGCCGCGTGCGCAAACTCGGAATTCTAGCCGTCGATTTGGACGAGAAGACCATCCCCTTGTTCCCCTCTCTGCGCACCTTCACGGGCGTGGTGGTGGCGGGGATTACGGCGGATCTCGCCGCCGCCGAAATGCATCTCGCCCCCGGCGATATCATCCACAAGCTTGGGCAGACTCAAGTGCTCAATCGCGCGGGCCTGGAAGAAGCGCTCAAGGCAAAAGAACACGGCCAAGTAGTCGCGCTGCACGTGGAGCGCCAAGGCAGACTCATGTACGTGCTAGTGGAGATCGACTAAAGCCAGTTCTTCGTCATCCGCGGTGACGACTTCATATAGCGACTCATCGCTCACGATCTTGCTCACCAGCGCCACATGCATCGCATGACCCGCGCGCTCGGCGATTACATGCCCCAGCATCGGCCGGCCGATCAGCGCAAGATCGCCAATCAAGTCGAGCACCTTGTGACGGACAGGCTCGTTCGGGAAACGTAATCCCTCCGGGTTCAAGACCCCGTCGCGCGTGAAGCAGACCGCATTCTCCAGGCTCGCACCGCGAATCAGACCCATATTGCGCATCTGGTCGAGCTCTTGTTCAAAACCAAATGTACGCGCCGGGGCAATCTCCTTCGCATACTTCTCAGGCGTCAGTTGGAAGTTAAACTTCTGCCGCCCCACCATCGGGTGCTCGAAGTAAACGTCGCAATCGAACTCGAATTTATCCGACGGCAGAATCGTGATCCGCTTGCCGTTGCCCTTGACGGAAACTTCGCGCCGGATCCGCAGATAACGCTTCTGGCGGCGTTGTTCCTTGATCCCGGCTTCAGCAAGCAACTCAATCCAAGGCAGGCTAGAGCCGTCTAGAATGGGCACTTCAAGATTGTCGATTTCGATGACGGCGTTCGTAACGCCCATGCTGTAAAGCGCGCTTAACAGATGCTCGGTTGTCGAGATCAATACGCTCTGCCGCATCAAACTCGTCGCGTAGCTCACGCGAGCGACGTAGCGAAAGCTGGCGGGGATTTCGAAATTCTTGAGGTCGGTCCGATGAAAAACAATACCGGTTCCGGCGGGGGCGGGGAGAATGTTAACGCTGACGGGTACGCCGTGGTGAAGCCCGACTCCGCGGGCGCTCACTGGCTTTTGAATGGTCGTCTCAAACGGCACTACGAACCTCCGGGGCGGGAGTGTACTGCTGCGCTACAAATTCCAAACCACTAGGTTAGCAAGTCTATGGAAATCTGTAAATCATTGATTTGTAAACGCTTGTAAAGATTTTTCCGTGTCTTTTTTGCAACATAGGTAGGGTTTGATGTGGCTAAAAAGCAATGTTTCGATTTTCTTTCACTGTCAGCCCGGCTTCTATCGCGTTGGTTACGATGGAAGGACGCCTATGTCGACGCCGCGCCTTTTCCTGATCGACTCCTTCGGTTTTATCTTCCGCGCGTACCACGCTCGCGCCCGCTCCAGCGCCCCGCCGATGCGCACCTCACGCGGCGCGTCCACCGAGGCCGTTTACATCTTCCACAACATGCTCAAACGCCTCCTGGGCCAGTACAAGCCGGAGTACATCGCTGGCATCTTCGAGTCGATGGGGCCGACCTTTCGCGATCAGGAATTCAAAGAGTACAAAGCGAACCGCACGGAGACCCCGCCGGATCTCCTCGAGCAAATCCCCCAGTGCCGGCGTTGTCTCGAAGCTTTGAACATTCCAGTAATGCAAGCCGATGGCTTTGAGGCGGACGATCTGATTGGGACTTTATCAAGGCGGGCGCTCGAGCATGGCGTCGACGTCGTCATCGTCTCTAGCGACAAGGACATGCTGCAGCTCGTCAATGATCGCGTCGTCATGTTGAACCCCATGAAGGACGACACGATTTTCGATATCGCGAAAACGACGGAGTTCATGGGCGTGCCGCCCTCACAAGTAGCGGACTTGCTCGCCATCAAGGGCGACTCCGTCGACAACATCCCCGGCGCGCCCGGCATCGGAGACAAGGGCGCCGTGGAATTGCTACAGCGCTTCGGCAGCGTGGAAGCGGCCCTGGACCGCGCGGCCGAAGTGGAGAAGAAGAAGCAGCGGGAAAGCCTGGAGAACTTTCGCGATCAAATTCTTTTGTCCAAGCGGCTCGCGACCATCCATTGCGAAGTGCCGCTCGAATGGACGATAGAGGACGCGGCGGCGAAGGCGCCGAAGCTCGACGAGTTGCGCGCCTTCTATCAAGACATGGAGTTCTTTAGCTTCTTGAAGGCGCTTGAGCCCGCCGCCGCCGCGCAGAGCGAGCTGCCGGAGTTGGAATTCGCGGAGTGGGTCAAAGGCCTGGATGGAGCATACGCCAGCTTCGCCGAAGCGGACGCCATTGGCTTGGCGGCCAAGCACGGTTTGACTCTCGCGCCGGCGGGAACCGCGTTACCCGATGCGCCCCGTGTCGTGTACGACGCGAAGCGCAATCCGGTATTGATGGGAAAGCTCGAAGCGGATGTGATGCTGCTGGGCTTCCTGCATGACGCGGACCCGGGCGCGGTGTCGCTCGAGACTTTGGCGGAACGTCATCTGCAGTCGCGCCCCGCCGCCACGGCCGTGCAGAAGGCGGGCGCCGTCTGGCGCCTTTACGAAACGCTGCGCCCAAAGCTGGATGACCGCAAGTTATGGAAGGTCTGGGAAGACATCGACAAGCCTCTCATCCCAGTCCTACGGGCCATGGAAGCGCACGGCATCCGCATCGACCGGGACACGCTGGCGGCCATGAGCAAGGACTTCGAAGCGCAGATCCAGACCCTAACCGATGAGATCTATCAAATGGCCGCGCATCCCTTCAACATCAACTCGCCCGCGCAATTGGGTGTCGTGTTGTTTGAAGAGCTGCGCCTGCCTTCGATGGGCAAGACCGGCAAAACGAAATCCTACTCGACGGCGGCGGACGTTCTAGAGGCGCTAGCGGCCGAGCATCCCATCGCCGCGAAGGTTCTCGAGTTCCGGCAGTTGACCAAGTTAAAGGGCACCTACATCGACGCCTTGCCGGCGCTCGCGAGACCCGAAACCGGCCGCATCCACACCACATTCCACCAGACGGGCGCGGCGACCGGACGCCTCTCTTCCAGCGACCCCAATTTGCAGAACATCCCGATTCGCACCGCGCAAGGGCGCGCCATTCGCGCTGCCTTCGTGCCGGAGCCGGGTTGGACGCTAGTGAGCGCGGACTACTCTCAGATCGAGCTGCGCCTGCTCGCGCATATGTCCGGCGACAAGGTGCTGGTGGATGCCTTCCGCAATAACGAGGACATTCACACGCGCACGGCGAGCGAAGTTTTCGGCATCGGGCCCTTGATGGTGACGCCGGAGCAACGGCGCAACGCGAAGGCCGTGAACTTCGGCATCGTTTACGGGCAAACGCCCTTTGGCCTAGCCTCGCAGTTGGGCATTCCGAAATCCGAAGCGGAATTTTACATCAAGACCTTCTTTGAACGTTACTCGGGTGTGAAGAAGTGGATTGAAAAAACCATCGACGATTGCAAGAAGACCGGAATCTCGCGGACGATGCACGGTCGCGAACGTCCGATCCCCGACATCAATTCGAAGAACCCGAACGCGCGCGGCTTCGCCGAACGGACCGCCGTGAACACACCCTTGCAAGGCACCGCCGCGGACCTCATCAAGATCGCGATGTTGCGTTTGGACGCCCGGCTCGCCGAACGCAAGATGCAATCGCGCATGCTCTTGCAAGTACATGATGAATTGGTGTTTGAGTCCCCGGCTTCCGAACTGAACGCGCTGCGTGAGATGGTGAAGCGCGAAATGGAAGGCGTCGCACAACTAGCGGTGCCGCTACTGGTGGAAACCGGCGCGGGGCCGAATTGGCGGGACGCCAAATAGCTAACGCTTCCAATACCGCTCGGCAAAGGCCAGAAAGGTAGGCCAGTTGGGGCCGGGCGTGTGGCCGCCGTTGTGCTGGCGGAAGGCAATCTCGCCATCCATCAGGCCGGTTTCGATCGGCGGGAATTCGCTGGTGCCGAGTCCACGCTTATTGAAAAGTTTGTAGACTGGCTCCGCGCCCACGCCGGCCAGGAAGCCGCCTTTCGGATCGACCCATTCGTCGCCTTTATTGCCCGCGCTGATGAATACTGGTCGCGGCGCGCATAGCGCAATCAGTTCGTGCGCGTCGACGGGAAGGTCTTTGCCCGTCAGTGGCCCGGCGTACTTCATGTAGTTTCCGGCCATCCAATGGTACTCATTGGGAGCGGCGACGTTTTCGATCAATTCGCCGTAATTGCGGCGGTGGATCTTGACGCCGCCCGCGCCGGAACTGCTGAGGAATGCGATCGAGAAACGAGGATCGTAAGCCATGGTGACGGCGGCCGCTTTGCCGTAACGCGAGTGACCTTCGATCGCGACGCGGCTTTCGTCAAGCAGCGGATCTTGCGCGAAGTAGTCGAGCGCCCGGCTGCCGCCCCACGCCCAAGCTTTCAGCGCACCCCAATCGTCGGGCTTGCGCGGCTGACCTTTGTTCACCAGGCCGATGATGCCCTTGTTGAGACCGGCGCCATTATCGGCCTGGACGCTCGTGGGTACGAGAAACGCATAGGCCCAACCTCTCTCGAGCGTGAGTTGGCGGCCAGACGGTAGAGGATTTGGCGGCGGGGGCGGCGCGTTTGACCTGGGCGGGAAGACAAAACCATACTCGAGAACCACCGGAATCTTGCCGCTGGCGTTGGCCGGTATGGTAACGGTGAGGTCGATGTCGACCCTGATCGCGGGATAAGCGCTGTTATCCACGTGGCCAAGGAGCTTGCGCACCTTGACGGGAACGGCGGCGACTTTGTCCTCGGTCTCGCTGACCACTTCCCAATTCACCGTAGGCGTCTTCGCTGGCGTGCGGCCATACACTTCGCGGTCGAAGTCCTCGCGAATCTCGGCGGCCCGCCTGGCCCAGTCCTCTGCGTTGCGCACGCGCTTGCCGCTCTTGAAGACCAAGGGGTCGGGAAGATCCGGGTAAGGCGTCGCCTTGGATTCGTCGTAGTTGGCGGCATTCGGCGCTTGTGGATTGCGGCCGTCCGCGCCGGGCCGCAACGTGTCGATCTTGAGGATGTCGAGCATCCGGCGGTGGTCTTCGTGCGCGGTCTGAGCGGATAGAAAAGCGGCGAGCAAAAACGGAAGCGGGCCGCGCATTGGCCTTAGTCTATGCGACGGGGAAGATGGAATGCGCGAGCTCGTTTCGGAGCGCGATCAAGCGAGGATATTCGTTGGCGTAGTAATCGCGAGCGCTCGTCGCGACGCTCGTTACGGCGCTTGCCATATTCGGCGCGGGTAATTCGAAGGCGCGCTGCACCTTGGCAAGACGGGCCGCGGGAGCCGTAACGCCCTCGCCAAGAAACACGGGACCGCGCAATCGTTCCGGGCTCAGATAGCGGCGGGCGGCTTGTTGGTATGCCTCGAGCGGCGGCTTTGCAGTTCCGGAATCTTGGAGCCAAAGAAAAGGATTCTGAATGTGCATGAGAAGAGCATCCCGTGAATTGTGGCCGAGTATGCCCGCCGCTTGGTCCGCGAGCCGATGGCACTCCGCGAGTAAGTCTTCAGGCAGCGGGCCGCTGCGTTGCAAAGTCTCGCGTCTCGTCAGAAGCGGTTCCTGCCACTGGCCACTCACGACTCCGAAAGCGTTGCGAATTTCCAACGTAAACTTCGCCAAGTTGCGGCGGTTGCGCGTGCGAACCGCGGTATCGATGAAGTTCTCGAACCAGAATATTAGACGGCGCGCGGCTTCTCGTTTGGGGATCGGCAGTTCGGGAATCTCGAACGGCTCGCCATGCAAAAGAATAGCGGCGCGGCGGTCCAACGACGCCCGGTACGGGTCGAGCTTGGCCTTGGTGATCGCCTCTTCCCGAGTCAGCACAAACGATTCGCCGAGGCGTGGAAAACAGATCTTGGCCCGTCGAAACTGGCGAAGTAGCCTAAGCATCGTGGCGGGGCTCGTATCGGCGACGAGCACTTCTAGATCGAGATCGCTCCAGGGAAACTCCGCTTCGCCCGCCGCGACGCTACGGCGTGCGTAGATGGAAATGACTTCGGGAATAGCGAGGAGTTGTTTGGCGACGAAGCGGCCCGCTTGAATGTAAATGCGCGAGCTGAGGTTCATGGCTATCCACCAAAATGTTCTTTGGCCAACGCGAGCAAGGCCGCCGCGTTCGCCTCGACATCGCGGCTCATCGCGAACACGTAGTTGCGGGAGCGCCGGGCAAGGCGGTGGGCAACCTTCGTGCGGGAATAGGCGAGTTGGGCCTTGCCAAAAAGCTCCACGGCGCTGCTATTGAGCAGATACTCAAGGCCCTGAAAGAGTCCGACGCCGAGAATGAGATTTGGCACGAGCGCCTGCATGGCTTGCGAGTATGTCGCGGCGCGAAACGCTGGCCGCGGGGCCATGGTGCGGCGCCCAAGAATCAAAAGTCCGGGCTTGGCGGCGGGAGCCACACGGTGCGCAAAGTACGAATAGTTAACCAGATACTTGGGCCCGAATTCCATGCGTTGAATCAGGCGGCGATGCTCTTCGGGCACTTCATGCTCCCTGCCCGGCAACAGACCGATACGCAACGGAAAGGCGTGGGCGCGGGATTCCTTGTCGATGAACGGCGAATCGTCGGAGAGTATTTGCAGTTCTTCGTGATGCAGCAGCGCACTGCCCAACGTGCTCTTGCCTCCACCCATGGGAAGCATCACCAAAATCGAGTGGCCCCGATAGCTCATCGCCAAGGCGTGGAGCCGATGGAGCTGCTGCTGATCGGCATGCTGGCCGATCTGAGAGAGCAAAAACAGATACGCGGCCTCATAAACCAGATGCGGGTCCAGGCTTGAGATGCGGAACAGGCTCCGGGTAGGGTCGTAGAGGGCGAGGCTCTTACCGCCAAAGTCGAGATACCGCCTAGGACCGTCCCGATAGACGACATTGCGGGGAGTGTAGATGGAGGCTTCAACGATCGGGGCTGCGCCGTAGTCCGGCGCCTCTTCATTGAGGTGGATTTGCAGGCTTGCCGCTGGGCTCGCTGTCAGTTCTTTTGCCCGGTTCTCTCTTCCGCTCGCGGCCCGGTGTGCGGCGTGGCTCTCGCCCACACTCTCCGCCCGCCTTTCGGCCCCGCTCGCTGGCGGGTGCTCGGTGTGGCGCTCGCCCCCGCTCTCCGCCCGTCTTTCGGCCCCGCTCGCGGCCTGACCGTCCGTCCGGGTTCCGATCCCGCTCTCCGCCTGCCGCTCCGCCCGTCTCTCCTCCCGGAAAAAAGCGAAATCCTCCGCGAGTCCCTCGCACGCGAACCGCGCATTTCCATGAAGTTCGAAACGCAAGCCATGGACGTTAAAATTCGCGGGTGGGATCAATTTCGAAGTATATACACTGAAGGGTTGCCGCCAGAGATTTTCCGTTTCGCCTATACCGTTGAATACCCGCACCATCGCAGCGGCTGGCCCTTTGCGTTGCGGGCATTGCAAGGATTATCTGGAACGGATGAGGATTTGCTTGTACTGGATCCGGTAATCGAGAAGACTTTCGCCACCGGCGAAGACCGCTCATACGATGGACCGCATTATCGACCCCATGAAAGAGCATGGACGGGTTTCCTTCATTGCGCGCGAAACGTTCCGGAACACTTCGATTCGCGAAAGTCGCCGCTGCATTACTTTGCCTCGGAACGATGGGAGCGCAGCAGAGAGCACTGCGAGGGATTGTTCGTTCTCGCGCCTTCGATGGTGGATTGGGCCAGAGAGCTATCGGGAGTGCCGGTCACAGCCGTCTGGCATCCGGCCGAGTTCGCGGGGCCTTCTTTCTCGATGGATGGATACATTGCGGCGGGGAGGCCGGTCGTCCAGGTGGGTTGGTGGCTGCGGCGTTTAGCGTCGATTTATTTTCTGCCGGTCGAATCGCGGCGGAAGCGCTTCGTCGTGCCACATGGGGATGCGCAGGTGAGCCGCTTCTACGCGAGCCTGGAAAGTGAACGGCGCGCCTCCGGTGCGCCCGCGGTGGGCGATTGGGACACGCAAATTGTGCCGCGCCTGCCAAACGCCGAGTACGACGGCATGCTGAGCCGGAGCGTCGTCTTCGGCGATTTCCACGACGCCGGGGCTTGTAACGCCGTGTTGGAGTGCATCACCCGAGCGACGCCCGTTTTGGTAAACCGTTTACCCGCGCTTGAGGACTATCTCGGCGTTGCTTATCCGCTCTTCTTTCGCGATTTGGAAGAAGCGGGAGAACTCGCGCACGACAACGCCCGTATCGCCGCCGCGCACGACTATTTGCGCGGAATGGATCTGACGCGGCTGCGTCCCGAACGCTTTCAAGAAGAAGTAGCGGCCGCGCTCCTTAGTCTTCCAGCATCACCATCAACCAGCGTCCTTTTTCGTAATTGAATTGGGCATGCGGCATCGTCGGCGACTTTAGAGCCGCCAACGACATCCAGCCGCGCGCTCCATCCTGAGTTTCGACTTCCGCCCACCGCGCTTCGGCCCATTTCCCGCCGGCCAACTGCGCGCTGGCCAATTGCGCATCCGCCCGTTGCGCATCCGTCTGCTGCGCATCCCCCAGCGGCGCGTCCTTCTGCCGCGCCCCAGCCCCTCGCGCATTCGTCTGCTGCGCCCCCGCCGGCTGCGCGGCCTCGACACCCGCGTCGCCTCCTCCCGGAGCGGGCACGCGCCTGACGATCTCGAACGCGACGCGGCGCAGTTCCTTGCTGCGAGCGTCGGGTTTTTCGCGGAGCGCTTCGTCGCCCCAGGCGACCACCCAGTGTTTGGCCGGGTCCAAGTGATTCGGGAAACGCCAGACTACGTATGGTGAGAGGAACGTGTATGGGGTCTCCTGGATAAATCCAAGATCGAGGAAATCTTCGAGCGTGGACCAGAGGCGGGACTTCGGGTCCCCCGGCGTCCACTTCTTCTCGAATTCATCCCAGCCCTTCAGTTCCGGCTTCTCTTGAACGGCTATGCTCCCGTCGCATAGTTTCTTCAGCGCCTTGACGTCGCGCTCCGCAACCGCCTTCTTCAACCGTTTTACGTACGAAGCGAAGTCCCGGTCCTTCTGCGTTTCATCCACCGGAAACAATTTCGTTTGCGCGGGCAGCGCAACCGCCACGCAGTAGGCTAAAAGAAACCGAACCGGAATGGAAAGCATCCTGTAACAAAAGAGTATGCGATTCGCTAGTTTCCTGATAGCCGCCTTGCCTGTGTTTGCCCAATATGGCGAATTCGGCATCCACGCCGGCGTAAACCGGATTTCGCCGAACAAGATCGGAACCATTGTAGGCGAGACCTCAGGCAACTCTTTTGATTCGCTGCTCGACAACGGCTGGATGTTCGGGCTGCGAACCACGTTGAATCAAGGAACCTTCTTCGGCCACGAGTTTGGCTACAACTACAACCGGACTGGGCTGCGCTTCCGGCCGCAGCTCAGTGGCGCGGGGAGCGAAACGACGCAGGGTATGGCGGTCCACCGCAGCTTTTACAACTTCTTGCTCTACGCCACGCCGCAAGGAACCAGAATCCGGCCCTTCGTCGCCGGCGGCGGACATTTTGCGAATTTCGTACAGCCTGGAGGCAGTGTCCAAAGAGGCCAAGGTGACAACAAGTTCGGCTTCAACTACGGCGCCGGAGTCAAGGTGCGAGTGACCGAGCGCTGGATGATTCGCGTCGACGGCCGCCAGTACGTCCAAGGCCGCCCCTTCGGCGACTTCTTCCCCGTCGAGCCTGGCCGCTTTCGGAATACCGAGATCTCTCTCGGCGTTTCCTTTACGCTGTAGCGGCGGCCTTTCAATCCCTTCCGATTTGCTCTTCCACTCTCCGATCCGTTCCGGAACCTTCCCGGCCACGGGACCTTCATGCCATCGTGGTTTCACACAATAGTGCTTTCACGCAATAGTGCCTTTACGCCATAGCAGATCCAACCCGCAACGCCTCATCGCTACGACCTCCCGCTCCTCGAAACGTTCACGTCTCCAAGCCCGATCACGCTAAAGCCGTAGCATCCCACTGCCACAGCGGCCTCCGTGCGGCCACTCGACCCTGCGGCTCCGCTCAGCCGCAGCACATTCGTGCCACACAATCTCGACGCCGGAGCGCCTTGGAGCTTTGCCCCTCGAACGTAAAGTTGGTTCGCGCGCGAGTTCCGATAAGCCACCGCGCGTCCGCGCTTCGCTTCCAGGAGTCGCGATCACTCCAAGCGGCGGCGCTCACATTCAAGCGCCTTCACCCGGCAACCCCACGCTAGAGGGCTGGTTTGCCAGCCTTGAGGGATGAAAGAAATTCGAGTTGCTCCGGAATTAGAACTGGCCGCGACTCGGTGGCGACGGCGGGCGCCTTGCGCGGGATACTCACCTGATACGAAAAGCTCGGCGTCAGCGTCTGTGTGGCGTGTAACGCGGCCTTCGCTCTGGGCGCCGCAAGCGCTGGGCTGTGTAGCTCTAGCCGCTCCTCGAGCAAATTCACCCGCCGTTCCAGCGTCTTCTCGCGAGAACGAAATTCGGCCTTGCTATTCAACGTCAGCCAGAGACAGGTGAGGATCGCCATGGCAAGCAGTCCACAGGCGAGGAGATACGGTACTTCGAGGGGCATTCGAATGATCCTTTGGTGGCGGTGTCTACTTCATCGTGCTCAGCCGGTCGCTGCGGCTGATGATCTGTTGGATACGCACGCCGTAATTGCCTTCCACGACGACCACTTCGCCGCGTGCAATCACGCAATTGTTCACGATCACCTCGACGGGCTCGGTCACGGCGCGATCGAGTTCCACGATCGAACCGGAATTCAACTTCAAGATCTCTTTGAGGGGCACCAGCGCGCGCCCGAAAGATATGCTGACGGGCAGTTCAACGTCGAGCAACAGCTCGTACTGATTGGATGGGCCCGCGGTGGAGATGTTTTGTGCGAACTGCGGCTGTACGGGCGGGCGCTCCGGCGCCGCTTCCGCGAAAAAGCCTTCGGACACCCCGACGAATCCGTGGAAAGTCTTTTCTCCAAATCGCAAGTCGAGCGCGAAGTATGTAAGCGACGGGTAAAAGCTGCTCGACTCCCCGGATTCGTTGATCTCGACCTTTCGGTCGAGAAGGGAAGTGAGTTTCTGGGTCCAGCCGGAGGCCGCCTGAGCGAGAACTTCGAAGTAGGTGCTCTTCAGCGAAGCGGCATCGAACGAATCTAGACCCGCGGCCTCAAGAATGAAGCGGCCGATTTCTTCGGCTTGCGCCGTGCCGCTCAGAATGCATGCCTTGAGCGAGGAGTTAGGCCCAATATTGGCAATCCAGCAGATCTCACGATCCGCGTCGGTGATCTCGCCCACCGCCACGGCCACCGGTTGCGAGACGACTTCGCAGTTCGCTCCGGAGAGCGACTCGACCGAGATCGCGGCCGATTGGAAGAACGCTTGGATGGCTTGTTCGAGCATGTCGGGTATTCAGCTAGCTTTTGGAGGTAGGCCAGCGCTTCTCAAGATAGGAGCGCAACCGCAGCACCGCTTGGCTCTTCAATTGCGACACCCGCGATTCGTGAAGACGAATCACCTTCGAGATCTCCCGAAGCGTGAGCTCTTCCTTGTAATAAAGACTCAATACGTCGCGTTCGATCTTGGGCATGCGCAGGATCGCGGCGGCCAGAATCCGTTCCAATTCGGAACGTTCGACGATGTTTGACGGCCAGTTTTCTTCCTTGTCCGCGATGAAACGAAGCAGGTTGCGATTATCTTCGTCGCTGCCACCGCTTTCCAGACTTCCCAGGTTCACTCCGCGAACTTCCATCAACCAGTCGTGATACTCGTCGGTCGTGATGCCGAGTTCCTGAATGATTTCTTCCTCGACGGGCTGCCGTTTCAGACGCTGCTCGGCGCTAGCGATCGCCGCTTCAATCAGCTTCGCCTTCTTGCGTTGCTGGCGAGGCGCCCAGTCCAGGCCGCGTAGACTGTCGAGAATCGCACCGCGGATCTTATACTCCGCGTAGGTCTTCAGTTTGACGTTCAACTTCGGATCGAAGCGGTCGATGGCGCCGATCAGGCCGATGATGCCCGTCGAAATGAGATCGTCGAGGCTGACGCTCTCCGGCAAGCGCTCATGGATACGGCGGGCTATGAGCCGGACCTGAGGCAGATGTTCCAGAATCATCTGCTCACGTTCTTCGTTGCTGAGGGCGGGGCGAACCGCAGCGTAGGTGGTCATGACGGTTTCAGTTCGGTACAGCGGAGCGGCCTAAGCGACCATTTCGGCGGCGTTGGCTCTCTTGTAGCTGTTTCTGGCCGGTGTAACTGCAATCCGTGGGCCATTCGCGGATGCCGTCGCGGCGGCGCTTGCGGCCGCCAACTCCGCCAAATTCGCCTCATCGCTTTGCCAAAGCCCGTTCGGCGCCTTACCGCCCGAGGATAGAAAGCGAATGCCGAGATCGAGCTTCGCCACGGCGTTCACCGAGTCCTCGCTGAGCATGGAGTCGTCGAGGAAACTCGGCAAGAAGTACTGGAGACGATAGCGGTGAATCAGTGGCTGAGCAGCCGTGAAGTAGTTCGACCCCGCCCACGCCGGCGCGACTAAGTGGCCGCAGTAGCTGGCGTCTTCGAGCAACGGCGCCACATAATCGGGTAGCGATCCTTCATGCGACATCGCGGAGGTATCGACAAGTAGAACTTCGATGCCGGCGAGTTCGTTCTTGGCATCGAGCCGGCCAAGATCCAATGGGCTCAAGCAGCGGACGCCTGCGGCTTGGCAATACCATAGCAGGGACTCCTGGCGTGCGATGCGGCTGGTGTCGAAATGGAGAATCGCCGTCGACTTGCCGAGCCATACGCCGCGCTTCACCGCCATCTTCAAGGCGCAGGTAGTTTTCCCGGCCCCGTTGAGCCCCGCGAGAAGATGGATTTCTCTTTGCGCCGGTGTCAAGGCAGGGAGGAGTGCTTCCGGCGCCGGAGCGGACAACAACGCGGCCAGAGCCGACGGCGTCTGCTCGTGAGTCACCGTGGCGACAACCTCGAATCGGCCATGACTCCGCAGATCCAGCGGCGTTTCGCGGGAGTTCAAGATCAGGGCATCGTCGCCGAGTTGTTTCGCGGCCTTTTGCATGGCCTCGGACATGGTTTCTCCGAAGAAGCTTTTGATAAGCATGGCGGGGGGCTAACTCCTGATTTCCTTTAGATCTGGCCGAGACTGACGAGCTGTACCGAACTGGGAATCTCGGCATGCGAGAGCACGTTCAAATGCGGAAAGCGCTGTTCGGTGATTTGCTTGATGAAATAACGAGCGTTCGATCCCACGACCAATGTCGCCGCTCCCGCGTTGCCCAGCTTCGCGGTGATGCGATTGAGCAGATCGCGCATGCGTGCGGGGCCCACTGTGATGTGACTGCTGAACTCCGCGTGCTCAACCGAGGATTCGAATTCCTGCTCGAAGGCGGCATCCAACTGCCAGACCGTCAATGCGCCGGCACCCTGCAGATAAGGCTTTACGACCGTTCGCTTCAGCGATTGGCGCACGAACTCCGTCAGCAAGATCGGGTTCTTCGTCATCGCCGCGCCTTCGCTCAGCGCTTCCCATATGGAACTCGCGTCCCGAATCGAAACCGCTTCACGTAGCAAATTCTGCAAAACCTTCTGCACGGTACCGATAGGAAGCAATTTGGGGACCAAATCCTCCACGGCCTTCGGATTTTCCTCGGCTATGCGGTCGACGAACTTCTTCGTGTCCGCGCGCGAGTAGACTTCGTGCAGGTGCCGCTTCAGCGTCTCGGCGAAGTGCGTCGCTAGAACGCTGAGCCCATCCACAAGCGTGCAACCTAACTGACGCGCCCTGTCTGCGTTGTTCTCGGTCACCCAGCACGCTTCCAGTTGAAAAGCGGGTTCCGTCGTGGAGATAGCTCCGGACGACAGGAAGTTCTGAATGATCTCGCGGCCCTGGGAGTTGTTCGCGCTTCCCGGCGGCAGGAGAAGCTCCATGCCACGCTGAATCTCGTAGCGCGCGACTTCGTTGCCTTTGATCAAGATGCGATACTCATTCGGCGAGAGCCGGAGATTGTCCGTAATGCGCACGGCGGGAAACACGTAGCCAAGGTCCATCGCAAACTGCCGCCGCAACGCCGCCACCCGCTGTAGCAACGGACTCGCCTCGCCGCCCTCAACGAAGCGGACCAAGCCCAGCCCCACCTCCAGAGTCAAGGGCTCCACGCGCATCAATTGCTCAAGATCTTCCTTCGCCGGACGAGGCAACTCCGGCGGCGCCTCCACGGCGACTTTCGCCAGCGCCTGCTTCTGCCGGCGCGCGACGAACAACGCCACGCCGCCCAGCAGGAAGAACGGAATCTTGGGCAGCCCAGGCACCAAACCAAGCAGAACAAGAACGATACCGGCGAGCCCCAGCACTTCCGGATGCGCAAAGAGCTGGCTCCGGACTTCCTGGTCGATCTTCTCTTCGCTCGAGGCGCGCGTAACGATCAGCGCGCCCGCGATCGAGATCATCAGCGCCGGAATCACCGTGACCAGACCGTCGCCGATCGTCAACACCGTATAAGTCTTTAGCGCCCGCAGAATGTCCATGTTGTGCTGCAGGACACCGATCACGAAACCCGCGCCGATATTGATGACGAGAATCAGAATGCCCGCGACGGCGTCACGTTGCGTAAAGCGGCTCGCGCCGTCCATGGAACCGAAGAACTCCGCCTCTTGCGTGACGGCCTTACGGCGCCGCTTGGCCTCGGTCTCGTCGATGAGGCCCGCGTTCAAGTCGGCGTCGATCGACATCTGCTTGCCCGGCAGCGCATCCAACGTGAAGCGCGCGCTCACCTCCGAAATACGCACCGCGCCATGGTTAATGACAACGTACTGGATAGCGATCAGAACGACGAAGATGACCAGACCGATGACGGCATTTCCCCCAACGACGAACTCGCCGAAAGCCTCGATAATGTCGCCGGCCGCCGCGGTGCCACTGTTGCCGTTGAGCAGAATCAGCCGCGACGACGAAACGTTCAACGCCAAACGAAAGAGCGTCAGGATGAGCAGCGTCGAAGGGAAGATCGAGAACTCCGTGATCTTCTTCAGGTAAAGCGAAGTCGACAAGACAACCGTGCTCAGCGCCATGTTACAAGCGATCAAAATGTCGAGGAGCCACGCCGGAATCGGCAGGATCAGTGCGACGAGAATTCCTAGAACGGCGATTGCGACGGAATTCTCCGCGCCCAGCACAAGCGCCCGCTGCGATATGGAGTTTTCAGAATTCGTTTTCATGGCAACTCACCTGAGACCCTTAAGCCACCGATGCCTTCCTGCCGAGCACCCGGAAGACATACGCGAGAACCTCAGCGACCGCGCGGTAGAGCTCGACGGGGATCTTCTGCCCCGGTTCGGCGCTCTTGTAGAGCGCTTGGGCAAGCGGCGGATTCTCAACCACCGGCACGCCGCACTCCTCGGCCTTGCGGCGCATGCGCAACGCGAGAAAGTCGAGGCCCTTCGCTGTCACCATCGGCGCGTCGCTCGTATCCGGGTCATACTGCAGCGCCACCGCGAAGTGGGTTGGATTCACAACCAACACCGTCGCCTCCGGTACCTGCTGCATCATGCGATTGGACAGCAGCGCCTTCATCTTGCGGCGCAAGGCGGCCTTGATGAGCGGGTTGCCGTTGGTGTCTTTCGACTCCTCCTTCACTTCCTGCTTGGTCATCATCAGCTCGTCGTTGAGCTTCTTGAACTTGAAGCCGAAGTCGGCCAGGCCGGTCACGATAAAGAACGCCAGCGCGTATCGCACGCCCGTCAGCAATGCCTCTCCGTAGTACGTAAGCTGTGCGCCTACCGGCAATCCACGTAGCCCAAACAGCGACTCGTAGTCCCAGTAGCTTGGCAGCAGACTCGCCGCGACGAAGAACAGTGAGGCCAAGATAAACAGCGGCAGTTGCTTGTGCGCGCTCTTGTACCCATCGATGAACTTTGCTAGGGAGAGCAGCTTCGAAGGCTGCGGCGCCAGATTCTGGAATCGGAAACTACCTTGCGAGGCCGCCATCTGGGCGACGAGGGTCACCAGCAGCAGAAGCCCCGCCAACGAACCCAGCCAAGGCAGCAGGCGCTCTTCCGCACCATACGCGATCTGCAAGATCGCCGCCTGCGAAGCCTGCTCCACGAACACCTCGCGGAAAGCGGCGGCCCAAGCTTCAAGCAACTTGCGCGACGACTCGCCCAGATCACGGAAGACCAGAACGTAAACGATGACCACCTGCAAAGCGACAAGAAATTGTCGGCTCGACAGGACTTTGCCTTCTTCTCGAGCTTTCTCGATTCTTCGTTGTGTGGGTTTCTCGGAACGATCGTCGGAGGCGGCCATTTTGGAACACGCGCGTTAGCGCGCAAGTATTGATGCAATTCGCGGGCCAGTCTCGCCGCGCCACAGAGGTAAAGAAAACAACAAAAGCAACAGCAGCAGAATCTGCTTCAGCGGATTCGAAAGAGCGGCGGACTGGAACTTCTCATGCAACTTCGAACCAAAGGCCAGCACCAAATCCACGGTCAGCAAAAGTGCGACGTAAGGCAGGCCCCACGCGAGACCGGAAGACAGAAATCGCTTTCCTAGCACCGCGATTCCCGTGAGAATCTCTTCCTTGCTGGAGCTCGGCGCGAGCAAGTCAGCCGACAGCCCCGCGCCCAAAAGTTCCAGATGCAGGTCGAGGTTCACGAAGTGAAGCAAGAAAAGCAGCTGCACGATCGACGTTAGCGACGTGCTCTCGGATTCCTTTGTCGGGTCAAGAACGGACGAATACGATAGTCCAGTCTGGACGCTCCAAATGCTCGTGATCGCGGCATAGAGTTCGTGAATCGCCATCACCAGCGCGGCGAAGAAAACCGCTTGCCCGATGCTTCGAGCCGCGAGGCTAACGAAGCCTGGCGAATCCGGCGCACGTAGGAGTAGCGCGCACGAGGGCGCCAAAACCACCGCCAGCGCCAAGCTGATCATCGCCTTGATTTTGGCCGGTTGGCTGCGCAGTCCCGCCAGCGGCACGATGCCAATGAAGACTGACGCCCGGAAAACGGCGAGCGAGAACGCGGTCCAATCCAATCGCTACTCGCTTTACTGCGACGCCATATGGATTGCGGTTTTCAGAAGTTGGCTAAACTGCCGCAGCATCCACGGAAGCGTTAGCACGCCAACGAAGGCCGCCAGAATCAATTTCGGCGCGGAGCTAAAGCCCGCGTCCTGAATCGAAGTGACCACTTGTATCGCGTTCAGAATGACGCCCGCGATGATCGTGATCGCTAGAATCGGCATCGCCGCCAGAAGCGCGCATTGAAAGGCTTCGCGGGCCAAATGAGTGATTTGAGTTTCCATATACTTAGTTCGCCTTGAATGATTCCGAGAGCCCTTGCAGAAGAATGACCCACCCGTCGGCTAGCACGAAGACCAATATCTTCAGCGGCGTTGAGACCAGCGCCGGCGGCAGCTGAATCATGCCCAAGGCCACAACCAGCGCGGATACAACCAGATCGATGATCAGAAACGGGATATAGATCATCGCCCCCATGCGAAAACTCGTCTTCAATTCCGAAAGCACATACGCGCCCGCGAGAATGTCGAAGCCGAGTTGCTCGCGTGACGCAGGCGGAGTTTGCTTGGCGATCTTTAGCATCACCTGAATCTCGCTCTCTCCCGCATAAGGCGTGATTCGCTCCCGCAGCCGTGCTTTGCCGATCTCCAGCGCCTTCTCCTCGGCGATTTGGCCCTTCACATACGGGTCAACGGCTTCGGAATACAGCGCATCCACCGTGGGCTTCATAATGCCGTAGGTGAGCAGCAACGAGAGCACCATGATGATCTGGTTTGAAGGAATATTCGGAATGCCCAGCGCCTGCCGCAAGAAGTAGAGCACCGTACTGACGCGCAGAAACGGCGTGAACGCGAGAATCGCCAGTGGCAGCAACGCAGCAAAGGTAAGCTGCACCGCGACGCGGATCGATTCGTTCCCCACCAACGCACCCGGTGGCGATCCAGCCGCTGAGGAAGGTGCCCCGCTCAAAACGCCCGCGACAAAAAGGAGTAGCCAGACTCGCATCCCCGCTATTGCTCCGAGATCAAGTCCGTGATGCGGACGCCCATGGTTTCTTCGATAATCACGACTTCGCCAAACGCCGCCCCCACGTCGCCAATCACGATGTCGATGTTCTCGCCCGCCGAACGGTTCAGTTTGATCACCGCGCCCTGTTCGAGCGACAACAGATCCTTGATCGTCATTGTGCGGCGGTCGAGAATGGCCTCCACGGTCAGAGGCACTTCGAGCATGTATTGGAGCCGGGGGTCTAGCAAGCAGTTTCACTAACGCTTCAGGTTGATCGTTTCTTGCGAAATCTCGTCCACCGTAGTGATCACGCGCGTATTCGCCTGATAGCCGCGCTGCAACACGATCAAGCTCGTGAACTCACGCGCGATGTCGACGGTCGAAGCCTCGACAGCCCCACCGATAATCTGCCCACGGCCGCCCGTGTTCGGAATACCCACCGCCGGCAAGGCGCTCCGCGCGCTCAACTGAAACGCGCTATCGCCAACCGCCACAAGTGATTCCGGATTGCGAATCGAAGCCATCGCCAACTGGCCGACCATCGATTGCACACCGTTCGAATACTGCGCCAGCACACGGCCGCCATCGCCAATGGCCACGCGGATCAACTGCGCCGAGGGTTCGCCATTCTGCGAGTTCGCGCTAACCGCCGACGGCTGGCTATATTGCGTGATGCGCGGCGTCTGCCGGTTGTAGAGCTGCCATGTCAAGCTGATGTCTTCAGCCCCGTTTGCCAACCCGGCGATGTCGAAGACGATGGGCGTATTCACGTCTGGACTGGTCAACTGTCCGGAACTGTCGAATTGCAACGTACCGGTCAACGGCGCCACGGGCGCGTTCACGTCCGCGTCCGGAATCGTAACCGAGTAGTCCCACGCATTGGCCGTAGCCGACTTCGTGAACGACACGCTCACCACATGGCTCGCGCCCAGCGAGTCAAATACCTCGATCGAGGAGCTAAAGGTATCCGGCGGCGGCCCCGCCGTCGCCGCGGCGTTCAAATTCATGTCGAACTGAATGCTCGTCGACGCCCGTGGCGCCTTAATGGAGCCGACGGGAATCACGATATCGCCCACCGGCGCATTGGTATCGACCACGCCGTTAATCTCCGTCCAGCCCTGCACGCGATAGCCCTTACCCGTTAGTAGATTGCCGGAACGGTCGACGATCAGGTTGCCGCCGCGCGTATAAACAACTTGATTCTGTGAACCCTTCAGCACCAGAAAGCCATCACCCTGAATCGCGGCGTCCAATTGCCCGCTGCTAGCCTGAATCGCGCCTTGTGAGAAGTTGCGAATCGTCACGGGACGCCCCACGCCGAAACCCACCTGCGTTTCGCCCAGGCCCGCACCCAGAGACTGCGTCACCAAGTCGTAAAACGAGACCGAGCTTGATTTGAAGCCAGGCGTGTTCAAGTTCGCCAGATTATTGCCCACCACGTCCACGGCCGTGGCGTGAGCGCCCAGCGCGGACAGAGCCGTCGAGAAAGAAGTAAACATGTTTGCTGATTCCTTTGTTGAAAATGGGGTCTAGAACTGGCCGCCGGCCGCCTCTTCGGTCTTGCCGTTCGTTTCGAGCAGCTTGCGAATCTCGACGAGCTGTTCGGTGGCGCTGAATTGGTTGAGCTGCGTGACGTATTGAATGCTGTCGGCGGGCTCAAGAGGATTTTGATACTTGATCTGCGAGACAAGGAGTTGTAGGAAGACGGTCTTGTCGGCAAGCGCGTCTTTCTCCGCCTTCTTCGCGGCCTCGGCGCCGCCTGCGTCCGTGGCGTTCATCGCGAACATACGTTCCGTGTTGAGCGTGCTGCCGATGGGAAATGACATGGTGCTCTGGTGTGCTTCCTTTCGCGTTCCGTTTGGAACTCTCGTAGCTGTCATTGCAATTCCGTGGCCGTTTCCGCGAGTTCCATTTCGAAACTCTTCTCTGCCGCCCTGAAAAACTGATTCCACGCGTCGCGACGCGGCCGGCGCTGCTCCTCTTGCTGCGCTTGCTGCTGGTTCGGGTTCTCCCGTGAAGCCGAATCGTGTTCCATGCTGGAACTTTGCTGGCGGTCGCCAGATTGTTGGCTCGACGAAGCCGAACTAGATGTTGTAGCCGGCGCCTCCGGCGCCATTTCTCCGACGCCACCGCCATTTTCTTGCACCTGCGCCCTTGCTGGCGGTCGCGGCAGCCTGTCGCCGCCCTCGGACAGAATCGTTTCCGTTCTGGGAAACGCCGCCGCCTCCGCACCCGGCTCGACACGCGGCTGAGCGTCCAAGCTCCAACGGTCGACCGCCAACTTCTGCACCAACGAATCGATCGATTCCGTCACCGCCTGCTGCAACCCCTCCGACGATCCCGTCAGTCTCACCTCAAGCACCGCATTCTTTCGAGCGACGTCAATCTGCACCGCCGAACCCAACCGCGAACCATCGTCGATCGGCAGCCGGATGCTAACGGTCTTCACCGCCGTTGCCGCTTGCCGCTCAAGAATCACGCCCGCGCTCGCCGCACTCACCCGAGATGTTTGGCGCGCCTCCGCCGGCGCAACCGTCCTACCAGTAGCTGGCAACGCCGCCGACTCCCGTAGTGTCTCGACGCGCGAATCAACATGCGTCTCGCGCGATGCCTCGCGAACTTCCGCCTTGTCTCCGCGAGTCACGACGTTTGGCGCTTCCTCCACCACTCTCCGCTCCGTCCGCTCATCCTCCTCCCTCACCACGGGAACAACGCGCTCCGCCAACTCCGGCGTCGCTTCGTCGGGAGCAACCTCGCGCCGCCCCACCCCTGGCGCAAGCTCCCGGAAACGTAACGTAACGTTATCGCGTCCGGCGGCAACCTCCCCGACCGATTCGCCACCAGCCGCCGGTTTCGCGTTGGCCTCCGATGAAAGCTCGCGGACGGGCAAATCGGGAATCGCATCGTCGACGGCCACCACGTTCCGTACGGCCCCTGGCCCAAGCTCCCGCCGAAGTGGCTTCACGCTCTCCGCTTGTCGGCCTAGCTGGCGATGTCCCTGAGCTTCTGCGTAGCTGCCGCGCTCGTCGCCCCGCTCCACCACCGGCGCCACTCGGAGCGCGTCATTCACCATTGCGCCCGGAGTACTGTCCGAATGCCTCGCGGCCCCTAAGTCCGGCCCGCGAGTCTCAACCTCACTGCTCTCGCGTGAGATCTCACCGTTAGCTTCCATCTTTCGCGCCATCTCTGGCCGCGCCGCTTCATGTTTCTCCACCACCTCGACCCGTGCCGGACCGGCCGCCGCGTCTCGAACGGAGACCGCCGCTGGTAACGGTGTCGGCAAGTCCAAAGCCCGGGCCGCAGTCACGATCTGTGTATCCAGCTCTCCCCTCGCTTCACCATCGACACGTACCTTACGCGAATCGTCCGCCCCGCCATCCCCAACTTCCGAAACACCAGCCACCTCCATCGCTTCAACTCCGGACGGCGCCGCGAAAACCGCCACCCCCAACTCCATCGCCGGATCCTCCTCCGCTTCCAGTTCCCGGTCCACCACCGCCTCGTCTTTCGCCACCGAGATTCCAACATCGACACGCACAACATCCACCTCTACCCGCCGCGCTTCCGGCAATTCGACCAACGGCGCGGCAGACGTCGCCCCACTCTCCGCTTCGTCGTCGTCCCCTTCCTCAACCGCCTCAAGCTCCGCCGAATCCGGATCCACGGCCCCAACCGCTTCCAACAGCCCCAAATCACGCGCGGGCCGCTCCATCGCCATCACTTTGCCACCCCGCGCCAATATCGTGGCAGGCGCCGCATCTTCGACAGCTTCTACCTCTTCATCAACCGCCCCCACCATCAACTCCGTCAACGCCGTCCCAAACCACGCCGCCCCGGCAGCCTGATCACCCACTGGCACGCTAGCCCCGGAAACCACAACAGGCGAAATATCGAATGGCAAGCCGCTACCAATGGGCAACATCGCCACCTCAAGTGCAATCCAAGCGCCATTCCCCAAATCCACTTTGGCAACCCGCGTGCAAAGTCATCCCACGATGGACTTCATCACGACAGTCATCGCCGGCGGCCTGCGTTCCCGCGCCGAAAGCCTAGATCTCGCCGCGAACAACATCGCCAACGCCAACACCTCCGCCTACAAAGCCGACCGCGAACAATACCAAGTCTTTGTCCCGGAATGGGTCACTCCCGGCACCCGCGAGTACGATTCCTGGGCCAAGTCTCCCGAATTGGGAAAATCGCATGTCAACTTCACACAAGGCAGCCTGGACCGCACCGGCGGCCCCCTCGATCTCGCGCTCGAAGGCAGCGGCTTCTTCACCGTCGAAAAAGACGGCGCCAAATTCTTAACGCGCACGGGCTCGTTCCAACTTGAAAGCGATGGTCAGATTCGGAACCGCGATGGTTTCAAACTGAAACTCCTGCGCCTCGACGGCGGCCCCATCGATCCCGCCTTCCGACTCGATCCCCAACAGCCCGTGACGGTCAAGCGCGACGGCGTCGTTTCGCAAAACGGCGTCGACCTCGCGCGCGTCTCCATCAGCGAGGCGCTCGACACCCAAGCTCTCACCCGCGAAGGCAACAGCTACTTCGCGTTCGACACCGCCAACGTCCGCGACAAGCGCAACGGCTTCACCTTGCAACAAGGCATGCTCGAGCGCTCCAACTACGACCCCGTCTCGGGCTCGGTCCAACTCATCAACATCTCCCGCCAATTCGAAATGCTCCAAAGGGCCCTGCAATTGCATTCAGAGATGGGCCGCCGCGTCGGCGAGGAAATCGGAAAGGTCTAACTAATGATTCGAGCACTCTACAGCGCCGGCTCCGGCATGACGGCGCAGCAGCTAAACGTGGACAACATCGCCCATAACCTGGCCAACGCCAACACCGCGGGCTTCAAGATGCGCCGCGCACAATTCCAGGACCTCATGTACCAGTCGATGGTCCAACCCGGCGCGGCCGCCGGCTCGCAAACCGTTGTACCCTCGGGGCTCCAACTCGGCCTCGGCACTCGCACCGTTTCGAACGAAATCGTCTTCACGCAAGGCGACTTCTCCCAAACCAACAATCCCCTCGACCTAGTCATCCAAGGCAAGGGCTTCTTCCAAATCCGCCGCCCCAGCGGTGAAGTCGCCTACACGCGCTCCGGCAATTTTCACTTGGATCGCGATGGGAACGTAGTCACGCAAGACGGCGACCCCATGGAACCGCAAATCACGCTGCCGCCCGAGGCCCAAGCCATCGCCGTCGCCGCCGACGGCACCGTCAGCTATACGCTTCCCGGCCAAGCCGCCGCCCAAGTCGCGGGGCAAATTCAGCTCGCTAACTTCGTCAACCCCGCCGGCCTCAACTCCATCGGCAAAAACCTCATGATGCCCACCGATTCCTCCGGCGACCCGCAGATCGGCACGCCCGGCGGCCAGGAAGGCATCGGCAGCCTGCTCCAAGGCTATGTCGAACAATCCAACGTCAGCGTCGTCAGCGAGTTCATCGGCCTGATCATCGCCCAGCGCGCTTACGAAGCGAATTCGAAGATCGTCAAGGCCGCCGACGAAATGTACCAGCAAGCCAACAATGTCACGAGATAACGTCACGCGATGATCTCACTCGCCCTAACACTGCTTCTCGCCGCCGATACGCGCGCCATCCTGGCCGAGGCGCTCGCCCGCGAGTTCGGACACGCGATCGCGCCAGCGCAAATCGAGCTCGCCCCCAACACTCCGCCGCAACTCGAAACCGCCAAAGGCTCGGAGCTTCGCCGCTGGGGACTTCGCTTCAACCGGACTGAAGGAGTCTACGCCTGGGGCCGCGTACCCGAAATCCGCTTCCGCCTGCCCCTACTCGCCATGGAACATCGCCTCAAGACCGCCAAACAGAAAGGCGAAATTCTCGACGCCGCCGACATAGTTTCGACACCCGCCGCGTGGCATCCAGGCCGTGCGCCGCAACCAGCCGACCTCGGAGGCCGCCAACTCCTTCGCGACCTCCCCGCCCAACATCTCCTCCGCGGAAGCGACCTCCGAACTCCCTCACTCATGCGCCGCGGTGCACACATCCAAGCAGTCCAAAGAAGCGCCAACTATGTTCTCCGCTTCCCCGCCATCAGCATGCGCGACGGAGGCCCCGGCGAAACCGTCCTCATCCGAAAACCCGGCGAAGCGAAACTCCTCGCCGCTAAAGTCCTCGCAGCCAATCTCGTGGAGCTTCAATGAAATTACTCGTCACTCTTCTTGTCTCTTGCCTCGCGCTAGCCGCCCAAGACGGTTCCGCCTTCACCCCAGTCGGCCGCTACTCCGGCCTCTTCAGCGACAACCGCGCCCGTGCCCTCGGCGACCTCGTCACCATCGTCGTCGTCGAACAACTCGACGCCAACACCTCCGGCGCATCCTCCTCACAACGCGACAGCAGCGCCTCCGGCCGCATTGGTTCCGTACTCGGCAATCGCAGCGCCGTCGGCGCGCTCGCCAATCTCGCCAACCTCCAAGGCAGCTCCCAACTCGAAGGCACGGCCTCCACCAGCCGTACCAACAGCCTCACCACCACTCTCACTGGCCAAATCGTCGAAGTCCTCCCCAGCGGCGACTTCGTCGTGGAAGCCCATAAAACCGTCGTCGTAAACTCCGAACGCAATCAACTTGATCTCCGTGCCCTCCTCCGTTGGAACGACATCAATACCGCCAACACCGTCCGCAGCGACCGTCTCGGCAATGTCGAGATAAAGCTCAATGGCAAAGGCCTGGTCTCGGACGCGATCCGCCGCCCCAACATTCTCTACCGTATCCTCCTCGGCATTCTTCCCTTCTAATGCGCTACCTCCTCGCCATCTTCTGTCTCACAGCCGCGGCCGCGATCTCACCGCAAGACCGCAAGATCTCGCAGCTCGTCACCCTCGAAGGCGCCCGCGACAACCAACTCGTCGGCTACGGCCTCGTCGTCGGTCTCCAAGGCACCGGCGACAAGCGCCAAACGGTCTTCTCGACGCAAAGTCTCGCAGCCATGCTCGAGCGCATGGGCGTCCAAGTCAACCCGCAAGCTCTCCTCGTTCGCAACATCGCTGCCGTCATCGTCACCGCCACCCTTCCACCCTACGCCGGCAAAGGCACGAAGATCGACGTCAACGTCGCCGCCATCGGCGACGCCCAGAACCTCCAAGGCGGCATCCTCGTCCAAACGCCGCTCCGCGCGGCCAACGGTACCATCTACGCCGCAGCCCAAGGCGCCGTCATCACCGGCGGCTTCGTTGCGGGAGGCCGCGGCAATCAATTCACCACCAACCACCCAACGGTCGGCCGCGTCGTCAACGGCGCACTCGTCGAAGTCGATGCCCCCTCCGTCGCCCCGCAAGACACCCTGCGCCTCCACCTGAACCAGGCCGACTTCTCCGTCTCCGCCAAGATCAGCGAAGCCATCAACCGCGAGTTTCAACCGCCCGACCAACCAAGAGACCAACCCGCCGTCGCCAAAGCCGTCCACGGCGGCCTCGTCGAAGTCCAAGTCCCCGCGAATTTCGCCGACCGCAAATCGGAATTCCTCGCCATGGTCGAAAACCTTCCCGTCGGAGTGATCGTCCGCCCTAAGGTAGTAGTCAACGAACGCACCGGCACCATCCTGATGGGCAAGGACGTCCAACTCCGCCCGGTCTCAATCCTCCATGGCGCACTTTCCGTCGAGGTCTCAAGTGAGGTAGTAATCTCCCAGCCTCCCCCTCTCAGCGCGGGTCAAACCGTAGTCACGCAGCAACCCAACGTCCGCGCCAAGGAAGAAGCCGTCAAATCGATCACCCTCCGCGAGGGCTCCAGCATCGACGAACTCGTCCAAGCCCTCCGCCAGATGGGCAGTTCCGCCCGCGACGTCATCGCCATTCTCCAAGCCCTAAAATCCGCCCGCGCTCTAGACGCTGAATTGGAAGTCCTATGATCCCGCCGCTCTCCCCGCGCTTGCCCCTCGCGACGCCGTCCCCACAAGTCATGGCGCACACCGCCCGGCTATCCGCCACTCCCGCCGAAGCAGCCCCTACCCCACCCGAAACCCCCTCCCCCGAAAAAAAGAAGGCCTACGAAGAATTCGAGGCCTTATTACTCGGAGATGTTCTAAAGAACCTGCGCGGCTCCTTAGGCGGCTCCTGGCTGGGAAAAGACGCAGGAGCGGGAGAGGATGCCATCCTGGAGATGGCCGAACAACAAATGGTCAAAGTGATGGCGAGCCAAGACGTGCTCGGCATCGTAAGAAGTCTCGAAAAGAAGCTCTAAGCGCTATCGAAAGCTTATTGTAGGGTCCCGCTACCCTGCGTGCGGAACTCGTACTGTTGAATCTCCAGCGCCGCCTTCCCGTTATCGCAACGCACCACGCGCCCCCGCGCCACTAGCTTCAGCGCAGTCTTATTGTTGAGTTGCGCCGGCCAGCTAATCGCCACCTCAACGCGTTTCCCCGGCAGCAAGAAGTGTTCGGAAGTAAACAACACCCCCGAACTGCTCATGTTGATGGTCTTGCCCAAACCCGCTTCCTCGTTGCTCCGTTTGCTGAGCACCTTGTAACGGACTTCCCGCTCAATCGGAAAACGATCCGCGGTTCTCCGGTCGTTCGCATCGCGCGAAGCGTGCTTTGATCCCAATTCGCTGCCAAACACGGCTGCCTCCTCAATTCATCGGGCCGTTAAGCCCGCCTGACAAAGCTAGAATCGTCAATTCCAACAGCGGCGGCAATAAGAACCTTGGTCCATTTTCTCCGAGTACATCGGTACCACAGTCCCACCTTCACGTACTAAGGACTTTCACGTATATGATAGAGCAAAGCCATGCTCCGTCATCCGTTTTCTCGCCTAGCCGTATTCGCCCTGTTTTCGCTTTCCATGAGCTTACCACTCGCTGCCCAGAAGAAAGCGGTTGTCCCGAAAGGCGCGAACCCCGCAGGACCTTACACCCCGGGAATCATATCTGGACGTACGTTATACGTCGCCGGTCAGATTGGCAGAAACGCGCAAGGCCAAACCCCCGAAGTTTTCGAAGACGAAGTCAAAGCCTGCCTCGAAGCCGTCGCCCTTATCCTGAAGGAAGGCGGTTCGGATTTCAAGCACGCCGTCGCCGTTCAGGTCTACCTCACCGACATGGACCTCTTCGACCGCATGAACAAGGTCTACATGACCTATTTCCCCGAACCCCGCCCCGCCCGCACCACCGTCGGCGTCGCCAAACTCGTCGGCAAAGCCCGCATCGAAATCACGGTGACGGCGGAGATCCCTTCCGCCGGGCGCTAAGCTCCGCCAGCCGCTCCCGCAGCCGTATTTCAAAGCCCCGGTTCACCGGTTCATAGAACGTCGTCCCCGCCAGCCCCGGCGGCAAACATTCCATGTCCACCACCGCGTCCTCCTGCGCGTGCGCATGCTGGTACCCCGCGCTGTATCCAAGCTGCTTCATCAACCGCGTCGGCGCATTCCGCAAATGCAACGGCACCGGCTCGGCCTCCCGCTCCTCCGCCGCCGCCACCGCCTTCTTTAAAGCCTGATAAGACGCGTCGCTCTTCGGCGCCACCGCCAAATAAATCGCCAGTTGGGCCAACGCCAAATCGCCCTCGGGCTCACCCAACAAATGCACCGCCTGCTGGCAAGCCATCGCCTGCTCCACCGCCTTCGGATCCGCGAGCCCAATATCCTCGATCGCCATCCGTACCAGCCGCCGCGCCAAATACATCCTGTCCTCGCCGGAAGCCAACATCCGCGCCAGCCAATACAGCGCCGCATCCGCATCGCTCGACCGCACGCTCTTATGCAACGCGCTGATCAAGTTGTAATGCTCCTCGCCGGACTTGTCGTAAAGCAGCACCTTCTTCTGAATCACCGCTTCCACGTCGGCGCCGCTCAACGCCGCCGCGCCATCCTCACGCCCCGACGCCGCGAGCTCCAGCAAGTTCAACGCCTGCCGCGCATCCCCACCGGAGAAATGAGCGATCGCCTCCAGCGCCTCCGCTAACGCCGTCACCCCCAACTCCACCACCCCCCGCTCCAACAACCGCAACAAATCCTCAGGCTCGAGCGCACGCAATACAAACACCTTCGCCCGGCTCAACAACGCCCCGTTCACCTCAAAGCTTGGGTTCTCCGTCGTCGCCCCCACCAGCACAATATCCCCGCGTTCCACATAAGGCAAAAACGCATCCTGCTGCGCCTTGTTGAAGCGATGAATCTCATCGACAAACAACACCGTCTTCCGCCCGCCCAGCAACCTGCGCTCGGCGTCCACCATCACCGCCTTGATCTCTTTAATCCCGCTCATCACCGCGCTAAACGGCACAAAATCCGCCTTCGAATGCTGCGCCAGCAACCGCGCGATCGTCGTCTTCCCCACGCCCGGCGGACCCCACAAAATCATACTCGGCAATCGGTCGCGCTCAATCATCACGCGCAACGGTTTCCCCGGCCCCAACAAATGCCGCTGCCCCACGACTTCATCCAAAGTCCGCGGCCGCAAGCGCTCCGGCAAGGGCCGCCCCGTCATATCCCGGTTCACCGCCGATTCAAACAAAGAACTCACCTTCTCGCCTCATAGATCAAGATGGACGCCGCCACCGCCGCGTTCAAACTCTCCACGCCACTCGTCGGAATCGACACTGCCGTGCCCACGCCCAGCAACTCTTCTGACACCCCCCTTCCCTCATTCCCAATCACCAACACCGCGCCACCGCTGTAATCAACGCTCTTCGGGTCCACCCCGCCCCGCACCGTCGAAACATACACGGGCCGTGTCCCCAGCGCCACGTCCCCCCAACGCGAATGCCGCCGCAACGGCACCCGAAACACACTTCCCGAAGAAGCCCGCACCACCTTCGGCGCAAATAAATCCACGCTCCCCTGCAACGCCACTACGGACCCAACGCCGAACGCCTCCGCCGTCCGCAATATCGTCCCCACATTCCCCGGGTCCTGCACTGCATCGAGCACCACCGTCACCCCAGTCGAAACGAGACGTTCCACCGGCGCCTCCACCAAAGCGATCAACCCGGCCGGCGTTTCCAGCGTACTCATCTCCCGCATCAACCCCTCCGGCACCACCGTAGCCCCCTCCACCCGCGCCGCGAAATCCCCGGTCGCAAACACCGCCGCCACGCGAAGTCCGCTGCGGAGCGCCTCCTTATAAAGATGCAACCCCTCCGCCACCAGCAACCCAGACTCCGTCGCCGACCCGCGCCGCACCGCCTTGCGAATTTCTTTCACCCAAGGATTCTGCAGGCTCTGGATTTCCGCCGCGGGAGAAGCGCGCATAGCTCCAGTAGACTAAATCCAGGGCCTGCCCGCCCGACGATGAAACGTTCCGTTTGGTTTGCCGTGGTGCTCTTGGCTCTGTTCTGGGGATATCGCGTGCTTGGCATCGCGCTCGAAGTCCGGGATCAAGCCGAGAAGGACGAAGCTCGCCCCGCCGACGTCATCATCGTCCTCGGCGCCGCCGAATGGAACGGCCGCCCCAGTCCCGTCCTCCGCAGCCGCCTGGACCACGCCTACACGCTCTACCAAAAAGGCCTCTCCCAAAAAATCGTAACCACCGGCGGCGCCGGCGGCGATCCCCTCCACACCGAAGCCGAAGTCAGCCGCCTCTACCTCGCTAGCAAAGGCATCCCGGTTGAAAACATCTACGTCGAGCGCGCCGGCGAATCCACCGCGCAATCCGCCGCTGCCAGCGCGGAAATTCTCCGCCGCATGAATTGGAACACCTGCATTCTCGTCAGCGACGGCTACCATCTCTTCCGCGCGAAAAAAATGATGGAGTCCCACGGCTTCCACTGCCTCGGCTCCCCGCGCCCCGCCAAAGACATGGGCCGCATCCAAACCGCCTGGCTCTACCTCCGCCAAGCCGTCGGCTACTCGCTCTTCAATCTCGGCTTCCGCATCTAAATCGCGCGATAGCGCAAGTTGCGAAAGCGAACCGGCCCATGATCGCCCTGCAGCATCAGCGGATTCCGCGCCGCCTCGGCGATTTGCATATGCGCCCGCGTCGGCCCCACGCACTCCGCGTTCTCCTGCACCAACTGCCCGTTGTAACGCACCCACTCAAATCGCGCGTTCGCCGTCTTCTTCCCAGCGCCATCGAACTTCGGCGTCCGGAAGCGGATATGAAACTCCTGCCACTCGCCCGGCGCCTTCGCCGCATTCACCTTCGCCACGCTTCCGCCCACCGGCTTGTTATCGATCCACTGGTGATAAATCGAACCCGAATCCTGCGTCGTGATCTGCGCCTTGCCGAAACTATCGAAAACCTGCACCTCATAAAGCCCATGCAAATACACGCCCGAATTCGATCCCTTCGGCACCTGAAACTCCACCCACACCTCCATGTCCCCGAACTTCTCCGCCGTATAAATGTTGTTCACCTTTCCGTTCGGGCCATTGCTCAATTCATCCGTGCCGATGCTCCACTGCTGCGGTTTATCCCCCTCGGACTTCCACCCTCCAAATTTCCTCCATCCCTTACCAGCAGGCCCGGCCAACACGGGAAAGCATCCCAAAGAAGCAAGCAAAGTTCGGCGTAGCATAGTCTTCGTACACATCATGACACTTCACCGCTGGAACGAAATCGCCGTCGAGGAAATGAACCCCCACTTCTTCCGCAAGGTCGCCCACACCGCGCAAATGACCATCGCGCAACTCGACCTCAAAAAAGGCGGCCACGTCCCCCTCCACCATCACATCAACGAACAAGTCTCCATGGTCCACACCGGCAAACTCGTCTTCCACATGAACGGCCAAGCCATTGAAGTCGGTCCCGGCGAATCCCTCGAAATCCCCCCCAACGTTCCCCACTCCGTCGACGTCCTCGAAGACTCCATCGTCACGGACCTCTTCACGCCCCGCCGCGAAGACTGGCTCACGGGCAACGATGCGTACTTGCGGAAATAACCGGCTTCCCACCCACCAGCTTCAACTGCGGACAGTCATAGCGCCGGTTCGCCTCATCCGGCTCCTCGATCCACAACTGCCTGCGATCTTCCGGCGGCCGGAACCAAACCACGCGCCCCTGCGGCCGTTTGCTCTCCACCCACAGCAAGCGCTCGCCATCCCAATGCAACTGCGCCGACGCGCTCAACGGATGCTCGTGATAAGCGTTGATCGCATAAAGCCGCCAAGGCAACTCAAAACTCTTCGGGCTCTCAATCCAATAGTTCCCGCAGAACAAATCCGGAACGCCGTCGCCGTTAACATCGGCCTGAATCAACCCGCCCTGCCAGCTAGCCGTATAGAACGAATAAATATCTCGATACGGCCAAGGTTTCCGCGCGTCCCCCGGATATTCGTAAAACCGCACCTGCATCCCAAACGGCAACACCACAATCCCCCGCCGCCCCAAAATCTCCAGCCAGTAGCACTCGCGCGAAGTCACATTCGCATCGATCACAAAAGGCTTCGCCGCGCCGGGCTCATGCAACACGAGCGGCCCCTTTTCCGCCGCCATCTCAAACCTCTCCAAGCGCCCGTCCCCATCCACGTCGACGTCCAAACGGCACTGCGCCCCCGCGCACGCCGCCACCCAAAACAACAACCACAATCGCATCAGTCGCTATTCTACGTGTAAGCCTAATGGAGGACTCCCACACCCCCGCGTTCGACACAACCGCCTTCGCCCAACTCCTCCGCGGCGAAACCCAATCCCTCACTCTAGACCGCGTCGCCCTAGAAGTCGCCCGCCTCGAATATCCCAGCCTCACTCTCGAAGCCATCACCCAACCCCTCGACCAACTCTCCCAGGAAGTCCGCGCCCGCATGATCCACGGCTTCCGCCTCGCCGCCGAACGCCGCCTCTTCGAGGAACTCGGCTTCTCGGGCAACGAAGACGACTACTACAACCCCCGCAATTCCTGCCTCAACTGGGTCCTCGAAAACCGCCTTGGCATCCCCATCACCCTCAGCCTCGTCTACATCGAAGTCGCCCGCCGTCTCGAAGTCCGCGTCGACGGCATCGGCGCCCCCGGCCACTTCCTCGTCCGCCTTGAAGACGACGGCGACACCTTCTACCTCGACCCCTTCCGCGGCGGCCTCATCCGCGAAGACGTCGAGTCCGATATCCCCGCCAATTTCCTAGTCCCCGCCACACCGAGAACTATCGCCATCCGCATGCTCAACAACCTCCGCCAGATCTACATTGAGCGCCGCGCCTGGCCCAAAGCCGAAGCCGTCCTCAATTGGATCCTCACCGCCGACCCCCGCGACGGCGCCGCCCTCCGCCAACGCTCCGCCACCCGCGCCGCCCTCCGCCAATTCCGCGCCGCCGCCCAAGACCTCGAACGCTTTCTCAGCCTCCACGCCGACTCCCCCGACGCCGACGAACTCCGCAAACAACTCACCCAACTCCACCGCATGCACGCCTCCCAAAATTAGGCGAAAAATAAGCAAAGGCGAACTTTCCGGCTAGAACTTTGGTTTCCGCACTCAAGTATCCAACTAGCGCGTCCGATATGCCCGATAGAGAGCTTGCTGCCAATGCCCCTGGTCTACAATCCCGCCGTGCATGACATTGAGATTGTCCATGCCCAATTCAACCGCCTCATAAATGAATTGTTGAAGGGCAGCATCCAGCGCAACACCTTCCAACCCTGGGAAATCGAGCTCCTCCTGGATATCCAAAGCGCCGACCTCGGCGGCGTCTCCGAAAAGGAAATGCTGAAGCGCTACCAAAAGGCCGTCCAACGCGCCTACGACAAAGGCGCCAAGATGCCCATGAAGATGACCGACTACCTCAACAGCCTAAAAGCCAAACGCAACGGCCACCTCGACCGCCCCCAATCTCCCGAAGAAGAAGGCCTCCGCAAACTCAACGCCGCGCTGCAGTAACCAGGCCTCCGTAGCGCTACCCATCCCGCCTCCACCGGCACAAACGGCTCGGCCGTTCTGAGCCGCGACTGCAAAGGAGCGGACAGCGCTTGCGCGCCCGGCGCCCACTCGCGCCTGCATTACCCACCCATAACGCAACCAAATCCCCCATCATCCCCCACCCACCCGCGTTATCCTGCAAGCATACCGAGTCGAAATCAATGAGCAGAACCGTGCAATGCGTCAAGCTAGGCAAAGAACTCCCCGGCCTAACCGAAGTCCCCTTTGACGGCCACCCACTAGGTCAAAAAATCTACGAAAACGTCTCCGCCGAAGCCTGGCGCGGCTGGGTCGAGCACATGAAAATGCTCATGAACGAATACCGCCTCAACCTCGGCACCGCCGAAGCCCAGCAATTCCTCCTCGACCAAATGGAAAAGTACTTCTTCGGCGAAGGCTCGGAGAAGCCCCCCGAATTCGTCGCCCCCACAAGCGCGTAACTTCAGCGAGCCAGTCTACAAGCCAACAACGGCGCGTTCATCTCCACCGCCGCCAGTACATGCCGCTCGCCGCTAACCGCGTCGACATTCTCCCCGTCCCAAAGCAACGCCGGCGGATACGCCTCCGGCTCGCCGGATTTTTCCGGCACCCGAATCCGCCGCGGGTCCAGATGACATTCCGGCCCCCGTGCCCCACGCGCATGCGCCTTCAACCCATACTCCGCCAAATCCTCGGGCGCGAGCGTCCCCGTATCCAGCACAAAGTCGTAATTCCCCCAAAGCTCGCAATCCACGCCGTAGTAATGCTTGAAGCGCTCGTTCTCCATGGCCTGCCGCTGCGCATTGGCCGCGTAAGCCTCCGCCGGCGTCCCATACTGCTCGTCGCTTCGTTTCGCGCTAAACACCCGCTGCGCCGCGATGTCCTTATCCACCACCAGATGAATCTTGTACCCGCCCGGAATAAAGTGCCAAGCCAGCCGCGAATCCACGATCAACGGCTCCGCCGAATCGTTCAAGGCCCGCAACGAATCGTCGATCTTCTTGTCGATGCTCGCATCGGTCTTCGCCTTCTCATTGAACTCAATCACGGACAAGCCGCTCTCTTCCGCCATCTTCCGCAGAATCGTCCCCGCCGAAACGACGCGCCAGCCAGTCAACGCCTCCATCTTGCGGCAGACGCTCGTCTTGCCGCTGCCAATCAGCCCGGAAACAGTAAGAATTCGTGGAGACACTTTCTGTAGCCTAACTCCGGAGCCTCGCCAATAACCAAACTCCGATCAGAAAAAAGATCGCCCCCGGGCTCCACGCCGCGATCGCCGGCGGCAACTGCCCCACGTTCCCCAACTGCTCGAAGAACGTCGAAATGCTGAAGTACGCGATCGCGATCGCAAAACTCACGCCCACCCCCGCCATCGCCCCCCGGCTCCCTGTCATGAACGAAAACGGTACGCTCAACAATGCCATCAAGAACGCGAACAACGGCATCGCGAACTTCCTGTGGAACTGCACCTGCAAGCGCGTCGTGTCCAAGCCCGATTGCTGCAACTGATGCATGTACGCCGCCAGTTGGTGGAAGTTCATCTGCTTGTCCTGGATCAATTCCTGCAAAAAGTACTCCGGCGTCTCGGTCAGTTCCGGAAACGTCGCTGTCGACCCCTCAAAAGTCCGGAAATCCGCGTTGCGCAACCCGTCGTAAGACCGCGCAAAACCACTCTGAAACACCCAACGTTTTAAGTTCGGCTCCCAGCGCGCCCGCTCCGCCGCGATCATCCGCTTCATGCCGTACTTGTCGCAATTCATCTCGTAGACCCGCGGATTCACCATCACCTTTTGCACCGGGTCCAAATACTTGTAATAGAAAATCCGGCACCCCTCGCCAAAGATAAACTTCCGGTCCGGGTTCACATACGTCTGCACGGGCTTGCCCTTGATCTCATTCCGCAGCGCGTCCTGCTTCCGGTTCGCCTCGGGAACGTAATAGTAATCGAACGCAAACAACGCCGCGCTCAATACCAAGCTCATCAACAGAATCGGCAAGCTCAACCGGTGCAAACTCACGCCGCAAGCCTTGAACGCCGTCACCTCATTCGACTTCGTCAACACGCCAAACGTCACCAGCACCGCCACCATCACGCTCACCGGCAAGGTCTGATAAATCAACTGCGGCGCGAGGAACAGCAAATACGTCGCCACCTTCGAACCCGGAATATTGTTGCGAATGATGTCGCCCAACAACTCGAAGAACGTGAACACCTCCGTCATCGCGACGAAGCTCGTCAACATCAACACGAAGTAGAAGACGAAGGTCCGCAACACATAGGCGTCCAACACCATCCCCAACATCGGCACGCCCGGCAGCCCAGGCAGCCGCACCACTTTATAGAAGCCGCTCTCCAAAGCCATCGCCGCCGTTTGCCCCTGCTTCGCCTTCGCGGGATCCTTCCGGAAGCGGTCGACAAAGCTTCCAATGCGCCCCTGCAAAATCGTCAAGAAGTCGATATCCCCCGGCCGCTCCATCCGCAACAACAACATCCCCGTCGCCAAAACCAGTAACAAGTTCGGCCCCCACATCGCGAGCTCCGCCTGCAGCGCCCCTCGCCGCGCCATCTGCTGCAACGTGATCATGCTCGTGTAGTAAGCGAGCGCAAGCAACACCGTCACCACGAACGACGTACTCTTCCCGCCCTTGCGCCGCGAAGCCCCGAGCGGCACCCCGATCAACGCCAGCAACACGCAAGCGCAAGGCAATGCCAATCGCTGATGAAATTCGATCCGCGCGTCGAGCGTCTCCTTGCGCGGCTTCGACTGGATATACCGCCACAACGGCACCGTATCCATCTCCAGAAAATTATTCGAGCGCCGGAACTCATTCGGCTCCTTCGCCTGCAAACCCATATCGCTGCGCGGCGAAAACGTCGCCACGTCCTGGCTCGGGTTCTTCCCAATCTCATACGTGCTGCTATCCCGCATCGAAAGTTGAATGCGATTATTCTGCACGTCCGATAGCGCCAGCGCCTCCTCCGCGAGCAAAATCCGCGGCTCATCCCCCCGCTCCCGCGCCCCCGATCCGCGCTCCGCCCCGCTCCGCAAATCCGCCATGAAGATCTTCCGCCACCGCACCGTCGTGCCCGCGATCACGTCGCTAACATAAAGAATCGTGTTCGGAAACCCTTCCTCAAACACGCGCGGCTGCAACTCCGCCGTCACCTGCGCCGCCAGCGCTTTGTTCATCAAGCGGCTCGACATGCGATAAGCCCAAGGCGTCAGCCAAACGCTCGCCGCCGCTGTCAACACAAAGCCGATCATCGCGAAGGTCACCACCGCCGGCAGCAACTTCCGTGCCGGCGCACCGGAGGCCCGCAAAGCCGTCACCTCGTTGTCCCCCGACATCCGGCTTAACCCGATCAACACCCCCACCAACACGCCCACGGGTATTGTGAACGGCGTAGTCGGCGGCACCACCAACAGAAACAAATACAGCGCCGTCTGCGCGTCCGTGGAATTCCGCAGCACCAACTCGAAAAGTTTCCCGCTCCCCAAGCGCTGAAGAAACAAAACGAACGTGAACAACAACGAGCCCAACAACGCGCTCGATGCGATTTCCCGGAATACCGCTCGCGAAAGGATCTTCACTAGAAACTATGCGCAACCATGCGCCACTATGCGCTAGGCGGAGGCGGCACCACCGGCAGTTTAGGCAACTCAATCTGCGGCCTGTCCAACTCCAAATCCTCGAACAATAAACTCGGCGCCACCACGCTGCAACCCACGATGTAGTTGCCCGCGCCCGTCAACGCAAAGATCGCGCCGTTCCCGATGAAATCGAAGTGCGCCTCGTCCGATCCCACGAACGAAATATCCTTCAGCGCCCTCACATTCAAGGAACGGAAGCGCAACCCGCGCACCAACTCTTCCTTGCCATCCGGCGTCACCTTATAGACCAACAACGGCAATGGCGCGGGACGCCCGCCACTGCCGCCCATCGTTTGCCGCAACTCGTCGATGCTCGCCGTCGAAGGAAAATCGAGCTTCCGCACCAGCAACCCATAAGGCTTGTTGCGCTGCTTGATCATGTCGAGAAACTTCGCTTTCAACTCCGCCGGCGCCATCGTATCGTCGCTCTTGACGAAAAGATTGCTCATGTACGCCTGATTCGCGCCAAACGCGCCCTTCAGCCGCGCGTGGCCGTTGGACTCCTTCGATTCCCGCGTCGGCTGCCGCGTGCTCAAGAACCCCTTGAACGCGCCCTTCTCAATCAACACCACTGGCTTCGGCAACACGCCTTCCTGGTCCACCGGATAGTAGCCCATCAACTGCCGGTTCTTATAAGTCTTCTGCGTCGGATCGTCCACCACCGTGAACGACGACGGCAAGATCCGCGACCCCACCCGGCCCTCTAGGTCGCCGCCTTGCACCGGAATCGGCCGCCCGGGCTCGGCCACCGGCTTCCGCACTTCATTGGCTTGCCCGCCAATTAAATCCGCGAACAACTGCGCCGCCGCCTCCGCCTCAAACATCACCGGCCCCGAATAATTCTCGCCCGCCGGGGCCGCCAGCAACGCCTTCAAGTTCTCCGCGACCCGCTTCACCGTCGCCTCAACTTCCGTCTCCGCGGGCATCCGCGAAGCGCCCATCGCGACGACCGTATGTGCATCGCGCAAACGCATTCCGTCCGGCGCCTGCCCGTTCGCGCGCGTCCGCACGTAAAACAAGTCCTCGGTCATCCGCAGTTCGGTGCCCTCGGTATTGGCCAAGTACAGCGTGTCCCGCGAAATCTCCACGTCCACTGTCGAGTTGTAAATCTCCGGATACGCGTTGAACACCGACGACCACTTCTTCGCGAGATTCTTCCAAATCTCCTCGTTCACCTGCCACGCCGCCACCGGCTCCAGCCACTTCGTCGGCGGCGCGTCCGTGAAATCGGGCAACACCTCCGCCTGTGTCACATTCCGAAGCGCAGCCTTCTTCCGCCCAATGGCCTCCAGCGCCGCCTTATACGCCCGGTCTATCGCCAGCCAATAGTTATGCCGCAACGCGGGAATGTTATCGTCCAGCGGCAGCTGTCCCTGATCGAAACGGGAACCTTGCGAGATATCGCTGAAGATGTAGTTCGTATTGTCGAAACTCTTATCGCCGATCCTCACCTTCACGCTCGGTATGCGAAACGCCGACGAGCGCGCGTTTAACAATCCGCCCATGCTCGCCTGCACGCTCAACGCATGCACGTCGTCCATGTCGCACTCGATGAAATAAATCGGCTGGCCGCCCGCAATGCTCATCGGCTTGCTGCGCTCCATCTCCGCCTTCATCGCCTTCAAAATCGGATCCTCAGGCCCCGCCGCCCTCTGCGCGAAGGCGGCCGCCGGAACCGTAGTCAAAAACGCGCGCCGCTTCATTAGAGAACCCCTCCCACCGCCAACAGCCCAATCGAAGCCGGCGCCGGCAAGAATGGCGGCCGCTCCAACGACCTCTCCCGCAACGACACCTCAATCTCGGAAACCAGCAACGCCGGCGACGACGCCGACACCGGCACCTGCCCGCTCTCCGCGCCGCAATATCCGTTGAACACCGTCACGTCCGTCGAGGTCGCGACGATCTTAGAAAAACTCGTCAACGGCGTCCCCACGATATCCGCGCCCCGCACCAATTCATCGGGCCGCCCATCGGCGAAGACCTTGTAAACCATCACCGGAAACACGCTGAATGCCTGCACGCCCCGCCGGCTCGTAATCGTGAAACCGCTCGATACTTCCTCAAAGTACAAACCATACGGCTTGCCCTGCTTTTTCACTTCCGCGATCAACTGCGCGCGCAGTTCCGCCGGCGTAAAGCTCTTCGCGCTCTCCACCACCAGGTTCGATTGCCGCGATACAACCTCGGCGCCCGGCTGCTTCCGCCCATGCCCATTCGAAACCGGAAAACCGTTAATCGGGCTCCGGCTCATCAAAAAGTTCTCCAGCACGCCCGCCTTCACCACCGACACCGGCTTGCCCGGCACGCCCTCATCGTCGTAGTCGTACCAGCCAAACAAATCCGTATTCGCCAAGCGGTGAATCGTCGGGTCCATTCTCACGCTCAAGAAATCCGGCAGGATCTTCTGCCCCACCATCTTCGTAAACGTCTGTCCCTCGGTCTCGTCCTTCTGCCGGTGCCCCTCGATGCGGTGCCCAAAGATCTCGTGGAAGAACACCCCCGCCGCCTTGCCCGACAAAATCGCCGGCGCCGTCGCCGGTTCGATCAGCGGCGCTTTCAACAACGCTTGCAACTTCTTATAAACCTTCTCCACCGCCGCCTGCACCGTCTTCTCGTCCGGTAAGCGCGACGGCTCGTCCGCCTCGAAGCTCTCGCTCGCGAACAAGTTCATCCCATCGCTCGCCTTGCCCTGCGCCGTAATGAAGATCCGCGCGAACTGCCGCCCGAACTCGAGCCGCGTCCCCTCGGACGTCACGATCGTCTTCATCTCCCGCTGCGCCGTCACCGCCACCGTACTCGCCAGCACCTCGCTCTTATTGGCGAAGTAGGCGCTCCATTGCCGCGCCCGCTGTTCGAACGCCTTCTTATCGAAACGCAACGGCGCCACTTCAACCCGCTTCACGACTGGCGGCGCCTCGGAGAAATCCGCGCTTTTATCGTCGCCCTCCAGCTTCACCTGCTGATTCGTTTTGATGTTGATCAAGCGCTGCGACGCACCCCGGTACACCCGATCCGTTTCGAGCCATAGACGCCGCCGCAAGCTATTCGGTGACTCGTCTATCGGCACCGGCGCCGCCGCCGAGAACTGTGGCCGGTCCCCGCGAATTTGCCGGTAGTTATCGAGCTTCGCATCGCCCACGCGCATCGAAACGTCAAGCACCCGCCCCCGGTTCGTGTTCGAACTCAACAGTGCGCCCAACGTCGCGTTGATCGCGTACGATTCCTGATCGTAGAGATAGTAGGAGAGGAAGTAAGGAGACGGATCCGACTTCGCCAATCCCTTGAAATTCCGGTCCAACTCCTCCGCCATCACATCGATGACTTTGCCCTGCGAAGAACCGTTCTGGGCGCCCGCGAGCGACCCGCAAATGGCGAAGCAAATAAAGAAAGAGGCCAGCAGCTTAGCCGCGCCGGCCCCCTTTAAGCGTGGTAACACAACTGAAGGATAGCACCCGCCTTCCTATCCCCTTTCTACGGTTCGACTACCCCTGCAACGCCACCTCCAGCTTCCTCTCCACCGCCAAAACACCCTTCTGCCGCAGCCCGGTCAACGCCAGTCCGTACCGGCCTCGCACTCCCGTTTTCTCGAAAATATGCTTCAAGTGGATCTTCACCGTCCCCGGCCGGATGCCCAGCTCCCGCGCGATCTCGCGGTTCTTAAGCCCATGCTCCACCAGCTCCATCACCTGCTGCTCGCGAGCCGTCAGCTCCGAACGCGGATAACGGTCGTCGCGCGGCTGCTCGCGAAACACCGAGTCCTCCATCCAATTCTTCCCGCCCGCCACCGTCCGCAGACAGTTCAGCATATTCGCCGGGCTAGTCGACTTCCGCAAGATCCCCTTCGCCCCCGCCTGCAGGAAACGCAGCGCTTCCGCCTCGGTTATGGAGACGCCCCAGATAATCGGCTTCGTCGCCGCTTGCGGATTCTCGGGCAACCCCGCCAAACGCTTGCTATCCATCTCGCTCAAACGCAGGTTCTGAATCCAATCCAGAATCATCTGCATGCCCAACGCCTTATCCAGCAGCACGAGATCCGGTGACTGCTTCCGGATCAACTCGCGGCAAACCGCCAAATTCTCGCAAACCCCAATCACGCGAAGATCCGGCGTTGCCGCCAGCAGCGCGCGAATCCCCTCCACCGTAATCGGTTGCGTCTCGCAAATCAGAACGCTCCGAGTCGCGACGCTAGGTATCGCGACGGCGCGCGGACTCTCCGATGCTGCGCCAATCGGCGCTATCGCATCGGACGAGTTCAGGGAACTGGAAAGCATGTCCAAGGAGGACAGGCTATATGGACTTTCGTTCATGGGTACGCTCATGCGGGGCAAGTATCCTTTACCGGCTAGCACCCAGGTAGGGATGCCAGCCGAAGTTTTCGGTTTAGCCCAAACCCGCTTGCCGGGGTAGAGCCTCACTTGCGGATTCTTATCGACCCGCGCCGTCATCGTTTTAGTGAAAGTTTCGAGAAACTTCTCTCATGTTTTTCAAACACTTGGCCGATATTCTCTGTACAGCGAACTAGCGGACGACGGCCGCTCGCCTCCCCCGGGCCTCGTCGTGCTGTAGAAGTGTTGTCTTTTCAGTAACATGAGCCAAATCGACCCTTTTCAAGCCGCAAACACCTGGAAGCACCTCATCATCTGCCCTTCCCAGGGCATCGTGAAGGACCTCCAGCAGATGTTTGGCGGGGTCATGCCGCAAGCACAACTTCTCGAAATCCCCGTCTACCCCCCCACCGCCGGGCTTATGGAGGTTCTGAGCGCTCAGAGCCCCGACACCGTTTTCGCCGACGTCATTAGCGATAAAGACCGCGGCCTCCAGTTGATCAAGGATATTTCCTCCATCAACCCTAAGCTCTCTGTCGTCGCCCTCATCTCCGGCAACGACACCGACCTCATCCTGAAATCCCTTCGCGCCGGCGCGACCGAGTTCCTTTCCTACCCCTTTGGCGTTGAACAGATGAAGGAATGCTTCTCCCGCCTCGTCGCCAAGAACCCCATGGTCCGCGGTACCGGCAAGGCCGGTCGCGTCATCGCCGTCGTTCCCGCCAAGGGAGCCTGCGGCGCGTCTACAGTCGCCAGCGGCCTCATATTTCACTGGAAACGCAAGAACGGCAAGACCCTCCTCGCCGATCTTGACCCCCTCACCGGCACTATCAGCTTCCTCCTTAAGCTCAAGAGCACCTTCAGCTTCATGGAAGCCGTTAGCCGCTCTCAAACATTGGACGACGACCTCTGGCGCAACCTCATCACCACCTCGAACGGCGTTGACGTTATGCTCGCTCCGGAACAAACCGTGGAGGGCCTTCATGAACTCATGGACGCTTCCGGCATCATCGACTACGCCCGCTGGAATTACGAGCGCACCATCGTCGATATCGCCAACCCCTACGGCCCCTGGAACCTCTCGGTCATGAAGCATGCCGACGAAGTGCTTCTCGTTTCCACCAACGAACTCCCCGCCCTCCAGGCCACCCAACGCGCCCTCAACTACCTTGAGCAAAACAAGATCGAACGCCCCAAGGTCAAACTCGTCGTCAACCGCTACAACCGCGATGTCGGCCTTTCCAAGGAAGTCATCGAGACCGCCATCCGCTGCGAAGTCTTTCAACTCCTTCCCAGCGATTTCGAAGGCGTCCAACGCGCCATGATCGACGGTAAGCCGATCCCCGTTAGCTCCCCCTTCGGCAAGGGCCTCTTGCAACTTGCCGAAAAGCTTGGCGGCAAGGAAGAAGTCAAGACGCAAAAGTCCTCCTCCTGGAGCCTGATGAGTCTTTTCTCACGCACCTCCTCGTAATCAACGCCTGTCCACCAATCACCTGTCTACTCATCGCCGTCCAGGCCCAAGCCAAGCTCAGCCGGCCGATCGGGGGCAGACTTGAGTCTGTCCCCGCGCCGACGCGTCCACCCGCCGCACGCACCCCCCTCGCCGAACCCCACCCGCTAAAATCAAAGCTTGTTCGAGCTTAGCGCCCAAAGCGCCCCCGCCTACGTCGCCGATTTTCTCAACATCCCCCCCACGGGAATAAAGGCCCACGAACTCACCGGCGGCGTCTCCAACCTCGTCATCCGCGTCCACATCCCCAACCACCCCGGCCTCGTCCTCAAACAAAGCCTCGCCAAACTCCGCGTCGCCGCCGACTGGTTCAGCGAACGCGAACGCATCTACGACGAAATGGACGCCCTCCAAGCCCTGGAACCCATCGCCCCCCCAGGCGCCATCCCAAAAATTCTCCACACCGACAGGTCTAACTTCCTCTTCGCCATGAGCGCCGCCGAGGAATCCGCCCCCACCTGGAAAGACCTCCTCATGCAAGGCCAGGCCAACACCCAACTCGCCCTCCAAGCCGCCCAACTCCATGCCGCCTTCTTCCAACTCCCCCACCTCGCTCCCCGCTTCGAAGATCTCAACCGCTTCGACCAACTCCGCCTCGACCCCTACTATCGCGCCACCGCCGCTAAGCACCCCGATCTCCACCCCCGCTTCGACGCAGCCATCCACCAAGCCCGCACCCTCCGCCGGGCCCTCACCCACGGCGACTGGTCCCCCAAAAACTTCCTAGTAAATCCCGGCCCCCAACTCTTCTCCATCGACTACGAAGTCATCCACTGGGGCGACCCCTCCTTCGACTTCGCCTTTCTCCTCAACCACCTCCTCCTCAAGGGCTGGCATCGCTCCGGCGCCCAACCCCTCTACGCCGGCCTAGCCCGCTCTTACTTCGCGGAGCTGATTCGCTTAACCGGCGCCCCGTGGCTCGAGGCCGCCACGCTGACACATTTGCCCTGTCTCCACCTCGCCCGCATCGACGGCAAGAGCCCCGCTGGCTACCTTAGCCCCATCGCCGAAACCATGGCCCGCCGCTTTGCCCGCGACCTCCTGCAAAGCCCCGTCGCCACGATCGAAGAAGTCTTCTCACGCCAAGCCGAGGCCTTTCATGAATAACCCTAAAATCCAATCTCTCGACGCCGTCGAAATCCTAGACTCGCGCGGGCGCCCCACCCTCGAAGTCTTTCTGAAGACCGAAGGGGGACTCGAAGTCTCCGCCCAAGTGCCCTCGGGCGCCTCCACTGGCATCCACGAAGCCCATGAGCTTCGCGATATGGATCCCAAACGCCACCACGGCCTCGGCGTCCTCCAAGCCTGCGCCAACGTGCGCGGAGAACTCGCCAAAGCCGTCATTGGTCTCGATATCCGCGACCAGGCCAAAATCGACCAAGCCCTCATCGCCGCCGATGCCAGCCCCGCCAAACGCCGCCTCGGCGCCAATGCCATACTCGGCATCTCCTGCGCCGCCGCCCGCGCCGCCGCGCGCTACGAAAACGTTCCTCTCTGGAGTTATCTCGCCGGTCCCCGCACGCCCGTCATGCCGCGCCCCATGGTCAACATTTTGAGCGGCGGCCTCCACGCCGCCCGCGCCATGGAATTTCAAGATTTCCTCGCCATACCGCACCGCGCCGGATCTTTCGGCCAAGCCATGGAATGGATCTGCAATATCCACCGCGCCGCCCGCGAAGTCCTCGAAGCCCAAGGCTCCCGTTTCACCGGCGTCGCCGACGAAGGTGGTTGGGGACCCATCCTGCCCACCAACGCCGCCGCCCTCGACGTCATGGTCTCCGCCATCGAACGCGCCCGCCTGCGTCCAGGCGAGGACGTGACAATTGCCATCGACGTCGCCTCCAGCCACTTCTTCGGTGAAGGCCGCTACCACCTAGCCAGCGAAGGCCGCACGCTGGACGCCGCCTCCTTCATCGATCTCCTCGCCACCTGGACCCGAGCCTACCCCATCGTCTCCATCGAAGACGGCCTCGAACAGAACGATTGGCAACATTGGCCCGTACTCACGCAGGCGCTCGGCGAGAAATGCCAAATTGTCGGCGACGACTTCCTCACCACCAACCCCGAACGCCTGGCCCGCGCCATCGAATCGAAAGCCGCCAACGCCGTCCTAGTCAAGATGAACCAAATCGGCACCCTCACCGAAACCTTCGAAGTCGTCGACGCCGCCCACGCCGCCCAATGGCGCGCTGTGATCAGCGCCCGCAGCGGCGAAACCGAAGACTCCTTCCTCGCCGACCTAGCCATCTCCACCGGCATGGCCCAAATCAAGGTCGGCTCCATCACCCGCTCGGAGCGCCTAGCCAAGTACAACCGCCTCCTCGTCCTCGAACGTGGAGCGCGACTGCCCCATTGGAGCACTGCGCTAACGTTGTAGGTCTAGCTCCAAAGCTTTCAACACCCGCCACCGCCCTACCCGGGCCAGCAACAAACGGCCAGCGCAGCTTCTTCTCGGGGGTGCCGCCCACCCTCAGCGAATCCCCGATTCCTTAGAACAGCGAACACAGTCCCAAAGCCCTGAGGCTCCTCACGGGCGGAAGCCCAACCCCACTGCAAAGCTATCCAGCACCCGATCGTTGTCCCAGCCCGCACTCTCGCGTCCAAGGTGCTCATTGCAAGGTCCTTATTACAAAACCCTCGGTGTAAAATCCTCCGCGCAAGATCCTCCGTGACGCTCCACCTCAGCGATCGCCTAAGCGAATTCTCCCCCCGTCGCTGCTCGAAGCCGCAATTTCCGCTGTCAGCACCGGAAATCCAAAATGAAGTCTTCCGTTGGGCCAGCCAAAGCTCGGATCCCGCGCCAGCGCTCACCGGCTCGTACTGTTAGCAAATGGTGGTCTCGGAGCAACGCCGGCCGCTCCACGCCGGCCCCGCTTCTCGTGGGCTCTACCCGCCGCCGCGCCTCTCATCTAAGCTCCTCGGAAATCGCCGAAAGCGGGAATTGACGGCCCAATTCTCAACTCCGTGCCGCTATCCTGGTGGACCCATGAGCGATCTTGAGCGCCGCCTATTCGAACTCTTTACTTCAGAAATCTATGCCGTCCTTTCGGCCCAAGACCCAGAGTACAAACGCGCACTCTCGTCGGCTGGCATCTGGTCGAATTTGAAGGCCGTGCCGCCGGAGCGGCGCGCCGATTTTGAGAAGGTCATGAAGATTCGAGCCTGGTTAGCGGCACAGGCGGTCGTGCAGGCCAACAGTCTTGAGCCGGGAAGCGTTCGCGCGAAGTTGCTGGAGGGACGCGAGATGTTCTATCGCGTCGCGGCGAAGGGTTCGAAGACGCCGCCAGGCATTTGGTGGTTCAGCGAACGCGTGGCCGCGCGGTGCCGCGAGGAAGCGCCTAAGCAGGGCATGAGCGCCTTCGATTGGCTGCGCGAGATGCTGGCCGTTTGCTTCAACTGGAGCAGCTTCGACCAATTGGAGCGCTTTGAATTGCGGGCCGGAGAACGTCTGCCCGCGGTGCTCGGCATTGGCAAGCCGATGCCGCATTACAAGGTCGACGCGCGGCGCGGTACGGTTACGCTGCCCGCCGATTACTGGAAGCGCCAGGGGCAGATCCTCATCGGCGGCGAAAGGCAGATCGTGCTGCCTTGGGTGCCGGTGGGGCGCGTACAGAAGATCAGCAGCCTCTAGTTCAGCTTAAAGGCCGGCTTCGCGGGCGTGGCCTGCGCGGAAATTTGCTGCGTTCCCGAGATCACGCTGACAGCGATATTCGCCAGTCTCGGGTAAGCCTTGAAGACTCCCAAAGTGACCATGCCGCTGGGAGCCGACTTGCACGCGACGTTATAGTGCGCGTGGACCTCGGCGTGTTGCGGGCCCTCGCGATGGATCTCGACTGCCTTCGGGCTCAGCGAACACCCCGCCGCCGCTGGAAACACGAAGAGAGTATTCGCCTGCGTTTTGAACTTCTCCACCGTATCGTTGGCCGTCTTCTTCTGCGCGGCCGTTTTCGGGGCGTGCTCGAAGCCTAGAATGCCGTCGGCGGGCGCTTCAAATTCGAGTTCGCCCTTCGCGCCCTCCATGGCGAGATTCACTTGCGCGGCGCCGTGAACATGGGCCTTCTGGGCCTGCCACGCGAAGACAGACAAAAAAATTCCGAACATATACGAAACGGTCATGGGTACACCTTATCCTACTGATATATGCCTACGAAAGCGCTGTTTTTTGCCTTATCGTCTATGGCCTGGGCACAGTATGACACTCCTACGGTTCCGATGGAGAAGCGGAGCGCCATGCATGTGCGGCAGATCGAAACCAAGTGCAGGATTGCCCTGACGGGCGCGGCTATGGTTGGAGAGAAATCGGCCGAGGGCGGCCAAGTCCGGGTCCGTGCTCTGGGAGGGGAACGGATCCTGGCGGTGCGCGGCACGATTCGTTATTACTTCGGAAACGGATCGATTCAGGAAACCCGGTGGCGTGGCGAAGTGATTGGCCAGCAAGGGGTTCCGGAGCTTTCGGTAATACCCGACCCAACCGTTTTCCCGAGAGGCGCGGGAAAGTTGGACCGCGCGGAAATGCGCGCCTTGGGCGCTCATTTTGAAAGTGGCGCAAGCTGCGGAGAGCTGGGCGACGCCGCCAAGATGGCCTACCAGCGCGGTTTGCAGGATGCGGCGGCGGACGTCGAAGACGCGATTCGTCTGGCGAATTCGCTCGACGAGGCGCAGTTCGCCAAGGTTGTAAATAACAATGTGATCAAGCTGGGGCCTTATTCCCGCCCCAGCTCGGCGTCGATGAACGGCAAGTTTAAGGAACTGCTCCTGGTCTCCCCGACGCGTTTGGTGCGCGATTACAAGACGCGGCTCACGTATTTGCGGGATTCGTTGTCACCGGGCTCGCAAGCGCGTCAGCGGCAGAGCGCCCGCATGCCCGGGCTATAGCCCTTGCGCCGCCGCCCTCGTGTACACTCGATGGCAGCATGATCCTTTCCCTGAATCCCGTCATTCTGAATGGGCGCGCGCCTTGGCCGGAAATGGCCGATGTCGCTTCGCGGGCGGGCTTTCCCGGCGTCGAAGTACCCGTCGTCAAGGCGCTGGAATCGACGCCCCAAGAGACAATCGCGCGTCTTAGGGGACTGAAACTGCGCGCGGGCGCCATCGGGCTGCCCACCGAAATTCGCAAGGACGATGAGACCTTCAAGCGCGATCTAGCGCTGCTCGACAAGGCGGCCTCCTTCGCGTCGGCGATCGGATGCCCGCGCATGGCGACGTGGATTCCTTCCTCGGCCGATTTGCCCAAGGCGGAACAACGGAAGCTAATGCAGGGACGGATCAAGGCGGTGTGCGACGTCTTGGCCCGTAGCCATGTACGCCTGGGCCTGGAATTCCTCGGCCCTCTCCACATCCGCAAGGCGAAGCCGCATGAGTTCATTTGGAAGATGCCGGAGATGCTGGAGTTCGCGCGCGAATGCGGCGCGAACTGCGGCTTGCTGCTCGATAGCTGGCATTGGCACCATGCCGGAGCGACGGCCGAGGACATTGTGAAAGCAGGGCGCGACGCCATCGTTCACGTGCATCTCGCCGATGCCCAACAACTGCCGCCCGAGCAGGTGAAGGATAACGAGCGCTTGATTCCCGGCGAGGGTGTGGTCGATTGGGCCGGCTTCTTTGGCGCGCTCAAGAAGATCGGCTACAGAGATGCGGTCAGCCCCGAAGTCTTCGGCCGTGGCTTGAAGGACATGTCAGTGGACGAGGCGGCGAAGCTGGTGCGGACGAAGACGAGCGAGTTGCTCGCCAAGCACGGTATCAAGAGTTAAATGGACGAGAGACTGTCCGCGCTGCTGACTGAGCAGCGCAATCCCGCGACGACGGCTATTGATCGCGTGCCCACGCTCGAGATGCTGCGCATCTTGAACGATGAGGATAAAAAGGTCGCTTTGGCCGTGGAGGCGGCGCTGCCGCAAATCGCGCTGGCCCTGGACGCGATCGTCGCGCGCTTGCGCGAAGGCGGGCGCTTGTTCTACACCGGCGCGGGCACCAGCGGCCGGCTGGGCGTTTTGGACGCGAGCGAATGCCCGCCGACCTATAACGTGCCGCCGGAACTCGTGCAGGGCTTCATCGCCGGCGGCGATAGCGCGCTGCGCAAGGCCGTCGAGGGCGCGGAGGATTCGCCGGAACTCGGCGCGAGCGAAGTGATGGCACGCGGCTTCACGGGCAAGGACGTTCTCTGCGGCATCGCGGCGAGTGGAAGGACACCCTACGTGATCGGCGCGCTAGAGAGGGCGCGTTCCTTGGGCGCGGCGACGGTGACGATCGCGTGCACGCCCAACGCGCGAATCAGCGCTCTCGCCGATTTCCCCATCGAGGTGCTCACCGGCCCCGAGCCCATCACAGGCTCCACACGCATGAAGGCCGGCACCGCCACCAAGCTGGTGCTGAACATGCTCTCAACGGGCGCGATGGTGCGGCTGGGTTACGTGTACGGCAACCTGATGGTGAACGTGCAACCCACCAACGAGAAGCTCGTCGACCGCGCGGCGCGGATCGTGATGGAAGCGGCGGGTGTAGACCGGGAGAACGCCGAAGCGGCGCTAGAAGCTTCGGGAAAAGTTGTTCGCACTGCGATCGTCATGGCACGCTTGAAGGTGAGCCGCGAAGATGCCGAGGCGCGCTTGGCGCGAGCCGGGAACCGCGTCGCGGACGCCATTCTGGAAAGCTAGTAGAAATACATGGATAAATTTCGTATCGAGGGCGGGCATCCGCTCTCGGGGCATTTGGAAGTGAGCGGGTCGAAAAATTCCGCCCTGCCCACGATCGCGGCGTGCTTGTTGAGCGAGGAGCCGGTGCTCCTGCATCGCATTCCGCGCGTGCGCGACATCGGCACGATGTTGAAGCTGCTGGAACACAATGGCGCTAGCGTGGAATGGCTAGACGGCGGCGCCTTGCGCATCACGGCGGCTGAGATCAAGAACCCCGAGGCGCCCTACGAGATCGTCAAGACCATGCGCGCTTCGAGCCTGGTGCTGGGGCCGCTCGCGGCGCGCACCGGACGCGCGAAGGTATCGGTGCCGGGCGGCTGCTCCATCGGGGCGCGGCCGATCAATTTGCACATCAACGGTCTTGAGCACTTGGGCGCGATCGTCCACCAGGAGCATGGCGACATCGAAGCCGTCGCCGAGAAGGGCCTGCGCGGCGCGACCGTGCACTTCGAGCGCATTACGGTGACGGGCACGGAAGACTTGATGATGGCCGCCACGCTCGCCGAAGGTACAACGATTCTGGAAAACGCGGCGCGCGAACCGGAGGTCGTGGATTTGGCGAACTTACTGATCAAGATGGGCGCGGAGATCGAGGGCGCGGGCACTTCGCGCATTCGCATCGAAGGCGTGAAGAAATTGCACGGCGCGGAGCATGAGATCATCGCCGACCGTATCGAGGCCGGCACCTTTGTGATCGCGGGCGTGGCGACGGGCTCCGAAGTGCAAGTGGATGGTTGCGTGCCGGAACACTTCGCTTCGCTCCTGGTGAAGCTGCGGCAAGCGGGCGCGCGCGTCGAGGAATCCGGGACGAGCGTGGAGATACGACCGGCCGGAAAACTGCGCAGCGTCGACATGACCACCGAAGAACATCCGGGCTTTGCGACGGATCTGCAGGCGCAGTTTATGGCACTGATGACGCGAGCCACGGGTATCAGCTTCATCACGGAGAATATTTTCGAGAACCGCTTCATGCACGTGCCCGAACTGGCGCGCATGGGCGCGAACATTCGCATCGAGGGCAAGCAGGCGATCGTCGCGGGGCCGAGTCAACTAACGGGGGCGCAGGTGATGTGTTCCGATCTGCGCGCTAGCGCTTCGCTGGTGCTCGCGGCGATGGTGGCGCAGGGGAATTCGATTCTGGACCGCGTGTATCACATCGACCGGGGTTACGAATCGATCGAGAAGAAGCTGGCGGCGGCGGGCGCGAATATCGAGAGGATCGGTTAAAAAGACAGTATGGCGATGCAACACAACCCCGGCTTTCTAGCCATTGTGAACGACGCGAAATCGCGCGTGCAGGAGATCGATCTGGCGCAGTACTTGAAGCTCCGAGAGGCGGGATCACCGCATGTGCTGGTGGACGTGCGCGAGGAGAGCGAGTTCGCCGCGGGCCACGTAAAAGGCGCGCTGCATTTGGGCAAGGGCGTGATCGAGCGCGATATCGAGACGAAGGTTCCAGACAAGGGCGCGAAGCTGGTGCTCTATTGCGGCGGCGGCTTTCGCAGCGCGCTGGTAGCCGATAATCTGCAAAAGATGGGCTACACGGACGCCATTAGTCTCGACGGCGGCTGGCGCGCGTTGAAGGATAGCGGACTGGAATTGGAATAACTAGAAAACGATATCGAAGAGCCGGTAGGCGATCAGCGCCAGGAGAATGTACTCGGCGCCTTGGATCACTTTGAGAGGCCAGCCGGCGAGGAATTCAAAGCGCAGCAGCATCGCCGCGATCACGGCGGAAAAGAGAATCCGCGAGTCGAGGCCGCCTTCAAAGAGCTGAAAGTGAATTACGGCGAGGGCGTAGTAGACCAGGGGCCAATTGCTGTCGGTCGTGAGCAGGTTGTAGCGGTAGAAGATGAGTCCGATCGTCATCAAGAAGAGGATGACGGTTCCTAGCCATTCGCCATTGATCATAGGGTGCGTTCAGAGTGGGGTTCAGAGACAGCTTAGAAAGACCATAACACGCTCAGGAAGCCCGTGTGCGCGCGGTAATCCTGCGCGGTGAGAAAGGCTTCGGCGTAGTTGTAGTGCTGGTAGCCGAAATTCCAGCGCAGATTCTCGCGGATGCGGTAGCTGAGGCGGACTTGCGGGGAGACGAAAGTTAGGGGGAAGGCTTGGGCGGGGAAGAAGACGAGCTGGGCGCCGCGATCGAGGAAGTTAGCGTTGGTCCCCGCGGTGTCCTTCGTGATCGAGAAGCCGGTAAAGAGGTCCAGCCTGGAGAGAAGAGCGAAGCGCGCGCCGGCGTGCGCTGCGTGGACGTTGGAATTGAAGAAGGACTGGTTGCTGTCGATGAGTTGGAACGCGGAGAAGTAGGCAATGCTTGTAACGGTTTCGATGCGGAGTTTTTGATAGCCGGCGTCGAAAGCGAACTTCGCGTTCGGGGTCCAGGAGCCGTCGAGAGTGTAATTGCGGTTGCGCGAAGAGTGCTGAAAGAGGCTTGCGGAGTTGACGTTCAAGAAGTGGCGCATCTGGCCCGCCACGCGGAACTGCTTTTGCTTGTACTCGCTGCGTAAGCCGAAGCCGTGATAATCCTTCTCGCTCGTCGTGTAGAAGGGCCGCGATTGGCGGCCGAGCTCGCCGTCAGCGACGATGGTCCAGCCCTTGATGGGGCGTAGGCGGAAGCCGGCGGTACCGGCGTTCAAGCGGTTCGATTGCTCGCTGGCGAGCGAGTCGATAAAGCCGAGTTCATCGCGGCGTACGCGGGAGCGAATGCGGCGGTCGGCGAATTGATAGCCGCCCTGGACGGAGATCCAAGGCTTGATCGCGATGTCGGCCAGAGATGTATTCGTCGCGGCGCGAATGCCGAGGAATTGAAAGTCCGCGACGGTGGTGTCGAGCGTGTTGTTGGTGAACTGCTGTAGCGTCGAGTCGCCGTCCATCTTGGTCGAATGATAGGCGGTGTGATTGGTGAGCGTGACGCGGTCAGTAGGGAAGAGCGAGAAGGTGAGGTTCGCGTTCGTGACTGGGCGGCGCGCATCGCCGAAGATCAGGTACTGCAAGTTGCGGGTCTGGCCGCGATTGGTGGCGTTGGCGAGTTCGTCGTGGATGAAATTGCGCTGGCCGTCGGAATGGGTGAAGCGGGCGCTCACGGCGGCGAAGCGGTTCTTTTCGGTGAGGAGGTTCAAGCGCCAGTGCGGCGTGGCGCCGGAGTATGGCTGGTCGCGGCGATATCCGTTGAGGCCGACGGTGGTGACGTTCGGGTCAAGGCCCGTCGCGGCGGAAGTCAAGAAGCCGCGCGTATCTTCGCGGAACTGCTCCCAGCCGCGCTGCCAGTAGAACTTGAAGAGCCGAAGCTTCACGGCGCCGCCCACGCGGAATTCGTCCTGCTTGCGCTGGACGTTCTCAAAGAGCGGGAAGATCTGGCCGCGGCTGTCGAAGAAGTTGATCGTGGAAAGCGCCGGGCCGTCCTGCACGTTGCGCGAGTAACCGCCATAGAATTCGAAGCGGCCTTGCGGGAAGAGCGTGAACTGATGGTCCTGCATGCGGCGCTCGAGGTTCTGGAAGTGCTGCCCGTAGGAAATGGTGAGGCCGGGATTGAAGTAGTCGTTCAAGCGCCATTGCATTTCGTAGCGGTAGCGGCGGTTCTTCTCGATCTTCATCGACGTGAACTGGTAAGGGTCGTTGCCCAAGCCTTGGGTGTTGATTGTGAGTTCGTCGAAGAGATTGCCCTTGCCGTCGCGCGAGAAGATCGAGAGGTTCGTGCCCAGGACGCGCACGCCGTTCAGGAAGTTGACGTCGCTGCGATACTTGCCCCGGTTGCCGTCGACATTGGCGAAGCGGTAGCCGGTTTCGAAGCTTTGGCGGATGTTGTAATTACCGGCGTTTGTGCCACTACGAGGGCCGACGGATTCGGAGGTGGGCGCGACGGTCTGCTGGGCAGACGCGACCGCAGCCAGGATCAGTAAGTAAGCGGTTCTCATCGGAAGAACCTCGGGTGGGAGTTCGACCCGTGGATGCGCACGTGGCAGGCGGTGCAGTTTTGATATTTGACGTCCGTCATCGAGTGCGTCGAAGAGGGGAGCGTGATGCCGTTGGCGTCGCGCCCGAAGTTGCCGGCGCCGTTGTGGCATTCGAGGCAAAGCGTGAAGACCTGCGGACGATTCAGCAGCCGCGCGTTCATGCTGCCATGCGGGGCGTGGCAAGAGCCGCAACCGTCGACGCGCACCGCGGCGTGTTCGAAAACAAAAGGACCGCGCTTATCGACGTGGCATTTGAGGCAGGGCTCTTCGTTCTGAAGCCCGTGCGCCATCATGCGCGGGCGGGCCATCATGCGCGTATTCAGCGCGTCGCCGCCGTGGGGATTGTGGCAGTCCGAACATTGCATGAAGCCCTCGTTCACGCGGTGCTTGACGGGCATCGAGAACTGGGCGCGAACGTTCGTGTGGCACTGGTAGCAGAGATCGGTCTGTTGCTTGGCGAGGAGATTTTTCGGCGTAGGCGATTTGTGGATCGAATGGCAATTGGAGCAAACGACGTCGGCCGTGGTGTGGGAACTGCGGCGGATGTTGGCCCGGCCGATTTGCGACTGGTGGCAGGCGAGGCAGTTGTCCAGGGTCTGCTTCGGGCTCAAGTTGGAGAACGCGATGATCTTGGTCTTGTCGCCCTTGGCGGCGACGTGCTCGCGACCGGGGCCGTGGCAGCTTTCGCAGCCCTTTTGTTCGAACTTCACCTTTTCGTCGGCCAGCGACTTCGAGTGTGGATTGCGGTAGAAGGTGGCATAGATATCGGGATGGCAAGCCTTGCAGACTTGGCTGCCGAGATAACCGGGAGGGGGAGCGGCGAAGGCCACCAGAGGCACGCCGAGAAACACCACGAGCGCGAATAGTCGTTGCAACAAAAGACCCACCTTGGCTGAATTATAAAGGAGGGTTGGGGTTTTCCGACCTCTTTTTCTCCTCAGCTTTCGCGCTACGTTTCGCCGCACTCGCCGCAGCCACCTCCCGCGCCTCGGCGTAGCGGGCTTTAAACCAGTCCAAAATTTTTTGCGCCCATGGAAAATACTCCGCCAAGATGATCAGACCCGGAATCCCAAAGATGAAGCCGGGCAGGATGGGGATGAAGCCGCCTATGATGCCCAGCAGTACTAATGCTATGCCGAGAGAGATTCGCCAAATTTTCCTCATACCGGTTTCATACGACCGATTTCCCTGGTAGGCTGGGGAAGAAGTAACGGCTCGGAAACACTTCCCCCTTGGCGAGAGTCTCCTCTTTCGAATTCGTAGTACTAGGAGGAGCTTGGCTCATGGATTTATCATTCTCCTTGACCCCGTGGAAACCCATTAGTAGATTGGATTTGACCGTGATTGAGCACCGGAAAAGCCAACGCTTCGAACTTCGTCTGCCCTTTGAAGTAATTCGGAGCGGAAACCGCGCCGTAACGATTCCCGGCCAGACCATTAACCTCTCCTCGAGCGGGGTCCTCTTCGAGGCCGCCAACGCTCCCGAGGTGGGGGAGATCATCGAATACTATATTACCCTTCCCAAAGTCCCGAACATTGACGGAGAGGTCCAGTTGCGCTGCATGGGCAAGGTGATTCGTCACTTTGACCGTTACGCGGCGGCAACCCTTGAGCGTTACGAGTTTGTGCGGAACCGGAACGCTTTCGTAGCCGAGCCTAGCCTCGCCTCCGAAGCCGCCGCGAACTAGGCGCGCGGTCTCCTCACGTGTTCCTGGAATCCGCCCTCCAGAGAATGACCCGCCAGACCGAAATTTATCGCTTATTGAAAGTGAAGTTAAGTCGCGGCTTCCTGAGCCGTGACACGCTTGCACTATAATTCAGGTTGCCCATGACGGAAAGTTTCGGCCTCAGCGACCCCGGGCGGGTGCGGAAAAACAACGAAGACTTCCTGCTGGTGAGTCACTCCAAAAAGCTCTATGTCGTCGCCGACGGCATGGGTGGGGCGCAGGCCGGGGAAACCGCGTCGAAACTGGCGGCCGAGACGGTTCTAGAAGTGCTAAACGAGCGGCCGATCCCGACCTTGAAGGACCTGGAAGAGGCCTTCGTGGAGGCCAACGACCGGGTGCGCAAGCTGGCGGCGACGGATCTGGCGCTAGAAGGTATGGGAACGACGCTGGTGGGGATGCTGGAGGATGGCGACTTTCTGCACATCGCGAGCGTGGGCGACAGCCGGATTTACGCTTGCCGGGAAGGCGACGTGCAGAGCTTGGTGGAAGACCAGACTTGGGTGAACGAGGTCGGGCGGCGGCTGGGAATCGATGAAGAGACTTTGAAGAAGCATCCGATGCGGCACGTGTTGACGATGGCCATCGGCGTGGGGAACCCGCTGCGGGTAAATCTGAAAACGATTCCAAAGATTCCCCAGACGCTGTTCTTGCTGTGTTCGGATGGGTTGCATGGCGTGGTGCCGCTGGACAAGATCACGCGGATTCTGGTGAATGCGGCGCTGGCCTTACCCGAGAAGGCGCAGCAACTGGTGGACGCGGCGCGCGATGGCGGCGGGCCGGACAATATTACGGTTCTGCTCGTAAGAACGTAATGCAGCCTGTCGCCTTGACGATTGCGGGCTCTGACCCTAGCGGCGGCGCGGGAATTCAGGCGGATCTCAAAACCTTTCACCAGCATGGCGTCTATGGGACCTCTGTCCTGACCTTGTTGACCGTGCAGAATACCGTGGCGGTGGATCAGGTGGAGATCTTGCGTCCGGAACTGGCGCTGGCGCAATTGCAGGCGGTGCTGGAGGACATCCCGCCAGGAGCTGCGAAGACGGGGGCCTTGGGTTCGCGAGCGATGGTGGAAGCGATTGCGTTCGCGGCGGCGGAGTTCCTGTTCCCGTTGGTGGTGGATCCCGTGATGGTTTCCAAACACGGCGCGCCGTTGATGGCGCCGGAGGCGGCGATGGCCTTAAGGGAGCGATTGCTGCCGGCGGCGGCACTCTTGACGCCGAATTTGCCAGAGGCGGCGGCGTTGACCGGGCGGCGGGTGGAGACCTTGGCGGATATGCGCGAGGCGGCGGCGGCGCTACTGGAGATGGGGCCGGTGGCGGTGCTGCTGAAGGGCGGGCACCTGGAGGGCGGCGAGAGCGTGGACTTGCTCGCGACTCGGGGCGGCTTTCTGGAATTGCCGGCGCGGCGCATCGAAACCAAGCATACGCACGGGACGGGGTGCTCCTATTCGGCGGCGATTACGGCCAATCTGGCCCTTGGCTTAGCGTTGGAAGAAGCGGTACGCAAGGCGAAGGCGTGGATTCATGAGGCTATCGCGACCAACCCGGGCTTGGGGCGCGGTAGCGGGCCTGTGAATCACTTCACGAAGATCTGAAGGAGGCGGGGGCCGGGCTGAGGACGCTGGCTTTTGAGCCAGATCTTTTGGGGCTCAATCCATGCATCGGTTTGCTGGGGAATAATGTTGGGGTCGAGGTTCTTCCAGACGGTGGTGGGCAGGATGAAGTCGCGTTGGGGGCTTTGGGCGATTAATTTTTGCAGCGCGGCGAGGTTGGGCGCGAGGATGACATCCACTTCCGGGCCGGGGCTGGCGAGGAAGGCGTCTACGTTCTTGGCAATGCCGCGCGCTTCGAAGTCGAGGGGGCCATTCGGCGGCAGGTGTTCGAGGAAAATGATGTAGCGGACCGTCGCGCCCTGGGCGAGGCTGGTGCGGAATTGGTCGGAAACGTCGAGGTGCAGCACTTCCCTGCGATTGAGAATGACGCCGGGGGCCTTCGCGGGGAGCATTGCCGGGCCGATGGCGAATAGCATCGCGAGCGGGATCCAATGCCACGTGAGGTGCGAAACCGGAATTAGCAGGAGCGCTGGCGCGAGGGGGAGTAAATAGCTGGCGTTGTGGTACCCGTACGCAAGTGCCGCCGCGAGGCAGATAGCGCACCAGATTGAGGCGGTGGAATTGGAACGCCCGCGCCAGTACGACCAGAGGGCGGGTAGCAGGCAAGGTAGTAGCCAGGCCGCGCGGCTTGCGTAGAAGGAGAGAGTACCTTCTTGGGTCGATTGTACTGGGGCGGTGGTGGCGTAGGTGAGAAGTTCGACGCCGATGTACTCGGCGAGGAACCAATCGCGATTGGCGAGGTACTGGTAGAGATGCCAGGGGGCGGCGATCACGGTTAGCGCCGCGAGGACTTGGGCGATGCGTTGTGGCGATGGCCGGGTCCAGGCGAGCAAGGCGAGAGGCAGGAAGCCGGCGAACCATTTCGTCATGACGGCGAGGCCGATCATGGCGCCGAAGAACCAGGGGCTGCGACTTCGCTCCAGCTTCGGATCGCGCAACAGTGTTACGAGCGCGAGGATATAGAAGAGCACGAGGAGGTCGTCCATCATCAGGAGGCCCGCGCGTTCGCGCCAATAGCCGCGCGAGACCAAGAGCAACCAACCGACGGGGCCGGCGTGGGCGTAGACGATGGTGGCGATGCCTGCGGCGGCCAAGACGTGAGGCAGGCGTAGGCCGAGGCCGAGGCGATGGGAGGCCGCGCTGAGCCACATCGCGAGCGGCGGCTTTACGAGAAGCTTGCGGCCTAGAAATTGAGGAGTGAGGGGATCCTCTCCCGCCGCCATGCGCAGCGCGGCGTGCGAGTACAGAGCCTCGTCTTGGGCTGGGATCGCCGCCCAGGGATCGATCCAGGCTTGGGCGATTTCGGGCTCAGTCCGGGCGACGGTAAGCAGGACGGCGCTGAGCAGAAACACCGTCGGAAGGACTGACCGATTTTTCCACAACGCCGCGGGCGTAGACGATCTCTCCGGATTCACGCTCTGGCAGATTAACACTGACGCCGCGTTCCATCAGTTGGCCGCCGGGCATGGTGAGGACGCGCGGGTCGTCGGCGAAGGTGACGGTGTAGGTGTGCGATTCGATCAAGTCTCGGAAGTGCAGCGTATAGCGGCTGGCGGCTGCGTCGTCGCGCACGATCACGGCGATGGCTTCGTCGCGTTCGGCGTTGTAGCTCTGGATGACGTCAATGCGGCCTTCCAAGGGGCGCGCGCTGATGTGGTTCACCTTGCCGTCGCGGATCGAGGCGCGCATCTCCTTGTAGCGCTGGATCTCTTCTTTCAGAAAGTCGAACTGGAGCGCGGGAAGATCGACCAGCTTGTTCATCAGAATCCAAGGCCCGCCGAAGATGAAGCTGCGGGTGTTGTAATCCGTCATCGGAACATCGGGCATGTAGCGGTCCGTATAGCGCGGCGGAAAGGGGAAGCTCGCGCCGTAGAGACCTTGGCGCGAGCCGAGGCTGCCGGAGGCGTCGTTGGTGATTGAGGTCACGTAGTTACGCACCATGCGGAAGGTCATCATGTTGCCGCCGTTGGCGCAGTTCTCCCAGACCGTGTTGGGTGTGCGGGCCTGGATTTCCTGGAGGATGCGAGAGAGAGCGAAGTCGCCGGTGTAGTTCCAATCGCGGGCGTCGTAGCTGAGGCCCTCGTTGCGGCATTCCTTAACCATGGTTTGACCGTCTTGCAAGATCCAGTCGACGTTGTACTCGTTAATGATGCGGACGCCTTCCTCGATGAGCCAGTCCTGGACGGGCTTATGCTGCAAGGCGAGCGATACGGCGCCGTGGTAGTTGTAGGTCGTCGAACAGGCCCATTCTGGGTGTTGCTGGAGGATGGGCGAGTCGGCCATGGCTTCGCTGACGACGTAGTGCAGTCCGAACTTCATGCCCTTCGAGTGGACGTAGTCCGAGAAGGCGCGTAGGCCGGAGGGGAATTTCTTGGGGTCTTCGTGCCAATCGCCCATGGCCTTGGCCCAGCCGAGGTCGACGATGAAGAGTTCGGCGCCGGCTTCGGCGGCGCGGTCGGCTTCGGCGCGGAGTTTGATTTCATCGATGTTCTTCTCGTAGCCCCAGCTATCCCAGGCCATGTACGGAAATTTGGGGTCGGGGACGGGAGGCGCGAGGGCGGTTTCGGCGAAGCGCTGCGTGACGTAACCGGCTTCGTCCCAATCGCCTTCGAAGATGCCGAGGAACGCGGCCGGGGCTTCGTAGGTGTCGCCGGATTCGACCGGATGATGGAGGGAGTTCACCCGCACGGTGAGGTCGATGCTGGACGCCTTGCGGTCGACGAAGGCGTCCGCGCGGCCATCGAATTCCCAGCCGGCGATCAGGCCTTGACCGGTACCCTTGCGGATCGCAAGCCAGGTGCATTGGAAGCCGCCCGCGCCAGTCTGGAGTGTGACGCGCTGGCCTGGATTCTGGAGATTCGTATTCAGCGGCTCGAAATTGCGGCCGCCGTCGAGCACGCTCCACTGGTTGACGCGGAAGACGTTGTAGCTGGTGTCTTCAAGGGCGAAGGAGTAGGGAAGGATGTTATTGGCGCGCACGAAGACGCGGTTACGGCGCAGGTTCTTGACGAAGAGTTGCTGGCGGAGAACGGGCTGGCCGGGGTAGAGTTCGAGGCGCAACTCGAACTCGAATTCGCCGTTCAGATCCTGAAAACTTAGTGCGCGCCCTTGTCCCCCGCCACGGGTTTCATAGGGCGCTTCCGAAAGAAATCGATACTGCGACTGCGCGTTGAAGTACCGGCCACCGATGCGTATGCCGATTGGGCTGGCGCCGGTCTCGGCGTTGGGAGTCCAAACGCCTTGACCCCGGTGATTCCAGAAACCGGTCCAGTGGAGCCGGGAGTTTGAGTCGAGTTCCAGCCGCGCGGCCAAGCGGCCGTTCGTCAAAGTCCAATCGGTTGAACTTGCTGGCGCAAGCAGACAGAAAAGTAGGTTAGTACTTAGCCATCGAAGGGTCGACCTTATCGCTCCAGGCAAGAATTCCGCCTTTCATGTTGCTAACCCGGGTGTAGCCGTTTTGTTTCAACAAATCAACGGCTTTCCCGCTTCGTACGCCACTTTTGCAGTGGCATACGATGCGGGCATCGCGAGGCAGCTCACTCAATCTATTCGGCAGTTGGCCCAAAGGTATTAGGGTCGCTTTTGGAATTGAGGCGATTTGGTACTCATGCGCTTCGCGCACGTCGACCAAAATAAAGTCTTCACCTGAGTCGATCATTTGCTTTACGTCGCTGGGCTCCAGGTCGCCGGCGGAGGCCACGGGGGCCGCTGGCGCGGCGGGAACGCCACAGAATTGCTGATAATCGATCAAGCCTTTCACCACACTGCACTTTCCACTAGGACACTCCGGGTTGCGGCGCAGTTTCAATTCCCGGAACTTCATGTTCAGGGCGTCGTAGAGCATCAGGCGGCCATTGAGCGTGGTGCCCTTGCCGAGGATGAGCTTGACGACTTCCGTGGCTTGGATCAAGCCGACGACGCCGGGCAGAATTCCCAGAACGCCGCCTTCGGCGCAACTGGGGACGAGGCCCGGGGGTGGCGGTTCGGGATAGAGGCAGCGGTAGCAGGGGCCGTCTTCGGTCGCGAAGATCGAGCTTTGGCCTTCGAAGCGGAAGATGCTGCCGTAGACGTTGGGCTTGCCCAGGAGGACGCAGGCGTCGTTCACCAGGTAGCGAGTGGGGAAGTTGTCGGTGCCGTCGGCGACGATGTCGTACTGCTTGACGATGTCGAGGGCGTTCTCGCTGGTGAGCGGCACTTCGTGCTTGACGATTTCGAGGTGCGGGTTGATGTCGAGCATCGTTTCGGCGGCGGAATCGATCTTCTTGCGGCCGATATCCTTGGTGCCGTGGATGACTTGGCGCTGCAAGTTCGAAACGTCGACAACGTCGAAATCGACCAGACCGATCTTGCCGATACCCGCGGCGGCAAGATAGAGGCCCAGCGGCGCGCCGAGGCCACCGGTACCGACGAGCAGGACTTTCGCTTGCTTCAGCTTCAACTGGCCTTCCATGCCGACTTCGGGCAGGATCAAGTGGCGGCTGAAGCGCGAGATTTCTTCGTTGGAGAGTTTGACTTCGGGGCTAACGCTCACGCGCGTCCTCCGGCAATACTCGGAATGATGCTGATGGTGTCGCCGTCGGCGACCGCCGTCGAATCCTTGGACAGATAGCGGATATCTTCGTCGTTGACGTAGATGTTGACGAAGCTGCGGAGCTTGCCTTCGTCGTTGTAAAGATTCTTCTTGAGGTCGGGATGCGCGGCGGTGAGCGCGCCGAGCACTTCGGCGACGCTCGCGCCCGCGAATTCGACGCTATCCGCGCCGCCGGTGAATTGCCGTAGCGGGGTGGGGATCAAGATTTTGGCCATGTTAGTTCCTCTTCGATACTGGCGGATTGTTCAAAGTCGGCGACTTGGAAGCACTTGGCTTCGACAAATGCGCCGCCACGAACGCTCATGACGACGTTCGAATATCCCGGCCAGTGGTTTTTCAAATCCGTTTGCGAAAAATAGGCGCCTTCATCCGGGTGGGAGTGGAAGAAGCCAATGACATCGAGGCCCAACTCGCGACTGCGTTTTTGCGCGGCGAGCTGGTCCTTGGGATCGATCAGGAACCGATCCTTCTGGTCGCCCTCGTAGGCATTTTGGCAGGCGATGGCGATGGTGGCGACACGCTTGCCGTCTTTTTCATTACCCAATAGGATGCCGCAACATTCGCGGGGGAAGCAGGCTTCGCCGTGCTGTCGCATGACGGCGGCGGCTTCAGTGGTGATTTCAATCATTCCAGAAGGGTTCGCTCAGATACTTGGCGGCGCCGTCGCACAAGATCGTGACGATGGTGGCGCGTTCGCCGGCCTCGACAAGGCGCTGCGCTAGCTTCGTTGCAGCGAGAACGTTCGCACCGGCGGAGATGCCGACCAACAAGCCCTCTTCGCGGGCGAGGCGCTTGGTAGTGTCGTAGGCTTCCTCGGTGGAGACCCACATATTTTCGTCGGCCAAGTTGGCGTCGTAGATGCCGGGGACGATGGCCGAGGGCATGTGTTTGGTGCCTTCGATGCCGTGGAAGCCTTGGTCGGGTTGGGCGGAGATGCATTTGACGCCGGGGAGATCGCGCTTCAGGCGGCGGGCGGTGCCCGTGAATGTCCCGCTGGTGCCGAGGACGGCGATGAAGTGCGTCACCGAGTAGTTCGTCTGGTTCAGGATCTCGACGCCCGTGCTTTCGAAGTGGGCCTTCCAGTTGGCGTTGTTGTTGTATTGGTCGGGGTAGAAGTACCTGTCGGGATCGGATTCGTAGACTTCGCGGCACTTGAGGATGGCGCCGTCGGAGCCCGCGCCGGGGTCGGTCAAGATGAGGTCGGCGCCGAAGGCTTTGAGGATCGATTTGCGCTCGGGGCTGGCGTTTTGCGGGAGGCAGAGGCGGACTTTGTAGCCAAGGGCGGCGCCGATCATGGCGTAGGCGATACCGGTGTTGCCGCTGGTGGCATCGAGGATGATGCGTTGCTTGGTGAGACGGCCGGTGCGCTCGCCGTCGAGGATCATGTTCAAGCCGGGACGGTCCTTGACGCTGCCGCCGGGGTTGAGGAATTCGGCTTTGCCGAGAATCTCGACGCCGCGGTAGGCTTGGGAGATCGTGGGGAGGCGCAGGAGAGGCGTGTTGCCGATCGCGCTGAGGAGGGAGGTGCCGTTAGTGAAGGAGGAGGGTGCGGCGGCGATCATCGTGGCCTTCGCCTATCAGAATACCACTATTCCGCTAGGGATTGGGGGGATTCGTAATTCCTGCAAGATCTGGCCGCCCCGCGTCGATGGAATCGCCAATCAGAATCGAAGGCTGAGGAGGAAGTCGACTTGGTTGCTTTCGCGGTTGGCGGGGTTTGAGCGGCCGTGGAAGCTGTAGCGGAATTCGGGCATGATGCGGAGTTTCGGTAATTTGTAATCGATGCCCGCGCCAGTGACCGCGGCCGTGTAGATATTCGTTCGCGAGTTAAACAGGTCCCTTCTTTCGGTGATGGCGCCAGTCTGGGTGTTTTGGGTTGTTTGGATGGTTCGCTGTTCGCGCCACGCGGTGTTTACGGAGAAGCCTAGTGAAACGAAGGGGCGCCATTTGCGGCTGGGGTCGAGAAAGGTGTATCGGCCTAGGACGGGGACATCGAGATTGTGGGCTCGATCCGAGATGCGAGATCGACGGATTGCGTTAGTTCGCTAATTGGGAACAACCCCCAGAACGAAAATCCGAACCCGTGCGGCGGTATAGCGGGTTGACGAGTAGGGAAATGTGTTTCGTGAAGCGGTACTCGCCCAGGATGCCAAAGGTGTAGCGCCGGGAAGCATCGGCGTCGGCGCGCAGGCCGTCTGTTAATGGAACTCCGCCAGTGAGGCCAAAGGAGAAAGGACGGTCTTGCGCGAAGAGAATGGCAGCGGTGAAGAGAATTGCAAATTTTTGTAAGTACATCCGTTTGATGCCGTTGCAATCGCGCGGCCAGAGGCCAAGTGATAGAAATCAGGCGGCCGCACTCGAGGGGATGTGTGAAGATTCCGCCGCTGGTGTATATTGGAGGGCAACTCCCCGTACCGAGACAGCGCCCGGCCCGCCTTGGATTGCCTCGGCCTTTCGCGAACGTTTCTTCCCCTCGACTGAATCCCGAGGGTCCAACCGTTAACAGCCAGCGAAGGAGAGTTTCATGTCCGATTTCCAACTTCCCTTGATGAAGGGTTTCTCGCGCCGCCAGATGATGCGGGCCGCGAGTGTGATTACCGCCGGGGCGAGCATGCCGTTTTATAACGAGTTCGCGATGGCGCAGCAGGCGCAAAGTGGCTTGGCGCAAGGCGGCGGCGCACGCGCGATGCGCGGCGCAATGCCCGCCGACGCCGTTCGTATTTCTTCCAATGAAAATCCGCTCGGGCCCTGCCCGGAGGCCGTCGAAGCGATTTGCAAGGTCGCGAAATTCGGCGGGCGCTATTCGCCGTTCGGCGAGCAGGGCGATTTCATCAAAGCGGTGTGCGACATGGAGGGCGTGAAGCCGGATTACGTCGCGGCCTACGCGGGATCGAGCGATCCGTTGCACCGCGCGGTTTGCGCGTTCACCTCGCCTACGAAAAGTCTCGTCATGGGCGACCCGGGATATGAGTCGGGCGCGGGGACAGCGAAGTTTATCGGCGGCAAGGTGCATCGTGTGCCGCTGACCAAGGATTACGCGCACGACGTGAAGGCAATGTTGAAGGCGGACCCCGACGCGGGCGTTTACTACATCTGCAATCCGAACAACCCGACCGGCACGATTACCAAGCGCGAAGACATCGAATGGCTGCTCGCGAACAAGAACAAGGATTCGATCCTGCTGCTGGATGAGGCTTACATTCATTTCAGCGAGGAGATGCCGGGCGCGGACTTGGTGGCGAAAGACAAGGACGTGATCGTGTTGCGGACCTTTTCGAAGGCTTACGGGATGGCGGGCATTCGCGCGGGGACGGCGCTGGGCCGGCCGGACTTGCTCAACAAGATGCGGCCCTATGGAAGCGGTATGTTGCCGATTACGGGCCTGGCGGCGGCGACGGCAAGCTTGCGAGTGAAGACGCTGGTGGCCGAACGGCGCGCGATCAATAAGAAGATTCGCGAGAACACGCTGGAGTTCCTGGAGAAGAAGGGCATCAAGTACATCCCGAGCGAATCGAACAAGTTCATGATGGAGGCGGGAAGGCCGGGGCCGGAGTTGACGAAGGCGCTGGCGGCCGAGAAGGTCTTCATTGGACGGACTTGGCCGGTTTATCCGACGATGGTGCGTGTGACCATCGGCACGCAAGAGGAGATGGATAAGTTTAAGGCGGCGCTGTCGAAGGTGATGGCGTAGCGATTTGAAGCGATCGCAGGAATCAGCCGCCGCCTAACGCGGCGGCTTTCTTTTTGCGCGGCGCTGAACGGCCCGTCCCAATTGCGGACACCCTGGGCCTATGCGCCTGATGAAAAGCCAAGGAAATCACGCGGCTTGGCGCGTGCAGCATCCGAAAGGATGATGCGCTCACTGTGGACGGGATTTCGCGGCAGCCGCGCTAACGCGGCGCTGATCATTGGGACGATCGCGACGGGCATGGCGGCCGTCACGTTGGTGTACGCGATCCTGGACGCGGTGTTGTTGCGGCCGCTTCCCTATGCGGAGGCGTCGCGGTTGAGCGTGGTGTGGACGCATGGCAACAAAAAGGCGCAGATTCTCAGTTCACCCGCGAGGTTGGCGGACATGGCGCGCGATGCGAAGCGTTGGGAGAGCATCTCCGGTTACTACACCGAGAACATGAATCTCGTGTCGGTGAACGGGAACCGTCTGAGCGCGCCGGAGCGGCTCTATGCGGTGCGTACGCTGCCAGGCTTTGCGCGGAGCATTGGCTTGCAGCCGAGATTGGGGCGGGCGCCGGAAGGCAAGGAAGAGAATTTCGGTGGGCCAAAGACGCTGGTGGTGAGCGATTCGTTTTGGCGCAGCTATATGAACTCGAGCCCCAACGCAATCGGGCAGACGGTTACGCTCAATAGCGACACGTACACAGTGGCGGGCGTGGCGCCGGAGGGCTTTCGTTTTCCCGATGCGAAGACGATGGTGTACGTGCCGGGGCAAATGCATCCGAATCTCTTGCAGGCGCGGGGGGCGAGGTTCTTGGTGGGCCTGGGGCTTCGGCGCGCGGGCGTAAGCCCGGAAGAGGGCGCGGCGGAGCTGGAGGCGTTGGCGCGCGTGTACGGCGAAAAGTATGGCGTCGAGGAAGCGAACTATGGGATGGGCGTGGAAGATCCGAGGAGCTATCTGGTCGGCCGTAACACGGAAAGATCGATCTGGTTGCTGAGCGGCGCGGTGTTGTTGCTGTTGGGCATCGCGACCGTGAACGCGGCGAACTTGATGCTGGCGCGCGGCGTGGCGCGGCAGCGTGACCACGCGGTGCGTATCGCGATCGGCGCGGACCGGGGAAGGATCTTGCGGGAAGTCGTGGGCGAGGGCATCGCGCTGAGCTTGATGGGCGGGACGTTGGGCGCGTTCTTGAGTTGGTGGGCGCTAGAGGTCGTGCTGCGTTATTGGAAGAGCTTGCCGACCTTCCGCGATCCGCAGTTAGATTGGCGCGTGATGGCCAGCGCGTTGGCAGTCTCGGCGTGCGCGGGGATACTTTGCAGTATCGCTCCGGCGTGGACAAGCGCGCGGCAGGATGCGCTCGAGACGTTGCGAACGGGTGCGCGTGGAGTGGGTTCGTTGGGCGGCACGCGGTGGCGGCATGCATTGGTTGCAGGCGAGGTGGCGTTGTGTTTCGTGTTGTTGGCGGGCGCGATCGCCCTGAGCCAAAGCTTAAGCAAGTTGGAGGCTGTGCCGTTGGGTTTCGCACGCACGGAGTTGTTGAGTTTTGGCGTGGCGATTCCTTGGGAGGCTTCTCCGGAGCAGCGGATGAGCTTCTTCCGGGAGTTGCGGAATAAGTTCGCGGAGAGCCCGCTAGTGAAGAACGTGGTGTACGCGGATTGGCGGCCCTTGGACGCGCCGATGCGCTTTGGCGTGCGTACGGAGGCGAACCTGCGCGTAAATGTGCCCTCGGTGAACGTGAGCGAAGGCTACTTTGAGGCGCTGGGCATTCCCCTTTTGCGCGGGCGTAGCTTTGGCCCGCGCGATGTGGCGGGGCGGGAGCGGGTGGCGGTGCTGAGCCAATCGGCGGCGCGACTGCTCTTCGGCGATGAAGACCCGATCGGGAAGCGCTTCTATCAACAGTGGGATCGCGAGGAGCGGCCGCGCACGGTGATCGGCGTGGTGGGCGACACGACGGTGGACGCTAAGCAAGGACCTTCCGCGATGAAGTACGAAACTTCACAGGACGATCAGTGGCCGAGCCCGGTGTTCTTCGTGGAGACGCGTGTCGAGACGCGCGGCGACACGGCGGCGGTGTTGGCCGACTTGCGCGGCCGGTTGCGGGAATTGAATCCCGCTCGCGCGATTCACGGCGTGGAGACGCTTCAGGCGCACGTCGACGCTAAGCGCGCGGAGCCGAGGTTGAACTTCATTCTGGTGAGCCTCTTCGGCGGCGCGGCGGCGTTGTTGGCCTTCCTAGGGCTCTTCGGCGTTCTGAGTTGGTACGTCGCGCAACGCAAGGGTGAGATCGGCGTGCGGGCGGCGTTGGGCGCGACGCCATCGAATATCGCCGCACTAATCTTGCGGCAGGGCTTGGCGCCCTCGTTGTGGGGTGGCGCCGCGGGCGTGGCGATGGGCGCGTGCGCGTTGCGCGCGGCGGAGCGGAGCTTGTATCAAGCCGATGCGCGCTTGGCGTGCGCGTACGCGGCGGCGGCGATCTTTACGCTAGCCATGCTCGCGTTGGCGCTGCCGGCTTGGCGGGCGTCGCGCATCAATCCGCTGGAGGCGTTGCGGGAAGACTAGAGCCGCGGCCTCTTGTAGGCTGGTATCGATATGGCGAAGCTCGAATACGACGACGTCGCGGGATCGAGTAGTGAGGCGGTCCGGAAAGCGACAGGCAAGGACTGGGCGGGATGGGTGAAGGCGCTCGATAAGGAGAAGGCGCAGGCGCTGGCGCACAAGGACATCGCGATTCTGGTGCGCGACAAGTTCGGCGTGGGCGACTGGTGGGCGCAGATGGTGACGGTGGGCTATGAGCGCATCAAGGGGCTGCGCGTGAAGAACCAGAAGGCGGATGGATTCGAGGTGAGCGCGTCGAAGACGGTGGCAGTGGATGCGGTGACGGCGCTGGAGGCGTTTACGGACGCGAAGAGGCTGAAGGCATGGTTTGGGAAGACGATGAAACTGCGAACGGCGAGTGCGGGGAAGAGCGCTCGATTCGATTCACCGGAAGGCGTTGGCGTCGTGTCGCTTTGGTTGACGGCGAAGGCGGCGGATAAGACGAGCGTGTCGCTGCAGCATATGCAATTGCCGGACGAGGCGAGCGCGGAGAAGATGCGCGCTTATTGGAAGGCGGCGCTCGAAAAGTACAAGATCTATTTGGAAGGTTAGGCGGAAGCCGCGGAGGCCGATTCCTCGGCCAACTGGTATTCCTTCAACTTGCGGTAGAGCGTGGTGCGGCCGATGCCGAGGAGGTTCGCGGCGGAGAGGCGGTCGCCCTTCGTGTGTTCGAGCGCGCGGATGATGGCTTGGCGTTCCATTTCGGCCAGGGTAAGTATGGGTTCGATGGCGACGGGCGTAGGCAAAGGGATGGGCGCGGCGACCGGGATTGGAGTGGGCGCGGGTGCGGGCGCGACAGGCACGCTGACGATGTTCTCGCGCATGTGTTCTCGCATCGGCATCGGTGTTGCGCGATAGTGAACGCCATTCATCACCGCCGACGGGACGTCATTGAGCGTGAAGGAAGGTCCGGTGTTGATGGCGAGCATGTGCTGGATGCAGTTCTCGAGCTCGCGCACGTTGCCGGGCCAATCGTAGCGGATGAGCGTTTCGAGGACATCGGGCGTCATCACTTGGCCGCGGCCGTAGCGCTGCATGAAGTGATGGATGAGGTGGGGGACGTCTTCGCGGCGGTCCTTGAGCGGCGTCAGGCGCAGGGTGACGACGTTGAGGCGGTAGTAGAGGTCGCGGCGGAAGGTGCCCTTCTCCACTTCCTTGGCGAGATCGCGATTGGTGGCGGCGATGACGCGGAAGTCCGCGCGCTTCTGCGAGAGGCCGCCGACGGGGCGGAACTCCTTTTCTTGGAGGACGCGTAGGAGCTTCGCTTGGAGGTCGAGGGGCAACTCGCCGATCTCGTCCAGAAACGCAGTGCCGCCGTTGGCCAGCTCAATCAGGCCCGCCTTGGAATTCACCGCGCCGGTGAAGGCGCCCTTGACGTAGCCGAAGAGTTCGCTTTCCATGAGCGGGCCGACCATGGACGAACAGTCAATCGTCACGAAAGGGCCATCGGAGAGCACTTGATGTATGGAGCGGGCGACGACTTCTTTACCCGTGCCGGTTTCACCGAGTATTAGTACCGGCCAACGGCTGTTGCCGAGCTTCTGAATCAGCCGCTGCAACTGCTTCATCCGCGGCGATTGGCCAATCAGCACCTTCAGAGTCTCTTCGAGGGGAGGACGCGAGGAGGCATGAATCATCGAGAAGTCACCAAGATTGTAGATTTTGGACAACGTAAAAATTCTCTTGAAAAGTGTAGCGAGTGGCCACTTTTTCCGGGGGGCAAAGATGGGGAGAAAGGACGTGTCACTTGGGGGAAGTCCTACCCCCATCGGCGGGTTGGAGTTCTAGTAGGTCTAAACGGACGACAAAACCGCGGAGACCGGCTTGGCGGAATTTGTCGCGAAGGCTGAGAGCTTCTTCCCGCGTTCCACGGCCGGCGATGAGTTTGCAGCGTGGCGCATCTTCGGTGGACGCCGCAACGCAAAAGAACTTCGCTTCCCCGCCGGCTTCGTTAACGCGACGCTCCAAACTTTTTCCTTCGTCGCGTGAAGCGAAGGCGCCGAGTTGGACTCCATACTTTTCATCGACCTCGCCTTTGGGTGTGGGCACGACCGTCAACTTCACCTTCACCACCCCTGGACCGATCATCGAAATTTCCTCCGCGGCTTTTCGTGAGAGATCGATGATGCGTCCATCGACGAAAGGACCTCGATCGGTGATGCGAACGTCGACGGATTTTCCGTTCGACAAATTGTCGACCTTCACCCAAGTGCCGAAGGGCATCGTGCGATGCGCGGCGGTCTTCTGGTTCATGTCGAAGATCTCGCCGTTCGCCGCTTGCCTTCCATGATACGGATGGCCGTACCAGCTCGCGAGACCAGTCTCGCTGTCTCCGATTCGCGCTGCGTGAGTGGGAGGTGGAGGCACTGAGTTCGCGCTCGCGCGAGAATTTTTTTTCTTCGCGCAAGAGGCCGCGAAGAGCGCAAGAAAAATCGCGAGCAGCGTTGAAAGGCGCGTATTCATTGCTTGCGAATGCACTAAAACAATTGTAGGCAGAAATGTTTTGGCGTTTCAACGCGACTCGCGCGCGCGTTCATATGCATTTTTTTCTTGACAATCGCCGCGAAAGAATTTATATCTGAAGCACTGAGTCCTCCACGCGGGGACTCAAATTGATGTTAGGGAGATTCATTCGATGAAGAATGCAACCAAGGCGCCGGCAAAGAAAGCTGCCAAGAAAGCGCCCGCTAAGAAAGCTGCCAAGAAGGCTCCGGCTAAGAAGGCCGCTGCCAAGAAGGCCGCGAAGAAGTAGTTTGCTTCCGCACTGCTCTCCTCGCGGGGGCACGCAAAAAGCTCAACAATAACAAGGGCCCCGAGCAATCGGGGCTTTCTCTTTTGGTCTTTCGTTTTTCTCTACTTGCGCAATACGGCGACGTCGAAGCGCGGTCCCAACTCGAAGAGCAGTTGCTTCAATTGCAAAACGCCGAGCGCACGTAGACTCTCCAGCGCTTCTTCCCCCAACGACAGTAGACTTCGATCCATCGTTTCGAAGGAGACGAGTTTCCATCTGGCCTCTTTCGCTTGCGCGAAAAAATCTTCCCAATCGACATGCGCCGTGATGTCTTGCGCGCCGGGATCGGCCAAAACATTTTCGTGCGCAATGTGACCCCGGTAAGCCATGAGGGTTCCGGCTGGGAAATTTTCGCGGTTGCGAGCGGTGTAGCCGTAGTCGATGGCGATCAGCGCGGCGGGGCTTTGTGTGGCGGCGAAAAGGCGCTTGAGTTCGGCGCGGACGGCGGGACGGTGCTCGCGGAGCCCGGAAACAGGGGCCACGGGCCACCACACGAAGCCAGCGCCGTCTCGCCATGTGACACGAATCTCGCGGCCCTCGCTTTCGATGTCGACAGGTAGCGCGTCGAAGAATTCGTTCGCAAACAAAACGCTGTTTTGCGTTTTGGGAATTTCCTGGCCCGCCTGAACGGCGAAATAAGGCTTATCGCTGAGTTCCGGGCGCAGGTCTTCCTGGCCCGCGCCGATGTCGACGAAGTTCGCGTAGCCGGGCAGTGTGGCTTCGGCGAGCATGCGTACGTAAGCGCCGAAGACCGGTTGCAACTGCGCGGCCGTGTAGAAGTCGCCCTTGCGGCCAAAGGGCTGGCCGCGATAGTAGCCGTGCTCCGCGTCGTAGAGCGCCATGCGCATGAACTCGGAGAAGGGGATTGGTCCTTCGGACTCGATGCGCGCGCGGATCTTCGCTGTGAGTGGAGTCACAAGATATAGTTTCGATCATGCGCCTATTTCTTTTCTTGATGGCTGCGCTTTCGATTGTGGCCGCCGATACCGCTGCGGAAGTGCGCGCGGAGTTGAGCAAACAGGAGACGGCGTGGAATCGCGGGGACCTGGCTGCGTTCATGACGAGCTATAAGGAGTCGCCGGAGATCACTTTCGTCGGCAAGAACGTTACGCGGGGCTTCGCGGCGATCGTCGAGCGCTACAAGACGAACTACGGCTCGCGCGACAAGATGGGCACGCTACGCTTCGACGAGATTGAGGTGAAGCCGCTCGGCAAGCAGTATGCGCTGGTGCTAGGGCGGTTCAGCTTGAAGCGTAATGCTGAGGGTGGTGGTGATGCCTCGGGGCGCTTCACGTTGATCGCGGAGCGCACGAAGGACGGTTGGCGCTTCATTCACGACCACACCAGTTGACGCTACAGCCTCGCGGCGAATTCCTTGCCGGTCTCGATGGCGTCGGTCTCGACGAGGCCCACGATGCCGCCGATGTAGTTGCCCTTCGCGAAGACGAAGATGGGAGCTTCGGGCATCTCGCTGAAGTATCCGCCGTAGCTGGCGACGAAGCGCGGGTCTTTCAACTGGCTCTTGATGTCGAAGATGTAAGAACCGGCTTGCTGTGCGTTGCGGCAGCGAATCGCGAAGAGTTTGTAGATCTTCTTCCCGGCTTCGTAGCTGGCGACGTTGCCGCCGCCGAGGAATTCGTAGCCGAAGAGTTTCGACGGTACTACTTCGACGGACTTGCGGTTCGGCTTGGGGAACTTCACGTCTTCGGCCACGGGGTTGGGAAGATCGGGGAGTCTTGGCTTCTTTGCTTCGGTAGCTTCCGTGGCGGGCGGCGGCGCGCCGCAGCTAACCAGTAGCGCGGCGAGAGCGAACGGCAGAGCAAGAACTCGCATCGAGGGGGATCATAACAGAAGGCCATGCCAACCGGACTGTGTGAACATTGCGCGTGGACGCAGCGCATCGAGAACGATCGCGGCAGCGTCTTCTGGCTTTGCGGGAAAGCCAAGGAGGACCCGCGCTATCCAAAGTATCCTCGCTTGCCGGTGCTCGCTTGCGATGGCTTCAAAAGTATTGCCCCTCCTCCATTAGACGGCGCAGTTCGTTGACGTTGGTTGTCGCGCCCAAGGCGAGCATGAGATACAAGCGCGCCTTCGGTCCCGGCAAATGCCCGGCGAAGATTACGCCGCGTTGGCGAAGATCGCGGCCGGAGCCCTCGTAGGCGTAAGCGTCGAGCACGCGCCCTTGCGCGCAACGGCTGGCGATGACGACGGGGAGGCCTGCGTCGATGGAGCGCTGAATCGCGGGTAGCGCGGCTGGAGGCACGTTACCGCGACCGGTGCCTTCGATCACGATGCCGCGCGCGCCGAGTTCGCGCGAGGCGTCGATGAAGCGGCCATCGGCGCCTGTGTACATCTGAATAAGATCGACCCGCGTTTCGAGCCGCGCGGTTTCGACGGTCTTTCGCCCGCGCAGCGCGCGCAGGTACACGACGCGGTCCGTATCCACCAATCCGAGAGGCCCGAAGACAGGCGATTGAAACGTCTCGATGGATTGCGTGTCCATCTTGGTCGCGTAGGCGGCCGCATGGATGGTCTCGTTCAAGAGCACCAGCACGCCTTGCCCGCGCGAGTTGGGGTCGAGGGCGGCGCGGAGAGAGGCCCGGATGTTGGCGGGGCCGTCGTAGGAAAGGTCCGTGGCGCTGCGCATCGCGCCGGTTACGATCACGGGTTTGTCCGATTGGTGGCGGAGATCGAGGAAGAAGGCGGTCTCTTCCAAAGTGTCCGTACCGTGCGTGACGATCGCGCCCGCCACTTCGGGGCGCTGCAATGCGGCGCGGATTTGTTCGGATAAGTCCCACATGTGTTGCGGCGTGATGTGCGGGCCGGGAAGCTTGGCGAAGTTGACGGCCTCGACGCTCGCGTAGCGGCCGAGCTCCGGGTCATAGGCGAGGATTTCTTCACCGGCTAGAGCCGGCACGGCGCCGCCCAACGCGGCGTCGTGCATCATCGAAATCGTGCCGCCCGTGAAGAAGAAGACCAGCGTCCGCGGCGTCGTACTCATATAGATTGGTTCCCATGATCGTAGCGCGCAGTTTGTTGTTCACCGCTTTCGCTTTGCAAGCCCAAGAGCTGTACGAGGAGGACCTGAAGGCCACGCAGCCGATTCGCGAGAAGCTGTGGCGGCAGATGGACGAGTACAGCAAGGGGCCAGCCGATAGCGTGGCTGCGTTGCGCCGTGTCTTCTTGAATCGTCTCGGCTATCCGGTGCCCGGACTGCAAGCGGCGGGTCCCCAGCGGTTGGAGAAGACTGGCGAAGACAACGTCGCCGTCTACCATCGCGCCTTCCTGCCGCTAACTGGCGGCATGGAGGCCTATGGGCTCTACATTGTTCCCAAGAAGCCGCTGGCCAAGCGCGCTCCGCTGGTGATCTCGCAACATGGCGGCGGTGGCTTCCCAGAGATGGCAACGTTTCGCGGCGGATCGAACTACAAGGATCAAGTTCGTGGTGCTGTAAACGAAGGCTACATTGTCTACGCTCCTCACACCGTCATGTATCCGTTCGGCGATCGCGACCGGGGCACGGCGATACCCGCCGATGTGCGGAAGGATCTGGATGCCCGGCTGCGCGCGCAGGGGACGAGCTTGGCCGCAGTCGAGGTGATGAAGATCAAGCTCGCTCTCGATGCGCTGACGAAACGTCCCGAGATCGACCCGAAGCGCATCGCGATGATTGGCTTGAGCTACGGAGGCTTCTATTCCACCTACGCCGCCGCGCTCGATCCGCGCATCAAGGTCGTGGTGGCCTCGTGCAGCTTCCGCGACGACCCCGCTATCGTGGACGGCAAGACCGAAGGCCGCCTCCTCGATCTCGCCCCCGCCGAAGTCGCCGCCTTGATCGCGCCGCGTCCCTTGCAGATCCAAAGCGGCATCGGCGACAAGCTGATTCCCATCGAAGGCAGCCGCGTAGCGGCCAAGCGGGCGCTCGATTATTACACCCGCCAAGGCGCCGCGGACAAGCTCGAATTTCAGGAATTCGAGGGCGGCCACGAGTTCCGCGGCAGTCTCGTCTGGCCGTTTTTGAAGCGCTGGCTATAGGCCATCCTCATGCTAATCTGAGGGAAAATGGCGTACGTAATTGCTGAACCCTGCATCGGAACGAAAGACACGGCGTGTGTGGACGCCTGTCCCGTCGATTGCATTCACCCAAAGAAGGACTCCGAGAAGTTCGAAGGCGAAAAGATGTTGTACATCGATCCGGTGGAATGCATCGACTGCGGCGCGTGCGTACCCGTTTGTCCGGTTTCCGCGATTTTTGCGTTAGACGACCTGCCCGAGAAGTGGGCGGAGTTCGCGGGCGAGAACGCGAAGTACTACGGACGATAAGTAGCCGAGCATTTGTCCGTCTCGCGGACACGAACCCAAGAAATTCTAGGAACGGCAGCTCCCGTGGGCTGCCGTTCGTTATTTGCGATGAGCGCCACATTCACTTCGTCGTGAAAGAACTTCGCTAGATTTTCGGCTGTTGGATTCACGGTGTCGAAGGGCGGGATTTCGTTCAAGAAGGCATGATCGAACTTGTCGATCCAGGGCGCGACGGCCTTCTTAATCACCTCGAACTCCAGTAGCATGCCGAGCGCGTCGAGCGTCTCGCCCTCCACCGTGATCTCCACCTTATAGTTGTGGCCATGCACGTTCGCGCACTTGCCGGGATAGCCCCGCAAGGAATGCGCCGCCGAGAAAGCCTGTTCCACCGTTACTTCGAACATCCGAAAAATTTCTCTACTTCCAGGATATCGGTCGTGAAGCTGTAATCGGGCAAGGAGTCGAAGAAGATCTGTCCGTAGCGGGTGGCGGTGATGCGGATGTCGAGGAGCGCGAGGATGCCGCGGTCCTTGCGAGAACGGATCAGCCTGCCGAAGCCTTGCTTCAGCGCGATGGCGGCTTGGGGGATCTGATAGTCCGTGAAGGGTTGGCCACCGGCTTCCTTCACTTGCGCGGAGCGCGCCTCGACTACGGGGTCCGTGGGCACGGCGAAGGGCAGCTTGTCGATGATCACGAGCGATAGCTGGTCGCCCTGTACATCCACGCCTTGCCAGAAGCTCGACGTCGCGAACAAGACCGCGTTCGGCGTCGCCTTGAATTCGTCGAGCAACACATGCCGCGGTTTCGTTCCTTGCATCAGCAGGGGATACTCGACTTCCATGCCGACGCGTTCGAAGACCTGCCGCATCTGGCTGTAGCTGGTGAAGAGGCAGAAGGCCCTGCCCTCGGTGATGGCGAGCAAGCGGACGATCTCGCGCGCGGCGGCGGCGCTGAAGCCGGGGTTCTTCGGCTCCGGCAGGTGTTGCGGCACGTAGAAGATCGCTTGTTCTTGGTAATTGAAGGGGCTGGAGACGACAAGCGCGCGTTGCGTGTTAAGGCCCCAGCGCGTTTTCAGGAACTCGAAATCGCCGCCAACGGCGAGCGTGGCCGAGGTCAATACTACGCTTGGTATGTTTTCGAACAACTTCTCAGAGAGGATCGTGGAGACGTCGATGGGCGTGGCTTGCAGGTACGTGCCCCGGCCGCGCCGCTCCGTCCAGTAGACGTAGCGCTTCTCACCGGATTCCAGGAAGAATTTGATCGCTTCCGCCAACTCCTTCGTGCGCCGGTGCAGCGGGATCACCTCGTCGACGCCGCCCTCCATCAACTGCAATTGCGTCGAAAGCATTTCGAGGCCCGTGAGCGCTTCGCGGTAGACGTCGCCGAAATCCTTCAAGAACTGCTCCTGCGCGCGGAAGCTGGAGCGGCCGTCCGTTTCGCCGAACAAGGCGAAGAAGCGGTCGCAGGCGCCTTGCGCGCTTAGGACGACGTTCTCGAAACTGTTCGTCGCGAATTCGCGGCGGCGGGCGACGTCGCGAATGTCGCGCACGAGGTCGTGCACCTGGAGGTTCGAGACGGCGACGCCGAAGTATTGTCCGACGACGTCTTCGATCTCATGCGCTTCGTCGAAGATGACGGCGTCGTAACGCGGAATGATCCCGCCGAAGTCTTCTTGCTTGACGGCGAGATCCGCGAAGAAGAGGTGGTGGTTGACGATGATGACGTCGGAATCGGCGGCGCGCCGCATCATGGCCGTGACGAAGCAGGTGTCGAAGAAATTGCACTTCTGCCCGGTGCAACGCTCGCCGCGCGCGTCGACTTTGCCCCAGGCCTGCGAGTGTTCGGGCAAGCTGCGCAACTCGCTGCGGTCGCCCATCTCCGTCTTCGGCATCCACTCGCGTATGATGCGGAAGTCGTTCACCTCGCCCATGCCGTCGAGCCATGCGGACTCCGACGCGCTCGCGTCCTCCACCTTCGCGCGGCAGAGATAATTCGCGCGGCCTTTCATGTAGGTGACCTTTAGCGGACGCTGGAAGACTTTTTCGAGCAGCGGGATGTCCTTGAAATAGAGCTGCTCTTGGAGGTTCTTCGTGCCTGTGGAAACTACGACGCGCTTGCCGCTCAAGATCGCGGGGATCAGATACGCGAGGGTCTTGCCGGTGCCAGTGCCCGCTTCGATGACGGCGTGCTGGTGCTCCTCGAAGGCGTGCGCGACGGCTTCGGCCATCTCCAATTGGCCCTTGCGAAATTCGTAGCTGGGGAAGACTTGGGAGAGGACGCCGCGGGGAGCAAAGAAATCACGAACGGACGTCGGCATCGGCGGGAACTTTCTCCATTGTCTCCGATTGCCGGTCGTATGCCTGAGGACTCTCTAGTACGCGCGGCTGGAAAACACCTTAGACGTCGCAACTTCCTGCCGGGATCGGGTTATAGATGAATGTATGGGCTTGCAGATTGAGCCCTGGCGGAGGGGAAAAATGAAGTTTCAGTCACGCATCGCGTTTGTTTGGGCGGCGTTGATTCTGGCGGGTTTGGTGGCGCTGCTGCCAACCAAAGCGATCCAGGCGCAAGAGCAAGAGGCCGAGGTTCCCGTGGATCACGCGGAGTGCGGCTTCTTCGGTGCGGAGCGCGAGAAGTACACGAAGGAAGTCCGCGACCGCTATTGGCGGAGCCGCTTGGCGGATCAGGTTTCCAATCTTCGTCCTACTTCTTATCTCATCCCGAACGGTTCGCGGACGAGTGTCCTGCGCGATCAGTCCGCGATGTCCACGATTGACGCGCAGATCTTCGGCGAGTTGCAGCGGCGCGGCATAGCTCCGGCGAATAAGACCACGGATCAGGAATTCGTCCGTCGCGTAACGCTGGACCTTACGGGCCGCATCCCCTCTTACAACCGTCTGGTGCAGTTGCAGGCTGTCGATAGCCCGGCAAAGCGCGCGGATTACGTCGAGGAACTGTTGAATAGCCCCGAGTGGGTCGACAAGTGGACGATGTACTTCGGGGATCTCTACAAGAACACGCAAACTTCCGACGTGCTGCCGCGCTTCGCCGCCGGCCGCAACGCGTTCTACCGCTGGATTAAGTCGTCACTCGAAAGCAACAAGCCGTACAACGCCATGGTGACGGAGCTCCTGGCCGGCGACGGCATGAATAGCTTTGAGCAGGGCTACCTGAACTGGATGCTGGGCAGCGATACGAACGGCGGCCCGGCGCAGGACGATTACGATCAGATCGCGGCCGATGCCGCTTCCACGTTTCTCGGTATCGGACATCTGAACTGTGTTCTTTGCCACGACGGCCGCGGCCATCTAGACTCGCTGAGCTTGTGGGGCCGCAACGCGAAGCGCAGCGCGGCTTGGGGCATGGCCGCGTACTTCGCGCGTACCCGATTCGTGCCGACGCGCACGGACCCCGCGAACGATCCCAACATGCGCTACTACGGCATTCCCGACGATGGGCGTGCCGACTATACGCTCAATACGACGACCGGTAATCGTCCGGGGCGGCAACCGGTCGATGGCCTTGGCCGGACGGTGCCCCCGGTTTACATATTTGGAACGGAACGCGCGGCGCCGGGCGAGAACTATCGCGACGCCTTTGCCCGCGCGGTTACGAACGACTTCCAGTTCGCGCGCGCTACCGTTAACTACGTCTGGGCGCAGTTCATGGGCCGCGGCCTTGTCGAGCCGCTCGATCAGTTCGATCCGGCGCGCCAGGACCCCGCGAATCCGCCGGGCGGCAACTGGACCTTGCAAGCTTCGCACCCGGAATTGTTGAACGCCCTTGCCGACCAGTTCCGCCAGAACAATTACAACTTGAAGTGGCTGATGCGCACCATCGTGAACTCCGAGGCCTATCAGTTGTCTTCAAAGTACGAAGGAGCGTGGAACCCGATCTGGGAACCCTACTTCGCGCGGCATTTGGTTCGCCGTCTTTGGGCCGAGGAGATCGCCGACGCCATTGCGGTATCGAGCGGCGTGCGCAGCGTCTATAACGTCCCCGAGCCCACCGCGCCGCTCTATACGGACCGCACCAGCGTGCGCCAGGTGCTCTTCGCGATGCAACTTCCGGAGACGGGCAACCTGGGCGGGACATTCCTTTACAACTTCTCGCGGGGCAATCGTCTCGATGAAGAGCGTAAGGGCGACGGCTCCATCCCGCAGGCGCTTGGCTTGATGAACGATACCTTCGTCATGACCCGCATCCGCAGCTCAAATAATGCGAACGGGCAAAGTCTCTTGAATCGTTGGATCAACTCGACGGACGCGAACTTCGTCAACGTCGCCTTCCAGAGTATCCTCTCGCGCGACCCGAGCCCGCAAGAGTTTGAAATGGCCGTCAATACGTTACGCGGCACAACGGGCGCCACACGTACGCAACGCGGAGAGAACCTGCTCTGGACTCTCTACAACAAGGTCGACTTCATCTACAACTACTAGGGCGAGCGAGGAAAAACGAACATGTCACCGAACGAAAAATTCCTGAAGTTCATCAACAAGTATCCGCATCGCCACAAGAACTTCTTCGACCGCCCGTTCTCTTCGCGCCGGAATTTCCTGCGCCTCGGCGGCGGCGCGTTGAGCCTGTCCTGGCTCGCGGGGCAGGCGAAGGCGAATGAAGTCCGCATCGATAAACTCGACGTCCCGCTGCTGAACAAGGCGAAGAATTGCATCTTCATCCTGCTTTCCGGCGCGCCTAGCCATGTGGACACTTTCGATCTGAAGATCACGCCCAACGTCACGCCCACGGCGGTCTTCAAGCCCGAAACGGTGAATGGCTTGCTGCTGCCGACTGGCATCATGCCGAAGCTCTCGACGATGACGGCGGACTTCACCGTCGTGCGCAGCATGCGCAGTTGGGCGCTCGTTCACACTCTCGCGCAGATGTGGGCGCAGATCGGCCGCAATCCCGTGGCCGCGCTGGGCGATATCGCGCCGAACATCGGCTCGATCGTGTCCACCGAATTTGAATCGCAGCGCAAACCCACCGACGTGCTGCCGACCTTCCTGGCGTTGAACTCGCAGTCCGCGGTGAGTTCCGGCTATCTTGCGAGCGAGTATGCGCCTTTCAAAACCAACGTCCGCCAAGACGGCCTGCAGAACGTGTCGAATCCCGACGGCCAGACCCGTTTCAACGAGCGCTACAACTTCATGCAGCAGATGGATGCCGCGAATCGCGTAGACAGCCCCTATGGCCGCCCGATGGAGGACATGGACGCTTTTTACAAGGCCGCCAAAGCGATGGTATTCAACCCCGCCGTGGACGCCGCCTTCAAGTTCACCGCGGCCGAGCGCGCGCCCTACGGCAGCACGGCGCTAGGCGATGCCTGTCTGACGGCGCGCAAGGTTCTGGCCGCGAACGCCGGTACGCGCTTCATTCAGATCACCTCCGGCGGTTGGGACGACCACCAGAACATTTACCAGGACAACGTGCTGCCAGCTCGCGTGCGCAACCTCGACGCCGCGGTGAGCCAATTGATCGTGGACTTGAAGGCCAACGGCTTGTTCAACGACACCATGATCGTGATGCTGGGCGAGTTCGGGCGGACCACGGGCAACTTGAGCGCCGCGCAGGGGCGCGACCACTTCGTGCAGCAGTTCGCATTCTTCGCGGGCGCGGGCATCAAGGGCAACCGCGCCATCGGCGCGACGAACTCACTGGGCAGCTTTAGCGATCCGAACAACTATGGCTGGTATAAGCAGCGCGACGTTCGCCCCGAGGACGTGGAAGCCACCATCTACTCGGCGCTGGGGATCAACTACACCAGCATTCGATACGACGATCCGTTTGGCCGCGGCTTCGAGTACGTGCCGTATGCGCACGAGGATTTGTACGCGCCCGTTAAAGAACTGTGGGGCTAGGCTGTGGGCCTAATCGTCACCGGCTTCAAATCACCCATCAAGGCCTTCAGGATCAAGAAGCCCGTTAGGTGGAAGCCGCCCATGATGAAGAAGAGCGGCGTGTACCCGAAGTGCGTCACGATGTAGCCGGGCAATAGCGAAGAGAAGATCACGCCGCCTAGGCCGCCGAGACAGGCGCCGATCCCCGTCGCGGAGGCGACAGCGTTCTTGGGGAAGACGTCCGGCACGGTGATGTACAAATTCGCGGACCAGCCTTGGTGCGCCGCCGTCGCGAGACTCAGCAGCAGAATGCAAATGATCGCGCTTTCGAAAAGCACGCTGGTCGCCGCGATGGGCATACAAGCCGCGCAGAGGCCCATCGCGAAGAGGCGCGCCTTGCCCGCGTCCCAGCCGCGCCGGATGAGCCAGCCCGAGAGCCAACCGCCGCCGACGCTGCCGAAGTCCGCCATCAGGTAGATGAAGGGGAAAGCCCAGGCAATTTGCTTCAGGTCGAAGTGCCGCACGTCGTAGAAATACGGCGGCAGCCAGAAGAGGTAGAACCACCAGACGGGGTCCGAGAAGAACTTCGCGGCGGCGTAGCCCCAGGTTTCCTTGTAGCCGAGCACGTCCAGCCATCCTAGCTTCGGCTCTTGCAGACCTTCCAACTCAGTGGGGCGCGCCTTGGTGAAGAACCAAAGCACGAGCACGAGGAGCCCGCTGAGCGCCGTCAACAGGAAGCAGGTGCGCCAGCCGTAGCGGGTCGTCAGGAAAAGGAAGATGCCGGGGCCGATCATCGTGGCGATGCTCGCGCCGGCGTTGAAGATCCCGGTCGCGAGAGCTTGGTCTTTCTTCGGGAACCATTCGCTGACGGCTTTGATGGCGGCGGGGAAGTTGCCCGCTTCGCCGATGCCTAGAATGGCGCGAAAGGCGCCCAGCGTCATGGCGGAACTGGCGAAGGAGTGCAAGGCCGCGGCAACGCTCCACCAGAGGATCGCAAGCGAGTAGCCGAGGCGCGTGCCGACCTTGTCGATGGTCTTGCCCGCGATCAGGAAGCCCACGGTGTAGGCCAATTGGAAGGCGCTAGTGACGTAGCTGTAGACCTGATCGGTCATCGGGATCTCTTTGCGGATTTCGGGCAAGAGGATGCCTAGGATGATCCGGTCGAGGTAGTTAACGGTTGTTCCGAGGAAGAGGAGGGTTAAGATCCACCAGCGCACCGTTGCAATTATATACGGGGTGCATTTGTATGAATGCCATCCTGGACTGAGATGCGCAAAGCTTTAATTTTGGCGGCGGGCCGCGGCACTCGCATGGGGGTTCATACGGAATCCACGCCCAAGGCGCTGCTCGATTTGAACGGCCGGCCGATGCTGCACTATATCCTCGATCGTTTGCGACAAGCGGGAATCGAAGATGTTTTGCTTATTACGGGATATCTGGCCGATCAGATGGAGGCCGCGGCGGGCGCGCATCCGTTACAGCCGAAGTTCTTGCGGCAGGAAACTCTCAACGGTACGGCGACCGCCGCGCTGCTGGCGCGGGATTGGGCGGCGGGAGAAGAGTTCATTCTTACGTTTGGCGACATTCTGACGGAGAGCGAGAACTATAGCGCGATGGCGGCGAAGAAGCGCGGGGCGGATGCCGTCTTGGGCGTGCGTTTCGTGGACGATCCCTACCAGGGCGCGGCGGTCTATGCGGATGCTAGCGGGCGCGTGAGCCGCATCATTGAGAAGCCGCCTATCGGCGCGTCAACGACCAATTGGAACAGCGCCGGCGTCTACGCTTTTGGGCCTAGCGTTTTTGAGGAACTTGCGCGCGTTCCGCTGAGCCCTCGCGGTGAATACGAACTCACGTCGGCGATTACGCAACTGCTCGATGGCGGCGCGAACATCGTCCTGCACTCGCTCAGTGGCGATTGGCTTGATGTGGGCCGCCCTGAGGACTTGGAACGCGCTCGCCTGCTTACGGCTTAACGGATGACGGTTTTATCGACGCTTTGATTATCGAACTCGTCCGTGACGCGGACGGCGACGGTCGTCTCGCCGTTGGGCTTGTCGAGCGTCAAGGCGAAGTCGAGTTCCTTCGAGTCGGCCAAGCGGGCTGTCGGTTCCACGAGCGTCCACGCGCCGCCATTCACGCTGACTTCCGCTTTCGTGATCACGCTCAATGCGTCGCTGGCCTGGAAGCGCAACTGCAGTTTGCCTCCATTCGCGCTCCCGGTGAGGCTGCGGATGGCTGGCGAAGTGTTATCGATCAGGAAGTATGGGCTCACCTGCGACGCCTTGAGGCCCAGGCCAGTGGCGTTGTCGGGTTGATCGGTTGCCGTGACACGGATCTGGTAGCGGCCATCGGCGAAGGCCGTCGCGTCGTAGCTGTAGTAACGCTCGCGCACTTTGTCCTTCAAGAGCTTCCAAGTCTGCTCGTTCTCGCCTTTGATCTCGACGGTGTACTCCAGTGCATCTCCGTTGTCGTCCACGGCGGACCAGCGCACGCCGATCATTCCGCGTGCGTAGGTGAGGGCCGGGCTGGTCGTTGTGTCGATCAGCGGCGATGCCGGAGTCGCGCTAGGCTTGCCGATCGGTGGTAGAGTCATCGTCGTCGCGATGCCGGCGATCGCCGTCGCCGGGGCGGGGAAGCGGTAGTTCGCCGCGGTCGGCTCCACTACGTCGACGCGTGGGGCGAGATTCTTCGGCAGGTATGCGACGTCCACTTGGCTCAACGCCGGGCCGTCGCCGTCCACGCTGGCGCCATGTTTCAGTACCGCGCGCCACTGCAAGAAGCGCGCCGCGGGGCTCGTTACGCGGCCATTAGCTAGCGGCGCCCAGGCGCTCCACATTTGCGCGGGCCGGTCGAGGTTGCCGCTGCGAGTTTCGAACTCAATCGTGCCGCCGCCGGAAACTTGCTTCGAATGCAGGCGGCCCCATTGGGCGAAGTTGCTTACGTCGTAAACTTGGCTCTCAAACGTTCCCTGCTTCTCAAGCGCGTCGCCGATTTCATGCACCTTGCCGACGTTGCCCGTTATCGCGAGTAGTCGCGCGCCATCGCGCGCGAAGGCCGTCACTTGCGTCGAGGCCATGTCGCGCAACAGCGTGTGCACTGAAGTGGATTCCACGCGATAGATGCTCCCCTTGTTGCCCGTGCCCAGGAGCAGCTTGCCCTTGGAATCGAAAGTCATCGCGTAGACCAAGTCCGTCGCGTGGCTCCAGAACTTGAGCGGGGAGCCGTCGGCGTCGATGCGAATTACTTCGCTGCCGCCGGGGACAGGGTTCGGCGCGACGGGCGGCGCGGAAGAAACCGGGATGCGCTGCGTGTTCGCGGCGGCTGCCGCCGCGCCGCTCGCGGGGGCTTGCGCGCCACCGGGTGCGGGAACGGGTTGCGGAATCGGAATCATCGGAATCGCGATCTGAGTGCCGGTGGTCTTATTCCCGATCACGGACGCGTAGAGCACGCCGTCGGGGCCGGGGAGCAAGCTTGTTACTTCGCGCTTCGACGCTTGGTAGACGACGAAGGGCGCGCCATTCGCGTCGACACGCACGATCAAACCGCCGGGTTCCGTGCCGACATAAATTTGGCCTTTCGGGTCAAGGGCTAGCGAGCGGATGTGATCCTCGTCCAACTTCAAAAACACCTTGCCCGCGCCGGCGGGCGTCACGCGGTGCAACTCGCCTTTATCGCCCGTCGCTACCAACAAGTCGCCGTTGCTAAGGAACTGCAGCGCCCAGATGTACTTCGCCTTGGGATCGTAGAACTCCGTGGCCTTGCCGTCCGCTCCGATCCTGTATACCTTGCCGTCCGGCGACGTCGCCGCGTAGAGCCGCCCGTCCCGGCCGAGCGTCATCGCGAAAACATTCATGCCTTCGATCTCCGCGAACTTCTTCAGCGCCCCGCCGCGCGGCAATTCGAAGATCGCGGTCTTGTTCGACGACGGCCCGCCAGCTACGTACGCCGTTCCGTTTGGGCTCACCGTCATCGCCCAAAGGTACGGCGTGGAGGCGTCGGCGAGTTCCTTCACGGCGGGAGACAGGCTCAAGCGCCCGTCGTTCCGCAGCGCGACGCCCGTCCGGTTCCCCTTTTCAAATTCAATTTGGGTGTCCTGGCTCCAGTAACGGGTGTCCACAGCCCACGTCAGAGCGACGCATCCCAACAGCGCAAAAACACGAGTATTCATCAAAACGAAGAGTCCAATCTAAACGAAAAATCTTGGCGCGCTTAGCGCACTTGAAAGCGGAGGAAGTACTGCCCGCCCACGACGGAATCGAATTGCAGCGAGGCCATCTCTTCGAACGATTCCATCATCGTGAACGAAGGCCGCGTCGCCGCGCGCCCGGCCTGCATGACGTTCATCACGCTGCCGGGCAGCGAGGTGAGGCGTTTGTCGTCGAGGTACACCGTCGGCTTCATGCTTGTGATGCTTACGTAGAGCTTCGAATTCGAACGCTCTTGATTGATTACGTTGACGGCTTCCGGCAATTCCAGGAAACGGTTCATGCTGCTCGCTGCGATAGGCGCGCGGTTCAGGGTGTCGGCGTCGCTCAACATCACGCGATGCTCGCCTTTCGCTAGCGAGGTCGGGACCTTGAACTTCACTTCGCGCACCACGCGCTCGCCGCGCCAAGGTTGCATGAAGACTTTCACGTTCACTTCATCGCCGGGGTTCACTTCGGTCTTGTCGATCCAGGCGCTTTCGACTACGGTCACACGGCGCTCCGGAATCAAATCGACCGTCGCGTCGACGCTCTTCAGCTTGGGTGTCGCGAGATTGTTGCCGTAGAGGCGGTTGAACTTATCGCCCCACCAACTCGCGAGCAGGATCGCGGGCGGCAGGGGGCTGTCGGTCGGCGCGGCCATGTTGCCTAGATTCAGGCTCGGCAAGCCATCGAGTTCCACTTTGCCGCTGAGGCGGTAGGTGGTCTCGTCGGCGAATTCGTTCAGGCCCGAGAGCGAGTTGAACATTGTCATCGTCATCAGGAAGGGCGTCCACTTTTGATTGACGAAGACGTTGAAGCGGAAGTCCTTCTCGCGCTCCGGCTTCCCGTTCGCGCCGAGGCTGCGTACTTTCAATTTCACGGGGATGGTGGCGGCTTGCTCCCCTAGGAGGCCTTGGATGCCCGAGTGACGATCCTGCCGCAATGCGCCTACGATGTCCGTCGCGTTGCCGACCTTGTTCGGCTGGAAATTCGAAGCGAGTACGGTGAGGATCTCGCCTTTGGCCATCGGCATATCGAGCGGGCCCATGTTGAAGAAGGGGTGCCCGAAGCCCAGCACTTTTTTGCCGTCGTTGTAGGTCACGGTGCCGAGACCCGAAATGTTCATGTCGCCACTAACAAGTACGCCGACGATCGGTTGGCCCGGCTTCAGTGAGGTCTTCCAGTCCGCCGCGGGCTTCGTCTCATAGTTGCCGCCGGACGCGCCGCCCATCACCGGACGCAAGCCCATTTGCTGCATCGCGCCGCCGAAGTACTTCAGAGTCGCTTCGTTGAAGCCCGAAAACGTCAACGGCGTTTCGATCGGTTGCAACAGCGCGCCGCCGCTGAGGACGTTCTCGGGAACGCTCAACTTCGGCAGGCCCGCGACGGTCTGTGGGGTCTTCGCGTCGGTAGGGCGCGACGAATCGAACTCGTTGATTTCGAGCATCAACTCAATCGGAGTAATCCCGCAAATCGCATCCGGCGAAAACACGCTGATGCGCAGACTCACCGCGCCCATCATCTTGCCGTCCACGTAAACCGGCGAGCCCGACATGCCCCCCGCGACGCCCGTCCGCAACGCCTTGCCGAACATCTTCGCGAGGATAATGTCTTGCTTCGGCCCCCAGGCGTTTTTCCAGACTCCGATCACCTCGATGGGCACCGGCTCGGCTTCCGAGCCCTCGAACACCGTCCAGGCCGTGGCCTTCATTCCCGGCTTCACTTCGCTCAGGGGCAGAATTGCGGTCTTCCCCGCCTCCGGCGCTTTCGGCAGGGTTCCCTGCCCATGGACAACGCCGCCCGAAACGCCGATCAAGACGCAAAACTTCGCAAGCAATGACTTCATGAACTTCCTGGCCTATCGAATTGGACGCATCCGGGGGAAATCCGGCGCCGCCTTTGTCATTATCATAGAAAGCCCAGTGAGTGGGGTCCGGTCCGGCCGCGCGGGCGGTACGATTTCGCCATTTTCCGTCTAGCGAAGAGGAATACCGAGGGGAGGGGGACGGACTGAGCTGTCCGCGTTGGGACGGATTCGCCGGTCCCCCTTTCCTTCGGCCTGTCTCTTCGTTTCGGTTTCGTCTGTTCTTGCGGTGATTTGACTTTTTTGTGGGCGGGGTACGAGCCAGCCGTAGGGATTTCAAAGAGCTGATTGGGTAGGCGGTTGCGGGTGGAGCTAGCAGAGATTGGCGTTCACTCGAGTTGTGGGAGATCGCTGGGAGGCTTGTTACCTTCGTTACTTGAATTTTCGCCGTCCGGCGGTGGTGGCGCAGCCGGACTGGAGTCTCGCGCGGGCTCGGGTGATTTGGGCGCTGGTTTCGATTCAGGCTCGGGCGTGGAGAGGGCTTCGGGTTCTTCGGGTTGGAGCATGTCGTCGCCGCCGCATTCCGGGTAGGGCGGGATGAGGGCGTCGTGGGCGGTGGCGGCGTCTTGCTTTTTGAACTGATCGTACTGTTTGTAGTCGCGGTTGAGTTCGCGATTGAGCTGAGCGCGGAGGCGGTAGATGAGCGTGAGGGTGCTATTGCGCTGGGCGAGGGCGTCGAAGGCGAGGAAGTTTAAGAGCTTCGTGCCGGGTGGCTTGGCATCGGCGGGGACCTTGTGGAACTGGGTTTCGATTTCGGCGGTGAGGGCGGCGTCCTCATATGAGTAGTTGCGCCAGAGGAGCCAGTGGTTCTTGACGATTTGTTCGAGGAGGCGGAATTGGCGGTCGTTGGCGGGCTGCATCTGGTCGATGAGGCCACGGCGGAGGGCGTCGAACTTTTCCTGGCGCTCCGTGGGGAGGACGGTGAAGGTGCGGGAGTAGTAGCCGTGTTTGTGGGCGTTTTGCGCGGAGGCTTTGCGGCCAGCCTCGGATTTCTTGCCGGCGGCGAGGCGGCCGTTGCGTTGGCCGGCGGCGCGGCGGGCTTCGGAAACCGAAGCAGATTTCCTTTGAGTGTCGTCACGGTGTTGATTCATGCGGGCTAATCATAGCGGGGGTACTCCAAATTACCGCAGTCTAGAAAGCGGCCGGGGGTGGCGCAAATCATAGATAACGAGCGGGATAAAGTTTATTTGTAGCCGGCGTGATTGGGCGGACGGCGCGGGCGAGACGCCGCAGAGTTGGACGCGGAAGACGTTTGACCGGAGTGGGCGATTGACGCAGGTGGCGGTGACGCCGGGCGCGGCATTGCCGGCGCCGTGGGGCGGTGAGAGTAATTTCATCAGCGTGGCGAACTATAGCTATCCGGCGTTCTCGGGGAGCCGGACGCTGACGCAGCAGGTAGACGCGGCGGGAAAGGTGAAGACGGAGTATCGGGATGGCCTGGGGCGATTGGTCTTCGTGGATCACGGTGTGCTGGGGGGAGGCGCCGATGGCGCGGCGGCGGGCTACAGCTATAACGGACGGGATCAGTTGCGTACCGCGAGCGAGCAGAACGTGTTGGGCAACCGGACGCGGAGCTTTCAATACGATTCCTTGGGACGACTTACCAGCACGGTGCAGCCGGAGAGCGGGACGAGCAGCTATACGTATTTCGCCGATGGGCAGCTGAAGCGAAAGACGGACGCGGCGGGGCTTTGGGTGGAGATGAGCTATGACGGGGCGCACCGCTTGTCGCGCAAGACGATGAGCACGGGCGAGGCGATCGACTATTGCTACGACGGAAAGGTGTACACGGGATCGGGATGCGGGGACTTGAGCGGGCGGAGCACGGACTTTTACGATTACCCGAAGGGACATCTGACGGGGGTAGGAACGGCGGGCGGGTGGACGAACCACTTGCGGGTGGATGAGTTGGGGCGTACGCTGAAGGTGGAGCAGAAGGCGTCGGACTTGGCGGCCAAGACCCTGGAGTACGAGTACGCGACGAATGGGTTTGTGAAGAAAATGAAGTATCCCTCTGGGCGAGAGTTGACGTTCACGCAGACGCGGGCATGGCGGACGCGGACGGCGGTGGGGCCTGGGAATCTGATTTACGCTTCGGACTTGGTTTATGGGGGTGACGGGGCGATGTTGAGCGGGAAGATGAATGGGACGGGGGCGAGCCGGCTGGAGGAGCGGCGGACCTATAACGCCTTGGGGCAGATGTTGACGCAGTCGGTGTATCGGGGTGAGGAGCTGGCGGCGAACTTGCGCTGGCGGATCACCAACGAGTACGGGACGAGCGGGAACAACGGGAATTTGAACAAGCAGTGGACGGAGACGGGCGAGGCGACTTACGGGGTGCGCTACGTGTACGACGGGGCCAACCGGATTCGGGGGGCGGCGGAGAACGCGCCGGGGGAGGCGAGTTTGTTGAACGGCGATTGCACGGCGGTAGGCGGGACGTGGTGCGTGAAGTACCGGATGGATGGATTCGGGAACGCTTGGACCGAGAACAAGAGCCTACTGGCGGGGGGCTTGATCCCGGCGGCGTCGACGGCTTTCGATGGTTCGACGAACCGGTTGGTGGGGGTGGGGTACGACGATAACGGGAACCAGCGGCAATGGTTGACGAATAACAACAAGTCGCGGGCGGAGTATGACAGCGAGGGGCATTTGCGGAAGGCGGGGATCACAACGGCGGCAGGGGGAACGGCGTGGGATGCGGCGCAGATGTTGACGGAGATGACTTACAACGGGATGGGCCAGCGGGTGAAGACGACGGTGACGCAGGGGGCGGCGGTGACGACGGTGCACTATGTGTATGGATTGGATGGGGAGGTGGCGGCGGAGTGGGAGAGCGCGCCTGGGGGAGGGGCAGCGAGGCAGTTTTTCGTGGCGGATCAGTTGGGATCGACGCGGATAAGGTTTGATGGGAATGGGGATGTGATTCAGCGGGTGGATTATGAGCCGTATGGGGTGGAGGTGCAGCGGGCTGGGGTGAGTGGGTATACGGGGAGTAATGAGGCGCGGGAGAAGTATACGGGGAAGGAGCGGGTGCCGGAGGTGGCGGCGGATTACTTCAATGCGCGGTGGTTGGGGATGGGGCTGGGGCGGTTTAGTAGTCCGGATCCGCTGTTGAATTCGGGTCGGCCATGGGACGCGCGGTCTTGGAATCGTTATGCCTACACCCTCGGCGAACCTATGGCTCTTGTAGACCCAGAGGGCCTCTATGAATACGGCACTTGTGACGGTACCCAAGAGCAGTGTAAGCAAGCCAGGGCAGATTTTGAGCGGGCGCTCGACAACGCCGCGAAAGCTGCAAGCAGTCTGAAGGACAAAAATGCTGCGAATGCCATCAAAGATTCACTGAAGGCGATCGGGAAAGCCGACCAAAAAAATGGCGTCGTCGTCAATTTTGATTTTTCTGGTAATGCCGGCGGGACTAAGGCGACTGGTCAATCTGTTGTCGTGGCCGGCGAGGATGGACGCCTCTCTCGCGTCAACCAAGTTGGAATCACGATAAATCCATTGCTGGTTCAAGCACTTGCCAAGAATCAAAACCTTCAGTTGGAAGCCACTTTTGCACAACTCGTTGCACATGAAGTTTTCCACATAGCGGACGCACGCGTCGATGCCAGTGAGCCGAAGAGTTTTGAAGAATACTTCCGCCGAGAATATCCTGCTTATCGGATCGGGAGCTTTGTGAATGAAGGCCTTAATCAAAATGCCCCGTTCGATCTCTGGAATGTAAGCTGGGCGAAGGCCAGCGATAAGCAAGTGCTAAGAGATAAGGCGATTAGGAAAATAATTAATGATTTTGGGCGGCATTTCCCAGGTGCACCAAGGTGATGTTATGATTGCCGTCGCCGGATTGGTTTCTTGGCTAGGATTGGTTTCTCTTCAGCTTCGCGGCGACGAAGCTTGCAACGCGATAAAGTTGCCGAAAGGGGCTGTTGGCCGTGTTCTGCAAATTGAGGGAGAAGTTGTAATATCCTTCGAGGAGCAGTTTATGATTGTCTCTAACTGTGGTGTGACAACATTCGTGAAGTTTCGCCGTCCCCTTATTGAAGGGAGCTTAGCTAAGGGCCAGCAGAGTGCCTCGTTGAGCCTTTTGCTTAGGGCTCAAGCCGATAAGTATAATCCGACTCAGGGTCTCCAAAAGCGACCGCATGCCCGGTTGAGCGGGGTTCTGCACTGCGGAACACGAGCTGGTCAGGTGATCGCGTGTGGAGAGAGCTCTCAGCCGCTTTTGGACGTCATCTCCATAGATCGTGTCTGGATCGAAGTTTCATTGATTGAGTGAGAGGAGCTCTGGCGAAGGATCAGAGCGCAGAAGTGAATTTTCACGGTTAACCCAAGGCCGTGAGTTCTAGTAAAAATGGATGAGTTGGGGCGTACGCTGAAGGTGGAGCAGAAGGCGTCGGACTTGGCGGCCAAGACCCTGGAGTACGAGTACGCGACGAATGGGTTTGTGAAGAAAATGAAGTATCCCTCTGGGCGAGAGTTGACGTTCACGCAGACGCGGGCATGGCGGACGCGGACGGCGGTGGGGCCTGGGAATCTGATTTACGCTTCGGACTTGGTTTATGGGGGTGACGGGGCGATGTTGAGCGGGAAGATGAATGGGACGGGGGCGAGCCGGCTGGAGGAGCGGCGGACCTATAACGCCTTGGGGCAGATGTTGACGCAGTCGGTGTATCGGGGTGAGGAGCTGGCGGCGAACTTGCGCTGGCGGATCACCAACGAGTACGGGACGAGCGGGAACAACGGGAATTTGAACAAGCAGTGGACGGAGACGGGCGAGGCGACTTACGGGGTGCGCTACGTGTACGACGGGGCCAACCGGATTCGGGGGGCGGCGGAGAACGCGCCGGGGGAGGCGAGTTTGTTGAACGGCGATTGCACGGCGGTAGGCGGGACGTGGTGCGTGAAGTACCGGATGGATGGATTCGGGAACGCTTGGACCGAGAACAAGAGCCTACTGGCGGGGGGCTTGATCCCGGCGGCGTCGACGGCTTTCGATGGTTCGACGAACCGGTTGGTGGGGGTGGGGTACGACGATAACGGGAACCAGCGGCAATGGTTGACGAATAACAACAAGTCGCGGGCGGAGTATGACAGCGAGGGGCATTTGCGGAAGGCGGGGATCACAACGGCGGCAGGGGGAACGGCGTGGGATGCGGCGCAGATGTTGACGGAGATGACTTACAACGGGATGGGCCAGCGGGTGAAGACGACGGTGACGCAGGGGGCGGCGGTGACGACGGTGCACTATGTGTATGGATTGGATGGGGAGGTGGCGGCGGAGTGGGAGAGCGCGCCTGGGGGAGGGGCAGCGAGGCAGTTTTTCGTGGCGGATCAGTTGGGATCGACGCGGATAAGGTTTGATGGGAATGGGGATGTGATTCAGCGGGTGGATTATGAGCCGTATGGGGTGGAGGTGCAGCGGGCTGGGGTGAGTGGGTATACGGGGAGTAATGAGGCGCGGGAGAAGTATACGGGGAAGGAACGGGATGCCGAGACGGGGCTCGATTACTTTGGGGCGAGGTACATGTCCGGGGCTCAAGGCAGGTTTACCAGCCCGGACCCTCTCCTGAACTCGGGTCGGCCATGGTTGCCACAGTCGTGGAATCGATATGCATACGCGCTAAACAACCCACTAAAGTATACCGATCCCACCGGGCTTTACGAATGGGCAGCTAATTGTGGATCGGGAGATACCCAATGCGAGCAGAACCGCCAAATGTTCCGGGACGCGCTGTCGACGGTGCGGACCGCTGCTGAGCAGCTAAAGGAAGGCTCCAAGGAGCGCAAGAAGCTGGAAAGCATTCTCGGCAAGTATGGCGACGAGGGCGAGAAGAACAAAGTCAAGATCGCATTCGGCGCAGCGGGCGGCTATCCGGCTGAGCAGAGCACCAGCTTTTTCAGCAGAACCAATACGATCACGTTCGACACGAACATGATTGGCAGCATGCTGAGCCGCAATGCCCAGGCGAACTCGGACTACAAGCCTTCCATTGGTTTCGCGGAAATCGTGACGCACGAGGGTTCCCACATGCTCGACAAGTTTTTTTTCGGGAACCCAGTAAACCGAGAAGGTTCGTACCGAACCGAGTTCAACGCCTTTGAATCGCAATCCTATGTTCCGATGTCGTTGAACCAGTATTCACATTACGGGTTCTGGAATCCCAGTTGGGCCGCAGCAGACCGCGAGACGCTCAGGCAGAAGGCGGTTCAGAAGATGGCCGAAGACCACGTTAACCAGATGTGGGGGCCACCGAAGAAGCCTTGACGGAGGGACTGAGCTATGCGAATTCTACTAGCAGCGTTGTTCATTCCGATGGTTTTTGCGTCTAGTCCGGAACGCGTCGATCTGTGCCGACTGCTCGACGATCCCGGCCAACATGCCGGCAAGGTGGTTGAGGTAAAGGGGTTCGTCAAGCCGCTGATGCACGGAACGTACCTCAATCAGGGCGGGTGTGATAAAGCGCTGTTGCTGGTGCTACCTGAGGAGATCCCGAAGTACAAAGGCAACGTCAAAGTGCTCAAAGACGCTGAGTTCGAGTCATTCGAGAAGGCCCGCTTCAATTATCAGCCGGAAGCTCCAACGTACTCGGCCTTATTCATCGGCGAACTTGAGTATGCGAAGAGCGGTAAGGGTTTCGGGTACAACAAGAACCATCGCGTTCGTCTAGTATTGCAGACCGTACGCGAGGGCGTTACCGACCGGTAACCACAGCCGAATCAGCTGTTGCCCGCAACAATTCCGTCCGCGCTACGCCGCCTCCTTTTCTAAGCTGTGATTGGGTACAGCCTGGGGATTTTGGGGATGGCACAGTGACGGGCTGTTGCGTCCCCAAGACACCAAGGCAAGATCACGTACGTGGGGAACTAACTGACGGCTGAGATATCATTCGGAGACGAAGCGGTTTAGCGGTAGGCTTCTTTGCGGTCGAGGACGCGCTCGATCTTGAGGGAGTCTTCTTGTTCGCGGAAGAAGACGCGGTGGTTCTGGGCGCGGAGCCGTATCATGGGCGGGGTGACGCCCTTGAGTTGCTTGGTGGCTCCTTCGCCGGTGAGGACATAGCGGCCGAGGGTCTTGAGGATCTGGATGGCGATGGGCTGCTCGATGGCACGAACGTCGGCCTTGGCCTGATCGGTCCAGACGATTTGCTTGGCCATGTTAGTTCTGGGCCATGGCTTAGGGTTCGCGGCTCATCTTCTCCCAGTCGGCCATGGAGAGGCCGAACTCGGCGAGTACTTGCTCATGCGGGATGGGGGCGTTGTGCTTGGACCATTCGTCGGCCTCGGCGATGGCTTTGGCTTCAGCGGGGCTGAGCGTATCGCTGTCTTCGATGTCGTCATGAATCATGACTTCCATCAACTGCACGACGGCGGCGAGCTTGTTGGGGCCAAGTTGGCCGACCAGTTCGTGAGCTTTGTCTTCGAGGGTGCTAGCGGCCATGGCGGTCTCCTGTTTGTGCGCTGGTGTTCTTGCGGAGGGAACTGCCGGCGACTAAAGAATGAATCAGCCGGACGACGGCTTTCTGATCGCGCTCGGGCAGGGTGGCGATCATCTGAAATCTTTTCCACTGGCGGCGGGCTTCGGGATCGTCTTCGGCGGGCGCAGCCTTGGGCGGCTTCAATCCCAGTAACTCGTCGGTGGAGACGTGGAGCGCCTGGGCCAGGCTGATGATGGCTGGGGCGGGTGGAAAGCCGGCTTCGGTCTCGTAGTAAGACACGGCGCGCTGGGTAGTGGCGGCGGCTTCGGCGAGTTGCACTTGCGTCAAGCCGCGAGCTTTGCGGAGGTTCTGGAGGCGTTCGCCAAAGCTGGACTCGGTGTACTTCTTTCGGGGCATCGCACTGGCGATTGTAAACGTCATTTTCTGGCTCCTTTCGATGTGGCGTTGACAAAACTTCCGTAAAACGTATACTCTCAGAGACGGTATTGCGAGGTCAAGTTCCTAAAAACGTGTAGCTGCCTCTTGACAGGATTTTGCGAAGGAGGCCGTTTTCATGGCACGCATCCCCGACAACGAGATCGAGCGGCTAAAGAAGGAAGTGGCGCTGGAGCGGCTGGTACTGGGCTTTGGGGTGGAGCTGAAGCGGCACGGGGCGGAGTTACTGGGGCGGTGTCCGTTCCACGACGATAAGACGCCGTCGCTGGTGGTGTCGCCGAAGACGAACCTGTGGCATTGCCTGGGGGCCTGCAACGTGGGTGGCTCGACCATCGACTGGGTGATGCGAACGAAGGGGGTGAGCTTCCGGCATGCGGTGGAGTTGCTGAAAGCCGATCATTCTTCTTTAGCCGCCGGGGAAGCTCGTGTGGTGAAGAAGGGTACGACCGCGAAGCTGGAAGCGCCGGTGAAAGCCGAGGCCGATGACCAGGAGGCGTTGCGGCAAGTGGTGGCGTTCTATCACGAGACGTTGAAGGAGTCGCCGGAAGCGTTGCGGTATCTGGAATCGCGGGGCCTCGCGCATCCGGAGATGATCGGACACTTCCAGCTTGGCTTTGCCAACCGCACGCTGGGTTATCGCTTGCCGGACAAGAACAGAAGGGAAGGCGCCGAGTTGCGCGGGCGCTTGCAGAAGCTCGGCATCATTCGCCAGAGCGGGCATGAGCACTTCATGGGCTCGGTGGTCTTCCCGGTGGGTAAGGTTTGATGGGAATGGGGATGTGATTCAGCGGGTGGATTATGAGCCGTATGGGGTGGAGGTGCAGCGGGCTGGGGTGAGTGGGTATACGGGGAGTAATGAGGCGCGGGAGGTGCTTGCGGGCGATGGCTGCTTGCCGATTGGAGGAGAGTTGGCCGGCGATCGCTAGGCGGAATCGGCTGGTAGCTGGGCGAGGTGGTGTTCCGCCGACGCCGATAGCGCGAGCGAGGTTCCCGGCGGCGTTACGACTCTGAGAATCACTGGCAGGACGCGACTCGATTTGCTTTGTTTTGAGGGGTTTGTGTGGTGGGGCGTTTGTTGGTCGTGGTGGTGGCGCCTATTCTTGGGCCGTTGGCGGGGTCTGGCTTCTGGCCGTGAATTGAGTCCGCTGGCGGAGGTTTGGTTGGTGGATTGTCGCTTCAGAACGCGGAATTCGGCAGGTGGCGGGGAGCACTATGCGCCTTGGTGGCGCTTGGCCGCCCGGTTTGGCGCACAGGCGTCGTGTGCGCGCCCGGAGGCGATGGTGGCGCCGCTGGATATCGTTGATTGGGCTCGCTTGCAATTTGGCTTTCAGGCCGATGCTGTGCAGGCGCAGGTGTTGCGGAGTACGTCGAAGCGCGGCATCTTGAACTGCACGCGGCAGTGGGGGAAGAGTTCGGTGACGGCGTTGAAGGCGTTGTGGACGGCGTTGCAGACGCCCGATGGGTTGGTGCTGGTGATGTCGCCGTCTAAGCGGCAGAGTGGGGAGTTCTTGAAAAAGGTCGAGGGCTTTGCGCGGCAACTGGGGTCGCGGGTGAAGGGCGATGGCGTGAACGAGTTGAGCATGGTGTTTCCGAATGGGAGCCGGATTGTGGCGTTGCCGGGCGTGGAGGGGCGGATGCGGGGGTTCTCGGGCGTGGACTTGTTGATCTTCGACGAGGCGTCGCTGGTGAGCGATGAGCAGTATTTCGCGGCGGGCCCGTGTTTGGCGGTGAAGGATGGGGCGATGTGGCTGCTTTCGACGCCACGTGGGGAGCGGGGATTCTTTTGGCAGACGTGGGAGCGCGGCGGCGAGGCGTGGGAGCGGGTGCGCGTGGAGGCTAAAGATTGCGCGCGGATCAAGCCGGAGTTTTTGGAAAGTGAAAGGGCGCGGATTGGCGAGGAGTGGTACCGGCAAGAATACTGCTGTGAGTTTGTGGGGACGGAGGCGAGCGGGTTCCGGCCGGAGTGGATCGCGGAGGCGCTTTATGAGGGAGGGGATGAACTTGAGTAAGTTGCAGCGTAAGTTCTACCAGCGCTTTCATGTGGGCGTGGATTTGGGACAGCAGCGCGATCATTCGGCGCTGGTGGTGGTGGAGGATATGTTGTTGAATCTGGGGACCCGCGACGCGGTGACGTTTGCGTTGCAGTGCGCGCGGCGGCGGGAGATCCGGAAGGTCCAGCGCGTGGCGCTAGGGACGGAGTACCGGAGGGTTGCGCGCGAGGTCCGGGCTTTACTGGAGGCGCGGGAATTGCAGGGGAAGGACGTGAGTGTGACGGTGGATGCGACTGGGGTGGGGAACGCGGTGGTGGAGATGTTGCGCGAGGAATTGCGGGGGCGGCGCGTGGATTTAACGCCGGTGATATTTACTGGGCAAGGGACGCAGCGGTACGAGGGGCGGAATTGCCATGTGCCGAAGAATGAGTTGGTGGACCGGGTGGCGCTGGCGCTGGAGAGGGGGGAGTTGCCGCTGCCGGGGAAGCTGCGGGGGGTGGCGGAGTTGGTGGAAGAGATGAAGGGGATGCAGCGGGCGCGGGGGTGGCGGGGGGCGCCGCGGTGGGAGACGGTGGGGAAGCATGATGATTTGGTGATGGCGTTGTGTTTGGCTTGGTGGAAGAGTGACGAGTGGCCGGTGCCGTTGAAGGCGCCGCGGGCGTTTTTGTGAGGGTGGCGAGTTGGGGTTGTGGGCTGGGCGAGGAGAGCGGCCGCGCCATGGGCCGAGTTGCCAGTGTGGCGTCTCCGCTATCGATTCTTTGTGCAGTGTATGGGAGCCTGGGTTCATGAAGACGACGGTTGAGGTTTCCGATGCTCTGCTGGCCGAGGCCAAGGCTCTAGCGGCCCGGGAGGGCGTGCCTTTTCGAGCGCTCGTTGAGGAGGGCCTGCGGAGCGCAATTGAAAGACGGAGCTTGAAGTCCGGCAAAGGATTTCGGCTGCGGGATGGGCGTTTTCATGGGAGAGGCGGTTTGCGAGCTAGTATCAACTGGAGCGATTTAGGGGCGCTCGCATCCGGCGACAAGCTTGGCGGCTGTGGCGATTGACCGTGGGATAGACGATGGCGTCCCTTTCATTGCGGGACTAGCAGCTTCCCCGATCCGCCACCGTCGCGGAGTTTAGATCCCGGTGAGACGGCATAGGCGGAGTAGTTCGAGATCGGTTAGCCGCAGGATTCGGTAGCGCGTGTAGAATGCCTTGGCCGCAGGATGGTAGAAGTGAAGGTCATTTGAACAAAGGACATCGGCTTGGCCGGCCCAGGCAGTCAAGAGGACTGGATCGTCTTGGGGATCGGGGAGGATTGGGAGCATGGCGGTGGCTGGCTCGACGATTTCAGCCAATAGATGCAGTCGCGAGACATACTCATCGATTTCGGCCGGGCTGAGGCCGAAGCGGGCCTGGAGGCGAGGGTAACGAAGAGTGCGTGCGACTTCGTCGAGCAAGTACTGCGAGAGCAGCAGCTTAAAAGCTCCATCGGAGACCAGTTCCATTAAATGGCGGGCCGGCCCAGTTGAACGGAAATGCGCCCGAACCAGGATGGAGGTGTCGAGGGTAACCCTCACGATTGAGGGAGGCGGCTGGCGCGGATGGCTTCCTCGATAAGTGCGAGTTCTTCTTCGGCCGAAATATACGGCAACGAGGCCTCGATCCTCTCCGCATGTGAAACTATGCTTGCAACAATGGCCTTGCGGGCTTCGGCTCCGGCGGCCGGCTTTACCATGGCAGCCTTGGCAGCGCGAATGCCCAGAACTTCGTCATCACTGACTGGTTCCCCCAAAAGCGACTCGGCTACCTGACGTTGTAAGGGCGTCAACTGCGTTACGGGCACGAGAATGTTTTTGTCCATCAATAACTCGTTTCCGATTTCAGAATAGCAACGTTCGCGAAACGCCGGGAACTGAAAGGGTTCGTCGAAGACTCGGCCGTCGACCTGTTTAAGGCGCTGGCTCGTCAATTTAGGCGCAAGTTGCCGCTGAAGCTGCGTCAATGATGAGGATGTTGAGGCTGGCGGCGGTCTGCGTGGCACCCATCAGGGGTACCTTGATCGTAGCGGTGGAGAGGGTGCGCTCCCGGATGTGGAGCGGAGTGAGGTTTCGGGGGCTCCGCTAGAGGGTGACATTGGAGGCCATGGCGACTGTCCACATGAGCGAAGCTGAACTGGCCCAAGATGTTCGCGGCGCACTTGCTAAAGTCCAACAAGGGCTGGAGATCGTTATCGAGCGAGAACACCGGATAATAGCGGTGCTGCGCGCGCGGTCGAGCAGCGGCCGTCCCATCCTCGAAATTCTTCGGGAAGCTAGGCTGCGCAACTCCACGGTGACTCTCGATGATGGCTTTAGCGAAGACCTGGAAAACATCGTCGCCGGCCACCATTTGCCTTGGAGGCCGCTCGCGCCGAAGTAAAGGGATTCGTTTCAGATTCGAGCGCGGTGATCCGCGCCGAATGCAACAAACAATCCCTCGATAACTTCGCCAAAGCTATTTCGCTCGCTCCATGGTTCAGCCGGCCTAGCTGCTGATTCCGTTTGCCTAATCGCACTCAACCAATAACGAGTCGCCTCGTTGACTTTACTTCGATGACTTCAGCTTGGCGAAGACTGCCAGGAGCTTCTCAGCACAAGCTCTTGCTTTGTCCGCGCTGTCGCAGTCACTCGCGACAACTCGTTCCACGTGAGCGCCCTCATGCACGAGAAACGTGGTCCGGTCATGAGCTTCCGCAGGGGTCTCTAGGTGGACGGTATCCCCGTCGACCTCGACGATCATCAAGACTCCATCCTTTAGAAGAACGAAATCTGGCTCTATTCGGCGATAGACCTCACCCCCGCGAAGGAAGACGGGAAGCGGTGCGAACGATACCCCCGACCGCTTCAAGGCACCGTAAAGAAATATCTCGGCTTGCGAGCGAAACAGGAGGCCATCGTGTGATCTCGCTGCGATGTTGTCAGAGCGCACGCGGCCCTGGTTCGTGACTCCCTTGCCCGCAACCCAGTCTTTGGCCTTATCACGCCATCCTTGCTTGGCGACTAGCTCTGGAATAATGATGACAGACTGGATGTAGTCGTTGTCGTGTTGCCTGGTCAGTGGGCGAGCCGTCTCGAGAATGGCGCTCTCGATAATTGAAACATGAGCTTCGACGACTGCATACACGCCAAATGGAACTTGAATGGTCAGCGTGTACTGACTGGTGCCTCCGTTCCAATTGTCATACCCTGTTTGTGCAATCGATGCGACTGAATCCGACAGAACCGCTACCGTTCGAGCGTCGCCCCGTTGGGCGAAAACTCTGGCCAGCGTATTCAGGAGCGGCTCGAGCCCTTCGTTGGTGAAAGAAAAGCCAGTGTGGTTTTTCACGTTATCGACGAGTTCGGTGTAACTGCCTTGATTTTCCCAGATCTCTGCGATTCGTCTGATCCAAGCCAAACGGTTTCGCAATTTGGCTAGAGCAGCCTCCAGCTAACAACCTTATCGCCAGACCGATGAGTCCTTGCGACTCGGCCTTCGTTGGGATTCGAGGTGTTTGGCGGCGATGGTGGCTTGCTGGGTCGTCGCGGCTAGGCGCGCCAGACGACTTCGCCGCTTACTATGGTGGCGATGGCGCGGCCTTTGAATTGTTTGTTGTCGAAGGGGGAGTTGCGGCTTTTGCTGGGGGACTTGGCTACTTCGTAGGTCCAGGTGTCTTCTAGATCGAGGATCGTTACGTCGCCCGGGAGGCCTGGGGTTAGGGCGCCTCGGTTCAGGCGGAGGATGTTGGCGGGGCCGGTGGTGAAGAGTTCGATCATGCGTTGGATGCTGATGTGGCCTGGGTTGACTAGGCACTCTAGGGTTAGGCCGATGGCGGTTTCTAGGCCTAGGATGCCGAAGGGGCAGCGTTCGAATTCTTGCATCTTGTCGGTGACGCTGTGGGGGGCGTGGTCTGTCGCGATGGCGTCTATGGTGCCGTCTTTCAAGCCGCCGATCATTGCTTCCACATCGTGGTTGCAGCGGATGGGGGGCTTCATGCGGTAGTTCGAGTCGTAGGGGATCATCTCGCCGTCGTGGATGGCGAAGTGGTGGGGGGTGATCTCGCAGGTCACCTTCATGCCTCGGCGTTTGGCCTCACGGACCATGGCTAAGGCGTTTTTTGTGGAGAGGTGGGCTACGTGGAAGTGGACTCCGGTGACTTCCTGCAGCAGAATGTCTCTCGCTACCATGACGTCTTCGCTACAGGCGGGGATGCCGCGGAGGCCTAGCTTCAAGGAGACTTCGCCTTCGTGCATGTCGCCGCCGGCGGAGAGGTTGATGTCTTCGCAGTGATCGATGACGGGGATGTTGAAGCTGGCGGCGATCTCCATGGCGCGGCGCATGACGCGGGAGTTCATTACGGGGCGGCCGTCGTCGGAGATCGCGACGGCACCGGCGTCGCGCATGGCGCCGATGGAGGCGAGCTCTTCGCCTTGGCTGCCTTTGGTGATGGCGCCGATCGGAAACACATTGACCTTGGCGGTGGAGCGGGCGCGCTCCAAGATGTAGCGGGTGAGGTGCGCGGTGTCATTCACCGGGTTGGTGTTTGGCATGCAGGCGATGGAGGTGAAGCCGCCCACGGCGGCGCACTTCGCGCCGGTTTCGATGGTCTCCGAGGATTCGAAGCCGGGCTCGCGGAGGTGGACGTGCATGTCGATGAAGCCGGGGGCGACGATCTTGCCGGTGGCGTCGATTTCTTCGGCGCCGCGGGCGGGGAGATTTTCGCCGACGCCGCGGACGATGCCGTTGGCGAGGAGGACGTCGGTGACGCGGTCGATTTTGTTGGCGGGATCGATGACGCGGCCGTTGCGGATTAGTAGTTTGGCCATTAGGAGAGGACCTTTTCTAAGACAGCCATGCGGACGGCGATGCCGTTTTCGACCTGGGTGAGGATGACGGAACTGGAGCCGTCGGCGACCTCGGTGGAGATTTCGCGGCCGCGATTGATGGGTCCGGGGTGCATGACGATGGCGTCGGGCTTGGCGAGGGCCAGGGTTTCGGAGCGGAGGCCGTAGAAGCGGAAGTAGTCGCCGGCGGGGAAGTTGGTTTCGTTGGTGCGCTCGAGTTGGACGCGGAGCATCATGACGATGTCGGTGTTGGCGAGGGCTTCGCGGATGTCGTAGGTGATGGAGACGCCGGGAGCGATGGACTTGAGGCCTTGGGGGACCAGCGGCGCGGGGCCACAGAGGACGATTTCGGCGCCGAATTTCGAGAGCAGGTGGATGTTGGAGCGGGCGACGCGGCTGTGGAGGATGTCGCCGATGATGGCGACGCGGAGGCCTTCGAGAGTGGGGCGGTTGTCGAGGATGGTGCGGGCGTCGAGGAGGGCTTGGGTGGGGTGCTCATGTTGGCCGTCGCCGGCGTTGATGATGGGGATGTCCATGTGGCGGGCGAGGAAGTGGGGCGCGCCGGAGGCGGCATGGCGCATGACGATGGCGTCGGGGCGCATGGCGCGGAGGGTGTTGACGGTGTCGAGAAGGGTTTCGCCCTTGGAGACGCTGGAGCCTTGGGAGGAGATGCTGATGGCGTCGGCGCCGAGGCGTTTGGCGGCGATTTCGAAACTGATGCGGGTGCGGGTGGAGGCTTCGAAGAAGAGATTGACGATGAGGCGATCTTTCAAGAGATCGAGGCGTTTGCCGCGCTGGCGCTGGATGGGTTGGAAGTAAGCGGCGCGGTCGAGGATGGCCGCGATGTCTTTTTTGTCGAGAGCCTCGATGTCGAGGAGGCCGTTGGGCATTCGTTAGACCTTTTCCACTAACAGAACCTTCTCTAGGTTGTCGATTTCCTGGAGTTTGACTTCGATGATTTCGCTCGCGGTGGTTTGGACTTTTCGGCCGACGTAGCGGGCTTCGATGGGGAGTTCGCGGTGGCCGCGATCAATGAGGCAAAGAAGCTGCACGCGCGCGGGACGGCCGTGATCGAACAAAGCGTCAAGCGCAGAGCGGACTGTGCGGCCGGTGTAGAGGACGTCGTCGGTGAGTATGATGTCCTTATTCGTGATGTCGAAGTTGATTTCGGTGGCGTTCAAGACGGGCTTGGCGCCGACGGTGGAGAGGTCGTCGCGGTAGAGATTGATGTCGAGGATGCCGACGGGAACGTCGAGTTTTTCGAGTTCGGAGATTTTCTTGGCGAGGCGTTGCGCGATGGGGACGCCGCGGCGGCGCACGCCAATGAAGGCGAGGCGGCTGAGGTCGTCTGATTTTTCGAGGATTTCATGGGCCAGGCGGACCAGGGTGCGGTCCATTTCGGAGGCGGACATGAGTTGGGCTTTTTCGCGAGTCGCGCTCATGGGTTTTTCTCAAGCTAGCATAGGGGGCTTCAGGAGGGCTTTTCGCCTTGATACGAATTGAACGCGGTGAGAACGGCGTGGTGGTGGCGGTGCATGAGTGGAGACCGTGGAGGCAGCGATGGATTTGGTTTGGGGGCTTGCTGTTTGTGTTTGTGGGGGTGCCTTCGTTGTTGGGGGGCTGGGAAGTGGCGGTCTTCATGGGGGCGATACTCGGCTATCCGATCGCGTTGCAATGTTTCAACGACCGTTATGTACGGGTGGACCGGGGCGAGATTGTTTGGTGGGAGAAGCCGTTGCCGTTGCGGCGGACGCGGCGGGTGAAGGTGGAGGACGTGGTGGAGTGGGCTTATGGAATGACGCCTCAGGGGAGGAATACGACGATGATTCGGTACTCGGTGGGCGTGGTGCGGCGGGATGGCAGGATCCTGCAGGCGATCGAAGGCGAGGATGCGCTTGCGGAGGCGCGAAACTGCGCGGAGATATTGGCGAAGGCGAGCGGCAAGCGGGCGGTGCAGCGGGGATCGATGCGCGGCAAGGTGGAGACGCGCATGGCTTGGATTCTGGTGGCGGTGACCGTGGGGTTGGTGGTGTTGGCGATGATTTGGATCTTGATGGGGAGTAGCGAAGGATGATCGTTCACGAATGGTTGGAGCGCCAGGTGAGATGGCCGTTGTTTCTGGGGGCGATCGCTTTCTTTGGCGGGTTCTTGTACTTCGCGAGCGGTTGGGGAGCGGCGGCGGTGATGGTGGGCGTGATTGTTTATCCGCTGGCGATGGCTTGCTTTAACCGGACGGAGATTTGGACGGAAGGCGAGCGGCTGCGGTGGCGTTTTGTGCCGGTGTATTGCAAGAAGAGCGGTGACGTGCGGCTGGAGGAGATTACGCACGTGTTTTATGGAGAGACGGTGAGGAGGAAGAATAGTTCGGATGCGCCTCGTTATGAGGCGGGGATTGCGCGTTCCAACGGGAAGCGGAATAAGCTGGTGAGCGGCTTGTTGACGTTGGAGGAGGCGAAGGAGTACGCGGCGCGGATTGCGGGGATGACGGGGAAGGGGATGGAGGCGGCGTGATTCGCGAGCGGCGTTACTGGGGTGGGGGCAGGTTGCGCTATCTTTTGTTGCTGCCGATGGGAATTGGGTTGCTGGGGTTGTGGGCTTGTGCGCACTCGACGAAGAATTTGCTGGCGGGGGCTCCTTTGTTAGGGTTGCTGATTTATGGTTGCGCGGTGTTGATTTGGGGGCGTATCGAGGTGGAGGTGGACGCGGCGGGGTTCCGGATTACGCCCGGGCCGATGCCGACGGGGGTTTTCGGGGAGGCGCAGGGGAAGGAGGCGGTGCGGCACTTGTTTCCGAGGTATCTACGGCAGTTAGAGGGGAAACATAACTGGGTGGATAACTATTATGCGGCGGTGGAATTGACGGATGGGCGTTGGTTGAATTTGCGGGGACCGTACCGGGATTGGGCGGGGGCTTCGGCGGCGTGTTTGGAGGTGGCGCGGTTGTGGGGCTTGCGGGAGGTGGGGGCGGGGCGGCAGGGATTTCCGGCGGGATACCGGCATTGGCGAGGGGCGGTGGTGGTGCTGTTGTGGGGCGTGGGGTTTGTCGCGGCGTTGTTGTGGGGGGCTTGGGTGGAGGTGAGCGGTTGGGGGAGGTGATCGCTCTGGGTGGTGTCAGGCTCCGGGAGCCATGATGATGCCGCGGACTGCGAAGTCCGGGTTTCGTGTGCGGCTCACGGCGCCTAGAAGGCGCGATGAGCCGCCAGAATGCCGTTGACTCAGAGACGCCGTCCACTGTTAGCCGTCCTATGCAAGGGGCAGGCGTTGAAGTGTCTCGCGGCCTTTTTCGGCCTGGAGGATAGGCCAGCGACATTGGCGCTGCCGCCCTCGAACGCAAGCCCGACATCGAAGTTCAACCAGGCGAAGACCAGACGGTGGCAAATCGGAGACAGCTGGGCAAGGCGGTTGATTTCGAGTTGGCCTTCCGGTATCCGGGGACAGGCTCAGGAAACCGCAAGTTCAGGCGCTTTTCCGCATCATCGACAACCCCGTCCGAAGCCCGTGACCCAGTTGGATTTGGCGTTTACTTGCAAATAATCGATTCAACCGATTGATTATTTGGTGAAGGCGCAGGGACGACTATCCCCAAGCTACGGCGCCGCGGGGTCTTCCAGGTAGGTGTAGCCGTGCATGCCTTCTTCGTAGTAACGCAGTAGCTGGCCGCTTTCGGTGTGGCCGATCATGCCTTGGCGGAGGGCGCTTTCCACGTCGCGGCGGAATTTTTCCAGTAGTTCCTTGGCGGAGAACTGGACGTAGTCGAGGACTTCGCGGACGGTGTCGCCGCGGACTACGGTGTCGAGGACAGTGTCGTTGTTATCGTTCAAGCTGACGTGGACGGCGTGGGTGTCACCCAAGAGGTTGTGGAGGTCGCCCAGGATTTCCTGGTAGGCGCCTAGGAGGAAGGCGCCGATGTAGTAGGGCTCGCCGGTGTAGTTGTGCAGCGGGAGGAATTTCTTGACGTCGCGGCGGTCGATGAATTGGTCGATCTTGCCGTCGGAGTCGCACGAGATGTCGCCTAGGATCGCGTTGCTGGTGGGGCGTTCATTTAGACGGTGGATGGGGACTAGGGGGAAGAGTTGTTTGACCGCCCAGCTATCGGGGAGCGATTGGAAGAGCGAGAAGTTGCAGAAGTAGGTGTCGCTTAGGTTGGAGTCTAGGTTTTCCAGTTCCTCGGGGACTTCGTCGAGCTTTGACACCAGGCGCTGGATGCGGCGGCCGATGGCCCAGTAGAGGGCTTCGCATTGGGCGCGTTGTTCGAGCGACATGTAGCCGAGGCTGAAGAGGTTGAGCGCGCTGTCGAGAGCTTGCTGCGCGTCGTGGAAGGATTCGAGGACGTTCTTCTGCGTGAGGCTCTTGAGGGTTTCGTGCAGGTCGACTAGCGGTTGTTCGCTGTCGTCGTTGATCGTGACATTTACGTCTTCGCCGCCGAAGCCGCTGACGCCGAGGACGTTGAAGACGAGAAGGCTGTGATAGGCGGCGATGGCGCGGCCGCTTTCGGTCATGATGACCGGGTGATCGACTTCGGCTTCGTCGCAAACATTCTGGATGTGATAGACGACATCGGCCGCGTACTCTTGCAGGGTGTAGTTGACGCTCGATTCGAAGTCGGTTTGCGAGCCGTCGTAATCGACGCCGAGACCACCGCCGACATCAAGGATCTTGAGGCCGGCGCCGGCCTTCTTCATGCCGACGTAGCAGCGCGCGGCTTCCGTGACAGCCGCTTTGATCTGGCGGATGTTGGTGATCTGGCTGCCCAAGTGGAAGTGGATGAGCGTGAGGCAATCCTGCATGCCGAGCGCCTTCAGTTGCTCGACGGCCTTTAGCGCTTCGTTGACCGTGAGACCGAATTTCGAGCGATAACCGCCGGAGCTCTTCCAGCGGCCGCTACCACGGCTGGCGAGCTTAATGCGGATGCCGATGGTGGGCATGACGCCGTGCTTCTGGGCGTATTTAACGATGAGGTCGAGCTCAGTGTACTTCTCGACGATGGGCGTGATGTCGCGACCGATCTTGCGCGCGAGCATGGCCATCTCGATGTACTCGTCGTCCTTGAAGCCGTTGCAGACGATGGGCGTGTCATTGTCGGCGACGCCGAGGACAGCTAGCAACTCAGGCTTGGAACCGGCTTCGAGGCCGAAGCCGAAGGTGCGGCCATAGTTGTAGACCTCTTCGACGACTTGGCGCTGCTGGTTGACCTTGATGGGGAAGACGCAGGTGTATTTGTTTTTGTAGTTGTGCTCGGCGATCGCGTTCAAGAACGCTTGATGGATCTCGCCCATGCGGTGCTTCAGGATTTCCCCGAAGCGGATGAGGATCGGCGCCTGGATGCCGCGCATCACTAGCTCGTCGACGAGCTTCTTCAGGTCGAGCTTGCGATGGAGATCCTTGCTGGGATGCACGAAGAGGTTGCCATTTTCACCGATGGTGAAATAGCCTTTGCCCCAACTGGGGACGTCGTAGAGTTCGTTGGCGTCGGTGACGGTCCAACGTTCGGTGGGTTCAAAGGCGGCGGCCGGATCGGCGAGCTTCAAGGTCAATTTCGGGGTACCTCTTCAAAAAATAACGCCGTCTTCGCCGACGGCGTGTTTTCACTTTGAGTGTCGTAAGAAAATTACGGCACCGCAATAGGCTAGACGCTTTGTAACCAAAAAATTATTCAGGAAATTCGGCGACGTAGACTTGCGTCGTGCCAGTGCGGTCGCTGGCGAAGGCGACTTTGCGTTCGTCGCGGCTGAAGCTGGGATGGGGATGGGTCCATTGCGGACCGTAGACGGTGTCGGCGCCGGTTTCCATCCAGCTCAGTGTGCCCAAGCTTTTGGCGGCGCTGCGGGCGGCTTCGAAATCTTCCTTCAAGGCGTAGCGGGAGGTCTTCCACTGGCTGCCGCCGTTGGTGGCTTGCGATAGGCAGATTTGCTGGCGCTGGCCGGTCGCGACGTCGATGAGTTGGATGCCTTCGTCGGGGTGATTGGAGTCGCAGAGTACCTTCGTGCCCGCGCGGTTGGGGGCGATGTGCCAGGAGTTGTAGTCGCAGATGGTGGTGATTTCGCGGGTCTGCCAGTTCATGCGTTTGAGGGCGTAGGGCCAGACGGTGAAGACAAGGTCGCCGGTGTCGCCGAGAAAGGTTTCGTGGACGAGGAATTCGTCGTTGCCGTGTTCGTACAGACACTCGAGGCCCGTGCCATCGCGGCGGACGCGGTGCATGCGCGGGGCGGGGTCGCCCGAGAATTCGATCCAATCGGGTTCGAGGGGGTGGAATTGGGGATGGATGATGGTGCGGGGGAATTCGATGAAGCGCCAATCAAGGCCATTCCAGCGGCCTGTGAGGATGCCGTTTTGGCTGTCGATCTTGGCGGCGGCGGTGAGCCATGCGCCGTCGCTCGAGATGCTGCATTCGCCGATGCTCGCGCCGGGACGTTTGGCGATCTCGCGTTCGGCGAGGGTGAAGCGGTTGATGGCGAGGATGGCGCCCGCGCGGACGAAGCAGATGTCTTCGCCGTTGGGGTGCAGGGCGGGGCTGAAAGGATGGATGCCGGTCTCACCATGCGTGAGGCGGCGTTTGTTTTCGCCCGAGGGGTAGCTAAGATCGTAGAGATGCGCGGGGCCGCTTTCGTAGGAGGTGAAAAAGAGGCCGTCGTCGTTGGGGTAGAAGCTCGATTGGAGAAAGTACGACGGGTGGCTGATGGCGGCGCCCGATGTAAGCTGCCTCACCAGCGCACCCGTCGCGGGATCCCGGTAAGAAGTCACTACTTGCGCCCGAGGTAGAGATCGCGGCCTTTGACGAGCGCTTCGATCTTACGGTCGCTGACGGAGCGCTTGAGCATCCAGAAGCCGCAGTCGGGATGGACCCAGCCGACGCGGCCGGGGCCGAGTACGGATTCGGCTTTCTCAATGCGCTTGGCGACTTCGTCCGGCGTTTCGACGTGGTTGACCTTGATGTCGATGACGCCGATGCCGATCTTGATTTGCGGGGCGACGTCTTTCAGGGAATCGAGGTCTTGCACGGGGCGGTGGGCGAGTTCGAGCACCAAGTGATTGGTGTGGAGGCTGTTCAAGAACTGGATGAGCTTGTCCCAGTGGCCCTTCTGAATGGTCTGGCCGCCGTAGTTGCCGAAGCAGAGATGGACGGCGGGAGTGCCGGTGATGGCGTCGAGCACGAGGTTCATCGACTTTGCGGCGAGCGGCCAATCGTCGGGGTTGCCGGGGATGTTCGCTTCGTCGACCTGGACGCACTGGCAGGGAAGGTCCTTCACTTGTTGCGCGAGGACTTCGCCCAGGGCCATGGTGAGCTTCTCGAAGCTGCCGTAGTGGTTATCGAGCAGCGTGCGCGACAGCATGTAGGGGCTGGTGACGGTGAACTTAAAGGGGCCACCGGCGACGCTGGCGGCGAGTTCACAATCGCCGAGGAGGTTCAAGCTGCCTTCGCTCAACGCGCCTTCGACCACGCCGGCGGCCTTGCGGCGGAAGCCCATGGTTTGCTTGCGCGCGAAGGCTTCGTGGTCGCTACGGCCGACGTTGGTGCGGATGCCGCCCATGGGACGGATGAAGTACTCGATCATCCCGTTGGTGTCGGGATGATTGACATCGAAACGGTAGAGCTCGCCGTCGGTGGGCAGGTCGATGCCGGCTTGCTTCTGGATATCGAAGACGACCCGGGTGGCGTCGAGGCGCGCTTGCTCACTGGGGAGCGCGGCCAGCCATTCGGGGACGGGATAAGAACCGACGGTTGTGGTCAGTATGGAGGGGTTAGACGACATAAGGCTTGCGGTAGTCGCGCGTTAGAAGCTTGTCGGCATCCGGCGCGCCTACAAACTTCAGTTTGGCTGCGTCGAATTCGAGCTTCCGGCCGATGCGATACCCGATGTTCGCCAGGTGGCAAACACCAGCGGACAGTGCGCCGATTTCGATGTCCGCGTTGAGATCTTTGTGGTTGCGGCTCTTGACCGCTTTGAGGAAATTCGCCATGTGGCCGGAGGTATCCCAGATGCGGTCCTTCGGCTTGACTTCTTCGGAGAGAGTTAGCTCTTCGCCTTTGTAGATTTCATAGCCGTTGGAATCGACGGAGAGGATGCCTTCCGATCCGAAGAAGATGTTGCCCACGGTGTTGGCGCCGCGTTTCTTCAAGGGCCAATCGGGGCCGCTAGGGAGGCCGCGGACTTCGAAGACCAGAGAGCGGCCATCGCCGTAATCAAAGGTCGCGAGTTGCGTGTTCGGCGTTTCCTGATCGTCGTCGTAGACGAGCTTGCCGCCGGTGCAGACGACGCTCTTGGGCCATTCGACGCCCATGCCCCAACGGGCGATGTCCATTTCGTGGACGCCTTGGTTGCCGATGTCGCCGTTGCCGGTGTCCCAGAACCAATGCCAGTTGTAGGCGAAGCGATTCTGCGTGAATTTGCGCATGGGCGCGGGGCCGAGGAACTTGTCCCAATCGATGCCGGGAGGCGGCGTGTCGAGTTCGGGCGTCCGGCCGATGGACTTGCGGCGCTTGTAGCAGAGGGCCTTGGCTTGGTAGATCTTGCCGATGACGCCTTCCTGAAGGCGTTTCATCGCTTCCATCTTGTGCGGGATGCTGCGGCTTTGGGAGCCGACCTGGATCATGCGGCCGTGCTTGCGGGCGGCTTCGACCATCTTCTTGCCTTCGTAAATGTTGTGGGAGGCGGGCTTTTCGACGTAGACGTCCTTACCGGCTTCAACGGCCCAAATGGCGCCGAGGGCGTGCCAGTGGTTGGGCGTGGCGAAGCTGACGGCGTTGACCTCCTTGTCGGCGAAGACCTTCTTCATGTCGTCGTACTCTTTGGGCTTCGTGCCGGTGAGTTTTTCGACGAGGGCTTGGCCGCGCTCACGGCCTGCTTGGTTGACGTCGCAGACGCCAAAGAGGTCGACTTGATCCTTCAACTGGCCGTAATTGTTGATGTGGTCGCGGCCGCGGCCGCCGATTCCGATGACGACGAGGCTGGGGCGGTCGTTAGCGCCCATGACGCGCTGGGCTGCCGCGGCGGTGGCGGCGCCGAGGAAAAACCGTCTAGAGTTGAGAGGATTCATGGCGATTTACTTCGCCCCCATCATACAGTAGAGGCAATGACATTCACCGGAAAGGTCGCGGTTGTGACGGGCGGCGCGAGTGGTATTGGTTTGGCGGCGGCGAAGTTGTTGCGCGAGCGTGGGGCGCAGGTTTATATCTGGGACTTGCAGACCCCGCGGGAGAAGACGGGGATCGCTTCGCTGGAGATCGATATTTGCGATAACGCGGAGGTGGAGGCGGCGGCGCGGAAGTTGTCGCGCGTCGATGTGTTGGTGCATTCGGCGGGGATTCAGACTTATGGGACGGCGCTTTCGACTAGCGATGAGGTGTGGGAACGCACGATGGCGGTGAACGTGACGGCGGCGTTTAAGGTGACGCGCGCGTTGTTGCCGTTGATGGTGACGCAGGGCGGGAGCATTGTGATGGTGGGGAGCGTGCAATCGGTGGGGGCCGTGGCGAACTCGGCGGCCTATGTGACTTCGAAGCATGCGATTTTGGGGCTGACGCGGTCGATTGCGCTGGACTATGCGAAGCAGGGCATTCGCGCGAATTGCGTTTGTCCGGGGGCGATCGATACGCCGATGTTGCGGCATAGCGCGGATTTGACGGGGGATGTGGAGGGGACGCTGGAGGCTTGCGCGAACGTGAGCCCGATGGGGAGGCTGGGGCGGCCGGAAGATATCGCGCGGGTGATTGCGTTCCTAGCGAGCGAAGAGGCGGATTTTGTTACGGGGACGGCGTTCCTGGCGGATGGTGGGGCATTGGTGCCGATTGGGGGGGCGGCGTTTCAGGAGAGTGGTACGGCCCGGGCGGGGGTGTAGGCTCCCCGCCGCAGAAGAGTGGGCAGCGGTTGGCAGCCCCGCTTAGGCTGGCACGGGCTCGACGGTCTCCGCTTCGAGGATTGTGGCGATGGAGTGGAGGACGGCGGCTAGGCGGACGCTCGCGAGGATGACCTCCTCGCCGACGCCTTTTTCGCGGAGGACTTTTTCGTGGGAGGAGACGCAGGTGGCGCAGTTGTTGATCGCACTGACGGCTGTGCACCAGAGTTCGAAATCGACGTGGCCGGCGCCGTGCGAGCGAATTACGTTCATGCGGAGCTTGGCGGGGATCGTTCCGTACTTTTCGTTCGGCGTCAAGTGCAGGAAGCGGTAGTAGACGTTGTTCATGCCCATTACGGTGGCGGCGGCCTTGGCGCCGCGCATTTGCTCGGGCGTCAAGTGCTTTTCGGCCTCGGTGAAGATGGCCTCCGTGAGTTCCACGTTGCGGCAGGCGATGGCGCAGGCGACGAGGGTTCCCCAGGTTTGGACGGGCGTTAGCTCCGGCTGGTTGAGGAGCGAGCTCATGTTGAGCTTCATGTCCTTGGCGTATTCGGGGAGGGAGTTCAGAATTTTTTCGAGGCTCATCGAGATCTTTCTTGGGGGTCTTTCTTGTTGGATGAAAAGAGAAGCGGCCGGATTCGATGGCCGGCCGCCTTCAGGACCTATAGCTGACTTAGGTAAAACTTAGACCTTGAGGACGGCGTCGCCTTGCTTCCAGTTGCAGGGGCATAGCTCGTCGGTCTGGAGAGCGTCGAGCACGCGGAGAACTTCCTGCGGGTTGCGGCCGACGCTCAGGTCCGTGACCATGGTGAAGCGGATGATGTTTTGGGGATCGACGATAAACGTCGCGCGTTGGCAGACGCCGGCGTTGGGATCGAGGATGCCAAGGCTCTCGCTCAACTCTCGCTTCACGTCGGCGAGCATGGGGAAGGGAAGGTTCTTGAGGTCCTCGTGGTGCGTGCGCCAGGCGTGGTGCACGAATTCCGAGTCCGTGGAACCGCCGAGGACTTGGGTGTCGCGATCGGCGAATTCACCGTTCAACTTGCCGAAGGCCGCGATCTCCGTGGGGCAGACGAAGGTAAAGTCCTTGGGCCAGAAGAAGTAGACCTTCCACTTGCCGCCAAAAGAATTTTCATTGATGTCCGTGAAGGCCTTCGAGAGGTCCTTATCGGTGCTTACGGTGGCCTTCACTTCGAATTTCGGGAAGGCTTGTCCTACTCCTAGCATTGTTCGTTGCGTCTCCTATTTCTTTTGTCTACAGTTCCGGCAGAGGCCGAGAACTTCCACACTTACTCGATGCACGGCGAAGCCCCGGGGAAGCGGCTTCTTTAGCTTTACCGGCTCAAAATCCTTTTCATCGATATCTTCGATGCGCTTGCACTCGACGCAGACCAAATGGTGGTGCGGCTTGGTGTTGCCGTCGAAGCGCAGCATGCCGTGGTGCACGCTGACCTCGCGCACGAGGCCGTGTTCGGCGAAGGTTTTCACGCTGTTGTAAACCGTCGCTAAAGAAAGCGACGGCAACTTCTTTTTCACGCGTTCGTAAAGCGATTCCGGCGTGGGATGCTCGTGCATCCGGGCTAGCTCCTCAAAAATCACGAGGCGCTGGTGCGTGAGGGCGAGGCCGGCGTCGTGGAAGAGTTGTTTGGTCTCTTCCAGATCGGGACCGCGCTTCATAATTTCTATTGTTTTAGAATCGTTCTAATTTGTCAACTGGGCTGGCGCTTCTGCACTTGACTTAATGTGTTCGAGGACGCGGGCGTGGATGCGGTGGATGATGGCGTCGCTCCACCAGCGCCAGTAGGAGGCGGGCGCGAGGCCGTGGCGGTACCAGGTGCTGCCGTGGAGACGGGTGCGGCGGCCGTTGTCGAGGGCTTCGAGGCGAAACTCGCCTTGTTGGCTTGAGAGGAAGCCTTGGAGGTGGGGCGGGTGGATATCGAAGAAGCTGAGTTCGCGCATGGGTTCGGGGTTGCTGGTGACGGAGAAGGCGAGGCGCCGGTGGGGTTCCCAGACGGTGATGGGTTCGACGAAAGGGCCAGTGGAGAATTCGCAGTAGCGGATGGCGCCAACGCTGGCGCCTTCGATGCGGGCGCGGATGGGGTAGGCGATGCCGGCGCGGAAGAGGAGTTCTCGGGGCGCGGGGATTTCCGGGAAGGCGATGACGATGGGCCAGACGGATTCCGGTGGGGCGTTGATTTCGACGAAGCTGTTGACGCGGTGGATGGCTGGTGGGGTGGTTCGGTTTGCTTCGACGGCGGCCATGAGAGGCGCGGCTAGGATTGAGGTGGCAAGAGTCATGGGTCCGGCCCAGCGGTGGATGCCTGGGGCGCGGACGATGTTGCCGATGAGGACGCCGAAACTTCCGAGCAGAAAGGCCAAGGGCGCGGCCATCAAAAGGCAGATCACGCCTTCCACGGCAAGCGCTAGGAGGAGCGTGCCGGACAGGCATTGCGCCAGCATCGTCACTTGGAGCGCTCTGATAAAGGCGCGGTCCTCGCGCCCCGTCTTGTTGACGAGAAATTCGGAAGCTACTCCCATGGCGACGGGAACCGCGAAGAAGAGGCCCCATCCGTATGAGCGCAACGCGAGAGTGCAGAGCGCCGCTAGGCAGAAACCTCCGACGGCGACCGCGAGGGTCGCGGGTAACAGGCCCATGCGGAGGCCTTCGGGCGCCGATGGCGAGGCGGTTTCGGTGTCGCCGTCGGGGGCGACGAGCAAGGCCAGGAAGAAGATCAAGTTCACAAGGGGGATGAAAAAGAGACTGGCGAAGAAGGGACTTCTGCCAATGCGCCGCAGCCGCATGACGCTGAGCCAAACGCCGAGGCAAACGAAGGGAGTAGCCACCAGCGCGTGGCCGAAGGCTTCCGGTTGGTGGTCACCAATCAGGCGCGCGAGGCCTTGCGTAACGGGCAGCCAATAGTACCAGGCGGAAAATGGGCGGCCGTAATACGCGGAGACGGCGGTGTCCAGCGCGTACTTCAAGACGGCGAGGCCGAGCCCCCAAGCCAGATACTGCCAACGGCCGATGCCTCGCATACCCGCACGCTAGCACGTAAACTGAAGGTTGCCCCCCTTTCACTTTGAGCTGGAAGCCGTTTGTCCGGAGACAAAGGCGCGCGCCGGTATTCTGCATACACCGCATGGCCCCGTTCCGACGCCGATTTTCATGCCGGTCGGGACACAGGCGTCCGTTAAGGGCGTGATGCCGCGGGATTTGATTGAGGACGTCAACGCGCCGATCATTCTGGCGAACACGTATCATCTCTACCTGCGGCCAGGGCATGAGACGGTGCGGGACTTGGGCGGATTGCACGAGTTCATGCAATGGCCGCGGCCGATTCTGACCGATAGCGGGGGCTTTCAGGTCTTCAGTTTGAGCGAACTGCGCAAAGTGAAAGAGCAGGGCGTCGAGTTCCAAAGTCATTTGAATGGGGACCGGCATACATTCACGCCGGAGTCGACGGTGGATGTGCAGTTGGCGCTGGGTTCGGACATCATGATGGTGCTCGATGAGTGCACGGAGTACCCGGCGACCTATGAGCGCGCGAAGTCGAGCATGGATTTGACGATTCGCTGGGCGCGGCGGGCGTTCGAGCACTACCGTGGCCCGCGCGAAGAAAAGACGAATTCGCATGCGTTGTTTCCGATCGTGCAGGGCGGGATGTATCGCGACTTACGTTTGCACTGCACGGAGGAACTGCTCAAGCTCGACGCATACGGTTACGCGATTGGCGGATTGAGCGTGGGCGAGCCGAGGCCGGAGAGTCAGGCGATGGTGGAGGCGGTGGCGCCGCTGTTGCCGGAGCGCAAGCCGCGTTATGTGATGGGCGTCGGCTTGCCCGAAGAGTTGCCAGAGTATGTGGCGCGCGGCATCGACATGATGGACTGCGTGATGCCGAGCCGGAACGCCCGCAACGGTTGCCTTTTCACCAGCGAAGGCCGGCTCATCATCAAGAATGCAAAGTACAAAGCCGACCCCAAGCCGCTCGACGAAAAGTGCGGCTGCTACACCTGCCGGAATTTTTCGCGGGCGTATCTTCGCCATTTGTTCTTGGCGCAAGAGATCCTGTTCAGTACTCTTGCCACCATCCACAACCTGCGCCATTACCTTGAAATCGCTCGCGGGATGCGAGAGAGTATTCTAGGCGGCACATTTCCCCGCTATCTCGCCGAAGTGCGCGCGCAAGCGTCTGTCCTTGACGGCGAACGAGAATCGTCCTGAAGAATTAGTAGAATCTGTTGGTAGATCCCATAAATTTGTCCATGTTCCTACCCGCTTTCCTTTTGCAGGCGGCTGGAGGCAGTTCCATGTTTGGCCTCTTGCTTCCTGTCGCCATGTTCGCCGTCATGTATTTCCTGATCATCCTGCCGCAGCAGCGGCAACGGAAGAAGACGCAGGAGATGCTGTCGAGCCTCAAGAACGGCGATGAAGTGGTGACGAATGGCGGCATCGTGGGAACGATTTTTTCCTTGAACCCCGAAGACGATACGATTGTTCTTCGGATCAAGCCGGATAACGTCAAGCTGCGCTTTGCCCGGCAGAGCGTCGCGGCGCGCGTTCAGACGGAAGGCGCGGAAGCGGCCTAGGTAGTAGACCCAAAAGAAGCCAGCGGGAAAATCGCCTCAGCAGGCGTAATCGCGGCCAAACGCATTAGGAAACGGAAAGGTTTCGTTATGGATAGAAGTCTTTGGATCAAGCTCGGCTCCATCTTGGGAGTGACTTTGATCTGCCTCTACGGCATTATCGGGTTGCCCACCTCGAAGGAGCAACTGGTCGAGAATTTCAACAAGAACATCCGCCTCGGCCTGGACTTGAAGGGCGGCAGCCAGTTGGTGTTGCAGGTGCAAGTGCAGGACGCCTTCAAGGCCGAAGCCGATCAGGTGATCGACCGCATGAAGAACCTGCTGCAAGAGCGCAGCATCGAGTACGCATCCTTCGACCGCAACGAGCCGGCCAACATCGACGAGGCGAGCAAGATTCAAATCGACGCGAAGGGCATTCCGCTCAACAAGGCGGGCGACTTCCGTTCGCTGGTGAACGACAACTTCCCGGATTGGAGTCTCGCGGCGAGCGGGACCGACTACCGGATCACGATGAAGCCATCGGCGGCGCTCGACTTCCGCAAGAAGACCGTGGCGACGGCGATCCGCACGATTGAGAGCCGCATCGACGGCTTGGGCTTGGCCGAAGCCAGCGTGCAGCAACGCGGCGCGGCCGAGACGGAGCCGGAGATTCTCGTGCAGATGCCCGGCGTCGACGACCCGGCGCGCATTAAGCAGATTTTGCAAACCGCCGCTCTGCTCGAACTCTACGAAGTGCAAGAAGGACCCTTCGCCTCCCGCGACATGGCGCTCAATCAATTCAATGGCATTCTGCCTCCCGGCACAAAGCTGGTGAAGGGCCAGGGCGCGCAGGAATCGTACTTCCTGTTGAAGCGCAATCCCGTGATCACGGGCCGCGACTTGAAGGACGCCCGCCCCTCGCAAGACAACATGAGCGGACAGTGGGAAACGAACTTCGTGTTGAGCCAGGAAGCCGCCAAGCGCTTTGAGCGCTTCACGGAAGCCAACATCAATAAGCGTCTGGCGATCGTACTCGATAACCAAGTGCGCAGCGCGCCGACCATCCAGAACAAGATCTCCGACAACGGCCGCATCACGGGCGCGGCGAATCAGCAGGACGCCAACGACCTCGCTTTGGTGCTGCGCGCGGGCTCGCTCCCGGCGAGCATCGTCTATCTCGAAGAGCGCACCGTCGGCCCGAGCCTGGGCGCGGATTCGATTCGCGACGGCTTGATGAGCGGCATGGTGGGCTTGGCCGCCGTGGTTTTCGTGATGTTGATCTATTACAAGAAATCCGGCATCAACGCGACCGTGGCGTTGATCTTGAACGCGATCATCCTGATCGCGATGCTCGCGTGGTTCGGCGCGACCTTGACGTTACCGGGCATCGCCGGCGTGGTGCTGACCATCGGCATGGCCGTCGACTCGAACGTGCTGATCTTCGAACGCATCCGCGAAGAACTGCGCAGCGGCAAGAGCGTGCGCGCGGCGATCGACGCCGGCTTCAATCGCGCTTTCCTCACCATCATTGACACCCACGTGACGGCGGTGGTTTCCAGCGCCTTCCTGTTCATCTTCGGCACCACCAACGTCAAGGGCTTTGCCGTGACGCTGATCATCGGCTTAATTGCCAACGTTTTCACCGCCGTGTACGTTTCCAAGTTCATTTTCGACTGGGAACTGAGCGGCAACAAGAAGGCCACCACCTTGAGCATCTAGCCGCATCGGCTGGATCTCGTGTACAAATATCAAACACTTCCGCCGTCGAGCGAACTTTTTGCGCTCCGGCGGGAACTAGAAAGGAACGGCCGGTGTCTGATCTAGACAAGACACCCGCCGAAAGGCAGCATGGAGCTTTTTCGCGACGCAAATTTCGATTTTTTGGGCAAGAAGTGGCCCTTCATCATTGGTTCGTTGATTCTCACCGCAGTGGGTCTCGGCAGCTTGGCCATGAAGGGCGGCCCGCGGTACGGCATCGACTTCAAAGGTGGAACTTTGCTTTATGTGAAGTTCGCGGAGAAGCCGAGCGAAGAGGCGGTACGCACCGCTTTGGCGAAGAAGATCTCGGGCGAGGTGTCCGTGGTGGCGGTGCAGGGCACGAACGAACTCATGATCCAAACGGAGATGAAGAGCGACAAGGATTTGCAGTCCACCCGGCAAACGATCGAGACCACTTTGGCGGAACTCTACGGAACCGATAAGTCGAAAGCCGATCTCGCGCAGTCATCGGCCGGCGCGATCTACGAGCGCCTGCTGATGCCGCTCCAGCGCGGCGGCGTGTTTATCGACGACGCCGATTTGCGCAAGCTGAGCGGCGCGATCACGGAGTTCCGCGATAAGCAGAATGGCGGATTGGTGGCGAATCTGGATTCGCTCAAGACGCTGCCCGGCATGACGGATCAGATCATGACCGTCATCAAACAGGAATTCATTCCCGGCAAGTACCAGGTACGCAACACGGAAGTTGTAGGCCCCAAGGTGGGAAGTGAACTACGTACCAAAGCGCTGCTGGCGACTCTTTACGCGCTAGCGGGGATGTTGATATATATAGGCCTTCGTTTTGAGTTTGCGTATGGCTTCGCGGCCGTGATCGCGGTCTTGCACGACACGATCATCACCCTCGGTCTTTTTTCTCTCTTTGATAAGGAGATTTCCTTGACAGTGGTGGCGGCGATCCTTACATTAGTTGGTTACTCCATGAACGACACGATCGTGGTCTTCGACCGCATTCGTGAAAATCTGCAGAGAGGGCGTAAGGGAAACTTGACCGAAATCGTGAACCGCAGCATCAACGAAACGCTGAGCCGCACGATCATGACCTCGGGATTGACTTTCCTCACCGCCGTCGCGCTGTGGTTGTTCGGAGGCCAGGTGTTGAACGGCTTCGCCTTCGCCCTGGTGGTTGGCATCATGGTTGGAACGTATTCGTCGATTTTCGTGGCTAGCCCGATTTTGATCTTCTGGCAAGATTACTTCGGCAAGAAAAATCAGAAGCCCTCCGGAGGGGCTCCCGTCACGGAAATCAAGGCGACGGCCCGCAAGGCCGTGGCGAAATCATAAAGACACCTGACGCCGGGTTGGGGCTCGTATCTCTCACGGGCGCGGCAAACAGGGAAAGGACCGTTGGAATGTTCGAGCAGAGTTTAATTCAGGAACAAAATCAAACTCGCAAGGCGAGTTCGGTAATGATCTCGTTCTTGGTGCAGATGGCGCTTCTCACGGTAATCGTGATCATCCCGCTGATCTACTACGAGAACCTGAGCGTTAACGCTCTAAGCAGTTCTTTGGTGGCGCCCCCTCCTCCACCGCCTCCTCCGCCGCCTCCCGCACCCGTGCAACAACAGGTGAAGGTGAAAGTGATCCCGAAGCAATTCAACGCCAACCAGTTGATGGCTCCGAAGCAAATCCCGAAACAGGTGGCCATGATTTCCGAGGAGGAACTGCCTATCGCCTCCGGCGTCTCCGGTGGCGTGCCGGGCGGTGTCCCGGGCGGCGTCCCCGGTGGCGTCATGGGTGGTTTGATCGGTTCGATTCCGAACGCGGCCCCGCCTCCTCCCAAGGCCGACCCGCCCAAGCCCAAGCCGCCTTCAGCGCCCGTCCGCGTCGGTGGTAACGTGCAGAGCGCGAAGCTCGTGCGTCAGCCCCGTCCCGTTTATCCACCGCTGGCCCGTCAGGCGCGTATTCAGGGCAAGGTGATCTTCAACGCGATCATCGCAAAGGACGGCACCATCCAGAATCTTCAAATGGTGAGCGGCCACCCGCTGCTCGTACAGTCCGCCACGGACGCCGTACGTCAGTGGGTCTACCAGCCCACCCTTCTCAACGGCGAAGCCGTCGAAGTCATTACGACGATCGAAGTTAACTTCACCCTGAGTCAATAAGAATTCGCGGACCTTCCGGGGTCCGCGTTTTTCGTAGTCCTAAAACAAAACCCAACAATCAACTCGCAGGAGAAAATTGCATGCTTCTTTCTATGCAATCCATGGGCTTCTTGTTGCTGCAAGAAGTCGGATTTGACGCCATCACGATGTGGAACCAAATGGGTTTCCTCGCGAAGGCCGTCGTTATTATTCTGTTCATCATGTCGGCCTGGTCGGCCGGCGTCATGATCGACCGTATCATCGCGTTCAACGCGGCGCGCACGCAAAGCCGTTTGTTCGCCCCCGCGGTGGCCGGCGCTCTCCGTGAAGGAAAGCTCGACGAAGCGATCAAGATCGCGGACCGCTACAAGAAGTCGCATTTGGCCAAGGTCGTAGTCGCCGGCTTGCAGGAGTTCAAGGCGCATCAGCTAAGCAGTGAAATATCCGGGGAAACGGTGGAAGCGTCGCAGCGCGCGCTAGAGCGCGCCGAAGCCATCGTCAACGCCGAATTGAAGCGCGGCGTTTCGTCGTTGGCCACCATCGGTTCGACGGCTCCCTTCGTCGGTCTGTTTGGTACGACGGTCGGTATCGTGAACGCGTTCAAAGGCATCGCCAGCGAAAAGTCGGCGGGTCTCGGCGCGGTCGCCGGCGGTATTTCCGAAGCGCTGGTTACCACGGCGCTCGGTCTGTTCGTCGCCATTCCGGCGGTCATGATGTTCAACTACTTCACCAACAAGCTGGAAGCTTTCGGTATTGAGATGAACAATTCCAGTTCGGAACTGATCGACTACTTCATCAAGCGTTCGCAAGGCGCCCGCAAGGCGTAGTCCTCTGATACCGACTTCAAACAAAAAATAGGAGAAGTCCTCGCGAGTTTTCCGGCGGGAGCTACCGCGAAAGCGTTAGCTCCCCCCGGGTTGGATCACGAAAACTCCGAAGAGGGCGAAAAGAAATGGCAAGAAGAAAAATTCCACCACCGCCCGTTTCCGACATCAACGTCACCCCAATGGTCGACGTAATGCTCGTTCTTCTGATCATCTTCATGGTCATCACGCCGATGCTGCAGAAGGGCGTGACAGTCGACAAGGTGAAGACCAAGAATCCGATCGCGATGAAGGACGCCGACAAGGAAGACGCAATTCTGGTGAGCGTCACGCGCGCGGGCGATACCTATCTGGGATCGACGCGGATGGCTCCCGATCAAATGCCGACGAAGATCAAGGACATGCTCACCAACAAGCCCGAAAAAGTGGTGTACATCAGCGCCGACCGCCGCGCCAAGTACGAGCGCGTCGTGACGGTGATCGATGAAATCCGGAACGCGGGCGTGGAAGAACTGGGCCTCATTACGGAAGCCATGGATCCCGGCGCCGGCGGGTCGGGCGAGAGCAAGTAGTAAGGACGATTGAAAAGAGTTTTTTAAGGAGACATCTCTATGGCAATGGCAGTTGGGGGCTCAAAAGGGGTCCAGGCAAACATCAATATGACCCCGATGATCGACGTACTTCTCGTCTTGATCATCATTTTCATGGTTATCACCCCGATATCGCCGAAGGGCCTCGAAGCGCGGGTGCCGCAACCTCCGCCTCCGAACTTGCCGCCACCGCCACCGGATCAAGACCGGACGGTCGTGGTGATCATCGAGGCGGACAAGAAGATGAAGATCAACCAGGAAGACGTGCTTTTCGAGAATTTGGGCAAGCGCTTGGAAGACATTTTCAAGACGCGCGCGGAGCGAGTTTGTTTCGTCAAGGCGGATCCGGAGTTGGAATACCAAGACGTCGCCAAGGTGATCGACGTCGCCAAGGGTGTGGGTATCGACCAAGTAGGCCTAATGACCAAGAAGGTCGAGGAGGGTAACTAGGTGTTGCAGACATTCCGTTCCCACGCACGGTTGTTGATTACCGCTTCACTCACGCTGGGCCTGTTGGCTTTCGCGAGCGGTTGTGAAAAGCTTAAGGCGCGCGATGCGTTGAACAAAGGCGTGCAGGCATACAAGGCCACCAAGTACGACGAAGCCGCGGTGAAGTTCAGCGAGGCTTTATCTTACGACCCGACGTTCGACGTAGCTCGTCTCTATTTGGCGACTTCTTACATGAGCCAATGGATTCCGGGCGCGGATTCGCCGGAGAACAAGGCGCTGGCGCAGAAGGCGGAAGCCGAGTTCATGAAGGTGCTGGAGTCCAATCCCAAGGACAAACTAGCGATCGAGTCGATCGCCTCGATGCGCTACAACCAAGCCAACGCCTATACGACCTTGGAAGACAAACTCAAGGTGATGGACGAAGCGAAGAACTGGTATACGAAGCTGATCGAAGTCGCGCCGGACAACTCGAAGGCGTATTACAGCCTGGGCGTGATCGCTTGGTCGAAATGGTATCCGCAATTTAAGCAGGCGCGCGAAAAAGCGGGCATGCGACCGGAAGAGCCCGGACCGATCAAGGATAAGAAGATTCGCGAAGAGTTGAAAGCGAAGTACTCCGACTTGGTGGCCGAAGGCATCAAGCATCTCGATAAGGCCGTCGAGATCGACAAGGAGTACGACGACGCGATGGCCTACTTGAATCTTCTGATTCGCGAGCGAGCCGATTTGGCCGACAATCCCGAAGACTACAAGCGCGATATCGCGACCGCCGACAATTGGGTTCAGAAAGCGCTTGAGGCCAAGAAGATCAAGGCCGAGCGTTTGGAGAAGAAGAACAAGGGCATCGTCAACGACGCTAAGTAGCGCCGTTACGCCGGCTCCGGCGAGAATTTGGAAAAGAGTATTCGGCAAGCAATGGGCCCCTTGGGGCCCATTCTGTTTTTGCGGCGGCAACGTGTATCCTGAATCGGATGGTGATGCGAGAAAGCGGGAAACGGGGATGAGCGGATGCTAAGTCCGGGAGAAAAACTGGGGCCTTACGAAATCGTGGGGCTGCTGGGCGCGGGCGGTATGGGAGAAGTCTACCGTGCGCGCGACACGCGGCTGGACCGCAGCGTCGCGGTAAAGGTATTGCCGGCCCATGTGGCGGACCGTGAAGACGCACGGAAACGATTTGAGCGGGAGGCGCGCGCGGTGGCGGGGCTGAATCATCCGCATATCTGCGCGCTGCACGACATTGGGCCGGGCTACATGGTTCTGGAACTAGTGGATGGGGAGACACTGGCTGCGAAGCTCTCGCGTGGGTCCCTTGGCCTAGATCAGGCGTTGACTTATGCCAGGCAACTGGCCGATGCGCTGGACCGGGCGCACCGCGCGGGCGTAAGCCATCGCGACATCAAGCCCGGCAACATCATGGTGACGCGCGACGGCGTGAAGGTGCTCGACTTTGGTTTGGCGAAAAGCAACGCCCCGTCCACGCCGCCCAGCCCCGTTGACGCCATGACGGCGACGCTAAGCGCGGATCTCAGTGTGGCCGGCGTGGTAATGGGTACTCCGCAATATATGGCGCCGGAGCTTTTCGCGGGAGAAGAAGCGGGTGTGCGTTCGGACGTCTGGGCTTTCGGCGCGGTGCTTTTCGAAATGCTTACGGGACGCAAGGCGTTCGAGGGCAAAACGTACGCGGATTTGGCGCATTCAATCGCGAGCGCCGCGCCCGGCCCCGTGTCGCCTCCCTGGCTTGACCGGATCGTCCGGCGCTGTTTGCAGAAGGATCCGGAGGACCGCTATCAATCAATGCGGGATATCGTGCTGGATCTGCGGGAAGCGCCGGCGGAGGCGCTTCGAACTCCCTCGTCCGGAAGCCGAAAGCCATGGATCGCGGCTGCCGCGTTCGCTTGCGTCGCAATGGCCGCCGGGGTGTGGGCGTGGCGATCGTCCGGACCGGCGGACGCGCCGTTCCGGAGACTGAGTTTGGACTTGGGCAGGGACTTGGCGATCGCCGATTCGACGGCCTCGCCCACGCCGAGGGCGGGCGCAATGGCGGTGCTGGCGCCGGACGAATCGCGCGTGGCGTTCATCGCGCATCGCGGCGAGCGGCCCAACCAGTTGTACACCCGGAGGCTCGACCAGAGCGCGACAGTGGCGCTGGAACAGACGCAGAATTCGGCGGGGCCGTTCTTCTCGGCGGATTCCAAGTGGATCGGTTTCTTCTCGGACGGCAAGCTGAAGAAGATCAGCGTGGAAGGCGGCAGCCCCGTCGAACTGTGCGCGGCGCCTTCGCCGATCGGCGCTTCGTGGGGCAATGGCTTCATCGCCGTCGCGCTCTCGTTTTTCGGCCCCTTGATGAAGGTGCCCGAAGGAGGCGGCGCGCCCCAGCCGCTGACGAAGCTCGCCAAGGGAGAGTCCTCCCATCGTTGGCCCTTTGTAATTCCGGGCACGAATACGCTGCTCTATGCGGCGGGTATGCCAACTGGCTTTTCGCAAGCGAGCGTCGTGGCGGAAAAGATGGATACGGGAGAAAGGCGCGTGGTGGCGGCGCAAGCGACCTATCCTCGATTCGCGCAAGGCTATCTCTTCTTTTACCGGAATGGCACGATGTTCGCGGTGCGCTTCGATCCGGCATCGCTCGAAACGCAAGGCGATCCGATGCCGGTGCTCGAAGACGTGAAGGGCGCGCGCGACAGCGGCGGCGCGCAATTCGACATCACGCCCAGTGGCGCCGTGCTGCATCGCGTGATGCCTGTGCTGCGGCCCGAGGTGCGCATCGGTTGGATGGACCGCAACGGCGATTTTGAAACGCTGCTCTCGCAAAACCTGACGGTGCTGCACGTGAGCTTGTCGCCCGATGGCAAACGTTTTGCGTATCGTTTGGCGGAAGCCGACCGCTCCAGTATCTGGGCGAAGGATCTCGCGGGCGGGCAACCGCGGCGGCTTTCCTTTGAAGCGGGCAGGCACGGGCCCCCTATCTGGACGCCCGATTCGACGCGCGTGGTTTACGGAACTCCTAACGGGGTGCAATGGGTGCGCGCGGACGGTGGCGGCAAGCCGGTCCGGCTTTTGGAGCGCGGCGAGCCCGTGTGGTGGACGCCGGACGGCAAAACGCTCGGCGTGGCTTCGCAGCCGATGGACCCGGAGCGCCGGCCGTGTGAGATGGTCTCCGTCGAAGGCGATCCCGAGCGGCCGCGCGTCGGCGTCCGAAAGCCGTGCTTCGAGAATCCGAATGCGTTGCAGCCCGCGTGGGCTTCGACTCTGTCGCCCGACGGGCGCTGGATGGCTTACGCGGCGGGCTATACGGCGGCGGAGCAAGTCTTTGTCTCGGCCTTTCCCAGCGGTGGTGGCCCCTGGCAGATTTCCAATAAGGGCGGCGTGATGGCGCAATGGTCCGGGGATGGGAAATCGGTGTTTTTCGTCGCCGCGGACGATTTACTCTACTCCGCGCGGGTGGAAGGCCGCGGCGCGGCGCTGGCCGCGGAAGCGCCGCAAGCTTGGTCCACGAAAGCGCGGCGCATCTCTTTTGGTTTGGGTTTCACGTTCAGTCCGAATTTCGACGGCAGCAAGATCTTGACCTATTCGGACCCGGATGGCGACGACATGCAGGATGCCCGGGTGGAATTGCATCTGAACTTTGGGAGCGAGGTGAAGCGAAGGCTGGGCGGCGGGGCGAAATAGGGAAGGCCGGCAAAGCCAGGGTTGAGGAGGAAGGAGATGCCGGCCTTCGTATGGGACGGCGTGCTTGCTGGTCAACGCGTCCCTGATGCTCCTTTGACCACGTCATATACCGGGTTGTTACACTCGAAACAGACAGATTTGGAGGCAGTGTTTGCCAGCGGAAATTCAGCTTGAAGCCATAACGCGCTACACCCACTTTTCGGGCTTTCGACTGGATACCGGTGTCGTCATGGAACGCGTGGATGTGGCGTACCAGACCTACGGGGAGCTGAATGCCGCCAAGTCCAACGCGATCCTGATTTGTCATGCGTTTACGGGCGACGCGCACGCGGCGGGCGTGAGCGTGGAGGACGGCCAAAAGGGCTGGTGGGACGAAATGATTGGGCCGGGGAAGGCCTTCGACACAAATCGCTATTTCGTAATTTGTTCGAATGTTTTGGGCGGCTGCCGCGGCACGACGGGCCCGGCGAGTGTGGATCCGGAAACGGCGAAGCCGTATGGCGCGCGCTTTCCGATGATCACGATTGGCGACATGGTGCGGCTGCAGCGGCTGCTGGTGGAGAGTTTCGGGATCAAGAAGCTGTTGGCGGTTTCGGGCGGGTCGATGGGGGGCATGCAGGCGCTCGAGTGGGCGGTGTCTCATTCGGACGCCGTGGCTTCTTGCATCGCGATCGCGACGACGGGGCGGCACAGCGCACAGCAGATCGCTTTCAACGAGGTGGGGCGGCAGGCGATCATGGCGGATCCGGACTTCCACGGCGGCGATTATTACGAGCACGATACGAAGCCCGGCCGCGGCTTGAGCGTGGCCCGCATGGTGGGGCACATCACCTACATGAGCGACGACTCGATGCGCGAGAAGTTCGGCCGGCGCTTGCGCGACAAGGATGAGTTCTCTTTCGACTTCTCCGCCGAATTTGAAGTGGAGAGTTACTTGCGCTATCGCGGGAGCCGTTTCGTCGAACGCTTCGACGCGAACTCGTATTTGTACATCACCAAGGCGATGGACTACTTCGATCTCGCGGCGCATCATGGTTCCTTCGGCGAGGCGCTGGGGCAATCGCAGTGCCGCTTTCTGGTGATCAGCTTTACGTCGGATTGGTTGTATCCGACGTATCAGTCGCTGGAGATCGTGGGTGCGTTGCGCGGGCGGAATAAAGACGTCGCTTACGCCGAGCTCGAATCGAGCTACGGGCACGATGCGTTTCTGGTGGAAGTGAACGAGCAGTCGCGGCTGGTGGGAGGCTTTCTTGAAACCACGCTGCGGATGGAAGAGAAGCAGCCGCCGGCGGCGGAATCCGCGCAGGGCTTGCAGGGCCGCAAGGATTTCAGCGTCATCGCGAACTGGGTGGCGCCGGGGACGAAGGTCCTGGACTTGGGTTGTGGCGACGGAGCCTTGATCGCGTGGTTGAAGAGCAACAAGGCTTGCGATTCCCGGGGCGTGGAGATTGAGCGCGATCTCGTGCAACGGGCGATCGCGCGCGGGGCGTCGGCGTACCAAGGCGATTTGGAAAGCGCGCTCGACGTTTACCCGGACCGTTCCTTCGACTATGTGGTGCTTTCGCAGACTTTGCAGCAAGCGCAGAAGCCGTTGCAATTGTTGCGGAACATTTTGCGCGTGGGCGAGCGGGCCGTGATTTCGTTTCCGAACTTCAGCCATTGGAGCGTGCGCTGGTCGCACTTGGTGAGCGGGCGCTCGCCGCAGAACGAGCTTTTTCCGTACGAGTGGTATGAATCGCCGAACATTCACTTCCTCACGGTGCGTGACTTTGAGGTGTTGTGCGCCAAGGAAGGCTGGGTGGTGGAGTCGCGGATGTTTCTCGCCGGAAACCGCGAAGTGAGTTGGGCGCCGGGGTTGACGGCGGAGAAGGCCATCTACTTGCTGCGGCGATAAGCCGCCTCGTCCCTTCCAGCATCGCCATAAGCCGGGCGGGCACAAAGCCACGCGGGTTGGTCCCAAATTCGTGTTGGAATTTCGTTTCGTCACCGAAGCTCTGAAATAAGGGGCTTTCCGGTGAAATCCATGCAACGAAGACTTTTCGGTATTTTTTGTTCCACCATGCTGGCGGCTATCGCTGTCGCGCAGGTCACCAACGGGCGCTTGGAAATCCAAGTAGTGGATGGGAGCGGTTCCGGCGTAGGGGGCGCGAAGATCTCGTTGCGCGACACGCGGAGGCAGATCGCTCTCGGCGCCGAAGGCAGCACGGAGGCCGATGGCAGTTATCTGTACGCGGCGCTGCGGCCTTCGATGTACGAGATCACGGTGGAGGCGGCGGGCTTCCGTAAGGCGGTGGTGGGCAACGTGGAACTGCTCTCCGGATCGACGGTGAAGCAGGTGGTGAAGCTGGAGTTAGGCCAGGTAACCGAATCGATTTCCGTGGAGGCGAACGCGGTGCAGGTGAATACCGCGGATGCGCAGGCGGCCAAGAGCATCAACATGCGCGATATCGACGTGCTGCCGCAGTTAGGGCGCGGCCCGTTGGCGCTGGCGGCGTTGACGCCGGGGATTAGCGTGGACGCCAACGATCAGAGCTTTTCGCGCGTGAATGGATTGCGGGGCGGATCGAACAATACGCGCTTGGACGGCATCGACGTGAACGACAATGTGGTGCCGCGCTTCGGATTGACGCTGACGCCATCGAACACGGACTCCGTTGAGGAAGTGCGCATCATCACCAACGGCGGCAAGGCCGAATATGGCCGCAACGCCGGCGCGCAGATGGAAATGGTGACGCGGAGCGGTACGAATCAATTCCACGGCAACGCTTTCGAGTTCCTGCGCAACAGCAAGTTGAACTCGAATACGTTCTTTAACAACGCGGCGGGCACAGCGCGGCCGAAGTTTAACCAGAGTATCTACGGCGGCAGCTTGGGCGGTCCCGCGATCAAGAACAAGGTCTTCTTCTTCGGCAATTTCCAAGGCACTGACACGCGGCAAGACGTGAGCCGCAACCGCACGGTTGCGACGCCCGAAGCCAAACAAGGCATCTTTCGCTGGCGTGACGCGGCGGGTAACATTCAGAGTTTCGACATCGCGCGCAACGATCCGGCGGGGCGCGGCGTGGACCCGGCCATGCGGAACATCTTCGGCCTGATGCTCGCGCCGAACAATACCGAAGTGGGCGATGGGTTGAACTCGGCGGGGCACCGCTTGAACATCGCCGCGCCCGCGAAGGCTTATCAAGGCACCGGCAAAGTGGACTGGCAGGCGACCGCGCTGCATCGAATCTTCTTCCGCTACTCGAAGCTGAAGGCCGAAAGCGTGGACGATTTGAACAACGCCGAACGCACCTTCCCGAGCCAGCGCGACGGAGCCATCATCAACGACCGCTACGGATTTAGCGTCGGTTCGGACTGGACGCTATCGCCCACGTTGATTAACGAATTCCGCGCCGGACGGCAGTATGCGTATACGGAGTTCTTGCGGCCCGACCGGCCTCAAGGCCCGGCGGTGATTACGGTGCTCTTCACGGACCCGATCAACACGGCTTTCGGACAGAACCGCAAGGCGCCGGTGAACGATTTCACGGATAACCTGACGATGCTGCGCGGCAAGCACACCTTCAAGACGGGCGTGAACTTCCGGACGATTTCGCAGTTCAATCAGAACTTCGCGGGGATCTATCCGAACGTGAGCTTGGCGCGCGTGAACGGAAACATTCCGCCCGCGAGCTTCGGGCCGCAAGGCTTGAGCGCCGCGAACCGGCAACAGTTTGAGAGTTTATACAACGACGTGCTAGGCCGCGTGGGACAAGTGACGCAGACCTTTTATAGCGACTTGGAGAAGTTCCAGGATGGCGGCTTGCCGCGTACGCGTACCTTCGACTTCAAGGAAGTGGGGCTCTTCTTCCAGGACGATTGGAAGATTAAGCCCAATCTGACGCTGAATCTCGGATTGCGTTGGGAGTATCTGGGGCCGCCTACGGAGGCGAATGGTTTCCAAGGCAGCTTGACGCGCATCAACGAGATCAATCCCACGGCCAATATCTCCGACTTCCGCATCATCCGCCAGGCGCAGTGGTACGGCAAGGATTGGAACAACTTCGCGCCGCGCTTCGGCTTCGCTTGGGATCCCTTCAAGGATGGCAAGACTTCGGTGCGCGGATCGTACGGGCTGTTCTACGACCGCATGATCGGTTCGGCGGCGAACTTGAGCGACGGCAACACGCCGGGCTTCGCGCAGGGCGTGGCGACATTTCCGAACGGCACACCGGGCGCAAACCGGAGCGTTTCCGTGTTGACGACCGACGAGTATCCGCAAAAGCCCGCCGCGCCGGTGACGAACCCGGCATTGGACCGGCAGACTTCCGTGGTGGCGTTCGCGGACAACCTGCGAACCGGCTACGTGCAGCACTTTAGCTTTGGCGTGCAACGGGAACTGTCGCGCAACACGGTGCTGGACGTGAACTATGTGCGCACGTTGGGCGTGAAGCTTTTCATGTGGCGCGATCTGAACCAACCGAAGATCGAGGGCGACTTCCTCAACGCGTTCAACGAGCTGGAGCGATTCAGGGCGGGTGGCGCCACGCCCGGCGCGAACAATTCGCTGGTGCGCCTCTTTGGTTCGCCCGCCGCGGCGGTGCAGGGCATCGGCAGCGCGGCGTTGATGCAAGGTCTCGCCGGCACCGCGGCGAATACGATCGATACGGTCGCGGCGAATTACAACCGCTACGCCCAAGCGGGCATCAGCAACTTCTATATCCGCAACTTCCCGCAATTCGCTCAGATGCTGCATGGCGTGAACGACGGGCGCAGCCACTACAACGGCTTGCAGATGTCGCTGACACGGAACGCGGGTGGATTGCGGGCGGCGGTGAACTATACATTTTCGAAGTCGCTCGACAACACTTCGGAGGAAGGCAACGGCTTCACCGCCGCCGCGGCGCCGCTCGACAATTTCAACTTGCGTTCGAACTACGGGCTGACCACGGCGGACAGGCCGCATGTCTTTAACTTTCTGGCGAGCTATTCGCTGCCCTTCGGCCGCGGGAAGCGTTTCCTCACGGATGCGCCGGCCGTGGTGAACAAGCTGGTTGGGGATTGGGAACTGGGTTCGCTGGGAATGCTGCAATCGGGACGGCCCTTCACGGTGATTAGCGGAAGGCGGACCGCTGGCAGTACAGCGAACTTGACGGCGGACTACTTCGGCACCGACCGGGGTATCGGCACGGTGACGCGGCGAGTCAACGGCGTGTTTTACTTCAGCCCCGAGCAAATCGCTCAGTTCGATTTCCCGCAGGCCGGCTCCACCGGGAGCGCCGGACGAAACACTTTCCGGGGACCGGGTTTCTTCAACCTCGACTTCTCGCTCGTGAAAAAAATCCCGCTTACGGAACGTATCAAGTTGGGCTATCGATTGGAAATGTTCAACGCCTTGAACAGGGCGAACTTCAATAACCCGAATCTGAACCGGTCGGTTCTAAACTCCTTCGGCCAGATCACGACGCTGGTGAACGGTTCGTCGGGCAATGGAGCGCGCGTGATGCAAATGGCTTTGCGGCTCGACTTTTAGTGGATAGACTGGCGTCATGGAGCGCCGGAATTTTTTGATGGCAGCGGGGGCCGCTTCGGCGGCTCCTTCTCTTTTGGCGAAGACGCCGAAAATTGAGATTGGCGTCACGGACTGGAACCTGCAGCGCGCGGGCCGGCTGGACGCGTTGGATCTAGCCAAGGAAGTCGGCTTCGTGGGCGTCGAGTTGTCGCTGGGGCGCAAGCCCGTGGACGGGAAACTGCCGCTGGCCGACGAGGTATTTCAGCGCGAGTATCTGGCAAAGGCCAAGAGCTTGGGGCTGAAGGTGATTTCGACGTGTTTGGATATCCTGCACGTCAACGGGTTGAAGAACGACAAGCTGGGGCAGAAGTGGCTGGGGGACGCGATCGCGATCAACCGCAAGATGGGCGTGCGGAATATGTTGCTGCCGTTCTTCGGCGAGCGGGCGCTGCTGAATCATGCCGAGATGGACTACGTGGGCGACCTGCTGCGGGATTTTGGCAAGGAAGCCGAGAAGGCGGGCGTGATCCTCGGGCTGGAGGATACGATATCGGCCGAGGACAACGTCCGGATCATGGAGCGGAGCCGTTCGAAGGCGGTGCTGGTCTTCTACGACGTCGGTAATTCTTATCCGCGCGGCTTCGATATTTATTCGGAGATCCGCTGGTTGGGGAAGGAGCGGATTTGCCAATTCCACTTGAAGGATAATCCCGGCTACATGGGGGAAGGGAAGATCGACTTCCGGAAGGTATTGAATGCCATCGCTGCCATAGGGTGGCAGGGCTATGCGGACCTGGAAACCAGTTCGCCCTCAAAAGATGTGAGGGCGGACATGGCAAGAAACCGGGACTATGTCCTCGCGCTAATGAAAGAATAAATATACACCTGCTCGTGGTGTACCTAAGGTGTTTGGGGGCCGTTTTGCCCGTGCTGAACGATGGTGATTTTCCGTACGCGCGAAAGATGGCGGTAGAGGCTCAAGCCTAAGAAAAATCTCAAAAAAATGAATCCCTTCGGGTTGACAATCATGTGACAGGGGCTTAACCTGCAAGTAATCATCACGGAGTTGATGAAGTAGCAACAAATCCCAAGTGTACGGAGAGTCCAGGCATGACTTTTCAAATCGGCGAAAAGGTTGTATATCCTAACCACGGCGTCGGAACCGTTGAAAACATTAGCGTTCGCTCCTTTGGGACCCAAAGTGAGCGATTTTATTTACTCCGCCTAGCGTACAGTGCAATGACCGTGATGGTCCCGTTCTCGCATGCCGAGGGCGTGGGTCTGCGGAAGGTGACCAAGAACACGGAAGTCGCCAAAGTGCTGAACTTCCTGGCCTCTGGCACGCCCCGCTGGAATCCGGACTGGAAGCACCGTTTCAAAGACAACACCGAGAAGATGAACAACGGTTCGCTCGTGGAAATCGCGGAGGTCTTCAAGACCCTGTTGATGATCCAGAACGAAAAGCCGTTGAGTTTCCGGGAGAAGAAGATGCTGGAGAAGAGCCGGCAGATGATTCTCGCCGAAGTGGCGATCGCGCGTGCGCTCGTCGAAAAGGACGCCGTCGAGCTGATGGACCGCTCGCTCCTGAAGGCGAAACTTCGCTTCCCTGAGCCGATCTAGCTCCTAAACAGCGTTTATAAACCAACGTTTTGAAAAGCGCCAGCCTTCGGGTTGGCGCTTTTGCTTTTTGCGCCGGCATTATTTCGCCGCTTAAGTAGCTTTTCGCCTAAGGAGCCTGCCTAGTACAGACGATAGATGGGTAGACCGAAGTGTCTGCCTATGGACTGCTTGCACTGTGGCAAAAAGCTCTCGATGGTGAAAAAGCTCACCACCGGTGAATTTTGCTCGGCCGCTCATAAGAAGGCGTATCTGCAAGAGCAGGAGAAATTCGCCTTGGCGCGCCTGCTCGAAAACCAGAACCGCTTGGGTGGGGGTGTGCCTACTCCGCCGAAGAAGGATCTGGATCAGGTGGCACGGGAGGCGGCGCAGGCTAAAGCGGCCAAGCGGAATGCGCGGGGGAAAGCCAGGCGGGATGGCGGTGATGCCGCTTTGAACGCTCCCGTCGAAGCGGATTACTTGCTTGAGCCGGTTAAGGCTTCCGTGGGCCCGAAGTACCTTGCTCTGCCCGAGGCCAATACGGCGATGCAGGTGGCGCCCATGTTGCCGGAATTTGAAGGGGGCGTGGAGGGCGCACGGGCCGATGAGGGCAACGGGGGCTCGCAGCCTGAAGAGACGCCTTTCTTTGCCGTCTCCAATCGTTTCGGTCTCGATGCGATCTTGAGTGTCGCCGAACAGCAGGAGCCGCATGCCGAGTACATGGCGATTCCCGAGTTCGCCGCGCATCCGGCGCCCCAGGAACTATTCGAATGTGGAAGTGGCGCGTCACTGGCTTGGCTAAGTCCGGTGTGGCGGCCCGAGGCTAAGGGTCAGGCGACGGGGGATTGGCTGGAGATTCCGGCACGCCGCCAGGGCGAGGCTTGGGAAGGGGCCGTCGACTATCTCGGCGCGCAAGAACTCGATGCCGGGAACGGTTTTGCGCTTGACGGGACGGTGTTTGCCGCGCCCGCTAGCGACGGTGTCAGTTTGGAACCCTTTGGCGCGAAGCGATTCGCGTTCTCGCGTTTGCCTGAGGTGGCCGCGCCTTCGTTCGCCCGTGAATTGCTGGAATTGGCGTCGGCGGTAGAGTGGGACGCCGTTGTGGGGTCGGAGTTGGGTGCTGAGGTGGCGGGCATGCGCGGCGCGTTGGAGTTTGAAGCGAACGCGGTGGTCCTGCTGTCCGGGAGCGGGGAACGGCCTTGGCGGAGGTCCGGCTCCGTGCATGAAATGGCGGCGGCTGCCGCATGGGCGCCGGCGCGGCCGAAGCAAGTTTCGGTTGCCGTATCGTTGCGGGGCGCAGCCGGGCAAATGGGGTCGGAGTACGGATACTTTAGCCTTCCTCTGGCGACCGGCGCGAAGTTCGACGAGGCGTTGCTTCGTTTCGAGAGCGACGGCTTGGGCGTGGTTTATAGCGCGACGAGTCAAGCGGCGAAGAGGCCGCGTGGACCTTACGATCTCTCGCTGGGTAATCGATATTTTCCACCGCCGCCGAGGATTGCCTCGGTGCCGCGAGTTGTGAACCCGTCGGCGCATCCGGCGATTGAGACCCGCTTGGTGGCGCTCGAAATTCCCGCCGGTACAGGTGCGGCTTCGCAGGCTCGTCTGCGGGCGCATGGCGAAGTCGGCTTGTCGCGGGGAAGCATCTTCTTGCCGAAGATCAAACATAAGATCCGGCCCGTGGTGCTCGACGACTCCTTTTACGCCGCCCTCGGCCAGTTGACCGAAGGCAACCGCGACTTTTCCATCGCGGGATTGAAGAAACACTGGAACCGGGCACCGGCCGACCTTCGTTGGGTGGCCATGGCGATTCCGCTGGTATTGGGCTTGATTTGGTACTCGAGTTCGGGCGACGGCGGAGCGGCGGATGCCTCCGAGGACGCGAGCCCTGTGGCGACGGCCTCGGCTGGCGCGCCCGCGGACGCTCCGTTGGTGCGTGGCGCCGGCAGACCTGGACCGGCCGCCGGGGGCAGCGCCGCCTCGATGGGCGGGAATTCGGCTGGCGGCAGCACGGCAACCGCTCAGCCGACGAGCTCCGAGCCAGGTCTTGTGTCACGAATTTTTGGCGACGACTCGATGGTGACCGTAAAGCGCAGCATTCAGAAGCGCGCGGCGGTTGAGCTGAGCGACGACTTCCGGCAAGGGCTGGGCGATTGGAGCGGCGTGGGAGATTGGGCGAGCGGTTGGAGCTACGACCGCGCCGGTTTCTTGCGTCCCCGGCAGATCGCTTTCTACTCGCCGTCCTTGGAACTTAGCGACTACCGCTTTGAATTCTTAGGACAAATTGAGAGGAAAGCCCTATCGTGGGTCTTCCGCGCTGCCGATGCTAGGAATTATTACGTGAATCGCCTCGAAATCGTGGGGGCGGCTCCGTTACCGGATGTCGTTCTCGTCCGCTACGCCGTGATCGGCGGCAAGGCGGGCCCCAGAACGGTCACCCGGCTCCCGATGCAGGTGCAGATGGATACCGTCTACCGCATCCGGGTGGATGTGCAAGGAAATAACTTTGTGACGACTGTGCAAGGTCAAGTGGTGGATGTATTTAGCGACGAACGAATCACGCGCGGTGGCGTGGGATTCTTCGCGGGACCGGGCGAGGAATCCCGGCTCCGCTGGGTGGAAGTGACGCACCAGTACGATTTCCTGGGCAGGCTGTGCGCCTTCCTGGTTCCATACAACGTTTCGAAATAACTTGAAGAGGTTTGGGCAATGACGTTCCGCAGAAAAGAGAGCAACATCAACAAGGCGAGCACGGCGGAGGTGGCCAACCGGCCGGCCGAAGGCCAATCGGCCTTGGCGCGCGCCGTTGCGCTTCACCTGGAGGGTAAGCGCAAGGAAGCTTTGAAGGAAGTCAACGACGCCATGGACTCCGGACAAGTCGATCCTGAGCTCTTCTCGGCGCGCGGCCACCTGCACTTCGAGTTGGAACAGTTCGAAGACGCGGCGCGCAGCTATCAAAAGCTCCTTGAAATGAATCCGAAGCATCCCTCGGCAAACTTCAACCTCGCGGTCTGCTACGAGAAGCTTGGCCGTTGGCAGGAAGCCGCCGAAAACTTCGAGAAGGCTCTGGCCCAGCCGGGCGCGACGGCGCAAACCCGCCTCGGCCTCGGCGTGGCGTACTTGCATACCGAACGCGCGCAGCAGGCGCTGGAACACTTCGAGCAGGTGCTGAAGCAGGACGAAGAGAACGAAACGGCGATTTTCGGTAAGGCCGTGTCGCTGCAACTACTCAACCGCTTGGAAGATGCGCTGGCTCTCTATACGCGCATGATCGAGACGAATCCGAGCAGCGAAGAAGCGCTCGTGAATCTGATCACCATCGGTATCGCGCTTAAGGACGTAAACATCATCCGCGCGCACTCTGAGAAGCTGCTCGAAATCCGCCCCTTCTCGCAGCCCGCCCTCGAAGGTTTGGCCACCTGCGCCTTTACGACGGCCGACTACGAAGCCGCGGCGCGCTATTGCCAGAAACTCGTCGAGTACACGCCCGATCACTTCGAACGCTGGTTCAACCTCGGCGTCGCCTACCAAAAGCTGCAAAAGCTGGAACAGGCACTGCAGGCCTATCAAGAAGCGACGCGCATTCGCCCGGATTCCGAGCAGGCGCTCGTCAACCTCGGCATCGTCCGGCAGCAACTGGGCGATCAACGCGGCGCGCGCGAAGCTTATGAACTGGTCCTGAAGAAGAACCCGACCCTTACCGAAGTCCGCTATAACCTCGCGGTGCTGCTCGAAAGCAGCGGTTCGCGTGAGGACGCCGAACAGATTCTCGAATCCTTGCTCAAGGACAACACCGAAAGCGAAGAGATCTGGTTCCGCCTCGGCTACCTGCGTCTGGAGCGCGGGGAACTTCAAGGCGCCGCCAAGGCCTTCGAAAGCTGCTTGCAAAAGCGGGCGAAGTGGCCGGAAGCGCAATTGAATCTCGGTCTTGCCTACTGGCGCATGGGCGAGCGCGACGCCGCGACCCTCGCCTTCTCGAACGTGATCGACATGGAACCGAATTCCATGGACGCCCTGCGCGGCCTCGCCGCCCTAGCCGTGGAACGCGGCGATCATAATCAGGCACTTGACCTGCAAGCCCGGTTGATCGACCTCGGCGAACGTTCGCCGGAACTCTTCTACAACACGGGGCTCTTGCTGCAAAAGAGCGGTCAAGTGGAAGACGCGATCAAGCTCTATCGTGAGGCTCTCAACGAGCGGCCGGCCTTTGCCGAAGCGCTCTTGAACCTTGGGCATGCCTTACGCTCGACGGGCCAGCAGGAAGAAGCTCGCATGTACTGGCGCAAGGCGCTTGAAGCGCGGCCGGAACTGGCTCGCGGCTACTTCGAAGCCTAACAGCGAAAACTACCTTATTCGTTCGCTTTCGAGGCCGCCCTTTCCAGGGCGGCCTCGAGTGTTTCGCGGGTCATATCCGTCGAAATGAAGAGTTCTTGCCGCGCGCCGTCGCTCAGCGCGATCGCCTTGAAGCCATTCGTGGTGGGAACCGTAATGCGGACGCTCACCTTACCCTTGGCGTCGCGCACCTGCGCGATGCGTCCGGGAACGACGCTGCGGATTTCGGTGTTCTGTTCGAGGAGCCGCTTGAGCAGCTTACGCACGCCGTCGACAATCGAGTGCTCGATCTTCAGCCGGTCGTTGGCGGTGCGCAGTCTCATGCTAAGCCTAGGGTAACGGTTATGCAGGAATTACGAAAGATCGATCTGGCGGAGAAGTTCGGACGAATTCACGAGCATTGGTCGCCGCGCATCGCCGCGGAACTGAATGGCCAGCACGTGAAGCTCGTGAAGTTCGCGGGGGAGTTCGTTTGGCACAAGCACGACCACGAGGATGAGTTGTTTCTGGTCGTGCAGGGGAGCTTCCGCATGGAATACCGCATGGAGCATCGCATGGAATGCCACGACGCGGATGGCGCGACGGGCCGGGACGGGAGGAGTGGAGTGCGGGGTAGTGGGGGCGCGACCCACGGCGCCGATCGCACCGTGATGTCGCTCGAGATCGGTGAAGGCCAATTCGTCGTCGTGCCGCGTGGCGTGGAACACCGGCCCGTGGCGGAGCGGGAAGTGAGCGTATTGCTCTTTGAGCCGGCTTCGACCCTCAACACCGGCGACGCCGTGGACGCGCGCCGCGTGGATGCACCGAAGTCTATTTGAAGAGTTATTTGAGCCGCTTCCGGAAGAAGAGATCCACGCCGAAAACGCCGTTTTCGTCGCGGACAGCCACCACGCTCCAGGTGCGGCTGATGTCCCAATCGAGGCGGACTATTTGCTGCTGCGTGCGGTTCAGATTCGTGATGTAGGTCAGCGTCACGTCGCGGCTTACCTGTTGTTCCAACGTCAGCCGCGCTTGCGGCACGTTATCGATGCCCGTCAACTGCGGATCGAGGCGCACGCGCGAGATCCCGAAAAAGCGCTGTAACCGTCCGTTGATGCCCGCCGAAACGGCCGCGCCGATAAGCACACTGGAATCGTTGCCGAACATGCCCTGATTCTGGTTCTGCGTCTGCACCACCGAGGTCGAAGTCGAGTTTGGGTTGCGGCCGACGGTGAGCAGCGCGAGAATCTCGTTGGATTGCAGCGGCGGGTCGCTGCGGTAGGTCATGTTGAGCTTATTAGCCTGGCCGGTGAAGGTCATGTTAATGATCACGCCGCGCACGCGCGTCTCGAGGTCCATATTGATGACGGGGTCGATCTTGAGCGGGTTCTCGAAGCGCAACTCGCCGCGCGAAATCGTATAGCGGCTGCCGAAGAAATCGATCTCGCCTTGGGTAACGGAAACGCGTCCGAGCAAAGCCGGCCTCTGCGGCGTGCCGCGCAGCCGCAGCGCGATCTCGCCCTTGACGTCGCGCGTAAGCGAGGTCGAGAACTCGGCGTTCTGCGCGGCGTCGACGCGCACATCGAACTGCAAGTTCTTGAGATAACGATTCTCGGAAACGGTGAAGGCGTCGCCGGCGCCGGCCAGGGCGCCACCCGCTCCTCCGGAAGAAGCGAGGAACTGCGAAGTATCCACCTGGCCGACGTTCGCGCGCAAGACTGTCACCGAGCCGCTCAAGATGCTCTGATCCGTCGTTCCCGTCAACGCCAGCGTCGCGTTCGCCGTCGTGCTGACGCCCTCGGGATAGCGAATGCGCACCTGATCGGCCTGCGCCTGCAAGCGGTAGGTCAAGAGCTTCCCAAATCCCACGAAGCCCGTCAACTGCAAATTGCCGCCTCCCGCTTGTGCGCGGAGGCTCTCGATCGTGGCGCGGTTCTGGTCGAAGAGCAGGGTACCGTTCACCTTGTCGAGGCCGGTGATCACGTCGCGCAGATAGAAACTGGCGTTCTCAAAAGACAGCTTGCCGTTCAGGCGCGGGTCGCTCACTTGGCCCGCGAGCGTGGCGTCCAGATTCGCAACGCCCCCGGCGAGCAATTCCGGTTGCAGCGTACTCAGCACCGCCAAGTTAATTCGGCCGTTGGCGCGGCCGCCCAAGGTTTGGCTGTCCATGCGGTAAATGAAGTCCGCGTTGAAGTTTGTGTCCTTGGCCGTGAAGCGCGTCGCCCGCGCGGAAATGACGCCCTTGTTGTAGCGCAAAACGATCGGCCCTTCATTGCGCAGCACCACGTCGCTGACGCGCGGCAACGTCGATTGCACATACTCTTTATTCGGCGCAAGCGCTAACTGGGGAATCGTCAACGTTCCATCCCATTGCGCGCTGTCCAACAACGGACCCTGCAAATAGACGCTCGCCTCCGCGCCGCCCTCGTAGGGCAGCGGGCCCTCGATGCGTTCGCGGCTAAATAGCTGTGCGATGGCCGGGAAATCCAGGCGCGGCAGTTGCAAGCGGAGTTCCGCATCGAGTTGCGAATTCAAGCGAATTGTGGCGTCGCCCTTGATGGGCTGCTGCCGGATCGCGCCCTGCACCGTCAGCGCCGCGCGGTTGCCGTTCGTGCGCGAGGTGAATTCCAACTGCCCAACGGGCCGGTTGAATCGCGTGATGCCAAGCAGCGAGAGCCTTCCGTCGATCTTGGTCGGCGTGACGCCCTCCGGCGTCCAGTTCGCGTTCAGGTCCAGGTCCGAACTCACCTGCCCGCCCCAATCGAAGTTGAGATTCCGGTAGCGCTGCAGCGCGTTTAAGGGCAGGCGGTCCGTGCGCAGCTTGGCGATCGCGGCGCCGCGTTTCCAATCTTGCGACTGCGCCTTCAACTCCAACGACGCTCGCAACGGATTTTGCGCTATTCGCGCCTCCACCTCGGGCGCGCGCAGCCCGTTGCGGTCCGCCGTAAACACCGCCGAGACGTTCTCGATCTTTTCTCCTTGTAACTCCAGCAGCGGCGCGCGCAAGGAAGCGGAAAGCAGCGGCGCGTCGATGGAACCCTTCACGGAACCGCTTAGCTCCGCGCCGGCGCCGGATACTCCCGCCACGTTGAATTCCTTGGCCGCCGCTTGGAGGCTGTGAAGCTTGACTTCGAACGCACCGTTCAACGGAGCGCTATTGAGCGCCTGGTCTTTGGCCAGCGTGAGCGCGGCGTTGCCTCGTAGCGTCCCCAAGGCGTGGTCAAGCTCCACCGCGTCCACCTTCAGCAACTCCGGCGCCCAAGCGACGTTCGCCGCTAGTCGTTGCACCGGGCGCTCGTAAACATGGAAGGATTGCGCGAGTACATTCCCACGCACCGTGAGGTCGTCCAATTTCCCGCTCACCACGCCCGTGGCTTTCACCGAGCCCCCGTCGAAACGAAGTGGCAGCTTTTCTTCCTTCCAGCCCTGCCAGCGCAGCAGCGGTTCCCACTCCCGCGCGTCCGATGAGACGAATTCAAATCGGAGGCCGCTCGCCAGATTCCCCGCGAACTTCACACTCGTATTGGGCAAGCGCAAGAAGCTATCGCGCGCTTCCAAATTTTCTCGAACGCCCGCGCTCGCGCCATCGTAGGAAATACCGACAAAGCCCTCAATCTTGCTCCGCTGCTGCTGCCCGGCGATGTTCAAATCGATATCCGCGCTCAAGGGCCGTTTGCCGCCGCTTGCGCGAAGAGTGCCGCTGGCCGAAGCATCCCAAGGCGGCGCGGCGACGCCGGCCTCGCGCGCCAAGCGAGCTAGGCCCAAGCCATTCAGTTTGCCTTCCAATGCCCAGCCCTTCTGTTGCTCCCAACTGAATGCGCCCTTCATCACGCCATCGAAGGCGCGCGCTTCGAGTTCGCTGAGCGTGAGCCGGCTGGGAATGTAATCGATGCGGGCCGCCGCCGCGATGGGTCCGATACGCGTGGACGCGTCGCGATAGTAGAGGCCTCCTGCCTTCGCGTCGCCGTGCAACTCTACTCCACGCCTTGCCTCGTAGTTCAGCTTGCCATCGAAGCGAATGCGCCCATTCTTCTCCACCGGGTATGTAAAGAAGCGATTCGCTTCCGCCACGGAAACGTCGGCCTGCAAATTCAACTCCACCCGCAGCGGCGCGGTGTCGAGATTTTGCAGATTCGTGAGCGTTCCTTCGCCGCTTACCCAATCGCCGTCCTTTTCCGCCCGCAGCTTGCTCAATTCGAGCTTCGACGAATCGAGCACAAATTCACCGGACACCGCCGCATACTCGCCGGGGAATTCCGGCGTGGCGAAGCTCAGCTTCGCCGTCCGCACGCTGCCTCGATATGCGCGCGAGGCTGGCAGATAATCCGCCTGCAGGCGCACGCCTTCCGCCGCGAGTTGAAACGGCGTCGCCTGATCGTTCCAAGAGAAGACGCCGTCCCGCGCCGTCAACTTGCCCAAACGCAAGGCCACCAACTGATCGATCGGGTTCCCACCGCTCGCCGGGCCGCGCGGCTTTGGCAGATTGGTACTGCCATCCGCGTACACCTCAACGTGAAACTCCGGCTTCACCACTTCGATGGCTTTCAATTCCACGCCCGGCGATACGAAGAGCCGCCAGTTCACGTCCACCGCCAAGGTCTCAGCTTGAAACAACGCCTTGCCGCCCGCCCGGCCGGTGCCGGACAGCACGACTTTACTCGCGAGCGCCCGCCCGCGCAACGGATCGATGCGCAAGGTCTCGAAACGGAGTTCCGCACCTAGCGCGTCGCGGACCGCCTCGACCACTCTGCGCGCTGCGTAACGGTCCAACTCGCCGCTAGAGACGTACCAGAACGCCGCCACGAAGCTCAGCAAGAAGAGCGAGGCCAGGGCCCAAAGGATCCGCTTTCTCGTCATGGCGTCTTCGGCTCCTCGAATACCCGCTCCCGCCATTGCACGCGGCTCTGGCTCTCCGTCTGGCTGATCCAGCGGTCCAGTAAGTTATCTACGCGCTGTTGCGTCAACGCTTCCGCTAGCGCGTTCCTTACTTCCAGGTAGCGCGGCGCTTCCTTGCCGGGATTATTCTTGCGGAAACCCGGCGCGTACTCGTCGCGATAATATTCCGCGATCTCGTCTTCTTGTACTTGCACCGCCGGGCGGAAGCGAAAGTCGATGAAGGACAAGGTCGCCAACTGCCGCTCCAGGCTTTGCCGGATATCGCCTTCCGATATCGCGTACGCGCTCAGCGCTTTCCGGTACTCCTCCTCCGATGAGGCGAAGAGATCCTTCTTCACGCCGGCCAACGCCGCGTCCACCTGCGCGCCCGTGGGCGCCGGATAGCGGCTGTTGGCGATCTCTTGCCCGATCAGGGCTAGTTCCAAGAGCTTCTGCGCCGCGGCCCGCTTGGTCCGCGCGTTCACTTGCACCTTCTCGCCATTCAAGAATGCCGCCACGCGCATCGAGTAAAGAATCTGCTGCTCCGTAATGATCTCGCGGCCAACCGTAAGCGCGATGCGGTCGACAATCTCCGCCGTGGCCAGCGCGGTGAGCAATAACGAAACGAGCGCGAGTTTCCGCATCAGAAGGCCTGCCCCAAGGATATGTGGAACTGGAACTGATTCACGCGCAGTTGCGTGGTGCGGCCGCGTTGGTTTAGTAGATCTTGTAGCGTACCCTCGTATCCGTTGAAACGCGCGGAGTTCGGCGATAGCGCCAAGTCGATACGCACCGGGCCGATTGGCGTGCGGTAGCGGAGGCCGAAGCCAAAGGCGTGGACCATGTAGTCGAAGTCCCTGAAGTCGCGCTGCTTCCAGCGGAAGCTGATGTTGCTCGCGCCGCTATAGACGTTACCCGCGTCGTGGAAGAACACGCCGCCGATGTTGTCGCCGATCAAGGGGAAACGCAATTCGACGCTATTCATGAGCGTCGCCTTGCCGCCCAAGGGAAAGCCCGTGATCAAGTCGCGAGGGCCGGCTTGGTTTTCCGGGAAGCCGCGATGCGAGTTCGCGCCGCCCGAAAAAAAGCGTTCGGGGAGAGGGATATTGGTCGCGGGATCTTCGCGGCCGGTGGAGCCATAAGGGCTCAGTAGTCCGAATTGAGTATTACGGGCAAGCACGATGTCGCGCTTCAAGCGATAGTACGTAGCGTTGCGCGCGAGCAAACGCAGGAAGTTCGACGACGAAGCGAAGGCGTGCGAAGCCACGCCGAAGTCGACCGTCGTGTAGCGGCCGCGCTTGGCGTCGACGGGGTCGTCGCGGCGGTCCTGAATATATGTCGACGAGAAGCTGCCCGTCCGCACGGGCTGCGCCAGTATTGGGATCAGGCTTGGGTCGATCTTGATCGTGTCCTCGGGGATACGAATGTCGCGATACGTGAAACGGTACTGAATCGATTGCGAGATGTCGATTCGCTGCGAGAGCTGTAACGCGCCCTCGGTGCGTTTCGAATTGAATGTGCGCACGTTGCGTGAGTCGTCGTAGAGGGCGGTGAACGTGAGCGCGTAGCGGTCGCTGTCGCGAAACTGCGGGGCCAAGTAAGTCAGCAAGACGCGGCGCTGAATATTCGACAATCGCGTTTGAATGCCCACCGTATGCCCGACACCCCAGAAGTTCGAACGGTTGACGCCGAAGCTCACGCGCGGCGAAAAACCCGCGCCGCCCGCGGGTGCGTCCAAGCTCGTGATGCCGCCGCCGATGCGCGCGATCTCCGCGCCCACGCCGCCATTGAAAGACCAGCGGCTCGCCTCTTCCAAATTGAAGAGCACGGTCTTCTTGATTTCCTCGCCCTCGGGATTCTGCAAGGCCGTATCCACGCGCGCGAAAATGCCTAAGTCGTAAAGTTTGCGCTGGGCCGTTAGGATTTGCGCATTGTTCAACGGCTGGTCCGCCTCGAGCGTGACGCGCTTGTTCACGAGCGCGCTGCTGGTGGTTTTCAGTCCCGTAATGATCACCTCGCGCAAGAAGTTCTGCTTGCCGCCCACGATCGTGTACGTGATATCGACGCCTTTGGTCGCGGGATCACGCTCCACCTTGCTCTCGAACGTGGCGGACGCATAGCCGTTCTGAAAGAGCAAGCCCAGCACGCGCTCCCGGTCCGTATTGAGCGTAAGGTTGCTGAAGGGCTGTCCGGGCGCGGCGCTGATGTAGGGTTGCAGGAACTCGCGGTCGGAATCCGCCACGCCTTCAATGCGTACTTCGTCGATCAGACTTTGCTCGTTCTCTTCGATCGTGATCAAGACTTCGACGTTGCGGTCCTTGCCCTGTTGCGTCTGCGTTACTTCGCTGTCGACCTTCGCATCGAGGAATCCATTGCTGCGATAGAGATCCAGCAGCGCCGCCTTGTCGCCCTCCAGCAGCGCGTCGCTGAAGCGGCCCCTCCGGTAGCGTAACAACGTCGCGGGCTGAATCGCCATGCGTTCCCGTAAAGTCAGTTCGTCGAAGTAGCTATAGCCGCGCAGGCTCACCTTCGTTACCTTGAAGCGCTCGCCGAGATCGATTTGATACAGAATGCTCGTGTTCTTGGCCGGATCGATTTCGTCCACCGCCGCGCCGTCCTGGCGCACTTGGTAGTCGACCTTGTTTTCGAAATAACCTCGCGAGCGAAACTCCGCCGCCAGTTTGCGGGAGCCTTCGATCAGCAGGTCTTTATCGACGCTTTGCTCCTCGTAAATCGGCACCAGGCGGCGAATCTGCTTGCGGCCGAGCTTGGCGCCCTCCAGCTCCAGCTCCACCTTCGGCCCGGGATCGACGCGTACGTGCGGGACGGCCTTCAAATTGTTGTCTTGCAACTCTAGACGCTCCAATTGAATCTTCGACATCAGGTAGTCTTGCTTGGCGAAAAGATTGCGCAAGTTGCGGATGCCGCTTTGGATGCGGGCCTCGCTCAAGTAACGCCAGCCGGGCAGGTAGAAGGGCCGCTGCCACTTTGTCGTGGCCGCGAGCTTCGTCTCGGGAAAGAGCAGCGTGCCCTTGAAGATAGGCTGCGCAAAACGCGCGCGCGGTCCGGGTTCCACGAAGAAGAAGATGTTGACCTGCGAGTGCAGCGTGTCGCGTTGCAGGGCGTACTTGACGTTGCTTCCATAAAATCCGTCGAGTCGCAATTCTTGTTCGATCGATTCGACGGCTTGATTGGCGAGGGATTCGTCGAAGGGTTGCCCCAGCGGCAGCTTCGCCGCGTTGATCAACTCGCCGCGGGGCACCGCGCCGGGCGCGCCATCCACGTCTACGCCGCCGATAAACAGAGCGGCTTCCGTGCGAAAGGTGAGGTCCACTTCGTCGCCCGCGCGCTGCGCGTCCACCTCGACATACCCGAAATGGCCGGAGCGGTAAAGGCGTCCCATGGCGAGCCGGATTTTGGCGAGATCGTATCCGTCGCCCGGCTTGATCAAAATCAGCTCATCGATCTCACCGCTGGGGATCGGCTGAATCTCGGGGTCGAGGCGAATGTTGCGGATTTTGCGCCCGGCATGGGAATCGGCGCTCTGAGCCGGATTTTGCGCCGGATTTTGCGCCAGCGCGGGCAGCGTAAGGCAAAATGCCAGAAATGACAATAGGATGCGGGGAGAGATTGATGGTTCTGTCCGCAATGCCACCTCCGTTGATCATAGCGCCACATCCATTGCGATTCGTCCCGCGCGGCAGGCGTTACGCTTAAAGTGAAGTTTGGCGAACCTATTGCAAGACGAAGCCGCCAGGGGCCGCTACGCCCGCCAGATCCGCTTCGCATCCTGGGGTCCGGAACGGCAAGCCCGATTGGAATCGGCCACCGTGGCCGTGCTCGGCTGCGGAGCTCTAGGCTGCGCCTCGGCAAGCGCGCTGGCGCGGGCCGGCGTGGGGCGCTTGCGGCTGATCGATCGCGATCAAGTGGAATGGAGCAACCTGCAGCGGCAATGGCTCTTCGACGAGGACGACGCGCGCGAGGGGCAACTGAAGGCCGTCGCCGCGGTCCGCGCGCTACGGCGGGCTAATAGCTCGCTCGACTATAGGCCCGTGGTGGCCGACCTGGATTCGCGCAACATCGAGGAGCATCTGGAAGCCGTGGATCTGATCGTCGACGCCACCGACAACTTCGAAACGCGCTACCTGCTCAACGACTATTGCGTCGACCTCGGCTTGCCCTGGATCTACGGCGCGGCCGTGGGCAGCTATGGCCTGGCCTTCGCGATAATGCCAGACCTAGGACCCTGCCTGCGCTGCGTTTACCCGGAGGCCCCAAAAGGCGCCCAGCCCACCTGCGAAACCGCCGGCGTGCTCAACACGATCACCGCGCAAGTCGGCTTCTGGCAAGCCGCCCTGGCGATGAAGATCCTCGCCGGCGAACCGGTCCCGCCGCTGCTGACCACCTTCGATACCTGGCAAGGCAAGACGCGCCAGGTCGCGATCGAAAAGGACGCGCAGTGTCCCTGCTGCGGCGCGCGCAACTTCGAATTCCTCGACGGACGCCGCCGCGCGCCTGTGAGCCTCTGCGGCCGCGATGCCGTTCAAATCCACGAGCGGCGCGGCAAGCTGGATCTAGCGGCGTTGCAAAACGAGCTCGCCGGTTTGGGGGAAGGGAAGCGCAACGAGTTCGCGCTTCGCTTCGTGCCGGCGGAGAAGGCGGGTGGCCTCGATCTCGAGCTAACCATCTTCCCCGATGGCCGCGCCATTATCAAGGGCACCACCGACCCCGCCCTCGCTCGCAGCGTCTACTCCCGCTATTTGGGACGCTGAATCGGCACATTCGGTCGAGAACCTTAGCCAGGAGGGTACCTCTGAGCTAAGGAAAATTCAGGCTCACCCGGACGCAAACTAGGGAAGGCCCCGATTTGTTTGTAAACCCTCCGCCCCTAGAATCGGAACAGTAGTTCATTCGTGGAGTTTTATGCTGACGAAGCCGGCGGCTAACAAGACACATTTCACGGAGGCCGAAGCGGCCCGGGCCTTGGGTATCGAGATCGAAGATCTGCGAGTCCTCATCCGGCGCCACATCGTCACCGACGCGGAGGATTCCTCCAACGTGCCGATGACCATGTTTCAGCCTTCGGACTTGCTGCTCCTGCGGCTGCTGGCAAAGAAGCAACTGAGTTCCACCATGGTTTAGACCATTCGACCGATAGTCTATCCACCAAAAGTGCCAAGGCTATGCGACTTTGCCGGAGATTGCCGATGAAGCGCATAGCTGCCGGCGCCTCCCGCCACAACCCGCCGCCAACGATGTCACATACAATCGAAAGGCAATGGCAAATCTCGGATTCCTCGGACTCGGCATCATGGGCTATCCCATGGCGCGGCATCTCCTCGAAGCAGGGCACAAGGTAGCTCTGTGGTCGCATAGCGCGGAAAAGGCCACGAAACTCGCGGCGGAAAAGGGCGGCACGGCCATGTCGACTCCCGCTGAAGTTGCCGCGCAATCCGAATGCGTGTTCTTCTGCGTCGGCGATTCGAAGATGTCAGAGGAGTTGGTGCTGGGCCCCAACGGTCTGCTCGCCGGCGCGAAGCCTGGCCTTGTCATCGTTGACGCCTCCACCGTCGCCCCCGCCCTCGCCCGCAAACTCCACGCCGCTTGCGCCGAAAAAGGCGTCCACTTCCTCGACGCCCCTTGCACCGGCTCGCGCCCCGGCGCCGAAAGCGGCAACCTCACCTTCATGATCGGGGGCGAAAAGGAAGTATTCGAGCGCGTCAAGCCCTACTTCGAAGCGATGGGCAAGAAACTCTACTACTGCGGTGGCCCCGGCCTAGGCTTGAACGCGAAGCTCACCCAGAACCTCATCCTCTCGAATCTCTTAAACGCCTTTAACGAAGGCCTCGTCCTCTCCACCAAAGCCGGCGTCGACCCCGGCCTCATGCTCGACATCCTCGACAACTCCGCCGCCAAGTCCGGCCTGATCGCCTTCAAGGCCCCCTACGTTTTCCGCCGGGATTTCTCCACGAACTTTTCCGTAAAGTGGATGCACAAGGACATTGGACTGATGTTGGAAAGCGCCGCCGAGCTCGAAGTTCCCGTTCCGCTTACCAGCCTCACCCGCCAAATGTTCCAGGCCGCCATTGCCACCGGGCACGGTGAAGAGGATATCTGCTCTACAATCAAGGTTTTAGAGGGATTGGCCGGTGTCGAGGTGAAAGCCCAGGGCTGATGCGGGCGAAGTGAAAGAACCCTCATCTACAATTTTTTGTAGAAAGTTCTTGCAATTCCAATTTCAGTATATGTATGATGGAATCAAGCCGGGGAGCTCACAACTCCCACCAAAGCGAGACTAACCTCAGAAAGACCCCTGAAGCAACATTAGCTCCCCGGCGCCCTTTGGGTCTTTTCCTTCCTCCTCCCAAATCTTCAAAAGTTAACTTCAATGGCCAAAGCTGAGCCACTGCGCGAATTCGTGCTTTCGCAGCGCCTGAAGCATTACTCCGCAGCCTCGGGCGTCGTCTACCAATATGTGTTTCGCGGCAAACAGGACGGCAAACAGGGCAGTGCGCACGTTTTCGAGGTCTCTGCCGACCGCGCGGCGCCCTTCGATTTGCTCGTCGAGATCGCGCCCGATGCGCTCGCGCAATGCGAGGCGCGGCTCGGGTCCCCGCTTCGCTGGAACGACGAATACGCCCTTGCCAAACTCGCCCTCTTCCAAGCCTTCGACGAACGCGAAGACGCCGCCGCGATGCGCGCCACTGTTAGACCCACGTCCGGCGAACTGCTAGGCTACATGAAGACCTTGCGGATGCTCGACGAAGAGGCCGAAGACACATGAGTGAAGCCGCCGCCAATCCGGAACCCGAGAAGAGCTTCCCTCCACCCCTGGACCGCCTCGCGGACCGGGATTTCAGTTTCTACCCGTCCATCGAAAACGTCCCCGAGAACTTCTGGCGCCTTGTCGAAGCGAATTGGAGCGAGTTTCTCGTCGAGAACAAGGCCGATCAGTCGCAAGTCTGGGTGCCGCGCCGTTATCTCGGCGAAGTCAGCTCCACCGATAAGCCGGTGATGATCGTCGGCTTGAACCGGCCTCTGGAGTTGAAGGCCGGCCAAGTCTGGCCCGTGCAGAAGCGCGTGATCTCGATGCCGCGAGTGCCCGCCCCCATGGAAACGCCGGAAGACGCGGAAAGGTCCCGAGCCGTCAATCCCGCTGACAGCATGCTCGGCGCGGCCATCCGCATGGACGCCTCCGAAAAGAAGGTCGGCCGCTTGATCCTGCTCGCGCTCGGTGGCGCGCTAGCCGTCGTGGCTCTGGTGATCTTCGTCTTCCGCAGCGAGCGCAGCGGCGGCTTGGTGCAGTACAAGGGCGTCGTCCAGGAGAGCCTCGGCCTCGGGCCGGAGGACGATTACTTTGGCGTCATCCGCAAACTAGGCGAGCCCGCCGGCGACCGCTACAAGGCCGACGGCGAAAACATGTACTACCGCGTCATGCTCTACCCCAGCCGCAAGCTAAACGTCATCCTCGCCGGGCGCGAGCGCGACCAGGTGCGCTACATCGGCGCGATGGACGCGGATTGGAAGGTAGTCGATAGCGTCACCCAAAAAGGCGGGTCGAACACCTACGCCGTCCTGAGCCGCTTGCCGCGTTTCTGAGACGCAAATAGCGCGTCCGGGTAGGCTTTCTCGATACAATCCCCTTTATATGAAAAGCTTGGGCCACACGCTGCTGTGGATCGGAATCGCGTTATTGGGCGCAGTCTGCTTGGGCGCAGTGGCGATCGGGCGCGGCGAGTCGATCAACTCGATGTGGATCGTCGTGGCTGCCGCATGCGTCTACCTGGTGGCCTATCGTTTCTACGGCAAATTCCTCGCCACCAAGGTGCTCATGCTCGAAGAGAGGCGCGCCACCCCCGCCGAGCGCCTGCGCAACGGCCACGACTTCGAACCCACCAACAAATGGATCGTCTTCGGCCACCACTTCGCGGCCATCGCCGGACCCGGCCCGCTCGTCGGGCCCACGCTCGCCGCGCAGTTCGGCTATCTTCCGGGTACGCTATGGATCATCCTCGGCGCGGCGCTGGCCGGCGGCGTTCACGACCTGATGATCCTCGCGTTCTCGATCCGCCGCGACGGCAAGAGCCTGGGCCAAATGGTGAAGGAAGAAATCGGTAAGGTCGGCGGCGTCACGGCCATGATCACGGTGCTCTTGATCATGGTGATCCTCCTCGCCGTGCTCGGCCTCGTCATCGTGAACGCATTGAAGGGCAGCCCCTGGGGTACGTTTACCATCGCGGCCACGATCCCCATCGCGATCTTCATGGGCCTTTATCTACGCTACCTGCGCCCGGGCCGCGTGCAAGAGATTTCCATAATCGGTTTCGTGCTCGTCGTGCTGAGCATTTTCGGCGGCCAATGGGTAGCGGAATCCGCAACGCTCGCGCCATGGTTCACCTATGGCGGCCCCGCGCTGGTGATGCTGCTCGCGGTCTACGGTTTCTGCGCCAGCACAATGCCCGTCTGGCTCTTGCTGGCCCCGCGCGACTACCTCAGCACCTTCGTCAAACTCGGCGTCGCCGCGATGCTCGCTGTCGGCGTGCTGCTCGTGCGGCCCGAATTGAATCTTCCCGCGATGACGAAATTCGTCGATGGCAGCGGGCCAATCTTCGCGGGCGGCGTCTTCCCCTTCTGCTTCATCACCATCGGCTGCGGGGCACTAAGCGGCTTCCACTCGCTGATCTCCTCCGGCACCACCTCCAAACTCCTCGCCCGCGAAAGCCACGCCCTACCGGTCGCCTTCGGTGGCATGCTCGTCGAAGGCATGGTCGCCATCATGGCCTTGATCGCCGCCTGCGCGATGGAGCCGGGCGTCTATTTCGCCATCAATTCGCCGGGTGGCGTCGTGGGTGTCTTGCCGGACGCGGCCGTCAAGACCATCTCCGGCTGGGGCTATCCCGTTACCGTCGCGCACATGGAGGAACTTGCGAGGAACGTCGGCGAGTCCACCCTCTTCGCCCGCACTGGCGGCGCGCCTTCGCTAGCCGTCGGCATGGCGCACATCTTCTCGCAAGTACTCTCCACCGTCCCCGGCGGCGCCAAGGGCTTGCTTAGCTTCTGGTATCACTTCGCCATCATGTTCGAGGCCTTGTTTATCTTGACCACCCTCGACGCCGGCACGCGCGTCGGCCGCTTCCTCTTGCAAGATTTGGTCGGCCAAGTCTACAAACCCTTCGCGAAAACAAGCTGGATGCCCGGCGTCATCGCCTCCAGCGCCTTAGTCGTCTGCGGCTGGGGCTACTTCCTCTACCAAGGCGTGCTGGACCCGCTCGGCGGTGTCAATTCGCTTTGGCCCCTCTTCGGCATCGCCAACCAGTTGCTCGGCGCGATCGCGCTTTGCCTATCCACCACGATCCTCATCAAGATGTACCGCTGGAAGTATGCCTGGGTCACGGGTTTGCCTCTAGCTTGGATGGTCAGCGTCACCTTCACGGCCGGGCTCACGAAGATCTTCGCCGAGAATCCGCGCTTGGGCTTTCTGGCTCGCGCGGAATTCCTCGAAAAGCAAAAACTTCTCCCCGGCGCGAAGCTCGAAGACCTCAACCGCCTCATCTTCAACGAACGTCTCGACGCCGTTGTCTGCGGCCTCTTCCTCTGCCTCACCGCCGTCATCTTGATTGAATCCGGCCGCGCCTGGTATGGCATCCTGAGTGGATCGCGCGAGGCCAAGGTCAGCGAAACGCCTTTCGTGATGACGCAACTGCGGCCAGAAGAGGTCTAACCCGATGTTCAGTTCCGCCCTATTGTTGCTGCTCGCGCAAGCGGCGCCGCAATCGATTCCTCAGTCCCTGCCCAGCCTTCGCGAGCAAGCCACCGTACAGCAGCAATGGCTCCAATACCGTCTCGAAAAGAACCTGCCGGAACTGATGCGCAAATACGGCGTCGACATGTGGCTGGTCGTGAGCCGCGAATACAACGAGGACCCCGTCTTCTACTCCATGGTCTCGCCCACGATGTTCGCCGCCCGCCGCCGCACGATTTACGTCTTCTTTGACCGGGGTCCCGAGAAAGGCGTCGAGCGCCTCGCCCTCGGCGGCGGCTCCCAAGGCGGTCTCTACGAGGTCTACCGCGATCCGGACTCTGGCATCGAACTTTTCGGTGACGCCCAGTGGCTGCTCCTGAAGAAACTCATCGATCAAAAGAACCCCAAGAAGATCGCCATCAACATCTCCCATACCCACGCCTTCGCCGACGGCCTCAGCGCGGGCGAGCGTGAGCAGTTGGAAGAAGCCATCGGTGCGGAGAACCGCAAGAAGCTGGTGCGCAGCGAAGGCCTCGCGCTCGAATTCGTCTCCCTGCGCGTGCCGGACATGCTGCCGCTCTACCAGCGCATGCAGCAGCACGTGCATAACAACATCGCCCGCGCCTTCTCCCGCGAAGTCATCACCCCCGGTAAGACCACCGATCAAGACGTCGTCTGGTGGCTGCGCCAGGAGAATCAGAAGCTCGGCTTCGGCACTTGGTTCCAACCCGGCATCCGCGTCCAACGCAAGCGGGGCAGGGAAATCCAGATTCTCCAAGAGGACGCGCCCACCGTGATTGAGCGCGGCGACGTTCTCTGGGTCGATTACGGCGTGACGGCCATGCGTCTAGCCACGGACACGCAACACGTCGGCTACGTCCTCAAGGAAGGCGAAACGGAGCCGCCCGCCGGCATCCGCAAGGCGCTCGAGAATTCCAAGCGCATGCAGGACATCGTCATGGCGAAGATGCAAGTGGGGCGAAGCGGCAACGAAGTGCTCGCTGAAGCCTTGAAGGTCATCCGCGCCGAGGGCATCAAGGGCACCGTCTATTCGCATCCCATCGGCGACCACGGCCATGGCGCAGGGCCGCTGATCGGCCTCTGGGACCGCCAGCAAGGCGTGCCAGGGCGCGGAGACGTCAAGCTCACGCCGAATACCTGGTTTTCGATTGAATTGTCGAGCCGGACGCCCGTGCCCGAATGGGATGGGCAGGAGCTATTTGTCGGGATGGAGGAGGATGCGATGGTGGGAGCGGACGGAAAAGTGAGCTGGATCCTGCGGCGGCAGGAAAAATTCCACTTGATCCGCTAAGGGCGCTTAGGCGACCAACTCATGCGCCTCGGGCTCGAAGCTGCCTGAGAACGTGGCGGTAAAGCTGTCCGAATACGTTAAGTACTCGCGCACGAAGGCCCGCGCCATGTTCATGCAACCCGCCGAAGGATAGAGCCGGAAGAACATCGATTCCGCGTGTGTCGCGCCCATGTTCGGGCAAAGCGCCGCCATTGTCTCCGCGCAACCCCGCACGCACTCGCGGCATTCTTTCCCCACTTCACCACACAACGCCGGGCTCGGCGGCGGCGTGTGATCTTCGATGTTGACCAGCATTTTGTATCCCTGCTCTCCTCGCGTGAGTTCATTTGTACCGTTTTTCACAGGGCCGCTAGAAGCCGCTAGACAGGGGTTGTTTCAAGGAACGGTGAGGGTTTGTGATACCCCCATGCGGGGGGATTGCAATTTCAGCAAGACTTTTTCACGCTGGCCCCCAAACATGCTGCAATCGCGCGTCCATGTTGCTACGCTCAATCAAAGGGGGCGTCCAAGTTCCTGAAACACTTGGGCCTCTCGAACCTTCACTCGAAAAGTACTCTTTTCCGTTTTCATGAACATTCGCTCGTTGTTTAGCCTCTTTTCGTCGGATCTGGCTATCGATCTCGGCACCGCCAACACACTCGTTTACGCCAAGGGCAAGGGCATCGTCGTCAATGAGCCCTCCATCGTCGCCATCAATAAGAACAACGGCGAGGTAGAGGCGGTCGGCAAGGAAGCCAAGGAAATGCTGGGCCGCACGCCCGGCAACATCGTCGCCATTCGCCCCATGAAGGACGGCGTCATCGCGGACTTCAAAGTCACCGAGCGCATGCTGAATTACTTCATCCAGAAGGCGCACGGCCGCAAGATGCTCGTGCACCCGCGCATCGTCATCGGCGTCCCCAGCGAAATCACCCAAGTAGAAAAACGCGCCGTTATCGACTCCGCCTACCGCGCCAAGGCGAGCGAAGTGCACTTGGTCGAACAAGCCATGGTGGCCGCCATTGGCGCCGGGCTGCCGGTCTCCGAACCGGGCGGCAACATGGTGGTCGACATCGGCGGTGGCACTACGGACGTCGCGGTCATCTCGCTCGCTGGCATCGTATATTCGCGTTCTGTTCGCGTAGCTGGCAACGAACTCGACGACGCGATCATCCAATACCTGAAGCGCAAGTACAACCTCTTGGTCGGCGAACGCACCGCCGAGCAGATCAAGATGCAGGTCGGTTCCGCCGATGAACTGGATAAGCCGATCTCGATGGAGATCAAGGGCCGGAATTTGATTGAAGGCGTGCCGAGAACCATCACCATCGGGGACGAGGAAATCCGTGAAGCGCTGGCCGAAGGCATCTCCACAATCATGAACGCCATTCGCGTGGCCTTGGAGCGTACGCCGCCGGAACTCTCCGCCGATATCTCGGACCGTGGCATCGTGTTGACCGGTGGCGGTGGCTTGATCAAGAACCTGGACCGCCGCATTCGCAAAGAGACTGGCCTGCCGGTGTCGATCGCCGAAGACCCGCTCGCCTGCGTGGTCTTGGGCATCGGCCGGATGCTTTCGGACTTCAAGCTCTTGCGGCGCATTGCGATTGAATAAGTTGAAGGAGGCGCGCGCCCCACGGGCGACGCAAGGGCGATGGACGGTTTTTTAGCCCGGTACCGGAATCTTTCGGTCCTGGTGATTGTGCTCCTGGCGCAGCTCGTTTTGTTGGCTGTGCAGGTGAAGAACAACCAGGACGTACGGCTGATTCGTGTTTGGGCGGTGACGGCGATTACACCCCTGGCCCGCGTGCTCGAAGGCATTCGAGCCAACACTTTCGGCGTCGCCGGCGAGTATTGGCAGCTTTGGGGCGTTCGCACCGAGAACAAGGACCTCAAGGCCCAGCTCGACAAGCTGAAGCTCGAAAATCAGTTCTTAAAGGAAGAGCTGGCCACGGCCAAGCGCGTCGAAGCGATGGCTTCCTTCGTTCAACGGAATCCCTCCAAGACTATCGGCGCGCGCATCATCGGCGCGGGCGCGGGCACGAACTCCAAAGTCGTATTCATCGACCGCGGTTCGACATCGGGCGTCATGAAAGGCATGGCCGTGATTACGCCGGATGGCATCGTCGGCAAAGTAACGGCCTCGTATCCCACCGGCTCCCAGGTGGTTTTGATCACCGACCCAACCTTCGCCTGCGGCGTCGCCTCCGACAAATCGCGCATCCATGGCACCGCCAAAGGCCAGGGCAACAATCAATTGCTGGTCGACTACATTCAGAACGAGCAGACCGTCGAAGTGGGTGAGATCTTCTACACCTCGGGCGACGACCGCATCTTTCCCAAAGGCCTCCCCGTCGGGCCGGTTCGCGTCTCGAAGCCCGGCAAGTTCTTCAAGGAGATCTACGTCGCGCCCACGGCCTTCGACAAGGGCCTCGAGGAAGTCCTCGTCGTGCTCGAAGGCATCCACCAACAAATCCCCGACCCTTCGCTTTTGACCAACACCGGCCCCGAGACGAAATTGCTCCCGCCTCCGCCGCCCGACTCCGGCACGGCCACGCCCGCGGCAGCGGCTGGTGCCGACCCCGCCGCGGCGCCCGTCAATACGCCGCCGAAACGCACCGCGATCACCGACGCCGACAAATTGATCGAACGCTACAGGACGCTCGGCGAACAGCAAGGCGTTAGCTACGGTAACGGCGGCAAAATCCCGAACTTCAACGCGCCAGTTGCGCCGAAGCCAGTCGCGCCGAAGCCGGTTGCAGGCTCCGCCGCCGACAAGCCCCTCGATGCGCCGCCCGCCACGGTTGCGCCAAGGCCGCCCGCAAACACGTCGCCTGCGAATACTGCGCCCACCAACACACAACCCGCTGTCACGCCGCCCGCGCCGCCGGCCTCCACTCCGCCCCCGCAACAGGAGGGCCGCGATGGCGTCCTCTGAGTTCACCGATTCCAACTTCCTCGATGGCCGCCGCCGCAAGGGCCAGTCCTCCTTCCGGCCCATCGTCTTTTTCCTCATCCCGCTTCTATCGGTACTCCTGGACGTCTTCCTCCCGCGCTTCATCGAGCGCTCGCGCATCCTCGAGTTTCCGCTCCTGGTCACCATCTACTTCGCGCTCATGAAGCGCCAACCCATTGCCGGCGTCGCCATCGGCGCCACCATCGGCCTCATGCAAGATTCGCTCTCGCAACAGCCGCTCGGCATGTTCGGTATCGTCAAAACCCTGGTCGGCTACTTCTCCGCCAGCGTCAGCCTCCGCTTCGACGTCAACAACCCCGCCCTCCGCTTCATCCTCTGCGTCTTCTTCTTCCTCTTCCATCAGTTCTTCTACTGGATGATGGTGCGCGCGCTGTTGGGCCTCGCGCCCAGCATCGATATCGCCGACGAAGTCGTGCGCGCTCTCTTCAACTCCGCCGTCGCCCTGCCGCTTTTCTGGCTCTTGGATAAACTCAGAGAGGAAAGCATCGGCTAGTACCACCCGTGTTTCTCAGTCCCGGTCGCGCGCGCAGAGAAGATTACCAGGAACGGCTCACGCTGTTGCGGGATGAGGGGAAGTTTGCCCAAGGCAAGATAGCGATACTGCAATATCTGGCCGCCGGTGTCTTTATCTTCCTCGTGGGCGGCTATTGGAACTTGCAGATCCAAAACGAGGATCTCTACTCGCTCAAGGCCGAGCGCAACCGCATCAAGAATTTCCCGATACCCGCGCCGCGCGGCAAGATCCTCGACCGCGAAGGCCGTGTCATCGTCGACAATCACTCGAGCTTCAGCGTCTTGATCAGCCGCGAAACGCTGAAGGACGAGCACCTCGCCCCCATCGCCGACGGCCTCAATTTGGACTATGAGGACCTGCTCACGCGCCTGCGCCGCTTCCGAGCCCGGCCCAAGTACGAAGCCATGGTCCTGAAGCAGGACTTGACGCCTTCGGACATCGCCTTCGTCGAATCCCATCGCGATCCCGACACGTATCCCGAACTCGAACTCATCCACACCGAACGCCGCGTCTATCCCGCCAACGGCTTCGCCGCGCACATGCTCGGCTACGTCGGCGAAGTGAGCGAAAGCGAATTGAACCAAGCGGACTTCGCCAAATACCAGCAAGGCGACCTCGTCGGCAAGACCGGCCTCGAACGCCAGTACAACGACATGCTCACCGGCGTAGACGGCCAACGCCAAGTCCTCGTCAACAACAAAGGCGAAGAACGCCGCGTGCTCGGCTTCAAGGCCGCCATTCCCGGCCAATCGATCCAAACCACGATCGATCTCGATTTGCAGACTGTCATGGAGCTAGCCATGGAAGGCCGCCGCGGCGGCGCCATCGCGCTCGATCCGCGCAACGGCGAAGTGCTCGCCATGACCTCGAAACCCTCCTACGATCTCGGCCGCCTCGCCTCGCGCGAACGTTCGAAAGAATGGCGTGACATCAACCTAAATCCCGAGAAGCCGCTCCTCAATCGCGCCATCCAGGCGCAGCTCGCCCCCGGCAGCACCTTCAAACCCTTTGTCGCTCTAGCGGCTCTCGAATCTGGCATGATCGAACCCGACACCACCTTCGGCTGCGGTGGCGGCCTGAATTTCTTCGGCCGTTACTTTCACTGCCACGCCAAGCGCGGCCACGGCACCACGAACATGCGCCGCGGCATCGCGCAAAGCTGCGACGTCTACTTCTATCAAGTGGGCAATCGCATCGGCATCGATCAGATCTCGAAGTACGCCGAACTCGCCGGTTTCGGCGCCAAGACCGGCATCGACCTCCCCGCCGAGGCCGAAGGCACCCTGCCGTCTTCGCGTTGGAAGATCCGCGCCCTGCGCGAAAAGTGGTACGGCGGCGATACCATCAGCGTCTCGATCGGCCAGGGCTACCTCACCGCGACGCCCGTCCAGTTGGCCGTCGGCATGAGCGGCCTCGTCATGGGAGGCGTCTGGCACACGCCGCATATCTTCAAAGGCAGCGCCCCGGCCAAGGCCGCGCGCAAAGCCGACCTCAACCTCGATCATGTGCGCCTGGTGATGGATGGCGTTTGCGACGTCGTCAACGGTGGCGGCACCGCCGGCAAAGCGCGCCTCCCGAACGGCGAGTTCTGCGGCAAAACCGGCACCGCGCAAATCGCTTCGAACGAATACCAAAAAGCCACGGGCATCCGCCTCAAGGACAATGCCTGGTTCATCGCCTTTGCGCCGCGCGTCAATCCGGAGATCGTTGTCGCCGTGCTTTGGGAAGAAGGCGAACACGGCCCCGACGCCGGCTTGATCGCGCGCGATGTCGTGAAGGCTTTCTTCGACAAGCGCGCTCGCCGCGAATTGACGCAGGCTCCGCCCTCGGGAGTAACGGCCAAACTGGAACCCACAAGCACTCCCGCTCGCGAGGCAGCTACGGAACCAGCTAGCGAGGCGGCACAGCCATGATGGAATCCCGCAGCTTCCGCGACATGGACTGGACGCTCCTCGTCATCACGCTGATCCTCTGCGGCGTCGGCATCTTGCAAATTTATTCCGCCACCCAATACGACGACGGCAGCAGCCTCTGGTGGAAGCAAATCATCTTTGTCGTTGCGGGACTTGTTGTGTTCTACCTCGCGAGCCAAATCGACTACCACTCGCTCCTCGGCCACGCGCCTTTCTTGTTCACGGTTTTCACGGCCATATTGTTTTTTCTGTTGATTCTCAGCCGCGTCGTTCTCGGCGCGAAGCGTTGGATTTCCTTGGGCGGCGGCTTTAAGCTGCAGCCCTCGGAGTTCATGAAGTTCGTCCTGATCCTCTTCGTCGCGCGATTCATCTCGGAGTTGAAATCCGATTCGCTCGACGGCCGGGATTTACTGAAGCTGCTCGGCATGGTTCTAGTTCCCTTTGCCCTGGTGAACCTGCAACCGGACCTCGGCACTTCGCTCTGTTATCTGCCCATCCTCGCGGTGGGCCTGCTCTTGGCCGGCGTCACCAAGCGACAGGCGGTCACCATGGCCGTGATTCTGATGCTGGTCATGCCCGCCGGCTGGTTCGCGCTTAAGGATTATCAAAAGGCGCGTTTGACGAGCTTTCTCGATCCCACGACGGATCCTCAAGGCTCGGGCTACCAAGTGCTGCAGTCGAAGATCGCCGTGGGCTCCGGAGGTATGTGGGGAGCGGGCGTCACGCGCGGCATGCAGATCCAATTGCAGTTTCTCCCCTTTGCGCACACGGATTTCATCTTCGCCGCCTTCGCCGAAGAACACGGCTTTGTTGGAGTGGTGACCGTACTTGCGTTATATTTCCTCTTATTGATGCAGATCCTGCAAAACGCCCAAACCGCCCCCGACCGGGCGGGTACCGCTATATGCATGGGCGTCGGCGGGGTTCTGCTATTCCATGTGTTGGAGAATGTAGGTATGGTCGCTGGCTTGATGCCGGTGGCCGGAATTCCGCTGCCGCTGATGAGCTATGGCGGATCGAACATAATTTCCGTTTTTTTGATGCTGGGCCTGGTCAACAATGTAAGGCTCCGGCGGTTTTTGCAATAAAGATTTAGATGGCTCTCTTAACTGGAATTGAGGCCACACCCGTTTCGACGGTTCGCATGTTTGACGCAGTCAAGGGAAGCGGCCTAACGCCGCCTAATGCCGCCCATAACGGCAGTGGAGAGGAAAAGACTTTGGCGTCGGCTCTGATGCCGGCCACTCGCCTCCCCGGCAAGGCCTTCCTGGATCGAAGGTTTTTTTAGCGATGCTCGCCTGCCGCGTCTCAGCAAGAACTGAATGAGAATGCGCCGCGCCCGGCGCAAGTGTGAGTCCTAAGCCCTAGGAGAGCTTCTCGCGAGGAGAAGCCGAATGGCAAAAGAGTTAGTGATTGCGGGTGGCCACCACGAAACGCGCGTGGCCCTGCTAGAAGACGATCAGCTCGTCGAAATTTATTTCCAACGGGCCAACGAGTATTCGCTGGCCGGCTCCATTCATAAGGGACGCGTCACGCGCGTATTGCCCGGAATGCAGTCCGCCTTCGTGAACCTGGGCCTGGAAAGGGACACCTTCCTCTATGTGTCCGATTTCTTTGAAGAGAACGAAGAATTCGAAAGAGTCGGCGAGCAACGCGATGGCCGCCGGGGCGGGGAATCTCGCAGTGGAGAAGCCCGCGGCGGAGAATCTCGCGGCGCCGAAGCGCGAGGTGGTGACTCCCGGAGTGGCGAACGAAGCCGCGACGACGACGGCGGGGGCCGGGGCCGCCGAGGCCGTGATCGCGGCCGTGGCCGCCGGGGCGGACGCTCGCAGGACGCGCCCGAAGAATCGCCGCGCGCCGATGCCGAACTTGCCGAACCGGTGCTCCGCGCCGAAGGCGATAACCCGGAAGTTGAAGTTGTCAGTGAACTAGAAGGTGCGAACGGCGACGCGCCAACGCCCAACGGTTCTCTCAGTGGCGATGTCCGGGGGCGCCGCCGCCGCCGTGGCCGCCCGGGTCGTGGCGGGAATTTCCCGGAAAGCAAATATGCCGACCCGGCCGAAGCCGCCAGCGAAGAACTGGAAGCCGCCGATGAATCCGATGACGCCGATAACGGGGTCGTCGAAGCCACTGCGGACGCCGAACTCTTCTTACTCCCTGGCGAAAAGCTGAGCAAGCACAAGAACAAAGCCGCCGATTCACCGGATCTCGAAGCCGCTTCCGCCGCAAGCGCCGCTGTTGAAGCCGGCGAAGAGGAATCCGCCCCGGCCGCCGAACCCCACATCGCCGAACACCAGATCGTCACCGAATCCAAAATCACGCCCGTGCACGTGATCAGCGCCGAATCCCTCAAGGCTGAGGAAGAAGCCGCCGTGCTCGCCGAAGTGAAGGAGCACCTCGCCGAAATCGAACGCGAGAACGAAGAGCTCCGCGACTTCGAAGAAGCCGAACGCATCGGCCTCGACGATGAAGAAGAAGCCGAAGCGGAAGCTGTCGAATTCAGCGCGACTGCGGCTGAAGCCGACGTTGAAGAAGCGGAGCTCTCCGGCGATGACGCAACGGACGAAGCCGCCGGCGAAGCGGATATTGAATCGGAGAACGAGTCGGAAGCCGAAGGCGAAGAATCCTCCTCCGTCGTTCTGCCCGCCATGGGCTATTCCGCCCATCTGCAGAATCGCGGTGACAGCCGTGAGCGCGGTAGCCGCCGCCGCCGTCGTGGCCGCGGCCGGGATTCGGAAGCTCCCGCCACTGGCGCGGCTCCGGCGTTAGAGAATGCCGGCGAGGCTGCGCTGGAAGCCGATGAAGTTGCGCCGGAAGGCGTGGCTGTGGAAGGCGCCGAAGCCGTGGCGTTGTTGCCTGGTGAAAAGCGCGCTAGTCGCGAAAGCCGCGATGGCCGCAGGGAAACGAGAGAAGCCAGAGATGGCAGAGGCGAAGGCCGCCGCGAAGAGCGTGGCGGACGCCGTGGCGATCGTGGAGACCGTGGTGATCGCGGAGACAGAGGGGACCGTGGAGATCGCGGCGACCGCAGTGACCGCCCCGAGCGCCGCTCCCAGCCCTCCATCACCGAACTCCTCAAGGAAGGCCAAGAAGTTCTCGTCCAAATCGCCAAGGAACCCCTGGGGCAAAAAGGCGCGCGCATCACCTCGCACATCGCCTTGCCGGGCCGCTATTGCGTCTACATGCCCACCGTCGAACACACCGGCGTTTCGCGCAAGATCGGCAGCGACGAAGAGCGCGCCCGCCTGAAGCGCATCCTCCAGTCGCGCCGCGATTCGATCCCAGGGGGCTTCATCATCCGCACCGCCGGCGAAGGCCGCGCGGAAGCCGACATTCTCGCCGACATGGAGTTCCTCCATAACCTCTGGCTCGACATTCGCCGCAAGGCGGAATCGAAGCCCGCTCCCGCGCTGATCTATCACGATCTTGAAATCGTCGAGCGCGTCCTCCGCGATCAAGTCGGCCCCGACTTCAAGTCCATTTGGGTCGATAGCGAAGAGATCTACGAGAGCGTCCTGCGCTTCCTCGAGCGCTTCCAGCCCGCCATGGTTTCGCGCGTCCGCATGTACACGCGCCAAGCGCCGATCTTCGATAGCTTCGGCATCACCGCCGAGCTCGAAAAGGCCCTGCGCCCGAAAGTCTGGCTCAAGTCCGGCGGCTATATCGTCATCAACCAGACCGAGGCCCTGGTCGCCATCGACATCAACACCGGCAAGTACGTCGGCCGCAGCAATAAGCTCGAAGACACCATCGTGAAGACGAACGTCGAGGCCGTCAAGGAAATCGTCCGGCAGGTTCGCCTGCGCGATCTCGGCGGCATCATCGTGATCGACTTCATCGACATGGACGAACGCAAGAATCGCTTGCGCGTCATGCAGGCTCTTGAAGAAGCGATGCGCGCCGACCGTGCGCCTTACAAGATTCTCCAGTTCAACGATTTCGGGCTCGTTGCCATCACGCGCAAGCGCGTCAAGCAATCGCTCGAACGCACTCTCTGTTCGCCCTGCCCCTATTGCGAGGGTTCGGCCTACGTCAAGAGCGTGCAGACCGTCATCGGTGAAATCTTGAACGAGGCGAAGAAACTCGCCCACGCCCTTGAGGATTCCAAGGACGTCATGTTGCGCGTCAACCCCGAGGTGGCCAAGGTTTACAAGTCCACCGAAAACCACCACCACGAAGAACTCGAAGAAATTCTCGGGCGGCCAGTGATGATCGTCTCCGATCCGCTGATCCACCAAGAGAAGTTCGATTTGGCGTAGACATCAAGCGATGCGCCGCTCGGCAGCACTTTCGTTCGCATGGATCCTGGGCACGGCTCTCGCCGCCGCCCAGGATTTTTCGGTTTACCCTGACCTGATCGTCCTCGCCGAAAAAGAAGGCGCCGATCTAGGCTGCGAGCCGTCGCCCGATGCCCGCTCGCTTGAAGTACTCTCTCCGGTCCTTCCGCGCGGTGGCCATCTCACACTGGTCATGGTTGTTCGCGCGAAAGCTGGTTCCGGCTTCGCCATCGACGTCGGCTTGAATCCCAAGGACCGCACGCCGCTCAAACTCTACCGCTACTTCCCTGGCATCCGCTACGCGAATTCCTTCTTCGCCCAGCCTCTTGAGGAAGCGCCCCTGCCACTGCGCGGCCGCATCGGGGAAGGGCAGCGCTGCGCGATTTTCCTGCTAGACGTCCAAGCCAAGCGCGACGCGCCCCTGGATCGCGTAAAGGTCGAGCCTGCGGTGTGGCTCGAAGGCAACGTAGCAGGGAGCGCTGACGCGACCGCGTGGTCGCGCTACCCCTTGGAAGTTCGCATCGCCGCCGAGCGAGGTTCCGGGGACGCCGTTCTAGAAGAATGCGAATCGCCACTAGAAAGCGTCGCCCGCGCCGCGTACCTAGGCGCCGAACGCAATTGCCGCCCGCCAGCGCTAGCCTGCAAAACCACCATAGATACGACGGTCGGCTCCCTCCTCACCCGCCAACTCCGCGCCGACTTTCCCACCAGCCCCGACTGGCCCGCCTGTGCCGCGCCAGACAGCCCCGAACCCATAATCCCAGCCCTCATCAAAGCCCGCGCCAAGGCCGCAAAAAACCGCTAATTCCCACCCGCTCTGCTAAACTAAAGGTTCCCCTTTCGGAGAGATGGCCGAGTGGTTTAAGGCGCACGCTTGGAAAGCGTGTATACGGGAAACCGTATCTAGGGTTCGAATCCCTATCTCTCCGCCACCCAACCCAGGCAACTCCCAGACTAGACCTCCCGCTCCTTCCCCAAAGACTTCAGTGGCTAGTTGGGGAGGTGCTGCATCGGTTCCGACATACCTTTGCTCGCGTGTTGTTCGAGTGCTCGAATATGACGGTGCGGTATGTAGCGGAGTTGCGGGGGGACATGGATGACATGATGCGGTTGCACTGCGAGGCTTGGGTGGTCGAGCGGTAGGGGCAGTTGACTTGGGTGTTGAAGGGGGCATTTGCGGGTAAACCTCGACCGGCGTAGATGGTAACTTAAAGGCGTTGGGTGTGGTATCGGGACGAACGCTTTACCGGCTTGTCTGCGACGTTGAGTCGCGGATGACGCCCGAGCAGTTGCGCCAACTCCTGATGCGCCTCGACAATCCACAGGAGGCGATTGAGGCGCAGTGGGAAGTTGTCGTATTGTCTGCCCTTAGCGCCATCGGCGACGTTCAATACGAGTCGCCGCATGGTGGCACGGCGCGCCCCGACATTGCATTTCGAAACGACGAAGGACTTTCCTTCGTGGCCGACATAAGAACGCTGTTTGACGAAGAGCCGATTCGCCGAACTTTCGAGGCTAAGCTCGCGCAACAAAATCGGGCACTCAAGGCACGAGGCGTGGCTGGGACGCTCAATGCGAATTTAGGTTATCGCTGGGAATGCTCGCATTGCCGGCGTCGTATTCGCAGGGGGTGCTGTAATGCCGCCGCCCGAAGCCTGACTGTATGGTGTCAGTGTCCGAAGTCGGCGGATGCTGATTGGCGACGAAGAGCTCGGTACGCGCCCGATTTGCCCCAAGAGCACCGGCTGAATTCCATGGTCTTCGGCTCCGGCTTTCGCCGTTACCTGGAAGCCATTTGCCGGGCACCTGAACAGCGGCATCAATACACGGTCGACATTGACGACGCGTATGTCTGTTTTTGGTTTGGGCCGGGTGATTGGCTATCAGGAATTTTGCACACTAATCCCTTACATTCGCTCGACCTCAGCAGCAACAAGGTGGACAACGCTCTTGGGAAAAAGAACCGCCAAATCTCTCGATCCGGCTGGACTGGCCCCAGAGGTGTTTTCCTTTGCGACGGAGGCTTTGAGTTGTTCCATTCTAGTCCCGCTAGTCCCGGTCTTCCAGGGATCGTCCGTCAATTTCTCTTCGAGAACAAGTCACTCGACTTCGTGTGTTCGCTGAGCATCAAGGACCGTTCGTGTATTAGCGTTAAACGCGATCTCGGTTTTTCGGCCTGGATGCAAACCCGGTATGAGCATCCTCAGGAGATTGCGCTTGAGGAATTTTCTCAGGAACTGGAGCTGAACTTTGTCAAACCCGGTCGAATGCACGCTGAGAACTCACGCTCTGCCGATGACCGCCATGAGGCGGAGACTCCCGTCACCAACGTCGTTCTTGAGATATCTGCCGACCAGGCGCTCGATTGTCTGCTTGGTAAGGTCGGACCTGCGCCGACGGCCGCGCACTTGGAGGCGTTCGACGAGGGGCGGATGATCGTGGCGGCCGAGGTTTCCAGTCCGAAATCGCTTCGTCCAACGCCTTGGGTCAAGTTTTCGTTCGGGCGGCCCGACCCGGCAGCCGCCGCGCGCGCCGCCTGCATGGGGATTGGTAATACGTCGAAGTCTTCGCCGCCGGAGCGGTACCTTGCCCGTGGCGCTGAAATCAAGTGCGGGAGCATAACCCTATCCGGAAACGCATTCTTGAGCTTATTGCTTGGCCGGATCAAGCATTCCGAATTTGCTCGAATTGTCGGCACAAATTCCCTTGATCTGTTCGCGACTCGGGCGGATGGCTACCGTTTAGCGGACATCCAGCTTAATCCAATGGGGCGCGGGGACGACGACACGCTCACATTTCAACTCGATACGGACGATCCATAATCGGTCTTCAAGCAGTCAAGGTGACGTTCACACGTACGCGCAATGCGTCGACGATTTCCTGGAGACGAGGCAGGTTGACGCCCTGATACTCGACGTCCTCTTGCCGGCTAATAACCTGCTTGCTGACGCCGAGCCGGGCGGCCAGTTCCGTCTGCGAGACGCCCTTCGCGATCCGCAACTTCACAATGTACGGCGCAATCTGATCAAGCCGCTGCAGCGTCGGCAGAACGAACTCGCCGGACTTCAACTGATCGAACTCGCGGACCTCCTCTTCCAACTGCCGGATCATCCCCTCGTAACTCCCACGGATGGCCGCCGCGCGCCTGCCAGTCGCACGTTTGCCAGCCGCGCCTTCTTCGGCCTGGGCCAGCGCCTGACGAAACCCCTCAATTTGAACGACCGTCCGGGCGCGTTGAGCATCAGTCTTGATCATTTGTTGTCCCTCACGATGTGGATGATGCCGCGCGGGTGGCCGTCGCGGTCCTGGCGGAAGAATTCGGGGAAGCCAATGTCCGGCGCGGCGTCCATGGCCGGGTGGATGAAAAACTCCATGCCGTGGTCGGCCCAAATGCGCCATTTCCATTTGCGCGGTTGCGGCACGAAGAAGAGTTCGAAGTCGATCCAATACGGATCAAGACGGTCGTAGACCTCGGGGTCCGGTTTGACCCAGTAGCCATCGATATCGCCGAGGTCCGGCTTGCTGGTGCAGAAGCTGCCATCAGTGTAGACCTCTTCGATTCCCGCCGCCCAGAACGCCTTCAACGCTTCGCCGAGTCCTTTGATCAGCCAGCGGCGGCGGGGTGTGAAGCCCAGCCGCTTGCTGATTTCCTTCAGCGTGGCGGTATGGTCGCCGGGCGGGAGTCCGCCGGTGGAATCGTCAAACGGCGGACTCGCTTCGACATCATCATTTCAGAGACAACGATAGAAGTCAACGCGAATGTTGTCGCCCGGTCCAATCCTGCTAAACCTCCCGCCGGTTCTCCAACGACTTCAGCATCGTAATCTCATCCGCGAATTCCAAATCGCTACCCACCGGAATCCCCATCGCAATCCTCGTCACCTTCAGCCCCAGCGGTTTCAAAAGCCGCGTCAGATAAGCCGCCGTCGCCTCGCCCTCCACGGTCGGGTTCGTCGCGAGAATAATCTCCTGGATCTCCTCGGAACTCAACCGCTCCAGCAAACTCTTAATCTTCAACTGCTCCGGCCCAATCCCTCGCAGCGGACTGATCGCTCCTTGCAGAACATGATAAAGCCCATCGAAAGATCGCGTAGTCTCAATGGCCACCACGTTGTGCGCCTCCTCCACCACGCAGATCAGCCCCCGATTCCGGTTCGGATTGCTACAGAAAGGACACAACTCACTCGCGCTGATGTTATTGCAGACAATGCAAAACCCAAGATTATCCTTAACATCCAAAATCGCCTGGCTCAGCCGATTCGCCGCATCCCGGCCATTGCGCAAAACATGAAACGCCAAACGCTGCGCCGACTTCTGCCCGATGCCAGGCAGACGCTTAAATTCGGAGATCAGCCGTTCCAGTGGTTCCGCGAAATCGGGCATGCGCCAGCGCCGCTCTTAGAACATCCCGGGAGGCAGACCCATGCCGCCCAGCATGCCGGACATCTTCTTCTGGCTCTCGGCCTCCACCTTCTTCACCGCTTCGTTGAAAGCCGCCATCACCATGTCCTGCAGCATCTCGACGTCGCCCGCCGCCTCGGGATCGATCGTCACGCCCAAGCAATTCTTCTGGCCGTCCATCTTCACCGTCACCATCCCGCCGCCGGCCGAGGCCTCGGTGCGAATCGCCGCGATATCCTGCTGCAGCTTCTCCTGCATGGCCTGCGCCTGCTTCATCATCGACTGCATGTTGCCGGGTAGTTTCATGACTGTGGATCCTCTTGGGGAGACTTCAGATAACTCAAATCCTTGACGCCGCGAATCTGTGCGTCGGGAAACAACTGCTGGTAGGTCTGCACGGCCGGGTCGGCCAAGGCCTTCGCGCGCAAGGCCTCTTCGTCCACTGAGGACATCTTCGGCGCGCTCGACGCCACTTCGATGCTGTTGTCCTCGATGACCTCGATCTTTGGCATGCGGCCCAACACCGCCTGCACCGCCGCCGCCACTTCCTTCGCTTGCAAAGGCCGCGTATATGCGCGCGGCGCGAGGAAACGAATCACGCCGGGCTTCTCTTCGATCTTCGCCGCCGCTACTGCATCCGCTGAAAACTTGCGCTTCGACTCGATCAAATTCGCGACAATGCGCGCCTGCAACGGCGCGTCGTTCTCAATAACAGGGGCGGCAGGCGCAGGCGCAACCGCAACCGGAGCCACAGCTTTCGCCGGCGCCGCCTTCACCAAATTCGCCCGCTCTCTCGGCGCCGCGGCCGCCGCGCTCAAAGCCGGCGCTTTCGCCGACGGCATTCCCGCCAGCACTTCCTCAATGTTCGCCAGTTTGCCCGCCTGCACCAGCCGCACCAATCCCAACTCCAAATGCAAGCGCGGCTGCAACGCATATTGCAGTTCCCGGAAGAGATCGAGCGTAATCTGCAAATACCGCGTCAAATCCGGCTCGGAGAACTTATCCGCCGTCTCCGCCAACCGCTTCACTTCGCCCGGCGATGCCGCGATCAATCGCGTATTCGCCCCCGCCACCTTCGCCACCATCAAGTTTCGGAAGTAGCGCGATAACTCCCGGCAAAAATGCTGCAAGCTCTGCCCGCTCCGCTCCAGCTCCAGCACGATCTCAATCATCCGCGCCGCGTCCTTTTTCTCCAGCGCGTTTGTAACCTCGGCCAGCGAATCCACACCGAAGATCCCCAGCAGCTTGCGCACCTCTTCGCCACTGAGCTTATTGCCGCAGCAAGCGATCGCCTGGTCCAAAGCCGAAAGCGAATCGCGCACGCTGCCCTCGCCGGTCAACGCCAGCACCGACAACGCATCATCGTCCGCTTCGATCCCCTCTTGCCCGCAGATCCAACGCATCCGCTCCACCAGATCGTTGAAATCCACTGAGCGAAAACTAAACTGCTGGCAGCGGCTCGCGATCGTCGTCGGAATCTTATGCGACTCCGTCGTGCACAGAATAAACACCGCCCACTCCGGGGGCTCCTCCAACGTCTTCAGCAGCGCGTTGAAAGCCTCGTTCGTAATCTGATGCGCTTCATCGATGATGAAGACCTTGTAGCGGTCCCGCGCCGGACGAAAACGCACGTTCTCCCGCAGCTCGCGCATCTCATTGATGCCGCGATTGGAAGCCGCGTCGATCTCGATCACGTCGATCGCATTCCCCTGCGGAACTTCGATGCACGAAGAGCACTTCCCGCAAGGCGTCGCCGTCGGCCCTTCCACGCAATTCAAACAGCGCGCCATGATGCGCGCCACGGTCGTTTTACCCGTCCCGCGCTGCCCCGCGAAGATATAGCCGTGCGCGATCCGGCGTTGCGTAATGGCGTTATCGAGGGTGGTCTTGACGTGCTGCTGACCGATCAGCGCGTCGAATTCGTGCGGCCGGTACTTGCGTGCAATTACTTGATACAAGGGAATTTGCGGGGCGCCGCGCGCCTGTTAAGATGCTTAAGCCAGACTCCGGGTGATCCGCGGCACACGGGCTAAACCACTACCGTTGCTCCCTTCCGGACCTGGCGGGGTTTGCAGCCGCCCATTGCACGGAGCCCAGGGCCTGGCAATCAAGTAGTGTAGCATCGAGCGTGGAGCACTAGAGTTTATGGACGCACTAATGAAGGGGATCGCTCGTTTCGAGAAGGAGATCTACCCGGAGCGGAAAGAGTTTTTCGACAGGCTGATCGCGAAGCAATACCCCAGAGCGCTCTTCATCACCTGCTCCGATTCCCGCGTGGTTCCCAACCAAATCACGGACTCCGAACCCGGCGACCTTTTCACCATCCGCAACGCCGGCAACATCGTCCCCCCCTACGGCGAAACGATGGGCGGCGTCTCCGCCACGATCGAGTACGCCGTCATGGCGCTCAAGATCAAGAACATCATTATCTGCGGCCATACCCGTTGCGGCGCCATGGACGCGCTCTTGGATCCGGAGAGCGTTTCCTCGATGCCCATCGTCAAATCCTGGCTCAACCACGCCGAAGGCGCCCGCCGCATCATTAACGAGACCTGCGCGCACCTCACCGGCGACGCCAAGGGCAAAGCCCTCGTCGAGGAAAACGTCCTCGTCCAACTCGACAATCTCCGCACCCACCCCAGCGTCGCGCTGGCTTTGGCTAAGGGCGAAATGGATCTCTTCGGTTGGGTCTTCGACATCGTCAACGGCCACGTCTTCGGCTACGACGGAGACGTCGGCGAATTCGTCCCCATGGGCGAGAACCACATGCCCAAGGCCACACCGAAGCGCGTGGGGAGATAACCGGCTCTATGAGCTTCGCCGCCACTTGGAAAGACGACCTCCTCTCGAGCGTCGTCGTATTCTTGGTCGCCTTGCCCCTCTGTCTTGGCGTCGCCATCGCCTCCGGCATGCCACCCGAACTCGGTCTGGTCACGGGCATCGTCGGCGGCATGGTGGTGGGATTCTTCGCGGGCTCCCCGCTGCAAGTGAGCGGCCCCGCCGCGGGCCTTGTGGTTCTCGTATTTGACTTGGTGCAAGAGCACGGCCTCGCCTCCTTCGGCCTCATTCTCGCCCTTGCCGGCGCGATGCAAATCCTCGCCGGAACCTTCCGCATGGGCCAGTGGTTCCGCGCGATTTCTCCCGCCGTCGTCTACGGCCTCCTCGCCGGCATCGGCATCCTCATCATGGCCGGCCAATTCCACGTCATGGTGGACGATACGCCCAAGGGTTCCGGCCTCCAAAACATCCTCTCGATCCCCAAGGCCATCTTCGACGGCATCTTCCCGCTTGATGGCAGCGCCCACGAACACGCCGCGCTCACCGGACTCCTTACCATCGCGACCATGCTCCTGTGGAACAACTTCCGCCCCGACGGGCTCAAGTTCCTGCCCGGCCCGCTGCTCGGCGTCGCAGCCGCCGCCATCGCGAGCTACACCTTCGGCCCCGACATCAAGCACGTCACCGTTCCCGACAATCTCGCCACCAGCCTCCGCTTCCTCAACCTCGAAACCTTGGGCGGCCTAAAAGACTTTAAGTTCTGGGCCGAAGCCATGGCCCTCGCTTTCATCGCCAGCGCCGAGACGCTGCTCAGCGCCTCCGCCGTCGACAAGATGGTCGCCGCCAGCGGCCACCAGGCGGGCAAGACAAACTACGACCGCGAACTGCAAGCCCAAGGCGTCGGCAACATGATCTGCGGCGCCATCGGCGCCCTCCCCATGACCGGCGTCATCGTCCGCTCCAGCGCCAATGTCCAAGCCGGCGCCAAAACGCGCCTTTCCACCATCCTGCACGGCGGCTGGCTCCTCCTCGCCGTGGTCGTCATCCCGCACGTCCTCGAACGCATTCCCACCTCGGCCCTCGCCGCCATCCTAGTCCTCACCGGCTGGAAGCTAGTCAACCCCGAACACGTCAAACGCCTCGCCCAATATGGCCGCGTGCCCGTAGCCATCTACTTGGCCACCGTCATTGGCATAGTCGCGTTTGACTTACTCACCGGCGTTCTAATCGGCATCGCCATGACCATCGGCAAAATGATGTGGAAGGCCTCGCGTCTCAAGGCCAAACTCGTAGCCCACCATTCCGGACGTAGCGACCTCTACCTCGAAGGTTCCGCCACCTTCTTGCGTCTGCCCATGCTCGCCGACACCTTGGACGACGTGCCGCCCAAGTCCGAACTCCACATTCATTTCGAAAAACTCTACTACCTGGACCACTCCTGCCTGGACATCATGAAGGATTGGGCCAAGACCCACGAAGAATCGGGCGGCAAGGTAGTCGTCGATTGGGACCGTTTGCTCGAACGCTATATCCGTTTGGCGATGTAGCCCCACCAGCCCCACACGCTAAGGCCGCGCCTCCCAATCCAAGATCAACATCCTGCTCAAATCCACGGGCGTCTGCTCCACGTTCGTACCAATCACCGTATTCGTATTGTTCACCCTGTAGTAGTAATTGCTCCCAGCCTGCACCGTAGTCTGCTCATTCGTCGCCGGGTCCACCACGCGGTAAGTCCCACTCAACAAATCCCCCCGCACCCGCGCGATCCGGTCGTTCGATTCCGCCCGCTGCGCCATGGTGTCCCTCATAATCTGGTTCACCTCATTCATGCTCTTCATCGCCGCTTCATGATTGATCCGTCCCTGCCGGTTCTCCGCGAACCACCACTCCGGGTTCACCCGCGCCGAACCCACCGCATGCGCCAACGCCGCCCTCGCTTCCTCCTCCCGCTCTGGCGCCGCGAAGTAGCCATTCAGATACGCCACGCTCCAAGTACATGCGTTCATCTCGCAACCGTAAATCTCAGTGCCCAGAATCACGCTCCCGCGCTGCCCCCGATACTCGAAGTCCATTTCACCCACATGCAGCGTCGCGTTCAAAACGTTGCCCGCGCGATACCGCTCCGCCGCCAGCCGCTGCGCCAAGTCCGGACGATCCCGTAAGGCCAACTGCCGCGCCTGCGGCAATTTCCGTTGCAGCCAGTAAGGCCCAAATTGCGCGCCCGGCATATACCGCAGCAACATCAACTCGGTCGTCGGCCCCGGCCGGTACATCATCCCCTCGCGAAAGCCCAGCGACGCCATGAACTGCGTCGGCACCGCGTAGCTCCCCAGGTTCCGGTCCCCCGAAAAGATCGTCGCGTTGCCTTCCGGCGCCACCGCGCTCGCCTCCGACCGCTTCTGATTCGGCCCCACCCGCAGCAACAAAACCTCGCTCCGCCAGCCCGCCGGAAACTCCATCGAATACGAATTCTCGTTCGGCTCGGCCACGCGCACGAACCGCATCCTCGGCGCTTCCGCCGCGCCCGTCGTCTCGCCCGCCCCAATCGAAAAGGTCCGCAACATCCCCACCAACTCCGGCAACCTCTGACGGAACCGCGCCTCTGGCGCCATCGCCAGATACAACGTCGCCGCCGAACCGCGCAAAACCACCAACGCCTGCGCCCGCGATCCCGAACGCCCCTGCAAAAGCGCCTGCGCCATCCCACGATCCCCGCGAATCGCCAAAATGCCCGGCGAAAGCAACGGACCCACCCGGCCCTGCTCCACCAACTCTCGCAACAACCCCGCCGCCTCTTGGCCGGCCCGCACCGGAATCGCCTCCACCGCCACCGCTTCGCTCTGATTCGCCGAAGTCGCGCGGAAGCGCCCATCGGAAGCCTCCACTCGCCAATCGGCCGGTATCGTGATCGAAACCCCGTTACTAGTAACTTTTCGAAGGCCGCCAGCCGCCGCCGGATCCGGTGTCGCGACGCTAGCGCAAGAAACTGAAAAAAGGGACATGACGAAAACCAGAAAACGCATTTGATTCGCTCTGTTGGAAAGAGCGGAACCGCGCGCCGCTTTGCGTCAAATCACTTCGCCGGCGGCGCCACCGCAGCCGCGCTTTTCTTCCGCCGCAGCTTCTTCAATAAATCCGGCGTAAACTCCTTCGCCAAATCCGCGATCACCCCGAACGAAATCTGCGCGTTCCCCATTCGCACTCCCTCCGCGCTCCACTTCGTCCCCGGCGTGTACTTCGTCGACAACATCGCCGCCCCGTAAGCCGCTACGAACTTCGGCCAATTCAACACTTTCTTCCCATCCCGGTCCAACGTCACAAAGTTAAACAACACTGCATGGCCGATCCGCGGCCAGATCTTCGTCGATCGCGACTGTATGTACCGCGGGTCGTAACCCGCCACCGCGCTCAATCCCATCTCCGTACCGTCGATAAGCTGGAACGTCGCGTAATTGTTCGCCACTCGCTTCCCAAACGCTCCCCAGCCTTGCCCCCACTCCGCCGGCGCGTTGTCGTTCTGGTCCAGCATCGCGGTTCCCATCGTTCGGATGTACATCCCCGGCCCCGTGAATGAGCGAAGCTTATAAACCGCCCAGCGCTGTTCGGCGGTCGGCGGCGTCCACTTCTGCTCCCGCAACACCGTTACGCCCAACACGCTATCCGCCAAGTTCTGCGCACCGGAAGTCGCGGGTTCCTGCTCCTGTCCCCAAATAGCTCCCGCAAGCGCCAACACGGCGGCACAACGCAAATACAACATCCCCACTAGTATCCCGCGCCCCGCTGTCATAATACAAATCGATGCAACGCCGCCAACTCCTCCGACTTGCCAACAGTCTCGCCGCTACCCTCCCCACCCTCACCCTCGCCCAATCCAACCCCCGCTACAAAATCTCCCTCGCCCAATGGAGCCTCCACCGCGCCATCCGCCAGCGCCTCATGACCAACCTCGATTTCCCCCAAGTCGCCCGCGAACAATTCGGCATCGGCGGCCTCGAATTCGTCAACACCCTCTGGGAAGTCCCCACCGCCGCCTACATCGCGCGCCTCAAGTCCAACATGCAAAAGTTCAATACCCAAGGCGTCCTCATCATGTGCGACAGCGAAGGCATGATGGGCCACTCGGCCGAATCGGAACGCATGAAAGCCGCCCACAACCACCACAAGTGGGTCGAGTACGCCGCCGAACTCGGTTGCCACTCCATCCGCACCAACATGTATCCCGACAAGGCCCCCGAAACCCCCGCCCAAATCGAAGAGTTCCTCAAACACTGCGCCCAATCCTTCACCGCCCTCTGCGATTTCGCGAAGACCCACAACATCAACGTCATCATCGAAAACCACGGCGGCGTGTCGTCGCAGCCCGAAGTCGTCGCCCGCCTCATGAAGCTGGTCAACCTCCCCAACTTCGGCACCCTCCCCGACTTCGGCAATTTCCCCAAGGAAATGAACAAGTACGAAGCCGTCGAAAAACTCATGCCCTTCGCCAAAGGCGTCAGCTTCAAGTGCTGGGAATTCGGCCCCGACGGCAAGGAAACCACCCTCGACATGGACCGCATGATGTCCGTCGTCCACGCCAGCGCCTACCGCGGCTATATCGGCATCGAATACGAAGGCGAGAAACAAACTGAGTTCATCGGAATCCAAGGTGCAAAGCGCTTCTTGGATCGATATGCTAAATAGTAGTACCATTACCAAAGAAGGAATTCCGATTTCTTCAGGGTGGCTGCGCGTATCCGCTGATATAATTCATTTGGGTTTAGCTCCGCCTCCCCGGGAGACCATTTGTGAAGAGAACCACGTCTGACGACGCCTTGCGCTGCTCGTTCTGCCACAAGAGCCAGGACGTCGTCGGCAAGCTCATTTCTTCCCCTAGCGATTATCCGCGCGCATACATCTGCGACGAATGCATCGCCGTTTGCAATTCCATCCTCGAAGACGACAAACAGGAAGCCGGCTACCAAAGCCCCAACAAGCTTCCCAAGCCCTTCGAGATCAAGGAATTTCTGGATCAGTACGTAATCGGCCAGGAGCCGGTCAAGAAGAAACTCGCCGTAGCGGTCTACAACCACTACAAGCGCATCCAGATGAACAAGCATCGCGCCGGCGATGTCGAACTGGCCAAGAGCAACATCATGCTGATCGGCCCCACCGGCACCGGTAAGACGCTTCTCGCCCAAACCCTAGCCCGCATCCTCGACGTGCCCTTCGCCATCGTCGACGCGACGACCCTAACGGAAGCCGGCTATGTCGGCGAGGACGTCGAGAACATCATCCTGCGCCTCTTGCAGAATTCCGATTGGGACGTCCAACGCGCCCAGCAAGGCATCATCTACATTGACGAAATCGACAAGATCGGCCGCAAGGAAGAAAACCCCTCCATCACCCGTGACGTCTCCGGCGAAGGCGTCCAGCAAGCGCTGCTCAAGATTCTCGAAGGCACCATCGCCAACGTCCCGCCCCAAGGCGGCCGCAAGCACCCGCACCAGGAATTCACGCCCGTCGACACCACGAACATCTTGTTCATCTGCGGCGGCGCCTTCGTCGGCCTAGAGAAGATCGTCTCCCGCCGCGTCGGCCGCAAGCAAATCGGCTTCACCAACCCCGGTGACCAGCCAGCCGAAAACGAAATCCGCTTCCCCAACGCGAACGGCGTCCGCCGCGACGCCGAACTCCTGCAACAAGTCCAGCCCATGGACTTGATCCGCTCCGGCTTTATCCCCGAGTTCATCGGCCGCTTGCCTGTGGTCGCCGTCCTCGAAGACTTGAGCAAGGACGCTCTCGTCCAGATTCTCTCGAAGCCCAAGAACGCCCTCACCCGGCAGTACCAAAAGCTCTTCGAATTCGAAAACGTCCGCCTCAAATTCAGCGACGACGCCCTCGAAGCCATCGCCGCCCTCGCCATGGACCGTAAAGTCGGCGCCCGCGGCCTCCGAATGATCATGGAGGAACTGATGCTCGACCTGATGTACTACCTCCCGAGCCAAAAGAAAATTCGCGAATTCCTCGTCACCAAGGAGATGGTGATGAATCAAAAGATCAACCTCGCCGTACTGGAGAAGGCAGGGTAATCTTCCCCAAAGTGGCTTCCCAAGCCGGAATGCCGCTTTTCGCTATACAAAGGTTTAGTTTTAGACAGGCCGGGCATCTCCAACCCGGCCTTTTGCGTCATCTTAGTAGGTACAAATGCTGGCATCCAAAGAAAAATCCGAAACCAAACGCCTCCCGATGATGCCGATCCGGGACGTGGTCATCTTCCCCCACATGATGACCCCCTTCGTGGTCGGCCGTGAGTCAAGCGTCCGCGCCCTCGAGGAAGCCAACGTCACAGGCCGTCAGATTTTCCTCGCCACGCAGCATGACGCGTCGATAGACGAGCCCCGCCCCGACGAAATCTTCGCCGTCGGCACCGTCGCCAACATCGTCCAGTCCTTGAAGCAGCCCGACGGCAACATCAAGGTCCTCGTCGAAGGCGTCGAACGCGGCAAGGTCGTCAGCGTCTCCGATGAAGACGGCTTCTTCCGCGCCACCGTCAAGACCCAAGGCTACAAAGTCGAAGGCGGCCCGCAACTCGACGCCTTGACGTCCCGCGTCACCACCCAATTCGAGCAATACGTCAAGCTCAGCCAGAATCTCAACTACGAGACCATGGTCGCCGCCATCCGTCCCGAAGATCCCGGCAAGCTCGCCGACACCGTCGGCGCCAACCTCCAACTCACCATCGAAGAAAAGCAAGAACTCCTCGAAATCTTCGACCCCATCGACCGCCTCACCCGCGTCGCCGAAATGCTCGACATCGAGATCGAGAAACTGCAGGTAGACCGCACCGTCCAAGGCCGCGTCAAGCGCCAAATGGAGCGCGCGCAGAAGGAATACTACCTCAACGAAAAGATCAAGGCCATCCAGAAGGAACTCGGCCGCGGCGAGAAGTCCGAATTCGATGAGCTGAAGAAAAAGATCGAAGCCGCTGGCATGCCCAAGGAAGCGCTGGAAAAGGCCATGGCCGAACTCCGCCGCCTCGAAAACATGCCCCCCATGTCGGCCGAATCCACCGTCAGCCGCAACTACCTCGATTGGCTGCTCGCCGTGCCGTGGAAGAAGGCCTCGAAGGAAATCCGCGACTTGAAGTTCGCGCGCAACGTCCTCGAAGGCGACCACTACGGCCTGGAGAAAATCAAGGACCGCATCCTCGAATTCCTCGCCGTCCGCCGCCTAGTCGAAAAACCCAAAGGCTCCATCCTCTGCTTCGTCGGGCCTCCCGGAGTCGGTAAGACTTCGCTCGGCATGTCGATCGCCAAGGCCACCGGCCGCGAATTTGTTCGCCTCTCCTTGGGCGGCGTACGCGACGAAGCCGAAATCCGCGGCCACCGCCGTACCTACATCGGCGCCCTCCCCGGCCAGCTCATCCAGATGATGAAGAAAGCCGGCACGAAGAATCCGGTCATCATGCTCGACGAAATCGACAAGATGTCCACCGACTTCCGGGGCGACCCCTCCGCCGCCCTCCTCGAAGTCTTGGACCCGGCGCAGAACACCAGCTTCCAGGACCACTACCTCGACGTCGAATACGACCTGTCCAACGTTCTCTTCATCGCGACGGCGAACGTCCTCCACACGATCCCCGCGCCCCTGCAGGACCGCATGGAAATCATCCGCCTCTCCGGCTACACCGAACTCGAGAAGTTGGAAATCGCCAAGCGCTTCTTGGTGAATAAGCAGCTCGAAGGCAACGGCCTCAAGACCGAGCAGCTAGAGTTCCAAGAGTCCGGCCTCCGCACCATCATCAACGGCTACACCCGCGAATCCGGCGTGCGCAACCTCGAACGCGAAATCGGCAACGTCTGCCGCAAGGTCGCCCGCCAGATCGTTATGGCCATGCCTGAGGACGAAGCGCCCGCGACGGCCGAAGCCGCGCCCCCCGTGCCCAGTGAAGCGGTCGAGAAGCCCAAGAAGTCCCGAGCCAAGAAGAAGACCGCGGTCGAAGCTGTGGAAACGCCCGCTGACTTCAAACAAGCCGTCATCACCGAAAGCACGGTGACCGACTTCCTCGGACCGATCAAGTTCCGCGACACCACCACGGAGCGCAAGAACGAAGTCGGCGCGACGACGGGTCTAGCCTGGACCGAAGTAGGCGGCTCGATCCTAACCACGGAAGTCTCCGTAATCGAAGGCCGCGGCAAGCTCACCACCACGGGCAAGCTAGGCGAAGTCATGCAAGAGTCGGCGCAAGCCGCCATGACCTACGTCCGCAGCCGCGCCCACGAACTCGGCCTCCCACGCGACTTCTACCGCCACATCGACATCCACGTCCACGTCCCGGAAGGCGCCATCCCCAAGGACGGCCCCTCCGCCGGCATCACGCTAGCGACGTCAATATCCAGCGCCCTAGCGAAAATCCCAGTCCGCGGTGACCTAGCCATGACCGGCGAAATCACCCTCCGCGGCAAAGTCCTCCCCATCGGCGGCGTCAAGGAGAAGCTAATGGCGGCCCACCGCCAAGGCATCTTCGAAGCCGTCCTGCCGAAGGAAAACGAGAAGGACATGGCCGACGTCCCCGAAGTAATCCGCGGCGCCATGAAGCTCCACTTCGTCGAGCACATGGACGAAGTCCTAAAGATCGCCCTAGAACGCCAACCCGAAGCCCTACCGCCCCACGCGATAGACTTCGCCACCAAGCCCGTCGAAGATCTGCGGCATTAATCGGAAGCGGAGCGGGCAAGGTCTCGAAGGAACGCGACGAGAGATCGTGCTTTCGGCACATTGACGGGCCACCGCCAGCCGTCCGGGTTGGGCGGGGCTGCGGTGCGCCACCACCCGCACGCAAGCATCTCTTGCTGCCTCGGACTGAACGTAAACTCGCTGTGAAGCCCCGTCACCGCGCCGAACTCTATTCGCTAGGACGGCCAATTCGTTTTGCGCCTTCGCGGCGGTACGGCTCATGGCGGAAAGCGGGCTCATGCTTCGCGCTGCGATCCGGTCTTTAGCGCAACCCACCCTCACGCAATATCAACCCCAATTCCCGAGTATCGCCGGGCGCCTGAAAGGTCTTGTCGCAGCGCACGGTGAGCAGCGCATCAGCCTCGCCCACGGCGACATCCTTGGCCTCGATCGTATAGAGCCCAGGCTTGTCATAGCGCTGCTTCGCCACCACCTTGCCATTCACTTCGAGTTCGATCTCACGCGCCGGCGCCATGTCCGCGATGTAGACAACAGCCGCCGCATTCATGATGGCCCTCGCGGGTTTGACGAGAAACTTCACCTCCCGGCCTACCCAACGATACTGCCCATCCTCTACTTGGTAGGCGCCGTTGATGATATGCGCGCCCGATTCAGTGGACCCCATCGGCACCCAACTCAACGTGGGCCGCCTTTCAACGACTTGCTCCAAGCGCACGCGGTCTAGGGCTCCAAAGCTCAAGTCGAAAGGCCGCACGCCGGCCGAAGCCGTCGAGTAGCCACATTTCGATCCCAAGCCAATTAAGCGGAATGGCAACGACGGCTGAATCTCCACCTTCGCCACTTCCACCAACTGCCCGCCACCAACGGTGAAAGGTATCGGATAACCCAACTCGCTCGTCAGCAGCAGCTGCCCTGGCCGCACCGCGGTATTCTGCTCCAACGCCAGCGCGCCTCGCTCTTCAGCGTAGAAGCGCAAGCCCCACTCGCCATTCACCCATGTGCGCTTCGAAGCGATCTCGGCGCCGTGCTTGGCGACGAAGTCGCGATACCCATCCCAATGCTGGTAGTTCACCCACGCGAGCCCTAACGAGAATGCCATCTGCGCCGCGCAACCCATCCACAGCCATCGGACGTTGACGCGCTCCACCGCCATTAGCACCAACGGCGCCGCCATCGGCAGCAAGTACCGTGCCGACCCCGCGAAGAACAACACCAACGACCCCGCGAAGAACACGTGAGGCCACCAGCCAAACCGCTTGCTGCTTCGAGTTAGGAAGCAAGCCGCAACGGCCACGCCCACTAGATACTGGGGGCTCAAATCGAGGAAGGCGAACGGCAGGGCGAGCAAGGCCCATCGCGAAGCGAATGCTAGCAGGCCAATCGCGGGGAAGAGCATCCATCCCAGATGCCCAGTCAACGCCGCCGCGTTCAAGACCTTTGGCCAGAAGCGCTGTAAGCCGTACTCCTGAAAGTACCCGACCGCCTTGACGACGGGCGCGTCTTCCCAACCTTGATATAGCAGAACCGTCAGAGCTGGAGCGAGAGCGGCCGCATAGCGCTTCCAATCCCTGCGGCCATTCGTCCATTCATAGAGCCAAAGTATCGGGATTGCCAATACGCTTTGATAGGCCGCAATACCCGCGATCGCTAGAGGCAAAACGCTCAAGCCAACGCGCCCGTGGAAGAACGCCGCCATCCCCAACATCCAGAAGGCGAGAAAGGGTAGATCGCTCTCGAAGGAGTTGCCATTGACGACGAAGGCGGGCACGGCGCAGAAGAGCGCCGTCGCGAGCAGCGCGTGAGCGGTAAACAAGCGCGCCAGCGCGTACATGCCCAACGCCGCCATCAAGCTGAACAAGGCATACGCCGCATGGAAGACCGGCTCGCGCATCTCGCCCACCACGCCAAGCAATCCACCCAAGATCCACGAGTTTAGTGGAGGATGCGGATGCCCGCGCATGTCCACCATGCGCCCTTGAAAGAGATATTGTGCCCGATGTGGATGCGTAGGCTCGATGAGGGCATGCTGCCCTCCCGCCAGATAGTAGATGTCGTCGCCCTGCACGGCTTGCGTCAAGAACGGCAGCCGCAATGCCAGCACCAGAAGGCAGACTAGGACGATATCTCGCAACACATGCCTAAGCGCCTATGTAAGCCTGATAATCCGCCGCGCTCATCAGGCCCTTCACTTCATTCGGGTCGCTGAGCTTCACTTTTACAAGCCACGCTTCGCCGTGCGGGTCGCCGTTCAACTTCTCCGGCGCCGTCGCGAGCAACTCATTCACGGCGACGATCTCGCCCGTTACCGGCGAGTAGATGTCGCTGACGGCCTTCACGCTCTCGACGCTGCCGAAGGTGGAGTTCTGCGTGATCTTCGTGCCGATCTTCGGCAAGTCGACATAGACGATGTCGCCCAGCTCGCTTTGCGCGTGCAGCGTGATGCCGATCGTGCCTTGATCGCCTTCCGCCAGCACCCATTCGTGTTCTTTGGTGTAGCCGTAGTTTTCGGGATACATGCTCTTTACTTAGCCCTCTTATAGAAAGGAGTTGGGACGACCTCCGCCGCGACCGCTTGCTGGCGGATCATGATTTCGATGGCTTGCCCGGCCACCGCTTTCTCAACCGGCAGATAACACAGGCCGATGTTCTTGTTCAGCGTGGGCGCGGGGCCACCGCTGGTGACCCATCCGGCTTTCGATCCTTCGATGTTCACTTCATAGCCGTCGCGGCCGATTCCTCGCTCGCGCATCTCAAAGCCCGCGAGCTTTCGCGTTAGGCCCGCTTCCTTCTGCTTCACCAGCGCGGCCTTGCCTAGGAAGTCGGGCTTATCGAGTTTGACGATCCACGCGAGATCCGCCTCGAGCGGCGTGATCGTCGCGTCGATTTCGTGCCCATACAGCGCCATCTTCGCTTCGAGCCGCAGCGTGTTGCGCGCGCCCAAGCCGCACGGCATTGCGCCCAGATCGATAATCTTCTTCCAAAGCTCTTCGGCGTGCTCGGGCGCGACGTAGACTTCGAAGCCATCCTCTCCCGTATAGCCCGTACGCGCGACGCGCGCGGGCTTGCCCGCGAAGTCGCCATCGCGAAACCAGTAATAGCGAATTGAGGCGAGATCAAGGTCCGTCAGCTTCTGGCAAAGTTCCAAAGCCAAGGGTCCCTGAATCGCCAGTTGGGCGTAACGTGGGCCGGCGTTCTCGACGTCAAGTTCCTTAAGGCCGAGTGCGCCCTGCTGGGCGATGATGTGCTCGAAGTCCTTATCTTGATTGGATGCGTTGACGCAGATGAAAAATTCGTCGCCGCTCACGCGATGCACGAGTATGTCGTCGACGAAGCCGCCATGCTCATAGAGCAAACCGCTGTATTGGACTTGGCCGTCTTTCAACTTCGAAGCGTCGTTGGACGAGAACCAATTCACTAGTTCCAGCGCTTGCGGGCCTTTGACGACAATCTCGCCCATATGGCTCACGTCGAAGAGTCCAACGGCCGTCCGCACCGCTTTGTGTTCGTCGAGAATGCCCTTGTATTGCACGGGCATGTCCCAGCCGCCGAAGTCGACCATCTTCGCGCCCATTTGGCGGTGCACTGCGTTTAGGGGTGTGGTGAGCAAACCCTCAATCTACCAGAATTGATTTATGGAACTTGCGGGACTTTTCGAACTGCCTTACTACGCCGTGATCTTCACCAGCCTCCGCACAGAGACCGATGAAGGCTACGAGGCGATGGCCGAGGAGATGGTGAAACTCGGCGGCGAGCAACCGGGCTTTCTCGGTATCGACTCCGCCCGCTCGGGTGTTGGCATCACCGTGAGCTACTGGCGGACGCTCGAAGATTTGCATCGATGGAAGGCCGTCGCCCGCCACAAGGTGGCGCAGAAGCTGGGCAAAGAGATCTGGTACGAAAACTACGTCACGCGCGTGGCGAGGGTTGAATACGAGTACGCGAAGGCCGTCAAAACTACAGCTTCTTGATCCGCAAATTTCGGAACCATGCCGGGTCGTTGTGGTTCTGTAGCAGGATCGGGCTCTTCTTGCGTGGCTGCTCGACTAGCAACTTGTAAACGGGGTGATCCTTGCCCCAACGCTTTTCGGCGCCCGCGGCGATGGCCGGGCTCTTGAGTGACGCGTCGAGAACCTTGACGCCATTGATCCAGTGTTCGATGTGATCGCCCTTGGCGACAATCTTGCCGGTGTTCCATTGGCCCGGCGCTTTGGCGGCCTTCGCCGTGGGAGGCAGAAAGCTGTATAAGGCGCCGGTGCTGTGCTCGGGGCTCGCGCCGGCTTTGTTACCGGCTTCGTCGATGAGCTGGAATTCGAAAGCGACCGTGTAGAGTTGGCCCTTCTCGCCGGGCTTCAACTTCGAGCGGTCGCTGGGCTTGCGAAGCATCTCGTCCTTGACGGTGTCTTCGAACTTCTTGATGTTGGGCCGCTTCATGCTTTCGTTCATGAAGACGGCTTCCTGCATGCGGTACTTGATGCCGCTATTGGAGCCGGGCGCGATCTTCCATTCGAAGTCGAATTCGAAGTCTTCGTATTCGCCGAGGCTGAAGAGATCTTCTTGGATCCAAGGCTTCGGAAGGCTCTTGATGGCGCCGTCTTCGATGGCCCAGCTATTGCCGGGCACGTTTAGTCTGCCGACGTCGCGCCAGCCGGCCAGACTCTTGCCGTCGAATAGCGGGACGCTTTGCGAAGACAGCAGGGCCGCTCCGGCGGCGAGAAGGAGGAGAGAGCGCATACAACGCGTATCATACAGGTTGAGCATGGAGGAAAGCGTCACCATCTTCCGTTACCGTTGGAGCGGAGAGGAACCGACCGGACAGGAATTGGCCACCGCGGCGGCTTATCGCGAGGCCGTTCTTGCGGCCAATCCCGGTTCCGTGAGCGAGATTCGTTTGATCAGTTCGGGCCATGGCCGCATTCGCCTGCAAGGCTCTACGCTGGAAGTCGAGTTCGTGCCGGGCACGGCGCCGCCGGGGCCGGACGAGATCGCTATGTGCTTAGGGGCGTGACGGTTTCTTGCGCGCCAGGGCCGTGCCGGTGTAATCGCGGTCGAGATCGCCGAGCGGCAGCATGGCATTGATGGGTTGAAAGCCCGGTTCCTCGGTGTAAGGCGCGCGGCGGTTCCAGGGGCAGACGTCCTGGCAGATGTCGCAGCCGAAGAGGTGATTGCCGAATTTGGCCTTCAGCTCTTCTGGGGCTTCGTCCTTGGCTTCGATGGTCCAGTAGCTGATGCAGAGATTGCTGTCGACGCCTTGATCGGTGATGGCTAGCGTGGGGCAGGCATCGATGCAGCTAGTGCAGGTGCCGCAGCGGTCGGGCGGCGGCGTGCCGTACAGATCCACCTCGAAATCGAAGAGCGCTTCGCCGAGGAAGAACCAGCTGCCTTGGGGTTCGTTGATTAGGCAAGTGTTCTTGCCGATCCAGCCGAGACCGGCGGAGCGGGCGTAGCTGCGTTCGAGGAGGGGCGCGGTATCGACGAGGACTCGCGATTGGAAGGGGCCGAGCGTTCGTCTGAGCCGATTAACGACTTCGTCGAGAGCTTCACGCAGAACGTCGTGGTAATCGCGCGAGCCCCAAGCGTAACGCGAGACCCAGCCGTGGCCGGGCGGCGTTTCCGTGTGGTCTTTGGGTCCGTGAGTTTGATAGAGCTTGCCGACGCAGAGCATGGTCTTTGCGTTTGGCATCAGGTTGGCGGGGTCTTGACGAACGGGGCCGCGGCGGTCGATGAGGTAACGCATGCCGGCGGCGAAGCCGTTGTTTGCCCAAGCTTCGTAGCGGGCGTAGTCGGTATGCGGCGTGGCGGGTGTGAGCCCGGCGAGTTCGAAGCCGCACTCGCGGGCTGTGTCGAGGATCAACCGCGAAGCCACTTTCATTCATCTGCCATTATCAAGGGATGCTGCTGTCTGCCGCATTGCTGCTCTTGGCTCTTGATCCCGCGCAGTTGCGAAAGCAAGCTCTGGCGGGCAACAAGGATGCGCAGTGGCAGGCGGCGCAACTGGTCTATCAAGGCAAGTTGAAAAGCGTCTCGAGGAAGCAAGCCGAGACTTGGAGACTTGAGGCGGCTCAGCGCGGTGTCGCTCAAGCGCAGTACGATCTCGGACTTGAGTTGCTGGACGCGACGGCGGCAGAGGACGAGCCGAGGCGCTTCGAGGGCCTGGCTTGGATGGCACTGGCGGCGCAGAAGAAGCTGCCTATCGCGCTGAAGCGGTGGGAGTTGGTGGCGGAGCAACTTGGGGCCGAAGAATTAGAGATGGTCGAACAAAAGGCAAAAGCGCTGCGGCGCCTTGCAATTCAACCCTCAAAAATTGCAGTTCAATGAAAGACCGCTGAGCTTTTGCTTCAAGTCCCCTATTCTCATACTCATACGAGTGGGTATTAGCCCACCGCCCTAGAATTGCGACTCCCAGGGAGACTAACAACCAAGACATGTCGATGACCGTAAAAGCAGTTGAAAAAATCGCGAGCCTAGCCGCGAAAGCCACTTGGGCCGTTTTTGAAAAGGTCAATTCCATCAACCCGAACCCTTCGTTTACCCCGAAGTGGTCCGAGAAGCCGCTCTTGAAGAGCTACCAGAAGTCCAAGCCGCCTCTCGGCTGGCCGCGCACGACGGACTCGCTTTGTCCCAAGTGCGTCCCCGAGATGCGCAACAAGATCCTCAATGGCGAACTGCCGGTTGAGATCCTGAAGAACCAAAAGGTTGGCGAGATTAAGGCGCAGATCATCGAGCGCGACGGCAAGATCCTCATGGTGAAGGACTGCCCCGTTCACGGCCACTTCGAAGACGTGATGGCGATCGACCCCGCTTTCTTCAAGCATCTCGAAGAAGTATTCCCCGGCCGCGATATTCGCGCCCACGCCGACGAAGACCTGCACAACCACGGCAGCTCGACCATTAAGCACGGCCGCGGCGCGGTGTTGACCGTCGACTTGACGAACCGCTGCAACATGATGTGCGACCCCTGCTTCATGGACGCCAACCAAGTGGGCTTTGTGCATGAGCTGACCTGGGAAGACATTACGACGTTGCTCGACAACGCCGTGAAGATCAAGCCGCGCCGCCAGATGTCGGTGCAGTTCTCCGGTGGCGAGCCGACGATGTCGCCGTACTTCTTGGACGCCGTCCGCTATGCCCGGAAGGTTGGCTACAACTCCGTGCAAGCCGCGACGAACGGTATTGAGTTCGCGAAGAGCAAGGAGTACGCGCAGCAAGCCGCCGCCGCCGGCCTGCGTTACGTTTACCTCCAATTCGACGGCATCGGCAATGCCGCCAACTCGCACCGCGCCGTGGGCAACCTCTTCGACGTGAAGATGCGCGCCATCGAAAACTGCTGGTCGAGCGGTATCGACATCGTTCCCGTAACGACGATCGTCAACGGCATCAACAACGAGCAGGTGGGCCGCATCGTCGAGTTCGCGCTCGACAACCCGAAGAAAATTCCGTTCCTAAGCTTCCAGCCCGTATCGTTCACGGGCCGCGACGAAGCGGTGACCGACGAACGCCGCGCCGCGCAACGTTATACTTTGAGCCATCTGGCGCATGACGTCAAGAACTTCAACAAAATCGGCGAACCGACGCGCGACTGGTTCCCGATTTCCTTCATGGGCACCTTCGCCGACTTCGCCGACTTGGTCCACGGACCGGGCGCCGAGTGGGGCCAAGTGAACTGCGGTTGCCACCCGAACTGCGGCATCGGCATGGCTGTCATGGTGGACAAAGAAACCAAGGAAGCAGTGCCCGTGACGGCGTTCTTGAACGCCGACCAGTTCGCCAAGGACGTCGCGAAGTTGAACGACGCCGCCCGCTCGAAGTTCTGGAGCTTGTTTGGCGTCGCGATCTCGCTGATGCGCAATTACGATCCGTACAAGGCGCCGACGCACTTCCGCGTGAAGGACTTGCTCGAGAAGTTCGATAAGTCCATGGGCGCGACCGGCAAGAGCTACGGCAAGGTGACCGGCGAGCGTACGATGGCCGACATCGAAAAGCGCCGCAACGACCGCTGGAACTTCCTGTTCATCGCGGGCATGTGGTTCCAGGATCTTTTCAACTACGACTTCCGCCGCACGGAGCAGTGCATCATTCCGTATGCGACGCAGGAAGGCGAAATCAGCTTCTGCGCCTACAACACCGGCGTGGGCTGGCGGAACATCATCGAGAAGATGCACATGACGGCGACGCTCACCAAGTGGTACGAAGAGCATGGCCGCCATCGCATCTACGCGGGCAACAAGAACGTCGATATGAATTCGATCGAGCATACGCTCGTGTTGAAGCAGGAAGCGGTGGAGGCCGGCAAGCAGACCGACCTCGACGCGATCGGCGTGGCCAAGAACGCTCGCGAAGAAAAGCTCCGCGCCCGCGCGGCGATGCTGAAGGAAGCCGAGCACCACAAGGAAATGGAAAAGCTCTACCGGAAGGAAATCCTGAAGGAGCAGACCGTCGAAGGGTTCGTTTCGCTGGGCGACATCAAGCCCGCGGGATCGACGGCCCCGGCTGGGTTGGTGGGTATTCAACCCGCCGCCAAGCCCCAGCAGGAAACCGCTGGCGCGTTGGGCGACTAAGGGTCTTCAATCAAGCTTTAATCGACATAACGAAGAGTCGCAAATTTTTCGTTAGTCTCGCTAGGTGGGCAGCTCGAAAGGGCTGCCCTTTTTTGTGGGAGCTGCCTCGCGTCCGGCTATAGCTTGCACTCGGATTTCAGTTGCTCCAGGTCGGACCTTAGCTGATCGGCCATCGCGTAGGTGTAGATACGGGCGATGTCGCCGTCGTTCTGCATGGCTATCAGCTTGCGGAGGTCGCTTTGGCGTTGTTTCCAGGTGAGGCCGTCGGTGAAGAAGAGGAGAGCGGTGTCCGGGCGCTTAGCGTTGATGATGGCGCGCACGTCGCCGAGGATGTCGGTCATCTTGGAGCCGGTGGCTCCGTAGCCTTTGGCCTCGATGAGGATGCGGGCGCTTTTCTTCGATGGAATGGCGAAGTCGCATTTCGCTTCCTGGCCACGCGGGCCTTTGAAGGTGCAGCGGGCTTGATAGTTTTCGCCGAAGACCTTGCGGACAATGTTTTCCACGAAGTCCTCGACGCCACGGCCGCGCCGCTGGCCACTAATCGCGCTGCCGCGTCCGCTGCGGAGCCGTTCTACTAGGGCGTCGCTCCAGTGCGTCTTGCGATTGGTTTCCTTAGTCATGGCTTCGAGGAGGCCGAGGGAGACGAGTGCGGCGAGGAAGGTGTCTGGGTCCCGGTCGAATTGCAGCCGTCCCGTGCGTCCGTCTGGGCGGGCGTCTCTGAAGACCGCTTCAAACTGGTCTTTCGATAGACCCAGAAAAAGACGAGCGATGAGGAGGCCGTCTGCCACGTCCGGGCGCAGGAGACGGCGGAGGTCGGCTACGGTGTGCGTCCGCTTAACGGGAAGAGCGTGTAAAGCAACGATGACTTGTCGCGGCGCGTCCGACGATGAGGTACTCGTGTACTTCCGCGCGTTCCACCTTGCTGTGGGTTCCAAAGTGGTAGCGATGGGGTTTGCGGTGAGTGGTCACGTTGGATTTGTAGCGGCGGAGCAGGTCTTCCAGGATGTCGAGGTCGGGGTAGCCGTTCGAACTGTAGGAGAGGACGATGATGCTAGAGCGGTAGGTTTGGAAGAGGCGGTCGAACGCTTCGATGGCAGTCTTGCGGTAGCTGAATGGCGTGTGGGGCTTCTCGATCTTCTTGACCTTTGTCTCTTCCATGATGCGGAGGCCTTGCCAATAGCAGGAGAGGCCTTCGAGGAAGTGGTAACGCTTCATGTAACAGTTGTCGTCCGAGCGGGGAACGTAGGGCGGGTCGAGATAGACGAGATCGATCTCGTCCAACTGATCGCGGCGCTGATTGAAGACATCGGCCCGGCGGACAGTGTGGCGCCGGCCATTGTCGAAGACGACCTGATTGAAGGCTTCCACTTGTTCGAGGAAGTGTTCTTCGATGGAAAGGCGCAGGTCGCGGCGGCCGTCGTCGTAACGGGAGAGGTCGCCGGAGACGGTGAAGACGCCTCGGGGTTGCTTCTTGAGGCAAGCGCGGATGAGGGCCGCACGGGAGAGCGCTTGTTGGGCGGGGTGTTTGAGGGCGGGGATGTTGGCCGAGACGCGGTCGAGGAATCGAAGGTCTTCCGGTTGGAAGAAGATACCTGAGAAGGTACGTTCGATGAAATCGCGGGAGTCCGGTGGCGGGGTAGCTAGCAACTGGTTTAGAGCGGGGCCGTCGATACGGTGTTTGTTGTTAGCGACGGTGGCGGCAGCCAGGACAGTGGGGAAGTTGAGGAAATCCGACGCGATCACGCGCTTGCCCATCGACTTCAAAAGATAGGCGACGCAGCCGCTACCGAGAAATGGGTCCGCGGCAGTTTCAAAAGGGAGTTCGCTCAAGACGGAATGGAGCCAGGGAAGGAGGCGGTGTTTGGAGCCCATGTAGCGGAGCTCTGGGTATATGGCCGCGCGGGCGGGGAACTCGGGCGGGGGGACGGAGTCGCGGTCAAAGACCAGGGAGAGTTGACGGACCGGCCGCGCTGGGAGGGAGCGTGGATTGAGCGCTGGGCGGGCGGACATGCGTTGTTGTTTTGAGGATAACGCGAGCCCGCCCTGACGCAGCTTCCTAGTTGCCGAAGTTGAGTTCTACTGGGTTGGAGCGTTGGCCGTTGGCTACGATTATGGCTTCGACGCGGCCTCGGTTTTGGAAGGTGGCGGGGAGTTCTATTGTCACTTGGTCGAGGCCGGCGAATTGGGGTTGGGCGCCGGCGTAGAGGGGTTGTATAGTTTCGCCGCCAAGGAGGACTTGGACGTTGTTGCCCGCGTTGCGGAGGCCGGTCGCGTAGAAGTCCAGGAAGAGGCGGTCGCCTTGAAAGCGAATCGGCGCGGCGATGAAGCCGGCGGGGCCCGTGGCGAAGGGGTATTCGATGCTGCGGACGTCGGATGGGGTGACGCGCAGGATGAGCGCGGCGGGTGCGCCCGCGCCGTTGCCGTTGGCGGTGAAGATGCCCGGGGCGGCGGTGGCGATGTCGATGGGGAAGGCCGCCCGGCGGTCTCCGGATTCTAGCTTCAGAATGGCGTTGCCTGCGGGGACGCTTGCGGGGACTAGGAAGCTTGCTTGGCCAGGAGAGACGAAGAACCATGGGGAGGGGTGTTCGCGGCCTGTCGCGTCGCGGAGGCTGGCTTTGGCGTTCGCGAGCGTGAGTTGGTTGGCGGCACTCGCGACGGTGAGTTCCGGGGCGATGCCCGGTGTGAAGATCGTCGCGATCGAGGCGGGGGCGATGCTGGCGCCTTGGTAGCTTGCGCCGTTGATGGGACGGATGGCGGGCTTGCGGTTGAGGGCGCGGAGGTAGTGGTCGACGACGAAGTTGGGATGGTAGTTCGCCCATTCGTGGCCGGCGTTGGTGGCTTCGAGTTGGCCTTGGATGGCGAGCAGTTGACCGGACGTGAAGCGGGAGGGCATGGCGGCGCGCCAGTAGTCTTCGTTGGGATTGCGAAGGATGAAATCGTTTTCGTCGAGCCAGCCGCGCGATTTGAAGATGTCGTAGATGATGGGCGAGTCGGCGGCGGCGATAAAGGGCGAGCGCGCGAAGCGTTCCGGGTAGAGCGGCATGGCGGCGTCGATCCAATGGCGCGAAGCGATGCGGCGGTTGGCGACGATCTCGTAGCGAGTGATGGAGGTGGCGACGCCCGTGGGGCCGACTTGCGGGTGGTCGTCGTTCTTGCCCATCCACCAGGCGACGGGTCCGGTGTAGTTTTGCGCGGCGGGGTTGGAGCCTTGGACGCAGGAGATGTAGACGGCGGCCCAGTTCAGAACGGGCGCGGTGAAATGCGAGAACTGGCCGCCGTTGGAATGGCCGAAAGCCAAGAGGGGCAGACTGGCCGTGATGATGCCTTGCGCGCGCAGGGCGGCGACGACGTTGCTCACGCGGACGACGTCGGGGTTGGTGGCGCCCGCGGTCGCGGTGTCCCACTGGCCGGTGTCGCGATTGAGGCAATCGAAGGCGGCGACGCCGAAGCCGCTCGCGACGAGGTCGCGGGTGAGGGACTGGAACTCGGAGCCGGTGAATTGGCCGAGGCCGCTGCCGCCGGTGCCGTGGAAGAGGAAGACGAGGCCGACGGGGTTGGGCGGGATGTAATAGGTGACGGGGATGTTGGCGAGGTTCTCCGTGCGGTAGTTCCAGGCCGGCACCGTGCGGTAAGTGGCGCGAAGGCGGACATTTGTCGTGGGCAGGCGGAGCGTGGTGTAGGGCGAGGCGGGATCGAGAAGATATTGCGTGTCGCCTTCCCAGGCGGCGAAGACGGTGGTGGCGGTGTTTTGGCGGGCCCAGATGTGCGCGGTCGAGCCGGGTTGGCGATGGCGGCTGACGTAGCCGTCTTCGACGGCCACTTGAATACTTTGCGCGGCGAGCAGCAGCGGGAACAGGAAAAGAGCGGCGAGACGCATCAATAAAGGATGCGTAGGCGGCCGGCGCGATGAATCACGCGCGGAGTTTCCGCCATTCCTCGCGGAAGGCGTCGAGTTTGTCCTTGTCGAGATGACGGTAGCGCTTTTCGTTGAGTTGCCGCAGTTCGGTTTCGCCTTCGGAGTGGCGCTTTAGGACGGCGAGGAGGCGGACGACTTCCATGCGGTAGAGGTGGTTCGAGGGGAACTCGGCGGCGAGCGATCTCATCGTTTCTAGCGCGTTGGCAGGGCGGCCTTCGCGCCGCTCGACGAGAGCGTTGAGGACGCGCGCTTCGACGCGAGTGCGGCGGCCTTGCCGGGCGACTAGTTGGATGCCGGAGATGCCTTTTTCCTTGTCGCCGCGGTAGCCGACAAGGAAACCGAGGGCCTTTAGGTAGAAGGGCAGGCTGCCGACTACGTATTCGTGGACGCTGGGGACTAGGAGCGCGTCCGCGAGGTTCTTGTCGCGCGCGTAAGCTTCGGTGTGCAGGCGGCGGGCCTCGCCGGCTTGCTTGAGGGCGGGGCGCCATTCCTTCTCGACGAGGAAGAGGAGGTTGGCGCGGTGGAGCTCGCTGACGCCGAGCGTATAGAGGGCTTCGGCGTTGTTGGGGTTCTTCTTCAGGCGGTCCCAAGAGAGATTCCGGGCGTTCTCGAGGGCCCGGTCGAAACGGGCGCGGTCGCCGGCGTCCATGGGAACTTTCGGTTTGCCGAGGAAGGCTTTGGGGCTAAGGGCGACGGCGCCGTCGAGGGCGTCAGCGCGGAAGAGGGCGCGGTAGAGGACGCCGTAGGCGAGATGGTTGAAGGGGCCGGGGTCGTCGCCCGCGGCGCGGGATTCGCGTTCGAGGGATTCGATGGCGGCGTCGCAGTCGAGGTTATAGAAGGACTGAAAGGCGGCGGACTGATTCCATTCGGCGGCGGGGGCGAAGAGCGCGCCGCTTAAGCTGAGAGCGAATTGCCGCCGGGACAGTACAGTTTTGCTCATAGCGGTGTCATAAGGCCAAATAGGTTCGGAGGTCTTCGGGTTGTTTGCGCAAGCCTACATAGAACGCGCCGAATTGGGCGTAAATAGCGCTCACGGGGTCAAAGCGCATTTCGTAAATCAGCTTCTTAAAGACGAGAGGGTCTTCGGCGAAGAGGTCGACGCCCCATTCCCAGTCGTCGAAGCCGATGGAGCCGGAGATGATCTGGCGGACTTCGCCGGCATAGCGGCGGCCAATCATGCCGTGTTCGTGCATCATGCGCGCGCGCTCCTCCAGAGGCAAGGAGTACCAGTTCTTGTCTTCGCCACGCTTGCGGTCCATGGGATAGAAGCAGACATACTGAGCGCCGGGTACTTGTGGGAAGAGACGCGGCGCCATGGCGGTGCGTTGCCTCTCAATCGTCGATTGGATCTCTTTATTCCACTCTTCGCTGTGGGGCACGATGCCGCGGCCGGTGAGGTCGTTATAGACCTTGCCGGTGCTTTCGTAGAGCCCGAGTTCGACGACGCTGACGTAGCTGGTGGTGGGTTCGCAGAATTCCCAGAGGCCGAGTTTGCGGATCTTCCATTCGGCTTCGCTCAATTGGGGGAAGTCCGGACGGAAGTGGATCAACATGAAGTCGCCTTTGTGGCCGAAGAGGCTCACGAGAGCGCTGTGGTCCCCCATCGATTGCAGGGCTGAAACGGCTTCGTCGAGGCAGTGTTTGCGCTCCTCGTCGCTCGCCATCTTCCAAGCTCCCCAATTCACTTGGAACATTTGATGCAGCAGCGCGGCGCCTTCCAAGGTCAAGGGAACTTGGGGATGCGCGGCGGTTGATGGGACACTCATAGATTGATTATCCCAACGGAGGCGGGTCCTCCCCGAAAAATCTGGATAGGCAGTTTGTTCGCGGCGCTGGCCGCTTTGGGCTTCGCGGCGAAGGCAATCTTGATCAAGAAGGCGTACCAGTTGGCGCCGGTGGATTCGACGACGGTGTTGGCGTTGCGGGTGCTGGTTTCGCTGCCGGCGTTCTTGCTGATGGCCTGGTTTTCGAAGGGCGAGAAGCTATCGGGTCGGGACTGGTTGATTTTGGTTTGGCTGGGCGCGAACGGGTATTATCTGGCGAGCTTCTTCGACTTTTGGGGGCTGGAGTTCATTACGGCGGCGCTGGAGCGGATCATCCTGTTTACGTATCCGGGCATCGTGCTGCTGCTGAACGCGGTGTGGTTCCGGAGGCCGGTGCGGCGTAGTGAGTTCGCGGCGTTGGGGCTTTCGTGGCTGGGCATCGGCTTTGTGTTCTGGCATGACTTGGGCGCGAGCGCGCAGCCGGGTAATGTGAGCAAGGGCGCGCTGCTGGTGTTCTTGAGCGCGATTACGTACGCGATTTATCTAGTGGGGAGCGCACGGGTGATTCATCGCATTGGGAGTTTGCGGCTGACGGGGATTGTGGTGAGCGTGGCGGCGGGGTTTATTACGGCGCACTTTCTGTTGACGCATCCGGTGAGCGATCTGCGCCAGCCTCGGGAGATTTATGGCGTGGCGCTGGCGTTGGCGGTGTTCTCGACGGTGTTGCCGATCTTTTTGACTTCGGAGGCGTTGAAGCGGATTGGGGCGAACCGGATGGCGATTGTCGGGAGTATCGGCCCGATCATTACGATTTGGCTGGGCTACTGGTTTCTGGGCGAGCCGATCACGAGCATTCAGTTGACGGGGACGGCGTTGGTGCTGGCGGGCGTGGGGTTGGTGAGTTCGCGTTAGACGCTAATAACGGGGACAACACTTTCGCGAATGATCGAGTAGGCGTGCGCGCGGAGGCGGCCCATGCCGCTGGCGGTGCTGCGGCCGATGACGATCAAGTCCGAGCCTTTGGCCTTGGCAAGCGAGTTGACGGTGGGACCGGGATCGCCGCTTTCGACGCTGACTTCGTAGGGGAGATCGAGACCTTGACAGAGCTCATCGATCTTGGCACGCGCGGCCTTCTCGAAGTGCAACTCCTCGCCGCCCTGGAATTGAAAGCCGATGTGTCCGCCCAGCTCCGCGAGGACGTGGGTGATGTGCAGCTTCGCGCCGAGGGCCTTGGCGAGGCGGACGGCGTAGTCGAGGACTTTCGATGAGGTGGCGCTGAGGTCGAGCGAGGCGGTGACGGTGTCGAAGTGGATGTCGCCGAGCCGCGGCTCTTCCATGTGGGCGCCGGTCATAACGGGGATGCGCGCGTCGTGCAGGACTTTCGAAACGACGCTGCCCAGGAGGAAGCGGCGGAAGGGTCCGTAGCCGTGCGTGGGCATGACGATGAGATCGAAGGCCTTCTCGTCGGCGTATTCGACGATCTCGGCGCTGGGGAAGCCGCTGCGTAATTGGCGCGTGACGGGCAGGCCTTGGAGTTCGTTGAGGCAGGTTCTGTGCAACTTCTCGTTGGCGAGGCGCATGCGGGTGTCGAGGAGTTCTTGCAGGGCTGCGCTGCCGGCTTCAAGGACGGCGGCTTCGTATTCGGGTGGCGGGACCACGTGGAGGAGCGTGGTGTCGAAGGCGAGCTTCTTGTGGAGTTCCTTGACGTAGTGCGCGGCGGCTTGGTCGCGCGGGCTGAAGTCGACGGGCAACAGAACTTTGCGGATCATGCAACGACTACGATACTAGAATGCGCGCGCTGGCGATTTTGTTATGTCTGTATGGGATGGCCGAAGAAGCGCTTGCCGCACGGATCCAGCCTGGAGTGAGCCAAGAGTTAGCGCGGGTACGCGCGCGGCAAATTCAGGATTTGCGCTATGACTTGCGATTGGAAGTGCCGGGCGAGGTTTCGGCGCCCTTGCGTGGTGAGGTGGACGTCGACTTCGTTTCGGCGGGCGGGGATGTGGTTCTCGATTTCGCGGGGCGGGCGGTGGATGCGGTTAGCCGGGATGGGATGGCCGTGGAGTATCGCGTCGAGTCCGAACACATTGTCGTACCGGGAGTTGCCGCGGGGCCGGTGTCGTTGCGGATTCGATTTGTGGCGAGCGACTTGGCGCTGAACCGGCAACCGGAGTTTTTCTATTCGCTCTTTGTGCCGAATCGCGCGGCGACGGCATTTCCTTGTTTCGATCAGCCGGACTTGAAGGCGCGCTTCCGCTTGAAAATGGCATTGCCACCGGGCTGGACGGGTGTGTGGAATGGCGAGGGCGACGGCGAGACGAAGCCGATTTCGACCTATCTATTTGCGTTTGCGGCCGGTAAGTTTCAGGCCGAGGAGGCCGAGCGTGGGGGGCGGCGGCTGCGGTTCTTTCATCGCGAGACGGACGCGAAGAAGGTGGCCGCGAACCGCGATGCCATCTTCGATCTGCACGCGCAGGCGCTGGCGTGGCTGGAAGATTACACACAGCAGCCTTATCCGTTTGGGAAGTTCGATTTTGTGCTGGTGCCGAGTTTTCAATTCGGGGGCATGGAGCATCCGGGTAGTATTTTCTACCGGGCTTCGAGTTTGCTGTTGGAGCCGAGCGCGACGGACGCGCAGAAATTGGCGCGGGCGAGCCTGATCGCGCACGAGACGGCGCATATGTGGTTTGGGGATTTGGTGACGATGCGTTGGTTCGACGACGTTTGGACGAAGGAGGTCTTCGCGAACTTCATGGCGGCGAAGATCGTGGAGCCGAGTTTTCCGGCCATCGATCATTCGCTACGCTTCTTCCTGGCGCACAATCCGGCGGCGTATGAGATCGACCGGAGTTTGGGGACGCATCCGATACGGCAGCCCCTCGAAAACTTGAACGACGCGGCGAGCCTGTACGGGCCGATCATTTATCAGAAGGCGCCCTTGGTGATGGATCAGTTGGAGCGCATTCTTGGCAAGGAGCGGCTGCGCGATGGGCTGCGCGAGTATTTGAAGACTTTTGCGTTCGCGAATGCGACGTGGCCGGAGTTGATCGCGATTCTCGACCGGCGGACGGAGCGCGACTTGGCGGCTTGGAGCCGCGTTTGGGTCGATGAAGCGGAGCGGCCGACATTGCGGTTGCGGCAGGTGGCGGGCGGGTGGAGCTTGGAGTCGCGCGGGAAAGTGTGGCCGCAAAGATTTACGCTGCGTTCGCTGGAGCCGGCTTCGGCGCTGAAAGTAGAGATTGCCAGTGGGGCGACATTTGCGCGGATGGATCGCAGCGCAAGCTGGGCCATCGCGGCGGGGGACGGTTACGGCTACTTTGCTTTGCCGAGGGCGGGGGCGTTGGCGTTGTTGCGGGATGTATCGAAGATGACGCCAGAGCGAGACTGGGCGGAGCGGGACCGTGCGGCGGCTTGGATGAGCCTTTGGGATCACGTTGAGGAAGGTGTGCTCCGGGCGGAGGAGTTTCTCGAGGCGGGTGTGGCGGCGATGGCGGAGGAGTCGAACGAGTTATTAGCGGGGCGGCTGGCGGCGTGGATGAGCCGCGCTTACTGGCGGTCTTTGCGGCCCGAGTCGCGAATGGCAATGGCGCCGCGACTGGAGGCGCTGTATTGGTCGCGAATGGAAGGGGCGGGGACGACTTCATTACGGGTGACGTTCTTTCGCGCGTACTTGGATATTGCATTGACGCCGGGCGCGTTGGAACGGATCGAGGGGATTTGGGGGCGGAAGATCGAGGTGGCGGGGATTCCATTTGGCGAGCAGGACTACATGGCGATGGCTTGGGAATTGGCGTTGCGTGGGGCTTCGAATGCGACCGCCATCCTGGACCGGCAAGAAGCGGCGACGAAGGACCCGGAACGGAAGGCGCGATTTCAGTTTGTGCGCGATGCGGTGGCGCCGGATCGTGAGCGGCGGCGGGCGTTTTTTGCGAAGTTGCGGGACCCGGCGAATCGCAGCCGGGAGCCTTGGGTGACGGAGGGGCTGGGCTACTTGCATCACCCGTCGCGGGCGGCGGAGGCGGAGGAATTCCTGGCGCCGGGCTTGGAGATGCTGGAGGAGATCCGGCGGACGGGAGGGATTTTCTTTCCGAAGGCGTGGCTGGACGCGACGCTGGGTGGGCATTCGACACCGTCGGCCTACCGGACGGTACGAGAGTACCTGCGGCGGCATCCGGACTTGCCTCCCCGGCTGCGGCAGAAGGTTTTGCAGGCTTCAGACGGGTTGCGAAGGTCTGTAACTTTGCGCCGGGCGGGCCCCTCAAATCTACGCGAGAAATAAACCGATACGAATCGGCGCGCGTATGCACTATACGAGTGCGGCGTGATGGTGGGAAGAATTGGCCCAATCCACGCGGCGACGACGCGTTAGTGGAAGTACAGTTCTTTGAGAGGGCGACGAGAGGCCGACAGACTGATAAAAATAATTTCAGTTTTACGGCAACGAATCGTACAGGAGCGTGTTAGAATTTCAGGAGTCGAAAGACGGTCCGCGTTCTGCTAGCCAAGGCTAGGGGAGAAACAGAGCGCCGACATTTGGGGTCCGTCCACTTCGAACGCAACGGCAGATAGTAACGCTAGTTGGCGTCCTCACGCAAACGATAACCAAAACGTGAAGAATCGCGCGTGGCTGTTAGTGTGCCTTAATGTTATGTGAGCGAAGGACGCTAAGGTGTTGACGATTTTTTGAAACTTCCCTCAAATTTTTTCGTCGAATAGATATTGACAACGGCCACTTGAGCCGATAAAGATAAGCAACCCGCAAGGGTGCGAGTCGCGAGCCAGTCCTACCGGACTCCCCTGGGGGTAAAGGCCGCGAAGGTTGGAACAGGACAAAGAACGGTAAAAGAACTCAGCAGTACGAAAGAAAAGAAAAAAACAATGACCAAGCAAGAACTCAACAAGTACAAGGATGCCCTGAAGAAGAAGGAAGCGGAATTGATGCGGGTGATCGTCAACCGCGAAGGCATCGAAATCGAAAAGAGCCCCGACGCGTTGGATGAAGTCCAGCACGCGGCGGAGCGGGAATTGGCGATTCGCAATCTCGACCGCGACAGCGCGTTGCTGCGCAACGTGCGCGGCGCCCTATTGCGCGTCGAAGAAGGCATCTACGGTGTCTGCCTCCACTGCGAGGAAGACATCAGCCAGAAGCGCTTGAACGCCGTGCCTTGGGCTGGCTATTGCATCACCTGCCAGGAGATGGCGGATCGCAATCAGGCCAACGGCCAAGAGGCGATGGAAGACATGCTGGTCGGCGCCTAAGGCGTCAAACACCAAGAAAAGCGAGGCCGCGGCGACTGCCGCGGCCTTCGTGTTTTTTGGGGCTCGTCCGCGTTAGCGCTAGTCGGGTGTCCAGACGGCGCCTTTGTCGATCGCGAACTCGCGACCGGGCGGGCCTTGGTCTGAGCCTAGCCGGCCGATTTCGATAGGGGCCAAGCGGAAGGCCTCGCCGGGAACGGGGTCGCCCGCGAGACGGCGCAGGAGCGAGATCTGGCCGACGTGCGTGAAAGCGTCGGCGATGGGGGCTTGGAGGAGGACGTCGAGGTTGTTGGGGAGATCCGGGCCGCCGGCGAGGTAGGCGTCGAAGTTGGCGAGGGCGTCGTGGAAGCGTCGCACTTCTTCGTCCCACTCGGAAGGTTGCGCGGTTTGGTAGGCGGGGGCGGCGCAGGAAGTCTCGCTCGTCCAGCGGTGGGCCCATTCGATTAGGTCCGAGAGGTGGGAAAGTAAGGCGAGCGGCGTATTCTTCGCGCCCGGCGGGGAGAAATTGGCGAAGTCCGATTGCGCGTTGCGGATGGCCTTGCCTCCGCGGTAGGCGAGCGTCGCCAGCAAATGGCGAAGGACGCGGACTTCGGTTTCAGTCATGGACGCAACTCTTCGAGAGAGCCGATTAGACTATCGAGTTGCGCGGGGCTCAGCGGGGAAAACTGTTCGATGTGCATGCGGCGGACGGGTTCGTCGAGTTCGGCTAGCAGGTCGAGGCCCGCGCCGGTGATATGGGCCATGACTACGCGGCGGTCGCTGAGGGAGCGGGTTCGGCGGATGAGGTCGCGTTGGGCGAGGCGGTCGAAGAGGCGGGTAATGTCCGGATCGTGAGTGATCATGCGGCGGGCGGCCTCGGTGCAATTGAGACCGGCGTCACCCGCGCCGCGCAGGATGCGGAGGACGTTGTATTGGGTGGTGGAGAGTTGGTGTGGGCGGAAGAGTTCCGTCAGTTGTTGGGTGAGATGTTCGAAAGTGCGGGCGAGGTTGAGGTAGGCTTCTTCCTCGCGCAGGGCGAAGGGCTTGGATTGCGAAATCTCTTGGGCGATTTTGCCGGACATTTATCGGGGGAAAAGCGTTCCCCCAATTGTATGACTACCACCCGATGCGGGGAGGCGGGTTAGGGTAGCGTGACCGTTTCGCGCTCGCCGAAGTCCTTGGTGAACTCGCGGCCGTTGTAGGTGTAGCGGATGGTCAAGCGGTCCCGGCGGCTATTGGAAGGGTTGGCTTGCATGGCGGCGTCGCTCACGGTGAGTTGGAGCGCGTTGTTGCGGACGGCGTCGCGGAGGATGTTCGTGACGTCGACGTTGCGGCCGAAGGTGCCGTAGGTGGCGCCGACGATCTCGAGGCGGTTGTTGTTGCCCCAACCGCCGTTGTTGCCGCCCCAGCCGGTACCGCCGGGTAGCTCGAGCATTTCGCCGTCGCGAACGGTGGCGGAGCGGCGCGCGCCGTTCACTTCGTACTGCACTTGCAGGGACTTGGAGACGCCGGGCGCGGGGTCGCCGCCCATTGAGCCGGTGTTCACTTGGATGCGGAGACTGTTGTTGCTGATGTTGTTGTTGAGGAATTGCGTGACGTCGGTGGTGCGGAAGCCGTCGCCGTAGCGGGCGGAAATGATGCGGAGGGCTTGGCCGCCGCCGTTCCCGCCGCCCGTGTTCCCGCCGCCGAGTTCGAGGGTTTGATTCTCGCGGATCGTGGCGGATTGGCTCGAACCTTGGTAGCGGTAGCGGACTTCGAGGACCTTTTCGTTGGCGGGCGCGGGGTCGCCGCCCATCGTTGCGTTGGTGACTTGCAGGCGGAGGGCGTCGTTTTGGATGGCGTTGTTGAGCAGCGTAGTGACGTCGCTCCAACGGTTGCCGACGCCGTAGCGGGCGCTTTCGATTTGCAGCCCGCGGCCGGAGCCGGGGCTTGGGGGAAAGATGCCGCCGCTGTTACCACCGCTGTTACCGCCGCCGGGGTTGCCGAGGCGGACGAAGTCCAAGTCCTTGAAATTCTCCGTGCGCACGCGGTTGCGGAAGCTGTAGCGGACGCGGAGTGTTTTCTGAACGCCGGGCAATGGATCGCCGAGAGTTTGTCCGTCGACGGTGAACTCGACTCCGTTGCCGCGCACGAGATTTTGGATTTGGGCGGTGACGTCGGTCCAGTTCTGATCGGCGCCGTATTCGGCTTTGAGAACTTGGAATTGCTGCGCCCATGCGGACGCCAAGAAAATGCAAAACAAGAGCAGCGAGCGAAGGGAATGCATAGCTGTGGTTATGATAACTTCACTGCAATGCGAATGCTTTGCATCTTGGTGGCTTTCGCCCTGCTTGGCGCGGGGCCTTGGGTTTCGCTCTTCGACGGGAAGAGCCTACAGGGTTGGGTGAATGAGGGCGGCGCGAACTTTCGTGTTGAGGGCGGGGTGATCACCGTCGACGATGGGCCGTATACTTGGCTGCGTTCGGAGAAGTCATACAAGGACTATGAGCTTGAGGTGGAGTTCAAGACGGCGGCGGATGGTAATAGCGGTATCTTTCTGCGTAGCGCGGCGGCGGGCAAGGCGCATGAGACCGGGTATGAATTGCAGATCTACGATGCGCATAAAGATTATCCGACCGGGGGCGTGCTGGGGCATGGGAAAGCCGCGGCCAGCGTGAAGCTGAAGCCCGACGTTTGGAACAAGTATCAGGTGCGGCATCAGGGCAAGCGGATGGTGGTGAAGTTGAACGGGAAGCAGGTGCTGGATTTGACGGACGACAAGGCGAGCGAGGGGCATGTCGGGTTGCAGTTCAATCCGAAGAAGCCGATCTCGTTTCGCAATATCCGGATTCGCGAGTTATAGCGAACTTTCAAATTTGCTTGCGGGCGCGGACGTGTAGGAAGTAGGAGACGACGCGGGTGTCTTGCACGGCGGGATGTTTTCTAGCGGTCTCTTCGCTTACGCGCGGCTCTTCGATTCGTTCGAGCGTGAAGCCGGCGCCGAGGATGGCGTTCATCCATTGCGATAGCGTGCGATAAAAGCGGGGGACTTCGAAGCGCGGGAGTGTGGCCTTGAGTTCGGGCGGCGTGGCGCCGAAGATCCAGCGCTCGATCTCGCCGTCTTCGCCGTCGTAGTAGCGGCCGACTTCGACGGCGTAGGCTTCGCCGGCATCGTTGCGCAGGAGCTTGCGGTGGGGCGTGCCGAAACAGGGGTGGGTGATGGAGAACTGCAGGAAGCCGCCGGGGCGCAGGACGCGGTGGGCTTCGCGGATGGCGAGTTCCGGTTGGGGCACGTCCATCAGGCTCATGAAGGCGACGGCGAAATCGAAGTGGGCTTCGGGGAAGGGAAGGGCTTGGGCGCTGGCGACGGAGTATTCGATGGGCGGCGTGGCCGGGATCTTCTGGGCGGCCGCGATGAAGGTGGGTGCGATATCGATGCCGCTCATGCGTGCGCCACAGGCGGCGAGTTGTCGGGTGTTGGCGCCTTCGCCGCAGCCGATGTCGAGGCCTTCGAGGCCGGCAACGTCCGGCAGCATGGCTAGGAAGGCGGGGGTGTTGAGGAGGTCGCGATAGACGTCGCAGTTCGCCCGAACGAGCTGCGTCCAGGCGGCGGCGTTGCGTTCCCAGTATGCTCCAGCGGTTTGTTCGTTCATGGCTATTCGATTCCTTTGTAGACTTTGATCGATTCGGGCACGGGCCTGCGCCCGTACTCATGAGATATGTTTTGCAACGTCATTTCGTTGCTGCTGCCCGTCGTTGGCCACTTGGCGGCGCGGCTGCTGACTAGGGGCGCGAGCCACGGCGGCAACATGGGCGCGGCTATCGGCGCCGGGATCGTGATGCTGGGAGTGATCCTGTTAAGCGCAATGTTGGGCGCGGCGCTGGCGGGGATCGCCCTGTCTCGTGGCGAGCGCTACGTTTGGCTTTCGGTGCTCGGGTTCGTTGTCAATCTTGCGGTCATAGTGGTAGCGCTCGCGCCACTCGTCGCCACGTAGCTAGGGCAAGTACTTCTTGAGGTCGGGGGACACGACGGCCTGGATCTCCGGCTTGTCGACGTTCGCCACGCTGACCAGGATCGGCGCGAGGTTGTTGATCTTTTCGACCGGTTGCTTGCCGAGATGTTTCACCGCGGCCTGCACGGATTCATAGCCCATCTTGAAGGGCTGCTGCACGACAAGCGAATCGATGAGGCCCTTGCGAAGGTCTTCAATGAGCGGCGCGGAGGAATCGAAGCCGACCATCTTAATCTTGGCGTTGGCGCGGCTGCGAAGCGCCTGCGATGCGCCCGCGGCTGAGGATTCGTTCGAAGCGAATAAGCCGTTCACCGTGGGATGGGCGGTGAGCATGTTCTCGGTGACTTGCAGGCTTTTGGCGTAATCGGCCATGCCGAAGCGCTTGTCGAGGATCTTGATCTCGGGGAACTTCTTCGCGAGGGTCTCCTCGAAGCCGCTCTCGCGGGCCATGGTGGACGCCGCGCCCGGTTGCACGGCGACGATGACGACAGTGCCCTTGCCGCCGAGAATTTCGCCCATGCGGTCGGCGGCCATGGAGCCCGCGGCGTAGTTGTCGGTGGCGACCTGGCTGACGAAGTTCTGCGTGTCGACCGGCGAATCGAAGATGATGACGGGGATGTTTTGCTTGGCGGCGCGATCGACGACGCTGACCATGGCCTTCTTGTCGATGGGAGCGAGGCAGATGGCGTCGACGCGGCGGTTGATCATCGAATCGACGATCTGGAGTTGGCCGTTGAAGTCGGTTTCCGAGGTGGGGCCGTTCCAAGAGATTTCGACGCCGGCTTCTTGCGAGGCGGCGATGGCGCCGGCGTGCACGCTTTGCCAGAAGAGGTGGGCGCGGCCCTTGGGGATGACGCCGATGATGCGCTTTTTTTCGCCACCGCATGAAGTGGTCCACAAAGAAGAGGCCCCCGTGAGGAGGCCACCAGTTAGAAGTTGGCTGAAGGTTCGACGGATCATTTGATTCCTTATTTGGGAAATACCTTGGGCGCCACGAGCTTGGCTTGCCAGCCTTCGCCGTTCAAGGCCTTCATGAATTCGACGAGGTCCTTCTTCTCTTGCGCGGTGAGCTTGAGAGGCTTCATGCGTTCGTCGAGATTCTTGTTGGGGATGCCGCCTTTGTCGTAGTAGTCGACGACTTCCTCAAGAGTCTTCAGGCTGCCGTCGTGCATGTAGGGCGCGGTGCGGGCGATTTCGCGAAGAGTGGGCGTCTTGAAGGCGCCCCAGTCGGCGGGATTCTTGGTGACGGCGTAGCGGCCCTCGTCGGGCTCGGGCTTGTCCGTGCCGACGCCGAGGTTGTGAAACGAATTCGCGGTAAGGTTGATGCCTTCGTGGCATTGGTCGCACTTGGCCTTGTTGAAGTAAACGTCCATGCCGCGAATTTGCGAGGCGCTCATGGCAGTCTTGTTGCCGGCCTTGTAACGGTCGTAGGGAGAGTTGCCGCTCAGCACGGTGCGTTCATAGGTGGCGATGGCCTTGGCGATGCGGTCGAGGTTGATTTCGTCCGAGCCGAAGGCCTTGACGAAATAGGGCTTGTAGCCAGGGATCTTCTGCACGGTGGCGACGACGGCTTCGTGGGTGTTACCCATCTCAATGGCGTTTGCCATGGGACCGATGGCTTGGTCTTCGAGGGAAGCCGCGCGGCCATCCCAGAACTGCGCCAAGGAATAAGCGCGATTAAAGACCGTCGGCGCGCTGCGGCCGCCCTTCTGGCCACGGATGCCGTCGCTTACGGCTTTGTTATCCGTGAAGGAGTTGGCGGGGTTGTGGCACGTGGCGCAGGAGACTGTGCCGTCGGCGCTCAGGCGCGTGTCGTAATAGAGCAGTTTGCCGAGTTCGCGCTTTTCGGCGTTGTAGGGATTGTCCTTCGGGAAGCGGATGGGGAGCAGGCCGAGGGGGACCTCCAGATTGGGGTCGGCGGCGTATAAAGCAAGGAAGGCTGGCGCGAGAAGCGCCAGCCTTTGCAGAAATGATTTGGTCATCGCTAGTTGTGGCTAGATCTGGCGCTTACTTTTTGACGTAGCCGTGCACGTAGAGCGCCTTGACGCCCTTGTGCTCCCAGAGGGTGCCGGTAACTTCCATGATGTGCGCGGCGTGTTCGCCGGCGGCGGTGCGGAAGTCCGTCTGGCCATCACGGCGGAGGTCATGCTCCTCTTCCATCAGCATGTACATCGTGCCGTCCTTGGCGAGCAGGCCGATGGGCTGGCCGGCCTTGAAGCACTTCTGCGCGCAGGCGCGATGCTTCTCGCCGTGCTTGCCGATTTGCATATAGCAGGAGAAGTCGAGGATTTCGCCGACGACGGTGACGGGCTTCGCGCCGGGGTTCGGCTTACCGTCCACGGCCGCGCCGATGGTAGTGGCGGACCAAACGTCGGCGGGGGCCACGGCTTCGCCGATCTTGCCCATGGGCTTGTCGTAGCTGCCGCCTTCGACGGCCATCTGGGGCTGGAGAATCGCGGGGGAGCCGCCCTTCTTGGGCGTTTGCGCCACCAAGAGCGTACCCAGCAAGCAGGCCGTCGATGCCACGGCCACGGCGATCCAATTGCGCTTCATGTTTTCTAATCTCTCCTATGTCTAAATTTTAGCCGCGTGTGGAAGCCGCGGGAATCTTGCGTGTCAGGTCTTCGAACTCGGCGCGGCTTTCGCTGCCGATGGTGAAGCAATCCGTGAGGCCTTGGGCGAGATGCCACTGGATGGCTTCGTCGGCCTTGGCGCGGAGTTTGCCGGCGCCCAAAACTTTCATGCCGATGATGCCCTTACCGGCGGCTTTCATCTCTTTCAAAACCCCCGCGACGACGGCGGGTTCGGCGTCCATGGCCGCGCCGGCGGGGTTGAAGCGGGCGAGGTCGACTTCGACCCAAGGGCTCTTGGCGGCGGTCTTCAGCGCGCCGAGAGTGTGGCAGCTAACGCCCTTGGTCTTGATGATGCCCTTGGCCTTGGCTTCCTCGAGGACGTCCATGGCGCCGCGGCGGCGCTTGTCCCAATCGTCGTCCATCATGCAGTGGAGCAGGACGATGTCAATATAGTCCGTGCCAATCTCGCGGCGGAAGCGGTCGAGGTCGGCGCGCATTTCGGCGGCGGTGACGGCGTGGGTTTTCGAGAGGATCGCGACCTTATCGCGCGGCACGGTCTTCAGGGCTTCCTTCAAATGCGGGTGGCTACCGTATTGATCGGCGCTATCCCAAAAAGTTACGCCTTGATCGTAGGCGGTACGGAACAATTCGGAGACGCCCTTGAAGCCGAGCTTCTTGGTTTGATTCGAACTGCCGCCGACGCCGTTGGTGCCCGTGCCCATGGCGAGGCGGGAGACTGGCACTTTCGCGGGGCCGAGCAAAACCTTATCTTGGGCGGTCTTCTGCGTGCCGGCGTAGAGGTGGTAGGGGAACTTTTCGAGGGCCAGCAGGGCGGCGCCGGCTTTGAGGAAATGGCGGCGCTGCATTTCGTGGCAGCTTGGAAGTGGGGTGGGACGCGGCATCGAGGTCTCCTTTGCGATCTCAGTATTTACAACCGTGCAAGTCCGGGAGAGCGCGAGGGCGCTCAATATGAAGCTATCACAGTGAGCTAGGCTCTCATGACCTATAGTGTTCCCATGATCTCTCGACGGCGGGCCGTGCCCGTCTTGTTTTCCGCGCCCGCCTTCGCCCGTGCAGAGGGGCTGCGGATTGCGCGCTTTCAAGTGGATGTGAGTCCGCCCGTTGGCTCTCCGCTTTGCTATTCGTTGGTCGTCAACTCCGAGCGGGTCGAGGCGCCGTTGTTGGCCAAGGGCGTGGTCCTGTATCCGGAGGGGCAACGGCCGATCGTGTTGTGCGCGGTGGATTGGTTAGGCATTGGCGGGGAGAGCCATTTGGCTTGGCGCACGCAACTGGCGAGGGCTTGCGGGACGGCGCCGGAGCGTGTGGCGGTGCATACGGTGCATCAGCACGACGCGCCGGGGGCCGATGAGGGGGCGCAGCGGATTTTGCGGGCGCGAGGCTTGGGCCATTTGTTGAGCCCGGCGGAGTTTTGCCGGGAGGCGATCTCGCGCGTGGCGGCGGCGATTCGGGTTGCGAAGACGGTGGCGGTGACGGAGGTGGCGGCGGGGCAGGCGGCGGTGGAGAACATCGCTTCGAACCGGCGCATTGTTTCGCCGGAGGGGAAGTTCTTATTTCAGCGTTTCACGGCTTGCCGGAATTCGCCGTATTGCGCGGAGCCCGATGGCGTGATCGATGCGCAGTTGCGGACGATTAGTTTTTACGTGGGCGCGGAGCGCTATGCCAGTTTGCACTACTACGCGACGCATCCGATGAGTTATTACGGCAAGGGCGTGGTGAATCCGGATTTCGTGGGCATCGCGCGCGAGGCGATGCCGGGCTTTCACGTTTACTTCACGGGGGCGGCGGGGAACATCGGCGCGGGGAAGTATAACGACGGTGACCCGGCGAATCGGGCGCGTTTGGCGGAGCGGCTGCGGGACGCGATGCGGCGGTCGCTGGAGGGGGAAACTCGAAGCCGCGATTTGCGCGTGCGGTGGCGTTCGGCGCCGGTGCTCTTGCCGCACCGGGAGGGCGCGGAGTTTTCGCGGGAGACGGTGCTGGCGACTTTCGAGAAGAAGGAGATTCCGATTCGCGACAAGGCGAGCGCGGGCCGTTATCTGGCCTGGCATGAGGCTTGCGCGGCGAAGAGGCCGATCGTGCTTTCGAGTTTGGCGCTGGCGAACGCGAAGACCTTGCACATGCCGGCGGAACTTTTTGTCGAGTATCAACTGGCGGCGCAGAAGGAGGCCGGTGGGCTGCCGGTGGCAACGGCGGCTTATGGAGACTACGGGCCCATGTATATTGGGACCGCGAGGAGCTATGCGGAGGGCGGCTATGAAACGAGCGTGGTGTCGCGGGTGTCGCCAACGGTGGAGGACGTTCTTCTTTCGGCGAGCCGGGAACTGTTGCGGGACTGAAATTTAGCCGATAAGGATTGAAGAAGCAGTGCAAATCCGCCGCCTCAGAATCGCCGCATTGACGATATGCCTTTTTGCGTCATTTCTGGCAGTGTCCTGCCAGCCGTGGACGCAACGGAAGGTTTTGCGCATTGGCACCAACGATTCCGTACCGTTCAATTTTTGGGATGCAAAGCGCGATCGCGCTTCGGGATTTGCCATTGACGTGATGAACGCCGCGGCGGCGCGCGCGGGCTACCAACTGCAGTGGGTGCATACGGATCAGGGCCCGGAGGCTTCGATCGCTTCTGGGAAGGTGGACTTCTGGCCTTTTGTTACTTACGCTGAGAACCGCAAAAAAGATTTAGAGTTGTCCGAGCCGTGGTGGCGTATCGGCACGATTGCGTATTTCGACCGTTCGCTTCCGGTGCGTAATATACAGGATGTTCTGGCGAAGCGGGTAGCGGTGACGAGTCCCGCGCGGCGTTATTTCCCGCCGGAGTTGCTGGCGGGTGGGCCGAGGGTCAAGGTTTTTCTGCACGCGAAGGATACGCTCGCCGCCGTTTGCACGGGCGAGAGCGACGTGGCGCTGGTGGATTACCGGTCCTCGGACGATGTGCTGCTGGTGCGTCCGGAACCTTGCGAAAAGATGAAGTTCGCTTCGGTGGTTTTCGATGAGTATGGGCGGCGTTTTTCGATTGGAGCGCGGAAGGGGAGGCTGCGGGAGGTTCTCGATCTGCGCCAAGCGATTGACACTTTGGCGGAGAACGGCGAGATCATGGCCATCGCCGAGAAGTGGAAGATTCTGAACAAGTCGGACTTCGATTTCGTCGAGTGGCTGCATAGCAATCAGGACCGCAACCGGATCCTTCGCTATACCGTGGTTGCCTCGGTGGCGGCGTTGTTTGGGTTGCTGCTGGTGCTGCACTTCGTGCTGGCGGCGCGGCGGGAGGCGGAGAAGAGCGCCCGGGCGCGGAGCCAGTTTCTCGCGAACATGAGCCACGAGATTCGTACGCCAATGAACGGGATTCTGGGCATGACGGAGTTGACGCTGGCGACGGAGTTAACGGCCGAGCAGCGGACGCAACTCACCATGGCGCGCGATAGCGCCGAGAGCCTGTTGCGAATCCTGGACGACGTGCTGGACTTCAGCCGCGTGGAGAGCGGCAAGATGAGTCTCGAGTGCATTCCGTTTTCGCTGCGAGAGGCGCTGGCGAGCGCGATTGACGTGGTGCGGCCCAAGGCTGAGGCGAAGGGTTTGCGTTTGGAGATGGAGCTTGACGGGAATCTTCCGGAGCATTTGCTGGGCGATCCGGTCCGCTTGAAGCAAGTGTTGTGGAATTTGTTGGGAAATGCAGTGAAGTTCACGGCGGAAGGCGGCGTGAAGTTAAGGTGTAGCACGGGCGGCGAAGGGCGGATTCAGTTTAGCGTCGAGGATACGGGGATTGGCATCGCGCCGGACCAGCAGAACGAAATCTTTCAGCCCTTCACACAGGCCGATGCGTCGACGACGCGGCGCTTTGGCGGCACGGGGCTGGGGCTGACGATTTCAGCCGAGTTGGTGCGGATCATGGGTGGGGTCTTGGAACTTGACTCGCAGCCTGGGCGAGGCAGCCGTTTTTACTTCTCGCTACCGCTCGCGGAGACGGCGGGCGAAGTGGCCGTGCCTTCGGGCGAGGTTAGCGCCGCCGTGGCGAGCGATCTGAGAATTCTGATCGCCGAGGACAACTCCGTGAACCGCTTGCTGCTGGAACGCATTCTGGCGCGCGAGGGCTACAAGTTTTCGAGCGTGAGCAATGGACAGTTGGCGGTGGAGGCGGCGAGCGCCGAGGAGTTTGACGTTATCTTGATGGACGTCCATATGCCGGTGATGGACGGCTACGATGCGACGAAGGCGTTGCGGGCGCTCGATGAGGCGCGGAAGCGGCATACGACGATTGTGGCGTTGACGGCTTTGGCGGTTGAGGGTGATAAGGAAAAGTGTCTGAAGGCGGGTATGGACGCTTATCTGGCGAAACCGCTACGGCACGAGGACCTGCTGGCATTGCTGCACTCCTTGCCCGGTTCGGCCGTGGCGGCCGCGCCTGTTGCCAACCTATCGGGCGATCCCATACGATCATAGGCGGTTATGAAATCGCTGCTTCCCGGCCGCATGCTTAGCGGCCTCGCGCTCAGTGCGCTCTTTCTTTTCGCTCAGAAACCCGACGCCCCCGCGCTTTTGAAACTTGCGCGGAAGCCGCAATCGCCCGAGTTTCAGAAGGCTCTGGAAGCGTTTTTTACGCCGCAGCAACTCGAGAAGGGCGAAGCTTTCGTGACTTGGGGGCCGGAGGCGCTTTTTGCGATGAAGACCGCGAAGCTGGCGACGGTTTCTATTGACGACGGCGCGCCGCAAGCGGCGAAGAAGGCGGGAGCCTATGCGATCGCGACGGCGAAGCTGGCGCCGTATACGTCGCACACCTACGCGTTCTTCGTGGAAGGGAAGCGCGCAGGCGGGCGGCTGGACGTGCCGGTCTTCGGGCCGGAAGCGTATCCCGTGGCCGGCGTCGCGGAGGGAAAGCTGAGCGAGAAGATCGTGCATACCAGCAAGATCTACGACGGCATGAAGAGCGATTACTGGATCTACGCGTCGCCGGGCGTCGATGCCGGGATCGCCGCGCCGGTGATGATCTGGCAGGACGGCGAGAAGTATGCGAGCCGCGCGGCGAATAACCGGCTATTGATTCAGCTCGATAACCTGGTGGCGCAGAAGCGCATTCCGGCGATGGTGCACGTTTTTATCTCGCCGGGGCTCATTGGCGAGCGGCGGATGCGGAGCGTCGAGTACGACACCTATAACGACACGTACACGAAGTATCTGCTGCAAGAGATTCTGGTCGAGGTGGCGGCAAAGTACAAGCTACGCGCCGACGGCTATTCGCGGGCGATCGCGGGTGAGAGCTCCGGCGGGATCTGCGCGTTCAACGCGGCTTGGTGGCGTCCCGAGGAATTCGGCCGCGTTTATTCGCGTATCGGGAGCTTTACGTCGATTCAGTGGAAGCCGGGCGAACTGGACGGCGGCAACATTTATCCGTTCGCGATCCGCAAGCAACCCAAGCGCAACATTCGCGTGTATTTGAGCGACGGGAGCGAGGACTTGGAGAATAATCATGGCTCCTGGCCGCTGCAGAATATTCAAATGGCGAACTCGCTCAAGATGAAGGAATACGATTTCAAGTTCGTCTGGGGTAGCGGGCCGCATTCGACGGCGCAGGGGAACGCCGAAGCGCCGCTGGCGCTCGAGTGGTTGTGGCGCGGGTATGATGCCGCGAAGACGAGCGAGACTTTCACGATGGACCCGGCGGAAAAGAATGAGCCTTTTTATCGCGTGAAGGTGCTGAATAGGAAGTAGGGAGCTAATACGGACGCATGAACGGTGGGGAGGATTTCGAAGAGAGGCTCGCTGAGTACGAGGCGCGGCTGGCCGCGCTGACGCGGCGCGTGTACGAGTTGGAGCGCGGGGCGGCTCCGGTTGCGGCGCCGATGCAGGCGCCGGTCGCTCCGCTGCTGCATCAGCAGCCGCTGACCGAGGTAGCAGTTCCCAGGGGGGTCGTGGCGCCCGGGGGCGAGGCCGCTCCCGCGGGAGGAACCGCGGCCGGTCCGGACGTGGCGCCTGGGCTAGGAGTGACGGCCTCGCCTGGTGTGGCGGCCGCGCGAGATGCAGCCGAGACCTGGGAGTCGAGTTTGGGAACGAATTGGCTGACGCGTTCGGGCGTCTTGCTAATCGTGATCGGTGTCGTTCTTTTCCTCGGCTACGCGATGACGGGCATGGGTCCTGCGGGCCGGGTCGTTGTCGCGGCGGGGGCCGCTGTCGCGATGCTTGCCACAGGCTATTACTTTGAGGGCAAAGGCGGCTGGCGGCCTTGGAGCCTGGCGATGATCGCCGGTGGCTTTGCGGTGCTTTACACGACGGCCTACGCCGCGCATTCCGTCCCCGCCGCCAAGATCATCGCCAATCATACGGTGGGCGCGATCTTGCAATCGGCCATCGCCGTCGCGGCGATTTTCGCGGCGCTGCGTTTCAGTAGCCAGCCCGCCGTCATGCTGGCCTTTCTCGCGGCGTTCACGGGCGTTTTGTCCACCGATACCGAGGCGCTGCGTTTTCTGGGATGCATTCCATTGACGCTCGCGGGCATTTGGCTGGCGGAGCGCAACAAATGGGACGGCCTCAGTTGGAGCGTGCTTTTCTACACGTGGATGGCCGCCTTTGCGACAGCGGACAAGCTGCCAGAGAGTAAGATTTGGGGGCAGCCGGGAACGTGGTTCGTAGCGCTACTGTTCAGCGGCTTTGAGATCTACCGGCGCACGAAAGAGAAGGCTGCGGATCAATTGCCGCAATGGCATCTGGCGTGGCTTGCCGCGAACGCCGCGGCGTGTTTCGCGGCGCACGTCACTGCCGGGCGTCATCACGGCGACGCTCATGTCTTTCACATACTCGGCCTGATGGCTCTCTTCGGCACGGTCACCTCCCTGGCGCGTATCGCGTTGGGGGTGCGGCGCGAAGCGTTAAGCGAAGCTCTCGCGTTGTGCGCGGCGGGGCTATGGGTCGCGCTCGATTGGCTCGGTCCGCGGGATCCGTTGTTGGCGTTCGTGATCGTGCTCGCGCTTTCGATGGCGGCGCTTTATTGGAACCACCTCCGCCCGGCGGCGCCATTGCAGATCGCGGGCGAAGTAGTGCTCGGCACGGCCTCGCTGCTCTTGCTTTTCGTGTTCCCCGACAGCAAGAAGATCGCCTCGTCGCCGCTGACGATCCGGCTCGCCTTGCCGCAAATCACGCTCTCCATGCTTTGCCTTTTCGCGGCGGGACGCTGGTTTAGCGCGACGCCGTGGCCGTCGTGGATGGCTCTGATCACGCTGGCGGAGATCACGTTGTGGACCGTGCCCGAGACCATTGGCACGATCGTGTTGGCGCTCGAGGCGATCGCCGCCGTCGCCGCGGGGCTGTATCTCGACCGGCGCCCGATTCGCCTCGGCGGTCTCGCGCTCTTTGGGTTTAGCGTACTTAAGGTTTTCCTCTACGATTTGAGCGAACTCTCGACGCTGCCGCGCATTTTCAGCTTCATCGTATTGGGCGTGCTGCTGCTGGGCGCTTCGTGGGGCTACACCCGTTACCGCCGCGAACTGCAAAAATATCTGTAATGGCTCTCGACGAGCGTCAACTTTACGCCGAATCCCAAACCACCAAGCCCGCGCAACTGAACTGCCAGTGGTGCCGCAGCGTGGAAACCTATCAACTCCGCTGGCTGGTGCGCAAGAAGCGCGACCGTTTGCCGGGCGGAGCGGACGAACGCGACCGCGCGAAATTCGCGAAGGCGCAGAGCTACATGGTGCTGCTCGACGACAAGGTGCAATGCAAGAACATGCGTTGCCGCAAGAGCTTCGACGTTTCGGGGATTAAGACTACGGCGTTCATTTAGTAGTTAGGGCTTTGAGTAGGAACTCGTTCTGCTCTTGCGTTCCCACGGTGACGCGCACGCATTGCGGCAGGCCGAAACCGGTCAGATGGCGGACGATGACACCGCGTTCGAGCAGGCGTTGGGTCCAACTGGCGGCGTCGTCAGCCGATGGGAAAGCAGCCATGACGAAGTTCGCTTCGCTTTCGACGACCCAGAGGCCGGAGGAGCGGAAGGTATCCGTGAGCAGGCGGCGGCCTTGCGCGTTTTGGGCTACGGACATCGCGAGATAGTCCTCGTCTCCGAGGGCCCCGAGACCCGCCGCGTTCGCGAGCGCGGATGGCTCGAAGGGCAGCTTCAGCTTTTGGATTTGCGCGATCAAGCTTTCGTGAGCGAAGGCGTAGCCGCAACGGATGCCGGCCAAGCCATAGGCTTTGGAGAAGGTGCGTAGCGTAATGACGTTGTCGTAGCGGTAGTCCATGCTATCGGGATAGGCGGCGTTGGCGGCGGCGAATTCGAAGTAGGCCTCGTCGAGGAGGATTAAGATGCGGCGGGGAACGCGAGGGTAGAAGTAGTCGAACTCGGCGCGCGTGAAGATCGCGCCCGTGGGGTTGTTGGGATTGGCGAGGTAGATCATTTGGGTGCGTTCGCCGATGGTGTTTGCGATCGCGCCGAGGTCGTAGGCGAAGTTGGCCCGCATGGGCACGGTACGGCAGCGTGCGCCGCGCCCGGTCACCAGAGTGCGGAAGCTGGGGAAGGTGCCTTCGCTAGTGAGCGCTTCGTCACCTTCGCTTAGGAAGGTGCGCACGATGTTGGCCAGGATGCCTTCGCTGCCGTTGCCCGCCGTCACGTTGGCCACGCTTAGGCCGAAACGACTGGCGAGTTCTTCGCGCAGTTCGAGGCCGCTATCGTAGCGATGGAGGGACGAAAAAGCGCCCCGCATCCTTTCGAGGGCGCGGGGCGATGGGCCCAGGGGGTTTTCGTTCCAGGCCAGATTGTATACGCGGCTGAGGCCGTATTTCCCGGCTATTTCGGCAACGCTCGGGCCCGTGGTGAAGGGCCGCAGAGCTTCGATATAAGGAGGAACGAGAGCGCCGCTCATCGTTCCATACTAGCTACGCCGGTCACTCGGCGACGGCATCCAGGCGGGCCGCTTCGGCCTTGTGGAAGGCCATGCGCTCGAAGGACTCCTTGGCCGCGCGGCGGGCTTGCAGCGCCTGATTGCGTTGCTTGTCCACCAAGCCGTTCACCATGCCGGGCCACTTGTAGCTCATCGGGATGTTGGCTTTGCGGGCGACCAGGGCGTCGGCTTCGGTGTCGTGCCCGATGGCTTTGGCTTCGAGGGCCTTGGCGCGGCGCTCGTATTGCGTCGCGAGGTCGAGATGGTCTTTCGCCGTCTTGGCTTCCTTGGCGCGCTCCGCGAGGCTCTTGGCAGTCGCCGGAGCCGCCATGTCCACGGGCTCAGCGGCCACGAGAAGAGCTCCGCTCACAAAAATCGCGGCGATCAAGGATTTCATTTTGGTCATTGCTATTTGCTCCTGACCCTATGAAACCGTGAATGGCCTCTCCTTCGTAATCCGAAAAATTACGGATGCCGTCATCGCCGCCTTTCATAGCGGCGCAATCAGCCCCAACTTCACCGCGTGCTGCACGAGTTGCGCGGTGGTCTTGACGCCTAAGTCGTCCATCATCTTGTACTTGTGCGTTTCGACGGTGCGCGCCGAGATCTCGAGGATCGCGCCGATTTCCTTGGCGCTCTTGCCTTCGGCGAGCAACTGCAGGACTTCGCGCTGGCGGGGCGTCAGGTCGATGGTCTGCTTGCCTTGGCGTTTGGTCTCGTCGAGAAGTTCCTCAACGGCCGCGCCGCGCAGTTGCGGCGAGATGAAGGTCTTGCCGCGCATGGCGTCCTTAATGGCCATTACCAATTCGTCCGCCGCCGCGTGTTTCAGAACGTAGCCGCTGGCGCCGGCTTCGAGGGCCCGCGAAAGATACGAGACGTCGGGGTGCATGGTTAAGAAAACGACCTTCGCTTCGACGCCCGCCTCGCGCAACTTGCGGACGGCGTCGATGCCGTTCAAGAGCGGCATCGAGATGTCGGCGACGATGACGTCGGGTTTTTCTTGCTTCGCCTTTTCGACCAACTCGATTCCATCCGCCGCCGTGCCGCAGAGAAGAAACTCCGAGGCGAGCAAGCCTTTCAATCCATCGAGGACGATCTTGTGGTCGTCGGCCAGCAGCACCCGCATTACGGTTTTAGGCTAACAAGCGGCGGGAATGCGCACTTCGATCAACGTGCCCTTGCCGGGCGTGGACTCGACGCGCAGCTTGCCGCCCAGCAGGCGCACGCGTTCTTCCATGCTGGCGAGGCCGAGGCCTGGGCGGAAGCCGGCGGCGTTTTTGTCAAAGCCCCGGCCGTCGTCCCGCACGCGTAGCTCGACTTTGGCGCCGGCGTCGTCCTCGACTCTCCGCAGCGTGATGTGGACGGTTTCCGCCTCGGCATACTTCTGGACGTTGCGGAGGCTCTCTTGGACGATTCGGTAGAGCGCGAGTTTGGCGTCGACCGAAAGCGACGCGGGCAGGGAACCGGCTTCCACTTCCACCGGCGGGCCGCCGCGATCGAAGAAAGCGCGGGCCTCGACTTCGATGGCCGTTTCCAAGCCGAGATCTTCGAGGAGCGCGGGATGCAAGCGGCGCGAGATGCCGTGGATGTCGTCCGAGAGAGCCGCGACTTGTCTCTTGAGGCGTTCGAAACCGGCGCGCAGATCTTCGTTGACGTTACTGGCGAGGCGTTCCAAGCGTCCCGCGTCGATGGCGAGCGCGGCCAGGCGTTGCGAGAGGTCGTCGTGCAACTCCCGCGCCACGCGCTTTCGTTCATCTTCCTGGCTGGTGATCAAAAGGCCGGCTAGTCTTTCCAAGTCGGACTTCGAAGCCGTCGTGCGCTCCAACTCGCGCACCATGTCGTTGAAGGCGCCTTCGAGTTCGCCGAACTCGTCTTGCCGCTTCACGGGAAAGGTGAAAGAGAAATCGCGCTTCGCCAGACGCCGTGAACCTTGCGTTAGGGCTTTGAGGGGCCGCGTAACCGAACGGCCGATGAGGGCGCCCGCAATGAGGAACAACAGGCCAAGGCCAAGGCCCCAGCGAAGCATGCGCTGGCGTAGGCGTTCGACGGGGGCAAAGGCTTCGGCTTTCTCGATCTCGGCGCGCACCGTCCAACTCAGGCCCGGCGCCGAGATATTGCCTTCGCTGCGCAAGACGCCGGCCGATTGCGGCGCTCTTTCTTGCAAAATGCCCGTGCGCGCTTCGCCGCTTTCCAGGCTCTTGCGCAAATCGCTACGCAGTGTGCCATCGGGGCCGGTGACGTAAGTGTGCCCGGTTTTGCCCAGGCCTTCCGCTTCCCAATTGCCATCGGCGGTCATCACTCGATTGACTTCGCGGATCGAGACCTGCATGGCGAGCACGCCGCGCTTCTCGCCCGCCCGCCAGATGGGCGCGGCGGCGAAGGCGGCGGGTTGACCGTGCGATGGTGCGTAGGCCTCGTAATCGCGCAAGACGAACTGTTCGGGTTCGGGGAGCTCAAGGGCTTGGCGGAAAATCTTGCCGAGCGCCGAGTCTTTTGCGACGCCTTCGCGCAGGCTCGCGCCCAAGTCGATTTCCTTGAAGACGGTGTAGAGCACGCGGCCGGTGGCGGCATCGATGAGAAAGATGTCGTAAAGCCCGAAAGCGGTTTGGTAGCGATGTAGCGTGGGATGGAAGCGCGCATGGGCTTGGCCGTACGCTCCCGGCGCTTCGAGCAGGCGGTCCTTGGCGCCGGTAGGGTTCGGGTTGCGAAGAATGAACTGCGTTTGCAGGGCGAGGGCGCGGGGGTCTTGCGGAAGCCACGGTAAAGCGGCGGGGCCGAACTGCTCGTAGTAGCGCCCGAGGCCTACGCTGGCTCCGGAAGGCGCGAATCGTTCGAAGGCGACGCCAAAAGTTTCGAGCGCCTCCAAAACGCTTTCGTCGTTGGAGAGCGCGAGGACGTGCGAGCCGAGGTCTTGGAAGTAGCGTTCGAGTTGGCGGCCTCGCGCTTGGCGGATGCCTACCAAGCGTTCTTGCGTGGCCGCCTCAAGCGCTTCGGTAGATATGCGCCACGCTTCCCAGGCGGTGAGCGCCACGGCGGCGAGGCCCAAGGCGAGCAGGATCAACTGGAGCCGCGTGCGGTAGCTCCGCCAATAGGTCATGCACCCTTAATTTATCTTGGGTGCCATGGGGCGTCAGGTTCCGGTGGAAGCGTTGATCACCAGTTGAAAGTCGAAGGATCCCGTGAAGGTTGCGCCGGTGCGATCATCGACGCCGTTGTACCCGATGTAAGCGTAGCCCCAGTAGTTGTAGTAGGTCTCGCCCATCCATGTTGGCGAGGGGCCTGTGGAGCGGGCAAAAGTCCACTTGTCCTCATAGGCGCCGAATGATGAGCGGCTGGCCGAGATCCTGGTCTGCTCTGAGAAGGCGAGGCCAGTGATCCGGCAATACGGAGAATACGCGCCGGTCGCTTCGTCGACGGGGCGAACGGTGACCTCGAGCGTACCGATGGTGTAGGAGTTGGCGTAGGGCCAGGGTCCGGAAGTGCCGTCGAAGGTGTAGTAATCAATGATCTGCGTGGAATTTACGTTGCTGGGAGAGAATTCAAAGCGGCAACCCGCGGTGGCGGGAAGCGCGAAAACGAGGAAAGCCATGGCGGCTAAGGACGAATAAGCCATCTGGTTGAGTCTCCTGGTCTCATTCCGAAGACTCACCGGTGGCGCCCCGCGTTACCGCAGCGCACCAAGAATAGAAAAGGCCTCCCGCTGATGGGAGGCCTTTTCGTCGAGCCAAGTTCCGATGCCTAGTCATTATGAAACGACCAACCCCTGACCTGAGACGCGGGTTACGCTGACGGT